>ERZ808028.57-NODE-57-length-135684-cov-13.899076_pt1 | contig 135684 bp, 104 predicted proteins | sample MGYA00380184_ERZ808028 | MGnify/ENA primary metagenome ERZ808028 (study PRJEB31490, sample SAMN06133397) | mouse gut metagenome | isolation source: J8_1 | host: mice | place: China: Chengdu | collected 2015-05 ...
TCCCGGAAAGCAGAGCTTGAAGAACTCATTCTTGCGCTCGCCGCTCCCTATCAGCAGGAACTTGCCATTCTTCAAACTGCTCCTGGTATCAGCAGTGTTTTCACCGCCATCGGAATCATCTCCGAAATCGGTACCAATATGGAGGCTTTTCCTTCGGCGAAACACTTATGCTCATGGGCCGGTCTTACGCCGACTAACAATGAAAGTGCAGGGAAGAAAAAATCTGTCCGGGTCTCCAAAGCAGGATGCTATATTAAGCCGCTGCTCGTGCAGTGCGCCAATGCTGTTGTTACCAGCAAAAAGCATCCCGAAATTCGTAACCGCTATCTCCGTCTCAAAAAGCGTCGCGGCCACAAGAAAGCAATCATTGCCATAGCAAGAATGCTTCTTACCGCATTATACCATATGTTGAAGAATGGAGAAAACTATAATGCGGAACTTTACCGGAAATCTGATCTTCCTCCCGTTGACCGAGAAATCACCGTGGAACAGGCAATCATCATAGCAAGAAATCAGGGTTATAAGATCAAGTCAGCAATTGCATAACCTTAACATTCTCAATATTCAATTTTTAAAGCAGCCACCGAAAGATGGCTTATTTGTGATGCGATTAAGGTAATGGATACCCTCTACTTTTCATTTTCAATCTTGCGCCTTCTGCCGTCAGGTAGTATACTGAAATCAAGTAGGGAAGATTTCTTTCCACCTTCGCAGGCGCCGGACATCTGTCAGCTTGCTGGCATACGCTCGTGTGCATACACAAGAAAGGACTGCTTCATGACAAAGAAAACACAATACTTAAAGCCTGACACCATCCTCAAAAATTACTGGAATGACAACGAACATTTTGCCGACCTGTTCAACGCAGTTTTGTTTGACGGAAAGCAAGTCATTAAGGCCACGGAACTTACAGACTTAAATACTGAAAGTTCCTCTGTTTTGGAACACAAAAATTATGCCGAAAGCATTGTGGCATCAAGAGACAGCATAAAAGCGCGGAAGAAATCAACCATTTACGGAATTGAACTTGTCCTTCTCGGAAGGGAAGATCAGGACCATATTCACTATGCGATGCCAATGCGGAATATGGGTTATGATTACGGCACTTACAAAAAACAATACGACAGCAATGCAAAAAAGTACAAAACCTCGGAGGGATTGAGTGAAGATGAATATCTCTCCAAAATGAAAAAAAGTGATAGATTTTATCCCGTCATCACACTCACTGTTTATTATGGCGAAAAACCGTGGGACGGACCGACCTCACTCCATGAAATGCTCGATATTCCAAAAGAACTGGAACCATTTGTCAATGACTATAAAATACTGCTTGTCGAGGCGAGGCGAAATAACCTGATGCTCCATAATCTCGAAAATATTGATTTATTTAATCTGTTTGAGATTGCCCTAAATGAGCATCTTTCCAAAAATATGGCAAGGCAAAAAGCCATACAGTACTGCGAGGAGCATAACACGGACAAATCAGTTATCATGACCTTCGCGGGCGCAGCGAATATACACATTGATTACAACGCTTTAAATAAAGGAGATGGTACCATGTACAGTATATTTGAAGATCTCGTAAAAGAGGGGGAAGCAAAAGGTGAAACCAGAGGTGAAGCAAAAGGAATTATTGAAACTGGTTTTGATTTTGGTCTTTCAACAGAAGATATTCTGGAACGCTTACAGCAAAAATTAAATATATCCTTACAGCAGGCACAGGAATACCTCAACACATTTGCCAAGCAGTCCATATAAGTCTACTCTCAAATGTAAAAAATACTTCTAAACCAGTAAAAGACGCTGCCCAAGAAGTATGAAGTTTCGCATAATAAAACGCAAAATACAGAAGGCGGAGTGGTGATTTTAATGAAACATAAAATACTAATCATTGAAGATGATTTTACCATACAGACGCAGCTAAAAACCCTCTTGACCGCAAACGGATACGAGGTTCACATTGTCACCAACTTTTCAGATATCATTCATCTGCTCAAAGAATCCACCCCGCATCTGGTTCTGCTAGATATTAAGCTGCCTGTAGACAGCGGATTTGAAATCTGTTCACAAATCCGTACTTTTTCTGATATTCCCATCATCTTTGTGACAAGCAGCAACACCGATATGGACGAGTTAAACAGCATTATGCTAGGCGGAGATGCTTTTATCACAAAGCCCTACAACACCGCAATTCTACTAGCTAAAATTGCCTCGCTGTTAAAGCGTGCGTATGCCTTGCCGCAGACAGAAGTCCTCACATGGAACGGTGCCGCGCTGCATTTAGAAAGCAGCCAGATCGCACACAATGACCACAAAACCGACTTGACCAAAAACGAAGTAAAAATACTCTATTATCTGTTCCGAAACGCCGGAAAAATCTGTTCCCGCAATGACATTGTCGATTTCCTGTGGGACAATCAGCTCTACGTGGACGACAATGCCTTGAGTGTAAACATTGCCCGCATTCGGGAGAAACTGACAGGTATTGGTCTGACCAACTTTATCAAAACCAAACACAGGCAGGGGTACATCATATGAATGGCAGACAATATCTAAAAAATCAGCTTCCCGTTTTACTCGTCAATCTTCTGGGCATAATTACGCTCTCCTTATTTCTGCTTGCCTGCGGCAATTCTATCCAAAGTATTCTTTTTCTCTCCTGTGTCTGGGGAGCTGTCGTCCTTCTCTACCTAACCGTCCTCTATCGCAGGCGGAAAAAATATTTGGAAAATATGCTGTCTATGGCAGAACAGCTAGAGGAGCGCTATATCATTCCAGAAGTCATAAAAATCCCCGAGCGTGCCGATGATCAGGTTTTTTACCAGCTTCTGAAAATGGCTGAAAAATCCATGTTGGAAAAAATAGGCAGTGTACAGCGTGAGCGAAGCGAATACAAAGAATATATTGAACAGTGGATTCACGAAGTCAAAACCCCAATCACAGCCCTGAAGCTGCTCTGTGAAAACAACCGCTCCCCATATACAAGAGAAATGCTGGCAGAGCTTGAGAATATCAATCGTTTTACCGAGCAGGCGCTCTACTATGCCCGCAGCGAGCATCCCGAAAAAGACTATTGCGTCCGTGAAATCAATCTAAATGATGTCGTGCACAGCGCAATCGCAGATAGCAAATATCTCCTCCGTCAAAATCATGTCACGGTGACGGTTGATAAAATGGAAAACCGTGTCTATACCGATGAAAAATGGGTGCGCTTTATCCTGAACCAGCTCATTAGCAATGCCGTCAAATACCGCACAAACCAGCCAGTTTTACACTTCTATTCCACAAGAAAAGAAAACCATGTACTTTTGTCCGTAGCAGATAACGGTATCGGCATTGCTCAAAGCGATATATCCCTCATTTTCGAAAAGGGTTTCACCGGACAGAATGGTCGAACCGTCCCAAACGCCACAGGCATTGGACTGTACCTTTGCAAGCGTCTCTGTGACAAATTGGGCATCGGGCTGACTGCCCATTCAGAAGGAATCGGGACAAGGATGGTTCTCTCTTTTCAAATCAATCATTTTGTGTCCGATTTTCTAGTCGAGTAAAGAAGATTTATCCATATACGTAAAACTTCTTACAGTTTTGTAAGAACTCTGTAAGAAAATCTGATACAAAAAGTTCGCTGCACGATTTACAATCAATGTGACAATACAAAACTGATTGATTGACGGAGGAATAATCATGACGACGATTTTGAAACTGGAGCATATTCAGAAATATTACGGCAGCGAAGGAAGCATAACCCAAGCCATCCGGGACATTAGCTTTGGCGTAGAACAAGGCGAATTTCTGGGGATTATGGGCACTTCCGGTTCGGGAAAAACGACACTGCTCAACTGCATTTCCACAATTGATACCGTGAGCGCAGGTCACATCTATTTGGAGGGAACGGATGTGACTGCGTTAAAACCAAAATCCCTTGCCAGATTTCGCAGGGAAAATTTAGGCTTTGTCTTTCAGGATTTTAATCTGTTAGATACCCTGACAATTTCCGAAAATATTGCCTTGGCGCTGACGATCAACAAAGTTCCTGCCAGGGCGGTGGACTCCCGCGTTTCTGACATCGCCAAAAAACTAAATATCACCGACATTCTGCACAAATATCCTTATCAGGTCTCGGGCGGGCAAAAACAGCGCTGCGCCTGCGCAAGAGCGATTGTCAACAACCCGAAGCTGCTTTTGGCAGATGAACCGACAGGCGCTTTGGACAGCCATTCCTCGCAAATGCTGTTGTCCACCATGCAAAGTATCCATGAACAGCTCCACACAACAATTCTGATGGTGACACATGACGCTTTTACTGCCAGCTATGCAGACCGCATCTTATTTTTGCAGGACGGAAAAATTTTTACGGAGCTGCATAAGGGAACGGACAGCCGAACCGATTTTTTTCACAAAATACTGAACGTCCTTACCGTCATGGGAGGAGGGCAAAGCCATGTATATTAAACTTATTTTCAAAAATGCAAAGCGCTCCGCAAGAGATTATCTGGTCTATATTGTGACCTTAACCATTTGTGCCACACTATTTTATTCGTTTCTGTCTGTTTCAAGCCGCTATTATAAACCGGATATCGGAAGTGACTATAAGTTCACACTGCTCGGTGACAGCATGAAACTGGCAATCTGCACTGTCACGCTGATTCTGTTGTTTTTGATATGGTTTGTCAACAACTATATGCTTCGGTGCCGGCAAAAAGAATTTGCCGTTCAGGCAATTCTGGGAATGGAGGCCAAAACGATTGGAAGGCTTTTCTTTGCCGAGACATTTGTCATGGGAATATGCGCTGTCGGACTGGGCATTGTTCTCGGTGTGGTCAGCTCACAGTTTGTTACTGCAATGCTGCTCACCGCCTATGGAAAAAGCTACCAGCCGACATGGACATTCTTTCCAGACACCGTACTGCTCACCCTGTTCTTTTTTGTCCTGATCTTTCTTGTGACGGGACTGTTTCATATGCGTACCATTCAGAAAACAAAAGTGATTGACATGCTTTTGGCAGATCGGGAAAATGAGCCGGATTTGAGAAGGAGTCATTGGATTCATGTGGTCGTGATACTCTTTGAATTGTTCCTGCTGCTCATGCTGGTTGTCGGCGTCGAAAAACTATTTTTTTATTACGACAGCCGTTACCCGTTTTTGGTACAAATCATGTTTTGGGGAAATATCCTGATTCCTGCGGCTGCCCTGGTCTGGTCTTTTGTGTGGCTGCTCCGAAAAATATTCAGCAAAAGCAATGTTCACTTTCACACGCTGCTTCGGGGGCTTATTCTCTTCTGCGTCCCAAATACCTTTATAGCAGCAAGTGTGCCGTCGTTGATGCATCGCTATTATTTACCGCTGGGAATCGGAACGAGAAACCAGTATCTATTGTTCGTTCTGGTTGATTTGCTGTTTTTCCTCTGTGGCATCATTTTTCTTGCAGGCAGCTTCCTGCTCGCATGGAAAGAACAGTCACCGACACATAAATATCATGAGGAAAACCTTTTCTTTTTCGGGCAGGTCATCTCCAAATTAAATACCACCAGCAAGACAATGACCCTCGTCAGCATTACACTGGTACTTGCCATTTTTCTGTTTATTGCCGCGCCAGTCCTTGTAAATTGGGCAATGGGTTATTTAGATTCCCGCTCAATGTATGACATACAGATTTTTTCACACTACAATAACGTACATGAAGAAAGCGATTTACCACATGATGATTACGGGATTGTCACCAAACTTCTCATGGATCAAGGCATTGAAACAGTTTATGACTGCACTTTCCATCTGTATCTGCCCGAAAAGAAAGCTTTTCACAACCGCATGAAATATGATTTTCCTGCCGCGGCAATATCACTGCAGGATTATAACGCGATACGATGTATGCTGGGACTCAGCGAAATCACGCTGGAAGAAAACGAATTTACAACCCAGTGGCATGCTGCCGCAACGGACGATGAGCGCCGGCAGTTTCTGGAAACGCACCAAACTGTCACGACAGATGCAGGTTTGCTGCGTTGTGCCAAGCAGGCATATCACCAAGAACCTATGGGCGAGTCGCTCTACAACAGCTACACCAATGTTCTGTATGTATTTCCAGATGCGGCTTGTGACACGTTACTCCCTGTCATGCAAAACCGGTATCTCATGACAGCCAAGACAATCCCCTACGAGAATGCCCACAGCTTTGAACAGGAATTTACAGCAGTATATCCAGAGGAGACTGCCACTGGTGTGCACTATGGGATTCGTCTGCGCACGCTGCAAGTAAATGAAACGAAAGGAACCTGTTTTGTCTTACAGGCTGCGATGCTCTATGGGGCGATTGTACTCATGGTCATCTGCCTCACTGTCCTCTCCCTGCAACAGCTTTTGGACGCAGGACATTACAGATATCGCTTCTCTGTACTGAGAAGCCTCGGCGTTGAGGAATCGAAGATTGAAAAGCTTGTGCTCAAACAATTGGGTGTCTGGTTCGGACTGCCTGTGTCTGCCGCCATTGTTGTAGCAGTGGTTGTGATCTCGTACTTTATGCAGACCATTTCGGTAGAAATTTCAGCCTATATCGGATTTCCTGCCCTGCTGTCGCAGATGGGTCTTACCGTGGGGATTCTTGTTTTACTGCTCATTTGCTATTTTATCAGTACATGGATACTCTTTCGGCACTCTGCCCGCTTAGGAACCGGAAACAACTGACACTACCATATTCCTTTGTAGTTCTCTATATAATCAGCACGTAATTTTTTCGGCTCTTGACTTGTGGATCAAGAGCCCTTTTTTTCAGTAATCGTGAAGCCACTTGTCCCGACGCAATAACATGCTTTGTTGTGGTGGAGTATTTTATTGAATTGCTATTATACTCACGACAGCCGCAGTCGCCAAGCGGCATATTTCCTTATGCGGCTGTGTGCATAACTTTATACTGAGCAGTCAGTCTTTTCGACCGCCAGTATAAGATTTTGACGAACACTTCAGAAAAGAATGCGATACTTATCCGTATTTCATTGACTTTGTTATTAAGATTTGCTATCTTGAACTTAAAGATGGTGATATTTATATTGAATGACCAACTGCATAAGCTTGCAAAAACATGCTCCCAGATTTAACGCAACATGAATCCGGTGAACAAAGGAACCAGATTTTAAAAAGATACTGACGAATATTGCTGATGAGCTGATTGATACCCATAATAAAAAAAGAATCCCATTGCACAAAAATATATAATTTGACAATGGCAATACTTAGTGGTAAGATGATTATAAAGCAGGGTGCTACCGATAGACAGTTAGCCTACTAAAAATTTTCGATTAAAAATAACCGCTAAGTTTCTCAGGCTTTGGGCGGTTATTTTTTTGTGCTGTTGCTTCCGATTGTATATCCAAGTCCAAATGCAGTCAGTATAAGACTGATTACCCCTGAATGAGCTTTAATACTTGACTTTTTAAATATAATTAACGAAAGGAGACCCTATGAACACTTTTCTAATGAAGCCCAAAATTGATTTTGCCTTCAAGGAAATCATGAACGACGAAAAAGCCCGCACTGGATTTCTGGCTGCTGTATTGCATCTGGACCCGGCAGACATCAAATCAACCCGCATACTCAACCCATATTTGCGGCAGGCACACGCAGATGACAAACTTGGCATTCTCGATGTCAGGATTCTGATGAATAACGATACAGAGATTGACACCGAAATCCAGCTTTCTGAACTAAAGGTATGGTCTGACCGCTCCCTGTTCTATGCTGCTAAAATGTATGCAGACCAGATCAAGCCGGGACAGAAATATAATGTGTTTAAAAAATGTGTGAGCATCAGTATCCTCGACTTCATACTATTCGAAGGTGAGAACGATTTTTACTCCTGCTTCCATATCCTAGAGGACACACGCCACTTCAAATACACGGACAAGATGGAGTTCCATGTCATAGAACTGCCTAAACTTCCCGCAGCGCTGAAAGAAAACAGCAGCCGCGTCGAATTGTGGGCTAAATTTATCAATGCCGAAGAAACGGAGGAATTTAATATGATCGCTAAAAAAGACCCTTATATCAAAAGCGCTTATGACCAGTTGCAGCGAATCAGCCAAGATGAACAGAAACGTCTGGAATACGAAGCGAGGGAGAAAGCTATCCTTGATTACAATCAAGGCATGTTTGAAGCAGAACAGCGCGGCATCAGAAACACTGCTCGCAACCTTCTCTCACTGGGTGTTGATATTCATGTCATTGCAGAAGCAACCCATTTATCCATTACAGAAATCGAAGCGTTAAAATGAAATTATTTCAGACGAATTATTGTAATGCCGCACCAAATCGAGTAGGGGAATGACCTTCTCCCCTACTCTACTATTACTTTACGAAAAAGTGCGTAACGCCTAATTAGAACCGCTTAATCTTCTTTGTCGTATTTTTCTCAAACTCTGTCTCGCGCACTTTCAGCTTAAACACCCGCTTATAAAGCGGTGCTGTCTTGTTGTATGCGTCAATGATTTTCTGCAATTCGCCCTGCATATCCTTGATTTTCTTCTTGCCGGCATATTCCAGATCAGGAAAAATCTCTGCCTCGATAGCGCCCTCACTCTCGCGCACAAGCACCTCCTGTACCAGACGATTCTCACCAAGTTTATTCTCAATCTCCTCCGGCGATACGTTCTCACCGTTTGGCGTGATAATCAGATTCTTCTTGCGCCCGGTCAAGAATATATAGCCGTCCTCGTCCACATATCCTAAATCACCTGTCTTTAACCAGCCGTCTGAAAGGGTTTCCTCGGTCTCCGCGGGCATTTTATAATAGCCCTGCATCACGCTTGAACCCTTTACCCACAACTCCTCGTCCACTACCTTCGCCTCACAGTTTGGCATCAGTTTGCCGACAGAGCCATCTTTCATAAACGCACCATAGTTCGTGCTGATAACCGGCGAGCACTCCGTCATGCCGTAGCCCTGCCAGATGGTAATGCCATATTTTTTAAACATTTCCAGATAGGCGGGATTGAGATACGCACCGCCGCTGCACACTGTATGGAACTGCTTGCCAAACACCTTCGCCTTGACAAGCGGCGCCGGAATCCATGCCGCCTCCTCAAGTTTCTTGGCGAGCGTCTCTATCATTAGCGGAACCATCAAAATCATGTTCGGCTCAAAGAGCTTAATGTTTTTTGCCACACGCAGCAGAGAGTCGTTGATACAGATGACAGAACCAATAGAAATTCCCTTTAATATATCCATGCTGAGACAATATGCATGATGAATCGGAAGCACAGACATAATGACGATGCCCGATTCCAGTCCCATGTCCAGACAGGTTGCATTCTCCGCCAGATTTCTGTGTGTGAGCATAACGCCCTTGCTCTTTCCCGTCGTGCCGGACGTAAACATGATGGTCGCAAGGTCCTCCGGCTTGGGCGTATAGTCATAGCCTGCGCTCTGAGCGCCAATCAGGTTCCACATCGCATAGCCATTCTCAATTCCCTGCGGCTCCCCCATACAAATAATATTTTTTAATCCCTCACAGCTTTTTGCAGCCATCTGCGCCACGCTGGATTTTGCCTCGTCATAGACAAGTGTCGTCACATCCGCGCGGTCAATCAGCTCGCACAAATCTTCGTCAGGCAGATTGGCGTCAAGCGGCACTGCCACGCTTCCGCTGCCCACAATACCAAAATATGCCACCACCCACGAATAGGAAGTTGGTCCAATGACCGCGATATGCTTTCCCTGCTCACCGAGTGCGTCCAAAACCGCAGAGAAACATTCTGAATCATTTTTAAACTGCGTGTAAGTTTTCGCTTCAACCTTTACTTCCTTTTTGCCGCCGTCTCCGCTGTCCTTTACCTTGTAACGAAACGCGTCTTGCGCGCCAAAATTCTGCTCTGCCGCCACCAGCAGCTCTCGTATTGTATGATATGTTTGACTCATCTTTTACCAAGCCTTTCTTTGAAAATCAGACTATTCAGCACAGAATACGGCTTTCAGGAAAAGGAGATCAGGCTGCACGCAGCAAAGTGCCCACAGCCATGAGAGCGCTGACTGAATAGTGACAATTAATAATGTACCTTAGGAACTGTCCAAAAATAACTTTTCATATTGTTTGTCTTTTTCTCCGATAGCACCACTCAAAAATCAGTTACATAGCCCGCTATGCGCCTGATTTTTGAGCGGCACTCTCGAAGAAAAATCCTGCGCACTATTAAAAAGTTATTCCTTAACAGTTCCTTAGGAAATTCTCTCCAGATACTCTACTGCTTCCTGCACTGTGCGGATATTTGCCGCCTCCTCAACTTCTATTTCCAATTCAAGCTCTTCCTCAAGCTCGCCGAGCATACTCATAAAGTCAAAAGAGCTAAACCCTAAATCCTCCATAAAACGGGACTCCGGTTTAATATCCTCCCGCTTCACTTCTACATAATTTGTGATGATACCTGCTACCTTATCAAACATTGCCAATCCCTGCCTTTCTATACCACTTCATCATCCATTCACCGCTCTGTTCCAGTTTATCATAAATGCGATTGTATTTCACTACATTCCTAAATCAGTTTAATCACAGCGCCAATTGTCAAGTTCGGATTCTCGATTCCCTTGAACATAATCTTGCACATATAGTAATAAAACAGCTCAAGCGTCTCTCTGCTGTACGCCTTTACCTGATGCTCAAAGCTAAAGTCCAGACCATTGTCCTCCGGTCTGTGCATCACAGTCAGATAGAGACCATCCGCATAGTATCCATTTCCATATCTCTTTGTCTTGTAACGGATATCGCCCAAATCAACCAGACCCTTTTCGCGCAGCGTCGCAGGCTGGTATGTGAGCGCCACCGTCTCATACCCCATTCCAAGAGGCGTTTGATAGACCTCCCTCTTATAGTTCATACACTCCACCGGGTCAAAATTCACGTAGCGGAACACCTCATTCTGCTTGTCCCTGATTTCATGAATTCCCTCCAAAAAGGTCTTATCCTCAGGAATAATTGTCCGAAACGGAAAACTGTGGATACGTGTACCGCCGGATTTCTTCTCAAGAAGCGTCGCCCTGCGCGCATACGCAACCATCATGGAAACATCGTCACAACTGTTCATCTTCTGCAAGTATGTGCGGATACCCATAATGAGCAGACACTGCAATGAAATGTGCTGCTCCTCACAGAATTTCATCAGACGCTCTGTCGGCTCTCCTTCCAGATGGAAAATATCAATATCCGCCGCAAAGCTATCTGATCCTGTAGGTGCCGCCCTGAGATTGGGATTCTTTAATTTACGTCTCGCATCATCCAGCCGTTTTCTTCCATCAATACCATTGTAGATTGGCTCAGGCGCCTCAAACAATTTGTGGAAATACTCCCGATCGCGCACCGATGCTTTACTGCCCGCCTCATAGGCAAAATCCTTCTCGATCTGCTCTACATAGGAACGCATGTCAGCAGGATATGGCACATTCTCAAAGTTTGCATTGCAGTACAGCTCTATGACATCCTTCATAAATCCGATCAAAGACTGTGCGTCAAGGAATCTGTGGTCGCCCACAATGTACATTCCCTGAAAACCGTCCGGCGTCTTGATGATGACAATCTTGTTCATCGGCTCGTCCTGTCCAAACGGAACGCGCGTCCACGCTGTCATCTCGGCTTCTGCCTCCTCCATGGTCTTGCCCGTGAAATCCACGTACTCAATCTCACGGTCCTCCTTGTCCACGATATACTGATACCACTGCTTCTCCTTCTCGTCGTAAACGAGTCTGGCACGCATGGACTCACAGCGTTCATACGCCTTGTAGATTGCCTTGCGCAGCTCATCAACATTCAGCTCAAACTCGATGGTGAGACTGCTGCCGACATTGAGAATCTCCTTCCCCGGACAGTAGTCTGCATAGTAAAAATGATACTTCTGTGCGGCTGTCAACGGATATGTCTTGAATCCTTTTCTTGTTTTCATTCATTTCTCCTTTTCTGGAACTATATGACTCATCATTCACTACATGATTTCATCAAAAAACTCATTTAATGCCTGCTCATATTTCTCAGTGTCTTTATAATAACTCTCCGCGTGCGCAGCGCCCTCCACAATCAGCTTTTTCTTTGGCGACGCACAGCAGTCATAAATCTCATTGCACATATGCGTAGGTACAAAGGTGTCGTTCGAGCCGTGAATAAACAAAATAGGAATTTTTGCATGTGCCACCTCACGCTTTGCGTTGCACTCATCCATACCGTAGCCTGCAAGTTTCTTGTTCATGATGTCTGCTCCCTGAATCACCGGAAATGCTGGCAGATGATACATTGAATTGAGCACATGCGTAAACACCTCCTTGGGTGATGTGAAGCCGCAGTCAGAGACAATGCCCTTCACCTGTGCTGGCAGCTCGAGTCCGCTTGTCATCAAAACCGTCGCGCCTCCCATCGAAGTTCCGTGGAGAACAATCTCAACGTCCTCTCCAACCTCCTGAATCAACCAGTGAATCCACACAAGCGCATCTTTCCTGTCAAGACAGCCAAATCCAATGTACTCCCCTTCGCTCTCGCCATGTGCTCTCGCATCCGGCAGCAGCATCGCATACCCTCTCTTGAGATAGTAGTCCGACAAGCCAATATAGTCTGACATCCCTTTGCTCGTATAGCCGTGAAAACAGATTACTGCTTTTTTCTTACCGGCTGCCATCTCCGTCTTGTCCACATATTCCTCCAGCGCCGGAAAAAAAGTCGCATGAAGCTTCAGATTGTCGAATGACATCTGCGATATCTCTCTGTGGTCCTGCGCCAGCATAAATGCTTTTCTCTCCTGCAAAAGCGGCGCATACTGGTTCCAGTCCGTCCCTGCCATCTTCATCGTCCGCTCAACCTTGGCGTTGTTGCGCTTCATTGTCCTTCTGTAAAAATATGCCGTCTCACCCACACCTGCCGCTGCAAGAACCCCCAGACAGGTCATTGTATTTTTGAGTATTCCCATTGCTTACGCCTCCACTCGGTTATTCAGCCTTTTTGTCAGCTGCTTCCTTCTTCACTTCTTTTTTAGCCTCCTTGGCTTCCTTCTTCGCTTCCTTTTTCGCCTCTTTGGCTTCCTTCTTCGCCTCTTTTTTCTTGCGCTGGATAATGTCGTTGAGCTTTAATGCCTTATCAATATTTCCCTCAACTCTGAGTTTCTGTGTCGTGAACGCCCAAACAGGGTCCATCTCACCCTCCGCAATCTTTCGAAATACCTCTGGTGTACTGATAAACATCGCATCTCTGTCGTAAAACTCATATGGCTCCACAAAGAGCACGCCGTCTTTTACTTCCACGTAAAACGCGCCGCCTGCTTCCTCGTCCTCGATATTGAACTGATAAGCGAGATGCTCCTGAATATCGCTCACATCTGCTCCCATAAATTTGCCCTTAATCTCATAAAAAAAATCTGCGTATGTCATCTTCTTTCCTCCACTACTTTCCTTCTAAATATTGGTAAACTTTATGCGGACTGCCGACGGCAAAAATCATCTCTCGACGTTTTCCGACCCGCAGTCGATTTATGTTTCTTCTATCCTATCACATTTTTCGACCAGCGGTCAAGTATATTTCCCCCAAAATTTGACGCCGTTTCTTACTCTTTTTTGTGACAATATTTACAATTGTTCCCCCGCAGGAAACGTGCTATACTTATTTTAATTACCCTTATATCTGAGCATGCCGCTCACGTACTTCCTGTTCCATATAAGTTGACCCGTATATCATCTACATCATCATAGAGAGAAAGGTGGCATCGTCCATGCCTGACACAAAAAAGAATGAAAAGAAATACGACCTGATACTGGACGCACTCCAGCAGCTTCTCGAAGATAAGAAAATACAGAGTATCTCTGTCAGTGAAATTGCACAGAAGGCAGGGATTGGAAAGGGGAGCATCTACTACTATTTCCCCTCCAAAGACGCCATACTGGACGCACTCATAGAACGCAGCTACGAGAAACCACTCCTCACTGCCCAGAATCTTGCCGCGCAGACAGAAGTTTCGCCCTTTGTGCGCATGGCAATGCTGTTTCAGGCATGCCAAAATTCCTCCGCGGCATTTATCCAGCAAAACGGCAGTTCGTCAGATACTGCCAGCGCGCAGGATCTCGCTTTTTTACATCACAAATATCTGTCGCATGTCGTGTCGGAGCTAAAGCCTGATTTGACAGAAATTATCAAGCAGGGCATCCAAAATGGTGAAATCCATTTCGACTACCCTGCTGCCCTTGCAGAAATTGTGCTGATCGTGATTGCTGTCAAGCTGGACAACTCCCTGCTGCCCTCCACGCCCAAAGAGACGGAGGAGACGTTGAAGGGACTCATTTCCTTGCTTGAAAAAGGGACGGAGGTCGCACCCGGAACGCTCAGCTATCTGTCTCTGGTGCCCTTTGTATAAAACCTCCATACAATCGAGCAGGGGAAAAATCTTTCCCCTGCTTGCATGCGCATTTCCTTCTCACGGCATTGTCCGCTGTAATTTTTTCACCAGATAGACAAATTCATCCTTGTAGTCATCCTCGTCGGTATCCACCTTCCCCAGCAGTTCGCGGACATTTTCAAAAGAAGCCTCCCCCTTGTACACACTGTCTCTCACGATCAGCCCAAACTCTGCAACTGCCGCCGCAAAATAGAAATCCTCTGACGGCTCTTTTACATAATCCTCCTCTTTTACGGGATATTCTTTCAAGATACTCTCTTCCTCCTCCGGCTCCTTGTAGCGTATTTTCAGATTCAGCCACTCTCCATTTTTGACACCCGTGTCATTTTTATTATCCTGATACTTTAGCGTGCTCTCTGGTATTTCCTGCTTGGAATCCACTGGAACAATCTCATAGAGCGCCGTCACCATATGCCCCGCACCGATCTCTCCGGCATCTTTTGTGTCGTCATCAAAATCCTGTGTTGCGAGCGTTCTGTTCTCATATCCCAGCAGGCGGTATCCCTTGATATATGCAGGATTAAATTCAACTTGTAATTTTACATCCTTGGCAACTGTGACAAGCGTCGCCCCCATCTGCTCCACAAGCACCTTTTTGGCCTCTCCAACAGAATCAATATACGCATAATTGCCGTTTCCGTGGTCTGCCAAAGTTTCCATCTTATTATCCTTAATATTACCCGTCCCAAATCCAAGTACCGTCAAGTAGATTCCAGACTCCTTCTTCTCGGTAATCAGTGTGTCCAGCTCGCTCTCACTGCTTGGTCCTACATTCAAATCACCGTCTGTTGCAAGAATCACGCGGTTGTTCCCGCCCTCGATAAAATAATCTTCTGCAAGCGCATATGCCGTCTCAATGCCGCGTGCACCATTGGTCGAGCCTCCCGCTTCCAGCGCACTGACCGCCGCGATGATTGCTTCCTGATTGTCCCCGCTCTCACCCTCCAGCACCACACAGTCCGCACCTGCATACGTCACAATCGACACGGTATCCTTCTTCCCAAGCTCGCGCGCCAGCATGGTAAAAGACTTCTGCAAAAGCGGCAGCTTGTCGTCCGTGTACATGGACCCTGATACATCCAGCAAAAATACAAGGTTTGAGTCCGGTGCCTCGCTAAAATCAATCTCTTTTGTCTTTAACCCAATCTGCAAAAGTTTTGCATCCGCATTCCAAGGACAGTCTCCGAGCACAGTCGTGACGCCAAACGGCTCTCCTTTCCTTGGCAGCTTATAATCATAAGAAAAATAATTGAGCATTTCCTCGATGCGGACAGCGCCTTCTGGAATCTCCTCAAGCGAATACCCGCTTTCAATCATGCGGCGAAGATTGCTGTACGACGCCGTGTCAACATCCGCCGAAAATGTGGAGAGCGGGTCATTTGCCACCGCTTTAAATCCCGGCTCCTCCACCGCACTGTACTCCTCCGTATTCCAGTCCGGCAACTGCATGTCACTTGAATCGAATGCAATATCAGCAGATGCGCAGCCCTCCATCTCGTAGAACTGTCCCTCCTCCGCAGCCTGTATCCCGCCAGCCGCACCACTCCTATCCAATGCTGCGTCATTCGTCACTATATCACTCTGTATGACGTTCTTTGACGGTGAATCCGCCTGCGGTGCATTCGCCGCTTGGTCGTTCATACCGCCCGATCCTGCCCCGCATCCATAAAGTGACACAGTTGTCATAATTAAACTCAACAGTACACAAACTTTTTTCTTTTCCATATGTTTCCCATCCCTTCCATTTGTTCCGAAACACCCGTTTCTTATTCTGTAAAGTCAAGTGTTTCAATTGGCACCTGTCAACTCGCAACCATGCGACGATAGTTTTCTGCAAAACAAAAAGGTCTGCCTCATCGCTTCTATTAAAGATACGAAACAGACCTTGGAATTTTATGGATTTTTCTTTTTTCTACGCGCTAAAACAACTGCGTCATTCCCCCTACTAATATCAGCCTGTTATCGTCATATATTTCTGGAAACTGGCTCATGCTCAGCGGGTTCGTGCCGCGCCCCGCCTCAATCGTGTAGCCGGGACGGTTGTATGTCTCGATAAACCAATCCTTGTACCCCGCATAACCTGACGCGTAGGGTGTCTCCTCCACCTGATAACCGCTCACCTTTCCAAAATATTCCGCGATACGCCGAGAGCGCGCTGGTTCATAGTCAAGATATTTCCAATATATCACCTCACCCTGTGTGTGATACGCCAGAATCAATTGAAAATCATGGGCTGTCGTAAAATGATACATGTTGATGCTCTCCACCGCTGAGAGCGGCGCTTCTCCGACAAAATCCCTCGGCGCCGGCGACGTATACCCCTGCGCAAACTTAATATCCCTTGCATTCTCCCAGCCCGCCGGAAACTGTAAGTTCAAATCCACGCCGTTTATATTTGCCTTCCAGCCATCAGGGTACGGAATTGTCGGATAATCCGCTGCGATTGCCATCGTCTGTTCGAGATACTCCTCACTGCGTATCATGCCATTCACAAGATCTGCGCCATCTGGATTGACCATCGGAATCAAAAACAGACTATATTGCTGAAACAGCTCCTTGGTATCCTCCCCGTAGAGGTCCTCTCCCTCCGCATACGCTTTGGCATACGCCTCCGCAAACTTTAATAAAATCGGTGTCGTTATCCACTCGTTTGCATGAAAGCAGGCATTGTAACAGACCTGTGTCTCCCCCTCGCCAAATTGCAGATAACACACTTCCCTGCCCATGACGCTCTTCCCTATACACCCCGAAATCAAAAACGGATAGCGCACCTTTAAGCCCTCCAAGATCAAATCTGTAAGACTTGACGTGTACGGCACCTGCTCATCTACAAGCGCAAAAGAAAAAGGAACGTAAATCCGCGTTCCTATCTGTAAATTCATGGCATCAAGAGACGGATTTGCCGTCAGTATGGCTGACACCAGTGTATCGTATGTATCGGCAATTCCCCACAAGGTTTCCCCCGCCGTAATCACATGCGTCATATAACCGGAAAGATAAGGCGTCAGCCTCGCCCACACTGCCCTGTCCACATAGCAGCCAACGCCCTCCCCCAGAAATGCTTTTAGCGCGTTGCAGGTCTCCCTGTTGAACTGCCCGCTGATCTCCTTCAAATAACCTGCCCGTTTCAGCGCCAACTGTAAATACTGCACCGCAACACCTACATCACCAACATAAATATTTCTCATAAATTCCTGTTTCCATCAATCCTTGTATTTCTATAATCTATGCCAGCAATCAGCGAATCATACATTTATACTCACGACAGATAAAATCTGACATGAGTATCGCGCCAGCCGCAGCCGCGAAGCGGCATATTTCCTTATGCGGCTGTGTGCATAACTTTATACTGAGCGGTCAGTCTTTTTGACCGCCAGTATAAATAATCTTGTACAGACTCTCCTGAATCCCCTTTACGACCTCTGGCTTATTCATAGAATACACATGGATATGCTTGATTCCGTTGGCAATCAAATCAATAATCTGATCTGTGGCATAGATGATGCCCGCCTGCTGCATCGCCTCTGGATTCTTGCCAAAACAGTCCACAATACTCCGAAAACGCATCGGCACATTACATCCAGACAACCTCACCGCACTTTGGAGTTGCGAAGGTCTGGTAATCGGCATGATGCCCGGAATCACCGGAACTCCAATCCCCGCCTCGCGCACCCGGCAGAGAAAATTATAGAAAATATTATTGTCAAAAAACATCTGCGTCGTCAGGTATGCACAGCCTGCATCGACCTTTTTCTTGAGATTTAAAATATCCTCCTGCGTATTCTCCGACTCGACATGCCCCTCAGGATAACACGCCCCGCCGATGCACATGCCGCCAAATGCCTGAATATCCTCCACCAGTTCCGACGCATAGTGATATTCTGTAAAAGGGTCCCCCTCAAAATCCTTTGGTCTGTCGCCGCGCAGTGCCAGCACATTCTCTATGCCCGCCTCCCTCATCTGCGTGAGCGCCTGACGGATTCCCTCTTTCGTCGCCCCGACACAAGTTAGATGCGCAATCGTTGTGACACCGTATTCCTCCTGTATTCCCTTGGCAAGTTTTAAGGTATTGCCGCCTGTACTCCCGCCTGCGCCGTAAGTCACGCTCATGTAGCTGGGCTTTCGTTTTGCGACACCGTAGGCCGCCTCTTTCACAGATTCATAGTTTGCTGTCACCTTCGGCGGAAAGACCTCAAAGGACAATGTCACATCATTTTTCAATAGTATTGTATCTAATTTCATCTCTTATGCTTCCTCTTCTTTTCTAAACTTTTCTAAACTTTTCTAAATGATTTTATCTATTTTTTCTCGATCTAATTTTTCCTCAAATACTTCCTCCGGCACGGGCTTACTATATCTGTATCCCTGTGCCACATACGCGCCAATCTCCATCATGAGCTCTGTGTCATTCTCATTCTCAACACCTTCACACACCACCTGCGCATCCAAGTCCTGCGCGAGATTGACAATATTTTTCATAATCTTAACCTGACGCACACGGTTCTCATTATTTAACAGAAACGAGCGGTCCAGTTTAATGACCGATGCCGGAATCTGCTCAAATACGCCCAGCGATGAATAGCCAGAACCAAAGTCATCAATTGAGAGCCGAATCCCCTTCTTGCGCAGAAGCTCTACCGTCTCCTTGACCTTGTGCTGCTGGAGCTCCTCCACAACGAGCGTCTCCGTGATCTCGACCTCTATGTACTCCTTGGGAATCTGGTATTTGTCCATCATCGCCTCGAACTGTTCTGGGAAATTGTCTTTAATAAAATGGATTCTTGAAAAATTACAGGAGATAGGAACTACCTTTTTCCCAGCGTCCATTCGCCGGCGCAGAAGCTTACATGCACATTCCATGACAAAGAAATCAATCTCTGTGATGCGCCCTGTCTGCTCATAGTAGGGAACAAAATACCCCGGCGCCTTGATCGCACCGTTGTCTGTCGGGTCTTTAAAGCGAACCAGCGCCTCCGCCCCCACAATCTGTTCACTCCTGATATCGACCTTGGGCTGATAGAACGCCACAAAGTCCTTATTGATCTCCACCGCCTCGAGAAGCTTCTCCCTGTCGTGATGTTCCTTTAACTGTACGCGCAGATTTTCATCGTAAATCCGAATCTCATTGCTGTAGCTGTTTTTCAGCAAATCTGACGCCTGTATCGCATAGGAAATAGACACCTGTATATCATTGCTCCCCGGCGTGATACAGCAGACGCCCATCGTAACCGGCATACGCATATCTGCCGCCTCGAATATACGCTGTGCAATCTGGTCCTCCAGTTCCGCAAGCCGCGATTCAAGCTGTTCTAACGTATCATATGCCACAAATAACACGAAATTATCGCCGTGGCTTCTCGCGTAAAGCTCTTTGTCGCCGTCAATGTTCTCCGATAAAACCTGAACCATCAGTTCAAGAATTTTCTGCCCTGCATACCAGCCGTAGAGTGTATTGTAGCGCCGGAATTGACAGATATCCATATAGGCAAGCGCATATTTTTGATTCTTGTCCGATGTAAGCCGAAGCTGTGCACGGTATTTCAGATAATTCAAATTCCAGATATTGAGCTCTGCGTCTTTATACATCAGCTTCTGTATGCGCCTGCTGTCGCGCAGCATGTGCAGCATCACGAGGACAATCGCCGCCGCAATCAACACGATAATGATGATAATCAACACACTGTGCGCCCTGATAAAACTTTCCACGCTGTTTTTGGCAAAGAGATTATCCTTTAGCATATAATCACTCACCATCTTGTCGCTCACTTCCAAAAGCTCTTTGTTCAGAATGCCTAGTAACGGCGCAGCCGTATCCGCCTTCACCGCCATATAAATGACATGTGTGTCATTTAACACACTCCGTATTTCCAGTTTATTCAAGCGCAGATTCGAGCCGAGGAGATACTCTGACAGATAGCCGTCGCAGATCGCCGCATCCACCTTGCCCTGATTGACAGCGCGCAGACATTCCAGTTGTGAGTCAAAGAATAAAATCTCGGCGTCCTCATTCACCAGCGACGCAATGTTCTCCTCCTCATTTCCATTTTTGACAGCAGCCAGTGTGCCAATCTCATTTGCCTTGCTGTCGCGGTCCATGATAATGACATGCGGCACTTTCGCATACGCTTTGGTCACAGCAATCCCAGCATTGCGCATACTCTTAGGCGTATCTCCGCAGTAATTCAACAGATCAATGCTGCCATCAGCCAACGCCTGCTTTGCCACCTCCATATTTGCCATCTTGACATAGGTAAAATTCAGTCCTGTAAGCACTGAAATCTCATCCAGCACCTGCTTGGTCAATCCATGATACGCCCCCTCATTCTCATACGAAAACGGATAATACCCATCAAAATACCCCACTGTAATGTCCTTCTTCGCCTCAATGTATTCCTTCTCATCATTTGTCAGCAAGATCGTCTGATCCAGCCTGCTGTCATAATACTTGGTGATCAGCTCATTCTCCAAGTCAGGACGTTTCATCTTGATATCCGCAATGCCTTGATTTAATTCCCGCATCACCTCATCATTGCCCTTATAGGAGATGTAGTAAATCGGCATCGGCGCGAACCTGCCGACAATACGCTGCCCGTCTCTGATTTCCGTGAGGGAATGCACCATCGCGTCAATCTCGCCCGCATCAAGTGCCGCGTGGAGTTTCGCCGTGCTGTCGTATTCCTTGACCTTGGGATTGTGCACGCCATGATCTGCAAGATACTCATAAAATTCTTCTTTTCTGACATACGTTTTCACCACGCCAAACGCCGCCTTCTCCATCGCGCCAAAATCCTCATAAGGCAGCGCACTTCCGCGGTTCACTGCGATCGTGCCAAAGGTGTACCCGCTTGCCAGATTCGCGTATTGATAGATTTCAGCCCGCTTGCTGGAATACTGTGCCGAACCGACTAAATCAATCTCTTTGTCCGCCAAAAGCTGCAATGCAGCATCCCAGCTCTCACACTCCACATACTCAATCTCCCAACTGACATAATCACACAATGTCTCCAGATATTCGACATCCATGCCATAATACATGCCGTCCTCATTCTTCTCATGAAAGCCATCCATCGGAAAAAATCCAACTTTTACAACGCGCTTCTGCGCTCCCTGTACCTGCGGTACGCCAAATAATCCACCCACGCTGCCAACACACACAAACAGCAGCATGACCGCACACAGCAGCCCAGTCCAGCTTTTTATCAATCTTTTTCGTTTGTAATCCATCGTTATACCCCTTGCATGCCGCAACACGCCTATCAACTAACATACTATTTCAGCGCATGTCCGAGTTGAAAACTGCACGCTCTGAACAAAATATCTTGTTATATTATATCATGCACGAAAACTTTTTCAAATAGTATTTTCCTCCATACAGCCTTCATGCGCACCACCGAGCGCCGCAACCCTCCCTACAATAATGACCGCTGGCGCCTGCATTGCTGCTTCTGCGGCCTTCTCTGCAATGTCAGCGAGGGTTCCGCGCACCACCGTCACCGACGCATCAAAGGTTCCATGAACCACTGCTGCCGGAGTTGCTGCTTCTTTGCCAGCATGAATCAACCCGTCCGCAATCTGGCGAAGCTGCCCAAATCCCATCAGAAATACCAGCGTTCCTTCAAGGCGGGCAAGTGACGCAAAATCAAGCTTCGAACACAGATCTGCTGCCTGTCCTGCCAAATGTCCCGTAATCACATGAAAACTCCTGCTAATCTCCCTGTGCGTCACCGGAATCCCCGCAAACGCCGGAATCGCGACACAGGAGGTAACACCCGGAACATACGCCGCGGGAATCCCTTCGCTTCGAAGCGCCATCATCTCCTCCATGCCTCTGCCAAACACAAACGGGTCGCCCCCCTTTAGCCGCACGACCAGACCGCCCTCCCGCGCCTTCTGAATCAAGAGCTTTTGAATCTGCTCCTGCGCCATGCTGTGCCTGCCGCTGCGCTTTCCCACATAAATCCGCTCACAGCGCTCGGAGGCATACGCCAGAAGTCTCTGATCTATCAAGTCATCATACACAAGCACCCGCGCCTGCCGTATCGCGCGCAGTCCCCGCACGGTAATCAGGTCAAAGCTGCCGCAGCCCGCACCGACCAGCAGCACGCCTTCTATATGGCCCGCCTCCTCACCGTGCGCATAAGCTTCCAGTCTGCGCATAGTCTCCCGCTCGTCAAATACCGCATTCGTGTCCATGCACACCCGCGCCGTATCCTTTAGAAATGCAGCACGTCTGCCCGTATCTTTCACATGCGTCTTTGCCAAGGGCCTGAGGCTGCCCAGATACGCAAGAATCGCATCCATATCGGCGGGTATCATGGACACGACCCTGCTTCTTAGTTCCGCTGCCACCTCTGGACTTGTCCCCTCCGTCGAGATGCCGATACTGAGATTTCCTTCCTTCACAAGCGACGGAAACAAAAAGCTGCATGCCTCCTTGTCATCCACCACATTGACAAGAATGCCACGCTCCCTGCAAAACCTGCCAATCTCCGCATTGACTTTCGCATCATCTGACGCCGCGATGACAAAGAACATCTCGTTCAAATCCGACGGCTCAAACGCTCTCTTTATGACACAAATGTCATTTTCCAGCGCTGTCCGCTCCATCGCCTCTGACACCTCCGGCGCCACAATTTGCAGCTTTGCCCCGTAAGGCAGCAGTTTTTGCAGCTTATGCAGCGCGACTCTGCCGCCGCCTGCGATCAGTCCATTTTTTCCGCCTATATCCACAAAAAAAGGAAAATATGCCATTGCAACAACCTCTCAATCCCCAAAATCCCATCGCTGTACAACAGCTCTGGCATTAAAACCATGCCACTTCGCTTACTACTCAGCGCTCAAAAAACACCCAGCCTGTGCAGCACCTCCAACATGGCATAGATCGCAGGCTGGTGTATCATATAGATCTCAAAAGAATGCCTGCCCAGCCATTCCACTGGACGCAAAGCGCCTTTTTCCATAAGCTGCATCGCCTTTTTATCCGCAAGCAGACGATATGTAAAATATCCCGCCAGAAACAAAAACAGCCATGGAAACAGCGAAAAATAGTCCGTCGAATAAAAGCCCGGCTGTGTAAATCCAAGATATGTCATCAAAATATTCCGATACAGTCCCGCCGGAAGCGCCACAATATTCCAATCCTCAAATCCAAGCCAGCCATCGTTAAGGTTCCTCGTCAAAAAAAACAGCCCGAAGCTGCCAGCTATTCCCACCGCCGCCGGAAGCCTTTGCAGCCATCTGTCAAACACCTGCATCAACAGCATACAGGAGCCTATGAGTGTCAGCACGCCAAAGACAACTCTGCTCTGGGGCATTACCGCCAACGTCACTAGCGTGATCACCGCACCGCCCAGAAATACAATGATTCCCCGCCTGCGCGCGCGGCTGCCAAGCGACCAGCAAAAACCGGACAAAAAGATAAACGTCCAGCAAATTCCCTGCTGCCAGACATACGCCCCCTTCGATTGATACCAGTTCCAGTCAAGCTGATAAATATAGACCAAATCCCAAATCATGTGATATGCGATCATATGAAGCAGCGCTATGCCGCGGACGCCGTCCAGCTTTTCGTATCGTTTTTTCTTTTGATTTTGCTTCAATTTCTTCCTATCTCCATCCTGTCAAAACATCATAAGCCCATTTTAGCATTATATCTTTGGGATGTCTAGCAAAAACAAGACATCGACTCTCCTATGCGCCTGCTGCATTCAAGTCCCAAAAGTCCAATCGAGTATGGGAATGACCTTCTCCCCTACTCCCGCGCCGGGCACCTGTCAGCTTCTGCTGACATACTTCCTTGGGGTGCCCGTGTGCATAAAGAGACTGTCGAAATAAGATTTACTTTCGACAGTCCCTCTACCAACATTGTTATTTACTTTCTTTACTCTTCTTTGTCTTCTTCACCTTGCCAAGATCATACTTCATCTCATATGCCTCAAAAATCTCGCGGTACATCACATTGTTCATCTCGCGAATGCTCTTCTGATACTCATGGGTATCAAAATCCTCCGCCTCAGATTCGAGCAGCGCCACCGCGACATTCGAACAGTGCGCGCCAATCCGCTCAAAATCCGTCAGGATATTGTTGAACGCAAAGCCCTGTTTCAGCTCACACTTCCCATTGCGAAGTCTTGTGATATGTCTGGATTTCAGCTCATTGCAGAGCACATTGATCAGCTCGCGCAGCGGTTCCACATGGATTGCCAGATCGACATCATCCTCCGAGAAGGCGTTAACTGTAATCTCAAGAATCTCTCTCACCGCGCCCCCCAGTACAGACAGCTCATACGTCGCCTCGTCCGAGAACGAGATTTTCTTTTCATAGAGCTCATTTGCCGACTTTGACAGGTTTACCGCATGATCGCCAAGACGCTCAAAATCACTGATCGTGTGCAGAAAAATAGATACCTGTCTCGACTGGCTCTCCGTCATATCGCGCCCCGTCAGCTGCATCAGATACGTGCCTAGCTTATCCTCATACTTGTCAATCAGATTCTCTTTCTCCTGAACCTTGTTGTAGCGCTCCTCCGTATAATTGTCAAAAAGTCCCATCGCACGCCCAATATTCTTTCTCGCCTTCCTCGCCATGCCGTTGATGGCAGTGTGGCTCTGACCGATGGCAAGCGCCGGATATTTTAAGAAGCGTTCTTCTAGCAAGTCGAAATCCGCTTGTTCCTCCCTGTCCTCCTCGGTGTCCTTCACAAGCGTGAACACCAGCTTTTCAATCCACTTGATAAATGGAAACAGAATCACCACGGTTGCCAGCCGGAACACCGTATTGAGAATCGCGATCGCGATCGGGCTCATGGTCATCTCCATAAAGTCAAAGTGGACAATGGCGTGAACCGAATAAAACATCACTGCCCAGAATATCATACCAAACAAATCATTCATCAGATAGATCAGCGCCGTTCTCTTACCGTTCTTGTTCGTTCCGATAGAGGATAACAGAACCGGACAGGCAGCGCCCACACCGATGCCGAGCGTGATCGGAAATGCCGACGCAAACGTGATTGCACCTGTCACCGACAGCGCCTGCAAGATACCAATAGATGCCGACGCACTTTGCAGCACTGCCGTGAACGCAATGCCGACCAAGATACCCATAAACGGATTGGAAAACATGGTCAGTGTGTTGACAAAGTGCGGATTTTCCTTCAATGGCGAGACCGCTCCGCTCATACTCTGCATACCAAACATCAATATGGAAAATCCAAGCATGATATCGCCGACATTTTTATATGTACTCTTCTTGGACACCATCTTAAACAAAATACCGATGATTGAGACCACCGCTGAGATTGTCGTGGTAGACAAAAGCTGTGCGATGCCGTTTGATCCCTCAATATATGAAAGACACAAAATCCAGCCCGTGATACTCGTACCGATATTTGCCCCCATAATGATACCGATCGCCTGCGCGACCTTCATCATGCCGGAGTTCACAAAGCCGACGACCATGACCGTTGTGGCGGAGGAGGACTGTATGATTGCCGTCACTGCCGTTCCCAGCAAAACCCCCTTGATCGGTGTATTGGTGAGCTTGTACAAGATCAGCTCCAGTTTTTCCCCTGCTGCTTTTTTCAGACCGTCCCCCATGAGAGACATGCCAAACAGGAAGAGCGCCACGCCGCTAAGTAACGATAAAATTGATGTTATCCCCATGTCAATATTCATCCTTCGTAATCGTTCTATATAAAATTCTAACAATGCTTTCTATCATCGTTTTATATTCTGAACAGTTACATTCCTTCTCTTATAAGATTTATGATGTTTCCTCGTCTTAATCATAGCAGATTCTGTAAAAAGTGTAAAGCCCGATTAGAATTGCTGCCCATCCAGATAATTGACAAACTGCTGTGCGGTGCGCCCTGAAATCCCTCCATGACTCAGCTCCCACTTGTTTGCCTCGGCTTTTAACTCCTCGTCAGACATCGCAATCCCCTGTCTGTGCGCAAGCTCAAGCACAATATGAAAATACTCCTTCTGAGAAGGTTTCGCATAATTGATCGTGACACCAAAACGATTCACCAATGACAGCTTCTCCTCCATTGTGTCGGAACGGTGCATTCCATTGTCAACCTCGATGTCGCCTCTGTCATTCCATGTCTCCTTGATCAGATGCCTGCGGTTGGAGGTCGCATAGATTAAAATATTTTCCGGCTTTGTCTCCACACCGCCCTCAATGACCGCCTTTAAGAATTTATACTCCACCTCAAACTCCTCAAAGGATAGATCGTCCATATAAATCACAAACTTATAATTCCTGTTCTTAATCTGTGCAATGACATTTGACAAATCCTTGAACTGATGCTTGTAGATCTCGATCATGCGCAAGCCCTGCGGATAAAAGGCATTCACAATCGCCTTGATGCTGGTGGATTTGCCCGTGCCGCTGTCCCCGAACAGCAATACATTATTGGCTTTTCTGCCCTCCACAAACGCCCTTGTGTTATCGACAAGCTTCTTTTTCTGGAGCTCATAACCGACAAGGTCGTCGAGCATCACCTTGTCCATATTGTTGATCGGCAGAAATTCGATCGTGCCCTGTGCCTGCTCACGAATGCGGAATGCCTTGTTCAGCCCAAACATTCCGACGCCAAAATCCCTGTAAAATGCCGTCACGCAGTCAAAAAATGCATGTTCATCTGCCGCCTGTTCGAGCTGTGCACTCAGGGCAATGATCTTTTCACTGACATTTTTATTGTACATCAGCTCTTTTTTGCCGATCGCCCTGTAGTTTGACAACTGCGAAAAACAGTCTATTCCTAAGTCCTCCTCAATCGCAGAGAAATCAAAATCAAACAGATTTTTGAACACCCTGAAATCATTCTTTGCAAAATGGTTGACACTGCCGTCATTTGCCCCCACTTTTTCGCACGTAAGGCTAAACGGATTCTCATTTGTCACCATGAAAAAAGTAAGATAATTGTGCCAGAGATTATGGTTGAAGCCATAATCTGTAGCGACGACCAGCAGCCGCTTTAGCTGGGTGTAAATGTCCTTGATAAGCTCTGGTTTGGTGCTAGATTTCTCGTCAAAGCGGCGGAAAATCTCCCCGAACTGGTACAAAATACACTCCCTGTCCAGTTCTCCGTACATGATTAATTTTGCAATCTCGCGGTACATAATACCTTCTCCTCCCACTATCGTTTATTATTCCTAGTTTCATTTATTTATCTTCCATGTTTCGCAGGCGCTTTTCACCTTGCCGCCTATCTATGTATGGCAGAGGTGTCCGCTCACATCTTCACACCGTTTCCATGCCCAAATAAGTCCGTGACCTCCTCGAGAGACACGCCGTCCTCCCACTCCCCGCAGTAGCGCAGAAACTCCGCCTCTGTACTTAGAAAATTCTTGGCGTTTGGCGGCAGAATGATAGGTTCTATCGTATGCTTCATATAATTACAGACATAGATCACTTTCACACAATCCAGAAAAACCCAGTCAAACTGCTGTGCAAAAGCTTTTTGCCGCTGTCCCATGGCTTCAAATAAATGCTGCACATCTATACTGCATTCGTCAGCCGGATGCAAAAAAAGATAAAGCCCGTTGTATCGTTTTTGCTGATAACTCGTATTCAGTTTTTCAAGTTTTTTGTCAAAGCGGTACTGCGCTTTGTACAGATAATCCTGATGCTCCAGATCATCTGGCAGGACAGCCCAGAACCGCCCATTATAAAAATTCAGCCGCTCTCCATAGCGCTCGAGCGCGGCAGGCGGCAGCTCCTCCCTGCGGCAACCCAGATACTGATCTATAAAATTTTTGGTCTGCCCGTCGTCTGGCAATAGTGCCTGACTGACCTCCAAGCCGAGGTTCATCGTCTCATTAATCCAATCTGGCGCTTCACTTTTTACAAAAGCCGGCTGGTATTCCCGCCAGAGATACTTTAGGGAAACCACCGCGTAAATTTCATTTAGCAGCTTTTCATATGCCATACTTGCCGTTCCCCTCCTTCACGCTCTGGCCAGCTCACGGACCACCTCACCCGCTATGATGAGCCCTGCCACCGGCGGAACAAATGCATTACTCCCCGGTATCCGTTTTGATGCCGGCTCACTTGGCTGCTCCGCAATCTCACAGGGCATCACCGGAGTCTCCTCTGAGTAGACTACTTTTAAATGCTCCACGCCCCGTTTTTTCAGCTCACGGCGCATCACTTTGGCAAGCGGACAGACTTTTGTCTGAGACAAATCCGCCACTCGGAATGCGGACGGGTCCATCTTATTTCCCGCCCCCATAGAGCTGATAATGGGGGTGTCCGTTCGTTTTGCCTCCATGACGAGCTGGATTTTTCCAGTCACGGTATCAATGGCGTCCACCACATAATCATACGCAAAAAAGTTAAACTCCTGTGCTGTTTCTGGCAGAAAAAAAGTCTTGTAGGTATTGACCACCGCCGCTGGATTGATGTCTAAGACCCGTTTTTTGGCGGCCTCCACTTTGTACTCTCCAAGCGTGCTGTGCGTGGCGATAATCTGGCGGTTTAAATTCGACAGGCATACTTTGTCATTGTCAATCAAATCCAGCGTACCGACGCCGCTTCGCGCGAGCGCCTCCACCACATAGCCCCCCACGCCGCCAATTCCAAACACGGCAACGCGGGCATTCTTGAGCTTGTCAACACCCTCTGCCCCCACAAGGAGAGCTGTCCTTGAAAACTGTTCCATGCTTTGCTTCATATTTTTTATCCTCTATTGTCTGGTTCATGCTCCCTGTACGATACCCTTGTAAATCAAATGTCACATAGCTGAAGCCATATTCCGTAAATGCTGCAATGATTTCCGCTCTGGTCTCCTCCTGCATGATGCCTTCAAAATCTTCCGCAGGCACTTCAATCCGCGCAAGTGTGCCGTGAAGCCGCACGCGCATCTGGCGGAACCCTTTTTTCATCAAAAACTGCTCCGCCTGTTCAACCATACGGAGTTTTTCTTTTGTGATCGTCTCCCCGTACACAAAGCGCGATGCAAGGCATGCATAGGACGGCTTTTCCCAAGTGGGAAGCCCATATTCCCGCGACAATTCGCGGATTTCCTGCTTGTACAAGCCTGCCTCCCTGAGCGGACTTTTGATTCCCAGCTCAGCAATTGCCTGCATACCGGGACGGTAATCGCCCAGATCGTCCATGTTTGAGCCTTCTATGACATGCGCGATGCCATGTGTCCGTGCAATGCGCAAAATTTCCTCAAAAAGCGCTTTCTTGCACCGGTAACAGCGGTCGGGAGGATTGTCCGTAAAGCCGTCAACGGCAAGCACCTCCGCCTCGAAACTGTAGAGCGGAATCTGTTCTTTCTGGCAGAATGCTTCCGCCTCTGCCCATTCATGCTTTGGAAAAACACAGGATTTTGCGGTGACTGCCACCACACGGCTGCCGAGCGCCTCCTGTGCTGTTTTTAATAAAAACGTGGAATCCACCCCGCCTGAGAATGCCACCGCGACGCTGCCTAGCTCTTGCAGATGCCTCTCGAGGATAAGTAGCTTCTCCTTCGCTTGTGAACTAGCGGTTTTGGGAACTTCTGTTTGTATTCTCTTATTTTGCGGCTCATTTGGCGTTGTCTTGCACGCTGGCAGGGCATACGTATCCAGAAAATGATGCCGCACGCCCTCCTGTTTATAGGCGATGACGGTGCTCAAATTCACATTTTCCACGCTTTTAAAGATATTGTTCTCCACAAACGGATTGATTTTCCTTAACTGCCGTATTAGCTGCTTGATCTCACGGCGCTTCGAGGTATTTTCCAGATCGCCTCGAAAAGCACTGTTTTCTGTGAATTTACAGGCACATTGCAGAAAATGCAGGTTGTTGTAATCCCGCCACGCCTCGATGTGCTCCTCCCGTATCAGATACATCGGGCGAATCAACTCCATTCCTTCAAAATTGGTGCTGTGCAGCTTTGGCATCATGGTCTGCACCTGCGCCCCATACAGCATTCCCATCAAGATGGTCTCTATCACATCATCATAATGATGTCCCAGCGCAATCTTATTGCAGCCAAGCTCCTTTGCCCTGCTGTACAGATGGCCGCGCCGCATTCTGGCACACAGATAGCAGGGCGAATTTTCGATCTGAAATACAGACTCAAAAATGTCAGACGCAAAGATGTCCAGCGGAATATTCAGGCGCTTCGCATTGCGCTCAATTAACTGCCTGTTTTCCGCCTTGTAGCCGGGGTCCATGACCAGAAACTTCACATCAAACTCAAATTTATTGTGCCGTTTGAGTTCTTGAAACAGTTTTGCCATCAGCATCGAATCTTTGCCGCCTGAAATACAGACTGCAATGCAGTCTCCCTCCTGCACCAGCTCGTACTCGCGTATTGCCTTTGTAAACCTGCACCAGAGGTTTTTCCGGTAGCGCTTGCGCAGATCTTGTTCTATTTCGAGATAGTTCTTTTCATGTTCAAGATGATTGTTTTTATGTTCAACATGATTCTTTTCATTTTCTGACATTTGTGTCATATTTTTGTATTCACTCCTTGCCTGATCTTCTATGCCGTATCTCTGAAATTATATTACCATAGTTATTCGTTTTTTACAATGCTGTCTGGTTTTCTGGCGCGGCAAACCGTGCATTCCAGTTACAATTCACACCCACGCCAGTTTTCCCAGCTCACAAGTTATTGCGGTGTGATACGTAAAACGGTCACATCGAATCCAGCATCGACCTAAGCAGCATGATATGGTACTGTTCATCCTGAATAATCCGCTCTAACACAGCATTCACATAATCGTCCTTGATCATACGGATATGCATGTTGTACTGGCTGATTGCCGCCTGCTCGCTCTCCAGATCTGCCTGAAGCATCTCCCCGACCTTCTCGGGCAGTGTGAGGCACTGCGGCGACCACATCCACTGCCGCCCTCCCGACTGCTTGGTGACATAGCAGACGCTTCCACCCAGCAGATGAATCAGCTCTCCCAGCTTCTGCATATGCATCATCTCTCCCATCGCCATTCCCAGAATTGTTTTTCCCATCGGGCAGCGCTCGGAGAACATGCGGTTCTCATTGTTGATATACTGCATGATGGCAGACATCTCAGACACCATTCCGCAATAACTAATACTCAAAAGCTCTGCATACAATTGATTTTTCTCCCGCACTTGGAGCGGCGGATAGGGCAAATCCATCATCGCCGGCTTGACTCCTGAGAAATCGCATCCGCTCATAATCTTTTTTACATTCTCCTCCATAAATACACACCTTCATCTGCACCGTTCTTCTTACTATCCAATATATTAGATAGACGGCATATCCATGCATTTATTTTCTTTTCATCAAACTGACCTTATAATATTTATGAAAATTGTGTATTTTCATACTGACACTTTTTGTGTATAGTGATGTTTATTGTAAATTACTTGAAAGGACGTACCTGCCATGAAGAAAATAGCCCTGATTAACGATCTGTCCGGCTTTGGAAAATGCTCGCTGACTGCGGCAATCCCTGTGATTTCTGTGCTTGGGATACAGGCGTGCCCGCTGCCGACTGCCATTTTGTCCGCGCAGACAGGATTTCCAAGCTACTACTGCGACGACTACACCGACCGCATGAACTTTTTTACGGACGAGTGGAAAAAGATGCAGGAAACCTTTGACGGCATCTACTCTGGATATCTCGGAAGCGCTGCGCAGATGCACAATGTCCTGTATTTTCTCGAGAAGTTCCAGACCAAAGACACGCTCTATCTCGCAGACCCTGTCATGGGTGACAACGGACGGCGTATCCGCATATTTACGGACGAACTCTTAGACAGCATGAAGGAGCTGACCCGGCACGCAGGCGTCATCACGCCAAACCTGACAGAGCTGTGCCTCCTCGCAGGCGTAGATTACGATGCCCTGACAAGCCATGCCTCAAAGGACGGCTACCTGTCTTATATAGAAGAAACCGCGCGCAGTCTCCTGCCAAGAGCGTATACAAGCCAGACCATTGTGATTACAGGCATTGTCCGCAGGCAGCCGCAGCAGTCCTTTGTGGGAAATCTTGCCGTCACGCCAGAGCGCCATTATTATCTGGAAACGCCCTTCATGGGGGAAAGCTATTCTGGCACTGGCGACCTGTTTGCCTCAGTGATCATGGGCAGCCTTGTCAATGGACTCTCTGTTGAAGCTGCGATGGAAAAAGCAGTCCGCTTTCTGTCGCCTGCCATCGAGGAGGCCTCGAGAGACAATCTTCCCAGAGAGCACGGTATTTCTTTTGAGAAATATCTGCATTTATTATTATAAAATCCATGAAGAAGGGAAAATAAGATAATGACACTACGCACACTGCCCAGAACGGGCGAAAAACGGGAAAATAAGATGAAATACCGGACGCTCACAGGGCTTATGGCGGCAATGATTACGCTCATGACTGCCTATATTTGTCATATCCCTACCGGATTGAACGGCGGATACATCCACTTTGGCGATTCCCTAATCTACCTTGCCGCCGCGCTGCTTCCCACCCCTTATGCGCTGGCAGCGGCAGCGATCGGCGGCGGGCTTGCAGATTTACTGACCGCTCCTTTGTGGCTGCCCGCCACGATTGTAATCAAGCTGCTGATTGCGCTCCCGTTTACTTGTAAATCCGCCAAAATCATGACACCGCGCAACGTCACCGCCTCCGTCATTGCCTGCATCATCTCCGCTGTAGGCTACTATGTTGCGGAGTACCTGATCTTTGGCACATGGGCGGCGCCCATCGCCTCGCTGTCAGGCAGCCTGATACAATCTGGCGGCAGCGCTGTATTTTTTGTGATTTTGGGGCTTGCGCTCGACAAGACCCACATAAAAACCAAACTGCTTTAACGCTGGAAAGGATAACATCATGGCTGAGATCTTATATACCTACAAAAACCAAGTTTACGCCAATATCACCAACCGCTGCAATTGTAACTGCACCTTCTGCGTCCGCTCGCTAAAGGACGCTGTCGGTGATGCCAAAACGCTCTGGCACCAGCATGAGCCGGCGCTCGGGGAAATCTTAAATGCAATCAATGAATTTGACTTCACCAATTACAGCGAACTGGTGTACTGCGGCTACGGCGAGCCGACCTGCGCCCTTGACAACCTGCTCGCAAGCGCTGCCTATGTAAAAGAAAAACACGCTGTTGCCCTCCGTCTAAACACCAATGGATTAGGCAATCTTTATCATGGGCGCAACATTATACCAGAACTCGCAGCAGTAATCGACAGCGTCTCCATCAGTTTAAACGCACCTGATGCCGCAAAATACGATATGGTCACAAGACCCGCGTTTACAAATGCCTATCCCGCGCTGCTTGAATTTGCCGCTCTCGCCAAAACAGCATTCGCGCACACGCAGCTCTCCATCGTCGATGTGCTGCCGCCGGACGAGATTGCTGCCTGCCAGAAGCTCGCAGATGACATGGGCATTTTTCTGAAAATCAGAAAATACAGCTAAAGCATGATGTAAAAAAGACCGTGCTCACATCTTGCTCCACAGATAGCTGTACGCCTGTGTTCTGGCGGCAAAACGCGCTGTCTTTAACAGCTCCCTAAGCTCTGCCTTGGTATACCACCCCGGCTCAATCTCCTCCACGGTGGAGGTGCTAGGCTTAAAACTGCCGCGCGCCTTCCCCACCACGCAGACATTAATCTCATTGCTAAAGCCGACTGCGCTGTAGCTAGGCCCGATAAAATCCTCCATCTCATACAACTCAAGCCCTGTCTCCTCCCACAGCTCGCGCTTCGCGCTCTCTGCGGGCTCCTCGCCCTCGTCGATCAGCCCTGCCGGGAAATTATAAACCCAGTCCCCCACCGCCATGCGGAACTCCTTGTTGATCAAGAGCTTCTCACCGCTCTCGTCCGTTGCGATGATGACGACCGAATCCGGCTTTGTGCCGTTGAGTGACTCGATCGAATCCAGCGCCTTATTGCGGCTGATAATCTCATAAATTTTCTCCTGCTTGTCCACCGTCTCATACGCGATATCATAGCGTGTGATAAACTTTCCTTCCTCTCTCTTTTGAATATGTTTGAATTTCATATACACTCCTCCATTTCCCTAAAACAATACTTCCTGATTCCAGCAATCAGTAAACTCCACATAAAAACTGCAAAGCGGACACGTTTGCTGCACAGATCGTTTTTACAACAATATACCATCATTTTTACTAAAATGCCAACTTTTTGTTTATCTATATTACGATTTATGTTAAAATCATGATAGAAGTCACATACAACAATACAACTAACAGGAGGACTTTACATGAAAAAATATAAGGTATTGCTGGCTGGAAACAGCAAAAAACTCATCAGTAATTTTTTTCTTCAAATGGATTATTCCTTTGAATGTATGACCTCATCCGTGGTCTTTGACGATCTGAAAACACATGTCCAGTACTTTGAACCGGACATTTTTATCTTTTGTATGCGCGCAGAGACGAGGGAGGATCTCATCACCATCGCAAGCTTTCATGATGTGCTTGGCAAGAGAGATATTCCCTTTGCCGCCATCGGCGATTCGGTCAGCCTCGATTTCGTTGCCAAGATTCCAAACTGTGTGCCGGAGTTGAGCATCAAACTCCCCATGTCCACCTCGGATATGGAGGACGCGATTATCAAATACATCAAGAAGCACCAGACCCACCTGTCATCTATGGCGGACTCTCCGCTCTCTTTGGCTTTAGAGTCCAACGCCAACAGTGTATTCAATACCTTGGCTCAGCTTGACGCAGTATTTGAGGAGGCTGAAAAAGCCCCCGGCGAAGCAGAGGATACCGGCAGACAGCCCGAAACGGACCGCCGCCGCATTCTTGTCATCGACGATGCTACCATCATACATAAAACGATCAAGGGCTATCTGGACCCCAAATATGAAGTCGCAACTGCCATCAGCGGAAAAATCGCGCTTCGGTTCCTCAAAGCCAAGGAGGTCAGCCTGATTCTGCTTGACTATGAGATGCCTGAGATGAACGGTCCCGCTGTCCTTGAAGAGCTCCGCGCCGACCCTTACCTCACGACAATTCCAGTTATTTTCCTCACAGGCATCAACGATGTGGAAAAAATCAAGAGTGCCCTTGCCTTAAAACCACAAGGATATCTGTTAAAACCTGTTGAGAAGGAATCGCTGCTTGCGAAAATCCGCGAAGTAATTGACTAATTGACTAATATCATCAACGGAGGCATTGTATATGAATAACGAGATTACTCTTACTGACCTTTTTGAAGTGGAGATGCTCCAGCGTCTACAGGACTCCTTTTGTAAAATGACCGGCTTTGCCGCCATCATCACAGACGCCGAGGGTGTTCCAGTCACCAAAGGAACCAATTTCACCGACTTTTGCAACAAATACACCCGCAATTCACCGATTGGCTGCCTGCGCTGCCAGCAGTGTGACAAGCACGGTGCAGAGCTTGCACTCAAAGTTGGCTCGTCCGTGACCTATTACTGCCATGCAGGGCTTATGGATTTTGCCGCGCCGATCATGGCGGGCGATAAAATGGTCGGCTGTTTTGTCGGCGGTCAGGTGCTCACTTCTCCTCCGGACATTACGCGGATCATGCAGGTTGCCGCCGAGATTGGAATCGACCTCATCAACTACCTGCAATCTGTCATGAGCGTCCCTGTCATCGAAAAAAATAAGCTGGAGAACGCTGCACTTTTCCTGTACACCCTCACGAGCGCCCTCTCGAGCATCGCCTATCACAAATATATCATGAAAGAAGCCAACATCGAGATCGAGAAGGCGGCAAACATGAAATCAGATTTTCTGGCAAACACCAGCCATGAGCTGCGCACGCCCATGAATGCGGTCATCGGTATGGCTGAGATGGCACTCCGCGAGGAGATGAGCCCCACAGCCAAAAATTATCTCAATCAGATCAAGGCTGCCGGAAAATCCCTGCTCACCATCATTAACGATATCCTTGATTTCTCCAAGATCGAGTCCGGCAAAATGGACATTGTCGCGGGAGAGTACGATCCGGCTTCGTTAATCTACGATGTCGCAACAATTATCAGCACGCGCATTGACCGCGATGATGTGGAGTTTGTACTGGATATCAATCCAAATATCCCGCGAATGCTCTGCGGCGATATGGTGCGCATCAAACAGATTATCACCAATCTGGCAAACAACGCTGCCAAGTTTACGAAGGTGGGGCAAATCTGCCTGAAATACGATTATGAGACAGTCTCAGAGGACACCATCAATCTGTTGTTCTCGGTGTCAGACACAGGCATCGGCATCAAACCCGAAGATATCGGCAAACTGTTCAAATCCTTCCAGCAGATTGACAGCAAGCGGAACCGCAATATTGAGGGCACCGGCCTTGGACTTGCCATCAGCAAACAGTTGGTCAATCTGATGAACGGCGATATTTCCGCGGAGAGCGTGTACGGCGAAGGGTCCACCTTCTCCTTCTCAATCCCGCAAAAGGTAGTGGACGCAGACCCCTGTATCATATTGACAGAGACGCCTCCCTGTCCGGCAGCAGGATTTCTCAACAATACCTACGCCAATATCCAGCTCAAACGGGATATGCACAAGCTTGGCATTGAATATACAGACCTCAAAGGCGCTGATATTTTAACCTTTTTAAAAGAAAATGTAGACGCCTTCAAGGACACTTACCTGTTCATTCCCTATATTGATTTCAGCCCGGAGCTTGAGAATTTTATAGGTGCGCATCCGCACCTCAGTGTGATTGTGGTCACCCCTTACGATGTGTCGGCACACTACAATCTCCAGAATGTATCTGTCATGCACAAACCGCTGTCCGTCCTATCACTGGCAAGTATTTACAATCATGATACATTCATTCAATTTGACAATCCAGCGTCCGACGAGTACTACGACTTTACTGCGGAGACTGCCAAAATCCTGATCGTAGATGACAACTCAATCAATCTGACCGTTGCGCAGGGACTACTCGAACCGCTGAACATGCAGATTGACACCGCCCTCAGCGGCAATGAAGCCATCAGCAAAATATCAGAGACCATGTATGATCTGGTTTTGATGGACCACATGATGCCGGAGATTGACGGCGTGGAGACGACGCATATTATCCGAAGATTCCACTCCGAGTACGACGATGTGCCAATTATTGCCCTGACTGCGAACGTGGTCGGCGATGTCAAAAAAATGTTTATCAAAGAGGGCATGAACGACTTTGTCGCAAAACCGATTGAAGTCCGTATGCTCATCAATACGATTCGCAAATGGCTGCCCGAAGCCAAAATTAAAAAACATTCCGGCGCAGTGCGGCTGGCTGTCCCCAAAAAGACCGTCACAATCCCGGATATTCCAGAGCTGAATATCAAAGAAGCCCTAAAACTACTGGGCAGCGAAGAACTTTTTATGACGATTCTCGCAGATTACTACCACGCGATTCCCAAAAAGCTCAAGCTGATACAGACCTACATCGAGCGGGAGGACTGGCACAGCTACACGGTCGAAGTCCACGCGCTCAAGAGCGCTTCAAAGCAAATCGGCGCAGACGAGCTCTCCGACAGGGCAGCAGCGCTGGAGGCTGCTGGAAATGACAACAATGTGGACATCATTCTCCAGAATACAGATGAAGCGCTTGCCATGTACCAGCACTACCACGACATATTAAGTCCTTACTTCCCTGAAAAACAGGAGGTGGAGGGCAAACCGCCCATCACCACAGAAATTCTTATAGATGTCTTTGAGGAAATGAAGCGCGCGATTGACGATCTCGATATGGATAAGATGGACGATGCAATCCATACGCTTGACGGCTACAGCTTCCATGATGAAAGCCATGAATTATATCTACGCCTCTGCGAAGCCGTGGCAGACATGGACCCTGACGCCTGCGAGGAAGTGATTTCAGACTGGAAACAACTTATAGACTAAGCAAAAAATACCCTGTAAAGGGTATTTTTTTAGCTCACTAACAAGCCGATAATCACAAAATCTGTATTGACCGATGCAGGATTTTTGACGATTTTCACCACATGGTATGCCTTGCTGCCATCTGGGGACGCAAACAATTCCTCCGCCTCAGTCTCTGTTCCGTAATATTCTATATAATTGCCATCTAACGTCTTGACATACTGGTCATCTATATACACATCATACTGGCCAAAAGAGCCCTCCACAGTCCTCTGATACAGGATTCCGATATTGCTCGCCTCCACGATAAAGGAGATGTACGAGCCGTCCTGCATCGAATACCAGTTATCGCTGAAATGATAATTGAAGTTATAGACATCATAGCCGAGCACCTCGAGCGGCGTGATGGTCGCTGCGTTTTCGATGTGCGCATTCTGATAAACCTGCCTTGTCACTGGCGCCGGTAGCTCGTACTGCTGCAAGTGTTCCGCATTGATCTCGAGCGTGTCCAGCTTCGCATAAATGCTCTCAAGATACGTCGTGATCAGTCCCGCAAAAATCGAATGCCCCATATTGTTTGGATGCACGACGTCCTCTGCAATCTGGAACCATGTAAAACTCCCCGCCTCCACCTCCGGCGTGACTGCCTTCCCATAGCTGATCATCGGCAGGTTATAATACTGCCCCAACGCCGCCTGAACCGCCTGTGAGCTGTCGCCGACCGCATTTGTGGCAAACAGCAGCACCAGCGCGGGATTACTCTCAGACAGAAGGATTTTTCGAATCAGATTCTCATAACTGTTCATACAAAATTCTGAGAACGTATCATTCACTGCAAACTCCATAAACACCAGATCGGGCTTATGTACCAGCAGCTCGGCATCGACGCGGTGCACGCCCAGATAGGACGAAGTGCCGCCCACACCCGCATTGATCACGTTGATCTTCGCAAACGGAAACGCCTCATACCACCACTTGTACACCTGCGAGACATAGCAGTCCTGTACATTTGCGGCGCCGCGCCCCTCCGTGATCGAGCCGCCTAAAAAGCCGATGGTAATCTCCTCTCCAGCCTGTGCCTTCCTGAGCACCTGCGCAAGCCTCGACAAGTCTCCCTGCGGAAAATCTACGGCGCGCTGATACATTGGATAGAGCGCCGCATCTGCCGCCTGAACATGGCTTGCCGGTATCACAAGAAAGCTCATCAGCAGCGCCAGCACTGCCAAGAACGCACACTGCCTCTTTCTTCGGTTGTCATCGTAAAAAAACATAAAAGACTGCCTCCTACAATATGATAATACTCGCGTTTTCAATCTGTGACAAATCATAAGTCTTTCCCGACTTTAATCCGATCACCGTGGGGCGCAGCACATATTCGGTATTGTTCTCGATAACTCTTGCGTGCTCTCCTGTGCTAAGCTCAACGTCCGTCCCAACCGGATACAATATCACACTTTCCAGAAAACTTTTCATAACATCTATATCAAGCTCCTCTGTCAAAGACATAATCATCTCCACCGCATCTCTGGGTGAAAACGGCTTTTTATACGGCCGCTCCGTCACCAGCGCATCATAGATATCCGCCACGGAGATAATGCGCGCAAAGAGATTGATCTTCTCTGAAGGCACGCCCATCGGATACCCCTTGCCATTCATTTTTTCATGATGCTGGAGAACGCCAAGTTTGATGGAATTGGACAAGTCCTCCTTCTCCTTCAAAATCTGATACCCAAACAGCGAGTGCTGCTTCATCATCGAGAACTCCTCATCGGTGAGCTTCCCTGCCTTATTGAGCACCTCATTGGGAATCTTGGACTTGCCGACATCGTGCAGCAAGCCAGAAATGCCAAGTTCATAGACCTCCTGTTTGTTGAGTCCATGCTTCTTGCCGACGATCATTGCCATCGTCGCCACATCAACGCTGTGCTTAAACGTGTACTCGTCGCTAATTTTCAGTGTGCTGATATCCACAGCGATCGCGTCATTGTCCGAGATCGCCTTCATCAGATCATCTGTAATGCTGCGGGTCGTCGAGGTAAAGCCCTCTGATACGGTATCATTATATAGAAACTGTATGCCCTCCGCCACTCTCGCCTTCACACTCTCGGACAGGTTGACCTTTGCCCGGTCCTGCACTGTCCGTTTATCAATCTCCTTCTGTACTGCGGGGGCAATCACAATGTCCCCCGGCTTCGGATTCTCCGGTTCCTCGTCGTCCTCTCCCTCACGTATATACACACCCGGAATCCCCATCTTAATCAGGGACATAATATGATATGCATCCAGCACTGTATTTCTCGATATCAATATTCTCCCTGCCCTGTCCACGATCGCCTGATCAATTACCATGTCGTCCTTTAATGAGCGTGACCTCACATATCTTCTCTTTACCAGTGTACTCACTCCTTTGTAACTTTTACGTATTCTATTTTAGTTTACACGAAACGACAGCAAAAGTCTACACAGAACTGACTTTACACAATTATTATTTTTATTTCATTGACGCGTGCAACATAAGTTGATATAATGGTAACATCTTAGTGTTCTGTTCGAAAGGAGTTTTTATGAGTATATTTAATGATGACCGCTCAACTCTCAACCCGGCTGCGGCTGCATTTGACGCAGATCTCTCCGGTACGGGATTTGACACTGCACTTCAGAAGGCATTTGATGCCGGAATGAATCTTGATGAAATCCTGTATGTTGTTTCTTCCCATACCGACCGCATTGTAAAGAGATACACTGTACAATATCAGCTAAAAAAAGCTGCCAACAGAGACCGCTAATCTCTTTGATCAATATTCCATAAAAAAATTAAAATTTTACTTGATTTTTCATATTAGTCTATGGTATACTATATTTCGTCGGTGAGCAGCACACAACGCTCACTTGAAGGGGCATAGTTCAACGGTAGAACAGCGGTCTCCAAAACCGTCAATGCGAGTTCGATTCTTGCTGCCCCTGCTCTGTAAAAAATATAATCAAAAGTTTAAGAGTATCTATTTTTAGGTACTCTTTTTTTTATTCTTTTATTTTGTCCACTCCAAAAAAGAAAAATTTTTTATATTTGTATTGACGCCGGCAGACTATTGTGATAGTCTATTATCAAATCCAGACTATTTCGATAGTCCATCACAAAAACACATCTATCCAAAAAGGAGGCGTTGAACATGAAGCTATTTGATTCAGAATTAAAGGTCATGGAAGTTTTGTGGGAACAGAGCGATGATTCCGCTGAGGAACCCGCTGAAACAAAACGATCTGCAAAAGAAATCGTGGACGTGCTCTCTGCGCGCATTGGCTGGAACAAAAACACGACCTATACCGTCATCAAGAAATGCATTGAAAAAGGTGCGATCGAGAGAACAGAGCCCGGATTTCTGTGCAAGGCGCTTGTGAGCCGCGACGAAGTCGCCCAGAGCGAGACAGAACAGTTGATTGACAAAATGTATGGCGGTTCGAGCGAGCTGTTCTTTTCCTCATTCCTCAAAAACCGGGGAATTTCGGAGGCAGAAGCCACAAGGCTTGCAAAAATGATTAAGGAGGCGGAATAAATATGCTGAGTTTTAAAATGAATATGCCCTTTTACCTGATGGTCTTTTACGGAAGTATCATGATCGCTGCCGTTTTGGTACTGCGCGGTCTGCTTCGGAATAAAGTGCCTAAATTTGTCTTTCCTGTATTATGGAGTGCCGTCTTGCTGCGCCTGCTAGTGCCCTTTTCACTGAGCAGCCCGCTGAGCCTGAGCGTGCCGGAATTTCTGATGACGCCCTCCCATGAAACCAGTTATGCCGAAGCTGTCGTGGAGGATATCCCCGCAGCCCAGTCCTCCGCTCTCACAACAGTCACAGAAGGTACCGCAGAGGCCGCTGTTGCATTTGAATCTGAAACCACAGACAACGCCATCATGATTGAGTATCAAGCCGGAACTGTTATATCCAATACAGCACACTTCAGTGTCTTGATCTATCTCTATGCACTTGGTGGATTGGGCACGGCTGGCATTCTGCTCTTCCAGAAATACCGTTACACAAAATGCCTGAAGGCTTCGCTGCTGATCGAGCACAATGAGACGATCAACACACTGCTGCGCGAGATGGGAATGGGGCATATTCTGGTCTTTACAAACGACCACCTTGCCTCCCCGCTGGTATGCGGTCTGAGCGCACCTAAGATTTACCTGCCCACACGGATGGACTTTGGCAACACACAGTTACTGCGCCATATCCTCTGCCATGAGACCATGCATATCCGCCGCAGAGATAATATTCTCAAGGCAGTCATGCTTCTTGCGCTCTGTGTGTACTGGTTTCACCCGCTGGTATGGCTGATGTCCAAAGCACTGTGCTCTGACTTGGAGACTGCCTGTGACGAGGCTGTCCTTAGGCGGTACAGTGACGAGGACACGCGCAAAGATTATGCGTGCAGCCTGCTTGCTATGGCGATCACTGGAAACCGCCCCACACTGCTCTACAGCGCCTTTGCCAAGACCGAGGTCGAGCGGCGCATTCAGAGCGTGCTGCAATACCGCAAAGCCTCTGCCTTGATGCTCGTGCTCTCTGTTTGTCTGGTGCTCAGCGGTTCTGTCGTGTTTGCGACCGCCGGACAGGCACCCTTTTCCCCTGATCTGACCTCCTTTTGTGCCTCTGACCACTGCCGCTGGGGTGTGCGTGTCAACCTGACACGAGATGTCTCCCTTGGAAAAAATGCACAGGCGCGGGCAGAGCAGATTATTTTTGATATCCTGCGCACCGATACAACAAACGACCCAGATCTTCTTGAAATGCAGATAACTGCTGCGCTTTCCGATGCATTTCATGTAGAAAAATCAGCTTTTTCGCCCGAGCTCTCGCTGTGTCTGGACCGCGAATCGCTTTTTGAAGAGTACGCCCGCTGGGGGCTTGTCCGCATTGAAAAAGAGAATGACACCATGCTCTACAATGGAGAGACTATCCGCACGTATCATGACAAGACTCTCGGCAGATACCAGTCCCAGCCTAAGGGGGCGGTAGACCTCACGATCGTGCGCGACCGCCTAGGCTATATCACGGCTGTCGAAGCCTTCCGCGAGGGAGATTCTGTCTATGACGAGCGCACCCGCAGGATTGAACAGGAAAACCGCCAGTATGACAACTTTCCTGTCACAGAAGAAAAAACGACTTCTATTTACTGAGCAAAAAACAGTGCCGCAAGACGGGCCAGCGCTACGATATCCTTCGTGCCGCCTGTCTCATACGCAGAATGCATGGCAAGCTGCGGCAGCCCAATGTCCGCTGCTGCCATGGAAACCTGCGCCATCACAAGGTTTCCAAGCGTCCTTCCGCCGGGGATATCCGAGTGGTTTGCATACGTCTGCAACGCTATCCCGTTTTCCCTGCACAATTTTCTCACATACGCCGCGGAACAGGCATCTGTCGCATACTGCTGTCCGCCGTGGTATTTCAGCACAACACCGCCATTCAAGTAAGGACGGTTTGTCAGGTCTGCCTTTCCTCCCTGATTGGGGTGGCAGGCATGTCCGTTGTCCGCGCTGAGCATCATACTATCCGCAGCCCACGTGCGGAGGATTCTGCTGTCCACGCCCAGCCCGTCTGCAATATTTTCCAGCGTATCTCTAAAAAATGTGGAGTCCGCCCCCTGTCTGGTCAGGCTTCCCACCTCCTCGTTGTCAAAGACTGCAAGCACGTCAATATACTGCGAAGGTTTTCCCTTTACCAGCCCTTTGAGTCCGGCAAAGACGCAGGCAAGATCATCATAGCGCGGTGTCATGATAAACTCGTCCTTCGCGCCCGCAAGAACCGCTTTCTCGCAGTTCTCCACATACAAATCATACGACAAAATTTCCTGTGTTCCCAAAGCATCTGCGAGGAGTGCACGCAGTATCCCTTTTGCGGTGCTGCCTTTGTGCGCCGGGTCTGTCATTGTCAGAAGCGGCAGCAGATCGCGCTGTGGGCTGAACGCTGTGCCTTTGTTTACATCCCGGTTCATGTGGATTGCAAGACTTGGTATCATACAAAGGTTGTCTTTTAGGCGAACTGTCTTTGTCACGATCTCGCCCGCCTCCTCCACACAGACCCGCCCTGCGATTGTGAGGGGTCTGTCAAACCATGTAGATAAAGTCATGCTGCCATACAGTTCAATATTGACGCTGACATAAACACCCTCTCTGTCAATCTCTGGATTTTCCTTGACCTTCAATGCGGGCGAATCGGAGTGTGCCGCATACACATGAAACCCTTTGATTTGAGAAATTTCACAGTTTGGCAGCCGAAACGCGAGCACGGACGAACCATTGCGGGTCACAAAATAGCTGCCGCCCTTTTCAAGCGCCCAGCGCTTTTTCTCAGAAAGCGCTGTAAAGCCCTCCTGTAGCAATGCGTTTTGAATCCCTTCTACCGCATGGTAACTCGTCAAACTGCTGTCCAAAAACGCCATGAGTTCTTGCGTCATTTCCATTTCTATTTCCTTTTCTGTTTCTGTTTCCATTGTCACAATTCCCTCTCTATTTTATTGTATCGCATTTCAATCACATTTATATCACATCTATATCACATCTATTGCCTCTCCAATTCCGCCGACGCCAATCACTTTAATCCCCTTCACGGGTTCCATTCCCTCAAGGTTGACACGCGGCATGACGACCGTCTCATAGCCAAGTTTTCTCGCCTCCTGAAGCCGCTGCTGCGCCATTGTCACAGCGCGCACTTCACCGCTTAACCCAACCTCGCCAAACACGATCATCTTCTCATCGACGGGACGGTTTTTAAAGCTGGAAACAATCGCCAGAATCAGTCCTAGATCAATTGCCGGCTCACTGATTTTCATACCGCCTGCAATATTCACATAGGCGTCAAAGTCCCCAATCTGCAATCCCAGCCGTTTCTCCAGCACTGCCATCAGCAAATTGACTCTGTTAAAGTCAGTCCCTGTCGTCTGCCGTCTGGGGATTCCAAAATTTGTCCTGCACACAAGCGCCTGTATTTCGATTAAGATTGGTCTGGTGCCTTCCACAGAGCACACCACGACAGAGCCGCTCGCGCCTACAGGCTTCCCGCTCAGCATATACTCCGAAGGATTTTCCACCTCGATCAGTCCCTCTTTGCGCATCTCAAACACACCGATTTCGTTTGTCGAGCCAAACCGGTTCTTGACACCGCGCAGTATTCTGTAGGAGGCATATCTATCCCCCTCAAAATACAAGACAGTGTCAACCATGTGTTCCAGCACTCTTGGGCCAGCCACCGTTCCTTCTTTTGTCACATGTCCCACAATAAAAATCGAAATGCCCAGCCCTTTTGCCAACTGCAAAAATATGTTGGTCGCCTCCCGGACCTGCGAGACACTCCCCGGCGCTGAGCTCACTGCCTCCTGATACATCGTTTGGATTGAGTCGATAATGACAACCTCCGGTTTCGTGTGACGAATTGTCTCCTCCACTACGCCCAGATTTGTCTCGCACAGCAAAAACATCGTATCCTGAAATTCTCCAATTCGAATCGCCCTAAGTTTGATCTGTTTTAAGGATTCCTCCCCGGATATATAGAGTACGTGTCTGCCTGCATTTGCCAACAGCCTGCACATCTGCAATAACAGTGTCGATTTTCCGATGCCGGGGTCTCCGCCTACCAGCGTCAGCGAACCGGACATGATGCCCCCGCCAAGAACGCGGTCCAGCTCTGCGATTCCTGTGTGCATGCGCTCTTCCTCCTGCATGGAGATCGCTCCAAGCTCAACAGGCTTTGCCGCCTCACGGAAGGGCGTGATCTTCGAGCCTCCCGACACACTGACTTTTTCCTCCACAAAGGTATTCCACTTTTTGCAGGCTGGGCACTGTCCCATCCATTTTGATGATTCGTGTCCGCACTCCTGACAGAAAAACACGGTGCTGCTCTTTTTTGCCATTCTTTTCTCCTTACAGAAAGATACCTCCTTATACGAGGAGGTATCTTTCTCATGAATCTATTAAATATTTACTTTTTCACAATTTTCACTTCGACTTCGCCCGATCCCTCAAGCTCGACACTGACGCTGAGTTTTCCCGACAGATTTGTCCTCATGACGCCCGCGCTCTCTCCGGCTACGATCACCTCATACTCAGAATCATCCGCCGCGCCCACTGTAATCTGTGCATCTTGGCTTCCTTCTACTGTAAAAGACATGCCGCTCTCGCTCTCACAAAAGTCATGAACAGAAGTACCCGGAACCGATTCATATAAAAACAAACCATTTTTTTCCAGCTTCGTCATCGCCTGATAGGTCTTTACCTTGTACAAATCCCCAGCATGCTCATAATCTTCAAGCTTTGCCTTTGCTGCCAACTCATGATTTCCAAAGCTGATAGTTCCGTTACTCTCAGAGCGTAGCAATTCATCAATTACTGCCATTTCATTTGTCCTCCTAAAAAGTTCATAAGAATTAATTATTACCCTACTCTATCATCATATACTATATTTTAAACTTTTTCCAGAAATTTTTAAACTTCTTTTGGCTCTTTGACCGTGAAAGTCACTTTGTCACCGCGCACGCCAGCGGACACGGCATCTCCCCGCTTGACCCTGCCCTCGAGAATTGCTGTGGCAAGCTCATTCTCCACCACATTCTGAATCGCGCGCTTGAGGGGTCTGGCGCCCATCTTTAACTCTGAATAATTTTTCACGAGATATTCTTTTAGCGTATTGGTGAAGGACAAGTCAATATCCATCTGCGTCCTGCAACGCTCACACAAGTTTTTGGAGAGCAGTGTGACAATCTGCTTCATATCCTGTTCTGTCAGCGGATGGAACACCATAATCTCATCAATCCGGTTGATAAACTCGGGTTTGAACAGACGCTTCACTTCCTCCATCACACCAGATTTCATTTTATTGTAATCTGCCTCCGCGTCCCGCTTGGCGGCAAAACCAAGATTCTTGGGGTCCACAATGCGCTGCGCCCCCGCATTGGAGGTCATGATCAGAATGGTATTCTTAAAGCTCACTTTTCTGCCCTTAGAATCCGTGATATGCCCATCGTCGAGCACTTGCAGCAAAATATTGAACACGTCTGGATGCGCCTTCTCAATCTCATCAAACAGCACGACAGAGTACGGCGATCTGCGCACCTTCTCGCTGAGCTGCCCGCCTTCCTCAAAACCTACATACCCCGGCGGTGAGCCTACCATCTTAGAGACGGAGTGCGACTCCATATACTCTGACATATCAACCCGGATCAGGGCATTTTCAGAGCCAAACATCGCCTCCGCAAGCGCCTTGGACAGCTCTGTCTTGCCGACACCTGTCGGGCCTAAAAACAGGAAAGAGCCGATGGGCCTGTTGGGGTCCTGCAAGCCCACGCGGCCGCGCTTCATGGTCTGTGCGACAGCGGTGACTGCTTCCTCTTGGCCGATCACGCGCTTGTGCAGGATAGACTCTAGTTTGAGTAAGCGCTCACTCTCTTTCTGCGTCAGCTTTTTCACCGGAATCTTTGTCCAGTTTGCCACGACCTCTGCGATTTCGTTCTCCGTCACAACCAGCGTCTTTTCCTCTTGATTTTTCTCATATTTGCTCACTGCCTTGTCATATTTCTTGATCAGTTCATCCTGTGCCTTGCGAAGCTCTGCCGCCTGCGTGTAGGCTTCCATGCGGATAGACCGTTCTATCTGAAGATCGTATTTTTTGATCTGCGCTGTCATCTCCTTAAAGCTGTCTGGCACATTCATATTTTTGAGCCGGATTGCCGCCGATGCCTCGTCGATGAGGTCAATCGCCTTGTCTGGAAGATTTCTGTCATTGATATAGCGGTCCGAAAGCTTCACCGCAGCCTCGATGGCGTCCTGCGTGATCGTCACTTTATGATGTTCTTCATATTTGTATGCCACGCCGTTCAAGATCTCAACCGCTTCGCTCTCCGTCGGCTCCTCCACCATAACTGGCTGAAAACGGCGCTCCAGCGCTGCATCTTTCTCGATATACTTGCGGTACTCCGCGATGGTCGTCGCGCCGATAAGCTGGATTTCACCCCTTGAAAGAGACGGTTTGAGTATATTAGAGGCATCAATCGCCCCCTCCGCGCCGCCCGCGCCGATCAAGGTGTGTATCTCATCCAAAAACAAATAGATATTTCCGTCGTCAATCACTTCCTTGATCACCCGCTTGATGCGCTCCTCAAACTCACCGCGGTATTTTGAGCCTGCCACCATTCCCGCGAGGTCGAGCGTCACAACACGCTTGTTGCGGACAGTGTCGGGCACATCGCCATTGACAATGCGAAGCGCCAGCCCCTCTGCGATGGCGGTCTTGCCCACACCGGGTTCACCGATCAGACACGGATTATTCTTCGTGCGTCTTGACAGAATCTGCACAACACGCATGATCTCGGTCTCTCTGCCCACGACAGGGTCGAGCTTGCCCTCCTTTGCCAGATAGGTCAGATCCCGGCTGTACTGGTTTAGTGTCTGGGTCGTGCCATAGCTTTTCTTTTTGTTTCTGTTTTTATTCAGATCGTCCTTGTGCTGGTTGATGTCCTCCCCCATCGCAATCAGCGTATCCATGTACAGCTTCTGCACATTCACACCGATGGTATTTAAGAGCCTGAGTCCTACATTCTCGCCCTCTCTCAAGATCGCAAGCAAGATGTGCTCGGTCCCTGTCTGCTGGCTCTTAAATTTCTCTGCTAGTCTGTGGCTGTCCTCGAGCACCTTCGCTGCCCTTGGCGAATATCCGTCCCGCTCAAGCAGGGCAACATTTCCCTCCGGTGCGATCAGCTCCTTGATCATGCTGATGAGCTGCACTTCATCTACACCATTATCAGAAAGCACTCTCGCTGCGACTCCTGTCTTTTCCTTCAATAGTCCTACCAAGATATGCTCGCTTCCAATATAGCTTTGATGCAAGTCCTTTGCCGCCTTTGCCGCCTTCTGCAATGCCACCTTCGCCTTATCTGTAAACTGCTGCATTTTCCCTATGCCTCCATGTTATATTTCATTTTTATAATTCTGTCTCATAGCCCTCGTAAATTTCGTCAATCAGCGCATGCACTTCCTCCCTTGAGATCTGCTTGCAACTGCTTTTGGCTAACAGCACCTGCATACCCCGCTTCAAGTCCTCCTTCGCCTGCATTTTGTCAATATCTATGGCAATCACAGCGCCTTTTCTCCTGTCCACCTTCACAAAGCCCTCCTGTTTTAGAACAGAATATGCCTTATTTACAGTATGCATGTTAATGCCGATTGTATCCGCAAGCTGTCTCACCGAGGGAAGCGTGTCCCCCTCCTGAAACTGAGACGTGGCAATCCCGATAATAATCTGATTGCGCAGCTGTAGATAAAGAGCTTCGTCACTGTTAAAATCAATCTCTATATACATAAATATCTACACTCCTTCACCTGCTGTTATATAGATTGTAGCACAATGAACTTGTGTATACAAGCGTTTTTTAAAAAGAACCTGTCTGACAATTCTGTCCAGACAAGTCCTTTTATCTTATACGCTCTATTCTATATCCATAAAGTCCATATCTTCATCTTCCAGAAGATTTTTTGCCTTATATCCCTGTCCGGGCTGTGGTCCTGCGCCCGGCTGCGGGCGTCTTGCGGGCTGCGGGCCTCCCTGTGGACGCCTTGCCGGCTGCGGTCCCTGTCCCGGCTGTGGTCTCGCACCGCTGCCTGATGGTCCTGCGCCCGGCTGCGGACGCCTTGCGGGTTGTGGCTCCTGCGGTGCCGGCCCCGGCTGCGGGCGTCTCATTGGCTGCGGCCCTGCGCCGGACTGTGGATGTCTCACTGGCTGTCCCCCCTGCGGCATCGCTGCGCCTGATGGCCCCGGCTGCGGGCGTCTCATTGGCTGCGGCCCTGCGCCCGGCTGCGGGCGTCTCACTGGCTGTGGGCCTGCGGACTGCGGACGCCTGATTGGCTGCGGTTCCTCCTCCATCTCCTCCAAGTCCTCGATGTCATCCTCTGAATCCTCATCGTCGTCATCATAGCCTTTGTAAGAGACACTGTGCTCTCTGGATTTGAGCAGCAGCAAGCCGATCACTGCCACCAGTATAATGATAATCACAACTAACACAATGACGGAGACAAGCCCACCCGGCACCCGTGTCGGTATGTCTATCCCTTCCATCGCATAGACATATGGCTGGCAGATTCCCATAGAGATATTCACAAGTGCCCAGCCCTGCTCACCGGTCGGCATCTGTGCGTAGCAGATAATATACCCTGCTTCATTTTGATAGCCTTTATACTCCTGCCCGTCATTTGGCAGCGTGAACTTAAACTCCTTAAATCCCTGCATCACATAAGGCGGCTCCTCCTCCACATTGATCGGCTGGAAGGTGCTTGGCTGCGGAGCTGGCTCTGGCTGCTCGTCCGGCTGCGGTTCTGGCTCTGGCGCGGTTTCCTCCGGCTGCGGCTCATCAGGATTGACCTCACCGTTAATCTCAGAGGACGCCGCATCGGAGGGTACATTCTCAAATGTCACCAAGTCTGAACGGACATATCCTGTCACTTCTTTCTCCTGATATGTAAAAGACACCTGATACCACTTCATCTTATCGCTGCCCGTCGTTTCGCCCTTTATCGTCAAAACCGTTCCACGGTTTTGGGTTCCCACAAGCTCACTGTCTGCGGAGGCTTCTTTGCGAATATTTGCCTTGTTGATCACTACTGCTTTTTTGGCATCTGTAGCGTTGGCTGGCGGCGCAGCGGTATCTGTTCCCGCAGAACTTGCCCCCCCGTCAACAGTCTTTAACGACGCTCCGTCCTTGAGCTTTATCAGATTTGCCCTGATATACCCCTTGGTGTTTGCATCTACATAAACCTGATACCACACTTGTTTGTCCGTGCCTGTCGTCTGGCCTATGATATCAACCGTCTTGCCCTTCGCCACGCTTCCGAGCTGCTCGCTGTTTTGATCTGCCGCTGCCCTGATTCTTGCACTTTCCACAATCACTGTTCCCTGCTCATCGGCAAAACAGATCATACCGATGCTCATTACCATGCAAAACAGCAACACGATAGATGCTGCAATGTGCTTAAACCTGTTTCTTCTGTTCTCTTTCATCTCTATACTCCCCGTCTACGCCTCATCTATCGCTTTTCCGATATCATGGCGCATATACTTATTGTCAAAGTCAACCCACGCCGCCGCCGCGTAAGCGTTCGCCCGTGCTTCTTTCAAATCGGCACCCTTTGCGGTCACGCCCAGCACGCGTCCTCCGTTTGTGACAAATCTGCCGTCCGCATCTAGTTTTGTGCCCGCGTGGAAACAATAATACCCTTCTTTGTTGTCAAAGTTTTCAAGCCCTCTGATCTCAAGCCCCTTCTCATAGCTGACAGGATAGCCGTCACTTGCAAGCACAACGCAGACTGCTGCATTGTCCTCAAACTGGAGATCAACCGTGTCAAGTTTCCCATCAATACACGCTTCCATGACATCAATGATATCATTTTTCATGCGGGGAAGCACGACCTGCGCCTCCGGGTCGCCGAATCTGGCATTGTATTCTAGCACTTTTGGTCCGTTTGGCGTCAGCATCAGACCAAAGAAGATAATCCCCTGAAATGGCCTGCCCTCTGCTGCCATCGCATCCACTGTCGCCTGATAAATGTGCTCTTGGCAGTACTTATCCACCTCCGCCGTGTAGAACGGGCTTGGCGAAAATGTTCCCATGCCGCCCGTATTCAATCCTTGGTCGCCGTCCTTTGCGCGCTTGTGGTCCTGCGCGGAAGTCATGGTCTTGATCGTCCTGCCATCTACATAAGACAGCACGGACACCTCGCGGCCCGTCATAAACTCCTCGATAACCATGCGGTTTCCCGCCGTGCCAAACTGTTTGTCCAGCATGATCGAGCGGACACCGTCCCTTGCCTCCTCCAGTGTATTGCAGATCAGCACGCCCTTCCCGAGCGCCAGACCGTCCGCCTTCAGCACAATCGGAAACTGCGCAGTCTCCAGATAGGCAAGCGCCTGCCCGGCGTCCTCAAAATTCTCATATGCCGCCGTCGGGATATGGTACTTTTTCATCAAATCTTTGGAAAACGCTTTAGAGCCCTCAAGAACCGCCGCATTTTTCCGCGGCCCAAACACTCTCAGCCCAGCAGCCTCGAACGCATCGACCACGCCGCCCACCAAGGGGTCATCCATGCCGATGATCGTGAGATCAATCTGCTGCTCGACCGCAAAGGCGACAAGTTTGTCAAACTCCATCGCGCCAATCGCCACACACTCCGCAATCTGCCCAATTCCGGCGTTGCCGGGTGCACAGTAGATTTTGTCAACCTTTGGGCTTTTGGAAACGCTCGTGGCAATCGCATGTTCCCGTCCGCCGCTTCCTACGATTAAAACTTTCATTCTGGTATTTTGTCCTTTCTATATAAATCACCGGACAACTCATCGACCTGTCCGTTCGCTATCATATGAATCGCCTGCGGCAGTATCACCCACTCTGCCTGTTCCATCACACGCTGCTGAAGCGCTTGGGGCGTATCACCGGGCAGTACCTCCACCGCCTTCTGCAATAAAATCGGCCCTGTGTCAGTCCCCTCATCTACAAAATGAACGGTGGCGCCCGTCACCTTGACGCCCCTTTCCAAAGCCGCCTCATGTACCCGCAGCCCATAATAGCCTTTCCCGCAAAAAGAAGGAATCAGTGCTGGATGAACATTAATGATGCGCCCCTCGTACCGCTGGATCATCGCTGGGGGAAGCACCACCAAAAATCCCGCAAGCACGATCAAATCGGGTCTTGCCTCGTCCACGCACCGCAGAAACGCCTCGTTAAACAGCGCTCTGTTTTCATAGTCCTTCGGCGACACGCAGGCAGTGTCTATCCCTTTATTTTTTGCCCGCTCAAGCGCATAGGCGCCCTTGTTGTTGCTGATCACGCTGACAAGCTGCGCATTGGTAATCCTGCCCGCATCTATGGCATCTATAATAGCCTGTAGATTGGTGCCGCCGCCTGACACGCACACACATACTCTCAGCATATTGTTACTCCTTTTTCGCCGTCTTTGATCTCACCGATGACAAAACATGTCTCTCCGGCATCTCGTACAGCCTGCACCGCCTTGTCCACCTTTTCAGCCTCGACTGCGACAATCATGCCTATGCCCATATTGTACGTGTTGTACATCATATGCTCCTCGATTCCGCCCTTTTCCTGCAACAGCTTAAAGATTGGCGGCACCTCATAACTGTCCTTGTGAATGACAGCATGTACGCCGTCGTGCAGCATTCTCGGCACATTCTCATAAAACCCGCCGCCTGTGATATGGCTGCACGCCTTGATGGTGACACCGGCGTCCTTGATGTTCTTTAATGCCTTGACATAGATAATCGTCGGCTCAAGCAGCGTCTCCCCAAGTGTCCTGCCCAGCTCCTCATAGTACGTGTTCAGACTTTCCTTTGTCATCTCAAACACTTTTCTGACAAGGGAAAAACCATTGCTGTGCACCCCGCTTGACGCGATGCCAAGCAGCACATCTCCCGCCTTGAGGTCCGCCCCTGTGATCAGCTCCTTCTCGTCAACCACACCGACTGCAAACCCTGCAAGATCGTATTCATCTTCGGGCATCAGCCCCGGATGCTCTGCGGTCTCGCCGCCAATGAGCGCTGCGCCGCACTGCTTGCAGCCCTCAGCCACCCCCTTGACAATCGTCGCAATCTTCTCGGGCTCATTCTTTCCACACGCAATATAATCAAGGAAAAATAATGGTTCACCGCCTGCACAGGCAATATCATTGACACACATTGCCACACAGTCAATGCCGACTGTGTCATGCCGGTCCATCAAAAATGCCAGCTTTATTTTCGTTCCAACCCCGTCTGTCCCAGAGACAAGCGTTGGCTTTTCCATGTTTTTGATCTTTTCCAGCGAAAAAGCTCCTGAGAACCCGCCGATTCCGCCGAGCACCTCCGGGCGCATCGTCTCTTTTACATAGTTCTTCATCAGCTCAACAGACTGATATCCGGCTTCTATATCAACACCTGCGTTCTTGTAATCCATAATTTCCTCCTTCATTCTGTTTACTTTTTCAAATATTCCTGACAGCCAATTTCCTGAAGTCTTACGTCCTTTGCCTCAACCTGCGCCTTGAGTTTCGCACTGTACTCCTTTAATTTTGCAAGCAGGCTGTCATCTGATACTGCAAGAATCTTTGCCGCCAAAAGTCCCGCGTTTGCACCGCCGTTGATTGCCACGGTCGCCACTGGAATGCCTGATGGCATCTGCACAATGGAATACAGTGAATCGCGGCCGCCGAGCGATGTCGTGTGCATCGGAATGCCAATCACGGGCATCGGGAAAATCGCCGCACACATGCCCGGCAGATGGGCAGCCATTCCCGCCCCGGCAATGATCACCTTCAAGCCTCTCTCCTCCGCAGTCTTTGCATACTCAAAAAACACATCTGGCTCTCTGTGGGCTGAGATAATCCTCATCTCATAGGAAATGCCCAGCTCATCTAAGATTTCCGCCGCCTTCGCCATAATGGGCATATCTGAATCAGACCCCATTACAATACCAACCTGTGCCATAACACTCCTCCTTTTCTTCAATCTCTTATAGAGTACAAACAATACCTTCATATGTCAATAAATTCTTCTAAATTTTGACAAATTTTCATAATTCTCAATGCTCAAACGGCGCATTCAGCTCCTGCGTGCCCTCCAGCACAAACCTGCCGTTCTCGATAATCGTGTACGCCGTGCCTGCCTTGTCATACGCTGTGATGGACCCCAGCTCGTCATAGGGAATGGTGATATCCGTATGACATGCAAAATATGCCTTGGACGGGTCTGTCTTTCTCAGGACAGAGATGGCGTTATCCTTTGCCACGATCTCCTTTCCGTCCTCGTTGTACACCCTGACTTCCTCGCTTCTGCAATAACAGGTATCTCCCACTGCAAAATGCGGCCCTGTCTTTTCGGCGATCAGGATTGGGAAAAGATTGGCGATATTGTACTTTTTGGCAGTCATATAGGCTGTCGTGTTGGTTCCGATTGCAAATTCTCCCATCGGCAGCGCATCGTGGTTGTGCAGTACATTTTCCTTAATATACGCCTTGTTTTTCTCCTCATCTTCGAAATTCTTGCAGGTGTATGCTGCCGTCATGCCATCTTGAAAATCAATCTCTAAGTCATGGTATTCGAGCTCATTCAAAAATACACGGCTGACATGAAGTTTGCCGTTTGTGCCCTCAAGCACCGGTGAGGTGAACACTTCCCCGACTGGAATATTGACATCGGCAACACAGTTTTCAAAAATGGATTCCTTATCGGGATTTTCGAGAGGATAAAGCGCAACGCGCAGATCGGTCTTATTGCCCTTCATGCCCTTGATTTCCACATAAGACGCCTTGTCCAGCGTGTTGATGATCGCCGCCTGTATGCGCTCATACGTCTTATAATCCAATGTATTTAACCGTATGGTCTCATCAAATATCTCTGTAAAATGCGCTCCGATATTCGGAACAGGGAAGGCGATAATCGTAAAACTCCGCTCCTCGTAATTGATATAGCTGCTGAGAATATCCTGTGATGCCCCCTGCAATTCTACGGACATTTTCTGCTGCTCCGGGCTGAGCTTACATACTTCATTTTTGGGCGCCGGCGCAAACGGGCACTCGCCAAACACCTCGATCACTGCGGGGCCTGCATACACGCAAGCCTTCTCCTTCACCTGCTCACACGCAAGGCGGAGTACTTCGAGTTTCCTGTTCATCAGTTTTTTGTCCAGAAACAGTGCATTGTCGTCCTTGTGGTCGTACAAAAACTGCTTGCTGGCATCTGCCCCAAAATAACCCCTTTTGCGAACGACAGATTTGTTAAAAATGGTGTTTAGGCATCTGTAAATCGTCGGATTCAGTCCCATTTTCTCAAAATTTTTGACTGCTGCCCGCACCACGCGCTCAAAGCCCAGCATATAATGAAGGTCCACTGTCTGCTTCGTGCTCAGATCTATATGTGCCTTGACGAATCCCAGACGGTACCCCTCTGTGTACGTGTCCGCCATGAGCTGAATGCGGTCCTCCGGCAGTGAATTTAGATACCGCGCCATCTCCTCGATCTCTGGCGACACATACTCCCCGTACTGGTATAAATATGACAAATCGTTCAAATCACTGTCCATCACGATTCTGACAGCAAAATCAAAGTCTGGATCAACCAGCTTGCCCATCTTTTCACGGTAAGCATTCTCTGAATAATCACTCACAAACCAGTACATTGTATCCCGTATATCATCTACGCTCGGCACTGCCGTCTCCTCCGGCAGCGTGAGCAGCTCTGTCTCGGATTCGAGATAGGCAAACGCATTATAAATCTCCACAAACAGCTCCATGCGAATGACCATGCCCTCATAGTCGGACTCAAAAGCACACGGAATCATCGCCCGCATCTCTGTGTACAAAAACGAGAGCAGCCTGCCCATCTCAAGGCCAAACTTCTCACAGGCAAATGCCGGATTGGCATAGCTGCGCTCATAGTTCGCGCCGCAGATATCTTCGTACAGTGCCTTGTTCTGCGCCCGCAGCTCCTCCAAGCTTTTTTTCTTCGCTTTGTTATCACAAGTATCTATCACCAGCAGGATAAAATCCGCCGTCTTTTTGAAATAATCCTTATAATCCAGCGCCACATCCTGCAATGCCGCAATTTCTCTGACTCTGCCGCAGGAAAGCGCATATCTCTCTTCTATAATATCCATCTCTAACTCACTCCTAAATATAATATTATACCACTTGCCGCCATCGTCGCCACATTCAATAAAATGCCTATAATCGGAAACACTCTGAAAATATCCTTCTCTGTCAGTGAACGTATTCCCAAAGCCAGCCCTGCCGCCGCATAGATCATGGCAAGCAGCACGACCGCGCCATACTGCATGAAGGCAGTCCCTCCGTTCAGATAGGTCAGATGCACCGCCAGACAGACGGAAACACCGGCGATCAGCCCTAGTATAGATGACATAATCCCCCACTTGGGATTTTTCTTATCTGTAAAAATATATCCTTCCTTGCCAAATATTTTAAACATTAAATCCCTCCGCTATATCTGCATGGGAAATGGGCATTCCGTCTGAAATGCCCACCCTGCTAAGGAATTGTCCTAAAATAATATCTTTGATTTGCCGGTCAGAAGCCTGCCGCCGCTGATTAGAAGCATCACGCCGCTCGTCAGTCCCACGACAATGGATACCACCCCCAGCACAATCGAGAGCGCACCCGAACGCCCCATCGTCTTATAAATCCTCTCGTCCATCTTGATCCCCCGTTTCTTATTTTGCACCATACTGGGCATAATAGGTGTCAATCGCTTCTTTCATCTTATCATCAATGAGCACCCTGCCATTATATTTTCTATTGTACAAGTGTTCGACAACCTCTTCCATCGTGACGATCGCGCCCGTCTCAATCCCGTATACCTCCCGGATTTCTGCGAGCGCATTCTTCTGTGTCCTGCCGCGCTCCTGACGGTTTAAGCTCACCATCAGTCCCACCACGTCCACATTTGCCTGCTCTTTTAGTATTGGAAAGGTTTCCTCGATGGATTTTCCAGAAGTAGTGACATCTTCAATAATCACAACCCTGTCCCCGTCATTGAGATCGCTTCCAAGAAGGATTCCCACATCGCCGTGGTCTTTGATCTCCTTCCTGTTTGAGCAGTAGCGGATATCCCTGCCGTAGAGTTCACTGAATGCCATCGTCGTTGCCACCGAGAGCGGAATACCCTTGTATGCCGGGCCAAACAGCACGTCAAAATCCGTGCCGTAATTGTCGTGAATTGCCTGCGCATAGTATGCGCCGAGCCGCCTTAGCTGGGAGCCTGTGATATAGGCACCTGCGTTCATGAAAAAGGGGGACTTTCTCCCGCTCTTTAGCGTGAACTCGCCAAACCGCAGCACATTGCTGTCCACCATAAACTCAATAAATTCTTTCTTGTATTGTTCCATTTCCCCTTTACCTCCGTATTTGTTTATCTGTCAGCACTTGCAAACGCCTGATCTATATCTGCAATCATATCCAGCACTGCCTGTCTGGATGCATCTGCAAAATTCTCTGCGCCAAATGCGCTGTACTTCTCATTCTGATATGCTGCGATAATTCCTCTTGAAGAATTGACAATCGCACCAAGCCGGTTCTCATCAAAAAAGTGTATCAGGTCTTTTCCAGATGCGCCCTGTGCACCATACCCAGGCACAAGGATAAACGCGTGCGGCATGACTTTGCGCAGCACCTTTCCCTGCTCAGGATACGTCGCGCCAACCACTGCGCCCACACTGCTGTAGCCCTTCCTGCCCATGAGCTGTCCGCCCCACTCTTCCACCTTCATGCCGACAAGCTCATACAAAGCCTGCTCTGAAAAAGTGATGCCGCCAGCGTTTCCTGTCGTATTGCCAGTGCTTACCATGCGGTCCTGAAATTCGCCGCTGCTTGGATTCGAGGTCTTTACCAGCACAAAAATCCCCTTTTGTTCCTCCCGGCAGACATCAATAAAGGGCTGTACCCCGTCTGAGCCCAGATAGGGATTGACTGTCACAAAATCCTCGTCAAAACCCGCACACAGGCTGCTGCCCACCTGCACTTTTCCAAGATGCGCTGCTGCATACGCCGCAGAAGTCGAGCCGATATCGCCCCGCTTGATATCGCCGATCACGACAAGCCCTTTCTCTTTACAGTACGCAACTGTCCGCTCGAACGCGCAAAGCCCCGGTATTCCAAACTGCTCATACATCGCAATCTGCGGTTTGACTGCCGGAATCAGATCATACGTCTTGTCAATAATCTCCTTATTGTACAGCCAGACTGCCTCCGCTGCCCCCTCAAGCGTCTCACCTTTTTGTGTAAATGCAGTCTTTTTGATGTGATCTGGCACAAACTTCATCATCGGGTCCAGCCCTACCACAATCGGCGCACCGGTCTTTTGAATTTTTTCAATGAGTTTATCAATCATGTTCCCCACTCCTATTGTTTTATCATTCTGCTTTTAAAAGCTCTGCATATTTCCTTATATTAGATACATTAACATACTTTTGCTCTGATTGTCCAGCAACAATTACAAGAGTCGGTGCCTGTCTGACGCCAAAACGGACTGCAAGGTCCATATTTTCCTCGGCATCTACGATCGTATAGTCCACATTTTGCAGGTATTTTTTTGCCAGACTGCAATTTGGACAGGTCTTTGTCGTAAACAGATAGGTATTATTTTTTTCGGAAGGTACTGCCTCTGCCAGCGCTTCCTCGCGCTTCTTGCTGTGCGGCGCTGCGTTCTTGACCAGATTCCCCATCCGGTATTCTGTCCTGTTTTGATACTCTTGCAGCTTGCCGTCATTCCAGTTCTGTACGGGTCTGTAGTAGCCTGTGATGCGGCTGTAAATCTCCGTCACACTGCCGCACTTAGGACAGGTCTTTTGTTCTCCTGCAAGATAGCCATGCTCGCGGCAGACCGAGTAGGTGGGGGACATCGTATAATACGGCAGCTTATAATGCTCTGCGATCGTCCGCACCAGATTTGCCGCCGCCTTCCAGTCCGGGAGCTTCTCTCCCAGAAACGCATGAAACACTGTCCCAGAAGTATAGAGCGTCTGAAGCTCGTCTTGAATGTCGAGCGCATCAAAGATATCGGTCGTATAATCCACCGGCAGATGGGAGGAGTTTGTATAATATGGCTGGTCCCCCGCATGGCCCGCGGTAATGATGTCACACCACTTCTCCCTGTCATGCTTTGCAAGCCTGTAGGTCGTGCTCTCCGCCGGCGTCGCCTCGAGATTATACAAGTCGCCATACTGCTCCTGATAATCAGAAAGACGTTCACGCATATGGTTCAGCACTTCTTTTGCAAACTGTTGTGCTTCCTTGTGCGAGAGATCTTTTTGAAGCCATTTTGCATTGAGCCCCGCCTCATTCATGCCGATGAGCCCAATCGTCGAAAAATGGTTGTCAAACCTGCCCAGATACCGCTTTGTATACGGATACAGCCCCTCCTCCAAAAGCCTTGAGATCACGTTTCTCTTGATTTTGAGCGAGCGTGCGCTAATGTCCATCAGCCTGTCAAGCCTTCTGTAAAAATCCGCCTCATCTGACGCAAGATACGCGATGCGCGGCATATTGATTGTGACAACCCCCACACTCCCAGTGCTTTCTCCTGAGCCAAAGAAGCCGCCTGTTTTCTTGCGCAGCTCGCGCAGGTCCAGACGGAGCCGGCAGCACATGCTGCGGACATCAGAAGGCTCCATGTCCGAGTTGATATAGTTTGAAAAATACGGTGTCCCGTACTTTGCAGTCATCTCAAATAACAGGCGGTTATTCTCGGTGTCTGACCAGTCGAAATCCCGCGTGATCGAATATGTCGGAATCGGATACTGAAAACCTCTGCCGTTGGCATCACCCTCGATCATGGTCTCAATAAACGCCCTGTTGACCATATCCATCTCCGCCTTGCAGTCCCCGTATGTGAAATCCATCTCTTTGCCGCCCACAACCGCCGGAAGTCTGGCAAGGTCACTGGGCACCGTCCAGTCGAGCGTGATATTGCTAAAGGGCGCCTGCGTGCCCCAGCGGCTCGGCGTATTTACCCCGTAAATAAACGCCTCAATGCACTTTTTCACCTCGCTGTACGCAAGATGGTCCACCTTTACAAAGGGTGCAAGGTATGTGTCGAAGGAGGAGAATGCCTGCGCGCCCGCCCACTCATTCTGCATAATTCCCAGAAAATTGACCATCTGGTTGCAGAGCACGGACAAATGCTTTGCCGGTGCCGAGGTAATCTTGCCTGTAATACCGCCAAGCCCCTCCTGAATCAACTGTTTCAACGACCACCCTGCACAGTACCCCGTGAGCATCGAGAGGTCATGAATGTGGATATCCGCATTTCTGTGCGCGCTGGCAATCTCCTCATCATAGATTTCAGAGAGCCAGTAGTTTGCGGTGACTGCCCCCGAGTTGGACAATATCAGCCCGCCCACAGAGTATGTAACCGTCGAGTTTTCCTTCACGCGCCAGTCCTCCACCTTCACATAGCTGTCCACGACCTCCTTGTAGTCGAGTATCGTAGACTTCATGTTGCGCATCCGCTCGCGCTGCTTTCTGTACAAGATAAACGCCTTGGCTGTATCGGTATAACCAGCCTGCTCCAACACCTTCTCTGCACTGTCCTGAATGTCCTCCACATGGACGCTGCCGTCCTTCATCTTGCCCTGTATATCTGCTGTCACCCGCAGCGCAAGCAGATCAATAATATCTTGGTCATACTGCATCTGCGTCGCCTCAAACGCCTTGACCAGCGCCCCGCTGATTTTGTCCAGACAAAACTTTGCCACACTGCCATCTCTTTTTATAACCTGAACCATCTCGAAAACTCCTTCGCTTATTCATTTGCTTTTCACACCAAAGCATTGATGAATAAATCATAGCAGATCAGAAAATCGAAGTCAATCGAACACTACTAAATATCATGTGTTTGTTTCGATCTAAATACAATATCTAGTGTTTTTGGCCATTTAGCGCGTTTTTAAAAAATCGTTTTCTTTTTTTGCCCGCGCATCATCAGGATATGCCTGCAAGTACTCCTGCATCAGCTTCTTCGCCTGTGCAAAGTCCCCCAAATACTCATTGGCGACGATCATATTAAACTTTAATTCCTGCAAATAATCCGAGGCGCCCATACCGATGCCGCTCTCAAACGCCTTGACTGCCTCCTCATACTTCTCCTGCTGCATCAAACAGACCCCAAGGCTGTTGTAAATCGCCGCATTCGGTTCATTGGCGTCCAGATAGCTCTGGTATACGATCGCCGCATAGTTCTTATTGTCAAGTTTTTCGTAAGTCTGCCCTAAAATTAACGAGAGTTTGGAGTCGTTTCCGCTGATGGACGAATCCAGATAAATCCGCGCATTCTCATAGTCCCCCAAATAATAATACAGAATGCCGCGCTCACCCTCTGACAGCTTTTTCTCCTTCTCCGCCATAAATTCCTCCAAATATGTCTGCCCCTGCTCGCCAAATCCCGCCGCCTGCATCTCCACATAGGCGTCCGTCAGCAGCTCAAGATTATCCTTATCAAAAGAAAACGCCTGCTCAAAGTCGGCCACAGCCTCGTCATACCGGTTCTGCCGCAGGCGCGCGCAGGCGCGCAGATAATACGCATCCATCTCCTTTTTTCTGAGCGCGATCACCGCCGAGTAGATTTCCTCCGCCTGTGCATACTTGCCCTGCTTCATGTACGCAGATGCCAGATAGTAGTTCGTATCATACTCTAGCGCGGTGAGCTGTTGCCCTGCATTCTCGATTGATTTGAGAAACGCGGTCTCCGCCTCTGCATAATTGCCCAGTCCCATGCAGGCAATCCCCTGCCCTCTGTAGGCAAGCTCAAAATCCTCATTGTTTAAAAGCGCCTGCTCGAAAAAGGACATCGCGCCCTGAAAATCATACTGCTCTACCAGCTCCATGCCAGAAACAATATTTTTATTTTCTGGCTTCTGGCCGCAGCCGCTTGCAGACAGCATCATGCAAAGCAGCATTGCCCCTGTTTTGACAGCCCGAATCCGCCTTTTTTTTGCCCCCATTCCTGCCTTCAATGAAAAATATCTCCTCAGCCGTTCTGTGTTTCCGCCCCTGAACAGACGGTACTCATGTTTTTTGATTGCAGAGCGGAGCCTGCGCGCGTCCACCTCTTTGAGAATCTTTTGCACCGTGCTGTCTGCCAGCGCCTTCTGGTAATTCTCCGCCAGCGCCTTTTGGTTGTGGCGGTACAGGTCTGCGTACTCCGCAAACAATGCTGACAGCACCTTTAGATAATGCACCTGCGCCCCCTCCTCCAATGTGCGGTCATTACAGCGCCTCACGGCGTTCATATGAAAGTCATACAACTCGCCAAGAAATCCAAGGCGCTCTGTCATGCTGTCATTTTGGAACTGCCGCCTGAAGTGCGGCATACAGTACAAAATCATCGCCTTGGTCAGCAAAACAGTCTCACAGTGCTCAAAGTACTCCACCACAAAGAAAAAATCCGTACTGCCCGGCACATCGTTACGAAATGTGATATGGTTGTCCCGGATAATATCGCTGCGAAACAGCTTGCCGCAGCAGCTCCCCAGCACAACGTCCACATACATCAGTCTTCTGGCCTCTTTTGTATCTGTCGAAATCACTTGGCGCAGGGGCAGCATCTGCGCCCTTAGCTTCCCCCTGCGGTTCATCGTGATGTGGCTGAATGCCACAAAATCCGCATACTCCTCCTCCACAGCCGCCTCAAGCTGCTCCCATGCGTCCTCACACAGCCTGTCACATGCCTCCATAAATAAGATATAGCTTCCCCGCGCCGACTCTATCCCCGCGCTGCGCAAATCCGCTATGCCCCCGTGCGCCCTGACCAGTTTGATGCGGCTGTCCCGCTCAAAATACCGGTTGACAATGGCGGCAGTCTCATCAGTGCTGCTGTGATGGACGACAATGCATTCCATTTCTATGGTATCCCTTGGACATCTGGTGACACTCCGAAGGCACGCCGCGATATACCTCTGCATATTCGGTGCAGAGATGATTACACTCAAATCCATAATTTTTCTCCTTTGATCACTTGTGAAAATGCGTCAGAACATTCCTGATGGTTTCTTGGAGTTCTTCGAGCTTAATCGGTTTGGGGATATGCGCATCCATTCCAGCCTCAATGGATCTTTTGTAATCCTCCTCAAAGGCATTCGCCGACAGCGCGATAATTGGAATCCGTGCCAGTTCCTCGTTTTCCAAACTGCGGATTGCCTTTGTCGCTGTATGCCCGTCCATGATTGGCATCTGAATATCCATCAGAATCAGCGAATAGTACTGCGGTGCTGAATTTTTGACCATCTCCACCGCGACGCTGCCATCGTTGGCCGTCTCAACGACATATCCCTCATCACTGAGCAGTTCCTGTGCAATCTCACAGTTAATCTCATTGTCCTCAACCAGCAGAATCCGTTTTCCTTTGAGATTGATTCTCTTAGAAGGCTCGATCTCCTGTTCTTGTTTGGACGGCTCACTGTGAACTCGCAGAAGCAGATTGACAAGAAACCTGCTCCCCTTTCCCTCCGCACTCTCTACCTCAATGCTTCCCTCCATCAAATCCACAAGGTTTTTCACCACACTCAGCCCCAGTCCGGTCCCTAACACCCCGCTCATTGTCGTATTGCGCTCCCGCTTGAAGGGCTGAAACAGCTCCTTCTTGAAGGCGTGCGAAATTCCTCTGCCGTTATCCTCCACAATAAACTGAAACGGCGCATACTGGTTCAGCTTCATCTCCTTCTCCACAACCGTCAGCTTCACACTGCCATTGGGCTCCGTGTACTTCACGGCATTGTCGAGCAGTTGAAACAGCAGCTCCTTCATTCGGAGAAAATCCATATGTACCGCATTGTGCTGTACCTTCGCGCTGTCAATTGTAAACTGTATGGATTTCACCTCCACAGGCTCCTTGACCGCCTTCTCAAGCTCTGCCAGCAAATCGTCTATCATTGCGACACTCTCCACCAGATACGCCTTGCCAGATTCCATGCGCGTGACCTCCAGCGCTTCGTTCACGATCATAAGCAATTGTTCACTCGCCACGCGGATTTTGTTCAGATAAGAGTCAACCTTGTCGTGATCTGGCAAGTGTTTTTCGGCAAGCTCTGTATATCCGATAATCGCATTAATTGGCGTGCGGATATCATGTGACATGTTCTGCAAAAACGTCGTCCTTGCTATATTGGCGGTCTGTGCCTGATTCAGTGCAGATTTCAGCAGATTCTGCCGCTGGACCTGCTCTGTCATATCCTTTGTGATTGCCATTGTCACCACATCGCCTGTGTACTCATTCCGCCCCAGCAAAAAAGCATAGTGATACAGATGCCTGTCCCCCGCCGCATCTGTCATCCAGCCGTCATAAGTCTGCTCCAGCTCTCCTTTGCTGTAGCACCGTATCAGCCGGTCTGCATCAATAAACCGTGCATACTCCTCGGACTCCTCCGAACTCATGTCCTTTATCCAGTATTGGACATATTCTGAGTATTTCTCAAAAGGCGGGATTTTCCAATACTCAAAAAAGTCCCTGAACTGTCCGTCTGGCATCTGGATATAAGCCGACAAGAACTTGTCCCGCGTCAGATTTACCTCAAAAAAAGAAATGGCATCATACAGAATTGCCTTCCGGTACTGCGTCTCCCTCGCATAGATGCTGCGCAGCTCCTCATTCATCTTTTCCAGCTCGCTCATACGGTTTTTCAGCCGCTCTGTACTGTCATCTATAAATACATAAAAGATATCGCCGAACATCTCTGTGTGCATAAAATGCCCATAGTCCTCAATCCAGCGGATTGTGCCGTCCTTTTGTATAATCCGGTACTCCACATAGTCAAAATCATAGATGCTGTTTGCGATTTGAATCTGAATGCTCTGCTCCACCTCGTCGAGATCCTCCGGGTGCACCATACCCTTGAAGGTGTATCCCGTAAGCGTGCGAAACTCCTCCTCTGTCTCACAGCCAAAAATCCGTAGCACAGCGCTGTTGGTGTACAACAGTTCTTCCGTCTCATCTGCGCGGTACATAAACAGCCCTCCCGGCATACCCTCCAGTATCGGTTCAATTTTCGCCAATGTATGTTCCTTAAAAGCCATCACTTTCTGATTCATGACGAGTCCTCCGCTTTTATCGCTTTTATTACTTTTATCAGTTTTAGCCTGCCTGCCATTGTTATTTTTTTATTATATAACATTTTTAACAGCAAAAAAACCATAAAATGCAAAAAATCCCTGATAATCTATCAGAGATTGAATCTATCAGAGATTTTTTGTGCGTAAACTTTTCGTTGATTCTTTAATCTTGAGTTCCGCCTCATATATAATATGCTGGTGTTGTGTCTTTCCTGCAATAATGTCAAACAGCAGTCTCGTCGTGTGCTTTGCCATCTCCTCCACCGGCTGACGCATCGTCGTCAGGCTTGGCACTGTATAATTTGCCATGTCAATACCATCGTACCCCGCCAGTGAGATATCGTCCGGCACACGCAGCCCCGCCTCGTACAGCGCCCTCAGCGCACCGATGGCAAGTGCATCTGCCACTGCATACAGCGCTGTGAAGGATTCGCCGCACTCTAGTAATTTCTTTGTGGACTGATATCCATTCTCCATAGAAAAGTGGTTTAGTTCATCCTTCGTCTCATAGATGAGCTTTGGATTCACCTCAAGCCCATGTGCCCTCAGCGCATCACAGTAGCCTTCCAGACGCAGCAGACCGATACTCTGTTCTTCCGCCTCCGCCACGAGAATTGCAATCCTTGTGTGTCCCAGCCCAATCAGATAATCTACAATCTTTGCACTTTCCCTGCGGTCATCTACGCTGATGCTCGAATAGACATTCCTGCTGATATTTTCGGGAATAGAGCCCGCTGTACTAAATACAAATGGCACGCTGAGTTTTTTTAACTTCTCGTCCGAATGCGAGAACAAACCGCCCAAAAAGATAATTCCCCGCAGCCGTTTCTCCTTGACGACCTTCTGTGCCACATCTACTTCGTCCTCGTCCGCCTCAATATGAGACAATTCCATCGCGTAATGCTTTCGCTTGCACTCCTGCTCGATCACTTTGATCATGCTGGTGAAAAACGGGTTTGCGATTCCCTTGATTAGCACTGCAATCGCCTTTGCATCCGACCGTTTCAGATTTCTCGCACTGTTGTTTGGTATGTACCCATATTCCTTGATCGTATCCATGATCTTCTCTTTCGTCTCTGGATTGATATCTGGATGATCATTGATCGCCCTCGAAACAGTACTGACACCCACACCGCATAGCTTGGCTATGTCCTTAATTGTCGGCTCAAACACCTTCCACCACCCCTGTCGATGATTCTATTTCATTTTTTCCTGCTGCGCTCACGAACGGTTCTGTCATAAATCCGTGCCAGCTCCAGCATGTGCTCCGAAAGCTCTTCTGTGCACGCATCTTTCTCCATGCGCCACTCCCAGTTTCCGCCTAATGTTGATGGTGTATTGATTCTCGCCTCACTTCCAAGCCCCAGATAATCCTGCATCGGTATAATTGCCGTGTCTGCCACAGACCCCAGCGCAGTCCGAATCAGCGTCTCACACAGCTCCGGTGTCCTCTTGGCATTGACATATTTCTTGACAAACGACAAATCCTTTTTGTTCAATGTAGCAAGCCAGCCATTTACCGTATCATTGTCATGCGTTCCCGTGTACACAACACAGTTGTTCGGATACTTGTGCGGCAGATAGTCGCTCTCCCCTGTGGCATCAAAGGCAAACTGCAAGATTTTCATGCCGGGGTAGCCTGTCTTTTTCACAAGTTTTAGCACGCTGGGCGTCAAAAAGCCCAAATCCTCCGCGATTACGGCACGGTTTCCGAGGGTTTTCTTCATCACCTCAAAGAGCTTGTAGCCCGGTCCGGGCTTCCACTCGCCGTTCTCTGCTGTCTCGTCGCCATAAGGCACCGCCCAGTACTCGTCAAAACCACGGAAGTGGTCAATGCGCACAATATCATAGATGTCAAAGCAGTGTGCAAGTCTTTGCATCCACCACGCAAAGCCTGTCTTCTCATGGTAGTCCCATCTATACAGCGGATTTCCCCAGAGCTGTCCCGTCGCGGAGAACGCGTCGGGCGGACAGCCTGCGACTGCGGTTGGCACGTTCTTCTGATCAAGCTGAAACAATTCAGGCTTTGCCCAAGTATCCGCACTGTCAAACGCCACATAAATCGGGATATCTCCCACAATCTGAATCCCCTTTTTGTTGGCGTATTCCTTGAGTGCACTCCAGTGTTTTGAGAAAAGGTACTGCTGATAGCTATAGAATGCGATATCGTCCGCGAGTTCCTTCTCGTACTTTTTCATCGCTTTGGGCTTTCTGAGCCGGATTTCCTCGTCCCATTCAATCCACGACACACCGCCCAAGGAGTCTTTGACAGCCATGTACATAGCATAGTCTTTCAGCCACAGTTCATTCTCCTTGACAAATGCGCTATAGTCCGCATCATCGCTTCTATTCGCCCTCTCAAACGCTTTTCGAAGAAGCTCAAACCTCGTATAATAGATCTTCTCGTAATCTACCCGCTTGGTATCGTTACCAAAATCGACCGACGAGCACTCCTCCTCCGTGAGCAGCCCCTCCTCAATCAATGCATCCAGACTGATATAGTACGGACTGCCTGCAAAGGTTGAAAAAGACTGGTACGGTGAATCTCCATATCCCGTGGGTCCCAGCGGTAAAATCTGCCATAACGACTGTCCTGACGCTGCCAAAAAGTCCACAAAGTCATAGGCTTCTTTTGAAAAGCCGCCTATTCCAAATCTTGACGGTAAGCTGGATACCGGCATCAATACGCCACTTCTTCTCATAACTATCTCCTTTTCTCCACAAAACGTTAAACAATTACCCTTTTACAGCACCCGCTACAACACCTTCAATGATGTATTTCTGACAAGCGATATAAAATACAATGATTGGGATAATTGCTAAGATAATCATCGCCATCATCGCACCCATGTCAATTGCACCATAACCGCCTTTAAGGTACTGAATTGCAATGGGAATGGTCTTGTATTTCTTGATGTCCAGCACGAGATAAGGAAGCAGATAATCGTTCCACACCCACATCGCTTCAAGAATTGCCACGGAGATTGCCGTCGGCTTCATCACCGGGAACACAATTTTGAAGTATGTCTGAATCGGAGTACAGCCGTCGATCATGGCAGCCTCCTCGATCTCTAGCGGAATGGATTTCACAAATCCACAGAACATAAAGACCGCAAGCCCTGCCCCAAATCCCAGATACACAATCACGATGCCGACAGGGTTCCCTAAGTGTAGTATATCAGCTATTTTGGATAATGTAAACATTACCATTTGAAAAGGTATAATCATTGAGAACGCAAACAGCATATACATCGCGGAAGTGACCTTATTTTTCACGCGTGTAATGTACCATGCACACATCGAAGTACACAGGATAATCACAAACACAGACGCCACGGTGATAAACAGCGAGTAGCCAAACGCCTTGGGAAGCTCGATCTTCTCAATACCGCTGATGTAGTTTTCCATTCCCACAAAAGATTTGCCGTCCGGCAGTGCAAATGGCCTCTTGCTGATAAAGATTTTTTTCTTGAACGAGTTATATAAAACAATAATAATCGGCATGACATAGATCACTGATATAATCGAAAATATTGCGGTCAAAAGTCCGCCGTGTTTTGCTTTTCTTACCTCTGACATTATGCCTGCACCTCCTTATCCCTTGTCGCCCTGAGCTGTACAACCGCTATGAGCGCCACCAATATAAAGAACACAACTGCCTTCGCCTGTCCGACACCTTCCCAACCGTTTCTGCCATAGAAGGTATTGTAAATATTCAGCGCAAGCATTTCTGATTTGTTGCTCGGCTCACCGGCGGTGAGCGCTAAGTTCTGGTCAAATAATTTAAAAGAGTTGGTCAGTGTCAGAAAGGAGCAAATCGTGATGGAGGGCATAACCATCGGAAGCGTCACATGTCTCAGAAGCTGTGTGTTGTTTGCACCGTCAATCTTTGCCGCCTCGATCAAATCTCCCGGAATATTCTGTATGCCTGCGATGTAGATAATCATCATGTAGCCGACCTGCTGCCAGCACATGAGAATGACAAGTCCCCAAAAGCCGTAAGCAGAATTGTACGTGAGCGTGCGCTCCATATTTGCCAGAATACCGTTTAAGATTAACTGCCAGATATAACCAAGGATAATACCGCCGATTAAGTTTGGCATGAAAAATATGGTTCTAAATACATTGGTTCCCTTGATGCCCTTCGTCAGCAGCATTGCCACTGCAAAGGCAAGGATATTAATCGCCAGCACTGACACGATGGTAAACAGTGCCGTATACCAGAGCGAGTGTGTAAAGGTCTCATCGCCCCAGATTCTGATATAGTTTTTAAAGCCTACAAACTTTGCATCTGTAACGGTTGTAAATTCACAAAAAGATAAATAGACACCCAGTATGAACGGCAGTATAAAACCGATGGTGAACGCCAGAAGCGTCGGTAGTGCAAATATTGGGAAATATCTCTTGATCGCCTTATCCATAATCTCATCCTTTCTATATATAATATCTCATAAAAAAATATTAAAAATATGAAAACGTCCTGTCCAAAAAAGGTGCAGCCAGATGCCTCCGGCTGCACCCAAAATCCATTGATTAGTTGTTTGATGCTGCGTATTCAGAAGCCCAGCCGTCAACAAATGCGCTCTCCACTGCGGACCAGTCGCCAGTTCCCTGTGCATACTCTAACAGGGCGCTTCCCACGCCATTCTTCCAGTTCTCAGAAGGCATTGTTGTGAAAGTCCAAGCAACCGGCGTCTTGCCTGCTGAAACATAGTCATTTGCGATACCTACCAGCGGATTTGCTGCCGGATAGTTCTCAAACTCCTTGAACGGGCATACAAATCCCATCACATAAGACAGGGTATCGCAACCCTCATGGGAAGTCACACACCAGTTCATAAAGTCAAGTGTCGCCTGAATATCCTCCTCTGACGCATTCTTGTTGACACACCAGTAATTCTCGCTGCCTGTGCAGAGTCCCTGATTCTCCTCACCGTCTGCGCCGATGTAAATCGGAAGCATACCAAGGGATTCATCTTCCATGCCGTTTGCGCTCAGATCCGTATACGCCCATGTGCCGTTCTGATAAAAAACGGACTCTCCCAGAGCGAAGTCTGCCGTTGCATCTTCACCGGTCTTGCTCGATAACATTGACGGTGCGCAGACAGAATCTGTGATGTACATATCCCACACATTCTTGTAGTTTGCAAGATAAGTACCCTTGATCGCCTCTGTCGAGCTGATGCCGTCAGCCTGATACTCATAATAAATCGGAAGGTTTGCAAGATGTGTCTTGAATCTCCAGTCAGAGCTTGAATCCATGCCTGCGGATGTGAATGCACCCTTTACGCCAAGATCGTCTGCATTCTCCTGAATGCTGTCTGCAACTGCCTTGAGATTGTCAAAGGAGTTGATCTCCTCCACGCTCTTCACCACTGCATAATCCTTTGTAAAATAATCATTTAAAATATCAGCATTGTAGATCAGGCCATATGTCTCTACCACATATGCGATTCCCTTCACCTCATCGCCGTCCTTCAATGCGAACTCATCACTTGTGAGCTGCCCATAAACCTCTGAGCCTGAGAGATCATAGCAGTAATCCTTCCATGTCGCAAGTCCTACCGGTCCGTTTACTTGGAACATAGTCGGTGCCTCAGACTTTGCCATCTCGGACTTCAGCGTGGACTCATATGTACCAGAAGCCGCAGTCTGCACGACAACCTCCACGCCTGTCTCAGCAGTGTAAGTCGCAGCCAGTTCCTCCCAGTCGGCTGCCTGCTCTGGCTTGAAGTTCAAATAATAAACCTTGCCGCTTCCTGATGCTGCACTTGCATCTGCCTGTGTGTCATCTGCCGATGTATCGTCTGCCTGCGCAGCGTCGTCTGCATTGTCTGCGCTGTCATCTGCATTTGCAGCGTCGTTTGTCTTCGTATCTGCCGCCGGTGCCTGTGTTGAATTATCACCGCCGCCGCAGCCTGTAAGCATGGTTGCCATCATCGCTGCACTGAGTACTGCACTTAATAACTTTTTTTTCATAAAAATACCTCACTTCTTCTCACTACATGAATATTTGTAACTTCTGCCTATTGGAAACGTTATCGGTAACGTTTCCAATGAACAAATTTATAATATCACTTTGCAACATAATACGCAAGGAAATTTTTTACATTCTTTAAACTTTAGCGAAATTATCCGAAATATTTCTATTGTTTTACAGCAAAATCAACAAAAGAGCTTGGGATTTTTCGACGCAAATCCTAAGCTCTTTTGACAGTTTCACTATATTTTTTCTACAGGCAGAATTAATCCCTTCCGTAGATATCCCGCGTGTAAATCTTCTCCTCCACGTCCTTTAATTCCTCCGTGAGACGGTTCGCGATAATCACGTCTGACATTTCTTTGAAGGCTGCAAAATCCTGTATCACTCTCGAGCGGAAAAAGTGGCTCTCTTTTAATGTCGGCTCATACACCACCACCTCGACGCCCTTTGCCTTGATGCGCTTCATAATGCCCTGTATGGACGACTGGCGGAAGTTGTCGGAGTCCGTTTTCATCGTAAGCCTGTACACCCCTACAATCTGCGGCTTCTTTGCCAGTATCATGTCTGCAATATGGTCCTTTCTCGTCCGGTTTGCATCTACGATCGCGGAGATAATATTGTTGGGCACATTCTCGTAATTTGCCCTTAACTGCTTTGTGTCCTTGGGCAGACAGTACCCGCCATATCCAAAAGACGGGTTGTTATAGTGCTTTCCAATACGAGGGTCAAGCCCGACGCCCTCAATGATCTGCTTTGTGTTGAGGCCTCTCATCTCCGCATATGTGTCCAGCTCATTAAAATATGCCACGCGCAGCGCCAGATACGTATTGGCAAACAGCTTTATCGCCTCCGCCTCCGTCGTATCTGTAAACAATGTCGGAATATCCTGTTTCAACGCACCCTGTTTGAGCAGGTCCGCAAACACCTCGGCGCGCTCAGACTGCTCTCCCACAATAATACGCGACGGGTAAAGATTATCATACAATGCCCTTCCCTCGCGCAGAAACTCAGGTGAAAAGATAATCCTGTCCGTGCCAAACTGCTTTCTGACAGACTTTGTATATCCAACCGGCACCGTCGATTTGATAATCATCACGGCGTCCTTGTTCACCTTCATGACAAGCTCAATCACCGCCTCAATCGAGCTCGTGTCAAAATAATTCCTGACCGGGTCATAGTTGGTGGGCGTCGCAATAATAATGTACTGCGCATCTTGGTATGCAGCTTCACCGTCCGTCGTCGCCGTGAGATTCAACTCCTTGTTCGCAAGATACTCTTCAATCTCCTTGTCGATAATCGGCGATTTTTTATTGTTGATAAGATCTGCCTTCTCCTGAAAAACATCGACCGCAGTCACTTCGTTGTGCTGCGCTAATAATATGGCATTGGAAAGTCCTACATATCCGATACCTGCCACTGCAATCTTCATAATGTACCTCCATTTTATCCATCCAGAAACAGTTTTCAAACAATTTCCAGTATAACACACTCATTTTTACAATTCAATCACATCAATGATTTTTCCTACAGCCACTCATTCCAGAACCGCTCAAGCCGCCCTGCGATTCCAGACACATTTACCACCTCGTACTGGCTCCACTCCCGCGGAAACATGCGCCTGTACTGCGGCTCCAGAAAACGCTCATCGAGCAGCGCCACCACGCCGATATCCTCCGCAGTGCGGATCACGCGCCCCGCCGACTGAAGCACCTTGTTCATGCCCGGATAGCGGTAGGCATAGTCAAAGCCGTTCTCCCCCTGCGCATCAAAATGCTGCTTTAAGAGCTCGCGCTCACAGCCCACCTGCGGAATGCCTGTCCCGACAATGACTGCGCCGATCAGACTGTCATGCTTTAGATCAATGCCCTCCGAAAAAATTCCGCCCATGACGCAAAAGCCGAGCAAAACCGTTGTGTCTGTTTGTTGTTCATTTTGATTCAGATTTTTATGAAAACGAAGCAGAAATTCCTCCCGCTTTGCCTCGCTCATATGGTCCTCCTGAACAATGCACTCCATAAAACCCGCATCATAATACCGCTCTATAAAACAGCGGTACACCTGCTCCAGAAACAGATGCGACGGCAGAAACACCATATAATTACCATGACGCTGACGGACCATATTATAGATATATTCTGCAATGCGCAGAAACTCGCCCTCGCTCCGTCTGCTGTACTTGCTGGTCACATCATTTGCGATCAAAAGCGCCTTTTTCCTTTCATCAAACGTTGACTTTGCATAGACCTCATAGTCTGACGGCTCTCCGCCTAAAAGCTTCTTATAGTATTGAATCGGCAGCAGCGTCGCCGAGAACAGTATCGTACTCCGCCCCTTCTGCATACACTGCCGCAGGTTCCGCGACGGGTTGACGCAAAAAAGCTTGAGCATAAAATCCCCATCATCTAAAAGCTGGCTGTACACCACATAGTTTTCGTCCATGATTTCGTAAATATTTAGAAAATGCGCTGTCTCGAAGTAAAAATCCAGCAGTTCTTTTTTATTTGGAAATGTATCATACTCATCCAAGAAGTCGTCGATTGCCGCATACAGGCGGTTCAGCGTCATCACAAAGCCGTCGATCGCCTCCTCTCTGCGATAGGTTTCGCACTGCCGCTTCATCACAAGCAGCTCCCTGTTGCACTGGTCTAGCAGTTTTGCAATCTTAGGCGACAGCTCTTTCATCAGGCGCTTTGTACTTAGAAAGGAATCCTTGAGCAGCGCGGCACTGTACATCTCCCTGCCGCGGTCTAGCAGATTGTGCGTCTCATCAATCAGAAATACATAATCTCGTTTTCCGAGTCCGTCCGCAAAAAAGCGCTTGAGATACACCCGCGGGTCAAACACATAATTGTAATCGCAGATCACCACGTCTGAAAAGAGGCTCATGTCAAGGCTCAGCTCAAACGGGCATACTTGATGCTTCGCCGCATACGCCTGCACAGTTTCCCTTGTAAAGTTCTCCTCATGCGTGAGCAAATCATACATGGCATCGTTGATGCGGTCAAAGTGCCCATCTGCATAAGGGCACGCCTCCGGGTTGCACTCTGCCTCCTCCTTTGCAGCCTCCCCCTGTTTCATAAAACAGATTTTGTCCTTTGCCGTCAGTACAATCGTCTTAACGTGTAGTCCATTTTGCTGCAAAAGCCCGAAGCATTCCTGCGCCACTGTGCGGGTGATGGTCTTTGCCGTGAGATAAAAAAGCTTCTCCGTCATGCCCTCTCCCATAGATTTCACCGCGGGAAAAACTGTTGATATTGTCTTTCCAACCCCTGTAGGCGCCTCCAAAAACAGCTTCCTTTTGTGATAGACCGTCTGATAGACATAGGTGACAAGCTCTTTTTGTCCCTCGCGGTACGGAAAGGGAAATGCAAGCTGTTTGATAGAGGCTGTGCGGACAGTACTCCATGTAAACTGAAAATCTGCCCACTTTTTATATTCCAGCATCAACTCCTCAAACCATCTTTGTAACGCTTCAAAGGTAAAGTCCTCGTGAAAATATTTTATCTCCTCCGACTCAATCTGGCAGTACGTCATGCGCACGCCAATCTGGTCCAGATGATGCTGCGACGCGTACATAAACGCATAGCATTTTGCCTGTGCAAGATGAACGCCCACCGGTGTTGTGATGCGCTTTAAATCCCGGTAGGTGCCTTTGATTTCATCAATGACAACCTTGCTTTCATTCTTTTTTATTTCTTCCTTTTTTATATCCTCCTGTGCGCGCGCCTCCCAGTTGGAATCAATGATTCCGTCTGCTCTTCCTTCTATTATAATGTTGTACTCCGCGCACACCCATGTATATTTTAGTCCAGCCTCAGCGTGATAGTCACTGCCCATGCGGCGCTGAAGCATCTTGTGAATGCGGCTGCCCTCCTGCATCGCAGTGTCTGGGCCGCCCGATTTTCTATTGTCGATACTGCCCTCCCGCAGTATAAATTCCACAAGCTGACGGACTGATACGCGTAATTCCATTCAAATCCCCTTTATCTATCGAATGATTGTCCAAATGAAAACTCTCCCTAAATGACAGTTTAACCCATCCTCCAGAGAGAGTCAATCGAATGCTTTGAATGTACTTTTTTAGAATCTTGAAATTGCTATGCTATGGCCAATCTGCTCACATAGCGCTCAAACTCGTCATTGTGCCCCGCGTACTGCAAGGTCAGAATTGAACGGAAATCCAGTCCCATCACGCCAAGAATGGATTTGGCATCCACAATATAGTGATTGTAGGAAATATCGATATCAAAGTCGCACTTTGATGCCTCGTTTACGAAATTCTGAACTTCCGCAGGTGTCATTTTGATTTTGCGTTCTCTCATAATATCAACGTCCTTTCTACACATATTTTTCATATTTGCTGCGCGCAGGCAATGCCTGTCTGCACAAACAAAAGATCACTGCTTTCCAGTATCTTCCGTTTCAGGTATTATAGTATACTATATGTTCAAAGTAAAGCGTTTTGCCGTTTTTTGGCACTTTTCGTCAATTTAAAGAAACACTCTTTTTGGGCTTTGTGTAATCTATATAATTCATTGTTTCCATCTTTTTTATCTTTATACACTTTTTATCTTCATTATTTTTTCAATGTCTATTTTCCACTTTCGCAATTTTCAGTAAAATGTATCCACAGCGCTATACGACAATATTATCGTTCAAAATTCTCATCAATAATGTTGTTCAATTATTCCTAAGAGAATTTGACAATTATTGTATTCATTTATACTACATTTTCTACCGTTTTAGATTATACTGAACTGAATAGCTGTAAATCACAATACCAATGAAAAGTGAGGTGCAAAACATGACTGCTATGAGGTGGTTCTACTCTTTTCTCAAAAAACACAATAAAAGTATGGCACTGGGGCTTGTGCTGGTGACGGTCATCTCCGTCCTCGCCATTGTTAAGCCGATTGTGTCCGGCTCGATTGTGGACGATGTTATCACCGCGGGAGACTACAGCCTGCTGCCGGGACTGATCGCACTTTTGATACTCATCACGATTCTTCGGGGCGTGCTGCGCTACTGGTCGCAGGTCATCTTTGAAACCTGCTCGCAGGATGTGCTGTACTCGATGCGGGATACAGTCTACCGCAAGCTCTTGCAGGAGGATTTTAATTTCTATAACAAAAAGCGGACTGGGGACTTGCTGAGCCGCCAGACGGGGGATATGGATGCCATACGGCACTTTATCGCCTTTGTGATCTATCAGGTGTATGAAAATGTCTTTCTGTTTTTCTTCGCGCTGGTCATGATCTTTACAGTCAGTTGGAAGCTTGCGCTCTGTATGTGCGTGGTGCTGCCCTTCGCGCTGCTCGTGACGCTGAGCCAGACCAAAAACGGGCGTCCCTGCTTCCAGAAAATACGTGAGCAGTTCTCGTCCCTCAACACCTTTGTGCAGGAGAATGTCAGCGGAAACCGCGTCGTCAAAGCATTTTCCAAGGAAGAGTACGAAATCGGAAAATTTAATAAAGAAAATGACGGCTACAGGGACGCCGAACTTGCCGCCGCTGAAATCTGGACAAAATATGTGCCGCAATTTGAATTTCTCTCCAACATGCTCACGGTGATACTCATGCTTGTCGGCAGCATCATGGTCATTCAGGACAGTATGACACTTGGAAATTACGTGACAATCAACGGCTATCTGTGGATGCTCATGAACCCGCTGCGCCAAATCGGCTGGCGCATCAACGACATTCAGCGCTTTACGACCTCCGTAGAAAAAATCTATGCCACCTACAGCGAAGAGCCCACCGTCAAGCACCCCAAAAAGGCAATCCCCTGCCGCAAGCTGCAAGGCGATGTCGAGTTTCGAAATGTCTCCTACAGCGCCGATGACGAGGACATTATCCACAATGTCAGCTTCAGCGTAAAGAGCGGCCAGACGGTCGGAATCCTCGGCTCGACAGGCTCTGGCAAATCCACCATCATGAACCTGCTCTGCCGCTTCTATGATGTCACAGACGGCGAAGTGCTGGTGGACGGCAGAAATGTAAAAGACCTTGACCTCTACAACCTCCGTCAGAATATTGGTATGGCGATGCAGGATGTCTTTCTCTTCTCAGATACCGTCGAGGGCAATATCGCCTACAGCAAACCCGACTGTCCCTTTGAGGAGGTACAGAAAGCTGCAATCATGGCAGATGCGGACGGCTTTATCCGCGAGATGCCAGACGGATATGACACGATTGTCGGCGAACGAGGTGTCGGGCTCTCCGGCGGTCAGAAGCAGCGCATCTCGCTGGCAAGAGCGCTTTTAAAACAGCCTTCGATCTTGATTCTCGACGACACCACATCCGCCGTGGATATGGAGACCGAGAGTTATATCCAACAACAGTTAAACAAGATTGACCACGCCTGCACCATCTTTATCGTCGCCTATCGCATTTCCTCCATCAAGGACGCTGATCTGATACTGGTGCTAAATGACGGTAAGATCGTGGAGCAGGGAACTCATGATACACTTCTTCAAAATAACGGTTATTATGCCACAGTATTTCGCCATCAGTATGGCGACTATGAACGATACATTGGCGAAATCAGCCAGACTACACGCAAAGGAGGCGGCAGACATGGCACGAAATAAATATGATATTGATGAATTGATCGAAGATAAATTTGACTTAAACCAGTTAAAACGTGTCTTTCAATATGTAAAGCCCTACCGAAGCCAACTTGCACTCGCGCTGTTTCTCATGCTGTCCGCCTCCGCACTCACCATGCTCTTTCCCCTGTTTATCAGCGAGATCATGGACACCTATATTCCAGAAAAAAATATCCGGGCTATTGTCATCATCACACTGCTGTCCCTTGTGATCGTACTGTACACTTGTGTGTGTATCCGTCTCAAGATACGTATCACCAGCCGCATCGGCCAGACCATCGTGCACCAGCTCCGCGCTGATATCTTCTGTCATTTGCAGGAGCTTCCATTCTCTTACTATGACGACCGTCCCCACGGCAAGATACAGGTGCGTGTGGTCAACTATGTAAACAGCCTGAGTGACCTGCTCTCCAACGGTATCATCAACACCATCACGGACATGTGCAACCTGATTTTTATATTGATATTCATGTTTTTGCTTCATGTGCGGCTCACCCTGATCTGCCTGTGCGGACTCCCTGTGCTCATCGGCGTCATAATTTTCGTCAAGAAGCGCCAGCGGCGCGCGTGGCAGATTCAGAGCAACAAGCAGTCCAACCTCACTGCCTATATCGCAGAGAGCATCAACGGAATCCGGGTCACGCAGTCCTTTGTGCGCGAGCGTGAAAATACATCTATTTTCAACCACCTCAGCGACAGTTACCGCAGTGCATGGATGCGCGCTGTCAAGTACAACTTCATCATGTGGCCCTGCATAGATTCCATCTCCACTGTCACCACTGCGCTGATCTATGTGATTGGCATCAGTTGGATTTCCGGTGACATTTATGGTGTGAGTGTCGGCATCTTGATCGCGTTTACTTCCTACATCTCAAGATTCTGGGAGCCGATCAACACACTCGCCTCCTTTTACAATTCACTGCTCACTGCCATCGCTTACTTAGAGCGCATTTTTGAGACAATTGATGAGCCTGTGAAGGTAAAAGACGCCGCGGACGCTGTGGAGATGCCGCCCATCGACGGCACGGTCGCCTTTCAAGATGTCTGCTTTAGCTACGAAGATGGCGTACAGATTCTCAACAAAGTAAGCTTCACCGCAAATCCCGGTGACACCTACGCCATTGTAGGCCCTACAGGCGCCGGCAAGTCCACCATCGTCAACCTGATCAGCCGCTTTTACAACGTGGACTCCGGCACCATTCTCATTGACGGCACCGATATCTCCCATGTGACACTCAAATCCCTCCGCCGCCAGATGGGAATCATGATGCAGGACAGCTTTATCTTCTCCGGGACTATCATGGACAATATCCGTTACGGCAATCTGACCGCAACGGACGCGGAGGTCATCGCCGCCGCCAAGACAGTATGTGCACACGACTTTATCATGGAGATGGAAAACGGCTACCAGACACAGGTGAACGAGCGCGGAAGCCGTCTCTCGGCAGGACAGCGCCAGCTGATCAGCTTCGCGCGCGCACTGCTCGAAAATCCGGCAATCCTGATTCTCGACGAGGCGACCTCCAGCATTGACACTGAGACCGAAATATTATTGCAGAAGGGATTAAATAAACTGTTGGAGGGGCGTACCTCCTTCATCATCGCGCACCGTCTCTCGACCATCAAGAATGCCTCCTGCATCATGTATGTCGATAAGGGAAACATTCTTGAAGCTGGAACGCACGAGGAGCTGCTCGCCCAGAAGGGGGAGTATTACAAACTGTTTATGTCGCAATATGAATTTTTGAGTTGATTTTAGATTGATTATATGTTATAGTATACATGAAAAGGCAATACCTATAGACGGTTAGCCCAAAATTAATAGTTGCATAATAAAAATAACCGCAACTTTCTTAGGGTTGAGCGGTTATTTTTATGCTTATCTATTGCTTCCGATTGCAAAGCCCAGTGCAAACATTGTCGCACACAAGCTAAGAACTGCAATCAACGTATCCAGCGTTAGCATAAAAGCCTTTCTCCTTTGCGTATTTCCCATATGTAGACCTCCTTTCATGGATAGCGAGCTATCGGGAGTTCTTGGAAGTACATTCCAGCGAAGGCCAACCGCCTACCGTTATGGTATTGCCACTTCAAAGTATAGCACATCTGCTGCGTTCCTGCAACAGCATATTCGCACGCAATCCGTATACAATCGAGTAGGGGAAAGTTTATCTTTCCCCTACTCGCGCGCCGGACGCGGGCAGCTTATGCTGCTTGTTTCCTCTCCGCGTCCATGTGCATAAAAAAGAAGGCCAAACAACTGCCAGCGTGTTCAGCCTTCTTTTTTTATAGGATTGTGAGTGTCTTATCTCAGTTTCCAGATATCTCTGTTGTACTCCTCGATCGTTCTGTCTGATGAGAAGAATCCTGCCTTTGCAATGTTGACAAGCATCATGCGTTTCCACTTCGCCTCGTCCTTGTAATCCTCAAACATCTTGTCTTTTGTTGCGATATAGTCCTCAAGGTCTAAGAGAGTCATAAACCAGTCTTTGTTGATCAGCTCATTCTTGAGTCTGGTGAGGCGCTCTTGATTGCCTACCTTTACGACCTCCTCACTTGTGATGAAGTCGATCGCCTCCTTGATCACACTGCTCTTCTCGTAGAAGCTCTTTGAGACATAATCTGCCTTTGCATAGTGCTCGATTACCTGCTCAGACTTCTCGCCGAAAATATAGATATTGTCATCGCCTACAAGCTCATGAATCTCCACATTCGCACCGTCGCTTGTGCCGAGTGTCACAGCGCCGTTGAGCATAAACTTCATGTTGCCAGTACCGCTCGCCTCCTTGGAAGCCAGAGAAATCTGCTCAGAGATATCACATGCTGGAATCAGCTTCTCCGCATAGCTCACGTTGTAGTTCTCGACCATGACTACCTTCATGTAATCCTTCACGTCTGGATCGTTGTTGACAATCTCCTCCAAACACAGCAGCAGGTGAATGATATCCTGTGCGATCACATACGCCGGTGCTGCCTTTGCGCCGAAGATAAACGTAATCGGTGTAGAAGGCTTCTTGCCGCCCTTGATCTCCAGATACTTGTGAATGATGTAGAGGGCATTCATCTGCTGGCGCTTGTACTCATGAAGTCTCTTAACCTGAATATCAAAGATGGAGTCTGGATTGATATCCTGATTCTCATTTTCCTTGAGATATGTCACAAGCTCTTCCTTCTTGGTTCTCTTGATCGCCTTGATCGCTGTCAAAAGCGCTTCATCATCCAAGTGCTCCATCAGCTTCTCAAGCTCTGCCGCGTCCTTCTTGTACCCTGCCCCGATTGTGTCTGTGATACATGCTGCAAGCTCTCTGTTGCATGACAGAAGCCATCTTCTAAAGGTGATACCGTTTGTTTTATTGTTAAACTTCTCAGGATAGATCTTATAAAAATGATTCAGCTCAGAATCCTTCAAAATCTCTGTATGAATCGCCGCAACACCATTTACGGAGAAGCCGTAATGGATATCAATATGTGCCATATGCACACGCATGTTGTCATCAATGATCTGTACCTTCGGGTCTTTATACTTGATCGACGCTCTCTTATCAAGCTCCCAGATAATCGGCATCAACTGTGGAACGACCTTCTGCAAATACTTCACAGGCCACTTCTCAAGCGCTTCTGCAAGAATGGTGTGGTTTGTGTATGCACAGGTTCTGCTCACCACATCAATTGCCTCGTCCATATCGAACCCTTCCTCTTCCGTCAAAATACGAATCAGTTCAGGAATGACCATTGTCGGATGGGTATCATTGATCTGGATCACTGCATGGTCATACATCTTGTGAAGGTCGTAGCCATTGTCCTTCATCTCTTTTAAGATCAACTGTGCGCCGTTGCATACCATAAAGTACTGCTGGTAGATTCGAAGCTGCTGTCCTGCCTCGTCAGAGTCATCGGGATACAAGAACAGCGTGAGGTTCTTGTCGATATCTGCCTTGTCGAAATCAATACCTTCTTTTACAATACTCTCGTCAATAGTCTCTATATCAAATAAATGCAGTTTGTTCATACCCTGCTCATATCCAATTACATCAATGTCATACAGTCTGGACATCACCTTCTTCTTGCCAAAGTATACTGGGAAAGTGATATCTGTCTTTGTAAGCCATGACTGGTTCTCTATCCAGTCATTCTTCTCTGCGGTCTGCTGTCTATCCTGAAATACCTGTTTGAACAGACCAAAATGATAGTTCAATCCAATACCATCACCGGGAAGTCCAAGGCTTGCAATGGAATCAAGGAAACATGCTGCGAGTCTGCCAAGACCGCCGTTGCCAAGAGAGGGTTCTGGCTCAACCTCCTCGATGCGGCTAAGTTCCTTTCCTTCCTCCTTCAGTGCTGCATTCAGCTCCTCATAGATGCCAAGGTTAATCAGATTGTTTGACAGCAGCTTCCCGATCAAAAATTCAGCCGAAATATAGTAAATCTTCTTGCTGCCCTTGATCACGCCCTTATCCTTCATCAAATCCTTTGTCATGTTCAGGATTGCGAAGTAAAGCTGGCTGTCATCAAGCTCCTTGATTGCCTTGCTGTACATTTTCTGTGCTACTGCTTCCAAATTTGCTTTTACGTTCATATGCTACTCCTTTTCTTGTAAATATTTGATAAGTTCCTTTTATGTGCAACATTATAAGTTCTTAGGACTAAATTTTATGAGAGAACGTCAAGATACTTGATGCGGATTAATTTGTGCGGCATGACAAGGTCCTGACCGCAGCCGCCTTCCATCAGGCGGGAAAGCTCCTCGACAGCGCGCGCGGCAATATTTTGAAAATCCTGTCTCACCGTATGCATCTGCTTGCCCGCATACCCCATCAGACTCACCCCGTCAAACCCGCAGACCGGTCTGTAGATATCCATGTCAATCAGCGCTTTCATCGCACCGATCGCCATCAAGTCCGATGCACAGATAATTGCCTCCTTGCTTGCCGCATACTGCATTGTCAGTTTTCTCGCCTCAAGTTCGCTGAAACTTCCTGTCCGAACAAGCACTTCTAATCCCAGCTCGTCCGCCAGCCTGTTCATACCTATGAGACGCTCCTCTGATACATAGCCATTTTTCTTGCCTGAGATATAGAGTATTTTTTTGTATGGTTTCCCGTTTAAAAACTTCTTGGCAACCTCATACTGCGCCTTTTCATTATCAATATGAATGCTCGATGTATTTTCATCGACACCGGGCGCATCAATCAAAACACTTTTAAACTTTCCGCTTTCAACCAGTTTTCTCAGCGAGATGTCCTCTTTGGATAAACCGCCGATAATCAGCCCTTCGATACTCTGCGACTGGAAATACCGTATCATCTCCTCGACATTCATCTCGGCAATCATTGTAAAGAATACGGTGATAATATCAATCCCTTTTTCTTTTGCCTTGTTGATGGCGCCGATAATGTACTGCATCGGAATCTCATCGACGGTCTGTGCATGCCGGTTCACATCGAGCACCAGCGCAGCCCTGCCTGTCTTTTTGGAGGATAATGCTGATGCAATGGTATTGGGCACAAACCCAAGCGCTGTGATTGCCGCATTGACCTTCTCTTTCGTCTCATTACTCACATTGGGGTAGTGGTTCAACACCTTTGAAACTGTCGAGATCGCTACTCCTGCTTCCTTTGCCACATCCCTTATCGAAACCAAAAAACAACCCACCTTCTTTATCAACGACCAAACCATATTGAACAGATTGAAAGTTTTAAGAAAACGTTTTCTGGAAAACGTTTTCTTAATAATACAACAAAAATAACGGTTTGTCTACCATTATTTTCATTTTTATGTATATTTTTTTATCTGTACGCTTTACGATGCCATTACGCGGTTCACTGCCGCAACCAGCCTGCTCTCCTCAAACGGCTTTACGACAAAGTCCTTTGCACCGTTCTGGATCGCCTGCGCAACCATCGCCTGCTGCCCCATTGCCGAACAGATGATCACTCTCGCCTTTGCATCGGCTTCCTTGATGCGCTTGAGCGCGTCTACCCCGTTCATCTCTGGCATGGTAATGTCTAACAGGACCACATCGGGCTTGATTTCCATATATTTTTTTACAGCCTCCACGCCATTTCCTGCCTCTCCTGCAACAGAGTGGCCGTTTCCCTCAAGCATTTTCTTGATTGTCATTCTCATAAACATTGCATCATCCACAACTAATACTCTCGCCATTATATTTCCACCTTTCAAGCGTTCTTATCCTATTGTAGCACAGATTTTTTCATAATCAATCCTTTTTGCCAATATTTTCTGCTGCACACCACAATCGCCGGTATGCAGCAGAAAATCTTCTTAATATTTATCTACAATCGCAATTACTACAGACCGCGGATACATCAGAAGCGTATCCTTTGTCACCCAGTTTGTCAGTCTGTGATAATCTGTCTCGGGTGTATGCTCAAATTCCGTATTCATAATAATGTGCCACTTTCTTCCCAGCGGGAGTCTCGGAAGCTGCACCTCCTCTTTTTCCCAGAAGGCATTGACTCCGATATAGATGATATCGTCCTCACGGTTCCCCGCTGTACGCCCGGCAAACATAATGCCGATCGTGCGTGTGTCTGGTCCGCAGTTGCTGTTCCATGCTGTCTTATTGTGTATGGAGACTTCTGGAAAGCCGCAGCCGCTCGGTCCTGAACGCCCCCGGAGTATCGGATGCTTCTTGCGCAGTTGTATCATAAATTTGCAAAATTCAAACATCTCATGATACGCTTCCTTGCGGTTCCAGTCAAGCCATGAGATGATATTGTCCTGACAGTAGGCGTTGTTGTTGCCAAACTGCGTATTGCAGAACTCATCGCCCGCAAGGAACATCGCCGCACCCCTGCTGCACATCAGAATTGCAAACGCATTCTTGCGCAGGCGGTTTCTCAGTGTCAGTACCTCCGGGTCATCAGAATCTCCCTCCACACCGCAGTTCCAACTGTTGTTGTCATTGGCGCCGTCCGTGTTGTTCCAGCCGTTTTTCTCATTGTGCTTTTGGTTATAAGCATACATATCATACAGCGTGAAGCCGTCATGGCAGTTCAGGAAATTGACTGTCGCGTTCTCACCGCGGTTCTCCTTTCCATACAGGTCAAACGAGCCTGTGATGCGGTTGATCGCCGCCTGTGCCATGCCATAGTCTCCTTTGAGGAAGCAGCGCATATCATCGCGGTATCTTCCGTTCCACTCTGCCCAGCGGTTCCACGAGGGGAAGCTGCCCACCTGATAAAGTCCGCCGGCGTCCCACGCCTCCGCAATCAGCTTCACATTGCCAAGCACCGGATCAAATGCAAGGCTTTGCAGCAATGGCGGCTTGCTCATCGGGGAGCCGTCCTCATTGCGTCCCATGATGGACGCCAGATCAAAACGGAAACCATCTACCCGGTATGATACAACCCAGTAGCGCAGGCACTCTAGGATAAACTGCTGCACGATCGGATGGTTGCAGTTCATCACATTGCCGCAGCCGCTGAAATTATAATATTTTCCGTCCGGTGTCAGCATGTAATAAATATTGTTGTCGATGCCCTTGAACGAAAAGCAGGGCCCCATCTCATTTCCCTCTGCGGTATGGTTAAATACCACGTCCAGTATCACTTCAATCCCATTTGCATTCAGCTCATGAATCAGGCTTCTGAACTCGTTCCCCGCCTTGCCTGCCCGCGTGTCCGACGCGTAGGCAACATTCGGAGAAAAAAAGCACACAGGGCTGTAGCCCCAGTAATTAAGAAGCTTCTCTCCATCGACAATGCGCACATCTTCTGTCTCGTCAAACTCGAAAACTGGCATGAGCTCTACCGCGTTGATGCCAAGCTCCAGCAGATAAGGAATCTTTTCGCGAATGCCCTCATAAGTCCCTCTGTGTTCAATCCCCGAGGAGGCATCCTGCGTGAAGCCCCGCACATGCATTTCGTAGATGATCAAATCCTTGGGCTCTAGGCTGGTATTCTTGAAATTTCCCCAGTCATATCCGCCGTCCACGACACGCGCCTTGTATATGCGCTCGCCGGCAGGCTTTTCCTTGCCCCAGATCTCCTGCCCTGCAACAGAGCGGGCGTAGGGGTCGAGAATATATTTCGTCTTGTCAAACAACAGCCCTTTGCCGGGGTTGTACTCCCCGTCAAACTGGTATGCATACTCAAATTCCCTTGGTTTCAGACCGTAGACGACCATGGAATAGGTATCGCCCATACGGCAGGAATCTGGGAACGGTATCGTAGCGTAAGGCTCATGTTCACCTACATGAAACAGACACAGGCTGCAAGACTTCGCCCCGTTTGAGTGAATTGTAAAATTCACGCCCTCATCCACCCTGATTGCCCCGTTCTCCAAAAACTTTCCGGGCCGTACCGAAAAGCCCGCAACTTCATCTGTAGGCGGATAATATTTTCTTTCTAGCCCCGAACCAATATACCTCATACTTAAAATCCTCCATTGAAACAGTGTTAACAGCTCCTGAATGAACAGTTACCTGCCAGTGTATAGATATGCTGGCAAAAAAGTGTATATATAATTAATTTTACATGATTTTCCATCACGGCGCAATGCCCGAAATTATTTTATACTATTCAGCAGAAATTTGTCGAAAATCAACTTTTCTTTTATGGATTTTATCTATTAATCTACCCATTTGCTTTGTTTTATTTAGAACTTATAGGCGTAATATTGTTCATTTCACCAACAGAATTATACAATACGCACAGAAGCGTTTTTATATTATTTTCCTGTAACATCATTGCCAAATTCTTTGCACACTAATCAAAACCAGACCAGAAAAAAGCGCTCTGGCAATTACCCCAACTGCCAGAGCGCTAAATTTTTCAAAAAGTTTTCCTTATTTTAAGTCCTGCATACGAATGCCGTCCATGTCATCAAAAGCCTGATTTTCTCCCACCATGCCCCATATAAATGTATAGGCGCGGCTGCCGCTGCCTGCATGAATAGACCAGCTCGGCGAGATGACTGCCTGTTCATTGCGCATCACGATATGCCTTGTCTCCTGCGGCTCTCCCATGTAATGCATCACAAACGCATCTTCCGGCATCTCAAAATACAGATAGACCTCCATGCGCCTGTCGTGTGTATGGCACGGCATTGTATTCCACACGCTGCCCGGCTTGAGCGCCGTCATGCCCATCACGAGCTGGCAGCTCTCGACCTGTCCGGGAAGGATATACTTGTTGATCACTCTGTGATTGGATTCCTCCAGACAGCCAAGCTCCACTTTATTCTCGTCCTTGATAATCACTACCTCGTCTGACGCCTCCCCTTCAAGTTTGATCAGCTTTGTGGGATACGCGGTGTGTGCCGGCGCGCTGTTTAAGTAAAATCTTGCCGGATTTTCCGGGTCGGCAGATTCAAAGGTGATTTCCTTTGAGCCCATGCCGATGTACATGCCCTCCTTGAATCCAACCTCATACCGCCTGCCGTCTACCGTGATGCTTCCCGCAGGTCCGATGTTGATCACGCCAAGCTCACGACGCTGGCAGAAATATTCTGCGCGGAGCTCGTCCCCCGCAGTCAGTGCGATCGGCGCTACGGGCACTGCGGAGCCGGTGATAATGCGGTCGATATGGCTGTACACAAGTTTGATCTCTCCTGTCTGGAACAGATCGTCGATCAGAAACTCTTCGCGGAGCCTCTCTGTTGTATAATGCTTGACATCTTTTGGTGAAGCTGCTGTTCTTAATTCCATCATAATACCTTCCTTTTCTCGATTCGATGATTTAAAACGCCTATGTAAGTACTTACATTTTATCTTGGTGAATCTTGATATTCAATAGGCAATATTCTTCTTTTATATGTAAATTTTGCTTGCTTTTCACTATTTTTCATAGTAAACTGAAACTAATGGTAGCACTTTCATACCTTGTTACATTTTTTGACGCTGCCGGAAAGGAGTTCCTCATGACCATATATGATATTTCCGAAAAGGCTGGTGTATCCATCGCTACGGTATCGCGCGTGCTCAACGGCGCCTGCAATGTGAGTGCACAGACACGCCAGAAGGTTCTCTCTGTCATCGAGGCATGCGGCTACACCCCCAACGCTTTTGCAAGAGGGCTTGGCCTAAACTCCATGAATACCATCGGTATCCTGTGCGCCGACTCGTCCGACCTGTACCAAGCCAACGCAGTCTATCATATCGAGCGCGAATTGCGGCAGAATAACTACAACTGTATCCTGTGCTGTACCGGCTACGGGCTTGAGGACAAGCAAAAATACCTGAATCTCCTTGTCAACAAAAAGGTGGACAGCGTGATTCTGGTAGGCTCTGCCTTCATCGCGGACAACGACGCTGAAAACGATTACATTCGCGAGGCGGCCAAGGAAATTCCAGTGCTTTTATTAAATGCTGATTTTGATTGTGAGAACGTTTACTGCGCGCTCTGCGATGATTTTAAGTCTGTCTTGCAGGCTACCACCACGCTCATCGAGAACGGCATCGAAGATATTCTTTTCTTATATGACTCTAAGACCCACTCCGCGCTGCGAAAACTGTCCGGCTATCAGAGTGCCCTGACGCAGAAGGGGCTTCCCCTGCGGGCAGAATACATGCAGTATTTTCCCGGAAATCATGCCGATCTGCCGTCCATTGCGGAGTTCCTGTCAGCGGTGGACCCTGCTGTCACGTACAGGGCTGTTGTGGCTGCCGACGACAATCTTGCCATCGGCACCGTCAAATTTGCCCACAAAAAAGGTCTGTCCATCCCGAATGAATTGTCCATCATAGGGTACAATAACTCCATCCTCAGTACCTGCTGCGAGCCAGAGCTCACCACGGTTGACAACCGTCTGGAAGCCCTCTGCCACCATATCGTCAATACATTGATTGGAATCTTAAATGATAACGAAATGCCCCAGAAGGTCATCTTCTCTGGAGAGCTGGTCAAAAGAGGAACTACTTTTTAAAAATTTTTCAATGCGAGGAGGAAACATCATGAAAGCATTTATGGATCAGGACTTTTTACTCCAGACCAGAACCGCAAGCGAGCTATATCACAAGCATGTGGAGAGAATACCTGTTTTGGACTACCACTGCCATATCAATCCCGCCGAAATCGCAGACAACCGCAGATTTGACAACATCACGCAGGTATGGCTCGGCGGCGACCACTATAAATGGCGCTTTATGCGCTCGTGCGGTGTGGAGGAGGATTTTATCACCGGCGATGCGCCCGATGAGGAAAAATTTTTCAAGTGGGCAGCCTGTGTCGGCAAGGCGATCGGCAACCCGCTTTTTCACTGGACACATTTAGAATTACAGCGCTATTTTGGCTACACGGGCATTCTCAACAAGAACACTGCCAAGGAGGTGTGGACGCTCTGCAATGCAAAGCTCAAGGAGGACAGTATGCGTGTGCGCGGTCTGATCAAGCGCTCGAACGTCACCTTGCTCTGCACGACGGACGACCCTGCGGACTCTCTTGAGTACCATCAAAAAATAGCGGCTGACGACACCTTTGATGTAAAGGTGCTCCCCGCATGGAGGCCAGACAGGGCAATGAATATCGAAAAGCCCGATTTCTTGGCGTATCTCGAAAAACTCGCCGCGGTGAGCAAGACTGCCATTCATTCGTTTCAGGACTTAAAAGAAGCGCTGCGCCGCCGGCTTGACTTTTTTGCCGCCGCGGGCTGCTGTGTATCCGACCACGGTCTTGCATACGTCATGTACCAGCCTGCCTCTGACGAGGAGATTGAAGCTATTTTTGCAAAGCGGCTGACAGGCGCGGCAGTCACACCGCTTGAGGAGTTGCAGTACAAGACGGCGTTTATGCTGTATGCCGGCAGAGAGTACCACCGCCGAAACTGGGTCATGCAGCTTCACTACGGCTGCAAGCGGGACAACAACACACTGCGCTATGCGCAGTCAGGCGCCGACACGGGATACGACTGCATCAATACTTACACACCGTCTGACCAGCTTGCGGATTTCCTCAATGCACTCAGCAAGACGGACGAACTGCCAAAGACAATCCTCTACAGCCTGAATCCCAATGACAATCAGGCGATTGGAACAATCCTTGGCTGCTTCCAAGACGCCTCGGCATATGCAAAAATCCAGCAGGGCAGCGCATGGTGGTTCAACGATCACAAGACGGGTATGCAGGAGCAGATGCTCTCGCTTGCAAATCTTGGAAACCTCTCAGGTTTTGTGGGAATGCTGACCGATTCGAGGAGTTTTCTCTCCTACACCAGACATGAATATTTCAGGCGCATTCTGTGCAATCTGATTGGCAACTGGGTCGAGGACGGCGAATTTCCGGCTGACATGGAGACGCTTGAAGAGATTGTAAAAGGAATTTCATATAACAATGCAGTGCGTTATTTTGGATTTGATCTGAAAACCGTATAATTTCATATATAAATGCACACAACGGGCGGGCAGAGAAGATGATGCTTCTCTACTCGCTCAGTTTGAGTACTCTGCGGTCATATGTCATAATGCCATTGATTTCCTCCTCTATATCTGTGAGCTGCGTGTAGACTGACGCGCACAGCCCTTCTTTTTTCAACTCCTGAACTCTCCTGTCAAGCTCGTTGTACGCGGCTCTTAGCGCCTCCAGATCGCCCTGACTGCCATAGCCAAAATACCGGTCAGAGTACGTATGCTCAGGTACTGCGAGCGAAATCCCGCCAAACTCAGATATCACATACGGCTTTTTGCTCTTCTTGGTTACAAGCTCAAAGAAATAGATATGCTCGCTCTTTAGGTCGCCTGCGTCCTGATCAAACCATCCGCTGTGTGCGTCTATAATCCGCGTGCTGTCAACTGCACGCACCATGTCGGTATTTTCCTTCGCGTCAAACTGTCCCCAGCCTTCATTAAACAGCACCCACGTACAAATTGAAACGCAGTTGTAGAGCTGCCTGACCGTCTCGATGCATTCCTTTTTCCACTCCTCCCTGCCAGCCTTGTCCGCTCTTGAGGTGTAGCTGTAATCATTGTCCCTCTTATGGCGGAGCGGGAACAGCACCGTCGGAATATAGCAGGTCTTAATCAGGTTGTAGCTTGTCCCGCCGTTGATCATGTCCTGCCAGACAAGCATTCCAAGTCTGTCACAATGATAATACCAGCGCATCGGTTCTATTTTGCAGTGCTTCCGTATCATGTTAAAGCCCTTTGCCTTGGCAGTCTCGATGTCATAAATCATCGCCTCGTCGCTCACGGGCGTCAGGAGGCTTTCGGGATAATAGCCTTGGTCTAAGATGCCCTTCTGGAAATAGGGCAGGTGATTGAGGCACAGCCTTGGAATGCCGTTGCTGTCTGGCTCTGCGGTAAAAAGGCGCATACCAAAATAGCTCTCCACCATGTCCTCCCCGTACACGATGCGAAGCTCGTACAAAAACGGGTGTTCTGGCGACCAGCTTTTTTTGTCTTGGATATTTAATTGTATACTCGTTTTTTCATCAGGCAGAACGGAAATCTTTTGCTCTAGTGCGACTTGGTTCTGGTCAAATAACAGGATTTTGCAGGGAATCCTGCCAAGGCTCTGTCCTTCCCGGTTTTCATTATATTTGTTGGAAGTGATTTCAATTGTGGCACAGTCCTTGTCATAATCCGGCGTGATGCGCAGCTCTTGTATATAAATTTCGGGCACCCACTCGCACCACACAGTCTGCCACAGGCCGCTCTGCGCCGTGTAAAACATTCCGCCGTTTTTGAGCATCTGTTTTCCCCGCCCATGGTAAGAGGTGTCACTTTTGTCCTGTACACAGATGCGAAGCGTGTTCCTTCCAGTCTCTATATAGTCCGTGATGTCTATGGTAAATGCCTGATAGCCGCCGGAATGCGTTCCCGCCAGCGTGCCATTGACATAGACGCGGCAGCGCTCATCGCAGGCGCCAAAATTCAATAACAGCCGCTTATCCACTGGAATCCAGTCAATCATGAGCTTGCGCTCATACCAGAGATATTCATCTGGTTTGAGCTGACGCTGCACGCCTGACAGATACGTCTCCGGCGAAAATGGAACGCGGATTTCACCGTCCCAGATGACGGGCTGGTCATCGTCACTTGTGAACGCGTATTTCCAGCTTCCATTTAAGATGATATGGTTCTTCCGCGCAAGCTGTGGTCTTGGGTATTCTGTCAGCGCAACTGTAGTCTGCTCTCTGTCAAGCTGTTCTCCCCACGGCGTCATGAGCTGGTTGTACGTTCTGTCACCTTTATCCAATAGTTTATTTAATTGCAGTGTTTCCATGATTTCCCTGATTTTCATATATATCCCCCATGCTGTCTTGCCAAATAAATACGCCTGCACATACCTGTTCACCTGTACTGTTATCATTATATCCAATTCTCTAAAAACTGTAAAGGAATATTCAGGAATCCTGTGCAGGCGTCAACAACAAAAAAATCTTTGCTATTTTGATCGTAAAGTGATAGTATATTTCTATATTATGTTAGAATCGAGGAAACACTTTTGAGAACAAAAGATTACCAAAACGGACTGCACGACGGCGTTGCCGTTGCATTGGGCTACTTTGCCGTGTCCTTTGCATTTGGCATGGAGGCTGTCACCAAGGGGCTTGGCATCTTGCAGGCAATGTTGATCTCGCTGACAAACGTTACCTCTGCCGGACAATTCTCAGGGCTGGGCATTATCGCCGCAGGCGGCACGTTCATCGAGCTTGCATTGACTCAGTTAGTCATTAATCTGCGCTACTGCCTGATGTCCTTTTCTCTCGCACAGAAGCTGGACCGCTCTGCGCCGAACTGGCACCGCTATCTTATGGCTTACAGCGTGACAGACGAAATCTTTGCACTCGATGCCAGCCTGAACAGCACCCTAAAGCCAGCCTACCACTACGGCATCACCAGCGTCGCTGTTCCCGGCTGGGTTCTGGGTACACTGGCGGGCGCCGTCTCTGGAACACTGCTGCCCGCCTTTGTGATCAGTGCCCTCGGGGTTGCGATCTACGGCATGTTCCTTGCCATCATCATACCGCCTGCACGGCAGGACCGCACGATTCTGACTGTCGTTTTGTCCGCTATGGGACTGAGTTTTCTTTTTTCTGTCCTCCCGGTACTCAGCCAAGTCTCATCGGGCTTTGTCATCATTATCACAACGGTCGCGGTCGCAGGTATCGCAGCATGGCTAAAGCCGATTCAAGAGGAAGGAAACAAAGGAGAAAACTAAAATGACGCACAACATCTATCTATATATTCTCGTCATGGCAGGGGTGACTTATTTGATTCGAATGCTGCCTCTGGCATTGTCCAAAAAAGAGATTACCAGCAATTATATCAAGTCTTTTTTATATTATGTGCCCTATGCCTGTCTTGCCGCCATGACGTTTCCGGCTATCCTGCACGCCACCGCAAGCATTTACTCGGCACTCGCAGGGCTTGTGACTGCTGTGATTGCCGCCTATAGAGGAAAAAGCCTGCTCATCGTCGCGCTGGCTGCGTGCGCGGCAGTGTTTATCGCCGAACGGATTTTACCTTTTATCCAATAACTCCTTTTTGAAGCAATTCTTTGCGCTTTTCGTGCGTCATCAGATCTGCGAGCCTTGTCGGAACTGGCACATGGCTTTCTTTTGTAATCATACGGTTTGTCATTTGCATCGCAGTCTCAATGTCAATCACATTGCCGACAGATAAAAAAACGGGTTTGACATTAACGTGGGTGCGCAGGGCCCGCCCGTAGCACTCGCCGTTGATTTCGATATCGGTGTATGCCCCCTCTTCGTTGGGCGGCATGACAAAATCCACCCCCGCAACACGGTGATAGCTTTTTGCGATGCCCACTGTCGGTTTTTGTATCAAAATGCCTGCGTGTGCTGCAAGCCCCATATGCCTTGGGTGCAGATAGCCATTGCCGTCAAAAAAGAGGACATCTGGCGGAACTGTGACTTTTTGGTACGTTTGGAGAAACAGTGGTATTTCCCGAAACGCCAGACAGCCCGGTATGTACGGCACATTGATTTGATCTGCGTGGCTGACTGTCTCAAGCACTTCGGCAGTATGATAGTCAATCACCACAATACAGCAGACGGCGTACTCCTGCCCGTCCGCTTCCTTCCAGTACGCCAGATCAACGCCTGCCACCGCCTGAACCTGTGCCGGATTGACTGTATTTTCTATATGAAGCTGTGCACTCAGCCTGATTTGTTCATTGATATACTCCTGCTCTGTCATTTGGTTATTCCTTTCAGGGCGCAGCAGTGCGCCCATTTGGTGCTCACGGCGAAACAATTCGTCATCATTATAACAAGAACGCTTGGAAGATTCAATAGGGGACGAATGGACGCCCATGTGCATAAAAACGGCAGACAAGTCAGTCCTGTCCGCCGCTTAGTTCACTGATGGTCAACAGCATAGCGCCTATCATAATGCCAAAATCTGACAGATTAAACACCATTGTGCTAATCTTTGGAAATGTGATATAATCCACAACATACTTGCGCCGAAGGCGGTCGTAGGTGTTGCTGTAAGCACCGCCCAAGATTAAGGCAAGCCCAGTTTTTAGCAGCCGCTTTCCCTTCATGCCAAGTGTCACTGCAAAAATGCCTGTCACAAAAGCGCTAAACACGAGAGAGAGCACCGCCACAAGCTGCTGCCGTTCCTCCCCGAGATTCATCATTGCGCCGCGGTTGTGATACCGCTTGAACGCAACACCCTGAAACACAGCCCTCTCCTGAGATTCCGATACGGTGTCTGTCTTTTCAATCCAGCTCTTCATCGCGCTGTCCGCTGCAAAAAGTGACACTAATGTCATAATATATGGCATTTTTCCCACATCCTTTTTGTTTTCACACTATCACAGGTGCCGGAAAATGTCAAATAGTTCCTATCGGTTTATGGTGCCCTGAATCACGGTGTCAACAGCATTGATATTGTTTTTTGCCGTATTGTCCGCACCGCTGTCTGGCGTGCTGCTGCTTTCTGTATTGCTATTTTCTGTACTGCTGTTTTCTATGCTGCTGTTTTCCATGCCGTTGTTTTGTGTATTATTATTGGTGCCGCTGTTCATGCTGCCATTTCCAGTGCCGTTTGTTCCAGTATTTGTGCCATGATTGGTGAGATTGTTTACATTCAGTCTCCCATGCAGTCCTTTATAGAAGTCCTCCATGCTGTCATTGATTTTAAAATCATTGGATTGCAGTACATTGATATACTCTGTGACAATCTTTGCCAGATTGCTGTCCGGGTTTGCCTGTACAAACTGCTGGTAATACTGCAATGCCTTCTGGTCAATCACATCATTGGACTCGCCTTTATAATAATGCTCTACGCCTTCTTCTTTGTTATATCCGCCGCTGATTGCACTGGTTGCAATCTCCTCATACATTCTTGCCGCCGCATCTGTGGACACATTGTTTGGATATTTCTCAAGATGCTGTTCAAACAGGCGGGCACGCTCAAGCAGTTCGGACAGCGTCATGTTGATCACTTTTCTGTTTTCCTCGTCGGACATGGCCATAGATGGTGTGTCCCCCTCAAGCCGCATCAAATCCATAAATGCAATCATGTCCTCCGGCATATATTTTCTGCTGTCCTCAAGGCGTGTGAAATCAATGTTTCTGATATCATCGCCAAAGCCCAAAAGCCCTGTGAAAAAATTCTTCACATCACTGACCGCTGCCCCTGCAATATTGGTGTTAATGTAATCAATAATACTGTTGGGGTCGGTGTTCTCATCGCCAATCATCGCCTCAAACTCACTGTGATCTCCCGCTGCGGTGTCCGAACCGCCTTCATTGCTGCCATCGGTGCCAGCCTCACTGCCGTTCCCATCATTGGACTGCATCTGGCTCTCACCTGTAATAGGGTCCTTGTTATCATTCCTGTTATCCTTTTTGCCGCAGGCTGACACAGAGAGTACACATGCAAGGCACATTGTGGCAAGTGCTGCTTTTTTGACCGTTACACTTTTCTTATTCATTTTCTTTTTCATACAATTCCTCCATGAGATTACTTAGTTCTGATAGCTATTGCTTTTGTTATTCTTTCTCACTTTCGGAAAAATATGCAAAAGTTCAAAAAAACCGCCGGAAACCATTGGGTTGGTTTCCGGCAGCTCTGATGCACACGGACATGGAAAAACTATACAGTTAAGGCTGCCCGCGTCCGGTAAAATATTACCATTTGAGTTCCTTTGCAACAATTTTGAAGTTCACTGTTTTTGTTCCGCCGTACTCGCCGAGTCCGTGGATTGTCATTTTTGCTGTGCCCTTCTTGATATTCTTGGAATATCCAATAATTTCATATTCATTTTGTTCGAGTGTTTCTCCGTTGAGCGTGATTGTCTTGATAGCACTCTTATCTGGCTCTACTGCCTTTCCAGTGTACTGCTGGTTTGCTACAGTTATAACTGCCTTAGCAATGTTCTTGTCATTCGCAATTACTCTGTAGTATCCATATGCTGTACCTGTATAATTTTCGGCACCCTTAACAGTTACTCTGAGCACCTTGCCTATCTCTGGTGTCCCTGAAACTGCACTGCCATCCAAGTTTGTAATTTCCTCTATGGTAAAATCTTTGCCATTTTTCAGCTTCTTCTCATCCAAATCTGTAATAACAGGTGTTACTTTATTGTACTTTTCAGCATTATTTGCAAGCACATCTGGTACTAAGATATTCTTTGTCAGCCGCTTGATATTCTGTGGTGCAATCTCAAACTCAACATCTTTCACTGTTCCTTTGAAATTACCTTTTCCCTTGATGGTCACTGTAGCTTTGCCCACCGCTTTATTTTTCTTGTATGATAATGTATAATCCTGCCCTTCTTCCAGACGGATTGTCTCATCACCTATTGTAAAGCCTGCATTCAAAACATCGCTGCTAAGTTTGCTGCCGCCCTTTGCGTAAGGCACTGAACTCTTAATGACTTTATTTACGCCAAAGGTGAACAGGTCCCCGCTGATGTCATAAGGTAAAATCTTAAATGTTTTCTTAACTGTTCCAGAATAACCATTTCTGCCTGTCACAACCACGGTTGCCTTTCCAACTTCTTTATTATTCTGATATATTACACGGTACTGGTTTTCTTCCAGACCCGTTACCTGTACTTTGGGCTCGATTGCTTTTCCAGTATAGACTGCTCCGGTATTAGGTACATCTATTGATACAGCATTTCCCTTTAAGGGCTGTCCTTTGATCTTGAAGGTTACAATCTTATCACCCACATACTTTGAACCGATAACTCCTGTGATCACTGCACAAGCGGTCACGCCAGCCTCTGTATTGTTGCTGTATGTCACGGTGTAATCTGTGCCAAGTGTCAGCGGGCTTCCCTTGTATGTCACATTCAGTGCAGGTTCTACTTTCTCTCCCTTATTATATTTCTGATCACTGATCTTACCGACCTTCACACTGCTCATTAATACCTGCGTAGCCTTGTCTGCAAGTGCCATCTTAATTATTTTTTTGCCTGTAAAATTACCAGTTCCTTCGACGATGGCATTGTAGATTCCCGGTGTACGTCCATCCGTGTCTGGATTTTCATATGCCACTGTGTAATCCTTGCCCAGCTTCAGTGTCTTATTATTGTATTTTACAACAGGTTTCAGTGGTACTGGTACAGTGTTTGTTGCCGCTACTGCTTTGCAAAGATTATTGATTGGTATAGTATCCAGTGCTACACTATCAATCGTAAATTTTTTGTCTACCGTCTCAGAGTAATTGCCTTTTCCCTTGACAGTGACAACCGCTATACCTGCATTGACATTGTTGGTATAACTCAATGTGTAATCCTGTTTTTCTTTTAGTCTCTTTCTTCCGTCATATACCTTGACAGATGGTTTGAACGCTTTTCCGGTATAGAGAACATGCCCTTCACCGGCATCATTAATAGTAAGTCCTGAGTTCTCTGCCCATTCTACATAAATGGAATCGGCAGCCGCTTTCTCACCTTTTACAAGTACCAGTGCTGAAATCGGGGCAACCTTCACTTTTCCGTTATCCACAGAACTAATAATGGAAGCGCCTGCTTTCTTGTCGTTAATGCAGATATTCCATCTTCCTTCTGCGATGCCGTAATCCTTGTTGTACAGATCAATTTCTCTCTCGGAAGGATCCGCATTAAAGATAACGATGATTCCGTCCGAAACCTCATTCTTGATGCTTTCCCGTCCTTTGATCACAAACATCACTGTATTGTCTGCAACTGTAAAACTATTGATATTGTTCTTCACATCTGCCGCGGAGGTCAGGCGCAGCGCTGCATGATATTTGCGAAATTCAATTAATCCCTTGTAGTAATCACGCACAGCGCGGTACTCTTCTTTGTCAAGGTCTGACCATTTGATGCTATTGACATAATCCGAAGAATTATAACTGTTATGAATAACATTGCCGTTCTCGTCAACCTTCGTTCGCAAGATCTCCTCACCTGCATGAATCAAAGGAATACCTTCGGATGTCATGTAGATTGCTGCGGCAAGATTATTCATTCTAATTCTGTCCTGCTCTGTTGCATCTTCCCTTGAAACATTCAGTTTATCCTTTAAGGTATAATTGTCATGACAAGATGCATAGTTGATAATCTGTGTTGGATTGCTTGTCCATCCCGGCACTGCCATGAAACTCTTTGCAACATCTTCTTCTCTTCCCTGCTGTCCAGAGATAAAACCTGTGGACATCGCATCAAAAACACTTCCTTTTAGCATGTCACGAATGGTATCGCTGAAATATGCAAATTCCGGTGTCTTTGCTGAATTTTTCTGTGTGGACATTGTATATCCGTCCTTGGTAACTGTCGTGCTCATGTCCCATCCTTCTCCATAGAATACTACTTCGGGATGTTTTTCATGGACAGTACTTACAACCTCGTTGATTGTCTCTGTGTCAATCAGACCGACAAGGTCAAACCGGAAACCATCAATGTGATACTCATCTGCCCAGTAATTGACAGAATCCACAATGTATTTCTTCACCATGGCGCGTTCGGAGGCTGTATCATTACCACAGCCAGAACCGTTTGAATAGCTGCCGTCCTCGTTGGTTCTTGAGAAATACTGTGGCACGATCTGGTTAAAACAGAAATCCTCTGCACTATACACATGGTTATACACCACATCCATGATTACATTAATATCATTGTCATGTAAGGTCTTAACCATCTGCTTCATTTCTTTTACACGCACAGCGCCATTATAGGGATCTGTCGAGTAAGAACCTTCCGGCACGTTGTAATTCTTCGGGTCATAACCCCAGTTATACTGCGGTTTATCAAGCTGTGTCTCATCTACTGTCGCGTAATCATACGATGGCAGCAGGTGAAGGTGTGTCACACCCAAGTCAACAAGATAATCCAGTCCTGTTACCTGTCCTGTACTGCTCCTTGTTCCCTTTTCCGTAAGTCCCAAGAATTTTCCTTTATCCTTAATTCCAGAGGACTCATCAATCGAGAAATCTCTGACATGCAGCTCATAAATTATAGCGTCTGTATAGTTTTTCACACTGGCACCGCGATCCTGTGCCCAGCCCTCTGGGTCTGTCTCGTCCAAATTGATAACCATTGCACGGTTGCCATTGACACCTGTGGTGACTGCATAAGGGTCACATGCCTCTCTCGTATCTTTGCCTACAGTCACGTTGTACGTATAGTAAACACCATTCTGGTCTCCTTCCTTCTCAACGGACCATACGCCATTCTTCCCCTTTGTCATGTCAAGTGTTTCGATACAATCATCAGTTCCCTGTGTGCCAGATTCATATAATTTTAACTGTACATGGTCTGCTGTTGGCGCCCATACTTTAAAGGTAGTCTTTTCACTTGTCCATGTTGCACCGAGGTCATTGCCATCATAAGTATACTGCTCCTCAAACTCATCAGACGAATAAGCGCTTGGCATACGCACGCTAAACTCATATCCGTCAAATAAAAGTGTATACGATTTCTGTCTTGCTTCTATAGATGTCAAATCCTCCACTGCAACCAGCTCGTAGACATTATTATTGACATATACCTTCTTCAAGGCAATCTCCCCATCATCGGTCATAAGCTTAAACGCATCCTTTGCATTTCCTTCAATGGGCAGACCTGTCTTTACTATAATGTATCCGCTTTCAGCATCATAGTCTACGGTCTTGATTTTGGCACCTGTCAGGGCATCCTCGCCCAATACGCGGTTTCCGCCCGGTGTGCCGCCCTCAATATAAAAGTGCACTGTACCGCTCAGCACATCTGACAAGTCAATCTTCTGGTCGCTCTCATCGTTCTTTTCAGCCCAGTCATTATCGCCTACCCGCTTGCGGACTATGTAGTTATAATCGCTGTTTGTGCGGGCATCATCAAGTTCTATGGTGACAATCTTCTCATTGTTCTCATCTGCAAATTCATAACCTGCACCGCCTGCTCCAGTTCTCCAGCCCCAGACATTCCAGCCTTCATAGTTGCCGTCAGCTCTGTGATAATGAATTTTTAAGGTAATCTTGTTATCGTCTGCATAGACCTTACATGAAAATGTAATCACTCCACGCTCTGTGGTTGCTGTAAGTTCAATCGCTGATGCCTCAAATGAAGTCTCTACCATGAGCTTTTTATTCGCATCATCAAGCTTCACACCCTCAACAGATTCCATCGTGTACGCTACATCTACATTTGTTCTCACACCATCTTCGGACATCCAAACCAACTGCTTAGGCAGCACAGTTTCTTTGCCTTTGATGATCGTAAGCTGTGGCGCTATCAGTCCCTCCTTGAATGAAGATGGCACTAAAATGACTGTACCGCCGTCTTTTGCCGCCGGAATTGTAAGTTCAAGCTTGCCCTCCTGAACAAGCAGTGGACTGCTTGTCCCATTCTTGGTCTTACCGTATAGGTCTTCGTATGCATTTACACCGTTGTCTTTTACAGGAATGGTGATTGTCTTCGCCTCTCCCTTGATATTCAAGCCAATGTAAATCGTCTCGCCGTTATAGCTTCTGGATACAACATCATATCCCTCTGCGTCTGACACTGCCACAGACTGCCTGTCACCTTTGGAAAAAAGATCTGTATACTGGTTTCTGATCTTCAACAGCGTGTTGTAATGGCTGTAAACACTATTTTCACTTGTCGCTGCTTCCCAGTTAAAATCATAGCGGTTTGTCTGATATGGATAGTTATTCTTTCCAGTCTGTCCGATTTCTTCACCGTAATAAATAACGGGCTGCCCTTTTGCTGTAATCTGTAAAGTTGCTGCCACAAGCGCCGCTGCGTCGGCTGCCTGCTGATCCCACTTCTGATTGATCAGATTCTGCTTAAAGCCTTCCTCATCATGGCTGCTCAGGAACTGTCCTGTCATGTAAGTATTGTTGAGTGTATTATTTCTGTCTCTTAAATTATTCTCAACAGATGACAGATTTCCTTTGACGAAATCCGTTGCATAATCATTAAAATTAAAATCAAGCACCGAATCCATCTGTCCGCTTCCCAGCGCTCCGCCATTCCAGCTATGACCAGCTCCATAATACTCACCAATCATCTTGAACGCCGGATTTGCTTTGGTCAGTTCATTTTTGAACGCAGACCATGTCGTGCTGTCTACATGCTTTACGGTATCAACACGGAAATAATCAATATCGTAATTCTTCATCCAGTCAACCTGCCACTGGACAAGCTGGTTTCTCACTGCCTCATTCTCTGTCAGGAAATCAGGCAGACCTGAGAGAGATGCCTGCTGGTCACTGCCGCTCACCTGCTGGCTGTCATCACGAATCATCTGAATAGGATTGCCCTCTGCATCCTTGAGCAGTGTATTAAAATATTCTTCCTGTCCATAACCTGCATGATTCAGCACTACATCGACCATGATCTTGATACCTTTGTCATGTGCTGCGCTGATCAGTGCCTTAAATTCATCTTCTGTGCCTAGTGCGGGATCAAGTTTGGTAAAATCACTTGCCCAATAACCATGATATGCGGCATTGAATGGCACATCTTCCTTGCCCTCCCCATCTACTGTAACGCCTGAAATATTGTCTACAACCGGCGTAATCCAGATGGTATTCACCCCTAAATCTTTCAGATAATCAAGTTTTTGTGTGACACCGGCAAAGTCACCGCCATGATACAAGCCTGCATTGTCTTTGCCATAGGTATTTGCACCATTTGCAGCATTGTTGTCTGCGTTTCCATCAAAGAAACGGTCTGTCACCATAAAGTAAATTACTGCTTCGTCCCAGTCAAAGCTGCTACCTTCTTTGGCTGTAACCTCAACGTTTACAGAGGTTTCGATCACGTTGTTATAAAAATCCTTCACGGTAACTGGAAGTGTGTATGTTCCCGCTGCCACATTCTCTCTCACAGACAATGTGACTGCCAACAATTCTGGATCTATATACAGCTTTCTGCTCATGCCAAGATCAGATGCGTCCACATATGCTTCCCTGATATTTCCCGTTACTGGCACACCATCCACGCCAGTCAGCTTTAATGAAAGGACATTGTTTTGTGTATAATTCATGGAAGATGAGCTCAGCGATGCCTCCGCCTTCTCTACCTTGCCAAATGCAGGTTTTTTCTCATAGATCCCCTTCCCATACACATACCATAACTCTGCTTTATCTCCGTTTGCGATGGTATATGTACGGTCTGCATCTTTTTTGGTCTTTCCTGCACGCGGCCTTCCGTTCATACCAATCTTTTTGTATGGAACCTTTACAGTCATTGTCAGCCACTTGATGCTGTTTTCTGTATCATCAAGCATCTCTGTAAATAAATACGGCTTTCCTGTACTGCTGCTGGCATTTCCATTCCAAATGAGCAAATCAGGTCCTTCCAGCACAGGCTCTGCCACTGCCGGATTGTAATAGTGAATCGTGTACTCATAGGTTTTTGAAATGTCTTCTCCGATGGTAAAAAGGCTATTTTTTCCGCCAAATCCATCATCTGCAAGCAAGTCATTGTTGGGATCTGTTATCCAGTTCTTGTTCCCATCGACAAACTCAATAAACTTGTAAGTGTAATCTCCCGGCTCTAAACTTGTGAAGGTATACGTTAAAAGTCCGTCTGCGTTCTTTGTCATTTTCGCAGCTTTCGCAGACTCAGGGTCCTCTGTCCAGCCATTCATGCTGCCTGCCACAAGCACTGTCTCCACATCACTCTCATAGTAGAAGGTTGCGTCGTAGCCCTTAATCTCCGGGCTGAGCAGCGTTGTAAGGCCAAAGGCGCTGTTGCCATTTTCAAGTTTCTTGCTGTTATTCGGGTCTGCCGTCCACTTGGGATCTCCTTCTCCGAGCACAACAAACTTATATTCGTAATCGCCGCGCTGGAGTTTGGTTTTGTATGTAAAAATCCCGTCTTCGCCCTTTGTCATCTTTATGGCTTTTTCGGATTCAGGGTCCGCAACCCAGTCATTCATGGTGCCTGCCACAAGCACTGTTTCCGCTGAGCCATTCATGTAACGGAATGTAACTGTATTTCTCTCTATTGCGGGACTTACAAACGGCGCTGTACTCCACCCAGTACCATTTGCCTCATCAACCCATGCCCATACTTCATAGGTTTCACTTGTAAACTCAGTGGCTGGAATTTTAATGTCACTTGTCTGGCTGCCATCTTTGTTATTGAAGATAATCCCCAGTTCTTCTGATCTTTTGACATTGGGAATTTCTACAATATAATAACCATCTTGGTCTTTCTCCGTAACATCGACTCCCGGCCACTCTGTACCATCTATGCCGCCACCCCAGTGATGTAATGCTACTGCTTCCCATCCAGTTACATTCTTGAAATGTGCCTTGACTGTCACAAGTTCTTCCGCATCTGCGGTCATCTGCTCAGTCTCAGTTTCTATTTCGGTTTCCGTTTCGGTCTCCGCAGTCGCAGACGTTTCACTTGCCTCTTCGGTCTCTGTGACCGTTTCTGTCATTGCCTCGGTCTCGCCAGATGTAACCGTCTCTGTTGCTGCTTCGGTTTCGCTCGGTGCAACTGTCTCACTAGACGTTTCAGCCTCGCTTGGTGTAACCGTCTCCGTCGCTGCCTCAGTCTCACTTGGTGCAGCCGCCCCGCCAGATGTTTCGGTCGCTGCTTCAGTCTCGCTTGGTGCAACTGTCTCACCTGACGATTCGGTCTCGCTTGGTGTAACGGTCTCACTCGGTGTCAAAGTCTCGTCTGTTTTGACCGTTTCACCTACTTCTTCCGCTTCACTCGGCGGAACCGTTTCACTTCGTTCTTGTGGTTTGCTCTGCGCTTCCTCACCCTGCTCGGGTTCACTCGCTGCTGTCAACTCACTGGACAGTTCTGTCTCATTCTCTGCCGCCCATACAAATGCCCCCTGTGCGGGCTGTACATTGGTGAGTACCATCGCAAACACTAAAAGATAACTAAGTAAACTGCTTGCAAAGCTGCGTTTCCTCTTACTGATTTTCTTTTTCTTTTCCATACAATCAACCTTCCCTTGAATGATAATGAAATTTTGTGTGCACTTTTGTATGCACTTCATTTAAGATAGCAATCAACTGCTGTCCTTTCGGCTCATGACACATCCCTCCCCTCTTTTCTCGAAATGTGATTTGTACGAGAATGCCATCTTGCTTATTTAAGTTTAAAATCACTGTCCCGATACTTAAAAAGTCTACTTTTTCATCTTATTTCGCATTTGTGATTTTGTCAATACTTTCTCGAAATTTTCCGAAAAAATATCATTATTTAATCGAAATACACAAAAAAGAATATAATAATATGTGCAACCTCTCTAAAATACTATAAAAAATCATGGCACCATTTTGCATCTTGTCTATTATTAATCGCACATTTTTCAGCTCTTCGGTTCTCTATTAATAAAAAGAAGATTTTGGAAAAAAGCAAACAAAAAACTCTGATTTCCACAAACCAGAGCTTTTCTCTATTTCACACCCTATTTCATCACTTCAACATCTCCGAGTGATTGACTATCGACGTATTATACAAAAACAAAATATCCGCCCCCGCGAAATCAACGTACGTCCCAATCCGCGCTGCGTCGATATAGCGCAAATCAATCAGCACAATTTCGCCATACGCCTCCAGTAAAAGCGGCGCAAGGCTGCTGGTATACGAGTCGCGGAACATGATCAGGCGCCGCTGCGTGGCTGCCTTGGGACTCCGCAGTATCTGCAAGGACGACGCACCGCCCACAAACACATCATACATGTCAAGACTCTTCCCGTCCTCTAGCTTTTCTGTCTGGTAGACCGCCTTCCAGACTGCCCCCTCCTCGTCCGGCAGCACCACCTTGCCAGCGTTTTTGCCGCTCTGCATGTTTTCCTCCAAACTCCACACCCGCGCTGCGTCTGTCACTTCGCTGGTGAGATATACGATCGTGTCCGGGTCCATAGGAAGCGCCGCCTGACCGTAATAGACGCCATAAAAATCCTTGATTTGATTTTGCGTAAACGCTGCCTGCCCCTCCGCGAAAAAAGACAAAAATTCTCCCGCGCCGAGCGCGTCCGCCGCACGGCGCGCAACGTCAAGAATCCTCTCCTGACGCCAGTGCGTGTCTGTGCGGTAATAGTCGTCAATCGTCAAGTCTGACATAATCTCCATGTACCGAAATGTACTGTCTGACGCACTGTCTGCGCCAAGCTCCTGCGACAGCAGACTGCTCATGCGCTCATAATCCAACGACGGAAAACCATTTGGCTGCGCCAGAAAAAAATTCTTGTCCGGCACGATGGCATACCATGCGGTCTGCTCTGGAAAATACTGCTGCCGCAGCCCCTTCATCTTCGCGGCAAGCCGCTTTACAGACGCCTCATTCAGCGGATACTCCAGCTTCGCCGCGTGTCCGTCTGTGACATAGATGTCATTATTTTCTTTCTGCTGCAAGACATCATAGGCAAAATACGCCTTGATGCGCCGAAGCCCGGCACGAAACGGAAAGTGGTCGAGCAGATACTTCTCTGTATCGTCCATAAAGGATTTTTCCAGCAGATTCTTTGCCGTGAGTCTGGGCTTCTCCGCCAGACGGCGTCGTTCCGCGCGAGAGATTGTCTCCTTCGGGGAAATCACCATCAGTACCATCATACTCACCAGACAGAGCACAAACCCATAAATCGTAATGCGCTGCTTCCACTTACACGCTTTCACCATACCACCTCCAAAACCAATACCATAAGCAAACAAGCGGCTTTATCCATCGCACTTTAAAATCGGAAATACAAAAACGGATTGAACGAGCCATCAATTAAATAGGCCGTGCAAAGCACCATGAGTACCAGCACCAGCACACCCATGAGCACGTGCATTACCCTGTCCCCAACCGTGCTTGACTGAAGCCTTTTTTGCAGCTTCGTCCAAAGCCACAGCGGCAGCGGTGTTGACCCAATCAAGCCAATACACAGTATCACGAAGCGGTTTTGCAGCACATATGAAAATACCACACGCTCTACACTGCTGGCCTCCCTCGCAATCAGGGTTCCCTGTGCAAACAGAGACTGAATGTCTGCCAAGGCACCCGTCAGGCTGTCATTGTGAAAGATCAGGAAACTGACAAGAATCACAAAGACCACATACCCATGCTTCAAAATGGCGGCTGCCTTCATGAAATGGCTCTTCTCCAGAACCTCCCTGCCGCCAAACAGTCTGCCCACGCCTTTTTCCATGACAAGTAATACAGCAAACAAAAGCCCCCATGTAATGAAGTTCCAGCCTGCCCCATGCCACAGTCCTGTGAACAGCCAGACGACAAGAATATTCAAAATCCATCTTGCCATACGGACCCGGTTGCCGCCCATCGGGATATAAACGTAGTCCCGGAACCACGCGCCGAGCGTGATGTGCCACCGCCGCCAAAACTCCGTCACGCTTCCAGAAATAAACGGGTATCTGAAATTCTCCGGGAAAGAAAAGCCAAGAATACCGCCTAAGCCGATCGCCATATCCGAATACCCTGAAAAATCAAAATAAATCTGTAGCGACACGGCGACCGCATACGCCCATGACAGTGCCAGACTGCGCGTGCCAAGGGCTGCGACCTCCGCCACAAACTCACCAATCACGTTTGCGATCAGCACCTTTTTGCCCAGACCGACCGCAAAGCGCACCACACCCCGCTCAAAGTTTTCATGAAATGCCGAGAAGTCAATTCCCTTTGTGAGCGTGCGCTCAATCTCGCTGTAGCGCACAATCGGCCCTGCTACCAATTGCGGAAACAGCGTCACATAAGCCGCATAGGTGACAAGATTTTTCTGCCGCGCTACCCTGTCGTGGTACACGTCCACACAATAGCTTACAATCTGAAATGTGTAGAACGAAATCCCGATTGGAAGCGCGACTGCCTTTGTCTTAATCCCGAACACCGTCTCCATAAAAAACTGAAAATATTTGAAGTAAAACAATGCCGCAAACGGCAAAAGAACAGACAGAATATAAAATATTCCGGCTGCCCCTCTGCCTCTGAACCTGTCCACAAACCACAAAAGTACATAGGAGATGACGATCTGTGCGAGCATGAGGAGAACATACACTGGTTCCCCCCATGCATAGAACAGAAGCGACATCACAAGCAGTACTAAATTCCGCCCTTTCTGCGGCACGAAGAAATAGAGCAGTATGGTAAATGGCAAAAATAAATATAAAAATGTAATACTTGAAAACAGCATACGTGCCTCTCCCGCTTATATTGGATTTGCCTTCTCAAGCTTGTCAGAAACCTTCATACTGCGCGATTCCGCCGCCGCGATTGCCTTCTCAAGCACCGCTGATGCCGTGTCCTGATGTCCCATCACGAAAAAGATATCGTTTCCAAGCAAAACTGCGTACTGTTGTTCTGCTGTGACACAAATCCATTTTGCAGGATTGATATTGTCCATAAGCTGCTGGCGAATCGCCTCTGCATCGGCTTCATCGGTAGTTCTGATGTACACAGCACTGTAGGCTGTCGAGGACATCATCGACTCAGACAGATAAATGCCCTCGATACCGTCCAAGTCTGACAGACCCGTATGATACGAAATCATGTCCGTATCCCCCAAGTCAAGCTCCGTCGTCGATACCTCCATCGGGAGCAGGTCCTCTGCCACGCCCCCATATACCTCGTCCATAAATGCAGACACTTCGTCCGCACTGTTTAGATGCACCATGCCTGCCGTATCCGCATTTTCCTCCGTCGATACCTCATCGGAAGTCCTGTCGCCGCTGTTTCCGCAGCCTGTCAGCATTGACAGGGAAAGTGTCATCAGGATTGCTGCGATTCCTATTTTATTCATAATTGTCCTCTTTTTCATAAATTACCCTCCTTTTTCTACAAATACCCTCTTTATATACCTCGGTACTCTCATTGTTTCCTTGAAGCTTCATAAGTATTCATATGGCCCGCGAAAAACTTTTGTGCATTATAAAACTGCATTACGGTTTTGCTGCGGACTGCAATGTGTAGCTTGGCACCTCCTCACCCTGTACCGCCTCTTTCATAAGCGTCAGCTCATACGTCTGGGACTGTTCCAGCGTGATCATATCCTCCGCAGCCAGCGCAGAACGAAAGATTTTGACCTCACTGCCCGCCTGCACTGCCTCGTCCTCCGATGAGACCACTTTGGCAAGATACACAATGCCGCTGTTCAGGCGAAGATCTATGTCAAGAATCTCTGCCGTGACAACAAAACTGTTGTTCTCCTGCACTGCCACAGCCAGTGCGCCCGCCCCATTGTCCGTAGCGCCTGACAAAACCGCGTCCGAATCCTCCAGCATACAAGTATCTTCCCCATTTTCAGCCGCCGCACGCACACTGTTCTCCTGCACTGCCTCGGCCGCAGACTCCGCGCCTTCCGCTGGAAGCGCTGCCGCCTGTGGTACGCATTCCATAGATACTGTATCATTTCGGGCTGGTTCTGCTGTATACGTAGCGCCGCCGCTAAGCGGCAGACAGCTCTTCATAACAGGAATACATACTGCCGCACACGCACATGCTGCCGCCAATCCTGCCCATAGTTTGATACGATGCCATTTTCGTCCCGCTGGTTTTTCTTTTTCCTCGAGCCCAGCTTCGATGCGTGCCCACAGATTAGGTGCTTCACTATCCATAAGCGCCCTGTATTCTTTTTCCAAATCCTTACTCATAACCGTATCTCCTCAACTTTTTGATCGCATTCTGATATCGCCAAGTTACTGTTCCAAGTGGAATTTTAAGAATATCTGCTATCTCCTGAAAAGTCAGTTCTCCCATAATCTTTAGGTGTACCACCTGCTGCTCCGATGGCTTTAGCGCGTCCAGTGCCTGCCGCAGGCTCAGGTCTGAGAGCACCTCCTTCTCGACACACGCCTCCGACGCCGTTTCTGTCATGTTGTCTGCAAACTCCTCTGTCAAGATTTCACGCTTTGTCTTTCTCATGAGATCAACTGCCATATTCCGGGCAATCGCCGCCATCCATGCGCGGTGTCCATTCCCGCCACGGTATGTATCTGCAAGCCGCCATAGCTTCATAAAAAACTCACTGGTGACATCCTCCGCGTCCTCACGGTTTGATACAGTTTGGCGTACAATGGCATAAATATATCCAAGATACGCCTCATAAATTTCATGCAGTGCACCCTTGTCGCCAGACTTCATGCGTTTCATGCACGCATCGAACTGTTTTTCCTCCACACGGACCCCCTCCCAGTACATTATAGATACGTTTCTTCATGTGTATTTTTATGGTAGTATTTTCTATTTAATTAAAATTGGCTCGCGAAACACTTCGCAGTACCTCTCCGCACGCTCCCAGATCACGACATCTGGCTCATACCGGTCGAGCATACTGTACTGGAAATCCCGCGCGTCCTCCCAGTAAACCTCCTTATAGTATCCCTTGCAGATCTGCGATAGAAAGCCGCCAAAGGAATCCCCGACATACAGCAACACCTGATCATGATACTGCGCCTTGTCCGCTGAGTCCGGCTCAAACACATACACGGTATCTAGTTTGTATTTGTCCGCCAGCCCCGCCATCATGACAAGATCCCCTGAGTAATCTGTCGCATCAGTGCGAAAACGCACCGAATCCATCTCCGCATGCGTGCCGTAAACCGTCCTGAAAAACTCCTGCATATTCACAAATGCCCCGATCTGATTGCTGTGGGAATCCGTAATGTAATAAAGCGGCGCTTTGTCCTTGTTCGCCATCAGCGCCTCCTTGGGATAGACAAACACCAAATCCGTATTCTCATGCAGATAGTCCGCCAACTGCTCCCCGCGGGAAACCTCATTGACCCTCGCGATGGTATCCGGCATATTTTCTGCATAGATAATCTCTTTGTTGGGAATACACATGGTATAGAACTCAATATTTCTTGCCGCCAGATGCTCTCTTGTCGCCGCGAGATTTGCCGCAATCGCCGCCATCTCCTCCTGCGTAAAATGGTTGATGCCCATATAGTCCCAAATCGGATGTCCGTCCAGCTCCGTCTTGTAGAAAAACATATTATTTTTTCCCATGAGCGTCTGTGTGGACTCAATATAAGTCCCTCCGGTGAGCAGCGAAGTCAGCTCTGTATTAAAGCCGATCAGCTTCGTGCGCCCAAATAAAGAGTCCGTAAATTGATTGACTGCCTTCTGTAGTCTGGCAAATCCAGCCTCCTTGGACGCAGTACCCTGCCCCGTCTCGTCCTTTGTGTTTGTCTGTGCCCCATTGGCCAAGGTTCCGTTTTGCTCTAGGACTGCCTGTTCCTCGTCTGTCAGTGCATTCTCCTGCTGGCCCGGCAGCAGCGTGCGCACCACAGTCACAAGCGGTATCACCAGTATAAAAATGAGAAAAGCAATCGTAATCCATCTGTCCCTGTTCTTCATTTCATCTCCTGTCCTTTCCAACCTTTCCAAATTAGATATAAAGATCTGCGATAAAAATCTATGATGAAAAATCTTTAAATCAGAAATTAAAGTATATAAACGGGTTGTACGCATTGTTGCAGATAAACGATACACTGACCACCAGACACACCACAAGCCCCGCTGCATAGACAATCTGCCAGATCTGGCTGTCTTTTTGCTTTTTGTCAATCCACGGCATAACCGGCGCACAGCCAATGATTGCAAATACAAAGTATATCCAGTTCTGGGCGATATATGCCCAGACCGCCTTGTCAATAATTCCCTTCGCACCGATGCCAAACATTGCCTTGATGTACAAAATAGCATTTCCCATGCCCGTCGAGCGGAAAATTACCCAGCCGATAATCACCAGAACCATTGTGTACAAGTGGCCCCACCAGTAATTTTTCTTGCCAAGCCCTGTCAGCTTCTCAACCGTCAGAATCACAAAGTACATGAGCCCCCACGCAATAAAAGTCCAGTTCGCGCCATGCCACATGCCCGTCAGCAGCCACACGACAAATAAGTTGAGAATCACCCTCGGCTTCGAAACCCTGCTGCCGCCCATTGGAAAATACACATAATCCCGAAACCATGTCTGCATGGATATGTGCCATCTGCGCCAGAACTCCGACACAGTCTTGGAAATATAGGGATAGTTAAAGTTCTCCTCAAAATGGAATCCAAACATCTGCCCAAGGCCAATTGCCATATCCGAATATCCAGAAAAATCAAAAAAGATTTGGAGTGTATACGCGACCGCGCCAAGCCACGCCATGCCCATAGACGCCTGAAACTCATGGTTGATAATCAGTCCAAACGCATTGTCCGCGATCACTGCCATGTTGTTTGCGACCAGCACCTTTTTGCCAAGACCAATGCAGAATCTGGTGACGCCCGCCGAAAAATCTGCAAAGGTTTCCGTGCGGTGGTCAATCTGCTCTGCGATCGTCTCATAGCGCACGATCGGGCCCGCAATTAACTGTGGAAACAGCGCGATATACAGCCCTACCTGCAAAGGATTTTTCTGGACTTTTCCACGGCGCCGGTACACGTCAATCACATACGACATCGCCTGAAACGTATAGAAGGAAATGCCTATCGGCAGCGGCACAATCGGCACTGGAATATTCGTGTGCAGGAAACGGTTGATCTGCAATACCGTAAACTCGCTGTACTTAAACCACCCCAGCGTGCCGATATTGACCGCCACCAGCAGCACAAACAGCACCGTGACCACTGCCTTTTTGTCGCGGAACACGTCCACATAAATACCAAAAATCCAGTTGACCAGTATCGTTGCAATCATCAAAAAGACATATGTCGACTCACCCCACGCATAGAAAAAAAGGCTTGCCACCAGCAGAAATATATTTTTCAGCGTTTTTGTCTTTCGCAGCAATGCATAGTAGACCACCAGCACGATTGGAAAAAATACAAACAAAAAAACCTCACTAGGGAAAAGCATCTCACATTTCCTCCTGCAACGCGATCTCACCGTCAAACACAATCTCCGCCGGGCCCGTCATATACACAAGGTTCTCTGTCTGGTCCCACTCGCACAGAAGCTCGCCGCCAAGCACCTTCACTGTAACTTTGGTGTCTGTCAGACCATTTAACACGCAGGCGACAACGGTTGCGCAGCACCCGGTTCCACAGGCAAGCGTCTCGCCAGTCCCGCGTTCCCAGACGCGCATCTGAACAGTATTTCTGTCAATAACGCGCACAAACTCTGTATTGACCCGCTCTGGAAAGCGTGTGTGATGCTCAAAGTGGGGGCCTATTTTTTCTATTTCAAAACTTTCTATATCAAAATCTAACAAATGCTTCAAAAATACGACTGCATGGGGATTGCCCATTGACACGCATGTCATTTTGTAGTGCTGCCCGTCCACCTCGATGTCCTCATCAACGACCTGCTCATTGCCAGACACCACAGGAATCTCTGATGCGGTCAAAATCGGTGCGCCCATATTCACCCGTACCGTCGATACCTTGCCGTCCGCGCCCAGCGTGAGGCAAAGATACTTCACTTGTCCAAAGCTTTCTATTGTAATGCTGGTCTGGTCTGTCAAGCCGTAATCATACACATACTTTGCCACACAGCGGATTCCGTTTCCGCACATCTGTGCCCTCGTGCCGTCCGCATTGTACATTTCCATCTCAAAACTGGCACGCTTTCCCGGATTGATAAAAATCACGCCGTCTCCGCCAATTCCAAAATGCCTGTCGCTGAGCCTGCGCACCAGCGCTGGTTTTCTGTCCGCAGCAATCTGCTCCGCAAAGCCATTGACATAGATATAATCGTTACCGCACCCATGCATTTTTGTAAATTTCATTGTCTTATACCTCTATTTTCTAACGTTCCTCTCATGTTTCTGACCAACTCCAGCCGAACACTTCCGTGTCGTTCTCTGTGTTGTCCTCGCTGATCTGTACCGATATGAGCTGCAAATCCTGAAACGCCCGGATTGCGTGCTTCTGCCCCCGCCGAATCGAGATGGAATCCCCGCGCGACAATTTCATCAGGCAGCCGTCCACAACAAGCTCACCCTCGCCGTTTGCCACGGTGATCACCTCATCTTTATAGCGGTGCACATGATAGTCCTGTGCGCAGCCCGCATTGATGGTCACATGCTTTGTGAGAGATTTCGTCCCGTCGGCATACTGGCTGTAGTCATACACCTTGTACTCTCCCCAGCGGCGCTCTTCATACATTGGACGATTGTCAATATTTTCCACATACGGCTTGATATACGAACTTTTGTGCTTATCTGATACCAGTATACCATCCTGCCCCGCAGCGATCACCAGATTCTGCGTGCCAAGCGCCACGACAGGAATCGACAATTCATTGATCACATGGGTATTGATGCACGCCTCCCCCATGACCACATCGCCGATGCTCTCCTCCTGCATCTCCTCGGTGAGCGTGTTCCATGTGCCGATATCTTTCCATTCACCGCTGTATGGAATGACTGCGAGCGCGTCCGCCTTCTCGACCACCTCGTAGTCAAAGCTGTCTTTTTTCAGACTGGCATAATTCGCCACAACATCATCAAATTCCCTGCTGTCCAAATAATTGTCTGCAATCTTCATCAAATACTTTAGCTTGAAGGCAAACACGCCCGCATTCCAGAGCGCGCCCTGCTCAATTAATTTTTTCGCCGATGCCTCGTCAGGCTTTTCCTTGAAGCCGGTCACGCCTCCGCCCTCTCCGGGTATGATGTAACCGTATTTTTCCGAAGGGTAAGACGGTTTTATCCCCATCAGGACAAGATCTGCCCCTCCCTGCTGCACGCGCGCATCCATCTTCTTAAAGGTTTCAAAATATGCCACCTCCACATAAGGGTCCACGGGAAGCACGATGACGGTCTCCTCCGGGTCCATCTGCTTTTTGGATTCCAGATACGACGCGGCAAGCACGATTGCAGGAAAAGTATTCCTGCGCTCTGGCTCTACCACGACATCTACATCGTCCGGCAACTGTCCCTTAATCGACTCCACCTGTGTCGCCGATGTCGCGACGACAATATTTGCCTGGATTCCCGCCTGCGTAATCTGACGGTACACGCGCTGTACCATCGACTCATGACTGCCATTTGCATCGCTGAGCAGCTTTAGAAACTGCTTTGAGCGGATTTCATTGGACAGCGGCCAGAGACGCTTTCCTGAGCCACCTGATAGTAAAACGATATTCATCTTTTCTCTCCTTCCACGATACTGGTTTATTGCTTTAACGCCAGAAGCATCTGCGCCGTCTCTACGAGATTTGTGCCATTGTCCATACTGTGTTTTTGCAGATAGCGGTGTGCCTCCTCCTCCGTCATGTTATTTCTTGCCATCAAAAGCTGCTTTGCGCCCGCGATGATGGCAGCCTCCTTCTCATCGCGTACCTTCGGCTTCTCCCGCCGCTTTTTTCTGCGCCGGACAATGCCCTGTGACAGCATATCGACTGTGCTGACCAGCTCATGCACTTTGAGCGGCATGGCAAGCCCGATGATTCCGTCGCCCTGCACCTCGGCAAGCACCCGCTGTGACGCCATCACCACCATCTCAAAACCCTCTGGCAGACTGCGCTTTAGCTCGGCACAGATCATGTCCGCCAGCCGGTAGCCCGCGATGACGATCCCGTCATGAAATTCATCGGCATAGCCTAGTGCCTGTGCGCCGGAGGTGCACACTGCCGTCACGCCAAATCCGCTTTTGACCAGAATGTTTTTGATACGTCTGGCATCCTCCAGCTTGGCAAAAGCTACTATAATATTTGTCAACCGTACACCCCCAAATCCTATGAAACAGTACTTCTTTTCACTGTAATGGAATGGTGTCCTTAGATTTTATACAAATAAGCTTCAATCTCCCAGCTTGTCACCTGCGCGTCGTACTCCTTCCACGCCGCAATTTTGGAGTCATAATACTGCTCGAATACACGTTCTCCAAGCAATTCCTTCAAAAGCGGGTCCTTCCTCATCTCCTCACACGCTTCGAGAAGGTCTGTGGGCAGCTTTCTGATGCCGCGCCTTAGCGCCTCCTCCTCCGAAATCACATTGATATTATCCATCACTTTGTCCTCTGGCTCAATCTGGTTTTTGATTCCGTCAAGCCCCGCCATCAGGCACGCCGCGATTGCAAGATAAGGATTGGCGGAGGGATCTGGACTGCGCAGCTCGATTCTCGTGTGCTCGCCGCGGATATTGGGCACGCGTATCAGCGTGTTCGCGCCAAGTGTACTCCACGCGATATACACTGGCGCCTCAAATCCCGGACGAAGCCGCTTGTAGGAGTTGACCAGAGGATTTGTCACGGCACAGATTCCCTTGACATGCTTCATCAGTCCCCCCATAAAATAATAGGCTTCCCTGCTCAGTCCATTTTCATCAGCAGGATCATCAAAAATATTTCTGCCGTCCTTGCTCAGAGACATGTTGATATGCATACCAGAGCCGCAGAACTCCATACGCGGTTTGGGCATAAAGGTTCCGTGCAGGCCATGATGCTTGGCAATCGTCTTGACCGCAAGTTTGAACGTCATAATGTTGTCCGCCGTTGCGAGCGCCTCATCATAGCGGAAATCCACTTCATGCTGGGACGGCGCCTTCTCATGGTGCGACGCCTCCACCTCAAAGCCCATATCCTCCAGCGTCAGCACAATATCACGCCGGGCATTCTCACCGTTATCAAGCGGTCCCATATCAAAAAATCCTGCCTGCTCATTGGTGTTTGTCGTGGGTCTGCCATTCTCATCTGCATTAAATAAAAAGAACTCACACTCCGGCCCCACTTCAAAGGTATACCCCATCTGGGCTGCTTCCCGCAGCGCTTTTTTGAGGATATAACGGCAGTCACTCTCAAAGGGAGTGCGGTCTGCGCGGTATACATCACAGATAAAGCGCGCCACCTTTCCCTGCTGGGGTCTCCATGGAAAGATTGTAAACGTGTCCAAGTCTGGATACAGAAACATGTCCGCATTGTCCGTGGGCAGCATGCCCTCGACAAGCGAACAGTCAAACATACAGTCGTTGCCCAGCGCCTTTTCAAGCTGGCTTGACGTGATTGCCACATTCTTAAAATTTCCTTCTATATCCGTAAACTGCATACGGATAAACTCTACATCTTCTTCCTCCACCATCGCGATGATATCCTGTTTTGTATATTTTGCCATACGCTGTATCCCTTTCTGATCAAACTTTTTTGCCAGCCCCAAAGCATATTCCGGGCATGACCTTCATACCATTATAAAAAGAACAAAAATGGAGTTGTTACATGAGCTCTAACACCAAAATCGTTGTACTTCGCTCAAAGGAAATTGTCTATGCACTTGTGCTTCTGGTTGTGAGTGTACTTATCATAATGGTTGCAGTCTCTCTTTTTATGCCCGCCAAAGACGCTGCTTCTCCTGTTCCTGCCCAGAATGCAGAGGAGACGCCAGAACAGATGCTGCCGCAGACACCCTCACAGACCACGCCTGACACGGCGCCCTCCACCGCTGCCCCGGACGGCGCAAACCAGACCTCGAGCACTGTGACAGACACGAATACAACCGCCCAGAACATTTACGTTCCCGGCATTTATTCCAGCACACTGCTGCTTGGCACAGCGCATGTAGAGCTACAGGTTGCCGTAGACAAGGACCACATCAATTCCATCACCCTGACAAACCTTGACGAGTCTGTGACGACCTTATACCCGCTGATGAGCCCCACGCTCTCTGAACTCTCAGCAGTCATCTTGGCCGAGCAAAGTATTGAAAATGTCAGCTATGGTGAGGAGAACCGCTATACCTCGATGCTGCTGATGCAGGCGATCACTGCCGCCTTAGACAAAGCTGCTGTGTCAGAGAACGCTGACCGCCCCGAAACTGGAACGCTCTATTAACGTACCGCGCCTATGCTCTGGCCTCCGTGAGCATCTTTTCGAGGTCCTCTACCTCAAAGTTGTAGATTTTATCGCAGAACTGGCACCGCACCTCCACCTGCTTGCCGTCATCAAGCATCTCCTGAATATCTTTTTTCCCGATGCTGATGATGGCGCGCTCAACACGCTCACGGCAGCAGTCACAATGATACTGTGCCGGTATCGTATCATTGATTTCCAGACCCAAATCCCCCAGAAGAAGCTCAAGAAGCTGTTCCGGCGAACTGCCAGCATCAAGAATATTGGTCACGCTGTCCATCGTCTTGAGCTTTTCTTCCAAGGCATTGATCGTCTCGTCCTCCGCAAAGGGCATCAATTGGAGGATAAAACCGCCTGCCTGCCTGACGGTGTTGTCCTTCTCCATCAAAACGCCCAGCCCGACCGCAGACGGCACCTGCTCAGAGGTTGCAAAATAATAGGTGAGGTCCTCTGCGATTTCGCCAGTCTGCAGCTGTGTCTGTCCAACGTAAGGCTCTTTTAATCCCATGTCCTTGATCACACTCAGAATCCCGCTTCCCACGGCGCCGCCCACATCCAGCTTTCCAAGTCCGTTCGGCGGCAGCATCACCTGTGGCGCTAACGCAGTCCCCTTGACATTTGCCTTCGCATCTGCCGTGACAGCAAGTCCGCGCACCGGTCCATCACAGTGAATCTGCATTGTCAGCACGTCCTTCTCCCCCTTGAGCATACTGCCCATCATAGCGCCCGCTGTCAGCAGACGCCCCAGTGCAGCCGTGATCACAGGGCTAAGCTCATGAACCCGCCTCGCCTCCTCCACCAGCGCCCGCGAAGTCATCGCAAAGGCTCTGATCTGTGCATTTGCCGCCGTTGCACGCACGATATAGTCTTTCATACGCATTCTCCTTATATCCTTTATTCCTTCATTTTTTCCTGCGCAACACAGTAAATCCGCTCGCTCTGCGCGGTCACTTCCCCCAGTGTGTCGGCATCATACGCCCTGACAAATGACAGCCCGGCGCGCCCCAGCAGCGATTTTATTTCTTCTAATGTATATCCCCGCTGGAAATGCACCTCCTGAAACCTAGAAAAAAGTTCCAATCCGCGCGCTGACTCTTCCCGTTTTTTGACAAACACTGTCAGATCATACTCATTGATACCGTCCTCCGGGTCAAAATAATTCTCCCAGATAAAGCTGCAATCCTCACGGTTTTCCGCAATCACGCTGTCGCCAATCACCGTCTCATACTTGTATCTCGTGTTGAAATCAAAGAAGAAAATCCCTTTGGGGTCAAGATAATTGCTGACCAGACGAAAACATGCCGCCAACTCCTCCTCCTCCAGCAGATAATTCAGGCTGTCGCACACACTCACCACTGCCCGCACCGTCCCATACAGCTCAAAGGAACGCATATCCTGCCGTAAATACAGGATATCCTGCCCCGACTGCGCTCTCTTGTCACAGGCAATATTGAGCATTTCCTCCGAGCAGTCCACGCCGATCATGTCATACCCCTTTTGGGCGAGAAGCTCCGTCAATGTCCCCGTACCGCAGCCCAGCTCAAGCAGCAGACCATCGCAGATACCATATTTTTGAAGCTCATGTACGACATTCTCACACCACTGCCCGTAGGGCGTCTCATCCATCAGCAAGTCATACACGCCGGCAAATCCTGTATATGCTTCCATATTTTTATATTCTCCAAACTTCTCTTATTCTCAAAATTCCCTTACGCTCCTAATTTTAGTGAAATCAGGAAGCCGACCGCAAGCAGCACAACACCCGTGAGAATCTCCACTATGCCGATGGCGCCCACCTGCATCATAATCAGAATCGCAAACGGCGATGCCACGATCAGGCCGATAATCGCCCAGTAGGTCACGAGCGGATACTTTTTTAACATAAACTCAATCAGCTTTGCCACTGCGACAACGCCGACCACCACGCCGATGCCAAACGGCACCAGCACGACAAAGGTCTCCAGCATCGCCGTGATGTCAAAATTCTTGAGCGCATTGATAAAATCGTTAATCGTATCAATAATTGTATTGTAATAGCCAAGAATCATCATAATCATAGAGCCGCTCACGCCGGGAATCACCATCGTAGCCGCCGCAATAATGCCGACGCCAAAGAGCTTGATCACATTGACCACGCTAAAAGAGATATCTGCGCTCGCGTCACCGCCCTCCCCGACAAGGGCAAAGCCGACCACCATGACAAAAAACAGCACAAACGCGAGAATCTGCGGAATCTTGATACTGTTGCCCTTCACCTTGCCGTAGATGACAGGCAGACCGCCCAGAATCAAACCGATAAAAAACAGATTGGTCTGCAACGGAAACCGCGGGAACAACACTTCTGAAAATATTTTTGCAAAAATGGCAATTGACAGCAGCATGCCTATTCCAATGGGAACCAGCAGCGCAATGGCCTCCTTCATGCGCTTGATAAAATGCGTCAGCACCAGAATCAACCTGTCATAAATGCCCATTGACACCATCATGGTTCCGCCGCTCACGCCCGGAATCACATTCGCAATGCCAATGACCATTCCCCTCAAAATATTTACGATAAACTCTTTCATCATTAAAGCTATAATCCTTTCTTAATTGATATTATTTTTTCATAATAATCATGTTAGATACTGTTCAAGAAATGCAAACAGCCTGTCCATCTCCTCGTCTGTCCCGACCGAAATGCGCAGATAATTGGCAATGCGCGGCTTATTCCAATGCCGCACATAAATCTTGCTGGCACGCAGCGCCTCAAAAATCTCCTGCGCTGGAACGGTTTTGTGCGCGGCGAAAATAAAATTGGTCTTGGAATCACCAAACACAAAGCCAAGTCTTGCAAGCTCTTTTTTCGCGCGCTCTCTCGTCGCGACGACCTTGGCAAGATTCTGCCTGAAATACGCCTCATCTGCCAGTGATGCCACCCCTGCGGCTATCGTGAGCGCATTCATCGTATACGAATTAAAAGAGAATTTCACATCCTTTAGATATTGAATCAATTTTTGACTGCCCATCGCATAGCCGATGCGCATTCCCGCCAGCGCGCGCGACTTCGAGAACGTCTGCACCACAAGCAGGTTGTCATATTTTTCGATCAGCGGCACACAGCTTCTGCCGTCAAAGTCCACATACGCCTCATCTACAATGACCACCACGTCCTGATTTGCCGCGATGATCTCCTCGATCACTGCCAGCTCTGTCATGACACCTGTCGGCGCATTGGGATTTGCGAGGACAATGCCGCCGTTTGGCTTCATATAATCTTCTTTTTTGATACAAAAATCTTCGTCCAGCGGCTGACATTCATAGGGTATCCTGTACAAGTCCGCCCATACATCATAAAAAGAATACGTAATATCCGGGAACAAAACCGGCTTCCCGGAATTAAAAAATGTCAGAAAAGACATGGCTAACACATCATCAGAGCCGACGCCGACAAACACTTGTCCGCGGTCTAATCCGTACTGCTTTGCAAGCGCACTGGTAAGCGCAGACACATCGGGGTCTGGATACTTGCGCAGCACCTCACAGTCAAAGTTCTGTATCACTTTCCCAACGCCCGGCGCCGGGGGATAAGGATTTTCATTCGTATTCAGCTTGATCACGTCCTGCTCTTTGGGCTGTTCTCCCGCCACATAGGGCACTACCTTCCGTACATGATTTTCCCAGTTCTTCACAATCTGTCACTCCTTTTTTTGTAAACAACAACATCTTCATCATAACAAATTTTGGAAGTTTATGCAATGTCTGTTGACTCCAAAAGAATTTCATTCTAGTATTAAAATATAGTATATTTTTCCATGAATCTGAAATCCTTATACTAAAGCGGAGGTTCAATATGTATTATCTCAAGATTTTTGTCAAAACTTTTTTGTCGCTTTTTGCCATAATGCGCGTCACAGGAATGTCCACGAAAAATCCGTGTTCGCTCATTTTGTTCCTGATTTTGCTGTATGTATTTGCAAAGCTGCACAGCGACCGGATTGAGAGCCATATCCTTTCCGGGGATATGACCCTCTCTGTGCTCGTCAGCGTGCTGTTTAGCAGCTTTACGCTGGCGGCGGCGTATCAGACCATCTTAGGCGGCATGTCGAGCGGGCTGTTCTGCGCAGGCATTCTGCTGCTGACAGGCGCAGGACTTTTTATGATCTACTATTATCTAACCATCTGGTTTTTGCAGGCGGCATCAAGTGTCACGCTCACTGGATCCGGGTACTCCTACGCATGGATTCCCTATCTGGCAGCGCTGGTCTGCCTGTTGTGCTGGCTGCCCTATTTTCTATATGAGTATCCCGGCGTCATGACGCCTGACAGCATCAACCAGTATGCGCAGGTCATTGGCGCCTATGAGCTGAGCAACCACCACGCCATCGTGCACACGGCACTGATCGGCATGTTTTACAATCTCGGACTTTCCGTCACAGGAGATGCGCATACCGGACTTGCGCTGTACACGCTCGCACAGATGATATTCATGGCGCTTGCCGCCGGCTATGTCGTGCGGACACTGCAAAAAGCGGATATCATGATGCCTGTGCTGCTCATCACCATAGGCTTTTATGCACTGATGCCCTACAATGGCGCCTTTGCCGTCACGATGTGGAAGGACATTCCATTTGCGGGCTGTATGACCATCTTCTGCGCGGCCTTGATGCGGTTTCTGCTGCGCGGCAGTTGTGCCTCCTCCGCCGACGCTGTCCCCAAACTGCGAATCAGCGAATATTTTACGCTGCTGCTTCCCTATGTGCTGTCAGGCACACTGCTCTGCCTGCTGCGCACAAACGGCTGGTACGCTTTTGTCGTGTCTGTGCCGCTGATTCTGCTTGTCTACCGCAAGTGGCTTAAAGTCATGGTGCCTGTCCATCTCACCATACTGGCGCTTGTATTATTCGTCAAATATCCGGTGATGCATGTATATGAAATCCCACAGGCGGACTTTGTGGAATCCCTGTCCATCCCCGTGCAGCAGATTGCCCGCGTCATTGCAAACGGGGAATCGCTCACGGAACACGAGGCGGCTTATGTCGATCAGTTAATGGATGTAGAGCAGATTGCGGCGGCGTACCAGCCTGATTGTTCCGACAACATCAAGAACCTGATCCGTCAGAAGGGAATCCGCACGCTCGAGGCGGACAAGAACGAATTTTTCAAAATATGGCTCTCCATCTGCATCGCGCATCCTAAAGCTTATTTTGACGCGTATACAGCGCAGACAAATGGGTACTGGTATCCCGATGTCGCCTGTGAGGTCGGTCTTGCGGACGGCATCTATCCAAATGAGTTTGGCCTTCGCTGGCAGCCCCTGATCCGCGGAAATGTTATTATCAAAATAAAAGAACTCCTGTTCAAACTCCCTGAGATGATTCCTTTATACGGGCTGTTATGGAGTATGGGCTTTCTGCTGTGGGCACTGATACTGCTCGGAGCACTCGGGCTGCGCATGGGTAAACCCGCAAGCGCGCTGGTCTGCCTGCCCGTTCTACTGCTGATGCTCACCTTATGCATCGCAACCCCTGTCGCCGCCGAGTTCCGCTATGCGTATGCCGCCTTCTATGCGCTGCCGCTGCTGATTGTATCGCCTTTTATTTGAAATCTTTTGCGGCATACTTCCTCTGCATGGAGCTGTGCATAAAAACATGGACTTGCCGGAAAATGCGATAACATTCCGACAAGTCCAGCACGCAGAATCATATGCTTTTCTAATAAATCACTTCCACATGCTCAATCTGGTTTTGATTGATGTCAAACGCGATAATATTTTCATTGGTTCTGTGATGCGTCATATAATATCTGCCCTCGATTTGTGTAATATAATACGGCGTTCCGCCCGACACGCCAAACTGGTCATAAATCTCCTCATAACTTCCGTCGGAGAGCTTCTCAAGACGGTCCGTCCTGAGTATGGTTGCATCGTCCTGATTCTCCTGATTGTCTGTCGATATGGTAATATAGTAAAAATCCCCAATCTTCACAAGCTGTACCATGCCAGCCGCCTGATCTGCCACTTGGTATTCCTTCAATATATCAAACCCGTCACGGCTGCTGTTGAACGCGGCTTTGATAATCTTCTGATTGTTATGTCCTGACACAAAGTAAATCCCGTCCTCCATCACCGTAAACGAACGCACATAAACCCCATATAATTCATCAATTTTCAGAATTTTATCCACATAGAGCGGATAAATCCCACGCGCATCTGGGTGCTCTGCCTTTTTGATCAGATACATTTCACCCGTGATGGAGCTCCATGCCATAAACACCTGATTCTTGGCATCGTACTGTACATAATGCGGGCGCATTCCGATGTTTTCGAGCGTCTGGGTATGCACATAGCCGTCGTCGGTTCTCTGAAATGCCAGCAGACGGTTGTTTTCCGTGTCATCGGCAAGAAGCATAACGCCGTCCGAAGCGATCGTATGCGCATAGTGGACTTCGTTTGTCAGTACACGCCACTGACTGAGCGGATCTGTCAGATTTTGATTGTAAATAATCTGGTTGTGATAACAGTCTGCGATAAAGTACGTATCTTCTACTTTCGTGATGTAGGTTGCCACATTTAATGTGTCATATGTGTTTTTCCCGCCGTTTGCCACAAGCTCGGAGAGCATTCCTTCATAAACTGCCTCCTCTGCGGGGCGGCTTTCCTGTGTCTGCTCACCGATGTGAACCTGCACCGCGCGCTGCTCTGTGCAGGCGGGTATCAGCAGTACCGCTGCAAGAAGAAGCGCGGCGGCTGTACTTTTTTTCTTCATGTGTCTAAACCTCTTTGATCTATGTCTTTTGTCTAAATCTTTTGTCTACTCTTTTATCTAAAACTCTTTTTTGATGGTATTAAAAAACCAGCTTCTCCTGCCCAATCACTTCGAGCTGGGCGCTCACGAGCAGCTCCTCCTCCGTGCCGCGCAGATGTTCTCCGCGTAAATACTGCATACCGCCGTGCAGCTTCGACGCGACAAGATTGAGCACATAAATATTGTCAAACCGTTCATAGATGGAAGAGCCGCCCAGCCCTGAAAAACAAATGAGCTGCGTGTTCATCTTGTCTGCCATATCCATCAGGGGCTTGAGCAGATGCGCGGCATTGGTCTGGGCAAAGGGATTGTCCATGACAAGCACCTTGCCCTCGTTGCGGTCTGCAAAGATGTCCGTCTCGTCGCGGCGCATATAATACAGCAGACTGGAAAGAAGGACAAATGCGGTCAGAAATCCCTCACCGCCAGAGTTTTTTGCTGCCTGTGACCAAGTAATCGGATACTCGCGCTGTGCCTCGATTTTATATAATTTTATTTGTACATTGCCAATTCCGACAATGCTGTCATAAAGGTTGCGCGTCGTGATTCTCGTGCCAAAATATTCCTGCGGATTCTCATTTTTCTCCAAGATCTCAATCCCCTTCGCTGTCAGCTCATCGAGGAAATCGCCCAGTTTTAAACGGTACATTCCCTCCTGCTCTGACCAGTCCGGAAGCTGTAATCTTAACATCTTGACCGGCTTTTCCCGAATGGTGATGGTTGAATTGCTGTCAATCTGTCCCAGATTGCGGTGCACGTCTTGGCAGTACTCCCCCAGCAGCTCTGTGATGCGCGAACGCTCCTTCTCCACAAGGGAAATGTCCACTGCAAGCTTTTCCATCTGGCTGTCATAAGATTGCAGCGTCGTATCAAGCTGTGCCAGCGTCAAGACCGCATTGTCCGTCAGAGAAAGCATGGAATCAAGCGGTTTTCTGTAATAATCCTCTTGGTAAATATCCTTTTGCATCAGCTTGTAGAGACAGGCGGTCAGCCGGCTCTTTTTGTGCGCACACGCTTCTTTCAGATTCCTGTAATCGCGCAGCAGCCGTCCTTGGAAATCGCGCAGCTCTTTGGTGCCAAGCAGTGAGATATCCGTCTCCCACTGCGGCTCATGGCGGCACACAAAATCCTCATACGCCGCGAGGGTACTCAGGTTTTCGCCCAGTGCCTTCAGGCGCTGGTCCACCTTTTTGATGTCCTCCTCGATATTCTGGAGGCGAAAGTGCAGTTGATTGACTGCCGACGCAAATTCTGTCGTTTTGATTTGGTCTTTTGCAAGCGGCTCCTCCGTGCCGCACTTTTCAAGCATATCCTTCTTTTTGGCACTGATGCGGCTTTGGCAGACGGCTGTTTCCTTGTCCTCCTCATTCCACTGCCTGTCTTTGAGCTTCCATTTACTGCGCCTGTCCTCGAGAAGTATTTCTTGGTGTGTCTCCTCCTTCTCATCATAGATGAGCCCCGCCCAGTCCTGTTCTGCAAGGCGGTATTTTTTGGAAAGCCGTTCGAGTTCACTTTGCTGTCTGTTCAGTGTTACAGCAGTTTTTTGCAGCTGCTTTTCCAAATCCTGCACCTGCATGGACATTTTGGAGGTAATTGCCTCAAACCGTGCCTCTTTCTCATGTATGGACGCCGGCAACGGGATTTCTTCTGATTTTGATTCCGATTCCACAGCAGGAGACGCTGCCGTGCGGTATGGCTCATAAACGCTGCACTTCTTTTTATAGTCCAGATTTCTTCTGTCAAGCTCTGCCAGCGCGCGCTCAATACTTTTCATGCGCTCCCTGCCTGCCTCGGCTGCATCTTTGACAAGTTTGCGGTTCTGTTCGTGCCGCTCCTTTTCTTTTTGGCTGCGATTCATCAGCGCCATACATTCTACATAGCTTTCATATTCCTTGCAAAACAGGGCGAAGGCTTTCTCACGTTTTTGCAGCTTTTCGATCAAACGCTGTTCGGCGGCAATCGTGGCTGTCAGGCTGCCGACCAGCTCCTCATTCTTCTGGGCATCTGCCCTTAATGTGTGCAGCGCTTTGGTGAGCGCTTCTAACAAATCTTTCATTTCTGACATCTGTGTCATGTTTTTGTCGTATATTTCCCGCGTGAGCCTTTGATTTTTCAAGCGCTCCCTTTTTTCAAAATACTCCTCATACTCCTTTTTGCGCGTCGCGGTCTGTTTCCTTTTGTCCTGTAACTGCTGTTCCTTCTCCGCTGCCAGCCGGCGCAGCGCATCCTCGTCAAGCAGCTTTTCATTAAACCACATCAGGAAATGTACGTCTTGCAGCGCGAGCAGTCCGCCTCCCTGTGATGCCATGCACGCCTCAAGCTGCTCGCGCAGTATGATGGGCACTGGAAAGGAGGTGTAGACTTCCCTGTCGTGTGCAGCAAGCGTGTTCAAATCCTGCTTTGACAAAACCAAGGCATATGGCAGAAACGGCTGTCTGCGCACAATCTCCTCATTTTTCTGCGCGGAGTAACCATTTTTGCGCAGCCAGTCCATGCCGTAAACGATGTTGATGTCGAGTCTGCCAAACAGCGAAAGCAGCTCTTTTGGCAGTTCGAGCACTTTTCCCTGCGTGATGCGCACATACTCCTTTTGCAGCGTGTCCTCCTCTTTTTCCAGCATACGTTTTGCCTGTTCGCACACGGCAAGTTTCCTGTCGGCAGCGGCAAGAAGCTTGTCCATATTCCACGGCTCACTTTCAGAAAGATCGAAGTAGCGCATCATGACAAGGCGTTCTGCAAACTCCTGCTCTAATTCCGTATGCTCCTGTTCCAGCTCCGCCAGCATAAACTCCTGACGGATTCGTTCCTGCTGCCGGTCCTCGATATCGCGCAGCAGGGACTTTTGCCGTTCGTTTGCCTCGTCGAGCTGCTTTTTGTGCGCAGTACAGCTTCTTGTGTGCTCCTCCAGCTCCTTTTGATACTGCCTGCCTTTGATCTCCAAAAACCCCGGCTCGTATTCGCCCACAATATTGCGGACGAACGTTTCCTGAAATTCCTCCTGAAAGCTGTCCTCAATGCGGCCAAAACCATTCATTCGTTCCTTGCAGGTACTGATTTGTGTGATGAGCCCGATTATCGTGTTGTCCAGCCACTGCTGCCTGTCCAGAAACTCCTGCTGCTTTTGTGCCTCCTGCTGATACGCGCTCTCATTCTGCTGAATCTGCATTGCAAGCCCGGCGGCAAGCTGTTCATAATACATGCAAAGCGTATTTCCAAGCGCCCTGCGTTCAGGTTCGAGCTGCCCCTCCCCCTCATGCAGCACCTTGAGCCGTTCTTTGAGAAGGCGCTCGTCCTGCAGGAGCTCCTGAACCTGCGCGTTCTGCTTCGACAGCTCGATTTTGTGCAGCAGCGTCTCGATTTGCTGTGTCTCCTCCTCCAAGGCGTCACGCTCCATGCCAATCATGTCACGGTTGCCCACATGAAACAAAAGCGTATCCGTCAGGCATTGTATTTCATAAGAATATTTTTCATACTCGATGCGCGCTAGCTCATCGGAACAGGAGTTCTTGTCGTCAAGCAGCGCGTTTTTCACGTCATTCTGCGCTGTCTCCATGCGCGCTAGCTCAGTGCGAAAACCTGCAATATTGTTTTCCTGCTCCCCCGCCGCGTCCGTTGCAAGCTTGTACTCCTCGGCGCAGGCGGCAATCTCCACCGCGTCCTCCTTAAACTGGCGAATGGTATTTCTGCGCTCGATCTTCGACTGGTTTGCCTTGTAAGAAATGATGTATTTCTCTATGATGCTCTGAAATTCCTTCATGCGGTCTTTTTCTTTGTTGAGTTTGCTCTCCACCACATCCAGAAACCACTTTTCTATGAGTCCTTTTTCATCGCGGCAGTCCGAAAAAAGCTTAGAGAGCCCCGATTCCTCCAGATTAATCTTTCGAATAATATTTTCCCACTCCCTGTAATAGATCTGGTACTCTGCAAGCTTCTCAAAATACTGTCTGTACTGGGCGCTGTTGTTCATGTCATAACAGAAAAATTTAAGTGCGTGGTCTTTCTTGTATGTCTCAAAAAGCTGTCTGCACTCGCGGTAGCTTTTTAAGACAAGCTCCTTATTCTTTTTCTCAACCACGGGCATATGGTAAAGATCCTGTGCGCATCTGCTGCTGTACTCACAGATAAAATTGACCATCTCAAGACGGTTCTCCTCGTCCTCCTCTGAAAGCTGGCTTCTGCGCACCATCATGCCCGCCAGACAGTAGCCCGCGCCGCGGTCCAGCTGCCACTCCACCATGATAAAAGTCGGTTTGCTGGTCGTAAAGTAGCTCTCAAACGGTCTGTCCTTCGCGTCCCAGAACCGCCTGTGTACAAACGGGGCGGTCATCATCTGCACCAGCACAGACTTGCCGCCCCCGTTCTGCAATGACATCAGCGTACTGCGCCCCTGCATCTGGAAGATGTCGTCGCTGACGCGCATAGTATTGTTGTTATAGTTCAGATTAATCATTCTCACTGCGTTTATTTTACTCATCGCCGCCTCCCTGGCTGTCTCCCGATAATATTTTACAGAGTCTCTGGTAATTATTTTGATTCAGCAGTTTCCAGTCCATCAGGTTGTCGAGCTTCTTTGTTGTCTTGAGCATCTCGTCCTCCTGAACATATTCTATTAAGCCCTGATTCTCGAGAAACACAAAAATATGGTGAAGAAATCCCTCCTTTGTCGTGCGTGCCCGCGAGCCGCGCTCATCGGATTTGAGCGACTCATATGCCTCCTGCATATTGCGGAAAGCCAGCCCCTTCTTTTCCTCCTCCTCGTCGGAGGTGTTCTCAACACCATTTTTGAGACGGTCCGTCACGCAGTTTTGCAGCTCTCCTACACGAATATAATCTCTGGACTTGGCACTTGCGCCCTGACCGTCGTAAAATTCTGACAGCAGTGTCAGAATCACAAACTGCGACAGATAAAAATCCTTGTCTGTACCGCCCGATTTACAGAGTATTTCCTTTAATTTTGCCTTCGAAAAGCCCAAGAAAACATTCTCCTCTTTTGGAATCAGATAAATCACGTCGCCGTACCGCTCAATGCTGCTGCGCGCCTCCTCTCCCTGACTCTTGACCAGAAGCTGCACCTGCTCATTTTCCACATATGCCCTGTAAAGCCCGGCTGCCTCCTCCTCCCGCAGCTCAAAGTGCTCAAGAAGGTAATAAAATATCTGCTGGCTGAGACGTATTTCTTCTATTTCATATGCCATTTTCTCCTCCTATAGTTTCTTCTGCTCAATGCGGATCACAACATTTGTACACCGGATTGTCCGTTCGTTTCCAGAAGCGTCCGGCACGCGCTCAAACGCGACCACCGTTCCATCGTGCATGCGCTCTGTGCAGATTTTCTGAATTACACTCCTGTCTTTGCCATTTCCTGCGTGTTTCTCTGTCAGTGAGAGCAGCATGTCATTTAATTGAAAATCGTTTGCCTGTTCGGTAATAAACTCACTTTTTTCTTTTTGCAGTGTCTCGATACAGATTTCACGGTTCTTCATCAGTTCCACCATAATCTCCTTGAACACATCAATAGATGGAATGCAGATTTCCTGCGCCGCCCGATTTTGTTCCAACAGCCTTTTTAGTTCGCTCATGGACAGGCTGCCTTTGTCGAGTGCTGCATCTATAATGAATGCCAGACTGTTCTCATATTGCTGGAGTCTCTCCTTCTTTTTGCGTTCCAACTCCTCCTGCCACTGTCTCTCGTCAAAGTCAAGAAGCTCTGCGGTGTCCTCCTCCGCCTTTTTCCTAACAGGGCGCTGCAGCTCCATACATTTGTTTAGATTGTAGATTTTGGGAAGCTGCTGGTGAAACAGCGGTCTGAAAAAAAGATCAATATTTTCCAAATACTGCGGCTGCTCTAAGAGCTTGTCATAGAGTTCTGTCCGAATGGAGAACCGCTGAATCAGCGACATCTGGGCAAGTGACTGCAATTCCCTGTCATACAGTAATTTCAAATCAAAATGCAGGTTTAAAATCTTCTGGTGCTCGTCGAGCGAGCGGTTCAGATAGCGTTCAATACTGCGCAGGTTTTCCAGTTTTTCCTCCTCCTTGGCATCTAGCTTGCGCACATTGATATTCTGCTGTTCGAGCTCAGATGCCCTGAGCCGGACCATCTCGCGGTATCCTGTAAACTTTTCCTTCGTGTCACCGATGGTTTCCATATTTTCCAGCATCAGCGCCTCATAGTCTGCAACCGAATAACTCAGCGCATTGCGCCGCACGCGCAGCATTGCCTCCTCTATTTTCTGAAGCTGTATCCGCATATAATTAAATATGTTCTTGACTTCGTCAACTGCTTTGTCATAGCTCTGCTTTTCCAGATGCATCTTAAAGATCATCTCATGGATTGTGAGCTTCATATTGTTCTCGATTTCAAGCGTGGACAGCATCAGATTATAGCCGTCCTCCGTCAAATGATAGGTGGTGCGCCTGACCCCCTCCTCCACATAGACGACACGATTTGCAATATAGCTGATATTCATGGATTTGTATATCCTGCTGTCGAAATCATACCCCTCAAAGTACATCGCTCTGCCCTCGTTGGACAGAATCACGTTCACCACAAAATCCCCAAGCTTCTTGCAGTCGTCATAGGACATGCTTTTCTGAAAATAACTGGCATTGAGGGTATCAATGTACGCCCCTATATCGTCCATCGTGCAGTGCACTTCCCGCAGGGACTGCTCCATAATATACAGCATAACCGCAAAAATCACATTAATCTGTTCGTCCGCCTTCATAAATCCGTATTGCTTCCACGTCTGTTTTGCCATGCTGTTTTGCAGAAGGAGTGCGTACATGCCGACATGCTTCATTCTTTTGGAAAACTGCTTTAAAAATTCATACTGCATTTTTACTCCTTATACTGTACATCAGTTGACTGCATATCCTCTATATTCAAAATCTCCTGCGGAATATATCTGCCGCATTCCAGTATTTCTTTGATGTTGTCCTGCTGTGCCTGTGAAAACTGGCTAAAAAACACATGATCAAGTTTTCGGTTCTGCCCCTCCTTTGTCCTCGGAAGGCAGTCTATGCCAATGCACTTTGCCTTTGCAAGCATCTGCACATAGGCATTTTTAAAAACCGCAATGTCATACTGTGCCCCATACACCGCCGCAAAATGTTCATAGATGCCAATTCCCTCATAGTCCAGATCACCAAAGTAAAGAACCGTGTTCTCCGGCGCTGTCATGTAGGGCTCACCGCTGAGTTCCAAATCAGAAAATGCCGCAATGATTCCTTTTCCCGCACCATATATCAACGTGCCGACCGGTTCCCCGCAGATTGTCCGCAGCGCGCTGTCCGTCCTGTTTTTACCAGATGCACTTCTCAGCGGCTGGCTGCCCATCAAACACCTGCGCATACTGTAAAACGTATCTTTATTTTCGATGACCAGCAGTTTTTGCGGTGTCTGCCGCGTCGCACAATAATACGCAACCGGCTCTGTCGTTTTGTAATAATTTAAAACTCCTGTCTCCAGTCCGCAGCGCTTTAAAATCTTTTTTCCCTGCTCCTGCTTCAAGAACTTTTCCCGGTGCCAGATGTCAAAGCTGCGCTCATTTTCTGACATTTGTGTCATAAAATTGCCCTGTTTGAGATAGTCATTTAGCAGCAGCACCCAAGGTCTGTCCTCAAGGTACTGGCTGATGTGCGCGCGGTAATAGTCTGTCGAAATCGACGGCACCAGCGCATAGTTTAGTTCATTTAGATAGCTGGACATATCCTGCTTTTCTTCTATAATCCAGTATTCCTTGTATAAGGCTGGCGATTTTCCATTGGTTCCTGACGCTTTTACCGGCTTTATTTTGTTGTCTTGAAGCAGCGCGATGATTTTGGCGTAAAGCGCTTTGTATTCGGATATGTTGTATTTTGCCGAAAGGGCATCGAGATGTATTTTTTTCATAAAATCATGCTAATCTCTTTCTGTTTTATATACGCCGCCATCTTCTCCCGAATCTTTGCAAACTGCGTATTGGTCTGTGGCAGCTCGGACTGAAAATTCATAAGCTGGTCCAAGTATCCCTGCTCGGACACCAGCTTGCAGCTTATGGGATAAACCAGCTCATACACCAGTGAAATGTGGCCAACCACATTGTCAACAGGCGTCTTTTTCAAGTTTCGAAGCACTGCGTGCTCCTCATAAAATGCCTGCATAACCTCCTGTGTCACCTGACAGTGTTTGAGCTCATACGTGGTCACGTTGTAAATCTCCTCGAGCGGCACGATAATATTAACCTTTAGAATATCAATTTTATCTGCATCGCGCAGCAGGTCTGCAAATTTTTTCTCCCGCGCCGTATACTGCGCAGGCACGCGGTACGCGCTGTGGCACCGCACTGCCTTTTCGAGCAGTTCATCCTCCGAAGCATCCTCGATGTAATCTCTGATTTTTCCTTCTTTGAATAAAATATCTGCGCCAAACTCTGCATGGTCGATGGACTGCGCATCCATAAATGTGCCATATCGCCTGAGCTGCTCAAAACGACCGACATCGTGCAGCAGCCCTGTCAGCCACGCCAGTTCTGTCTCGTCCTTGTCAAAACCTGACTGCACTGCAATCTGCTGGCAGAGACTGCTTACCCTGTATGTGTGATCTATTTTCAGTTTTACTTTTTCGTCTGTCACGTCATAGTGACTGGTATAGTCCTGAAATGCTTTGATCGCCCGCTGTCTGTTCATTTTCATGTTCAAATATTCTCCTTCTAGCACAATACGCTAATACCAATACCGGTCCCAGCGCCTGATCACTTTTTCTGCCGCCGTCATGTCCAGCCCTGTAATCCTGCTGAGTGCCTGTACAGCCAGCAGCAACTCAATGTTCATCACCAGATCATTGACTGGCTCTAAATGCGCTTTTAAATAGACCGTCCCGTGAATGGTCACATACTGCTGCCTTTCCCGCCGTCTTTTCTGGAAAATCACCGCCGCTGCGCTGCCTGCAAGCAGCATCACGCCTGCTAAAACCGCAAGGCACGCTCCCTTTGCTGCCTTTTGGCAATACGCAATATCAGCCTCCTCAATAAAATACGGAAGGAACTGTTTCATCTGTGATTCGTCTATCTGTCCGTCAGACGGCTCAGGTTCGTAATATCCAGATTTTTCCAGCCATGTGAGAAAACGCCGATATTGATTTTCATCCATTTTTTGAACAAATCCTTCTATATTAATGGGCTCCCCTAAAACTTGTTCCTCCTGCTTTAAAAAGTCATCCTCCCAAGGATTTCCCATAACAATCCTCATTGGCTTTATGTCATGCTTTGACCGCACAGCCAGCTTGCGAAAATCCTCCTTTCTGCCCCTTGTCTCCCGGATTCCCATATAGAAAGTCTCCTGCGCAGTATCAATTGGCAGCACAAAATAAAACGCGGTATCCTGAATACCGTTGTCGTATGTATACGAATAACTTCCGCCTAACACTCGAACTGTTCCTCTGACGACATCGAGCTCCTCAAGCTGCGTCAAATCACTCGAAGCTGAAAACAAGTCAACCGGCTCGCGAAATGCCGCCATCCAAATGCGCCATTCCCCAAAGCACCAAAACATAAACTCCAAAAGCAAAATGCTGATTCCAGCGCACGATGCAACAACCACGAGCATCGTCTTTAACGTTCTTCGATACATCTCTCTATGATACTCCTGTCCGTGTCTTTTTCTGCATCCGCAATAGGCTTATAATGAGCATGTCCACCTCGTTCTCCTGAAAAATGCCAAGCGGCGTATCAAATTTTTCCGAGCCGTCTGACATCACAACACGGTTGACTTTAATCCGCAGTTTCGTTTTTCCCAGTATCAAAATAAGCTTCACACCTTTCGAAAAAACATGGTATTTTAAACGCATACAGTTCCAGTCAACCGGCAGCACATTCCTGCAAATCAATGCGCCATTCCGTGCAGTATAAGAAATAATGACCAGATCTTTCTCGTTAAACCCCACAATATATGGATAATAGTTCGCCGAATATCTGCCTGTCGATATCCTGTTGCCCCCTGCCACATATGTATAATCCCCATAATATTCCTTCATCACAATCTGCATAAAATCAAGCATGCGCTGTTTGTCCCTGCCCGTGCTTCGCTGCGCTGCCATATATCTTTTTTCATTCGCATTCACAAACAGCCCGCCAGCGATCAGCAGTGCGTATGGTCCACCGACAATGAGCATTCCCAACAGCATAATCAAACTATCTTTACTGCCCATCTGACACCGCCTTCTGATAAGCAGCCTCCGTCTTTTCATCAAACAGCACCCATAGAACCTGCTCAAACAAATCTGGATTTTCCTGCAAAAACTGCCGGACCGTTCCTATCGCAATTTTTGCTGCCCGCTCGACTGGAAATGCATAGATCCCTGTAGAAATAGAAGGAAAAGCAATCCTTTTGATCCCATGCTCTGCTGCCAGTTTGAGTGAATTATGATAACAGTCCGCAAGCAGCCTGTCCTCGTTATGGCTGCCGCCGTTCCAGACAGGTCCAACCGTGTGAATAATATAGCTGCATGGCAGCCGGTATGCTTTGGTCATCTTCGCCTGTCCTGTCTTGCAGCCGCCAAGCAGACGGCACTCAAACAGCAGCTCTGGTCCTGCTGCCCTGTGTATCGCCCCGTCAACGCCTCCGCCGCCAAGCAGGCTGCTGTTTGCAGCATTGACAATGGCGTCCACATTGGTAAGTTTTGTAATGTCTCCCCTTACAAGCTGTATCATTGGCTCTCTCCTCTACATTTTGTTTTTCTAAACAGTCGCTTAATGGCTATCTTGAAAATCTCTTGCATCGCATATCCGATAAAAATCTGAATATCCCAGCTTTTCTAAGATCGCTTCCCCATCTCTGATTTCAACCTCTCCCACATCAGTGTCCTGACAGCAATGTGCAAAAACATACCTGATTACCTGCGCTGCAAAAAAAGGTCTGCACAAATTCATCACTGCCTGTTCTCCGCGATCTTGGCAGAGTGTCCCTCTATACAAGTATGCATCCAGCTTCATCTGTGGCTCATATTTTGTAAAATAAACTCTAACTTTGAACCGCTGGTTTTCTTCTGGCACAAATACATAATAAGAATACGGATAATTGGAAAAATCCATATCGTCATACATGTAGTTCCACCGATAACATCTACCGTCCACCGAAATTCGTCTCAATTTTCCCCTCTTCATTGGAACTTCCTTCCCTGCTGATTCTGTATTTTTCATTATAATTGCATTTGGCGCATATGACAACTATAATCCTTTTATATTTTTGCTTATATTTTTATCTGTACTCTTTTCATGCCGGCCTCTGATTTTTTCACTGGGAAATACGTGTGCAATGAAAGATCGGGTAGGAGGCTACCCATTAGTTGAGTAGCCGACCTCCCACACCACTGTACGTACCGTTCGGTATACAGCGGTT
>ERZ808028.58-NODE-58-length-129084-cov-7.306247_pt1 | contig 129084 bp, 119 predicted proteins | sample MGYA00380184_ERZ808028 | MGnify/ENA primary metagenome ERZ808028 (study PRJEB31490, sample SAMN06133397) | mouse gut metagenome | isolation source: J8_1 | host: mice | place: China: Chengdu | collected 2015-05 ...
AGCTTGCCATGGATGATAAGATGCAGACACGCATTCTCAAATATGAGCAGTGTTGATTCTGCATGTAAAACCGGCAGCTTTGAAAACTGCCGGTAAGGAAATTTTATAAAACTTACACACTTTACTTGACAAACCCTCATAGGTTGACGGAAAGCCTTTACCAAAATAAAAGTGGCGAAGGCTTTCTTTTATTTCTGCATTCGATATTCTTCAATAATACAAGTATGTCTATGACTATTCTTTGTATTGTCCCGTTCATAGGAGATTCCCACCAACAAAATATCACCGCCATAATAAGCCAGCGCCGCCGGATATCTTTTTTCACAGATTCGCCGGATGGTATCATCACGCTTTACCTCACGAACTGCTTTGGAAAATTCAAGCCGAGCAAGTCAGCCTTCGGGGAGTGTCAATGGTGTCGTTGATTAGATGAATCAGTCCGCTTTTATCTACATAGATGTCATTCCTGATGCCGGAAAACCATGATTTCCAGGATTAAGATAGGTTCCCATAGGCATTCACCTCCTGCTTGTATTATATTATGCTAAGAAATGTTCTGCAATATGAAAAGTCAACTGTATTTGTAAAGAAGTTGTATATTTGGAGGAATACCCTTATAATAAGGTGGTAAAATTGAAAGATTCTGCATTTAATCAAAGCAGGGAGGAACAAATTGATCGAATATTTTGAACAAATTACACAGGAAGAACAGGACATGCTTACAGAAGTGATCCAGACCCTATTGCGTCAGACCTATCTTTTGGAACGCAGATACGACCGGCGCACAGGGCGGATGCAGTATGTGAAGGAATATCGGACATGCAGCAAGCATCTGGAATTTTTGCGGGAATATTTTGCCATAGCAGGAATCACACTGAAAGAAAATGCACACATGGGGGTTATCTACATCCAAGGCGGCCAGGTGTGGGCAGAAAAATTATCAAGGCTTGCGACAATCTATCTGTTGGTGCTGAAGCTAATCTACGACGAGCAGATGGCCAGCGTATCCTCAAGCAGCCATATTGTAACGACTTTGGGGGCAATAAACGGCAAGGCAGGGGAGTTTGGCGTATTAAAAAGCCTGCCGTCTGTCACGGAGATGAGGCGTACCATTGCACTTCTTAAGAAATACCAGATGATTGAGCCGCTGGAGGCATTGGAAGAAATAAAAGAAGAAACAAGGATTATCATCTACCCGTGTATCAATGCAGTATTGATGGGGGATGAGATTCGCAAACTGCTGGCAACATTCGGGGAGGAGGATAATCTTGGAGACGAAACAGCCATTCAAAGCGCTTTCGAGGATTTGTCTGAATAACTGGCATTACATAGACAGAAAGGTACTTACGTTAAGCGAGGGAATTAATTTTTTTACCGGCCATTCCGGCAGCGGGAAGTCTACGGTAATCGACGCCCTGCAAATCGTTTTGTACGCCAGTACGGACGGCAGAGGATTTTTTAACAAGGCGGCGGCTGACGACTCAGACCGTACCCTGATTGAATATCTGCGTGGTATGGTCAATATCAGCGAGAACAACGAAGCGCAATATCTGAGGAACCAGAATTTTTCCAGTACCATTGTGCTGGAGTTAGAGCAGACAAACACAAAGGAAAAACAGTGTGTGGGCGTGGTGTTCGACGTGGATACATCAACCAATGATGTGAACCGGCTGTTTTTCTGGCATACAGGTGAATTGTTAAAAGAGTATTACCGTATTGGAAAACGCTGCTTAAGCTCACTTGAGCTGCGGGAATATTTGCAGAGAACATTTTCGCCAGAGCGATTTTACTGTGGTTCAAGCAATGAACGCTTCCGCCGTCAACTCTATGATATCTATCTTGGCGGCCTGGATATGGAGAAATTCCCCAGGCTGTTTAAGAGAGCCATTCCATTTCGCATGAACATTAAGCTGGAGGAATTCGTGAAGGAATACATTTGCATGGAAATGGATATCCACATTGAGGACCTTCAGGAGAGCGTCATGCAGTATGGGCGGATGCGGGGGAAGATTGAGGAAACCGTGGAGGAAATCCGGCGGCTTTTGCAGATTCAGGAGTGTTATCAGGATTACGACGAGAAGAGAAATGGGGCTAAAATGTGCGCATACCAGATTGAGCGTTTGGAAATGCTGAGGCTTGAGGCGTTAGAGCAGGAGTGCAGGGATAAGATAGAGAGCCGACGGGGAGATATTACCGCCGGTGAGAGGCAGAAGGAAGGGCTTGAGGAAGAACAGCGGGCAATCCAGGGAGAATATGAGGAGGTGATCTTAAGGATTGCAAACAGCGGCTATTCAGGGCTTAAAGCAGAGAGGGAGGCTTTGGAGGCCGAGCTTTTGCGTCTGGAAAACAGTAAGGATAGGTGGCGGCAGACGGCCGAGCGTTTGAAAAAATGGAGGGATGAGGATATAACGCCGAATCAGGTGTTGTGGGATATAGATAAATTTGCCGAATGCGATATCTCGGAAGAAGAACTTGAGAGATTGATGGAGAGCCTTAAGGACCTTCAGGACGATTTGGAAGAACAGAGGCAGGAGACGGATGCCGACCTTCGGCGGATTAAGAAGGAGGAGAGGGAGGCAAGAGACGAGCTGAAAGCCTTGAAGCAAGGGAAGAAGGCGTATCCGAGAGAATTTGAGGAGGCGAGATTCGAGCTGCGCAACCGCCTTCACGAGTGTTGTGGGAAATTTGTCAATGTGCAGATTCTAGCCGATCTTTTGGAAATAAAGGATGAACGCTGGCAGAATGCGGTTGAGGGATATATGGGAAATAATAAGCTGCTGCTTATCGTAGAACCGGCATATGCGAAAATCGCTATGGACATTTATCAGGAGATGGATAAGAAAAAATTCTTTCGAGCCTCTGTCCTGGACACCGAGAAGGTGACAAGCGAAGCTCATCCAGCGCGAAATGGGTCGTTGGCAGAGGAAGTGCGCGCAAAAGAGCCTTATGTGCAGGCGTATATTAATTTCTTCCTGGGAAACGTAATGAAATGCGAAACCGTCAGGGAATTAAGGAACAGCAAAATTGGTATAACACCGGACTGTGTGCTGTACCATAGCTTCCGTCTGCAGCATATCCATCCGGAGAATTATACTCGTTGCGCGTATATCGGTGAGGTCAGTATGCGTCAGAGGATTCGCCGTCTGGAGGAACAGTGCCAACGTTTACAGGAGGAACGGCTTCCGCTGCAGGAACAGTTGGAAGGAATACGTCAGAAAATGCAGTTAGAGCGTCTGAGTCAGCCGATCGGGGATTATCTGGGGTGGCTTACAGATATTCAAGAAATTGAGGGGAAAGCGCGGCAAAGGGATCAGATTGCAGAGAAGATGGAGAGGTTAAAGAGTGAGTCCGTAGATGCCTGGGAGTCTGAGAAGCAAAAGCTTAACGAAAAGCAGGATGCAAAGAAATCACAGGTTGTCAAGGTACAGGAAACCATCTGGAATTACCAGAAGGAAATTGAGAAGCTTCACGAAGAACTTTTGCAGGCAGAAGCTGGGATTATGGAGCAGAGACAAAAGCTTGGACAAAAAATGCAAAATGTAGATAGATATGAGCAGGAATTCCACAAATACCTGGCAGGAAGAAAATCTGTGAATTATGACTATCTCAAGCGTCAAAGGCTGTCAGATTTGTATCCCATGCGCGAAGCTGAGGAAGCTGCCTACCAGAAATTAGTAGAGGAACGAAGCGGCTACGTGAGAACTTATCCCAACCGTACCTTTTCTACGGCCATTCGTGATAATCGTCCTTACGATGAGTTATTAGAAAATCTCAGGTGCGACGAACTGGAGGCATTTCGAGAGTCTGCAAAAGAGCAGGCTCAATCTGCTGTAGAGCATTTTAAGGACGACTTTATTTTTAAGATTCGCAGCGCCATAAGGGAGGCATACCAGCGGAAGGACGAGCTGAACCGTATTATCAGCGGGCTGGACTTTGGAAAAGACAAGTATCAGTTTGTAATTACGAAAAACAAAGGGGCAGACGGAAGGTATTATAAGATGTTTATGGACGACGCATTGCAGATTCATCCTTCCCAGCTCACTGATTCCATGGAGAACCAGCTAGATATGTTTACCATGGAGCATGAGAATCAGTACAAAGAGATGATGAATGAGTTGATTAATGTATTTATCCCACCGGAAAATGCGACTCAGGAGGAATTGAACGAGGCGAAAAAGAACATGGACAAATATGCAGATTACCGTACTTATCTGTCCTTTGATATGCAGCAGATTATTAAGGGACAGAAAGATATGGCAATCGGTCTTGGCAGGATGATTAAGAAGAACTCCGGCGGCGAAGGGCAGAATCCCTTGTATGTTGCGCTGCTGGCCAGCTTTGCACAGGTGTACAAGATTAATACTCCGGCGAGATTTCAGAGGAATCCCACAATACGTCTGGTGGTATTGGACGAGGCGTTTTCTAAGATGGATGCAGAGAAGGTAGCGAGCTGTATTTCTCTGATTCGTGGGCTTGGGTTCCAGGCGATTATCAGCGCCACCAATGACAAGATACAGAATTATCTGGAAAATGTAGATAAGACCTTTGTGTATGCTAATCCGGATAAGAGGCATATTTCGATTCAGGAATTCGAGAGGAAGGATTTTGGGGAATTGGAGGTGAGGTAAAATGTTGGAAAAGATTATTGAACTCACAAATCTATATATAGATAGTATGCCAAAGAAAGAGAGAAAAAAATGCGGGCAGTTTTTTACGAGTCTGGAAACTGCAAGGTTTATGGTGAATTTGTATGAAATCCCGATTGGAAAACAGAGTGTAACCGTTTTGGATGCCGGTGCCGGTTCTGGTATATTGTCGTGTGCTTTTATTGAATGGTTAGAACAGTTTGATACAATAACAGAAGTTAAATTGACTTGTTATGAGAATGATGAAAATGTGTTGGGAATTTTGAGGGAAAACTTGGATTATTGTAAAAAGTGTTCAACTAAAAGAGTTGAGTATCATATTCGGACAGAAAACTATATTACAAGTCAATATTTGGATTTTAATTGTATGATAGGCGGAAATCCTAATCCACCTAAATATGATTATGTCATTGGGAATCCACCGTATATGAAAATACCTAAAGGTGCGCCAGAAGCAGCAGCTATGCCAAAGGTTTGCTATGGTGCGCCCAATATGTATTTCATTTTTGCGGCTATGGGGCTTTTTAATTTGAAAGATGGTGGGGAAATGGTCTACATCATTCCTCGCTCGTGGACATCGGGAGCATATTTTAAGAGGTTTCGACAGTATTTTTTGACAGAGGGAAAGTTAGAACATATTCATTTATTTGTGAGCCGAGATAAAGTTTTTGATAAAGAAGATGTTTTACAGGAAACTATTATAATAAAAGCTAGGAAGACGCATTTAAGTCCAGAACAGGTAAAGCTAACTTCTTCTAAGTCCAACAAAGATTTTGATGAAATAACTTCCTTGACAGTGCCATACACTCTTGTGGTTACTGGTAAAAATTATTATGTATATTTGGTAACAGATGATAAAGAAGTAGAAGTATTAAAGCGATTACATCAATTTTGTCAAACATTACCAGATATTGGGGTGAAAATGAAAACTGGTTTAACTGTAGATTTCAGAAACCGTTCGATTCTCCGTGATGAGGAGGAGGAAGGTGCAATCCCGTTGTTCTATTCGCAGCATATCAAACAGGGGAAAGTAGAGTTCCCTATTCAGAAAGAGCATGAGTATGTGGTTACAGAGCAACGTGGACTAATGCAGGATAATAAAAATTATTTGTTTGTAAAGAGATTTACAGCCAAAGAAGAACCACGGAGATTACAATGTGGTATTTATTTGGCGAAGAACTACCCACAGTATACGAAAATAAGTACACAAAATAAGATTAATTTTATTGATGGATTGTTAGGTGAGATGTCCGAGTGCTTAGTATACGGTTTATTTGTACTCTTTAATTCTACTTTATATGATAAATACTATCGGATTTTAAATGGCTCAACACAGGTAAATTCAACAGAAGTAAATTCTATGCCTGTGCCAGATATGGAGAGTATACAGGAAATGGGTAGAAAATTGATGAAAACAAAGGACTTGTCAGAAAAAAATTGTGATTTGATTTTGGAGGGGTACTGTGGATAAAGTTGAAGAAGCGAGAACATTTTTGTAACTGATAGGTATGCCAAAAGCACAGCAAGCAGATATTTGCTGCTATGTATTGTTGGCAATGGCGGATATGAAGCCGGATATGTTATGGAGTGAGGCAAATAATGAGTGGATTCGTATTCACGACATTATCCAGTTTTCTAATACTTTTTATGGTACTACCTATGCGGAGAATAGTAGGGAGACATTCCGTAAACGAGCATTACATAGATTTAGGACTGCTGCATTAGTAGAAGATAATGGAGCGGCAACAAATAGCCCTAACTATAGATATAGACTTACAGAAGAAACTATAAAGATGATGAAAACATTTCAATCGTTAGAATGGCAGAAATATTTAGAGCGTTTTCTGACATACCATGATAAATTGGTTGATATTTATGCTTCTAAAAAGAAAATGACAATGATGCCTGTGAAAATAAATGGCTCAGATTTTAAATTTTCAGCAGGAAAACACAACGAATTGCAAAAAGCAATTATTGAAGAATTTGCGCCGAGATTCGCGCCTAATTCCGAATGTTTGTATGTAGGTGATACTGTGGAAAAGAATTTAGTAAAAAATGTTGAAAAACTGAAAGATTTGGGATTAGAAATTACATTGCATGATAAGATGCCAGACGTTGTTTTGTATAGAGAAGATAAAGACTGGATATATTTTGTAGAATCTGTAACTTCTGTAGGACCGATGGAGCCAAAACGTATTCTTGAAATTGGAGAGATGACGAAAAAGGTTACGGCAGGAAAAATTTTTGTTACTGCATTTCTGGACTTTAAGACATATAAGAAGTTTTCAGAATTATTAGCATGGGAGACGGAAGTTTGGATTGCGGAAATGCCGGAACATATGATACATTTGAATGGAGATAAGTTTTTAGGACCGAGAAGTTAGAAATATAGCTGCTGCAAAATGCCATCATTTTCGCAGCAGCATCAAAGTTATTGGCTGGTTATAGGAGAAATAACCGGCTTTCCTTCGCGGTCAAGCAGGGGCGTTAATCCGCCGGCATATCCGCTATGACGAAATAAATAATTTACACCGGTTTCCTTATCGACCCAAATCTCCGTTACATTCATTGTGCCTTGTGAGTAGATTGCCTCAAATCTGTCATTTTTCATTGTCTGAACCTCCATTTTTTCTATGGTTCTATTATACTAAAAAAACAGAAATCATTCAAGGTAATATGCAGGCAGTCGGATCTCCACACACAGACCACCGTAAACGCTTTGGCTCATCACTATGCTTCCGCCATGTGACTGTGCAATCTTCCTTACAATCAAAAGCCCCAGTCCATGACGCTGCTTACTAATCTCACTGTCACACATCATATAATGAGGCGTGTCATTTAAGCGTTTTAGCTCATCTGCCGACATTCCCCTGCCGTCATCCTCCACCCGCAAAACATAATAATCCTGTAAACCTGAGTCCTCAGATTTCACAAAACCACTGGACTGAGGCAGATTTTGGGCTGCGCAGTCTTTATGGACAGAAACATAGACAGTACATCCGTCTTCATTATGGTTGATACAGTTCTGTATAAGGTTCGATACCGCGCGTTTCAGCAGTTCCTTATCTACATTCACAGGGCAGACGGTGACCTGAGGCTCAGTCACCCATTCAATGGGATACCTTCCGTCCACGTCTATATTGATAAAATCAACAACAACCTGCCTTGCGATGGCGACTGCATTTTCCTGGGTACAGTGGATTGGCTGCATATCATATTCAAGCTTTGAGGCAAGGTTCAAGTCATTAATCAGATTGCGCATCCGTTCACTTTGCTGTAGAATGACAGAGACTTTCTGACGTTCATCTGCCGTGAGCCGTGAGCTGTTTTCAAGCTGTCCTGCGTATCCCATCACCATGGAAAGGGGCGTGCGGATATCGTGGGAAACTCCGGCAATCCAGTTGGCGCGGGCAGTTTCTTTTTTCTTTAGCTGGTAATTCTGAAATTCCAGAATTTCAGAAGTCTGATTAATATTTGCGGCAAGCTCAGACAGCAATCCCTTTTCCTTTACGCAGACCGGTTCTTTGGTGGGCAGCTTTTGAATCCCTTCTGCAATGGGCTTCACCGAGCGCAGAAGCTTCATGTTAGCAATAAAATAGATTAAGAAAATAAGCCCCCCATTCACAATCAGTACATTCAACATATATTTGGGAAGATTTGCTATAAAATCATAGTCCCAGTTGGGATACATGTGTTTCCAATATCGGTCCTTGGGATAGCCAAGGACAACCAAGCCATCCGCGGATTCGCCTGGAAAAGTGGGGTAATCCATTAAGTATCCGCGGGTGAGAGACGCAATATCGGACAGAGAATATTCCAAAGGGATGTCCTCAGGGAGATGCTCCGTGTGCCAGCTAACCTTGTGGGTGCGGTTATCGATCAGAATTCCCCATACATGTTCACGCTCTAATTCTAAGGCAACTTCTTCGGCAAGAATGTATCCATCCCCTGTATCCTGCTTCTGCAAGGCAGCGCCGGTTTCCATAGCAGTTGTCCAGGCGGAGGCGCCGGGGGTCTGTTGGAGACTAAGAGTAATCAAAATAATGATATTCAGAAAGAAAAGCAGGATGATACTCAGTAACAAAATGGCGAGAAATCGCCGGATTAATTTTGGAATGCTTTTCATGCCGTGGCCTCCAATCCTTAAATTATTGCACAATTAGTTTGTAACCAAGCCCCTTGACCGTGAGCAAGGCTTCTGGTTTAGAGGGGTTCTTCTCGATTTTTTCCCGAATCCTGCGGATGTGAGCCATCAGAGAATTTTCATAACCGTAAGGATTGTCGCCCCAGGCGGCTTCGCATAGGGCGTCAATGGTCACAATACGTCCGGCATTTCGGTAGAGTGCAAGAAGAAGGGTGTATTCCTTTGCTGTCAGGGGAATACACTCATGCTCTTTTTTTATTTCCGCCCGTTCAAAATCAATCTCACAATGGCGTAATGTTACCAGAGGATTTTCGTCCTTATAGGTTCTCCGAAGAATTGCGCTGATGCGGAATACCAGCTCTTTTGGAAGAAATGGTTTAACCATGTAATCATCTGCGCCAAGACCGAAGCCTCTGAACTTATCCTCATCCTCGCCCCGTGCGGTGAGAAATAGAATCGGGTAGTCTCCCATGTTTTTCAAATGTTCCATCAGAGAAAATCCGTCTCCATCTGGAAGCATAACGTCAAGAATTGCAAATTCCGGACGAAATTCACTGGCAGCGGTCACGGCCTCTCTTATATTGCCTGCCGTCCGGATATTCGTAAAGCCCTCCTCAGATAAAATAGAAGTAACCATATGGCGTAACTGCGGCTCGTCGTCTACCAACAGTATCCGTTTATTCTTCAAATAATTTAATATCATTGTAATCCCCCCCCTATACATCTTAAAGTAATGATAACATGAACAATTTTGAAAATCGAGCCATTTACATGAAATGTAAGGTAGATGTAAGGTTACGGGAATGTGGATGTAAGGTTAAAGGCGTACACTATAAGCATACCAAATACAGCGAAGGAGTGTGAAAAATGAATATTATAGAAACCAATCATTTGACAAAATCATATGCAGGCTTTACCGCAGTTTCCAATGTAAGTATTCATATCCCCAAGGGGACTGTCTACGGATTTCTGGGGCCAAACGGCGCAGGCAAATCTACGACAATGAAGATGTTCTTAGGGCTTACGAAGCCCACGGGGGGAGATTTCTTAATAGACGGGAAGAAGTATCCTAAGGACAGAATCGAAATTTTGAAAAAAGTAGGTTCCTTCATAGAAGCCCCGTCATTCTACGGCAATCTGACCGGTGAGGAGAATTTAGACATTGTGCGAAGGATATTAGGTCTGCCAAAGTCGGCGGTGGACGACGCGTTAGAGCTTACGGGGCTTACACAGTGGAGGAAGCGCCTGGCGAGAAAATATTCTCTTGGTATGAAGCAGCGGCTTGGCCTTGCAAGCGCATTAATCGGAAGGCCGCCGATTCTGATTTTGGACGAACCCACCAACGGCCTTGATCCTGTGGGGATTCATGAAATCCGCACATTAATCCGTTCCCTTCCAGAGAAGTTTGACTGTACGGTTCTGGTATCCTCCCATCTTCTCTCGGAAATAGAGCTGATGGCGGATAATATCGGGATTTTAAATCACGGCAGGCTTTTATTCGAGGGAACCCTTGAGGAATTGAAGCAAGGGGCAGAGATGAAGGGGTACCCCACAGATAATCTTGAGGAAACATTTCTTGCAATGATTGAAGAAGATAATTTCCAGAGAGGCGGCGCGAGATGAATGCAATATTAGAGTATAAGAAGATAAGAAGAACGGGAGTGGCTTCGGGATGCCTTTTGGGAGGGTGTCTGGCAGCGTTTGTTCCCATTTTAGAATTAGCGGTCCGTTCTGAGCAGTATGCCGACATTCCCAAGCCGCCCCTTCAGATTATTCTCCAGGCAGACTGGCAGATGATGGCAATGCTGAATACGCTTCTGGTTATCGTCATCTCTTGCATGATGTACCATATTGAATATACGGATAACGCCATCCAGCGGATAACGACTCTGCCCGTCAGGGAGGAGGAGGTATTTGTAAGGAAAACCATTTTACTATCTGGTATGTGTATTGTGCTTCTGGTGATTGAGATGTTATCTTTAATCTTCTGTACCCTGCACTGGTTTGGAGGGGAAAATGGCGCATATGTAATGTTTTACGGAGATTCTTTTTGGGGTGCGTATATGAAATTTATCAGAGATTTGCTTCAAAATTTTGGCTATTCCTTCTGTATGCTGCTTCCTGTGGCTATCGTAGCTCTTATGACTGCATCGGCGTGGAAAAATATGTGGATTCCCCTTGGAATTAATGTGGTTTGTGTATTCATGGCAACCATGATTCCGGTAAAATATTTTGCTTTATCCATCTTTCCCTTTGCTCTGCCGTTTCAAATATTAGAAGGGGCAAAATCAGGAAAGGCAATTAGCTATCTGATTGCAGCAGCGGCGGAGGTACTGTTAATCGGCGCGGCAGAAATGGTATTTTTAAAAGTCAGGAGGTCATTGGCATGAATTTTTTCACATTGTTAGGGGTGGAATTAAAGAAGATACGGCGTTCCAGAATCTTATTTATTCTGGGAATTGCAGCAGTATTACTCTGGCTGCCGTCCATTTTAAACGCACATTTGAATTTTGATATGGAGGCGGAGGGCATTTCCCCAGAGCATAATTTTTTCATACAGGGCTTTCTGGGAATGGCATGGTTCATGTTTCCGGCAAGCATGGTGGTAGGTACGGTGCTTCTTGGACAGACGGAGAGGAGTAACCATGGAATCCTGCGGATGCTTGCGCTTCCGGTCAGTGGGGGAAAGCTTTGTATGGCAAAATATACTGTTTTGCTGACACTGGCGGCAGTCCAGATGGCAATGATGACAGGAATGTATTTCATTAGCGCCGCAATCGCATCCCAGACTCAGAACTATGAATTTCTGCTGCCGCCGTTGTTTGTGTTAAAGGAAGTTCTGGTGGTGTACGTTTCGGCAGTTCCCATGATTGCATTTTTCTGGATGCTGTCTGTGTGCATCCAGACGCCCATATTTTCAGTAGGAATCGGGCTGGCGTCCATTGTGCCCTCAGTTCTGATGATTAACACGAAGATGTGGTTTGCCTATCCTATGGATTATCCATTCTATGTGATAACGGCAAAGTACGGGGAACTGGCGGCGAACCTTACAGAAACGGAGATTGAGTTGATTCCCTGGGCGCCTGTGGCGGTTGGATTTACAGGTTTTTGTATGGTAATTTCAGTTATATGCTTCGGAAGAAGTGAAAGGAGATAGTGAGAATGAAACAGAGTTTGAAAGGCATTTTAACGGGGATTGCGGGAGTGATGGTGCTTCTGCCGTGGACGATATTACTGCTTCGTCAGCATGAGTGGGCCCTTCAGTCGCCGGCGGCGGAGATTACAATAGGAGGCTATGCGGTTTTTATGATTTTTTCAGGGGTATTTACATTTGCCGCTTATATGAAAGGGGATGTTAAGAACCCTCTTATGAAAATCTGTCTTGTCATCAATGAAATCTATGCTGTGGCAGGGGTGATGGCGCTGATTATGATGGGGGCGGGGAAGGCTATGTGACGATATTTTTTGAAATTATGCTTTTTTTATTATAGTGGATATGATAAACTAACTCTACAATTACTGAGCCGATCATTAGTAATTATAGAGTTAGTTTTTATTCTTTAGAGGAAAGCAAATTTGAATATACAGATGAGGGAAAATATAATGGGAGAGAAAATGAGGGAAATAGAAAAGATGCAGATTAATCTTGTTGACAACGAAAATAATGTCAGAATCTTCGTGTTGAGACGAATGAATGAGGATACAGGAATTTTGTGGAAATATGAAGATGCTCTGTTCCGGTTGGAAATATTTACGAATGATGAGATTAAAAATGTAGAGATAAAGAATAAGTCTGAAAATTTGGCAGAGTCAGATGAGATGATTGAACAAAAATTTTTGGATGCTGTTTTTGAATATAAGATGAATCTATTGATTAACAAAGAAGATGGGTTTGATGATGCGGAAGAAGAAGAAATTGAAAAGAATGAAAAAGTGAATCCATATGATCCGAAATTAATTCGTGTTGATACCAAGACGTTTTCTATTAGCCAGATTAATGATATGATAAATGATAGAGAGATAGATTTGTCACCCGATTTTCAGAGAGGATTTGTGTGGACAGATATTACCAGAAAATCAAGATTAATCGAATCTTTACTTCTGAGGATACCGATTCCTGTATTTTATTTTTCACAGGATGATGAGGGATTGTTTCAGGTTGTAGACGGAGTGCAGAGATTGACGGTAATACATTCTTTTATGAAAAATGAATTTAAACTAAAAAATCTTGAATATCTTAAGGAATGTAATGATAAATGGTTTAAAAACGAAAAGGGAAGAAAAGAGGATAGCCTGGATAGTATATTTGTCAGGCGTATTCAGCAGGCGCAGTTGTCCATAAATGTTATTGACCCGCAGACGCCTGGAAAAGTAAAATATGATATATTCAAACGAATTAATACAGGGGGGAAGGTATTAAATAATCAGGAGATTAGGAACTGTCTTGCTTCCTCAAGAACAAGGAACCTTTTACGAGAACTGTCAGGTTCGCAGAATTTTCAGAGAGCAACCAGAGGTAGCGTCAGCTCCACCAGAATGGCGGATTCTGAACTTATTTTGAGATTTATTGCTTTTTATCTGATAGATACAAAGCAATCGCCGATAAAGGAATACAAAAGCGGTATGGATGTGCTGTTGGATGGAACGGTAGAGTTTTTGAATAAAACTGAAATTGATATTATGATAGAAATAAGAAATAAATTTCTTCTGGCAATGGATAACGCATACGATCTATTTGGCGATAAAGCTTTCAGAAAAGCTATTTACATTAATAAAGCATTATTTTTGGGTGTATCCAGGGTTCTCTGCCAATTCTCGAAAGAACAGATTAGGAAGAAGGATAAAGCTGAAATAGTGAAACGTATGGATGAAGAAATTGGCAAAGAAGGAGAATTCAGAGGAGCTTTGTCAATGGCTACAAATGATGCCAAAAATATAAAAATTGTATATGATACCGTGAAACAGATAATGGGAGATTAAGCAGATGCATAAAGAATTGACGATTGAGAATTTTAAGTGTTTTTCAGAACCGACAACAATAACTTTAGGGAAGATAAACATTTGCCTTGGATGTAATTCTGTTGGAAAATCATCAGTAATCCAAAGTTTTATATTGATTCGGCAGGCTTTTGAAAAGGCAAGATTATTCAAAGATACACAGGTGAAGAAATATCATATACAGTTAAATGATATTTATGGTTTGCAATTAGGAGATTCAGAGCATATCAAATCCTCAAAAGTCAAAGATGATATAACATTAAAGTTGGATGAGTACGAATACAAACTAATGTCGATTGCAGAAAGTCCTATGGAAATGGAGGCCGCAAATGAGTATGACGTATCTGTGCAGTCTTTGAGAGAAGGAATTTTCTCAGATGGCTTTTATTACCTGAATGCAGAAAGAACCGGTCCTAGAAACTATCAGATGATTGATTCTAAGACAATAAATCATTGCGGTGTATATGGAGAAAATACAATGCATTTGCTAAATGTATTGGGAACTGTCAGCAGAGTAGACAGTGAAAGGTGTTATAATCTGGATGAAGGTAAGACAGTAAGTACATTGAATAAACAGGTAGAATATTGGATGGATTATATTATACCAGGAATCGAGATACGTACTGATGATGTATTGGAGCTGAGGGTCAGTAAAATGACATTGCGTCAGCCAGCATTAGATACGGATTTTTTGTCACCATATAACTTTGGATTTGGAATATCCTATGTTCTGCCAATTATCGTGACCGGATTGATTGCAGAAAGGGGGAGTATGATTCTGGTTGAAAATCCGGAGGCCCACCTGCATCCAAAGGGACAGTCACATATTGGTTATTTCCTTGCTGTGATGGCGTGTTCAGGCATTCAAGTTATAGTTGAAACGCATAGTGAGCATGTACTAAATGGAATCAGAATCGCAGCATTAAAAAATAAGGTTGCACCAGATGATATCAGTATTAATTTTTTCTCTTTAAAAAAGGAGGGTAAAAATACTCGTCATATGGTAGAGAAAATCAATTTGGATGAAAGAATGAATTTGGAGAATTGGCCGGAAGGATTCCTGGATCAGGAGGAGGAAGATCTGAGGACTTTGAGGCTTCTTAGGAGTAAAGGCATATAGTGGTAAAGGCTGGGGAATGAGAGGTAAGATGGAAAAACGTGTATTGTGGGACAATGGAATAAAGGATTGTATGAAAGAGTTTACTTCGGAACATATGCTAGAGTTCATGGAATTGTTAGATTATATCAAAGATGACGGCATCGAGAGTATAATAAACAGGAATACACAAGAAGATCCAGATTTGTGGGACTGGTTATATACAAAAGACCAGACTGAGATGAATGATATTAAAAAAGAATTAGGGAAAAAAATACAACGGGCGAAATATGTTGACAGCGAAGAATTTGATAAAATGATGGAAATTGTAGGGAAATTAAATATCATAAAAACGTTAATATTATTATATGATAATCAAAATGATTTCTGTGTATCAACAAAATCAGAATATTATGCAGGATTACGAAGATATCTGATTATGGAGAAAAAAGATTCCTTCTGTAAAGATTTATCAGAGTGTTTTCCTCATATACATTTTTCCCACGATATAGAAAGAACTATAAATACATTGAATAAAAAATTTGAAGAAATACGGGAAGAAATTGTAGAGCATTTAACTCAAATTGATGGCTATCAGAGCCGCTTTGAGCAGTTACTTTCAGAAAATAAGTCATTTCAGGAGATTGCCCAGCATTTCAGTATGGATACTGGTATAGAATGTTCTCCTCAGGCGGGACGTAAAAAAGTCCAGGCTCTAAAAGAAAAGTATTTTAATTCAAAGAACGGACAGGAAGAAACCGTTACATGTGAGTTACATACTAAATTCAAAAGATTTAATATAGACATAGATAAACAGGACAGAATATACTTTTTCCCAGGAAAAAGAGAAATTTTGGAAGGAAAGGTAATTGTAAAACATATAGGAGGGCATCTGTAAAAATTTACAGAAGTGTTTTTATAAGGGGAAGCAGAAAAATCCCTTCGTGTATCTCTTTATCCGCAATACAATTCTCCTCAGGGCAGGCGCGCATCCGGTGATTCAGCCAGATTGTGTGCCACCCTGCCTGAGACGCCCCTATAATATCTGATTCATAAGTATCCCCCACATACCAGGTCTGTTCCGGCAGAAAATGCATACGCTCACTAACAGCCTGAAACGCGCGGACATCTGGTTTATGGTAGCCAATCTCTCCGGAAATAAAAATCTGTTCAGGCGAAAACCAACTTTGAAGGTTTAATGCCTCTGTCTTTTTCCACTGTCCCTTATAGCTCCCATTCGTCAATACGGCAATGGGAAGTCGCGCTTCTTTACAATAATCCAGAACATCCCTCATAAAATCAAACATTTCGATTTTTGTCTGGTAATAACGATACTCTGCTTCAAAAAGAGCGCTTTCTTCTCTTGTGATTTTAAGTCTCACATCTTGGTATGTCATACGCAATCGTTCGTGAAAAGAATCTGTACTGGGTATCTCTCCATTCTTTTCCCGTTCTAATATGATGTCGGAGTAGATTCTTGATTTTTTAAACAATTCTGTAGTGTCGGCATTGACCCTGCCTGCAAATAAGTGATCGTGGGCTTTCTTAAATGGCGCCATCAGGTCGTACATTGTATCATCAATATCAAATACAAGATAAATATTGGAATCAACAGAAGTTACCATAAAAATCATTTCCTTTCATTTATAGATTATCTACAGGCATATAGGGAATTATACCATGCAGTACCTAGAATAACCAGTATATTTCACCGGACGCTTTTCTTTTTTTTCGATATATAGTAAGCTATTGTTAGTATGAATCAAAACGGAGGTAAAGAATGAGGTACGATTGTTTAATCATAGATGATGAGAAACTCCTTGCAGACAGTACAGCGGAGTATTTTAATCTCTTTGGAGTCAAGACGGCGGCAGTATATAGCGCGGCCGGATGCCGAGAGTTTCTCAGGCAGGATACTGTAAGCCTTTTGCTTCTGGATATCAATCTGGGCGATGGCAGCGGATTTGAGCTTTGCCAGGAGCTGCGGGAAAAGACGGAGATTCCTATTCTGTTTATTTCTGCCCGTACCAGCGATGATGACAAGATTATCGCCTTTCATATCGGAGGGGATGATTATGTTCAGAAGCCTTATTCTCTCGGAGTTCTGCTTGCAAAGGTCCAGGCTGTACTAAAGCGCCTCAGACATAGTACGGATGCCGAAGATATTGAATATGCCGACGGGCGTTTGACTGTAGATTTTCAGGCAAAAGAGGTATTGGTTGAGGGAAACGCCGTTAAATTGACCGCGTTGGAATTCAAACTTCTGTCCCATCTAATCAAGAATAAAAATAAGGTGGTATCAAAGCAGGAATTGTTTGACGAAGTCTGGGGCGACAGGTTCACAGGAGACGGCACATTGAATGTACATATCCGTAAAATTCGTGAAGCCATCGAACGCAATGCCGGCAAACCGGAATACATTATTACAGTCTGGGGCGAAGGTTATAGATTCTGCGGAGGGAAATGATGAAGAAACGAACTTTTCTGGCAGGCTTACTGTTACTTTTCTTCGTGGAAATGGCGGTAATTATTCTGTTTGTCCTTCGGGATACAGACAATCGGCAGGATTCCGTTCTGGTAAATGAAACAGTTCAGTCGGTTCAGTCAGATTGGAATACCATAGAAACACACAAGAGTCAGACAAGTCTTGATTATACTGTTATGGATATGGAGGGAGAGCTTTTATTCCAAACCAAAGAGGGATTGAGCGACAGTATCAATATGGCTGTGCTTCATAGGGATACAATACTCGATCTAACGGTTGACGGCCAGATTGTGGGAAAGCTTCTCATTGACAATGACAGCCAGCAGGTTTTTAAGAAGCAAAAGCAGACATATATCTTTGTATTGATGGCAGCTCTGTTTTTGCAATGCGGTTTGTGTATCGGATATTTCGTTTATTTAAACAGGGTCATTATAAAACCCTTCCAAAAGTTAAAAGGATTTGCAGAGCGCATCGCAGGGGGCAATCTGGATATTCCTTTGACAATGGACAGGCAGAATCTGTTTGGTGCATTTACAGAGAGCTTTGACATTATGCGCTCAGAGCTTAAGAAAGCGCGGATGGCAGAAGCTAAGGCAAACGCCAGCAAGAAAGAGCTTGTCGCGAAGCTGTCTCATGATATTAAGACGCCTGTTGCAAGCATCAAGGCAGCTTCAGAAGTAGGGGCGGCGCTGGCGGACAATGAAAGGCTTAGGGATAATTATATACAGATTATCCGTAAAGCCGACCAGATTAACGAACTCATAACCAATCTGTTTACGGCAACTTTGGAGGAGCTTAAGCAGCTCACAGTGACGCCTGAGGATATAGAGAGTATGGCTTTGAAAGAGATGCTTGAAAGCTCGGACTATCTCCACCAAGGAGTGCTTCCGGTTATTCCAGAATGTATGATGTACGCAGATCCACTTAGGTTACAGCAGGTGTTCGACAATATTTTTGCCAATTCTTATAAATATGCAGGCACAAAAATAGACGTAAAGGTATGCAGGAACGGACAGCGTTTGGAGGTCCTTATGGAAGATTACGGAGGCGGTGTCTGTGAGACAGAGCTTCCTCTTTTGAAAGAGAAATTCAAACGGGGAAGTAATGCGAAGAATGTGGAAGGGGCAGGTCTTGGGCTTTATATTTCGGATTATTTTATGAGGGAGATGAACGGAGAGCTTGTGGTAAAAAATGGAAGGTATGGGTTGGAGGTGCTTGTGAGTATTTGCTTAAGCAGTAATATTAAATATTCTTAAAAATGGGTGTAAAAATGAGTACAAAAATAACATCTATATAGATGCCGGAGGATTAAGGAAGGTAAAATCATGGATTTTGTGTACTTGTTTGATTATGTAAACTTATTAACTCTGGGAATTTGTCTGTGTATAGGTTGCTCTCTTAAGACGGCGTTTGTCTGATTCCCTAATAAATATATCCCGTTAGCAGCGTTAAGCCTTAGCTATTAATATTGCAACCAATCTTGGCACAGGGATTTATACTGCGGTTGTACTGGAGGGATGGTTTCTGGGCTGGCCAGTACGGGATTGTATGAAATGATGCGGAACCTGCTGGATAAGGACGGAAGTTTATCAGTAAGAAATAAAGGTTGTCAGAGCAAGGGGGTAATGATAAGATAATAGTGAGATGACCGTGTTACAAGGTGGTAGCCTCCCGTACTTTGAGAAAAGAAGGGAGGTGATGCAGATGAGTACATACGAAGTTTTAAGCCTGTTATTTTTAGGCGGTTCGTTCCTCGTTGCATTGCTTGCCTATATTGATAGGAACAACAAGCGAAAATAAATAAGCCTACCTTGTACTTGGCGGTCTAGGTAGGCTTAAAACCCTAAATGGAGGTCAACCACTTTGTGGGCGGTCATCTCCTCTGTCTGTATTATATGATAAATTGAATGATATTGCAATGTAAAATTGGGGGGAGTCCGAAAAATTGAACGGGCTTTCTTTTTTTGCACCGGCGCAACTGCCGGCAGGAAGGAGTAGCTTCTGGGTTGTACCGTTGACCAGTTAATGGATAAATGTAAGCAGGCTCTAAAAGAAGATTGGCAGTATGTTTATAGTGCAAAAGGAATCATATTAAGCAGGGCGCAGATTGATGCCGTCAAGGTGTACTATAAGACTCCTCAGGAGATTATTCGGTCTCAAGGATATCATCAGGCACAAAATCAACGGAAATACGCCGTTTCTGTTGATGTAAATTTAAGGAATCTTTAAGGATTGCCTAAAGACATATAAGATTTAAAACAATAGAATAGAACGTGTAATCAACAAATACAAGGAACCGTAGTTAAGGGAGATTTGAATATGAAGAAAATATTACTGAAAACCGAAGCCTTAAGCAAATCCTTTTCAAGCGGCGGCAGCCTCCAGCACGTTTTGAAAAATATTGATTTGGAATTATATGAAGGCGATTTTACCGTAATTATGGGCGCAAGCGGAGCAGGAAAGTCTACGCTTTTGTACGCTCTGTCAGGGATGGATACCCCAACACTCGGTACAATTACTTTTGCGGAGCAAGTAATCTCGAATCTGAACCAGGATGAGCTTGCCGTGTTTAGGCGCGACCATTGTGGATTTGTATTCCAGCAGATTTACCTGATTGACGGGATGTCTGTGATGGACAATGTACTGGCGGCAGGGCTGCTTGCCTGCAGGGACAGGAAAGCAGTTCTTAAGAAAGCGACAGAATTGTTTGCCGCTGTGGATATTTCCGAGGAAACGCAAAAGAAGTTCCCCACACAGATTTCAGGCGGGGAGGCTCAGAGGTCGGGAATGGTCAGGGCCTTGATTAATAGTCCGGAAATCCTGTTTGCCGATGAGCCGACAGGCGCTCTTAACTCAAAGACAGGTCTGGACGTGTTAGATACGCTGACCCGATTCAATGAGATGGGACAGAGCATCGTCATGGTGACGCATGATATGCGTTCTGCGCGGCGGGGCAACCGTATTCTGTACCTAAAGGACGGTGTAATCTTAGGAGAGTGTGACTTGGGGAAATACGCGTCCCATGTTCCAGACGACGGAGCAAGGCAGGAGAAGCTATCCTCCTTCCTTACGGAAATGGGGTGGTAGGTATGAGAAAAAGTTTTCTTCTTGCCCGTTCCAACTTGCGCAAGGCAAAGGGGCAGACCGCAGCCATTATCGTACTTATTTTCCTTGGGGCGCTCATGCTGAACCTTTGGCTTATGCTGTCTATGGATTATAAACAGAACTTTGACCGCTGCCATGACAGGCTAAATGCAGAGCATGTAACCTTTGCAATCGACGGCGACAGCAGCGAAATTCAGGATTTCGTTAAGGATACGATTGAAGATGACGAGCGCACGGCAGAATATTTCTTAGATACCGTTATGCACATGGTAGGAATTTTTGAGTATAACGGCGGTGAAATGAATTCAGAGCTTATTTTTATGGAAAAGGAAGCTGCTCTTTCACGACCGGTAGGAAAAATCGAGATAATCGAGGACAGTAACTATACAAGCGGAGTCTATATGCCAAATCTGTACAAATCAGAGGATATTGATATTGGAAAGAACATAGATATCTTTATCGGAGACCAGAAAATGTCTTATACTGTGTGCGGTTTTTTCAATAGCGCAATGGCAGGCTCACACAACTGCGGCATGTGCGGGATACTGCTGACTAAGGACTGTTATCAAGAGCTTAAGGACGCTGGATGCGCGCCTATTGCGACGTTTGGTTCTATACGGCTTGACGATAAGACAGAAAGTGTAGATTATGACGCAATGCTAAAGGATGCCGTTTCTGCCCGCTTCGCTGCCGCCCGTACTCTGAGCAATACCTATGACATGGTATCCCGTTCCCGTTACATTTCTCAGATGATTTGTTCCGGAATTATGAGTGCAATGGCATTTTTCATACTTCTTATTGTACTGGTTGTTATTGCGTCTAATATTATCAACTATGTCCAAGAGAATATGAAAAACCTGGGAGCGCTCAAGGCAGTGGGCTACACCAGCCGGCAGCTCGTTCGTTCCCTACTTTTGCAGTTTACAGGGATTTCTCTGGTAATTGCCGTGATAGGCGCAGGATTTTCTTATGTCCTGTTTCCCTATGTAAATGAGATGATGGTGTCACAGACGGGCATCCCTTATGAAATTCGTTTTTTGCCGATTCCATTTTTCCTGACGCTTGGAGTTTTGGGAGGGGCGGTTTCGTTTGTGGTATGGGTATCTTCACGCAGAATCAGAAAAGTGGAGCCTATTGTTGCACTCCGGCAGGGGATTCACACACACACGTTTAAGCGTAATCATGTTCCGCTTGAAAAGGCGCGGGTACAACTGAATGTTGCGTTGGCCCTTAAGACGACCCTATCCGGCATGAAGCATAATGTAACCATTTGTATTACTATGCTGGCGCTGTCCCTGGTCGCTGTATTTTCCGGAGTGATGATTGAGAATATGATTGCAGATATGACGCCTTTTCTGAATATGATTGTGGGCGAGACTGCGGACAGTTGTATCAATGTGGAGGCAGAGTTCGAGGATGAATTTTTGGAAAAAGTAAATGGGGATGAACGGGTTTTGAAGGCGTACCTCTATAATAGCGTTCAGTTGCTACATGTGGGTGGTGATGTGCTGATGGTGACGATTACAGATGATTTTTCAAAAGTCAATAATCAGGATGTGATAATTGAAGGAAGATTTCCAAAGTATGACAATGAGATGGCGGTTGCCGCAAAGTACGGGGAGGACCGTAAGTTGGAGATTGGAGATGAGATTCAGCTTATGGTAGACGGCAGACAGGATGGATATATTATTTCAGGGTTTGTGCAGATTACCAACAATCTTGGAAAAGACTGTCTGCTTACAAGAGAGGGGTATGAGCATCTGGGAGAACTTCAGAATACGAGTTACTATCTGAATCTTACTAAGGGTACGGATATTGGGGCGTTTAATTCCGAAATGAAAGAATATTTGAAGGGAAAAGTAAACACAACGATTGACATTGCGGCAACGGTTGAAGGGGCGGCTTCGGTCTATGTTTCGCTGATGAAAATGATTGTATTTGCCGTTCTCGTACTGAGCGTAGTTGTGATTACCTTCGTACTGTACCTGCTTGTGCGCACCATCGTAAGCAATAAGAAGCGTGATTATGGAATTCTGAAAGCGTTGGGCTTCACCACGGGACAGTTAATTTTGCAGACGGCGCTTTCCTTTATGCCGGCAGTCATCTTATCGACGGTTATAGGGGTGATCGTGAACAGCTTTATCATAAATCCGCTGGCAGCTTTATTTTTAAAAGATATCGGAATTGTAAAATGTACGTTTACGGTACCGGTGGGATACAATGTCATGGCAGGAGTGGGAATGATTCTGGCGGCGTTTGGGATTACGTGTCTGCTTTCTGTGAAGATAAAGAAGATCACCCCAAGGGCGCTGCTTGCGGGAGAGTAAAAATGTCCTGATGTCATACAAGAATGAAACTAGATAAGGATAAAAATTACGTATGTGTTTAAGACGATACGGTTGGGATTATATATGTTGATCTTCTCACAACCGACAGGTTCAATTATTTTCTTTCTCGGAAAGTAAAGATTCGACGTAGGATGTGCAGAAAAATTGTCCTGTGATAGTGTCCACAAAAATAGCGATCATCGGATTGTATCAGCCGCAATCCTGTCTTTCAATATATTTCTGATAAATAATATAAAGAGCCACTTGAAAATCAAGCAGCTCTCATGTATAATCTACTTAGAAGTGATCGGAATTGAATCTCCGATTGCCCTCAGTAAAAATGATTATAAGAAATAAGCATCCAAACTTGGGCGGTAGGGATGCTTATTTCTTTTTATGATTGTCTATGTAAGACAGAGCCGCAAACAATACAAGTAATAATGTAAGAACTTCCATTATACTCATAGGGCATCACCCTCTTTCGTTAGACTAGAGGGCATCCATCGGTAGGACAGTTCCCTAACTTTTTACTCCTCCTTTGTTCTGCTTTTCAGATACAGCCCCAGTGAATAGGCGGCAGGCACAAATAGAATGACAATAATTACTGCCGGAAGTATCCATTTCAAGTGAAGGAATGCATTGACAATACACAGGATTCCAACTAAAGCGTACACCCGTCCGGCAAACCTGTGCGTCAGGTTCCAGTTCTCCTCATCTGCCAGAGTCCAGGGCAGCTTAATGCCGACCGTGTAATTCTGGTGGCATTTAGGCAGGTAGTTCCCAATTAGGAAAAAGATAAGCCCCATCAAGAGATTCATAAAAAACATGGAGTTCAGCCAGTCTGCTATGGAAAGCTCAAGGGCGTAGCTATAGATGGCGGCGCAGCAGACTAAAGAGCAGACCGGACAGATGAACAGAATCAGCCGGTACATCTTCTGGCTGATATTCTTATACTTCGGGTCGATTGAAGTACAAAAAGCGCAGAAGAGATGGGCTATAAATATAAGTGCAGGAAGTCCCAGAACAGCAAATATCTTAGGACTAAAACCATTGGGTGTGCCGTCTGACGAAAAATGTGTAGCCACGGTATCCGGCAGGCGGTTCCAACACAAAATGCCGATGAGTATGGGCAGCAATGTAATCAGGCTGGTGGTGATTATTAATACTTTTTTGTTCATGCTTTATTTCCTCCTTTTAAATTAGAAAGCCAAGCCATCAATTCCTCCACTACGGAAGTATTCAGTTCATAGTATATAAAATTCTTATACTTTGATTCATGAACCAAATCTGCTTTTTTCAAAATGCTTAGGTGGTAGGAGATGGTAGCACCCGTCATGTCAAAATGGCTTCCAATCTCTCCGGCTGACATTCGGCCGGTTTTCAGCAGCGTAAGAATCTCACGCCGGACGGGGTCGGATAACGCTTTGAACGTCTGACCAAAACTCAATACGCATCCCTCCTTAATAGTATTTAGAAATATTTCTAAATAGATAATAGCACGGGCAGATAGAAAAAGCAACAGGTATTTAGAATAATATCTAAATAGTTAAGTAATGTATTAAGGGATGACATTTTCAAACAAAATATATATAATATCTATTATATATATTTAAGTCAGGACAAATGAAGCTGCATGAAATTGCATATGGCAGCCATAAGAAAGAAGGAACGGACATGAAATTTATCATTGAGCATTTGGAGAAGCATTTTGAGAAGAAGGAGGTACTCCGTGACATAGATTTTACATTTGAGAGTGGTAAAATCTATGGCCTTCTTGGGCGCAACGGTGCAGGCAAGACGACGCTTTTTAACTGTCTTAACAGGGACATGAAGGCAGAGGGCGGCAGTTTTTATATGGAGATTGACGGACAGAGGCGGGATGTTGCGCCGGAGGATATAGGTTACGTTCTGTCCACACCGACAGTGCCGGAATTTTTGACAGGACGGGAATTTCTCAAATTTTTTATAGATATCCATGAAGATAAGCTTCAGAATATTCAGGAGCTTGACGCATATTTCGACTACATAGGTATTTCGCGGGAGGACAGAGATAAACTTCTGAAGGATTACTCCCACGGTATGAAAAATAAGATGCAGATGTTGGTAAATATCATTGCGAAGCCGAACCTTCTGCTTCTGGACGAACCGCTGACCTCCCTGGATGTGGTGGTGGCGGAGGAGATGAAGCAGCTTCTTAGGACGCTGAAGGAGGGAAGGATTATTATTTTTTCTACCCATATTATGGACCTTGCGCTGGACCTCTGCGATGAGATTGTGCTGCTGAACCAAGGGGTGCTTGAGCGTGTAGACAAGACGAATCTTAATAGCCAGGAGTTCAAGGAAAAGATTCTGGCGGCGCTTATGGGAAACTAAATACATGAGGAGTTAAGACATGAACAGAACGTTAAAAATAGCATTTTCTTTAAAGAATACATATCGTGTCAACACGATTCTTTATTCTCTGAAACAGATTCCCCTGATTAAAAGCATACTTCCTCAGGAATTGTACTGTGATCCGGATATAAAGATATTTGCAAATATTGTGTCAGGCATCTGGGAAGTTATCAAGGCATTTCTGGGAAAATTCCTGTATTTTCTTCTGATGATTACTTTGGTGGTATCCCTTTATGATAATGGCTCCCAAAGAGAGATCTTTCTGCACCTCTTTGTGCTGTTGACTCTGATTGGGGCATGGGTCAATACGTATATTTTTAATCCGACGAAGGATAAATACTATGCTTTGATTCTTCTGGGGATGGATGCAAAGGAGTACGCTTTGGTTACATATGGATATGAGCTGTTGAAGGTGCTCGTTGCATACCTGGTGTTTGGACTGATTTTTGGGAGTATGCGAGGGCTGCCTGTGTGGCAGTGCCTGATGCTTCCCTTTGCCGCAGCAGGGACAAAAATAACGGTAGTCGCCTATTCCCTGTGGGATTATGAGCGCACAGGAATTGCGGTAAATGAGAACCAGGTGGGAGTAATGGTGTGGATATTAATTGGCCTTGGGTTGGCGGCGGCATATGGACTGCCGGTTCTGGGGTGGTCAATACCGGAAATGGTGAGCGTTGCCCTGTTGGCATGGGGAATTCTGCTGGGCGTAATGTCCATGAGGAAGGTGTGGACGTTTCAGGAGTACAGGGAGGTCTATCAGCAGCTTCTTACACAGCACATGAGCCAGCTTGAGGAGGTCAAAGGAGCGGCAAAACGCCAGAGTGAGAAAGTAATCCAGATTGACAGTGAAGCCGGAAGCAGCCGGAAGGGCTTTGAGTATCTCAATGAGATATTTATCCGGCGTCATCAGAAAATACTCTGGAAATCCTCGAAACGGATTGCGGCAATCTGTCTTGGAATTATAAGCGTTGTTATTGTGGGGATTCGCTTTATGCCGGAGTTTAAAGGATTGGTGAATGAGTTTATGCTGATGAACCTGCCCTATATAGTATTCATAATGTATTTTATTAATCGGGGAACAGGATTCACCAATGTGTTGTTCATGAACTGTGACCACAGCCTCCTGACTTATTCCTTTTATAAACGTCCGGAATGTATTCTTAAGCTGTTCCAGATTCGGCTTCGGGAGATTATGAAGGTCAACCTGCTTCCGGCAGCGGTAATTGGCGTGGGTCTTACTTTACTTTTGTACCTGTCCGGCGGAACGAATGAGCCGCTTAATTATGTCATGCTGATGGTTTCGGTTCTGTGTATCAGTATGTTTTTTTCCGTACATTATCTGACCATCTATTATCTTTTGCAGCCATATAATGCTGGGACGGAGATTAAGAGCGGAACTTACAGGATGGTGGTGATGCTGACGTATTTTGTCTGCTATGGCATCATGCGGATGGATATTCCCACATTTGTATTTGGGCTTGGGACGATTATTTTCTGCGTTGCCTATTGTATCATAGCCTGTGTATTGGTGTATAAGATGGCGCCGAAAACGTTCCGTCTGCGGGCATGATATGCTCCAGAGGGGCGGAAGGACTTCATCTGGTAATATATAAATTCTGGTGAATTAATAGGAGGATAGGAAATGACATTCTTCGAGGTATTCTGTGCAAATACATTGAGTGTAAGCATGACAACCATATTTTATGTGGCGGCTGCAATTCAGCTTTTTGGCGAGATTCCTTACAAGAACAGAAAGCACTGCCGAGATATTTTTAATTCGCTGATGTTGTATCTGTTTGCCTGCGCATTCTTTGGAACAATCTTTTATAAGACGGGCCTTTTTGCATGGCCTCACAATGGCGGGGAGATTATCTATGCGTACATCAGCATTAGCGGGATGATGCTGTTCCTTCGGGTGATGTACCAGAAGCCATATGGAGTCTGTCTGGTGACTTCGGTTTTTATTATGATTCTGCATGATGTCGGCTGGAATCTGGCGGATGTATTTTCACCTAAAAAGGTTTATGATTTAAGCATTATGTCAGATAGGATGGAATATATGTTCCTGGAATGGGTTGTGATTCCATTGGGCCTCCTACTGGTAATATTACTTCTGTACAAGACGAATGCCAGGGAGCTGTTCGGACAGTGGGAGGAACAAAAACCTAAGCTGGCAGTTTTGGTTTTCCTTGGATTTTACCCCATTCTGACCCAGATAATTCAGGAGGCGGTGGATTACAGCGCAAGAGACATTGGTTATAATCCGGCGACTGCTATGTTCTTCCTGATGGTCGTGTATATGATTTTCATATACACCGGACGCGAGGGAATCCAGCAGAAGCGGATAGAGGACCAGAACGTAAGCCTTAGACAGCAGGGGGCGTATATTGAGAACCTGGAGGGACTGCAGCGGGAGGTGCGAAGGTTCCGCCATGATTTTAAAAATATGATGTCAGGAATGTACCTGCAGGCAGAGGAAGGAAATATTGAGGCAATACAGAGTTATATCCATGAGATGACGGAGGACTTTGATTTGCAGGTGGGAAGCCAGATTCGTCTCATGAATCAGCTTGCCAACATCCGTGTGACGGAAGTGAAGGGGTTGTTTCTGGAGAAAATGAAAACCATGCAGGAGGAAGATATACACTGGGAGTTGGAAGTTTTGAAGCCCTTTGAGAAAACAAGAATTCGCAGTACAGATCTGTGCCGTTGTCTGGGAATCCTTCTGGATAATGCCATGGAGGAGGTTCAGGGCAGGAAAGACGGGAGGATTCATATTATGATTAGCAGCCAGAACGGATATACTACATTTCGAGTAAAAAATACGTTGTATACATCCCTTGATTTTCATAAGGTTGGGACGCCTGGATATTCCACCAAGGGCAAAGACAGGGGAATCGGGCTTGATAATTATAAGAAGATACTGGGAAGGTACGAGAAGACTCTGCCGCTTACGACGATACAGGATGGGTATTTTATCCAGGAAATAAAGATTCAAGAGGCGTGAAGGACAATTTGAATTTTGGCATTTTAGGCACTGGTGAACTCGATTCGGGCATTTTCTCTTTCAAAGGACGGGATTTCAGTTAAAATGAACTTATTGAAACAGGAAGACCGTTTTATGGGGAGAGAAGGAGGAAGAAAAGATGGGTTCAAAAACAGAAAAACGGCAGCTTAAGATTTTTATAGGGATCGCTTACGGGATTCCATACTTGTTAGGACTTCTGATGTGGTATGGCAGTATGAAACAGATGGATTTAAGTGCGTTTCCTGTCACACAGATGCTATATCCGGCGATGGGAGTCATGTTTGCATTTCTTTTAACCCGCAGGGAAGATAAGGAGATGCCAAGGGCATTTTATATTTGTTTTATTCTGATGACGGCGCTTTCAATCGTATGTACGGCGCTTTCCGTATTGCTGCCGGATGTTGTAATTACGACGGACTATGGTTCGGTGTCTGTGTTTTGTATGGCCGTCCAATATATATTGGCGGCAGGAGGGCTGATCTGTCTGATTTGTTTGATTGCGGCAGGGAAAAAGAAACGGGAGGCTTATGGCGTCAAGGGAAAGAACTGGATGGCGTCTGTCGGGTGTGTTGTTCTGTTTGTGGTATTGTATTTTTTTCGAGTGGCGGCTTATAATGGATTGTCAGGCCAGTTGGAGAACTTTATCTCAGTTATGTTAAGCGCAGAGGCGTGGATTTATCTTGCAATTATGCCGCTTAATTTTCTGTTGGGATATGCTGCTTTTTTTGGAGAAGAATATGGTTGGAGATATTATTTACAGCCGTTTCTGCAGAAGAAATTTGGCCTGCGAAAAGGTGTGCTGATTCTTGGAGTGGTATGGGGGCTTTGGCATCTGCCGTTGGATTTCTTCTACTATGTGACGCCGGATAAGGGCGTGGTTATGACTGTAAACCAGATTATTAACTGTGTTACTCTTGGAATCTTCCTTGGGTACGCGTATATGAAAACAGAGAATATCTGGGTGCCTGTGATGATACATTTCCTGAATAATAATCTGGTACTGGTGGTTTCAGGGGCATTTTCGGCAGACGTATTGGAAAATCAGAGTGTGTCATGGCTGGATATTCCGCTTGCGCTTGTGATGAATGGACTAATCTTTGGGCTGTTTATCTTCGCGAAGCAGTATCGTGGGAAGGAGACTTCTCACAAGGCAGAGGGGCTGCTAAGACCAATACACTCATGACAGAATGAGAAGGAGCAAGAGGGGGATGGAGGTATGCTTCCGATATATATATGTGAGGATGATGAGAAAATACGTGCTGCGCAGCGGGAATATCTGGAAAAATTGATTTTGATTGAGGGATATGATATGGAGATTGTCCTGTGCAGCGGACACCCCCAGGAGGTGCTTCAGGCTGTAAAGGAGTCTGCGCGGCGTGGAATCTATTTTCTCGATATCGAGCTTAAGGGCGAGCCGATGGATGGCTTCGGGCTTGGGCAGGAGATTCGGAAGCTGGATTCCAGAGGTTTCTTGGTTTATGTGACTGCATTTCAGGATTTAGCATTTGAGACCTTCCGGTATCATCTTGAGGCATTGGATTATATTGTGAAGGGAAATCCGGATAAGCTTAAGGCGGGGATTCGTCATTGCCTTCAGGTGATTACAGAGCGCATGCGCAAGGAAAAAGGGGATGAACGGGAGTTTTTCTCTGTGAAGGTAATGGATGTTGTGAAGCATATTCCTGTAGATGAGATTGTGTTTTTTGAGACAGCAGGAAGGACCCACAGGATAGAGCTCCATGCGCAGAGTGACCGAATTGATTTTATCGGGAGTATGCAGGAGTTGGAGGAGAAGCTGGGCGAGAGGTTCCTTCGGGTTCACAGGGCTTATCTGGTTAATACAGATCAGATTGCAGAGCTGGATTTGAAGAATAGGGAGATTCTTATGAAAAATGGAGAGAAGTGCATGTTTTCCAGAGGAATGAAGGGTGTACTGCTGGATAAGATGTGAAAAAGTTATACCCAAGGGCAAGCCTGTAGCCAGGCTAAGCTTCATAAGTGGCTGCGTGATTGGAATGATTGTAGGGGACAGGGGGACATTAACGTGCCCGCCTTGTCCCCTGTTCTCTTGAAAGCGCTGTCCGTTCCCGCTCTCTTGTTCGTTCCCGTGGAAATGTTTCTCGTTCTCTTGCCCGTTCTCTTTCCCGTGTTGTCCGTTCCCGCTCTCTTGTTCGTTCTCGTGGAAATGTTTCTCGTTCTCTTGCCCGCTCTCTTGCCCGTTCCCTTGCAAGTTCCTTTGCCCGCGCCTTTCTCTGTGCTCTTTCTTCTATACGTTTTGCAACGCGGAACGGCGTCATCGCTGTCCAGCAGATAATGCGGACGCACACTATTCCAAAGAATGCTCCAATACTGTCTATCATAACGTCTTTCTTAGACGGCCCGCGTCCGGCCACAAAGGATTGGTGATATTCGTCTCCCGCGGCAAAGCCGACGCAGATAAGCCCTGCCACCAGCATAAGGGCAAAGCCCCGCACTCCGTATACATAGAAAGGGAAGGATACAGCCACGGCCAACAGAAAATACTCGGTCATGTGCGCCAGTTTCCGGACCGGATGTTCAATCCTGTGGGCATAGCGTCCAATCTGCTCGTCGGTAAACCCTGTCTCCAGCACATCATTTCCAATCTCAACAATCTTATAGCTGACTGCATAACTCAAGCTTCCGGAAACGTCCGCCGTCTGCGCGGAAAAACTGTATATGACATACATCATAAGCAGAGCCGGCAGAAAAGAAAATGGTTTCAGTATGTATAATAATAGTTTGCTCATAAGACACCTCAATTCTATATGCTTAAGTGTGCCACATTTTTATAAATTTGTAAAGTAATACTATTATGAACGAAAAAGAAAAAGAACCCACAAGAGAAACTTAAGGGGCCTTTTCTTGAAAAATAATCTGAAGGTTGAAATGAAAACACAAATTTCGGGGGGAATGCTTTACAGCATATTTTGTGTTCCATAAACAATATACCACGAAGCAGAGTCTTTTGAAATGGGTTTTAAAGACAGAAATTCACAAAATAATTGTGTCTAAGGCACAAAAATGCTATACTGATTAAAGTAAACAATCAGTTTGGGGCAATTTCAGTGTTATGTGAAGGCGCGTGGGGCGTAAGAAGGATTGGTGAAGAAAATGGCGGTTGCATTAAAGGAGCTGTATGCGGCAATCTCGCCGCAGTATCATGTGAAGCTGCATACAGAGAGCTGTTTCGACAAAATGATTGCATGGACTCATGTGGTGGAGGATATAGAATTTATCTCGTCTCTGCATGGCGAGGAGCTGGTATTTTTTTCCGGCCTTAACTGTACTTCAGAAGATTGGCTGAAAAGGTATATTACGGAGCTTGACAGACATCATGTAGGCGGGTTGATTATGTCGTTTCGCGGGGAGGAGACATTTTCCAAGGAGATTGTAGGCTTCTGTAATGAGATTCGTTTTCCCATATTCTCAGCATCCTGGACAACGCCATATATGGATATTATGCGTCTGTTTGCAGAGATACTTCTAAAAAATGAGCAGAGGGAGACGAATCTGATTGCTGCGTTTAAGAATGCAATCTACTATCCGGAGAATGAAGGCTCCTACTTGAGTCATTTTGAGAGAAATGGTTTCCTGCGGGATATGGAATATATTGTGGTTATTCTTAGCTGTCATACCTATGACGAGGAGACGGGAAACGAGCAGCTTAACAAGATTGAAAAGTCGCTGCGGTTTATTCTGGAAAATGTGATTGCATATGAGGAGAATAGAAGGCTTATTATTCTGGCGGCAGGATATTCGCTTCATAAGATTCAGGAGGAATTCCAAAGGCTCTGCGGAAAAGATTCCAATGTATATGCCGGAATCGGTACAGTGGCAGGCAGAAGCAGGGATATCCACAGATCCCATGAGAACGCATACACGGCGTACAGGCTGACTAAGACGGGGATTCCCCGCAATCTGTTAAGTTATGACGAACTGGGAATATACAAGATTCTGGCGGATGTAAAGGAGGAGGAGATTTATCCGGAATTCGTAAGTGAGACCGTAGGCGAGCTTATGAAGTATGACAGGGAAAAGCATACAGATTACATGAATATTCTGGAGGTATATTTTGAAAACGACTGCAGCGCAGTACATACAGCCCAGACTTTATATTGCCATAAGAACACGCTGGCTTACAAATTGGATAAGATTAAGAGGATTCTGGGATATGATATCTTGAAGAACGAAAATCGAGTTAAGATTATGGTGGCAATCTATATCCTGCGGCTTGGTTCAGGGTATTTTTGAAATGACATCCATTGTCGGGAGGTGGTAGGGGAGAAGCTTGACGAAAAAATTTCATAAAACAGGAAAATTAAGTCTTGACGAAATGAAAAGCATTTGTTATACTGAATAAGTGCTTGAGAGAGCTATTGAGTAATATAATAAGGCGCAGTAGCCAAGTGGTAAGGCATGGGTCTGCAACACCACTAACACTTGCGCCAGAACATTGACAATTTTATATGATGTTATCTCATCAAGGCGCAGTAGCCAAGTGGTAAGGCGTGGGTCTGCAACACCCTGATTCACCGGTTCAAATCCGGTCTGCGCCTCTTGAAAAAGCCCGGAAATTCAAGGTTTCTGAGGCTTTTTTCTTTTCTCAAACCACATGAAAATGATTCAAAAAAATAAGGTGGCAGACTCTAAAAATACCTTACAAAATTTTTTGTTTTAATGCAGACTGCTTTTTCTCATACCCATCCCAAATGTAAAAACTCATAATTTGCAACCGCTGGAAACCGCATAAAATCGGGCAAAATCGGTTCATAAGGTGGTCGATAAGGTGGCACGAAATTATAATACCAGTGCATCAACCAAATTTACCTTCTTTTCGCTGTCCGTATGGAAATATGTCCGTAACAGAACTTCATAATTATCTCCCAGGATTTCCGCAGCTTCTTTGACCTCACCCATATTCTTTGTATTACGAATCAGGTTTGTTGCAAATGCATGTCTGAGTGAATGCAGATTATATTCCGGAATCTCAGCACGTTTACAGATTTTCTTTAACGTGTTGCCCAGATTCTGGAGCATAGGCGGATGCCCATTCTGTGTTGTCAATATCAGATCACTGTTAAAATGGTTCTTCCCGTATAAATCCAACATACAGGATAAGGCAAATTCAGCTTCGCGGTTTAAGGGAACTGTTCTTAAACTGTTTGGATATTTCGGAGCCGTTAATACAAGCTTTGTTTTTGCATCGTCTTTTTCATCTCTGTTTACAACACGGCTTAAAGTTCTTGTAATTTTAACTCCTTTTCGCCCCATATAAGTAACAATATTGCTTCTGCCAAGACCGATCATTTCCCCGCCGCGTAAGCCTGTATTCAAAAGAAATACGATGGCTGGTCCATAGCGGTACATAAATCTTTCGTTTCTATTCGGACTATATTCCATCGCAATTTCCTTGATAAGCTGCTGGTGTTCTGGCGGTATAATCCGAATTTCTTTTGTCTCAACTGCTAAAACCGATTCATCCGGCATTTCAACACGGTTCATAATAGGATAGCTTTTCGGCAGTTCGCCCAGATCAATCGCATTATTGATCATTGCGGACCAGAACAAAAATATTTTTTTGAGCGAAGAATAACTCAGTGTATCCTTTTTGGCATTAATTGTTGAAGCAATATCATCGGCTGTCAGGTTAGAAAAAGTTTTTTTCACAGCATCTGTATCACGCAAATGTGTATTATAAGTCCGCTCTATCCGATCAAAACTGCTCTGTTTGTATTTTCCGGCTTCAACAGACAAGCTTTTTCTATATAAATATTTCTCAGCGTAATCAGCTACTTTAATATTTGATGTAATGGCATCCTGTACGGCAACTTTTACCTTCCAGTCATCCAACATCTTCTTAACTTCTCCCTTTGTGGATGCATTAAACTCCTTATCCGGCAGCCCTTTTCTTCTATATCGGGCAGTCCAACCCCCTCTCTTATTCGGAAATATAGATCCGTCGCCTTTCGAGCGTCGTCTTTGTTGTGTACCTTTCGTCGTTTTTGCCATGAATATCTCCCTTTCTTTCATGTAAATATTCATGCCAACTTCAAGTATGGGTATATTTTAATATACTTATCCTGTCGTTGGCAATGATTTTGTAAGAAACATCAGAAGAAAATTTGTTTTCCAATATTTTTCTTCAGAAACTCCTGAATGGCTGCGGGAGATGTAAAATACTGTCTGCCGACCTTAGTTACCGGCAGTATATTGCTGTCCAAAAGCTCTCTGGTCTTTGTCTTTCCGATGCCGAGCATATGAGCAATTTCCAAAACAGAGTAGGATTTAAAAATATCGTTTGTTTTTGCGTCCATAAATAAACACCCCATTATTAAGATTTCTGATCTTCCAGAAGCCAGTTCCTATGCCTTTTTTCAGCCACGTATCAGGCGTTACTATGTAATCTTTAAGCTGCAGGCGCGCATCCATGCACACTATCTGCAGCACCCGGTATCAATCTCCTGAAAGATGTATGGAATTGTCAAGGTACGCGAAAGCATAAATATGCTCTGATTATTTATCCTTTCATATAAGTAATAGGGGCGAATTTTGGCAGATTGGAAAATTTTTGAAAAAAGTTAAAATAAATCAAGAAAAGATAAAAAAGGTCAAGAAAAAATCCGGATTGCCTGGAGACAACCCGGTTAAATCTATTATACTGTAACAGTTCAGACAAGCTGACCCGTTACATGCAAAAATCCATTTAAAATCGCTTCGCGTTTGTGTTTTTGCACTCTTGAATCATTTTCTGACGGTCTGCCCAGTAAATGTGCAGACCTGTCCGAACTGTTATATTATACTTCTTTGTTAGACAGGCGTTTTAGGAGAGGAATTATCGTCATCATGTCATCTTCATCCAGCAGCTTCAGAAGGTCGCAGGCTTTCTGGTACAGCGGAAGATTATGTAATTCCTCGTCAAAGAACTGATAAGGCGTGATATGAAAGTACTGGCAGATCTCAAAAAACTGGCTCATGGAAGGTAGGGAACGGCCGGAGCTGATATTCTGGATATAGCTCTTATTCTTACCAAGATCCAGGCTCATCTGGTATTCTGATACATTTTTCTTAATCCGCAATTCCGTGATACGGTCTGCCACATACTTTTTATCCATCTTCTGCACCTCACAGACTCATTTTATACTATTTAATTATGTAGAATTGCGGATTATAATAGTTATAAGTATATAACAAAGATATATATGATTGATTATATCCGTATATTGTGGATATAATACAAGAGAAATCAAAGTTTAACGGAATTGTAGTAATCCTATGCGTTTCAGGGTATGATTCCTGTTGGAAGGAGTGTAAATCAATGAAGGTAATCGGAACTGCCAAAGAAATTGAATGGCTGAAGGAAGCCATACAGAATAGCTGCGACCAGTGCCCTTACATGGAATCCTGCAGCAAGTCTGCAAAGCAGGATGACCGGCTGTACGGGGAGGTTCGGCATACCTGTAAGGAGTTTCTGGGGGATACCATAGAGTTTGTTATAGAAAGCGAAAAATAGATCTATATCTTGTATTCAGGACAAAATAATAATCTATATATAGTATAATTGAAATTGACATCACCAATATCTTGTGTTACTATACTGGTATAGTTGATTTTATGCATGTCCCTTATGGGGAAGCTTCCGGAATCTTAAGGATTCCGAAAGCAGAGGACAGAAGAAAAAGAAACCTGTCCTGCATAAGCTGTTTATGTTTGTAAGAAGTGCCACCATACGCCGTTTTGGGCTTGTAGTGGCGCTTTTTGTTTTTTAGGCGGGATATGTTTCTGAATATATCTGTCAGTTCGTGTGGAATGGATGGGGAACCAATCTCTGTTACATTCCTTTTTTATTGCAATCATCCAGATAAAAACATTTAGGCGTTTTATGGATGAGACTGCCAGAACCGGCCAGCGTGCCGTTTATGGATACCAAAATATGCGGAAAAGCTGTCAGTGGCAGGTTTTCTGTAAAAAAATTTATTTAAGAAAGGTGGAAAAACACATGAATGAAACAAGAATCTTTGCAGATGCATTTGAGACGACATTTGCAAACCCAAAGGAAATGCTGGACTTTTTGACAGAAAGGGGAAAAACAGCCACATGGATTCGGAAGCCGACGAGATCCCTCCGGCTGGTTCCGATTACCCAGGAAACCGAACCGGCTCCGGATACTTCCGTTGCCGACTGGGAGGAAATCCTGATGGATACGGAAAAGAATACCCAGCTGGCATTAAAGATCAGAGGGGAATCCTACCCGGTGCGGGATTGTGCCATTAAGACGATCTTGGACCGTGCGGGTATCTCAGGAAGCGGACTTCGGAAGCTGGAGAAATCCAATTATGCAAAGGTGGTGAACTACTGCCTGAAGGTAGCAAAGGGCGATGCACTGATTAAGATTGCGGACGGGAAAGTGTCTGCCGTACACGGCGGGGACAGCCATGATTACAGCATCCTTGACATGCGGGCAATCTTTGAGACCACTATGCAGTATCTTGACGCCAATTTCAAAGGGAGCAGTTATATGGAAGGCTCCGGCGCATATGACCATTCTATCGTGTCCGCAATGTGGGAGCTTGGAGGAAACCAGGAGCTTCTGGATACTTACCGGACGGCCCTTGCCGACCATGGAATGAGTGATCCGGTGGTTGCGCCTGCGGTAAGGCTTACCACTTCGGATGTGGCGGCCAGCGGTGCGAACCTGTACCCAATGCTGTTATGCGACAGCGGGAACCGGACAGTCAATCTGGGAAGCCCGATCAAACTGGCGCATACCGGTGGGGCGGATCTGGTGCGGTTTATGGATAACTTACGCATGCTCTGCTCCCGGTATCAGGACGCAATCGCGGATATGACAAAGCTGATGGATATTGAGATCCGAAATCCGCTGAACTGCCTGAAGCTCGTGATGAAGCGCATCGGGATCCGCAAGAAGCTGATCAATGATGTGGCGGAGATGTTTGAGCATCAGAACGGGGCAGATCCCTGTACCGCCCATGATATTTACTTCGCAATAAATGAGGCGTGCTTTTTCGCGGCCTGCGAAGGAACGCAGGGGCATGGGATCATCAGCCTGGAAGAACAGGTCACCCGCGCATTGTCGCTGAACTGGAAGGAATATGACGTCAGCGGCGCTATCAAATGGTAAACAATGGATGCTGTTTATGAATGTGAACCGACTAATCCAATCAAAGTAACAGAAATAAATTTCACAAGAGGAGGATCAAAATGAATCAGACAAGTTTGAACATGAATTATGAACCGGAAGTGGTTGTCGATACGGACACCTTATCCCGCGAGGACTGGCTGTCCTACCGGAAACTGGGAATCGGGGGAAGCGACGTTGCCGCTATTATGGGAATCTCACCCTTTGCGACGATCCGCGACCTTTATAATGATAAGGTTGGAATTGAACCGCTAATTGAAGAAGAAAGCAACTGGGTTGCAAAGGAAGTCGGACACCGGCTGGAGGATCTGGTAGCTGAAATCTTTGCTAAGAAGACTGGGCTTACCGTATTTCCGGTGAGGAAGATGTTCCGGCATCCGCTGTATCCGTTTATGGTGGCGGACGTGGATTTCTTTATCATCTTTCCGGATGGTTCCTATGGTATTTTGGAGTGCAAGACCTGCAATTACAATGCCAGAACAAAATGGGAAGACGGAGGGATTCCGGAGCATTACGTCCTGCAGGTGAGGCATTACCTGTCCGTTATGAACATGGAGAAAGCCTATATTGCCTGTCTCTACGGAAATAATGAGAATGAATTTGTGATTCGCGCCATTGAGCGGGATCTCATGGAGGAAGAGGACATCATTTCACAGGAACAATATTTCTGGAAGGAATATGTGGAAAAGCATGTGGAGCCTCCGTATAACGGTAAGCCGGATCTGATTCTTGCGAGTATCCGGAAATATGGCGGATATGCAGATAAGGATCTTCCGGAAATGGAAATCTCAGCGCTTAGTTCTGTTAATCTTGAAAAATATCTTGTGTTATCAGAAGAAAAATCTCAGTTGGAAAAACGGAAAAAGGAAATCGAGGCCATGCAGAGGGAGCTTAGCGTTCCGTTTGTAGAGCAGCTCGGCGCTTCCTGTAAGGCAGTCTTATCCGATGGGATCAGCCGTTATCGGATTACTTATAATCCGACTAGGCGCACCCAGGTTGGGAAGGATGCAATGGAAAAGCTTAAGATCCAGCATCCGGATATTTTTGAAGAGTACACAAAGACCACCGAGAGCCGGACATTCCGGGTAAAGAAGGAGGCGGCATGATGTTAAACGGGAAAAAAGCATATATCTGCTCTCCCCTTTCCGCCCCGGATGCAAAGGGTATCAGCCACAACATGGATATGGCCAGGTTCTATATGGAACGAATGCATGACCTTTACCATTGCCGGACATTCGCTTCTCATGCACACCTGCCTCTGATGTTAGACGATTCGATTCCGGAGGAACGGGAAACCGCACTGCGGATCGGAATGGAGCTGATGGCATTATGTGATGTCCTGATTATCTGCGGAAGACGCATCAGTTCCGGCATGAAAGGAGAAATCTGGGAGGCGTTTGGAAAAGGAATGGAACTATACTGGTATGACAGTGAGAAGAAACCTTTTGAACTGAGAGCCGTAGAAAACTGGAGGGAGGAATGGGATGCGATGCAGATTTGTAAATAAGATTTTCTTAAGTGAGGAAAACGGATTTACGGTCGCTGTCTATTCCACCACCGATGAGTCGGTGCCCCTTTCTGCCAGAAATAAGTTTTTGGAAGGAAGAAATATGATTGGCTTTACAGCGGTAGGTTATAACCTGCCGCTGACCAATACGATTGAACTGGAAATGGAGGGCGACTGGGAAAGCGGAAGTCATGGGCTGCAGCTGAAGGTAGACACATTTTTAGAGATTGTGCCGCGGACAAAAGCGGGAATCATAGGCTACCTGTCTTCCGGTGCAATCAAAGGCGTGAAACAGAAAACGGCAGAGGCCATTTATCAGCAGTTCGGACTGCAGACGTTGGATGTGATAGAAAAATCTCCGGAAAAATTATTGGCTATCCGGGGAATCTCCGAGCGAAAGTTGAAGGAGATCGTAGAATCCTACGGGCAGAACCAGGTGTTCAGGGAATTGATGACATTTCTTGCCCCTTACAAGGTGACGCCAAAGAAGGTAAATATGATCCTGAAAACCTTTCATGAAGAATCTGTCCGTATCATCCAGAACAGGCCGTATATGCTATGTGCGGTCAAAGGGTTCGGTTTTCTGACGGTGGATACAATCGGAAGGCAGTTGTGCAGGGCGCTGAATGATCCCATGCGTATTTCGGGGTGTATAGCTTACATCCTGCATGAAGCCATGAAAGAAGGGCATCTTTATCTGACGCAGGAAATGCTGATGGACCGGACGTTAGCGCTGCTGAATAAAGATCTGACGGTTCCGGCTGTCACAGAACAGGATGTTAGTAAAATTCTCTATCAGCTGGTCATGCAGCAAAGCATCGTGGTGGATAACGAAAAAGTATACATTTTCCAACAGTATGAGGAGGAGCGTCTAACAGCGGTTATGGTTGCAAAGAGACTGCAGATACCAGGGCAGCCCTTCCCGATTGATCAGGAACTTACGCAGGCACAGCAGGTCTTAGGTATTACGTTGTCCGAGCGGCAGAAACAGGCGGTAAGGATGGTGTTTGAAAAACCGCTGAGTATCATTACAGGCGGGCCTGGAACGGGTAAAACTACGGTTCTAAAGGTTATCCTCTATATCCATGGACTGACATGCAAGACAAGCGTGCAGCTGATGGCCCCGACCGGACGCGCTGCCAGGAGAATGGCGGAAAGCACCGGTCATGAGGACGCATCGACGATGCATATGGCGTTGGGTCTGCTGGGAGGAAGCGACTACAATCCGGGATTCCAATATCTGGAGGCAGAGTTTCTGAATGTAGATGAGGTATCCATGGTTGATATGCACCTTGCCTACGAGTTTTTCAGCAGGGTAAAAGACCGTGCAAGAGTTCTTTTGTTAGGGGATGTGAATCAGCTTCCGTCCGTAGGAGCCGGGGATGTGTTCCGGCAGTTGATCTGCTGCGGGCTAATCCCGGTAACGGTACTGGATATGGTATACCGGCAGGGAGCGGCAAGCAATATCCCGGTCAATGCGAATCTGATCCAGCAGAACCAGACAAAGCTGTATATGGGGGAAGATTTCGTATTTATCCCATGCAAAGATACGGATGAGACCGCGGAGATGGTGAAAAAACTGTATCTGGAGGAAGTCCGGAAATACGGACTGGAACAGGTGCAGATCCTGACGTCCTACCGTGTGAAGACTGCCGCTGGCGTGGTGGAATTAAACCGGGCGCTGGAGGATCTGATTAACCCGCCTGATGCGGGAAAATGTGAGCTTGCCATAGGAAAAGATATTTTCAGGGTTGGCGACAAGATCCTGCAGAATAAGAATACGGATCAGGTCAGTAACGGAGACATGGGAATTATACAGGGTATTTATATGGACCAAGAGGGAAATCAAAAAGTACAGATCCTGTTTTCAGAAAACCGGATGGTGAAGTACGAAAAGGAGCAGATGGAAATGGTGGAACATGCCAATGCTATCACAATCCATAAATCTCAGGGGTCCGAATACCCGGTTGTGATCATCCCCTGTATCAAAGCGTTTTACACTATGTTGAAACGGAATATCCTCTACACAGCGATTACCAGGGCAAAATGCAAGGTATATCTCGTAGGGGACTGGAACGCGGTATGCCAGTCGATCCATACGGACGACAGTGGAAAACGCAATACGGTGTTGGGACAGAGGATACAAGGGTATTATGATACTGAGCGGAAACAGAGAACAGAAGAAACAGAACAGTTAAAACTGGCTGTTTAAGGCATAAATCATGATGATTATAGGATAAGGAAGTGAAGAACCCATGGCAGAAAAAATACCGATTGACGATCAAGGAGAAGGAAACTGCTGTCCAGTGTGTGGCAGTACAAGGATTACAAGAAATGAGCAGAGAAATCTGGAGGTAAAGGTGAACCTGTCTACGGAAAAGCCTTTTTCTATCAGGAACGGCAGGATAAGACCGATGACAAACCGCGAGAAAGCGGCTGCTTTCGACTATGCAGACCTTGCAGGAGGCGGCGGATGCTGGTCATTTGAATGCCGGAAATGCGGCTGGCACAGTGAACTTTTTACTGAATGAAATGAAAAGCAGGAGGAAAAATGGAGCAGAAAGAATTAGAGTTTACAAATCAGATGATAGAACGCAGAGACATTATAGACAATGCAACATATGATCTGTGTGTAACATTATTACAATATGAAAATGATAAGGATGTAGAAACAAAATTTCCATGGGACATCTCTATACTTGCAGATATATGGGATTATGCAATTCAAGTATTAAGAGAAAGAGGATATGCGGTGTGTGATCCGTGCATTGTCCATGATGGCACCGACCGGTACTGCAATCTGGGCGAGTGCCGAATGGAAAGCTGTAACTTACATCCATAGGAGGCACAAATTTATTAAAAAAGTATAAAAATCAAAGAAATTTTCCAATCTCGCAGAAATGCAGACTATTACTCTTATGAAAGGGTATCGTCTGCATTTTGTTTCAGGGAAGGAAACGAAAGGAGCAGAACAAATGAAAGAAAAGTTATATGACAAGTCAGAGGCGGTCGCGGCGTTGAACCGGGTGGAAGGATTTAACCCGATGGAGCTTGCAAGGACACTTACGAAGGAAGGTCAGGAGGACCAGCTCTATTTGGATGTAAAATACCGGAAGTTATGGTTCCGGCTTGTGTATCCACTGGGAAAGATTGTCAGCAGTATCCGGAGCTTTACGGAGAACATGGCAATCGTGGAGGCAAGGATCTATCTGGATAAATGCGATGAGCAGGAGAATTATATTGCCAATGCATTTTCCCAGAAATTCCGCACCAGTGACCCGAACTTCGGGGATAAGTTCCTGGAGATGGCGGAAACGGCAGCCGTAGGGCGCGCGCTCTCAGACGCCGGATTCGGGCTTCAGTTCGCGGATGTCGGGGAAGCCGACGATCCGATGCAGGTGGATGCGGGAATCCAAATTCCGAAGATGACAGGACAAGCTCTGGCACAGGGAAATTACACCGCACAGGAAGAATTACCGTGGAATCCGGATATGCAGCCTGTTACTCCGAATGGAGGACAAAGCTCACCGTCCATGACACAGGGAAATATCGCCCCACAGTCTTCTACACCTGCACAATCCGGTATGATGAACCAGTTTTATCAGCAGGCGCAGGAGAAAGGAGCAGCTATCGGACAGAATCCTTCAGGGTCATCCCGACTGCAAAATGGCTTTGGTGGCCAAAATCAACAGGTAGATCAAAACCAACAAGCAAATCAGAATCGGCAGACAAACCAGATGTCGCAGATACAAGGCGCTTCTCAGGCTTCCGGACAATACTCTCCCGCTGTTTCTTTGGATGAATCTCTTCCGGTAGAAGAACTGGTACAGCGCATGACCTATGAACAGGCAACGCAGATTGTGATTACCGGGAACGGAAAGTTCGGCGGTAAGACAATGGGACAGGTTGCAGTGGAAAGCCCAGGCAGCCTTGGCTGGTTTGCACAGAGTTATTCCGGTACGAACCACCTGATTCCGGCTGCGGCCAGAGTCCTTTTAAACGCGGCTATGCCTATGGCTGGCTAAGGAAAGAAACGATACCTTTTTAAATTTTAAGGGCGGTTATCCGGGTGATTCCTAGAACCTCATTTCCTGGCTGGACATCATAAATATATTTGATGAAGCTATGGAAAAGGTTCCGGGACACTCTGCCGCTGAGAGGAGGCGTGTATATGGATGTATGATATATCCGGGTTCGGCTACGACATCCGGGATGTGGTGCGTGTGCTGAATCTTACAGTCCGCCGTAAAAATGCCCGGTCCTATGATGTGGACTGCCCGTTTTGCAACCACAAGACGGGAAAGCTCAATGTCAATCTTGAAAAGAATGTCTTCCGATGTAATTATTGCGACGCACAGGGCGGAATGCTGGATCTGTATTCCAAACTTTATCATGTGACGAAAACGGAGGCGAACCAGCAGATCCGGGAGGCATTAAATCTGGGACAGTACCGGGATGATTACATACGGCAGGAAAACCCAAGGATAGATTCCGGTCCGCCAGTTCCGGTAAACAGCGAGCGGGCCTCTGATGCGGAAATCGACCATACCTATTCCCAGATGCTTTCCATGTTGACATTATCACGGAAACACCGGGAAAATCTGCAGGGGCGTGGGCTGACGCCGGAGCAGATTGCTGCCCAGAGATACCGGAGCGTTCCGTTATTCGGAATTAAGAAGCTGGCGGAAGGGCTGGCAGATAAAGGTTGTACACTGAAAGGAGTGCCTGGTTTCTACCAGGAGGAAGACGGAACGTGGAGTATTCATTTTACTTCAAGAAATTCCGGCATTCTGATTCCGATCCGCTCTATGGAGGGACGGATACAGGGATTCCAGATCCGGCTTGATTTTGTGACGGATTCCAGAAAATATATCTGGCTTTCCAGCGCAAATTATCAGATGGGCGTCTCTTCCGGAAGCCCGGTACATGTAATCGGGGATCTGGATGCGGAAACGGTGTATGTGACGGAAGGGGCGTTGAAAGGAACGATTGCCCACTATCTTTCCGGGGATACTTTCCTTTGCGCACCGGGAGTCAACCAGTACCGGAGTCTTCAGCCTGTACTGGAAAGCCTCTCAAAGCAGAACTTAAAGCTTGTTTATGAGGCTTACGATATGGACAAGAAGATGCGGGTAAACTGCGACGGGTGCCACAGGAAATGTGGGGAATGTCTGGAGGCCGGTGTGCATGACTACTGCCCTTTCAAGCTGAAAAAGAGGGAGATCATACAGAACGGTTGCAGAAAGCTTTACGAAGGCTGCCAAAGTCTTTCCATTTCGGTACAAAGAATGGTTTGGGACATGGATGAAAAAGGCGAATGGTGCGGCAGGACAAAAGGAATTGATGATTTTTACTATGCATCTAAAAAGAGCATGGCGGAAACGGGAGGATAAAAAAAATAGAATCACACAGGCCAGAGAATAGAAAACTCTGGTCTTTCTTTCCATAGCATATCTAAGAAGCTGCCAGTGACAGGTTATGTAGTTTAGAAGATATTAGACAGCATACTTTCGGAAAATATATTTACTTCTCAGGAGGAATTGATACATGAAAAAAATAAAAGAATTTGCATTTTTGATCTTGCTGATTGCTTTGTTTGCAGTATTTGCGTTTGCAATCTGGAAGCTTGTCGGCATTTATTCCGAATATCAGCAGGGAGAGGAAACCTACGAGGAACTTCAGGATTATGTGCAGAAACCACAGAAAAATGAAGATTCTACCAAAGAAAACCAGCCAGAACAAGAACCGGAGGAGAATGGAAGCGGCTATCTGAAGATTGATTTTGAAGGGCTGAAAAAGGTAAATCCGGATGTCGTAGCATGGATTCAGATTCCGGCTCTTGACATCAGCTATCCGGTGGTACAAGGACGTGATAACTACTATTATCTTCATCATCTGTTTGACGGACAAGAAAATAAAAACGGCAGCATTTTTGTGGACTATCATAACCAGCCGGACTTTATGGACAGCAATACGATTGTTTATGGCCATAACATGAAAAACGGCAGTATGTTCGGAACACTTGACCGGTATCAGGATAAGGAGTTATATCAGAAATATCCATACTTTTATATCTATGTTCCGGGATCTGTACTGGAATATCAGATTATCTCCTGCTATGCCGGCCGGAACGGGAGCATCGGATATACATACTCTTTCCCGGAATCGGAGGATTTCCAGAAGTTTGTGAATACCGTACTCTCCTATTCCGGGTATGATACAGGGGCGAAAGTGGCGGATACAGACAAAATCGTAACGCTTTCTACCTGCGTGAATACAGACCGGAATTACCGCTATCTGGTACATGGGAAAATGGTACAGAAAATTCAGAATTAAAAGGAGAATCCGAAGATGATAGATTTAGAATACAGCCGTTATATCACGGAATTATTAATGGATGACCAAGTATCAGAGGAACTGCGTTCCAGAAGGTTTGACGCGATAAGGAAAATGAGAGGAATTGTTGTCCGGTATGAGAAAGAGGGATTCCTGCCGGAACTGGTTGGGACAGTATTCTGCAAAAAAGCTGATTTTATTATGAAGGCAAAAACAAAAACAGAATTGAAAAAAATATTAATGCCAAGCATGCCCAGGTATTCCGGTGGAAAGTTTTATCCGGATAGTCCTTATTATGTGGAGGAAGAAGAACTGATCCTATGGTCTAAAACTTCTTTGAAAGGACCGTTAATCCCGCAGGGATACGAACGGTATCAGGAATTATTTGAAAAATATGTTAAGGATGAAGCAAAGAATGCTGCAGCATAAAAAGTATAACTGAAATATGGTAGTATAAAAGAAAGGTGGTATATGATAATGGAGAAAGAGAACCGTGAGCATAAGGATAGTCTCTTTGTAGATCTCTTCTATCAGGATGAGACAGCAAAAAAGAATCTGCTGAGTTTATATAATGCATTGCATGATACAAAGTATCAGGATGAGAATGTCATCCGAAAAGTGAAGATTGAAGATGTATTTTATAAGAATTTAAAAAACGATATTTCCTTTGAAGTAGATGGACATATGCTTGTTCTGGGGGAACATCAGGGTACTGTAAATCCGAACATTCCGCTTAGATGCCTGTTATATGTGAGACGGGCGTATGAACAGCTAATCGATAAAAAAGCCCGTTACAGGACAACACTGGTCAAGATACCTACGCCGGAATTTTATAGCTTTTACAATGGACAAAAGGATCAGCCATTGGAGCAGGAATTGAGACTGTCAGACGCATTTATAAATCCAGCAGGGAACAATTCCGCGGAATTAAAGGTGAAAGTGATCAATATTAATTCCGATAAGGCACATGAACTCCTGAAGAAATGTGATATATTGAGGGAATACAGCCAGTTCATTGATACCGTGAGGGCGCATTCCGGTGAAGAAAGCGCAATTAAGAAGGCAATCAGGGAATGTATTGACCGTGGAATACTGGCGGATTATCTGAAGCGGAAAGGAAGCGAGGTTGAGAACATGTTGATTGCGGAGTACAGTTACGAAGAAGATATCCAGGTGAAGCAGCAGGAGGCAGAACAGCTGGGAAGAACAAAAGGAAGACAAGAGGGATTGATTCTGTCGGGAAGAATCTTTCAGACAGCGAAAAATAATCCGGATCTTACAAATGAGCAGATCGCGGCAGAAGTCGGCTGCGAGCCAGAAGAGGTAGAAAGCACAAGAAAAATGTTTGGAATATAAAATGTGTGCAAATTAACGTGCTGCGCAAGGCAGTGAAAAATCAGGAAAACAGGGTGGGCATCGGCATTTGGCCGGTGCCTTTTTCCATGCTATATTCAGAATCATACTAACAGGACATGATCTGGAATAAAAACTTATCTGAGCATGAATTTGTACTTTATCGGACGAAGTCCGCCGATCCCGAAGGGATATGAATTGCGGGATGCCCGGATGGGTATAAGTATCGGTTGCACTTTACATATCCCACACGTACAGAGTATGTATCAAGAATAAAGGAGTGGATTTTTATGATTAAGAAACTAAGAGTTGCGGTGGATCATGGAAACCGGAATATGAAAACCTGTCATTTTATTTTTACAAGCGGCCTGAACGTACTGGACAAAAAGCCTGCCAGGGGCGAGCAGTATCTTCAGTATGAAGGGAAGTATTATACTTTAAGCGAACAGCGGATTCCCTACCAGCGGGACAAGACAGTAGACTTCCGGTTCTTTATCCTCACATTGTTTGCGATTGCTATGGAGCTGAATGGAAAAGAACAGATCCAGCCGGAGGATGTGGTGCAGATTCAGCTTCCAATCGGGCTGCCGCCGAAGCATTTTGCGGAGCTTTATGAGAAGTATGAGAAATTTTTCCGGGCGGAAGGCAAGGTATTGGATTTGAATTTTAACGGAAGGGTTTACCATATCTGCGTCCAGGAAGTGCGGGCATTTGTGCAGGACTTTGCGGCTATGATGACGCTGGGACAGGACATAATGAATGTTCCCAAGGCGGTCGGCATTGATATCGGCGGATTTACGACAGACTATCTTTTGATGCGGAAAGGAAGACCGGACATGGGATTATGCGATTCTTTGGAAAAAGGCGTGATTACCATGTATAACCAGATCATTTCCAGCGTGAACAGTGAATATGATATGCTGCTGGAAGAGACTGACATTGACAGTATCCTTGCGGGGGATACGCAGTATTATGGTGACAGTGTGGTACAGCTGGCAGAAGCTATGGTCCGGGATTTTGTGACTGACCTGTTAAACAGTATCCGGGAGCGCGGCATTGATACTAGGACTTCGTATACGGTTTTTATTGGCGGCGGAGCTGTCTTATTGAAACAATTCCTTGAAAAATCAGACCGCCTGGGGAAATATATGTTTATTGAGGATCTGAAAGCAAACGCCAGGGGGTATGACCTGTTATACCGTACCTATGAGAATGGGAAGTGATCGGAATGGCAAAGAAAAATCCTTATGTATTTACCATTGGATTTGATGAGACAGACCCTGCTCATGTACGGGCAGCGGAGATTTTGAACGGAACGAAGAAGAAAGCCTCGCTGATCGCCGCTGCTGTTTTGAATTACGTAGATGGTACGGATTCAGGACGGGTTTCCGAATTCCATCCAGAGACATTCCAGCCTCTTTTAGAACAGTTAGTAAGAAATGAGTTGGGGAAAGCAATGCGTAAACAGGACATTTCCGGGACGAAGCATAAAAAGGAACCAGAACAGGTGGTAAGCCTTTCAGCAGATGAGGATGAACAACCGCTGGATGAATGCATGACACAGGACATTATGAGTGCGATGGATGTATTTCGGAAAAATTAAACTCCTGCCAGAATATATTTATAAAAGACATTTTCACATTTAGAAAGAAGCAGTCCCATCATATCCGGGGCTGCTTTTCTCATATCTGAATCATTTTATACATTACATAAAAACTCACAGATTAACGACAGATTGTTCACAGATTGCTTATTTATACTCGAAACTGATGGTTAATCCAGAGGAGAGGTGTAAAATAAGTTACTGCTTTTTGGCTGCAGCAGAGATTAGGCCACGTAATGCGCCGAGGGCAAGCTGCTTCGTTTCATCAGAACACTGCTCCAGTTCTGCTATGATCTGCTTCATGGTAGCATCCATAGGCTCTGATTTGCCCCTGATGATCGTTTCCATGGGCAGATTCAGGAAAGATGCCAGTAAGCATAAGTTTTCAAAACGGGGATTTCCATTATAATTTTCAATATCGGAAATAGTACGGAGGGAAACATGTACTAATTCTGCCAGCGCATTTTGGGACAGGTTCCGTCTTAAGCGTTCTTCTTTTACCGCGTCTCCTAATAATTTCTTAGCCATCATTTGTACCACCTCACTTAGTTCTTATATTTTACATGAGATATGCAGTATATGAAATGCATTAAGACGCCTGTTTTCATGTATTATATTGCGTGTTTGAATTGCGGCAGGCAAAGAAACCAGGAATTAAATTTTATATATGGCAGGAAAGGAAAGAATGCATTCAATAGTTTGTTAAAAAAACCGTAACCGCATGGCGGGTGTATAGCGCTTATGTATATGCATTATATGAAATATTATTATTGCGTATAATGCATGTGTTTTTCTGCTTTTTGTATGCTGTCAGGTTGGTAATATGCCGATCTGGCAGTATTTTTTGTTATACGGTTTTCAGACCGCGCTGCCGTTCTCCCCCTCCTGAAATCTTGGAAACAAATAAATTTTAAGATTTTTGGAGGAAAGAATATGAACGAATATGGTTATACAGGAAATAAAACAAAGAATTACTTTACCGCTTATCTGCAGAAATGCATCCGGTGGAAAAGGAAGGATTATCTGAAAAAGAAAGAGCACATCCATTATATGGAACTTCCTTTGGATGACAAACTTCAGCCAGAACACAGCATACTGACAGAAGAAATGGCAGAAATCCGTTATAAAGAAGAACTGCTTTTAAAAGAGTGCGATGGAATATTCCCAAAGTGGAATGAACTGTCAGACAAAAAGCTCATCGCTGCTATCCTATTACTTAGTGAAGAAGAGCGGCGGTTTATTTATCAGCATGTTTTCGAAGAAAGGACATTTGGAGAAATGGAAGTTTTGGATGGGGTATCCGAAGAAAGGATAAAAGCGATCTATTACTACTCTATCCGTAAAATCAGGAAATGGATGGGAGGTGGACGATAATGGAATTTGAAGAATTGTTATTCCGTGCAAAAGTGAAGGACAAACAGGCAGTAAAGATGCTTATAGAGATATATCATCCACTGTTAGTAAAAAGTGCATTAGTGGAAGGTGTTTTTGATGAAGAACTGTATCAGGAACTGCTAATGGAACTGCTAAGATGTATTAGGTATTTTAGAAAACCAAGATAAAAATATTTAAAATTGCGTAAAGAATAACTTGAACCTTAGATTGTTTAAATATTTATTTGCGTAATAATAAATCGCCTGTCTGCTATTTTGCAAAAAATAATTAGTGTATAAAGCAGACAGACGATTTGATGTTAAGACTCTCTTTTTCATAGTGTGTCTTTTAAAATAAACGAAACGTTTGATTTGTATTGCATACAAGTACAAGAGCCTCTAAACCAGATTTAAAAATTTCCTTGATTTTCTTTGACATTTTTATATCCTCCTTAAATTTCTTAAATTTTTTGATTACAGTTTGTATTATATACATCTCTTTGATATAATACGTGTCATATCTTATGAAAAAGTAGCCAAATTTTATGAAGGGAGAAAAATATGCGACCATTTTATGAGCATATCAATAAGAAAGTGGAAATATTTCAAGGAAAGAGTGGTCATATTTCTCCGCATATACATATTTCTATCGAATGTGCTTATATACAGGAAGGCTCTTTAGAACTTGGTGTAGGAAAGGAATTGTATCATATGTCCGTCGGGGACTTTGCGGTTGTGTTCCCAGATTTAATACATCATTATCAGGTGTTTGATCCAAATGGTTGTATTGCGAAGTATTTGATTATATCGCCCACATATTCAGGTGAATTTGCAGACATATTAAAGGATAACTGTCCGACTTATCCGATTATTACAAAAAATAAGCTTCATCCGGATATTTCTTATATAATGGAACATTTAAATGAAACAGAAGAAAAAGTTATTTATCAATCTTATTTACAAATTCTTCTTGCGCGATCTTTTCCTCAATTTGATTTTATGCCAAAAGAGAACGTGGGGAGTGATGACGTTGTTTATCAGGTAGTGGCTTATATGGCGCAGAATTTTCGAGATACTATTTCTCTGGCATCTCTTTCAAGGGAAGTTGGATTTAATCAGTGTATGGTATCTCAGGTATTTTCACAAACATTCCATAGTAATTTCAATCAGTACCTTAATGATTTAAGATTAGAAGAAGCCTGTAATTTGCTTCTTTCAACGGATCAGTCTATTACAGAGGCATATGAAAATGCAGGGTTCGAGAGTCAGCGTACATTTAACCGTGTATTTAAGGAACGTTTCCATATGTCGCCGAGGGAGTATCGTACAAAGAAAATAGTTGAATGATATTCATGGATGTGCAGAATGTCATGCTTTCCGAAATTCTATATCGAATTTTACAATTCCGTGTAGTATATTACATTACTGCACGGCTTTTTTTGTGTATCTTTTTATCAGACACTGACGGACAGATTCACAGGATGGGAGGGATGAACTATATGAATACTATGCCGGAGATCAAAAAAGACAGTCAGGGAATTGCCAGACTTTATGTGGATAACGAGCCATTTCTTATCTTAGGGGGAGAATTGCATAATTCCTCAACTTCGGATTTGCAATATATGGAAGAGCAGGTGTGGCCGAATCTCAGAGACCTGAATATCAATACCGTGCTGCTTCCGGTATGCTGGGAGACCGTAGAACCGTATGAGAATGAATATGATTTTTCTCTGACAGAGGAACTCATAAAGCAGGCAAAGCGGGAACAGGTACATCTGGTTCTTTTATGGTTTGGATTGTGGAAAAACGGGGAAAGTTTTTATGCGCCTGAATGGGTAAAAAAAGAGCGGAGACGTTTTTTTCGAGCCAGGTATCGAGATAGTTCAGAATCAGAGACGATTTCTCCATTATGTGGCGAAGCGGTGCAAAGAGATCGGATGGCGTTCTGTAAATTAATGGAATATTTACAAGAAAATGACCGGCAGCATACTGTACTTATGGCACAGGTTGAAAATGAGATTGGCTTTTTAAAGTCCGACAGGGACTATTCTCCTGCTGCAAATGAAGCGTTCAGGCAGGAAATTCCCATACAGCTGCAGACATTGTATCAGAAAAGGGGAAACTGGGAAAATGCCTTTGGAGCAGATGCAGCGGAATATTTTATGGCATGGCATTATGCCAGGGCAGTAGACGAGATTGCAGGGAGGGGTAAGGAAATCTATAAGCTTCCTATGTATACCAATGCATGGCTTTCACAGCATCCGAACCGGGCGGGAATTTACCCATCCGGGGGACCGGTAGCAAAATTAATCCCACTTTGGCAAGCCGCGGCACCGTCGCTTGATATGCTTTCACCAGATATCTATGTACTAGATTTCAAGAGTGAATGCATCGCTTATACACATCATGGAAATCCTCTGTTTATCCCGGAAACAGGCAGAAACAAAGGAGCGGCCTCAAAAGTTTTTTATGCGGTCGGCGCACATCATACGATTGGATTCGCACCATTTGGGATAGAAGATATTCAGGCGGCGGATAAGAAAAATATGGATCCTGGTCAGCTGACAGAACTCAACATCATGGCCGAAGCATTTGACGACAGGAATACGGCTCCGTATCTGAGAGAAAGTTACAGGCTGCTTCGGGGCATGAAAGAAGTACTTTTCACTATCCCATCAGAAGGGATGGTTGGTTATATGCAGTCAAATCCTTATGAGGCAGGATGTATCCTGGAGTTTGAAAGATATGATATACAGCTTGATTATCTATGTGGGGAAACAGGGAGCGCAGGGATGCTGATTCTGGAAGAAGACGGATTCTATTTGGCGGGGTGCAATACCAGATTTACGGTGATTCCTAAAAAAGGAAACCATGGACAGGTAGAAATCCTGCGTTATGAGGAAGGGGAATTTGAAAAAGGAATCTGGAAGAGAAAACGGATACTGAACGGAGATGAACGCTATGACCTTGCCGTCTACGATAGTCCCAGAACAGTTCATATGAAACTTTATTCTCACAGCAGTAAGGTGTTTGACTCACACGAATGAATGTGGAAAAGATGTTACAGATACAAAAAAATGAAAGAATGGAGATAAGTATAATGAGGAATTCAATGTATACCCAAAGGGCATCCCGTAATGCAGATTACTGTACAGCGGACGGGTTTTGTCCGACCATGTATGAATTTAATGAGCAAGGAGAAAGCTGCCTGATTTATGATGCAAAACCACCAAGATACTGGTTTAACTATCTGTGGAATGAGAATGGTTATTGTGCGCAGATTTCACAGATGGGACATGGAAGGAGTTATTATCTGAATAAAAAAGCAGACATGTGTATGCTGAATAACAATGATGCCAGATATCTGTACATCAGGGATGATGAGAGTAAAGAATGTTGGAATATCGGGGCAGGACCGTTAGATACGAAAGTGCAGAACTATCGGTGCGAACATAGTATCGGATATTCTGATATTCAATCAGATTATAGCGATATTCATAGCTCATGGAGGTTTTTTGTACCCCAGGGGGGATATCATGAGGTCTGGGAAGTCACTGTCCGCAACCATAGTGACAGGGACAGAAAGCTTAGCCTGTTTTCAGCAGTCACGTTTGAGCTGGAAGGTTTTTCTTATCCACGTTATTATGAAATGTACCGTTGTATTGAGACGGAATTTGACCGGGAACTGAACGGAATCTACTGCGCTTCGTCACACCCGTTTGCGCCTCACAAAAGATATAACGCTTTTCTGGCTTCTTCGGAGCCGGTATATGCGTATGACGGGGATCTTGCGAAATTCTGCGGGGAGACAGGTTCCATCACGAAAACGGATGCGTCTGCTTATGCGTTGTTCCAGAGGCCGAAGATTGTAACGGAGGGGATGGACTGTACTAATTCATCCGCCGCATTGTTCATCCTTGGCGGCGTACTGCAGCAAAAGATTATGCTTCAGGCAGGTGAAGAAAAGAAGGTGCGCTTTGTATTCGGAGTCAGTGAATCTGTAGAAGAAGCGAGAACTGTTTCCGAAAAACTAAAGAGCCCGGATACGATCGTGGAAGAATTTCAGAAGACAAGGGAATATAATCTTCAGAAATATGCGTCTCTTTCCGTGAAGACGCCGGATGAAAAGATTAACCATATTATGAATCTGTGGCTGAAAAAACAGATTGACTGCTGTATCGTCGGTAAAAAGGGTGTGCGGGATAACCTGCAGATTGCGGCAGCTCTTTTGAATTACCGTCCAAAGAAGGCAAAAGAAGAGATTTTGGAATGCCTGCGGCATCAGTTCAAGGACGGCCATACGGTTCTGACATGGTACCCCTATGATGATACCAGATATTCGGATCAGCCTTTCTGGATTATCTGGGCGGTATGTGAACTCTTAAAGGAAACCGGGGATTTTGGGATACTGGATCAGGAAATCTCGTGGCAGGACGGGGGGACCGCCTCCGTATTGGAACATATGAAAGCAGCGGTAAATCGTCTGATTCAGGATAAAGGCAGAAACGGCCTGGTGAAGATATATTTTGCAGACTGGAATGACGCGCTGAACATTACGACCGATCCGGAGGCGGAATCTGTGATGCTCTCCCATCAGTTCTGTCTGGCGCTGCGGGAAATGAAACGGCTGATGGAAAAGACGGGGGAAATGGAATATGCAAACTATCTGGAAGAAGAATATCAGATTCTGAAAAAGCAGATCAACGACGTGGCATGGGACGGCGGCTGGTACATGCGCGCCCTGAGTAAAGAGGAAAATATCGGTTCCAAATACAGTGAAGGCAGTAAGATCTATCTGAATGCACAAACATGGGCGGTACTCGCTGATGTTGTGGATGACGAAGAAAGGCTTCAAAAATTGGTGAAATCTGTAGATGACATGGAATATGATTTTGGATTTCCTCTGAATCTCCCGCCATATCTATCTTATTCCCCCCATGTGGGAAGGATGTCGGGGATGTTACCGGGACTTTTTGAGAACGGCGGGGTATACTGCCATGCCACCGGATTTAAAATCCTGATGGACTGCAAGTTGAAAAGGGGGACTAAGGCGGTACGGACATTAAAAAAGATCATGCCGGACAGCGAATATAATCCGTCTTCCCAGTCAGGTGCGGAACCCTATGTATTTACGAACTGCTATTCCACCCATCCAAAATATTATGGGAAATCCTACTGGTCATGGACAACCGGAACCTCTGCGTGGGCGATGATGGGATTGTATGAAGGAATTTTGGGAGTGAAAAGGGATTATGACGGACTTAGGATTGAACCGGCATTTCCGGCAGAATGGTCTAAGGCTTCAATGACCAGACATTTCAGAAATGCCGACTATCATATTACAATTTGCAATCCGAACCATGTGGAAGGCGGAAAACCTGTACTCACGATTGACCGCAAAAAGATTGAGGGCAATATCATACCGTCGTTTGAAGACGGTAAAATCCATGAAATTGAGATTGTGTTGATATGATTATATTTTCCGGTTCTCTTTTCTGTACTGCATAGGCGTTATGCCATATTTCTTTTTGAATACATTTTGAAAATAAGGCTGGCTGGAAAAGCAGAGATAACTGCTGATTTCAGCCAGACTTTTATTACTGTAAGAAAGGAGACTTTTTGCCTCTTCCAGTTTACATCTGGTAATGAAAGCCCCGACATTAATTCCCAATTCGTCTTTAAATAGTTTCATCACATAAGAGGGGCTTCGATGAATCTGTCTGGCGACGTCCTGAATACATATCGGAGCATTTGTCTGGCTGCGGATATAGTTGATACACTGGTAAATCTCGGACGAGATGCCGTCAGGGATATGGCTATCCCCGGACTGCCGGCAAAAGTCCTTTAACATAGAGAGCTGCAGTGATTTTACGGCGTCTATGGTAAGAAGCTGTTCGCATTCCTGGACATAGAGATCGACTAGCTGGTATGCTTTTTCTACATCGACTCCGCCAGGAAGTGCGCTAAGGACAAGTGTTTTTGCCGCGGTCAGTATAAAAAGGTTTTTAGCATGGCGTAGCGGAGAACTGGCAAGTCTTCCTTCGTTAAGAGGACCCGTGGTTGCCGTCAGGAATTCTTCTAGTTTTGCAATATCTCCATTTTTGATAAGTGCGAATAGAGATTGTTCATATTGGTAAGAATTATGCAGGCTTTCATTTTCCAAACGCTCCATTCTCTGCAGCAGATGTTTTTCCTTGCGCTTTTCGCCGCCATCCTCATCCAGAACATAATAATCATCCAAAAGCATTTCTTTTTGGTTCAGGCACTGATGCAGAAGCGCCAGATGCTTTGTGAACTGCATATGGCTGATACAAGGAATCGAACATAAAAATTCAGCAACCGCTTCCCGATGTTCCAGCGAGATTGCATTTTCATGCATATAAGTACGTATGATTTCATTGGTGATCGGAACGCAAAAAGAGGGTCCTAAGATGACTCGGTATTCGGTTCCCTCGACGTGGACGCAGCCGTATTCGATATCCGGTGAATAGCGGCAAAAGGCAGGGTTTGCCTGGTAGTCCGGAGATTCCCAGAAAACTTTCCAGTTGTGCGAGGATTCCAGTGAGAGAAGTTCTCCAATGGAAGAATAGGCGGGAGTTTCCCCGGACATTAAACTGACGGGAATGCCAGACACCGAAAAGTAGTTTTTGCAAAAAGATACATAGTCCATTTTTAGCCTCCATCATGTCCATATAGTCATTTCATCTTTATTATAAATCTCAAAGAATATAAATCAATATTAAAAATTACAATTTAAAAAAATATTTTGCAATACGCAGCAGAGACTGCAGATTATAATGCAGATAAACAAACAGATATCACGGAGGAAACAAGAATGAGACAGCATATCAGAATTCACAAAGCGGAACCGAATAAAGGTGTATTGGATTACTCACATCTTCTGGACGCGCCGGCTGGCCGGCATGGATTTGTACGGACAAAAAACGGGCATCTATACTTTGAGGATGGAACAAGAGCCAGATTTTTAGGGTTTAATATTGCGGCACGTTCCAATACACCAGATCATGCGACTGCGGAAAGAATGGCGGAACGCTTTGCAAGCATGGGAGTTAATTTTATCCGTATGCATGCGGCAGACGCGCCGATCGGGGAAGAGCCGGCAACCTGGAGCAGCTGCAAGGAAGCACCGCTGCTGGACTATGAGAAGGGAAACACCAGAACGTTTCATCCAGAAGGGCTTGACCGTTTTGATTACTTTTTCGCTAAGTTGAAGGAAAAAGGGATTTATATTCATGTGGATCTTCTGGTAGCGCGCAGGTTCGTAGACGGAGACGGATTAGATTATCCGGGCGGCGTGAATGAATGTGTTAAGCGTTATCCGATGTATAATCAGCGTCTGATCGAACTTCAAAAGGAATATGCAAGACAGCTTCTCTGTCATGTAAATCCTTATACCGGCTTGGCGCTGATTGATGATCCGGCAGTGGTCACGGTTCAAATCAATAACGAAGAGTCCGCGATCAAAGGATGCCCGGAAGCGGATGCCGATCCTAAGATGAAACCTTATGTAGATGAAGTTCAGAAAAAGTTTAACGATTTTCTGATCGCAAAATACGGAAATCGGGAAGCTATGAAGCTGGCATGGACGAAAGACGGCGTGTGCGCACTTGGTGAGGACGAGGATCCGGTAAAAGGAACGGTTCATGTTATAAGCGGAGACTTTGTACAGCCGACGAATGAACCGGACGGAACGTGGAATGCAGAGTGCAGTCCTGCCAGATATGCGGATTTTATGGAATTTGGAATCTGGGTGAATAAGAATTTCTATCAGATGATGAAGGATTATCTGCGCTCTCTGGGAGTAAAGGTTCCAATCGTTGCCAGCAACCTTCTTGGCGGCGCCGCCGATGTATATGGACATACGGGCGGGGATATTATGGAAAATAACTGTTATTTCAACCATCCTTTGATGCCCTTTGAGTACGGAACATTTACCGTTGCCGGACCTACGGAATATGTGTCGGTCAATCCGCTCACCATGCAGAAAGGGATAGGTTCTATGGCTACGACGCTATTAAACCTGGCTTCTGTGGCGATTGTAGAAGGAAAGCCTTTTATGTTAAGTGAATGGAATGAATATGGAGTACATCCGTTCCATTCCACAGCATTTGTACATACCATTGCATATGCCTGCCTGAATGACTGGGACGGCCTGCTTCTATACAATCACCATACGTCTGAAAAACTGGACGACCAGGCGGCGGATGAGATTGTAAATGTATTTGACGCTTATAATGATCCGGCGCTGATCTGTCAGTGGGGATTTATGGCAACTGTGTTTTTGAAAGGGATGGTTTCTACGGCAAAGAATCTGGTGGATGTGGTTTATACACAGAACGACCTGCGCACCCTGCCGAGAACCCATGCAATGCCGACGACCTTCCTGCCATATGTGACAGGCATGCGCAATGTATTTCTGGATGGAGGAGAGACCTATCAGGGCAATGCGGATGTGGCTGTCAATGCCGGATTTTTAAATGGAGCCGATCTGTCAGAGGCAAAGCATGGAGTATACTATGCATGGTCCGGGTATCGGGATGCTATGCGCTGTTATAAAGAAGAGAACCGTTTGAAACGTGCGGCAGCAGGCGCCAGCAAACTGGAAGAAGGGATTCATCTTGGAAAACAGGCTCTGGTATTCGATGACATCAGGGAAGTAGCCGGCGACTGCGATTATCGGAAATTTGCCTCCTGTCTTGACCAGGCCATGAAAGAATGGGGATGTATGCCAGAAGATACAGGATATGTAGACGGAAAATTAATATCTGATACCAAAGAACTAATCTTTGATCCGGATCATTCCAGATTCTCCATCCGTACACCATATTGTGGTTATTTCAGCGGAGCGCCGGAGGAGAAGACGGAATTATCAGAGAAAGTAAGTGTCGCAGCCGAAAATGAGCGGATATCCATATCCTTACTGCCAATTGGAGAGACTTCTATGGCAGAGGCAAAAGAATTTGTGATGACAGCGGTAGGAACAACCGGTATGGATCAGACGGAATATGTGCCGGGACCAGAAATGATGGGGATTACCTTTACGAATGTGTTGCTGAAAGGCAAATTGTTTGCTGAGACGCTGGAAGGGACTGTTTCTGTAAAGGCTAATGAAGCTGTATTGGAAATCCTGAACCCTGTGGGGGAGGTATTGGCAAGACTGGAAGGTGAAAAAACAGAGGATGGAGTTCAGTTCCAATTGGACGGAACCGTGCCGGGGATACAGTATCACCTGACAGTGGCGTAAGATGTAAGGTGAAAGAATGTCAGATTTTATAATATAAAACAATATATTGTAATACAGAAAAAAATGTACTTGATAGAATATAACCATAATAAATGAAGTGGAAAGCGCAGAACACTGCAAACAGTAGGAGGATAAAACGATGGGTAAAGCAAATCGTGATCTTGGAGTAGATCGAAACGGCGTCAAAAAAATGATGCGCAAACGGGATTATCTGGCAGATATGTCAGGACAATTTGGAATGAATCTGGTAGCAAATCTGATCGGACAATTGACTTATTTCTATACGGATAAGGTTGGACTTGCGGTTGGAGGAGTCGGTATTATTATGCTGATCACAAAAATTGTAGATGCAGTGACCGATCTGTGGTTTGCCAATATTATTGACCATTCCAGAGGAGGCAATAAGAAATATTACCGTTGGCTGCTTCGGATGATGATACCATATTGTATTACAGTTTTCTTGTTATTCACTGTGCCGATCCAGGCAGGACAGATGCCGGCTTTAATCTATGCATGTATTACCAATATTTTACTGTCGGCCGTATGTGGAACTTTGATGGGAACTCCGTTGTCGGCGCTGATGGTAGTCAGAACGAACAGCCAGAGTGAACGCGAAAACATGGGTGTATTCCGTGCGGTGGGAAGCTATGGTTCAGGTATGATCATCGCAATCTTTACAATCCCGGTAACGAATATGCTGGGTGGGACGCAAAGCGCATGGATCAAATACGGCGCGATCATCGCTTTAGTTGTATTACTGATGATTTCAATCTGCTACATGAACGGACGGAAGGCAAAGCTGGTAGATGAGATTACAGAAGGAGCCGGAAAAGAGGTTGTTGAGGAAGAACCGGTTCCGTTAAAAGACGCGATTGGTATGCTTTTCAGAAACAAATACTGGGTGATCGTAGTGTTGTTTAACATTATTACACAGATTACCAATTCGATCACTGCATCATCTGGTACATATTATTGCAAATGGATTTTTGGAAATGATAATCTGGTTGCGCTGGCGGGATCATTTGGAATGATCGCGACCATACTCGGATTTGTTTTGTCAAAGCCGGTGATCGCAAAACTGGGAGTCAGAAAAACAATTAACCTTGGAGTATTAGGGGCGGCATTTTCAGCGGCAGTGCGTTGTGTCGTACCGACAAATTTGACAGTTTATATCGGTATCGGCCTTCTTGGAAGCTTTGTGCAGATTCCGCTGATGTGCCTGTATGGTGTTCTTCTTGCGATGGCAATCGACTATAACGAGTATAAGTATGATAAGAAGCTGGTGGGAGTTTCATCCGGAGCGATTGGGATAGGGACAAAACTTGGAGCAGGAGTCGGATCCATTATTCTCTCTGCATGTCTTTCACTTGGATCCTATGATCCTACATTAGAGGCTGCTACTGCTTCCATGAGATATGCGATTTATGCATTTTCCAATTACCTTCCGCTGATTATCAATTTGCTTCTGTTTATTTTATTCAGACAGTTTGATCTGGAAGAAAAGCTTCCGGCAATCCATAAGGAACTTGCTGAAAGAAGAGCTGCAAAAGTTCAGAATCATGAGGCATAAAGAAGTTTTATAAGAGTGTTATGGCTTTCTGATAGGCGTACGTTATACGGTAATAACATAACGTGCGCCTTTTATGATACTATCATGTAAAACGGTATCAGAGATAAGTTTTTTATATTTATGACAATTTTAAAACAGCAAAAATGTAATTTGGAGGATGGGACAGATGACAAAATTTTACGCAACGACAAACCCTAATATAAGCAAACGTGAATTACAAAACCTGAAACTCTGCCGTGAGATTGCAGCGGAGGGAATGGTGCTTTTGGAAAATAACGGAGTTTTACCTATGAAGATAAAAGGAGAAAAAATTGCACTGTTCGGGAACGGCGCGAGGCATACAGTTTCTGGAGGGACGGGATCGGGAGATGTAAATGCCCGGTCGATTATAACAGTAGAACAGGGGTTGAAACATGCCGGCGCGATCATCACTACAAAAGCATGGTTAGACAGATATGATCAGATTTCGATTAAAGCAAAGGCAGAATTTATGGAGGAAATGAGAACAAAATATTTGGATTCCCCGGAACTTGCATTCTGGGCGATGTTTAAGTACCGTAATCCGTTGACCGTTCCCATAGAAGCAGACGACCTTATGGAGTGCGATACGGCTGTCTATGTTCTGGCAAGAAATTCTGGCGAAGGATCTGACAGGCGGAATGTACCCGGTGACTATCAGCTGCATCAGGATGAAATGGATGCTTTGGCATTACTTAGCAGACATTATCAGCATCTTGTAGTCATATTGAATGTAGGCGGTGTGATTGATACAACGTTCCTGCGTAAGCAGCCGGGTATTGATGCCGTACTGCTTATGAGTCAGGCTGGAAGCGCTGGAGGGGATGCGCTGTCAGATGTCCTTTGCGGAGCAGTTACGCCATGCGGACATCTGACGACCACCTGGGCAGAGAATTATGAGGATTACCCAAGTGCGGATACTTTCGGCCATCGGAATGGGAATGTAGACGATGAATACTATACGGAAGGAATCTATGTGGGTTATCGTTGGTTTGATGCGTTTGGAAAGACGCCTGCATATCCTTTCGGGTATGGAAGATCTTATACTTCCTTTTCCATGCAGATAATTGGAACAGAACTAGAGGAAGACAGGATTATCGTTTCGGTTCAGGTTACCAACACAGGTAAGCATTATCAGGGCAGAGAAGTTGTGCAGATTTATACCTCAGCGCCGGAGGGAGTGCTGGATAAACCATATCAGGCATTAGCAGGTTATGCAAAGACCAAAAACTTACGTCCGGGGGAAAGTGAAGACCTAAAACTTACATTTCCGATTACCCGTATGGCTTCCTACGACGAAGCGCGTGCCGCATGGATTCTGGAAAAAGGGGACTATATCATCCGCGTGGGCGCCCACTCCAGAGAAACGAAAGCAGTCTGCGTGATACGGTCTGGAAAAGAAATCATATGCCAGAAGTTAACGAATGTGCTGCCTTTGGACTGCGAGATGGAATGTGTGAAGCCTGAGAGAGAGAACTATTATAGTTATGATACAGAACGAGCGGAGATAGAATCGGCGCAGGTTTTGATTCTGGATGAACTTAACACAGAAGGCGGAGCCAGTGAGGTTATTGTCGCTGCATCTTCGGAAGAAAAACCATTCTTAACAATGGATGATATGTTATCCGGACAATGTACGGCGGAAGAACTGGCGGGTCAGCTTACAGCAGATGAGCTGGCGGCATTGTGTACAGGAACGGCAAGAGGCGGACTGGAAGAGTCTTCCACAATAGGAGCAGCAAGCATATCCTGTCCGGGGGCTGCTGGAGAGACAACGTCCCTCATGCTGGAGGATCGAAATATCCGAAATATGATTCTTGCCGACGGACCGGCCGGACTTCGTCTGGCACCGTCTTATGTTGTGGATTCTAATGGAAGAATCATAAAACAGGAACCTGCGCTTGGAGGGGATGTGATCGCGCTGCTTGGAAATGAGGAACATACGGTAATTCCGGAGGATGCGGTAACTCATTATCAGTACTGCACAGCAATTCCGATTGCAACATTGCTCGCACAGACATGGGACTTGGAAGCAATACAGGAAATCGGAAATGTTGTAGGTACGGAAATGGAAGAACTAGGGATAACGTTATGGCTGGCTCCTGGAATGAACATTCAAAGAAATCCTTTGTGCGGAAGAAATTTTGAGTATTATTCGGAGGATCCACTGATATCGGGGCTCTGTGCGGCGGCTGATACCATAGGCGTACAGTCTCATCAGGGAACCGGCACAACGATAAAACATTTTGCATGCAATAATCAGGAAGATAACCGCGCATATACCATCAGTCATGTGACAGAACGAACCTTGCGTGAGATATATCTGAGAGGATTTGAAATCGCGGTTCACCTGGCACAGCCGATGTCGATCATGACCTCTTATAATATGATCAACGGCACCCATACAGCAAATTCCATAGATCTATTAACAAATATTGCCCGTAAAGAGTGGGGGTTTAGAGGAATCTTTATGACGGATTGGGGAACCACAGCCGAGGCGCAGCCAGATTTGGAAGGAAAGCTCCCTAAATATGGGTGTTCGAATGCAGCTGCCTGCATCAAGGCCGGAAATGACCTGATCATGCCGGGAAGCCAGGAAGATGTGGATGAAATTCTTCGTTCTGTAGGCGCGACGGAGGGAACCGTGGAATGTCCTTTGGCTTTGGATGAGCTAAGAGCATGTGCGGCACGTATTCTTCGCATTCTCGCACAGTGCAATGCGTATGAAGGAAGCCGTCCTTATGGAAAATAGGAGTGAGAAGACGATGATAAAAGCGATAAACTTAAAAACAGAATATTTAAAAAATCCTGCCGTGATAGATATACGTTGCCCCAGACTGTTTTGGACAGTGGAATCGGCGCTAAAACAGACAGCATATCAGATTAAGGGAAGTATTGACGGCGAAGAGAAATTTGATACAGGCAAAGTAAAAACCAATACTATGAACAGCAAATTCCAGATTCCGCTTAAAAGCCGCAGCAGAGTTACATGGAAAGTCAGACTGTGGGATGAGTCAGACATATGCGGACCGTGGAGCGAGGACGCTGTATTTGAAATGGGGCTTTTAAGCGAGGAAGATTGGAAAGCAAAATGGATTGATCCGGAATTTGTGCATGATATAGAAGAAAGACAGCCTGCCAGTTATCTGAAAAGAGAGTTTTATCTAGGCGAACTTGGGAACGCCAGACTATATATTACAGCACATGGCATATACGACGCATATATAAATGGAAGAAGGGTGGGAAATTTTATTCTGGCTCCCGGCACAAGCCAGTATGATAAGAGGCTGCAATATCAATGCTGCGATGTGAGCGGATTACTAAAAAAGGGGACAAATGAAATCGTAGTTTCCGTTGGAGACGGCTGGTGGCGTGGCGACACCGGGTATGCGGGGAAAAGGAATAGTTTTGGTACAGACGTAGCAATCCTGTGCCAGTTGGAAATTGATAAAAAAGTAGTTTTAATCAGCGATCATAATTGGGAAGCGTCGCAGAACGGACCTCTGGGATGGAATGATCTTATGCAGGGAGAGCATTACGACGCAGGAAAAGAAAACATTACCGATTGGCATGCGGTAACAGAAAAAGAATTCGGATATCATAATCTGATGTGTTCCAACAGTTTTGACGTAGTAGAAAAAGAATGTTTTCAGGGAAGATTTATAGAGACGCCTAAGGAAGAACTGGTGATTGATTTCGGACAGAATATAGCCGGATATGTAGAATTTGGCTTTTATGCGAAGGAAGGACAGACGATAACAATTTATCATGGAGAATGCCTGGATCAGAATGGCTGCTTTACACAGGAGAATTTTCAGGTGCCGGCTCATAAGGTTATGCAATGTGTTGAATATACCTGCAAGGATGGCTTCAATTACTATAAGCCAAGCAAAGCAATTTTTGGTTTTCGGTACATTCAGATTCAGACAGATATTCCTGTGAAGGAAACGGATTTTACTGCAATTGCGGTCTATTCGGATATGCCGCAGACTGGCACGTTTGAATGCGGACATGAAGGAATTAATAGGCTGTATTCCAATGCAGTATGGAGTATGAAAGGAAATTTTCTGGAGATTCCGACGGACTGTCCTACAAGAGAGCGCTCCGGATTTACAGGTGACGCGCAGGTATTTGTAAATACGGGGATGTATTTTATGGACTGTTATCCGGTATATCGTAAGTTCCTAAACGAAGTGCGCTCGGTTCAGGAATCGAATGGGTGCGTCAGACAGATTGCACCGGCCGCAGAAGGCCATTCATTTGACGGTTCCGCTGGATGGAGCGATGCGATAGACCTGATACCATGGCGCATGTATCTCCGCTACGATAATGAAGATATTTTGGAAGATAATTATGAAGCGATAAAAAAATGGTTATTGTTCAGTCTGGAACGGGCAAAGAACGATAATCCAGGCAGGGTGAAAAGCGAAAAAGAGAAGTATCACAGATATCTTTTGGATACAGGTTACCACTGGGGAGAGTGGATTGAACCGGATTGGAATGGGTTTGTGGGTTGTGATGATCCAGGCGGAGGATATCTGCGGGACATCTATGAGCATGGCGCACCGGAAGTATGTACCGCCCATTTATCCTACGGATGCTATATCGCGGCAGAGATTGCAGGCCTTCTTGGAAAAGAGGAAGACAGAAACTTTTTTTGTGAGATGCGCAGATTGACAGGGATGGCCTATCGGGAAGCATGCATTGAGAAGGGACGGCCAAAGGATAAGAGACAATGTGATTATGTACATGCGATCATGTTCGATATGATTTCAGAGGAAGAGAAGCAGACAATATGTGACGAACTGAATGAAATGATTATCCAAAATGGATACCATTTGAATACAGGATTTTTAAGTACGTATGAGCTTTTGAGAGTATTAACAGATTATGGACATGCAGATACGGCATATCAACTTTTATTCCAGGATACATGTCCGAGCTGGCTGTATCAGATAGAATATGGCGCTACGACAATCTGGGAAAGCTGGGACGGAATGAAAAAAGGACACGAACCAAAAGATTCCATGAATCACTATTCTTTCGGCACTTTTGCGGGATGGCTTATGGACCGTGCCGCAGGGATTACGGTCCGCGGGCAGAAAATCAAGATACAGCCGTATCCGGACAGGAGACTTGGCTATATAAAAGCTTCCTATGATTCTCCGCTGGGAAAGATTGATTCTTCGTGGGAATACAGGGATGAAATTTTTAAACTGACAGTGACGATACCAGCAAATACTGAAGCGGATGTTATCATGCCGGATGGAGAACGGTATAAGGTTGGTCAGGGCGTCCATGTATTTACCTGATGCAGTTGGAAATAATGTTAAAAATTATAATTCATTATCGAATATTACAATACGTAAAAAGAAAGTTGTGCTAAACTGGCTGTAAATCATAGAAATATAGGAATCAGGGAGGATGATTAATGAGTAAAAAATATTTAGACCATACACAAAAGCCGTGGTTTCGCGCACAGGCATTGTTAGAAGAATTAAGCCTGGAGGAGAAGGTAGCGCAGCTTTGCGGAGTTTTTCCGTTTGATGAGGACTATGATGATTTTGAGAATATTGCATCGAAAGTACCGCATGGGATTGGCGAAGTCAGTACCTTGGAAATGCGCCGGATAGAGTCTTTGGAGAAAGCGGCGGTCTGGCAGAAAAGAGTGCAGGAAATTGTAATGGAAAGCAGTGAGCACCATATTCCCGCGATTTTCCATATGGAAGGCTTATGCGGTCCATTTATTCAGGATTCAATAAGTTTTCCGTCCGGAATCGGGCGTGGAGCGGGATTTGATCCGGAACTGGAGGAGCGGATCGCGGAGATTGTAAGTCGCCAGGAAGCGGCTTGCGGAATCACCCACATACTGGCTCCGGTTCTGGATATTTCCAGAGATTCCCGTATGGGACGCCAGGGAGAGACCTATGGCGAAGATCCGGCTCTGGCATCCGCGCTGGGCGTCGCTTATACCAGAGGAATCCAAAAAGGGGAGACGGCAGGACGAAAAACAGAGAGTGTGGCAAAGCATTTCCTGGCATTTCATAATTCCGAGGGAGGAATACACGGAGCAAGCAGCGACACACCGGTAAGACTGTTGGAGGAAATATACGGGAAACCGTTTCAGGCGGCGATCAGGGAGTCGGATTTGTCAGGGGTTATGCCCTGCTACTGTACAATAAACGGAGAACCAGCGTCCGCTTCGCATAACCTGCTGACAAAGTTGTTAAGAGATGAAATGGGATTTGAAGGACTCTGCTTCAGCGATTATGGCGGAGTGGGAAATACGCATAGTTCCCAGCATGTGGGAGAAACCTTTGAGGAGGCCGGACTGATGTGTCTGAAGGCCGGAATGGATCTGGAGATGCCAAGCCCGGCAGGCTTTAATCAGGCATTTATGGAAATGTTCCGTAACGGGGAAGCGGATATGAAGCTGCTTGATCAGGCGGTGCTTCGCGTATTAACGGTAAAATTCCGGATGGGACTGTTTGAAAATCCCTTTTCACTACAGGGCGAGGAATTAAAGACGTGTTATTATCATGAAAATGACCATGAAGTATCGCTTCAGTCAGCAAAAGAATCTCTGGTTCTTCTGAAAAATAACGGAGTTTTGCCTTTAAAAAAGGAGATAAAGAAGATTGCGGTGATCGGTCCTCATGCAGACTGCGCCAGGAAGTTTTTTGGCGGTTACACGCATATGTGTATGATGGAATCCACTTATGCAATCGCGAATTCTATTGCGGGAGTCAGCGGAGTAAAAAGCACAAAGCCGGAAGAGATTGTGACGGTTCCGGGCACGAATATTCAGTCCGATGAGACAGAAGAATTTGACAGAATCTTAAGGCGTCAGAAGCCGCAGTGCAGAAGCCTCCTGGAAGAACTAAAGGAAAAACTGCCGCAGGCAGAGATTGCGTACTCTTATGGATACTATATCGCAGGCGAAGATCAGCGTCATTTCGAAGATGCTTTAAAGCTGGTCAGAGAAGCAGATGTTGTGATTCTGACTTTGGGAGGGAAACACGGAACCTGTTCTATGGCTTCTATGGGAGAAGGCGTTGATGGCAGCAACATTAATCTTCCGAAAGGACAGGATGCATTTATCAGGGAAGCAGCAAAATCAGGAAAACCAATGATTGGTATACATTTTGACGGAAGACCGATTTCCAGCGACGCTGCAGACCAATATCTGGATGCGCTCCTTGAGGCATGGAATCCGTCAGAAACCGGCGCAGAGGCAATCGTTGACACACTTTTGGGAGAATATAATCCAGGCGGAAAGATGCCTGTGACAACTGCTTACCATGCCGGGCAGATTCCGATCTACTATAATCATCCGTATAATTCCTGCTGGCATCAGACGGGAAGCATCGGATTTGCGAATTATGTGGATCTGCCGCATACGCCAAGATACTGTTTTGGATATGGATTATCATATACACAGTTTACTTACTCCAATCTTGTGCTTTCTGAAAAGGTAATCACACCGGATGGAACAATCCGCATAGAGGTAGATGTGGAGAACTCCGGAGAGAGAAAAGGCGATGAAGTCGTGCAGCTATATGTGGGTGATCTGTATGCAAGTATGGTAAGACCGGTAAAGGAACTGGCAGGATTTAAACGGATCACATTAGAACCTGGGGAAAAACAGACAGTGATTTTTGAAATGAAGGCAAATCAGATGGCATTCCTGGATGCAGACATGCGCTGGAAAGTAGAGAAAGGTTCCTTCCGGGTAGAGGTTGGAAGTTCATCTGAGGATATCCGTCTGACGGACGAATACCAAGTGACGGAGAATGCGTGGGTGAAAGGCCGGGAACGTGGATTTTATGCGAAGGCAGTAGTAGGAGGAATCAAAAATGGATACAAAAAAAATTGCAAGACAGATTGCGGCAGAATCAATTGTATTGCTAAAAAATGATCAGAGTATACTCCCCTTTTCTTTCAAAAGAAAGGTCGCTTTTTTTGGGCGGACACAGATTGATACCTATTTTTCTGGAAATGGTTCCGGAGCATCCCGATCATCTCAAAATCTCAATATTCTTGAAGAATGTGAGAAAAGAAATCTTCATGTGGAACATGGATTAAAAGAATTTTACCAGGAGGCGCTTAAGAGGGATGAGGGCAAAAAGACGCCGGAGTTTGATTTCTCAAAGGTGACGGAATCTGTGAACAGCGGAATCATGTATGAGATTTTTGGTAAATACCACGCGCCTGAGGAGGAATATGAGATACCGGTTACAATATTGGAGAATGCCTCTGCATTTACGGATACTGCTGTGCTGGTACTTGGAAGAAATTCCGGAGGTGAAGAATGTGACCGACATCTTAAGGGGGACTATTACCTGACAGTATCGGAGCAAAGACTGGTGGAACAGGTATGCAGAAGTTTTGACAATATTGTTTTGATCTTGAATATTAACGGTCTGATTGATCTTTCATGGACGAGAGAATATCCGAATTTAAAGGGAATCCTATTCTTAGGCATTTGTGGCGAGCAGGGTGCGGCAGCAGTGGCAGATATTCTGGTGGGGAATGTGAATCCTTCCGGGAAATTGCCGGTGACGATTGCGCAATGTTACGAGGATTATCCTTCGGCCGGACATTTTTCATGGGATAAGGAAAATCCGGATGAAATACTGACATATGAAAGCTATGGACTTAACGCAAAAGAAAATGGAAGCACAGGATATGAGAAAAGCCCGGTTACAGTATATCAAGAGGGTATCTACATGGGATACCGCTACTTTGACACATTTGGAAAGGCGCCGTTATTCCCGTTTGGATTCGGCATGTCGTATACGGAATTTGATATTCGTATTACAGAGATAAAAAGGAAAAAAGGCGGTCTGGAGATTTTCGCGGATGTGATGAATACAGGCGACCGGGCAGGACGGGAAGTTATTCAGATGTATATTGCGGCGGTAAAAACCAGATATGAAAGTCCGGCACAGGAATTAAAAGGGTTCGTAAAAACAGGAGCGCTAAAACCGGGAGAATCAGAAACAGTAAGTCTCTTTCTGCCCTGGCGCGAGATGTCCGTATATGACGAAGAGGAAGCTGCTTATGTAATAGGACAAGGAGCATATCTACTTCGATGCGGTAATTCTTCCAGGAATACAACTGCAGTTGCAAAAATCCTCGTAGAAAAAGACATTCTGATAGAAAAATGCCAGAATCGTCTGGGGCTTAAGGCATGCGATCAAAATAAGATAAAATTTCTGTCTCAGGAGAAGGATACAGAAAAATATAGCGGCTCAGAAGAGTATTCAGAGATCCCGACATTTATTTTTCGAGAGGAAGACATTGCAAAGGATCAGGATTGGGAAATAGCGCATGAAAAGAAACTGCGGCAGACAGGAAAAGAAGAGATGAACCTTAAGGAGTTCACGATTGAAGAATTAGCCGCGCTGTGCGTGGGATATGGTCCGGGTACGCCGTTTTCGGCGTTTGGAGACGGCAGTGATCCTGAGACAATATTTGACGAAGATGGAAATCCTTTGACTACGAACAGCCATGCGGTGGGATTTAACGGCTATGTGTCGCCGGCAATGGAAAAGAGAGGGATTTGTTCTGTCTTTTATAAGGATGGTCCATCTGGAATCGGCGAGACGGCATGGCCGTCAGAAATGTTGCTTGCCTGCGCCTTTGATCGGACTATTTGGAGGAAATTCGGAGATGCAATTGGATATGAATGTGAAAAACAACAGGTAGATATCTGGCTTGCGCCTGCTGTGAATCTACACCGGAATCCTTTATGCGGTCGGAATTTTGAATATATTTCGGAAGACCCATATCTGACTGGGATTTGCGCCTGTGAAGTAACGAAAGGTGTACAGGAAAATCATTCTGTGCTGGTCTGCCCCAAGCATTATGCGGTAAACGAGCAGGAAACTTACCGTAGAGGCAGTAGTAAGAAAAATTATGACGCAGTGGATTCGATCATTCAGGAACGTGTAGTGAGAGAATTATATCTGAAGCCTTTTGAAATGCTGGTGAAAGATGCGGAAATTCATTGCCTGATGACTTCTTTTAATAAGATTAATGGTACATTTGCCGGAGGAAGTGATGAACTTTGTACACATATCTTAAGAGAAGAATGGGAATATGACGGCGTTGTTGTTACCGACTGGGGAGATATGGATGTTGTGGTAGACGGTTCCGACGCAGTGGCTGCAGGTAACGATGTAGTTATGCCAGGAGGACCTCCGGTAATCAAACAGATTATAGAAGGACACAGGCAGGGACGGGTGACAAGGGGAGAGTTGGAAACGGCAGTAAAGCATCTTCTGAGAATGGTGGAATATTGTAAAAAAGATACAAAGTAAATGATGCAGGGATATCATGCAGAGGTAAGCGGATGACAAGAAAAATGCGCATAGAGTTCAGAACTGTGGAAGGAATAAGACAATTTGCCGATGCGGTAAGTAAAATTTCTGGTAAAGCAACGATATTATCAGGAAGATATGCTGTTAATGCAAAATCGATCATGGGGATTTTTTCCATAGATTTGACGAAACCGTTAATACTTGAAATTGCAGACTGGAAAGAAGAATATACAGAGCTGTTGAAAGGATTCTTATACGAAACCGTGGGATATTTATAGAAGTAAAATTAGAAAGAGAAGAAAATTAAAATGAAGGTCGCGTAATTGTGAAACCAGACCTATACGGACTGGAAAAAGATATTTGTTCCACGAACCATTTTGAACAAGGGAATTCATCCGCGCCAGTATTTGGATTATTACCGCTTTGTTTCTGAAAGTACACTGAACTTTTGTAAAAGGCAGGCAGAAATTATCTGAAAGTACAATAAGCCAGAGGATTACATTACAACAAATGGTAGCAGTAGTATGAAAGTATTGAGTATAAGAGTTTAGATTTACGAATGAGCGTTTAGTGGAAAGGATGTTAATGATGCAATTAGATAATGAAAAAGTACCTATTCTTCGAAGAGGAAATTTAGTTATAGATTTGAAATACCATAATGTGATAGTTCATGGAAAATCTGTTTTTCTTCAAGCAAAAGAAATGCAACTTCTTTATTTATTAGCAGAACATCCTGGATGGGTTTATACAAAAAATCAGATTTTTGAATCTATTTATGATGAGGAATGCTCTATGCTTGCAGATGATTTTCTGATAAATAATAGAGTGTATTGTTTGGTTCGTGATTTGCGTAAAAAGCTAAATGATAATTCAAAACATCCACAATATATACAAACAATTCGTAATATAGGCTATAAATTTATTGTCCCAGAGGAATAATCTTCTGGGACAATAAATTTTCATAGATTTCGAGTAGTCCATTAACATTTTTGAATTACCCTTGTAAAAACAATCTGATAATTAATTGCATATTTTAGTTAAATTCGTATAGAGTTAGTGAGGATATTTCAAAAAGTACACTTTTTGGTATATAAAAAAATATACGGAAATCCTGTGCCAAAATCTATACACCGCTACTTTTGGTATATGTCAGAAAAAGTGTGGACATTTTGGTACATTTTGCAGAGGGAGGCAGCGAGTATGGCTACTTACGGATACCATCGTGCCAGTACACGAGATCAGCACTTGGATCGGGGGATACAGGAACTTCAGGTATTCTGCCGGGAACATTCCATAGAATTAGTAAATATCTTTACAGACCAGCAGACTGGGAAAAATTTTGACCGGCCAAGATATACGGTTCTGGTGGAAGATGTTCTCCGGAAAGGGGATACCCTGCTTGTGACCGAACTGGACAGATTAGGCAGAAATAAACGGGATACCATGGAACAGATTCGGAAACTGCAGCACATGGAAGTCCGTCTGATGGTTCTGGAACTTCCGACAACTTTGATGGATCTGTCAAAAATGGACAACTCTATGGCACGTCTGATGATGGAGACGATCAACAACATGATGCTGGAGCTTTACGCGTCTATGGCAGAAGCCGAGCTGGAGAAAAAGGAGAAACGTCAGCGAGAAGGTATCGCCATGAAGAAGCTCCGGGGAGAATGGGATGATTACGGGCGGCCGCCTGCAATCAAAGAAGAGGTATTTGAAAAGGCTTACCAGAGAGTAACTGCAGGCGAGATCACACAGGCGGAGTTAAAACGGGAACTGGGCCTCTCTCCCACTACGTTTTATCGCTATCGGAAAAAATATTTTGAAAAAAATCCGGAAATTTTCCAATCTCAGAAAAAATGACACTATTACTTATATGAAAGACAAATTATTTACAGGAGGTAATAGAGTTGTGAGTGAAAAAAGAGAAGGAGCATTATTTTACGACAGGGAAAGCGGACGGTACGATATCCGGTTTGACCCGGATTCATTTTATGGCGGATTGCATTGTGGAGATTGCTTTGACCTAAAAGTAAAGAATGCTTGGGTTCCGGTCAGAATTGAGATGGATGATACATGGTATCTGGCAGGGCTGCCAAAAATCAGCCTGGATGGTCTGATTGTCCGGATATAAAGAATGCAGTTGGGTATTTGTGGGATGAAGCGGTCAATGGATCAAGTGTTCATGAGGTTTGAAGCAGATTATGATGTTGTACTGGAGTGTCTTCATGAGGTGTATGGTCTGGAGGTAGGCCATCTGCGCATGGGAAGGGATTTCCGCAGAACCATGGTATTTCCCTTTATAAAAATGCTGGAAAAGTATTGTTGCGGCATACCGATGGAGAACTTACATAAGGTGCTGTGGGAAATCTACCGGGAAAGTGTGGGAGAAAAAGATTTTTGTGAGAAGGCGGAAATCATTCTGAAACCATATTACAGGGAGGTACATCCAGCAGAACAAAAGACTGGCGTTTAATGATACTGCCCTGTATGAAAATGAATCAGTAAAAGAGAAATTCCGGTTGGGGTTATCCTTTCCGGAATTTTTCCTAAAATAATCTATTGTTGATTTTCCCGGTTCGATTCCATACAATATGATTTTGAAAATAGAAAAGATACCAAGAATAGATATGAAATAAAAAGGTGATGTAAATTGAGATATTATATTGCGGATCCACATTTTTTCCATGGGAACCTAAATACCAAAATGGATTTCCGGGGATTTGGGAGTGTGGACGAGATGAACGGATATATGCTGCAGAAATGGAACGCGAAGGTACGGAAGAATGACGAAGTGGTGATCCTTGGAGACTTGTCCTGGGGAAAGGCGGAAGAAACCAATGAACTGCTTCAAAAGCTGAACGGGCGGATCTATCTGATACAGGGAAACCATGATCGGTTCCTGAAGAACAAAGATTATAATGCCAGCCGTTTTGTCTGGATCAAACCCTACGAGGAGTTACAGGATAATAAGAGGAAAGTCATCCTCTGCCACTACCCTGTCATGTGTTATAACGGGCAGTATCGTCTGGATGAAAAGGGGAATCCTAAAGTATATATGCTCTATGGACATGTGCATGATACGTATGATCAGCGGCTGCTGGAACAGTTTCAGGAGATCACAAGGCAAAGCATCCGCGAGAATCCGGACGGGGAGAAACGGGTAATTCCCTGTAACATGATCAACTGTTTCTGTATGTATTCGGATTATACGCCGCTGACTTTGGATGAATGGATTCTATGCAATAGGAATAGGAGGGAAAAATTATGTGCGGAAGATTCTATGTAGATGAAGGGACAGCCAGGGAGATTGAAAAGGTAATCCGGAATGTGGACCTGCGGATGAAAAGAATGCATTTCGGGGATATTTACCCTTCCCAGACCGCAGGGGTTCTGACAGTGGAAGATTCCAATCTGGATCTGAAAGAAATGCACTGGGGATTTCCGCAGTACCGGAAGAAAGGGCTGCTTATTAATGCCAGAGCTGAGACTGCCCTGGAACGGAAGATGTTCCGCGAGAGTGTCCTGTATCGGCGCTGCATTATTCCGGCAAGGCATTTTTATGAATGGGATTCGGATAAGAACAAAGTGACGTTCTTCCAGAAAGGCAAGCCGGCTTTGTATCTGGCAGGCTTCTATAACAGGTTTCAGGATGAGGATCGTTTTATCATCCTCACAACCCAGGCGAATGCGTCCGTAAGCCCTGTTCATAGCCGGATGCCGCTGATTCTGGATGAAAACGAACTGGAGGATTGGGTGTATGATGATAAATTTACGGAAGCTGCGCTCCATAAGGTTCAGCCGGAACTTGGGAGAGAGCGGGAATATGAGCAACAAAGTTTGTTCTTAACGTAAGAAAAGCCACCGTTTCCTGGTGGCTTTGCGGCTATGTCAGTAAATCTGTGTAAGTAAATTATCTGAAAATTTCCTTTGAACTGCTTGACTATCTAATTCAAAATGTCGGAAGCCAGTCAAGACAAGGGTTCCAGTCTTTACGGGCTTCTGGCATTTTGATAAAATTCATTATGGCAGTTCAGAGGAATTACACACTTAATCTGACACTCTCGGCTTTGCAATTATTATGTTGGCATTTTATACAGTCTGAAGTCCTGCAAGCTGTTCTACCTCTGCCACACTAAGGGCAGAATATTCTGCGATTTCTTCAATCGTCAGTTTTCCTGCTTTCAGCATTCTAAGTGCAGTTTCTTTTTTTGTTTCATCAATACCCTGATTTCTTCCACGATTTAAAATAGTCCTTGCTTCTGTTGGGATCAATGGCCCACGCATCATATCACCTATACCTTTCTGCACGTTTTCTGTTCAGTTAGCAGAATTGACGATATATCTCAGATTTTTACAGATACTTTTGGGACACTTCCGGGCTTAGCCCATATTCCTCCTGAATTTTTGTCACAATAATGTGCGGTGGAATATTCAGGCCTTTTAGTACGGAAACCAGCTTTTTAATATCTTCATTTCGGGTTTCTTCTATGATTTCTTCTTCCCTCATTAACAGTGTCACGTATTCCAACCTCCATTCTTTGTTTGCTTTTACCTGAGCCACCTTATCTTCAATCTGTTTCACAAACGGATTGTCGCTTTTTTCGCCATTTACATACTTAAGAAATTCCTTTACATCTTCATCTTCTGCACGAGTATAACCATTTGTATTGAAGAAGATCTTTTTTGCTCCGTCATCTAGCTTCAGTTCCGTATCTTCTAAACAAAGATTTTCAAAGGTATACTGCGCCATCCCCTGATGGAATGGATCAAACGTGCAGATAAATATGATAAAGCTTTCCTTTAGTTCTTTATAGTTAGCGCCTTTTTCTATGGTATTTAGATCGATTAAGCCTTGGTAGTAACGGCTTCTCCTAGGTAGATTTTTATTAGATGTCGTCTGTATTTCCAAATCGAACACGCGGGTTTCATTCTCAACATACACATCCAAACGCACGCTTTTTGCATCCTTTTCAATATCAAGTACTTTCTGCTCGTCTAAATATATAATATTGTCTATTTTAATCTGAAGCAGTTTCTCTAAAAGAGTTTTACACAGTTCCTTATCCCGCATTACTTTGGCAAACAGGAAATCATTCCCTATCTCTAATGCTTCCCATCTTTTGATTGCTTCTTGTCTTTCCATTTTTATATTTCTCCTTTTCTTTATTTTAACATGCTGTTTCTATTTACTCAATTCTTATTTGGGTAATCTTCGTCAGTATAAAACCATGGAATCTGCCAATGGCAGTTTCTTCCGTATGCTATGGCAAAATAGAGGGAAATAGCTGCTACTCTCTCTACATGGCCTTTCCTTACTTTCTATAAAGATTCCCTGTTATATTGCTTTCCTGTCACAATAACCTTTGCAGGCTCTCCAACAGATTTACCGTATTCTTCTGAAACTGGGGATAGAACTCTTTTTCCGTATGGTAACAAAGATAGAGAACCCCGAACATCGGATTCCACAACTGAGGCATAGCCGCTTCACCGAATGTTTCTTTGGCTTCCATCAGTAATCCAACCATTTCTTTGCGGAAAGTTGTCCAGGCTATAAAGAACTCATCCTCCAACGGAATATGAAACTGGTCGAACCATTCCTGAAGCGTCTGTGTTCTGGTATCATCCCCACATCCCGGATTGGTATAAAAATACTCAATCACTGGTTTTGGAGAATCATCCTCACTTTCCTTGTCAAAACGGATTCCCCGTCCAATGGGGAACATTGCACAGACGTTCGGCTTTGCATTATGGATCAGACACTTCCGGTTCTTTAAAAACGGGCAGCGTTTGACAGTCCCCTTCGGTTTGAGCCGGACAATCGGAAATCCTGATTCCGCCCCAATATAGCATTCGCAGTACTGTTTCAGAACTTCTTCCATAGAAAGTTTCAGCTCTCTTGCCATACGGAATAAGTCCAGCGGCGATAAGAGAATATCCTCCCGGTTGATACAGCATTTTCCGCATTGTGTGCAATGGAAGCGGAAAGAGCTGTCGGGCACCAGCTTATTGTTTTCCAGGTCATATAATAATTCTTTCGTTCTTGTATCCATAGATATTCCTCCCCGTTAATGAATCAATGCCTCCAGCGAAGCAATCAGTTTTTTATGATTTTGTTCGTATTGCATCAGGAACGGCTGGTTCAAGTCAAAATCGGTGTATCTGTACAGCATGCAACTGAACAGCGCTTTGGGCTTTTTTCTTTCCGGTATCTGTCTGAGCAGCTGCGCAATCTCCAGTGCGGCAAAAACATCCGCACTCACAAATGCCCGGTCTTCCTGAGTGAAATACTGGTTCATCCAGTCCCGTGCCTTGAATTTCCTGCCTGCAAAATGGTGATTCTTCTCCGTACTGAGAAGATAACGGAAAGAAGACACACCGTCCGGTTCCGCCATCAGCGGGTAGGTACGGCAGGCCCGCGGCTTTGCATCCTGAATCATACACAGGTTGTCCTTCAGAAAAATGCATGTATCGTCCGATCCCACTGTCTTTAGTGTATAGATAAAATATCCGCACTCATGAAGCGGGATTGGCTCTGCATACCGGGACAGCATATCGTCTATGGAATCAAATGTTCCGTCCTGATCCCGCAGAAATCGGGCTATCCGATAGACATCCAGACTTTCCAGCGGGACGCTTTCCTTTACGTGGCGGCAGCATGCGCCGCAATGATGGCATTCAAAGAAGATTCGTTCGTTCCAGTTCACAGGAATCAGGTATTTCATTTCGTTTATCATATCTTTCATAAGGTTACTCCTCACTTTAAAGCTATTCTTTTATACACATTGTTTTTTCATATTCCAGAATCTGATCCCATGTCAGCCATTCCGGTTTTTCGTCGTCTGCGAAGTTATTCCAGATATCCTTCATGGTCTCTATGTGCTTCCGTTCATCCGATAAAGGAAGAACTCTTGGAGATCTGTCTCCATATCCAAGGTAATAGTCACAATCGGATCTCAACCTGCCCAGCATTTGGTACTGAAATTTTTTGTCTTCATCAATCCGCTTTTCAGAGGACAGGATGACAAAAGGTCTGCGGATTGGCAGATCCGGTTCGCCATCAAACGCGTTATATAGTGCGGAGCACAATTCCGGCTTCTCGCTGCCTAATGTAATATCTTTCCATAGACGACCATATTGGTCTTTGTAGACAGGACGTGACCAGAAGTCTTCGCCAATCGGCTTCATTGTTAAAAGATCATTCTCTTTTTCTCTCATATTCTTTTCTCCGTGTTCATATCTTTTTGATTTAGAGGTTATCCCCAGTCATGTTTACCGTTTCCTCTTCCATAAAATTTCTGATAAGAAATCCAGAACATCAAAAATTCCCTGCTGATAAGCCAGCCTTCCATATTCAGAAGCGCTTGCGTTGTTCTCTTCCAGGGCGTCATTAATCAACTCCCATTGTCTCTCTGTAAATATATCTTTTGACAGCCTGCCTGCTTTTGCTTCGGCACGCTGCTTTGATTCTTGATAGTTCCTGTCTTTTCTCAGGGTATCTTCCAGGGCAGTATCCAGCCTGTGTCGGATCAATTCCTGCAGGACGGTATTTCCTGTATTCCATTCTATGTCCGGGCAATGAGCTTCCGGATCACTTGCCGTATCTGAATCACCGCTGCCGGAATTACTGTCATCTGCAGTACGGCTACTGGAAACCTTGCGGTTAACAGCAGGAGTATTTTCCCGGCTGATATTCTGGAACAGATTGGTGACCAGAAGGAATCCAGCCTGTAATCCCAGCTCCATATATACGCTGGCGTTTTCATTCACAAGCGCATTGGCGGCTGATAACAGCACGGAAGCGCCGTCTTCACCATATTGTTTGGCAACTTTTTCAAAAGCCAGGTCAGCATCATCCATACGCGTTTCATAACTACGGCGCTCCCGGTCTGGAACCATGCCGTACAGCAGATAATCTGCAACGCCTCTCACAGTTGCGCGTTCAAATATATTTTTTGCAAAATTCATAGGTATCTCCTTTCTACGGAAAGAAAGGTACAGCGCAGAGCCATACCTTTCTATCTTATCTCTTATTTGGTTATTCTTCAGGTTAAAATCATACAACAGATATGCCACACCTTTTGGATGATATTTGTCAAACCATTTCCAAAGTTCTGTCTTCGTAGTCCCGGCCGGAAATGTGATTCCATAGAGGGTCAGCGTCTCCGGAAGAAATTCATTCCCGGAGTCCGGCGTCTCCAATACGATATCCGTAAGCTCCAGCCACACTGCCTCCACAATTTTCTTACACAGATCTAGAACGTGGTCATAATCACAGGTGTTGTGGCCACATTCACTGCAGAGCAGCAAACGCTCCCCACAGGACGGGCATTTTGTAAGATATCCTTGAACCTCCGTATCCCACAGAACCGAAACCTCCGTATTACAGTGCGGGCATAGTTCGTAAATTCGTTCTTTCATAGTAGTGTTCTCCAAATGCGATAGACAAAAAGTTATGCGATCATTTCCAGAAACTCTTCTTCTGTTAATACAGGGATATTCAGCTCCTGAGCTTTTTTTAGCTTGCTTCCCGCTTTTTCTCCGCAGATCAGGTAATCCGTCTTTTTCGTTACGGAGCTTCCGGGTTTCCCGCCAAGCTCCAGGATCATTGCGTTGATCCCGTCGCGGGTGAAATGGGTAAGTTTTCCTGTCGCAACAACCGTGCATCCCATAAATGGATTCTCTTTAAATTCTTTCATTGTGTGTTCCTCCTTTGATTTGAATGTGAGTTCTTTTTGTAATTCTTTCCATAAACACAGGTTCCCTTCATTGGAAAACCATGTGTGAATGTTGTGGTTCAGTGTTTCCCCGAAATCCTCCAGCTCAGTAAAGTCATAACTGCCGACAGCAGCGGCCTCGAAGTCATCCAGATTTCCGGAAAATACGTTATCTAAAATCCGGCTTTTTGTGCGCCCGACCATAGGGATATCCATTGCCACCAGGAAGTGTACGAAATCCGTATCCCTGCTTCTGGTAATAGAATCCCAGAGACGTTCATAGGATTTCTCACCGAATCCTTCTAACGCCAGTATCTCTTCCCGGTGCTGATCCAGATGGTAGAGATCCTGAAAGGAATCCAAGTAGCCAAGCTCTAAGAACCGTTCCAATGTAGCCAAGGAAAGCCCTTCGATATCCATAGCCTTCTTACCCACGAAATGCTCAAACTTCCGTAGGATCTGGCTGTCACATGCCGAATTGTTGCAGTGGACAGTCTCCACGATTCTGCCGTCGCCGGTTTTCCTGCGTTTAATCCAGGTAGCCGACTGGCAGCACGGACAGAGCGGCGGGACAATATCCCGGTATCTTCCCCGGTCCAGATTTTCCTCAATGTGTGGAATGATCATGTTCCGTTTGGAAATTAGGACTCGGCATCCCGGAACCAGCTCCAGATTCTTAATGAAGCTTAAATTATGCAGAGATGCTCTTGATACTTCACAGCCGTCGATCTCAACTGTATCGAAAACGCCGACTGGGGCAATTTCTCCGAAGCGGGTAGGCGTCCATTCAATCTTCCGTAAAATGGTTTCATACTGCTCATCCTCAAACTTGTAAGCAAGCCCGTCCTTGTAATGGTGTCCCGTCTTTCCGCAGCTTTTGGAATAACTGAGGCTGTCAAAGATTGCAACAATGCCGTCAATCGGGATGTGCCGCTTGGATGCTTTTGCTGCCAGCATGTCGATACTGGTGGCAACCAGTTCTTCTGATGGCGCCGGCCCTTCTATGGAAATATAGGGGCAGGTATCGAAGCCAAGCTCTTTTAAAAGAGAAAGGCGCATCTGCCTGCTGTCGCTGTAGGGACTCTCATCCAGCCCTTCTAACACATTGAACGGGGAAAAATAGACGCAGCGTTTTGCGCAGGTTTCCGGGTTCAGGCTCCGTACTGTGCCTGAGACGAGGTTGCGCGCATTGCGGAATTTCTTTCCATCGCTGTCTACGAGTGTTTCTTTGAGCCGTTCAAAGTCATTGATGTGGATGTAGGATTCCCCGGTGATAACCAGGCGTTTCTCATAAGGAATTGATAAGGGGACATTCTGATAGGCAGGGAGATTGTGGGTGATTTCTTCTCCGATTTCTCCATTTCCACGTGTGGAAGCCTGTATCAGATGCCCGTCCTCATATACCAGCTTGGTCGTAAGCCCGTCCAGCTTCAGCATCAGTAATGCCGGGTTCCTGGCAAGAAGCGCTGTGATCTCCGTTACCTGTTTTGTCTTTTCCAGAGAAAGCAGTGGAACGGGGTGCTGCACTTTTGAAAGGCTGCTGACCGGGTAATAGCCGACTGTCTGTGTCGGGGAATTGGAGAGGATGAATCCGGTCTCCGTTTCCAGCTGTTGAAGCTCATCGAATAGCTGGTCATATTCTTTGTCTGTGATCGTCGGCGCATTTAAGTTGTAATAAGCATTCCTGTGCTCATTCAATTCCTGCACCAGAGATGTAATTTTCTGAATCTGGTTCATGATATTCGTCCTTTCTTTTGTTGGTTTTGGGATATTTCTAAGAGATGATTCCGGGTGAATGAAGAAGCAGGTTCTGCATAAAATATTCGCCTGTGCCTTGTCCGGATTTGCTGTAATAGTAAGCATGGTCGGAAAGATATTCCTCTGGATCCAGATACTCCTGATTGACCTCCTGTATCAGCCGATCCAGTTCCTTTTTGGAAGGAGCCTTGGATCTGGGAAACAGAATTACTTCATGGATGCTGCTTGGAATAATGTAAAAATCCTCTTTAAAGAAATCTGCAATCTCATCCATCAGGTTTTTACAGGTCATTAAGACAGCGCCGCATGAGAAGTATTCGTTTGTTAAAAAATACATGTCCTTATTCGGATCATTGTCAGATATCGCAGCGTAGTATTCACTTTTTAGAAAGCCGCGATCCAGAAGATGCTGATTCAGATTGGCGAATTTTATTGGCAGCAAACGGTTATAATTTGCCAGCGCCTGCTGATGCAGTTCCAGAGTGTCAACGCCCCATTCCTTTAGCACCTCATCATTAACCGGCATACTTAAGAGCATCTTGTCAGACTTTCCAACAAGATAATGGTAGACGATAGACAGGTCCTGGAATGGGATATGTGGGGCTGTTTCTAAGAATGTGCGGTTTTTCTCTGTATTGACCAGCTTCATGATGATCCTGCTTTTGGCGGCGGAGTAATCAAGGAGTTTCTTCTCATCCACCTGTATTGCAGGTAAAGATTGGTACAAACCTGCAACCAGGTCAATGACCGTATCAAGCTCCTTTGTCGCCTGATAAAATTCATAGTATTCCTCCAGATAGATCGTGGGCGATGTATTTGCAGCCGGATTTTTGAAAACAATCCCGTACTTCATCTGCCCATTGGATTTCATCCGCTTTGTGAGACGGAGACTGACATTGCCAAGTTCTCTGCCCTGTAATCCCTGTAAAACTTTCTCCCTAAATGTTTCGTATGTCATTTGAACCCTCCTTTTCTTGTGGTGTCACCCGAAAGGAATGTATATTGTCCTCCCTTCTATTTGCGTTCAGGCAAAAAAAGAGAATGAACACCATAAGCATCCATTCTCCCATTCACTGCAGAAATCCTACAAAATGCAGAAGGGGCATCTCCTCTTCTGCAAACAAAAAAAGCCAGAAGCTTCTATGCCGGGCATAGTAATCCTTCTGACTTCATATACAAACCTAAACCGCGTGTGATATCCTTCTCGGACTGACACAAAAAATAATTACAATATCATATTAACACTATATATTGTACATGTCAAACAATAAAACGCAAAATATAGTTTATTTAATGAATATAAAACAAAATATAGGGAATACTATTACAAAGACTTCCAAAATATGGAAAAAGAAAATGGAAATATCTGCTTGATAAAAGAACATGAGTTCTGTATAATGGGATATGGTGTTAGCAATGAATTGACAAAATACGAAAAGATAAAAAGAACAGTGAGGATGAGGCAGAACATGGATGTATTTACCGTATGCCCGGAATATGAAACCGACCATTTCAAGATAAGGAAGCTGGAGGCAGGAGATGTGGAGGGGCTGTTTCCCTGTTATTCCGATCCGGAAGCCGCACGTTATTTCAACGGAGACTGCTGTGGGGATGATTTCTATTATACGGATAAGGAGAAGTTCCGGGAATGTGTGGAATACTGGCTGAGCCGGTATGGGGGAAGAGATTTTGTCAGGTGGAGCGTTCTGGATAAGGAAACCAGATTATTGATTGGAACGCTTGAAGTATGCCCTTCTCTGAAGTATGCGGTTGACGGAAGGAAGATGGGGATTCTACGGATCGATTTAAAATCAGAGTATGAGCAATGGTCAGTATTAAAGGAACTGATGGATGTATTAATCTGCCATATCTATGAGGACTTTGAGGTTGCCTCTATCATCATGAAGATTCAGAAGAATGCCGGGGAGAGACAGAAACTGATAAAAGAATACCAGTTTGTGGCCGCAAAGGAAGAATGCAATATCTCTCTGGAGGACTATTATATCAGGTATTGTTAGTGAAAGAACTTATCGTTGGCGGTACATTTACATATCGCTGAAAATTATGGGAGATGTCATTTTGAAGATAGAGATAACGGATATCGAAAAAAAGGATTATAAAAAGGCAATCCAATTTGCAATCAAAGGCATGCATTTTGACTGGTATTTGGATAATAAATTTTTGCTCAATGCATATGGCCGCTACTTTTGGTATCTTGAACTCAACCGTGCCACACAGGTTCTTGCAGCATATGTAGATCATGAATTTGCGGGAGTTTTATTGGCCGAGATCAAAGGAGAGGAAAAGAAACATCAGTACGTCCTGCAGCAGATTTACGTTAAATTCATTGATCTGATGCAAAGGAGTTTCTTTCAGGGTGGTGCAGGTCTCTATGAAAATACCACAAAGAAGCAGTTGGCACATTATTTAAAATCGGAAGCCCCTGATGGAGAGATTATATTTCTTGCGGCTGACCCTGAGTGCAAGATTAAGGGAATCGGAACAGCGTTATTAAATGCCTTTGAAGAAAAGGAAAAAGGGAAAACGGTTTATCTGCATACGGATGATGCCTGCACGTATCAGTTTTATGAGCACAGAGGGTTTCAAAAGGCAGAGGAAACAGATATTGTTTTAGAAATGCCAAAAGGCAGGGTTCCGTTAAAATGTTTGCTTTACCGTAAAAAAATTGGATAAAGACAGGAAGACTAAGACCATGGAGGAAAACTATGCGTATAGAACATATTGCAATGTATGTAAATGATTTAGAAGCAGCAAGGGATTTTTTTGTGAAATATTTCAATGCGGTACCAAACTGTGGCTATCACAATAAAACAACAAATTTTCGATCCTATTTCTTGAGTTTTGAGGATGGTGCCAGGCTGGAAATTATGAATAAACCGACCATGGAAGATGTGGAAAATCCATTCATACGTACAGGATATGTTCATATTGCGTTCAGTCTGGGCAGTAAAGAAGCTGTTGATAATCTTACGGAGAGAATGCGAAACGATGGATACCATGTTGTCAGCGGACCCCGAACAACAGGTGATGGATATTATGAAAGCTGTATTGTGGGAATCGAAGGAAACCTGATTGAAATAACGGAATGAAAATGAAAGAGCCACCTGTTAAAAGTGGCTCAGGTAATGATACGGTTAAAATTTGTCTTTTTCCAGTTAGATTGGTTATTTTGTCTGACAGGGCAGAATTGGAAATTCCAGCTCTGTAATAGACCATTCGATCCAGTCACCTTGTATGACAGCCCTGGCACTGTATCCGCTCAGATAGGTATTTTCCAGTTCTTCTTCTGTCTGGGAAATGTGATCCAGTGTCATACGGAAGCTTTTCGCCATCTTTTCATAGAGTTCCTGATAATCGGTAGAGACATCGGGATCATTCAGACCGTCTCCATAACTGCATAATACATATAGCTTCATACATCATTCCTCCTCGTCTGTTAAATCACTCAGGGAATAAGGATCTTCAAAGCAGTGGACTTCAATTCCTGTATCTCCCAAAAGCGCATCCAACATTTCCAGTGTATCTGCGGGATATCCCATCTCAGCAAAGCGCTCCATCAGAGTAGCATCCGTAGTAAATAGTTCTCCATTCTCCAGTTTCTCACCTGCCAGAATACCTGCCGGTGTCAGGAACGCTTCATCTTCCACGGACACAGCATAATGGTCGGGGAAATACTGACCGGAATAATCGGTATTGATATAGGTGTTGCATCCCGGTTCTATGCTCTGCATGACAAAATCCACCTGATAGGCTTTGGCAATCGCTTGGTATGCTTCGTAAAGCGGAGACCATGCAGCAGAGGTACTGAGAAGGATGTTGTCCGGATTCCGTTCCATATAGATGACCGTTCCCCGGAAGGAGATGCCTTCTGTGGGGATATCCTTTAATTCAAACAGGTTCCCAATCCACGCAAGGTCTTCATTGCGGCAGAAGGCAATGGATGTCTCCAGATCTTCCCATAGTGCATCCAGATGTTCCGGATTGGATTGCGAATAGAAATAGACGTCATCACAGCAGATATTTGCCATTACTCATCCACCTCCGATTCCATATTCCAGCATGGATTATCTTTTATGTATTTCTCAATTTCATCAATGACAAGATCAAGGGTCACATTATAGGCAGTATTGGAATCTTCCATATCGTTATATAATTCATATGCCAGATCAAGAAGCTTTTTCTCCTCGGAAAGCGTTTGGTAAGGAAGGTTGCATAAGCCGATTCCTTCCTTTTTACGTTCCCTGCAGCGGCCGATAAAATCCATTTCCCAGTAAAGGTACTGCCGTATGCGGTAGAGTGTCTCCATTTCCTGGTCTGACAGGTGTACAGTTGTTTTTGGTTCTATATGAGTCTTCATAGTCATTCTTCTCCTTTTCTTCTTTGACTGATTCATCGCCTGGATGAATCCTTGCATTTGGATAAAATAAAAATTTCCACTGAAGATCTAACTCCTGATTCTCCCAGATTCCGTCTCTGCAGATTTGTCTCATCAAGGTATTATAGGTGACAGGTTCCGCATCCGGATTGTCCAAGTCAAACACCAGGCAGGTTTTCAGGTCGATGTATGGCCATAAGGCACATTCAATCTTTTGCCGAAGCTCCAATGCCATCTGATAAAGCTGCTCAACATTGTAGGTTCTGGAAATACAGGAACTCATTTGCCGATCCATGCCGGAATCTGCAATCACTTGGTTGATGACAGCCGCCTGCTCATCCAAAGAGATATCTGGGTTTAGGATAAGGTGATTGATAAGGACCGCCTTTACAAATGCTGATGCAGTTTTGTTAATCTCCCGGATCAGAGCGTAATAAGGCTGCTGGTAATGGGATTTCAGGACTTCAAGAGGGATCATTTCACAGTTTTTCTTTAGGGTGGAAAGCAGCTTTTGAAGGCTGCTTCCCATTTCTTGAATCTTTGTCAAGCGCACATCACCCCGCTTTCGGCAGAAATGGTTTCGTATCTGAGATGGTAAATCGTGTTGCATGTCTCAAATTTTATACCGTCTTCTGCCACTTCCATAATCTTTAAGACCATAGAAGTTGTAAAGAACTGATGACGGGTACGGATCCATGCGTTTTCTCCGATGCGGAGAGGCAGGGACAGGGTGCCGGTCATGGTGACGATGGTTTTCTTGACATTCTGTAATGGTTCTTTTCGGTGTCTTTTCATAGTAGATGTCTTCCTTTCTTAAAATTGCGGATTTATTCTCAGTTCCACGTTAGATTTAGTTTTTCGTTTTTAGGTTGCTGCATAGTTTAATTGATAGCATCCCTGGGCTGTCCGGAGGTACTGATCCGGATGCTCGTAGATGGTTGCCCGGATCCGGTCCTCATAGTGCGGATTCTTCCGCGCTTTGGGATGGTTCCGAAGCAGATCGTATAGATCCGATAATGCTGCCGTCCCTCCCATGCTTTCCATGGTCATCCGGATCAGATGGTGCCAGGTAATGGTCTGAAGATCTGTCTGGCTTACCGACAGGCAGCCGTCCTGCCTGCAGGAAAAGGGGACTGTCAGGGAATCGGCTTTCTTTAGAATCAGCACATATTCCGTAACGACCGGGATAAACGGCTTTTTATACCTGCGGTTATCCGACACGCAGTTGAACTGCCCCTTTACAAGAAAGGATTCAAATTCGCCCATACGCATCAGATCGTTCTGCGTGCTGTAGAAATGGCCGTCTTTCCGGATATCCCCCACCAGTACCGCAAGCCTGCCGTCCTTGCGTAACGCAAAGAAAAACTTCCGGATACAGTAATTCAATTTCTCAAGGAAGTCCTGATAGTTCTCACATCTCGACAGGTCATCCGGGTGAGGCTTTCCCCACATATTTCCACTGTATTTGATGATGTCGTGGTACGGCGGATGAAAGAAGATCAGGTCTGCCGAGTCTTCCACATCGTTCTTTAAAGCATTCCAATTGCCGTAACCGTAAGCCGGAGACGGATTCAGGTCATATAGCAATGACCGTACTTGAAACTGGTCTGCCACAGCCTGGGAAGTTCCGGAACCGCTCATGGGGTCCATCAGGGTAAATTGGCTTACATCCTTGCCGTAGTAACGCTTGCAGTTCAGAATATAGCGCAGGATGGAAGAAACCACTTCCGGAGAGCAGTTCCCTCTCCAGTGGTTATCTCCGCCATTTCCGCGTTCTGGAAATGCCATAAAGGATGTGAGCTCTTTGCCTACACGCTTCCGTAGTCCTTCTGTACCCAGCATTCCGGCAATGGTCTGCCATTCCGGGCCAAATTCATTCTGAAGAAGCTCTGCCGCCCGTTGTATTTGCAAATCGTTCATAGGAATCCTCCTCTACATCAGGGCAAGACTTCGTAACCGCCGGCGCATCCGACTGAAACGGCTTTCCACGCCATATACGGTGAGGCTGCATTTCTCTGCAATCTCCTGATAGGTGTAACCGTCCGCTTTCAGGCAGACCACTTCCTGTTCTTTCGGGGTGATATAGGCAAGCAGCTTGACCAGCAGTTTCTGGTTATCCAGAGTTTCAGCCGCCCTCTGCATCCGGTTGGGGAGAAGCGTGTCAATGGATAGATATTCTTCCTCTAAGGGGCCGGTAACAGCCGAACGCTTCCCGCGGCTCCAGTAGGTATATTCATTGATGAGGCAGTCATTCATGTTGCGCCATGCAATGGTACTGAAGGCGTAATCGGATAATCTGGGTTTCTCCAGATATTCCTGTACGGCTAACAGATAACCAAAGATGACGATATCATAAAATTCCTCCGCATCCAGCCTCTTTCTGGAGAGAAAGCAGTCTACGACCTGATGGTTCTGCTCTGCAAATCTTTGCTGTTCTGGGGTTAATAGATGTATTTTTTTCATAAGTATTTTATCCTTTCTTCTAAATTTGCGAATAAATCTGTTGTATAACAGTGATTGTTCACTGTTCAGATTGTTTTTTGCTAATCAAATTCATGTGCGATTGTGGCCGCGACTAATCTTGTACATCCGATTTCCACCTCGGTAAGAGGCTTTGTGGAAAGCACTGCTAATGCCAGAGGTTTTTCGGCGTGGACAGGGAAAAGTGCAGCGACTGGTGTTCCTAGACTGGAGGTGAGATAAATTGGTCTGCTCATGTCCGGGAGATATTCTTTTTCAGTCCGAATGCAGGCAGAGAGTCCCTTGGAGACAGGAGTTCCGTCTGGGAAGAAACCGCCTACCGCGCTAACGATCTGCGTATCGGAGCAGAGGGCAACGGTGTGCCGGCTGCTGTTGTACAGGATGGTAAGGAAGGATGCGAGCCTGTGTGTATCTATTGGCAGCTCCCCGCATTTCCTAAGATGGATCTCCTGGCCGGAAAGCTCCGCTTCCAGAGAATCCTGATTCACAAGATTTAAAATCTTCCGCATCTTGGTCGGGATTACAATCCGTCCTTGTGCATCCAGTGTGCAGATATCGGAATATTTCATAGATTCACCTTCTTTCTAACGGAAAAGAAGCCGCCATAGGGCCGCTTCCTTTTCCAAAAATGATCGTGCCTGAAATCTAAGCGGCATAGGTGTTTCCTTGCCCCTGATTTTGGTACTGGTTATTCTGTGTATTATTTTGCATATAGTACGGAGTCTGGTTTTGGTACTGTCCGTTCTGTGCATAATTCTGAGTTTGATCTTGGTACTGACTGTTCTGGGAATATTCCTGGGTCTGCCCTAGATATTGCCCGTTCTGAGCATATCCTTGATCCTGCCCCTGATTCTGTGACTGCCAGTCCTGCTGTTGTTTCTCATACGCCTGCTTTCCGTTTGCGATCAGTGACGGCGCCATACACGCTTCCCAGTTGGTGATATAGGAATCCGTGCGCTTTAGGAGCGTATAGAGGTCCATATCCGTCAGCTGGATAAACGCATTTTTCTCCGAGAGAAAGCTTCCGGATTTCATATAGGAACCGCCTTTCTGGTTCTGGACTTTCACGCCTTTCCCATTTACGATCTGAATCCGCCACGGGCTCTTCATCGGCCGCCCGCTGGAATCGTTCGTATGGCGTGAGATGGAAAACTGCTGTGCAGTAGAATACCCCTGTGCATCAGGCGCGCCGTAGATCTTGCTCTGGGACCATTCAAATTCCTGGAACCCTGCAGTGATCCGGGTTAAGATGAACTGGATCTGTTCGGGAGCCAGGTTGAACTGGGTGATCACATTCTTATCGCCGGTGCCGTTGGAATAGTCCTGGATGGTGAGCTTGATCAGGGAATTTGCCTTATGGTCATTCTCCTTATACTCGCCTTTGGCGTGGAGTTGTGCATAGTGGGTCAGCGCAGCGCATTTCAACTGGTCATAGACGGCAATCAGTTTCCGGTCGGTCTGTACTTTGCAGATCTGAGGGGAAATCCTCGTCTGATAATTCTGATTCATGAATCAATGTCCCTTCTTTCTAAATATTATTAAGCTGTTTCGCATCGTACCGTAGGAACCATCTCATCAGGTAATATACGGCACAATACGAATTTCAACGTGTCATTATTTCAAATACTGCTTCACAAGAAGCGCCATGTTCTTCGGCAGTTCTTCGAGCTTTGTGATATCCAGGAATCCATCCTGATAGATTCGCTTGATGTTCTCTTTATCTGAGCCGATAGCAGCCGCAAAGAGGATGATTCCCTTCTTTGAATATTCCTTCTTGATCCCGCGCAGGTCTGCCTCCGCTTCCGTGCCGATGTACCCGTAATCCGCTGGCTGCCCATCGGAAATGATGATGAGCAGCTTCTGGTTTTCCGGACGCTTGCTCAGATGCTCTGCCACATAACGCAAGGCAGCGCCGTCCCGATTGCCGTTTCTGGCGCTCATATCCATTAAACGATAGCGGTCAGAAGAGTCTATGGAGTCAAATTCTGCATAAGAATACAGCGCTACCCCGGCCTCACAGTCCGGCGTGGTATGCCCGTAGATGGTGACCGGTATCTGCAGGCTCTGACAGAAATCGTAGAGTACAATCGCTGTCATCCTCGCATAAGTGATCCGGTCGGAGCTGCTCATGGAGCCGCTTTCATCAATCAGAAGACCGACCGCCAGCTTTTGCTTTTCCGAAGGAAGCCTTGTCCTTGTAAAAAATGTACCGTCTTCATGGTGCAGCGCCCTTGTATCCAGGCGTTTTCCAAATTGCAGGTTTTTTAACTTACCGCCTTCGCTTTCTTCCTTCAGGAGCGGGGCGATGGTCTTCTGTAGTCTCTTGGAAGCCCGGAGAAGCGGCGGCGCAACGGACTGGTAGGCTTTTATTAAATCATCTGATACAATGCACATCCGGTTTACGGTCACATGGATCCCTGTATGGGCGTTGCCGTAATGGATATCATTGGCCGCTTTCTGCAGTTCTTCCGTCATTTCCTGCTGGTATTGTTCCTCCGCTTTTTCCGTTGCCACACTGTTCAGGATACGGAAAAGGTCGCTGGCAGATTTCTCATAACCGGAACCCAGGTATTGGTGGTTATAAGTAATGCCGGGATTGTTTCCTTCTAAAATTGTGGAAGTTTTTGCAAGCTGGATCCGGTCGCCCTCTTCAGTCACGACATCTTGCGCATGGGACATGGCATTCTGGCGTGCCTGTGGAGATAACTGCAGAGGCGAAGAAGAACCTTGTGCCTTCTTTCCGGCTTCCGCCTGCTTCGGCATAGCCCCGCCTTTTCCAGAAGGCAGAGGGGTGCCGCCCTGGATCTGGTCGCCCAGAATTTCGCTTAGCAGTTTTTTTACATCCTCTTCCGAAGCAGCTTTTAGCTTTTCTCTGGTGTCCTCCACCATTGGTTTGATATACTCCCAGAGAATCCCCAGAATGTGGTTGGAGGCATGGAGCCGGTCTTTCACATCATCCGAGTAGATAGATTCTTCCACATATGGTACGCAGTCCTCCAGGTAATCCAGATAGGGACCGGTGTAACCGTGGAGATTATTAACTGTACCTGCCCTGCAGTATTGCAGGAGAAGGTTTGCCACAATAGCAAAATCCGAAAATCCATTGTCAATCTGGCTCTGAAGGGACGGCATCAGTTCATTCATCCGCAGGCAGTTCAGCTCGATCCCCTGCTTAAAAATGCCGGGATAGGCGTCACACATACGGGCTTCAATGTAAATGTCTTCTAAAATATTGCTGATATGGGAGGCGCACTCAGAAAGCGTCAGGCATACAGCCTTGTCTTTTTCATGCACGGCTTCCAGCATTTCCTCACAGCTTTCCTGGTACTGGTCATCGAAAGACGGTTCTTCTGGATAGAAAGAGCCGTTTTCCATGCTACGCAGATACAACCCAAGGGTTGTGAAGTCCGTAAATAACAGATGTGCTGTTTCATGTCCGTTCATCCCCACGAGGCTTTCGGAGCGAAGCATCCGGGACGGGAAACTCTGGGTAATGGAGTTGCCGGCATTGATGTGGATCTTATAGTTATCCGTATAAGCAAGCCCGGCGCCAGCGGAATCGTCCCACTCCATCAGCGTCTGCAGTCCCTGGCGGTAGCGGCCGGTAGCCGCTTTCGCCATAGAGGACAGGTATTTCTGGTAGGCAGAGGACAGGAACAGTTCTTCATCCGTCAGGGTAAGTGTCTGATCCTTGATCATCTGCTGTAGTTTTTTCTGGTTGCTGTTCAAAATTCATTCATCCTTTCTTTTCATTATTTTTATTTGTAAACGCAAAGGCTCCATACAGCGCATATTTAAAAGAGCTATACGGCTGGTGAGCTTAAAATACCTTCTCCGTCAAAAGTTCTTCCATGGTACAGCAAAAATAAAGCGCCATACGGTAAGTGATATAGGTCGGCGGAAGGACTTTGCCGGACTCGTAATTCATGATGGCTTTCCTCGGTACGTGCAAAATTTTCGCTAGCGTTTTCTGGGAGAGCCTCCATCGTTTGGATTTCCTGAGATAAGAAAGATTGGCGGCTAAAACTCCCCGCATTTCTTCCTCTGTGATCTGATAATCCCTCATAAAAAGCCCCCTTTACGCCACAAGGATGGAATCCAGACAGCCGTTCTCCACTTCCTGCCTGCTCTCCGCATCTGCCGAAACAGAGGATAGAATCGTGTAGTGGGCGGCTTCCCGGATATCCCCGCAGACCATGAAGGACTGCACCCAGGAGATCAGCTCCCGGACTCCGCAGCATCCGTCTGTGATCAGGTTCTCGCGGCAGTATTCGGATACGGCTTTGACGATCTTTGCCATGGTGGTTACGGTCTTTTTGTCACTACAGCCGGTAATGCCAAGGACACGCTTGACTAAGGTATCCTCATCCGGCTCATCCAGATCGATCACAAGGTTCATTCTGGAGATGACAGACTGGTTCATCTGTTTACAGCCTGCATAGTCATTATTAGTAGTTACTACGATTGTGGTATCTGGATGTCGGCTGATTACTTCCCCGTTTGGCAGGAACACGCTGTTACAGCGGTCCAGCAGGGAATTTAGGCCAACCAGCACGCCGGGATTGGCAATGACCGTAGGCTCCTGTAATTCCACAAGATAGCCGTAACGGATTGCTTCTACCAGCGGTGTGTCCACGTATTTAAACTTCTGGTGGGAATCCTGCTTTGCGTAGTGGTCATGCATTTCATCAAAAATCGTATCCACAAGCTTCTGGTAAACCGTATCCTCATCCACCGTTTCATCATAAGTGCCGGTTAGCTTCTGGTAAGCCGTTGCCGGGTCCATCATGATGTCCTGGAATGTAGGATATTCTCTCTGAAGAGCGGAAAGCTTCCCGTCTACATCGGGCAGGATCTGTCCGAGCAAATCGAAAATCTCGGTATTTGCAGAGCAGGTAATGCACCGGTAAGGGAGATGTAGGCCGGAAGCAATCGCTTTGGCGCCTTCGGTCTTTCCCGTCCCTGCAGGCCCTCTTAATAAGAAGTTCCGCATGGGTGATACAGTATTTGTGGTTAATTTGGCGTGTTCACAGATCCGTTTGATTTCTGCCGGTATGATGTACCAGTCAGGGATCTGCGGCACGGTGAGTTCTTCCTGGGGAGTCAGTGTCCGGGATTCGGACAGAATGTATTTTCCTACGAAATCTTTTTTGGAAACGCTTGCTAGTACTTTCCGGGTAGATGTACCGGGCTTGATAACCTGAAAGGTTCCCAGGATGACATCTGTTGGGGAATAAGTGCCTTTCTGTACTGTAAATGCTTTGAGCTGTGGAATGGAACCGTTGGTTGGCGTATCATTTTGAATCCCACCGACTGTCAGGGAGGTTCCATAGCGGATACGCCGGTAAAGGTTATCGCACAGGATTGCTGCGGTCTCTGCCGTTTCGTCCATATTGGGATAGCCGTTATCCCGGTCTTCCTTCAGCTTCTGGTAGTGCTCATTGAACTCGTCATCCGCCATAGCAGTTGGGATGAGAGCAAAGATCAGGGCAGCGCCGCTTTTGTCATCTTCCTTCAGCATATATTTTTCCGGATTGCTTTCCGGATCCGGAGGCATCTGGTAACAGCCCACTGTAAATTTGCCGTTTGTCCGGTTGTAGACTGCTACGTGGAGTTCTCCGGTCTTGCTCGGATATTCCGCAATCGTAAAATTATTTCCCTGGCTTCCGATTGCACCAAGTTCCTCCGGCGGTTTCCCGCCTGTGGGTGATTCTAATTCCAGATATGTCAGGATTGCCCGAAGTGTCGCCGCATGGAGCGTGGAACGCTTCTGGGGCTGTATGCAATGCTTGGAATAGACATTTTTAAATACCGGGTCATCGGTATAATCCTCGAACGGTTCTGGCAGCTTTCGCTTAAAGGACCAGTTGGGTAATAGATTTCCATTTGCCATAATCATTCTCTCCCTTCTATGCCCAGGATACTTCCAGGGTGTCATTGGTTTCCGCTGCTTTCAGCTCATCACGGGTAAAGATCTCCATGAGGGCTGCCCAGTAATCTCTGGGCGGGAAATGCTGGAAGGTATCTTTTATTTCCGGGGTATTGTTCGCATAAATAAATATTTCCCCGGCTTCATTGATAAAAAGCTTCTGGTATCCCCTTGCCTGTAGGTCTCCGATCAGCTCCGTCAGTAACGGCTTCCCGATGAGGGAATACCAGGATTCCGGATCTACATGGACGGGAGGTTCTGCTGGATTTTCAGGATTACCAGGCATAGGGTTATCCGGATTCATCCTCCCCGGGCTGGGTGTGAAATCTGTAATAGTCATCATGAAAAGCTTCAGATGTCCATAGCGGTCCAAGGAAATATCCGCGAAATTATAATCTCCCGTATGGAAGGTTCGGATGCGGATAAGGTCGCAATTCAGCAGGGACTCCGCCTTGATGGGCCGGGTATATTCCCAGGACGCATCCGGGTAAGCCGCCTTGATCTTATCCGTGACCTGGTAACTGATCTGCCGGATCAGCAGCGTTTCCATGTCAAAGACAGGGCTTTTCTGCCGGATTTTCCTACGCTTCTGTATGTGTAAATGGGTATCTCTTAAAAAGGCTGGAACTGGGATACGCGGCAACATGGGAATCAGGAGGAAAAGAAGACTTCCTGTGATTCCGGCAATTGCGATGCCGGCAATGACAGTCCGATTCATTTGTTCCGGAGTAAAGAGCAGGGCCAGGAATAAAATCAAGGTTGCTACTCTTATAATCTTGATACTGTTGTGTTCTGTTTTTCTTGTTTTCATTTGGAATTCCTTTCATTGAAATTTGTGTAAAAAAGGAACTGCAATATCCGGATTGGATACGCAATTCCTTTCTTTTAGTGATTCGCAGAAGCGGCTGCTGTTGGCCGACTCCGTAACCGGTGATTCTGAAGTTATGCAGTAAAGGGAAGCTGTGAAGCCATGCCCTCCGGGATGTTGGTAAACCCGTCTCCGGCAAAACCGCCCTGCTGTTGGCCATACTGGGCGTTCCTTCCCTGCTGCTGGTACATCTGGTTTCCAACGGATCTATTCTGTGCAGGGGCATTTGCCTGGTAAGAACCGCCTTGCGGGGTTCCTCCGTTCCCAGGCTGCGAACCGTTGCCCATGTTACTGCCTCCATTCGGATAGCTACCGCCTGCAGTGCCATTCCCGTTATTCGGATAGTTGGCACCTGCATTTCCGTTACCAGCATTGGAATAATTACCATTCGCAGTACCATTGCCGCCATTTGGATAGCTGCCTCCACCGGAGGGATTGCTGCCGCTCGGATAGCTTCCGTTTCCGGCAGCATTTCCACCGGCAGGATAAGCGCCTCCCTGTGCAGCACCGGCAGGATTCTGATAGCCGCCGTTTTGCTGGCCTGGATTCTGATAACCGCCGGCTCCCGGCGTAGCTGCGCCTCCATTGTACGGCGGTGCGCCTGCCTGGTTTCCGCCTGCATCTCCTTCTGATTTGTTGGAAAGGCAGAACTGCCAGTCCCGTACATTGATCTTGGCGCCGGATCCGGCCTGTCCTGCTCTCTGTCCCTGACTGTAAACAAAGGGATGGAGTTCAAGATCTCCATAGATATACAGACAGGTTCCTTTCTTGACTCCCGCCTTCGAAAGCCGTTCTGCCAGATGCTTGTTTAGATAACACTGATAGAAAACAGATTCATACGGGTTTTCCGGGTTATTCTGTGCGTTCTGGCTTCTTTGTGAGGTGGCAAGGTCTAAAGAGATGTACTCCGTACCGTTGTTCCTCCCCTGCTGCATGACGGGATCCTTGGTGACCCTTCCCATGAGATGAATGATTACTGACATAAAATTTCTCCTTTCTGCCCTCTGGGCGTTGAAATAATAAAAATAGGTAAAAGAATAGGAAATCCATGTTTCAGATTTCCTAAAAATAAAAAAAGAGCCCTTAAGCGACCGCAGGGTGCGGCTATCCTAATGACTCTGATTTCCAAACTTAAACTCGCGTGTGCTCTGGAGGAATGGTCCAGACTCCCGATATGGGATAACACAAAAACTTAAATACATGATTATAATAACACAAGATATAGTGATAGTCAATGAAATAAATTCTATATATAGATTTTTGGGAATAAAAAGATTTGCTTCAGCCAATTTGCAGGGAAGGAATGGCTTGCTAATTTTTATCTTAGATGTTAGTATAAGATTGTAAGAAAACATTTCCTAAAAGATAGGACGGAGGTGGGGCAGTTGGCAGATATTCCTGAAGCAGTCAATATTCAATGGCATCCCGGTTTTTATGGTGCAGCAGAGCTTGAATTTATATCAAATAAGGGTGATCTCGAATTCCAAAGGGAATTTAATCTGAGCAAAGAACCTATCCGGATGGATTTGCTGATTATTAAGAAACTTTCGAATGTCAGAACAAAGAATGAAATTGGACATATTTTCAGAAAATTTAATGTCGTGGAGTACAAAAGTCATGACGATGCCCTGTCCATAGATGACTACTATAAAACGGTTGGTTATGCCTGTCTGTATAAAGGGTTAGGAGAAACTGTAGACCAGATTCCGGCTAATGAACTAACGATCTCTATTTTCCGGGAAAGCTATCCGAAAGAAATGTTTGAAGCAATGAAAAATCTTGGACTGGAGATTAAGGAGCGTTATCCGGGAATATATTATATTAGTGGTAAGCAGGCTCTGTTTGATACTCAGGTTGTAGTGACCAAACAGCTTAACAGAGAAACACACCGGACATTGCGTGTTCTTTCTAAACATGTGAAGGAAGAGGATGTCCGGGCATTTGTCGAAGAAGCAGCGCTGATATCCGAACCAGGAGACAGAAACAATGTAGATGCAGTTCTGCAGGTCAGCGTTTCTGCTAATAAGGAAATTTATGAGGCAATAAGGAGGTGCGATAAAGTCATGTGTGAAGCATTGAGAGAACTTATGAAGGAAGACTTTGAAAAGCAAGAACAGGAAACCAGGCAGGAAACAAAGCAGGAAACATTGCTTGAAACAATCAAAAATCTAATGGATACAATGAAATGGACAGCGGAGCAGGCAATGACGGCCATGAAGATTCCAGATGCTGATAGAAGCAAGTTTATTGCAAAATTATAAAAAGTCGAGATACGGAATGATTGCCTAATATAAATGAAATTCCCCACAGTAAACTGTGGGGAGTAATTGATTAAATTAATTATTGATTAAAACAAGTAGGGATTTCAAACTTAACAGACTTCTGATATCTATATGTCTTTTGAGCTATTGATATTATTTTGTCTCTTCTGCCTTTTTATCTGCAACCATTTTAAGTGCATGGACAAAATCAAAAAAGTCTTTATCCGCAACTGTATTACAATCTTTTCCGCCTTCATATGTGTATCGCCAATCTTCAAAAGCAGTATCATATAAATTAAGGCACTCATCGATGCTCATATATTGGTTGGAGTTTTTATTTTCTAAATATATTTTTTGGATTTCTGTTTGTATATTTGATGGTACTTTTTTAAATAGAGCTTTAAGACCATGAATATTACGCCCATTTTCTTTTGCATCTATTCCGTTTATATATAGTAATTGCTTAAAATATAATTCGCAGGCTAGGGCAAGATTTACAGTATATGCTGGAGCGTATATACCTAATAGAAAACCATCTGCCTTTTCGCATTTTTTCAAATAACACGCTGCATCAAAAAAGCCATTTGTCAACATATTTGATTCTTTAACATTAATTTTCGATTTTTCTTTTTTCATACTATTGATTCCTTTCTAATTCATTTTCTTTAGTTATTATAGACTATTTTGAATGATGCATCAATTCTTAAATTGACGATATTAAACGGTTATGATATAGGATGCCGTAAACACATCCAACCAACAGGAAGAAAAAGCTGATTACCGCTTGGGCAATCAGCTTTGTAAATAATGGTTTTGGCATGGTTCTCCTTTCAAAACTGCTGGAATGAAATCTGTTTATTAAGGTACAGGTTCCCGATTGCCTGCAGCACTGGATACTGGACGTGGAGAAGCTGTGCCTCGTCTGCCAGTGATTCGTAGGTTGCATCCGTATCCTCATAAAGCAGATCCCATACTTCCTTCGGATTTTTGGCTTTTGCCCCCTGCTCTACACAGGCAAGCAGTTCTGCGGTGGTAAGTTCCGTCGCTTTGGCGAGTTCCAAGACGGTTTCTTCCATTGGATCGCATTTCTCTTTCTTCAGATACCTCCCGAAGTCACGAAACCTTATTTTCCCTTCCAGATAGAGCTGGATGCAGGTGAAGAGCCGTACCGGAAAATGGTCAGTAACCGGCTGGATATGCAGTTTTCCAAGAAGCCGGTACAGGGCATCCACTCCGGTCAGCCCGTCACCCTTTACGATCAGTCCCCGCAGAAGCAGGCGGTTTAAGTAATGGGAAAAGGAAAGTCCTTCCGGGCGGCCGGAATCTGCAAGCCGTTTGCTATACGCCTTCTCCAGTTCATAGATCTGCAGGATCTGGAAGGCAAGGCAGCTCCAGAGTACAAGCTCATGTTCGGATAATCCATATTCCTGCCTGTTATTGATGACTGCCGGGACTGGATTTCCCATCTCATCCCTTTTGATTTTCAAGCTTCCGATTGCGGTGTATAGTGTCAGCATAATAAGTACCTCCTCTTTTTCATGTATTTTCTTTTGGAATTATGCCAAGAGAGCATATAATTCCTGATCTTCCCTTAACTGTTTCCTTGCTTTGCTCTGCCAAGCCCGGACATGGTTGGACGGGACGTTATAGAGCTTTGCCACTTCCGCACTAGTGTATCCGCTTTGCTGGAGGCGGAGAGATGTAATCCCCTTTTTCAAATGCTTACTGCCTGTACATTCCAGTCTCTTCAAGTAAGAAGCGAATTCCTTTGACAGTACGGCCTGTTCTGGGGACAGTGCGTCTGTTTTACAGAGTATAAATTCCGGCTCATAGGTACTGCCATCTTCGGCAGTAAGGATTGCATCCAGAGAGCAGAACGCGCTTTTACGTTTCCCGCAGTCCCGCCAGTAATCATAAATGGCATTCCGGATTGTCGCCCTTGCATATGGCGGGAACGGCTGTGTGGGACTGCATTTCATGGCGGCATTGCACAGGGCAAGATATCCGGTCTGTGTCAGCTCGTCAAACTCATCCTGTGACAGATTGGTAAAGCTTCTGGTAAGCGCCCGTACCATCCGGGGAACGAGGCTTAAATGAGAGGTTGCAAGCTGTTTCTGTTCATAACTCATGATTCCATCCATGGTATCCCTCCTCTTATCCGGCCATACCAAGCGGTACGTGGTTATTCTGTAGAACTTTTGAAGCCTCCTGTATCAGCTGGTCGCACATATAGTCACTGAAGTTTCCGATATGTGCCTGACGGGTTTGCAGACAGAATTTATCGCCAATCCACCGGTAAGCCTCCTCGCGGCTGAAAATTCCCTTTCTCCAAAGCTGATCGAAAATCTGATGGGCCTGGATGCGTTTCTTACGGAGCGTGCGGTTCGCCAGAGATCCTTTTGGTAGGGATGTCCCCTGATGGACGCCTACATAGGAATCACAGGCCGGATAGTGGCTGCATACATAGACCTTTCCCCCGGATGAGTGATGGCCATATACATAGGAAGCATCTTTTAAGATTGCAGGGCTGCCGCAGTATGGACAGCGTATGGTTTGTCTTTTCATAAATATTCACCTCTCTTACGTTTTGTATATGTATAAAATACTTAGAAATAACAGTTCTTACGTTTTGTATACGTATATTATAAGTAAATAGACAAGGGATTCCTATATGTCAAGAGCAAAAACAGGTGCCAATTTGGGACTTTTCCCCAATTTCCTCCAGTTAATACGTTAATGCAATAAAGTGAAAGAATAAGCACTGAAAAATTGTGCTGATGCAGTATCTTTCAGTGCTTATTCAGTAAGTCTTTATATGTTATTATATATCGAGAAGAAGGTTCTGGCGGCATTCTGCCTTTGTAAACTCATAATCTCCCTTGCCTGAAAATTCAGCTTGCTAAAAAGCTTGCTGTCCGCTATCATACTTCCGGATAAAATACTGCCTGGATCAGAGGAAACAGGCCGCTGTCTGTAAATCTCGGATAGTTGACTGCGGTAAAAATAAACTTATCACAGAAATACCGGAGCAGGAACAATACTACCAGTACGACACATACCCGGTAAAAAATGCGCGTCCCTTTGCTTCTCTCCTTGGAAGGGAAGAACCTGCAGTATAGGATAAAACACATAGGTATAAAGATTAAGCTGGTAAACGTCTGGTCAATGAATTGTATGATGGTAGTAAGATTTCTCATAGGTCATCCTCCGGTTTTTCTTTTCCCTGTACGTGACAGGCAGAGAAAGTGCAACGGATCGATGTAAAAATAAATATATCTGTTTCATCACCAGTCATAACAGTCCTTATTCTGGATGTCTAACAACGCCATGCAGGGGCAATCCGGAGAGAGGATTTTCTGTCCTTTTAGGAATTGTGCATACACATCCAGAAAGACGGATTCTTTGAATACCGCCAGGCATTCTTCCGGTTCCGGGCGGCAGGCGAAAAGCATATCTGCATCCGAAAGGGGAAGAATAAGAGGAACCGCCCGGTAATCCGGACAGAACAGGAATCCAGACTCATTGCAGGGATTCTTTACTCTGCAGCTGGCACATTCTACATAAATACAGCGATGCCAGTTCCCGTCACAGGCATCTAAAAAACGGCGGATATGTTTGGCATCCGCAAGGCAGTGTGTTGTCTCCATAGTGATCTCCAGATACAGGCAGCCTGTAAAAAGCTGCCTGTGTTGAAACGGGTGCCGATAGATGCGGCTGTTAGGGATTCACCCTGCAGCCTGCTAAATCTGCCGGCATAAAGTGAATGAGTTACGATATAAAATTATTTCTGATGCTTACGTCTCCAGTAGAGAACAAGCCCGCTGATAATGATAAGAAGCAGAGAGCCTGCAGCAATACAAATGTAAAGCAGGATCGGCGCTTCATCTCCGGTTTTAACAGGAGAGGAAATGTCCGGCTCTTTTGGCTCGGTTGGTACTTCTGTCAGCTTTATGGTCTGGCTTTTGGCCTTGATATCTTCATGGCTAGTAACTTCTACCTCTTTCTCCTTATCCTCTTCCTTCACCGTAACAAAGAGTTTCTCAAAGACAACCACATCATGCCCTTTCAGTTCTGTCGCGTCAAAGGTAAATGTGACATCTACGGAGCCGCTGGATTCTTCTGGTTTAAAAGTGGTTTCTGCAGTAACCGGTTTGCCGTCCATCAGGATTTCCTTGCCGGTTTCCTTATCCATTAAGGTTCCCACTAGGCGGTAGGAAGGGCCTCCCGCAACCAGATCCTTATATTTTACGGTATCTATGATCTGTGTCCCCTTCTCTGCCAGGGCTTCCTGATCGCCATCCTTACCATCCTTGGCGGTAGTACCGATTTCCGGAATATAGATACTTTGCGGCTCGGATTCAATATCTGCATGGACCGCCACCTCTTTTTCCTGATAGGATACGGATTCAAACGCAACAACGGTTTTGCCTTTCAGGGCGCTTGCATCAAAGGTAAAGGAAAGCTCCACGCTTCCATCTGCCGTTTCCGGTGTAAAGACAAGCTCCGAGGTAATTATTTTTCCATCAACCAACAGGAATTCGCCATTTTCCTGATCCATGAGAGTGCCGGTCAGTTTGTATTCCTTCCCCGGAACCAAGCGCTGGTAGGTAACGGTATCTACAATCGTCAATTCTTTCTTAGCAGGCGCCATCTGGCTTCCGGTTTCCGGGCAGGAGGCTTCTGTACCAATCTCCGGGAAATAAATGGTTTGCGGTTCGGATTCGATATCGGCATGTACCGTAAGCTCTTTTCCCTGATAAGAAAGGGATTCAAAAGCAACAATCGTTTTATTCTTCAGAGCACTGGCATCGAACGTGAAGGATAATTCCACAGTTCCGTCTGCTGTTTCCGGTGTAAATATTTGCTCGGATGTAACATGCTTCTTATCAACCAGCAGAGGCTCGCCGATCTCTTTATCCATAAGGGTGCCGGTCAGTTTATACTCTTTTCCCGGAACCAGATGCTTGTAAGAAACGGTGTCCGTAATCGTCAGTTCCTTTTTTGCAGGCGCCATCTGTGATTCAGTTTCCGGGCAGCTTGCCTTTGTACCAATCTCCGGGAAATAGATGCTCTGAGGAGTGGATTCAATATCTGTATGAACAGCGATCTCCTTCTCCTGATAGGATACTGATTCAAACGCGACAATGGTTTTGCCCTTCAGGGCGCTTGCGTCGAATGTGAAGGATAATTCCACTGTGCCTTCCGCCTCTTCCGGTGTAAAGACAAGCTCGGAGGCCACCGGCTTTTCGTCAATCAGCAGGGGCTCGCCGATCTCCTTATCCATGAGGGTTCCGGTCAGCTTATATTCCTTTCCCGGAACCAGATGATAGGAGACGGTATCTACTATCGTAAGATCCTTCTTTGGAATCGCCATCTGGGAATCTGTCTCCGGACAGCTTGCCTTTGTGCCGATTTCCGGGAAGAACATCTGCTGGTCCTTAAATTCCGGATCTGCATGCATCCCAACCTCTTTTTCTTCCTGGGTGACGGATTCATAGATGACCGTATTTTTCCCTTTCAGGGAGCTGCCGTTAAATTCAAACACAACATCCACCGTACCCTCGCTGGCTTCCGGGGTAAAGGTGGTCTGTGCAGTGATCGGAGTGTCGCCGTCTAAAAGAGGTTCTTCTGTCTCCACATCCATCAGCCTTCCAGTAGCCACATATTCCAGATTTGGAACCAGTCCTTTAAAGAAAATGGTGTCAGTAAGCTGTACCGTTTCATCCGCATTGGCGATATTTTCTTCGGTATCGGAGTCCTTCGCCTTCGTGCCGATTTCCGGGAATGAGATCTGCTGGTCTGTATCCTTTAAATCTGCATGGACAGCCAGCTTCTGCCCACCTTGGTGCAGCTCCTCAAAGATGACTGTGGTTTTGCCTTCTAAAGAGGTTGCGTCAAACGTGAAGGTAACCTCTACGCTTCCGGAGGACATCTTTGCCGTAAATTCCGTTTCAGCGGTCACAGGCTTTCCGTCAATCAGGATTGCTTCTCCGGATTCTGCATCCATCAGCGTGCCGATGACCTGATACTTCTGGCCCTTCTTTAATCCGGAATATTCCACAGTATCAATCAGTGTCACTTTCTTTTCCGGTTTGCTCATATGGGTTCCGGTATTCTTATCAAGGGCAGTGGTGCCAATCTCAATCTTGTCGTCGGTCAGCGTCCCTAAATCCACACTGACGGAATCCTTATAAATGGTGACCTCGAATTTTAAGAGATCCATACTCTCATTTGCCTTGCAGCGCTGTTCTTCTATGGTGTAGGTATCATAAGGAAGCGCGCCCTTGGAATCATTTGGCTTGGATGTCCCAAACCAGATTCCGTCTTCGAAGGTCTTCCCCTGGTTGGTATTGTGGGTGTGTTTATTCCATTTGGAAGCAGTGCTGGCGTAACCGTTCTTGTCGGTAACAATCGTATGGCTTTCCCCGGTGGTTACAGAAGTGATAGAGAATGGGATATCAGAAAGCCGTTTCTGTTCTCCATCAGCGACCTTGACAAGCTCCAGATCCCCACGGATGACTTGGTTTGAAATGGCTGCCTCTTCAGAAGTCAAATCTACAATCTCGCCGTTTTTTGTGATATCAAATTCTACAGAGAGCTTTCCTTCATTCAGATAGCCTTCCGGAGCCTTGGTTTCATCTGCCCGGTAATGCCCGAAGGGAAGCGCATCTTTCTTTGTGGAGACAGAGCCTTTGCTGTCTGTCGTCAGGCTCATAACCACCTGATTTTTGGTATAGGTTTTGCCATCTACCACAACAGGATTTTCATTTAAGGACGTAATGGTAAATGCTGCATTTTCCAAGGTAGCGCCGCCCTGGGGCTTTGCCTTTTTTGTCTCAAAATCCCGTTTCTGGAGTTTTACGCCGCCCCGATAGACTTGTTCTTCTACAGAAGAGGCGTTATAGCAGGATACGGTTTCCGCCTTGCCGCCTGCTGTGATCTTCTGTACAAATACGGTATCATTGGCAAGATATCCGGTCGGAGCCTTTGTCTCCTGTACCGTTACGGTGCCAAGGGGGAGGCAGGGAGTTTTCCCATCCTTCTGGGTATAGAACTCATCCCCGGATACCAGATAATTTTTGGAAAACTTTATTTTCCCTTCGGAGTCCGTCTTGAAGCTCCAGGTACGTGCAGGTTTTGCACCGTCTGCAGCCGGGTCTTTATCAGACTGCTCGGTATAAAATTTCACCGTAAACTGGGCCTCCGCTAAAGAAGCTTTGCCCTGCGGCTGTGCCGTTTTTAGCTCTTTATCAAGCTTCTGAAGCAGCAGATCCATCGGATTATTCTGAGGCACTTCCGTTACATTCAGGGAAGACGTCTTTTCCGGCTCTACTGTCACATTATGGGCCGTTACATCAATGATGTAGCCTTTGGAAGCCTTCAGCTCCTTGACCGTATAGCTTCCAGATTCCAATTCGCCGGATTTGGCGTAACCGTTCTGGTCGGTTGTCAGCTTTGCAACCATGTTTTCACCCTGATAAATGCCGTATTCCGCACCCTTTAAGGAATAATTTCCATTCCCGTCAGAGACAGCAGTATTTGCGGAAGCCTTGTGAAGCTCAATGTAGCCGTAGGGAACCTGATACCAGCTACCAACTAAAGTCTGGTTATTATTGCCCGGAACGATGAATGCCTTGAAGGTTGACGGAGGATCAGGAAGTCCCTTGATGGCATTTGCTATTTCCACAGATTTATCAATATAATTCTGAGGCGCACCATGGAAGGCGCCGCTGTCTGAAGCATAGCCTGCATAGATGTAGGCAACCACCAGATGGCCGATGACATAGGAATTATCATCCGACCATCCGCCAAGATACTGGTTTTTGATATGTTTGTCATAACCGTATCCGCCATTCAGGTAATATAATGCTTTCCGGATGGGAGAGTCATTGCCAAGCAGGGTGTAGGCATAGGTTCCGGATGCGGGTGTCGGCTGTAACGGTTCCACACAGTAGGCAGTATTGCTGCCGTCAAAACTCATTCGGGAAGTAAAATAACTTCCGTATGGAATTGATGCACCGGCATGATACTGGATAGTGCCGTCTGCGGCATGGACAGGGACGCTGCCGGAGAGGCAGGTGCCTGCGGTGACAAGGACTGCCAGCAGAAATGCGGACAGCCGCTTTGTAAGGTGTTTTGCTTTTTGTAACATAGATTTCCTCCTTGAAAATAAAATTTGCCGTCTCTACGGAATCCACAGTTTGCAGATTTTCCTCATGAGATGGCAAAGAAAAAAGCAGCCATATCAGCTGCTTCATCTACGAATTATTCAATTGTATTAGGCGGATGTTCTTTTAGAATTACTCAAACATCAGAAAGAACCTTGATGTTTATTCCTGCCATTTTTATAACTGCTCAGTACAGTACCTTCACAGTTATATGCGAATTGTTCGGCGGGCCGCGGTTCCTTTGTAACCGTAAACCCTGTGCTTTAAAAAATATATTTGTGCCCTGCATAGAATTACCCCGCTTTCTGTTTCTGGCGTGCCAGAATCTCTAAAAGCTCCTGACGGTCGGTGGTGATCAGTTCCTTTTCCAGTGCAGAAGCTTTAAATTCTACGGTGATATTATTATTGTTGGTTGAGATTAAGCCATTCCCCCTCTGAAAATGTGTGATGTTCATAACTTCGGTTTCTGATAAGTGAAGGATATGCTTCACCCTCTGGGCCTCCTCGTCCTCCATGTTCAGGATGATTTTGGTCTTGCAGTTATTGATGATCCCTTTTCCATATTTGCCGTCATCCAGAGCAAAGAAATCATTTAAGTCCTGCGTGGCGAAGATTCCGGCTCCTGAGTAGGCGCGGATGATCTTGGCAATCTCCAGCACAAATTCCGCAGCCAGGCGGTTACTGGAAGCGCCGATCAGCTGCCAGACCTCATCCACGAAGATTGCCTTTTCTTCCGTCCGGTTTTCCTTCGCCTTGTCCCAGACATAATCCAACGCCACAAACATGCCGACCGTTAAGAGGTCGCTGGAGCCGGTCAGCTCCGAGATATCCAGCACCGTATATTTATTGGTCAGGTCTACGTTGGTCTGCTGGTTGAAAGAGGAAGCAGAGCCATGCACCAGACGGTTCAAGATGTGCGCCAGCCGTTTCGTATTCCGGCTTTCCATCAGGATATCATAGACATCCTCCAGGATCGGCATCTCCTTATACTGGTTAGGGTGTTCCGGGTCAAGCAGGGATTCGTTCTTATGGGTAATCCCTTTTCTGGCATAGGTTTTGATTAGAGCCTCATCCAACAATTGTTTCTCCTCGTGGTTCATATCCGGGATCAGCAGGCTGAAAAAGATATGAAGCTTCTGGATCTTGGAAGCAAGCGCCGAGGCATCCAGCGTTGGGCCGTCCAGCAGTTCATTGACGGAATTATCGACCTTCCGGATCTCCATGATATTGATACAACTCCGGCTGGCCGGGGAGATCTGGATAAATTCCCCGCCTACGTTTTTGCATGCCCGGTAAAATTCATGTCCTTTCAATGGAGCGATGATAAATACCTGGATGCCTTTCCTGCGCATCCGAAGTGCCATGGTCTGCATGGTAAATGTTTTTCCGGCGCCGGAGCATCCAAGGATGCAGATGTTAGAGTTCTTATACTGTTTAGAGTCGAAGATATCTGCAATTACCAGCGAATTATTATGCTTGTTGACTCCGAACAGAATGCCGTTATCATCGCAGATACTATAACTGGTGAATGGATAACAGCTCGCCGCCCCGGTGGTCAGCACGTTCCGCTTGGATAGCTCATAGAGTTTCCTGTCCAGGGAAGCTAACGGCAGGGAAGAGAGGAACCCCTGCTCCTGCAGAAAATAGCAGGAGCGCAGATCCATGTCCTGGGAGATTAAGAGTTTTTTCATCTCCTGTATCCGCCACTGCAGTTCCTCCAGGTCTGATGCCGTAATGGTAATGAGGAGGTTCATATAATAGAAATCCTCATTATTGGCAAGCCCAGATTTCAGGAAATAGCCGGAGCGGATCGCAGAATCCAGATCGTCAAAGTCCGAATTGGTATCAGACGCATCCTTAATCTTGGAGCGGTTGATACGGATCTGTTGTCCCAGGCGCTGTTGGATCTTGTCCTTTGGCTGCTTATGCAGGTAAAAATCTATATCAATCCCTTCCCCCGCGTTGATGAGGAGGGAGAGCCAGCCGGGAGTAACTTTATTCTTATAACCGTCTGACGGAACCAAGAGGTAGGTATGGTAAAGCCCGTTGATCCTTACATAATTGCTGTGCTTGAAGTCCAGGGATTCCGGCGCGGTAAACGCATTGCTAGGGATGCTATCCAGATCTTTGCCCTCCGCCATGCGCTGTCCCAATACTTGGGTGATCCGTTCCGGGAGAGGCTTGTCGGTACACAATGTCCGATTCAATAGTGTATAGAGCACATCCGTAGTAAACTCATCCTCATTTTCATGGGATACCACATCATTGCCGCACTGATAGAGGAACGTCTTCGCAGTCTGAGCCGCCGTCTCCAGCGCCGCCAGGATTTCCTTTTCTTCCGTCTTCCGGTTTACATTGAACGGCTCATACTCAAAGATAAGAAAAAAGCGGCGGGATACGGCCTCCCTGGAGCTTAAATGCCGGACGAACTGGATATAGTCCCTCTGAAGCTCCTGGCATCTGAGGTCAGATTCCCGTTCCAGCTCTCTTGCAGACTGCTCTAAGTGCCGGTTGATATCTGCTTTTTTGGAGATCATCTTAATCTGAAGCTTTACAGGACTGATCTTTAAATAAGAAATAAAGCTGTAAATGATGCTCTGCTGTTCTCTGGCGCTTCTTAACAGGAAGTTGATCGGTTCAATCTCCAGGATCTTGATATAGCGGTGGTCGGTCGTATAGACAATGCCGTTTGCAATCTTTTCCACTGGCAGGTAATCCTCCAGTGTCTGATACTTCCGCTTTTTCTTTTTTACCGGAGCAGAAGGGCTGTCCGGATGTTTCTTCCGGTAGGTAGCCTCCCGTCTCGCTTCCTTTTCCAGCCGTGCGGCTTCCTGCTTTTCATATTTTCCCCGCCGTATGGCTTCCTTTTTTGCATATTTGGCTGTGCGGACGGCTTCTTTTTCCGCCTCCTTTCTCTGCCGTTCGCGTTCCGCCTTTGCATGTTTGGCATCCTTTAACGCCTGTGCCTGCTCCTTTTTTGCCAGTTTCCGTTCTATTTTCAGGATGCGGATATCTTCCTTTGCCTGCTTTTTAATGCCGCTGCTGGTAGAGGTATCGTAAATCCGGCGCTCCCGTTTCTTTTCTGTTTTCCGCCGTGCCGCCTCTTTTTTTCGGGCTTTCCGGCTGGAGTATCCGGTTTCATCAGACCCTTGGAGGGAATCCGAATCAGTGGCTCCTTCGCGTGCATGGTTAGAATTGTGCTTATGGTCAGCAGTTTCTTGTTTTTGGGGTCCCCTACGCTGTTTTCTCTTTTGGATCTTAGGCTCGCGGTTCCTTGCATGCTGCCGCCGTCTCCGAAAATCCGGCATGACGTCGGAGCGGTAGATGATTCTCCGGTTTTTCACGAACCGGAGGGCATTCATCAAAAAGGCGGTCAGACTTTCCCCGCCAATCCCGATCAGGGCAACCATAGCTGCCGGGAGGGATGTCATGCACAGGATAATAATGCGTGCGGTTAGCGATAAGGGCAGGTGGACCACCGGAATCCCGATTCCGGCTGCAAGCACAGCCCCTTCTATGGCATTGCGGATCTTGAACATTCCGCCCATAAACGTTCCACGCTCCATAAAGTTGCGGGGAATCAAAGCGACCTGCTGTTCTTCCGGACTGTTCATGGCGTTACCTCCTCTATGTGATTTGTGGAAGGATTGGATGCAGTATTTCCGATATTTCCAGTAGAATTTGGAACCATATCGCCGTCATTGCTTTCGGTATCTGCATATCCGCCTTCCTGCATAGCTTCAATCTCCTCGGTTGTTACGGCAGGAAGGGTATCATCCGTCCTGCGTGTATAAATACGTGTGTCTGCCGGATCAGAAGAAGGAACCGTCTGGTTCTCTTCCCCAAATGTGAATGTGCCATCCGCAGTAAGGCAGGTGACTGGAAGTTTACTGCCATCTGACAGGGCAAACAGGAAACGTATCGTCCCGTTCGAGGGATAACTGGTTTCATCTACAAGGAAGGTCACGGATGTGAGGTCTGCATAACCTGCTTCCTGTAAATAAGAAGTCAGTTGTGTTTTGAGGATATCTGTCTGCGCAGCCGGAAGGAACGTCTCCAGATCTTCAAATCCCAGATACTGGAGTCCGGTCAGGGATGCCGGATTGTTTACTGGCTGCTTGTCAGCTGCTTTTCCTGCTTTTGGTTCATTCCTTTTTTTGTCCTGCTGTCCGGAAATCTGATTCCGGTACATGGCAGGCAGTATAATGCCGACTGTTACGAGTGAAGCCAGCAGCAGGAAGGATAAAACTAATTTTTTTCTGCTCATGGGTTCTCCTTTCAAAATGTAATTTTGCAGATATTATTTTTTGTCAAAAATCCAGTACGCGTTTGCCGTTGCATGGATTTCGGACGACATGTCAAATTCCCGGTTGATATAGTTCTTGGAAGCGCTGTCGTTGGGATCGTTCACCAGAACCTTTCCATTAGCAGTAACTCCCCGGAGGACAATGAAATGCCCGCCGCTTGTAAATAGTCCCGCCCGCTGTGAGCTGATGACGGGATGCCCCTCGGATAATGCCTTCAGGACTGCATTCGCATCCGTGGTCTGGGTAACGGAACCGCATCCGAAATGGGACGCCGCCGCCCCAAAGTAAGACCAGTAGGTTCCAACACCTGGTTTATAATAGGAATTTCCGCACCAGGAAACGGCATCCACCGGGGTAATGGTGGTCCCGGTCAGGTAGCTTGCGACCATGGCAAAGCTGGTGGGACCGCATCCGCTGGAAGCAATGGAGCCGCCGCCGTAGGGGACATTTTTGTAGTCCGTCTGCAGGTAATGGGGAATCTGCATTCCGTTTGCCGGATAAGAGCCGCCCGTGGAAGTAATCACGTAATAACACAGGACATGATCTACATACTCCTTGTCGCCGTACCTGGAATAATGCCAGTTCGGGCGGGCACACATCATATCGGAGTATGCGATGGCATTTTCCTTTGTGTAGCCGCCGTCACGTGCCATTGCCCAGTCAATGTAGCCGGAACCGTAATTATATCCTTGAAGCGCCAGCTTGATCCGGTCTAAATCGGTCGGTCCGGTGCACCCGGCTTTGGTCAGCACATGCTTTAATGCCTGGATTCCGCATTCAATGCTGTATTCCGGATCCGTAATGCTGCCCGGCGCATGGGAATACTTCGTGTTATAACTGCTTTCCGACGCTTGCATGACGTCCGTTCCCCGGCCTCCGGATTCCTGCATCATCACCGCAAGGATCAGTTCCACATACTGCCCCATGCCGTATTTGGAAGCGATTCGCTCGACCGCAGCCCGGTAAGCCAGTACCTCTTCAGATACATTTGCAGTCGCAACCCCGGAGGCGGAAGCGCCAAAAAAGAGGGTTAAATTTTCCGCATAGGCTTCAGCCAGTTCTTTCTGCTTGTCCGTCAGATGGAACACATGATCCGCAAAATAGGTATCGCCGGCATATTTCACGACATAATTGTGGCGTGTAAAGGTAACCGTTTTCGTCTGGGGCTGGGTAGAAGTGCTTCCGTCGTTCTCATTGCCGGACTCACCTTCCGCATTTGTTTCCACCTGGACTTCCATCGTAACAGTCTCCGTTGATACGTCATAAGAAAAAAGACCATCCTTATTTTCGCGGATGATCTTCTGCAGTGTGTTCAGATTGATTTCTTTATAGCTCTCCCTGCTGGCGCAGAACTGCGCGATCAGCAGGTTGGAGTTGACGGAAATATACGCGGCGTAAGGATCTGTAATGGATACGGTATCCCCCTCCGGGACTTTGGAAGCTTCCGCGTTGATTTCTTCCAGCACTTCATCGTGGCATTCCATTAATACTTCCACGATTGCCTGATTTGCCTTCTGCATGTTCTCATTGATCAGGGTGCCGCTGTTTAAGACGCCTGAGTTTTCTGACAGATCCCCGAAGGTAACTCCAGGGAGCATGGTCAAAAACAGTACCGGTAGCATTAACACTGCTGTAATAGCGACTGCCGACTTCTTAATTGTCTCCTTATGTGTGAGAGCCGTTCCAGCCGCAGCGCCAATCACTCCGCCAGCCACGCCTCCGAGTCCCCTTTTTGCGGCTTTTGCAGCCGGGGCTGCCCACCTGAGCCGGAACAAGTCTGAGACGGCCGTGCCTACCCCGGCTGCTTCAGACAGGCCGTTTTGCTGTTCAGACAATTAAATCCGTTCCTTTCTTTGTGGAGCCTGCGGAAGTTTCTGGACGATGGATTCGTGGTAGGCAATTTTTCCATCCTCCGTTTCGTAAGGCGTCTTATTGATAGCAGGCTGGGCGTACTGCTTGTACCAGGTGGCGCCGTCAACCGACTGCACTGTATCATAGGTTCCCGGTGTGGGAGCCACATACTGGTCTGCGTGGTACATAGCGAACTTCCGGCTTCCGGATTCCTCCGTGGTTTCCGTCCCGGTCATGCGCCCGCCGCCAATCTCCATGTTGGTATAAGTAGGAAGCGGCGTATCTTGGCTTTCCTTCATGCCCATATAAGAAACAAATGCTTTTTCTGCCTCTTCTCCTTTGATAGAGCCGACCTGGCTGTAACTTCCCTGGGCAACATTGCTGATTACGTTGTTGGCAAAATCCCCGCCCTTATTTAAGGAAGAGTGATACATGGCGCTGCCAATACTGGAGTGTTCCGTATATCCGGTCACATGGTTGACAGCGTTCCGTTCGGTCTGGCGTCCCACAGAGCCTGCCAGCCCTCCGGAGAGGAAACTGCCGCCTACGGCAGCATCGCCTGGAGAACCGGATTTCCGATATCCTCCGCCTCCGCTGCCTCCACCCTTTAGGTGCATTGCACTGGTTAAGCCCCGTCCGGCAATCAGGAGCTCGGCCATCATGTTGCCGCCTGTATTCCCCACATTAACGCCGAGGCTTGCCATGAAGGAATCAATCTTCTGGCTGACCTTTAGAAAGGCGATGGCGCACAGGAACCAGATAAAAACATTTCCGGTCACGGATTCCTTCCCCTGGCTGGCAACGGCCTGTTCGACCTCGGCTTCCGTCAGCTCTGAGGCAAAGACCGGCATGGAATAGTACCATACCATGCAGAATACCAGCAGAAGCAGAGGGAATAAATGTCTCTTATAGTTCTTATATTTAATATGTTTCAGATGTTTCATTATCTTCTCCTTTCATCAGATGGACAGCGGGTTTGCAAGGAAGGTGCCGACCATGGAGGTAAATAACCGTAAGCACCAGGCGTTCATTAATAATAGGAAGAACTGCCCGCCTAACATCCGGCACCAGCTTTTAAAGATATTTCCGGTGGACTGGGAAGCGCCGGTGGCAAAGGCAACCGGCGCTGTAAATACCAGCACGCCCAGAAGGATATACCGCTCCGCCGCTTCAAAGAGGAGCTTGATGTAATTCCATGCCAGGATCAGCACCAGAATCAAGGCAATCAGGGCAACCGTTCCATTTGCGCAGACTCCTAAGATAACCGTAATAACTGAATTGAAATCCGCAAATTTCAAAGACGGCAGGTCGTCGGTCAGAATCCAGCTGTAAGGCGTCCCCGCGATGCCAAGAAGCAGGTCCACAATGTCCTTTGCGTAAAAGGTCAGGAACAGGAAGATGAAGGTCCGCATGGATAGCTTCAGCGGATCTTCCGCCTCCACCCCCGCGCCTGCGAAATAGTTCTTAAAGAGCTGCCACACCCAGTTTAAGAGGATCAGCCCGATGGCAAGGGCCAGAAAAATCTGGTACATGCTCTCGGCTGCCGGGAAGTACCGAAGGAAGGTATCCATGGAACACCCCAGCGCGCCTAATACGGAAGTGGTGATGAGGTCTAGGATGTTCATGACCTGTTCTGCGATCCACTCCACGATTCCGTCTAAGATCTTCATACGGATGCCTCCCTTCCCGGCCTAGCCATTCCACTGGCCGCCCGCAAAGAACGGGGTGATGTAGGCCATAATAAATCCAAGCCCGTTTAAGATCGCCCATGTGATGATGATCCGTTTGAGCCAGGCGCGGGATTCGTCCACGGTCTTTCCGGATTTGGAAAAGTTCATCATCAACAGCGCAACGGATGCGGTCACAACAGCAGCAATGGTGGAGATCAGGACAATCTGGTTGTAAACGTCCTTCATGATCTCCTTTGCCTTGTCCCATACATTCGCCGCCATGACCGGCTGGACGCTGCAGGCGAAAAGCGTAAATAGAAGAGCCGCCGTATAGAGGTATTTCATGTAGTCAATATGGCGCCTGGTGCCGCCGTGCAGACGGTGAAAAATCCTGGCGGACGATTTGGGATTCGGCGGTATTTCCTTAACTTTGTGTTTTCTCATAATAATTGGTCTCCTTTTTTTGAAACAGGCAGGGCGGCTCCTCGCCAGCCCCGCCCGTGATCAGTTCCTGCCTCTGGCCGGATGTTCCGGCAGTACGGGGAATACATTGATTGATATATTCCCTTTCATATAAAAAAGCAGTCTGGTCAATACAGGCTGCTTTTATGGGTTCCATATGAAGTTGTAAGTCCTTTTTCACCTCCAGGTAGTAAAAAACGCAGCCGATTTCCGGAGATGAGGCAATGCCCCGGATACTGCTGCGCTGTTTTTACATATAATTTTGACAATATCAATTTTAACATATGCTTTTTACGGTGTAAATCGCAGAACCGTGCCAGTTTAAGACTTTTCTGTGCCAATTTCATACCACATACCAAAAGTGTTGATACGCACTCTATTGGATACTGTTTCATGGATTTTGGAACAAATATACTGATAGAAATGGTATCCACGCTTTTAGTGTTGGAAAGAAATGGAGGAAGATCGAATGGAAGGATTAGGAAGACGGATCCGGAAATGCCGTGAGGAGGCAGGAATGACGCAGGAAACACTGGCGGAGCGTGTGGGGATCAGCTGGAATTATCTTGGGGCGATTGAGCGGGAAGTGAAAACGCCAAAGCTGGAAACCCTTGTCCGGATCATCAATGTGCTGGAGGTATCTGCGGATGATGTGATGCTGGATGTGCTGTGTGTCGGCAGAAAGACACAGTGTACGAAATTAGAAGAAAAACTTCAAAATCTCCCGGAAAGGAAGCAGGAAAAGCTCTTACGGATCCTGGACTTTCTGATTGAGGAGGAGGGGAAATAGCCTGTGTGATGCAGGTTATATTTTTGAGTTGGATAATGTGCACTATGCTTCTGGGAATATATGGAAACTACGCAATATATGATGATAATAATGCTTGTGTTTGCTATACTGATTCTAATAGAGTTGGAACTAAAACTATTAGAATCGAGGTAAGAACATGGGCAGAAACAAAAAGGTATTTGGGATCAGTATTTTGTGTTTAATAGCTGGAATTTATTTAGGAAGAGCTTCCGCAGGGTTTGAAGGACATGCACTTCTGGCGGAAGAAAAGGAAGCAAAAGGAACATGGGAAAGGAAGGAGCAGCCTCCAGCAAATAGCACGCTTGACAACCCGGCAGAGTGCTATCTGTGCGGGAACCATAACCGGAGTCTGATGAGCATGTTCCGGGGGAAAGATGATCTAGGAGTCATCTGCGTCAATGACTGGTATGTGATGAATATGCAGATCCGGGATCTGGACGGAATGGGCGGAAGCGGTTTTGGACGGATGACCGGAGATGAAGGTTCTTGCAGTTTCCAGACGGACCGGAATCCGAACCGGGGAATCTCGAAAGTGACGGTGGAATATGGTACGGACAGTATCTTTGATGTAGAAAAGGTACGGGGACATTTGTGCCAGACCTGTTTGGATCAGTTGTTGGAGGTCATGGACAGCTATGGATACGAAGGGGAAGACTCCGGTGCAAGGGACGTCTGCCTGGTGGATTTTAAAACACTGGAGTTATATTCCCTGCAGAAAGAGTGCATAGTCCATTATATCCGGGACTACTATGTCCAGGTAGATGGCAGAGATGATGAGGAACTGGAAGTAATGGGAATTTATGCACCGGAGCTAGAGAACGGGGAACGGCCGGAGGAATGATTGCGTAAGGATAAAAAGGAAGTTATAATAAAAAGAAAGATATAGGAGGGAGAAATGCGTTGGAAAATAATAAGAGAACCTGTCCGAACTGCGGGAGAAAGATGAAACAACAGTTTATTGGATTAAAGCATTGTAAATGCGGCATGAGTTGGAAAAGAGATATCGGATTTTATGAACGCACGGAAGATATGGTGTTTGTATTGGAAAGAAGGAAGTGCGGAAAAAAGTGGAAACAGGTGGCAGTAATCAGATATAAATAATATAAGGTTTTTAAATATAGAATTCACGGGAAAGGAATATTTAAAGTTATGAAATGGAAGAAACCGATTGTTATTTCAGCTCTATTATTAGTTATGGTAGCCGCTGCTTGCGCCTGGTATGTAAATGACTATTATCATGCAGATGAGAATATATCGGAATATTTACAGGAGAATACCTCCGTATTCTTAACCGAAATATCAGACGGCCTGTATCTGGATGGACCAGGAAAAGATACGGCGCTGATTTTTTATCCGGGTGCAAAGGTAGAGTATACGGCCTACCTTCCGCTATTGAGTGGTCTGGCGGAACAGGGAATTGACTGTTTCCTGATTAAAATGCCGTGTAATCTTGCGTTTCTTGGGAAGAATAAAGCCGAAAAGATTATGGATTCTTATGGATATGACCACTGGTATCTCTCCGGTCATTCTCTGGGTGGGGCAATGGCAGCGTCCTATGCTTCCAAACATTTGGAGAACCTTAATGGTCTGGTGCTTTTGGCTGCGTATCCGACAAAGAGCCTGAAAGCAGACTCCTTTTCCGTCCTGTCCATTTACGGGAGTGAAGACAGTGTGCTGAATATGGAGAAGGTGGAAGAAGGGAACTCGTATATGCCTGCAGATTATGCAGAAATCTGTATAGAAGGCGGAAACCATGCGCAGTTCGGAAATTACGGGGAGCAAAAGGGCGACCATGCTGCAGGGATCAGCCGGGAGGAACAACAGGCGCAGACCGTAGAGGCCATTTTGAATATGATGGAAGCTCATAAGGATCAGAAGCAGGAGGAAGCAATGAAGACTTATGAGCAGATTAGTCCGCAGGAAGCAAAAAAGAGAATGGATAACGAGGAGGATGTGATTATCCTGGATGTCCGGACGCAGGAGGAATATGATTCCGGACATATCAAAAACGCCGTATGCCTGCCGAACGAAGATATTTTAAGTGAACCGGATATACTGCCGGATAAAGGTCGGCAGATCCTGGTATACTGCCGGAGTGGGAACCGAAGCAAACAGGCGGCACAAAAGCTTGCAGATATGGGATACGAAAATGTTCTGGAGTTCGGCGGGATTCTGGACTGGCCTTATCCGGAGCTGGTAGAATAAATTAATTTATGAGGGGAGACCAAAATGATCAATAGGGAAGACATGCTGGAACTGACCAGGCGGATGACGCCAGCCCGGACATCCATAACGAGGGTGGCCGGGTGCTACATAGACCGGGACGGGGAATTTGACGGGAGCTTTAATACCAATTTCCTGAAGCTGTCCGGATCCGACAGAGCGAAGAACCTGAAATTGGCAAAGACGGTGCCGTTTTCTGATACAAATAAGAATCTGAAAAAATATGAGTTCGTGGCAAAAGCACAGAAACCGGGAAGCATGTGGCAGCTACTTATGGCCATGAAGGAATGCGGACTGAAAAATGATGCACTGATGGATACGTTCTACGATGTAGTGATTGAGCGTTACCACGAAGATTCCAAATATGCCATCCTGGTATTCCATGACCGCTACGATATTCCGGCGAAAGCATCGGATAAAGAACGGTTGGGAGAATCAGAGGAAATGTTTGAATATTTAATCTGCATAATCTGCCCGCTTTCAGGCGAATATGAGCCGGGAGAACCGGAATGTGGATTCCTGTTTCCGGCATTTACAGACCGGTGCGGAGATCTGAACCATGTAAATGTCTATCAGAAGAATCCTGACAGGCCGCATATGGAATTAATAACGGAGATTCTAGGGGCAGAATAAATGGACATATTTTTAAAGAAAGGGAGATGCAGGATGGCATACAAACCAGAACTTTGGGCGGAAGCGAAGAAAAAATGCCGGTTAAATGAGGAAGATATCCGAATGGCAAAGGAAATGGGGCTGAATCCGAAAAGCCTGATTAAGAATATCCCCAGTCCCAGGGAGCAGTGGAAACAGCCAGTGAAAATCTGGATTCGCGAAATGTATGAAGAAAGGCATAGAAAAAAGAGAAACCGAACGGCATCGTCTTAGCGGTGACTGTTCATGTTTCTCCTAATATTTTCCCTGTGGAATATACACCTTTCAGGTAGGAGGACTTTGTCAGCCGAAGTATAGAAACTGCCCAGCCGCAGATAATATCTAAAAAAGACTTTGAGGTGAATCATATGGCAGCTGCACATAAAGGAAGTATCTCTATGGGGCTGGTACTGATCCCCATCGGGATGTATAAGGCGACACAGGATAATGATATCCATTTTAACCAGCTTGACAAGGAAAGCAAGGCCCGTATCAAGTACAAGAAATACTGCAGCCATTGCGGAAAAGAAGTGACGGCAAATGATATCATCAAGGGTTACGAATATGAAAAAGACAAATATGTAGTTATGACAGATGAAGAACTGGAGAAGATCAAGACTAAAAAGGATAAAACCATTCATATCGTCCAGTTTGCAAAGATGTCTGAAGTAAATATGATCTACTATGAAAAAGATTATTATGCAATTCCGGATACAGGCGCAGAAAAAGCATATGAACTGCTTCGCCAGTCATTACTCTCCCAGAAGAAAGTTGCGATTGCTAAAACCGTAATGGGGACTAATGAAAAGCTGTTGGTACTATATCCTACAAAGGAAGGCATTATCGTAAAGACGTTGTTTTATCATGATGAGATTGCCGCCATACCAAAGACAGTTCCTAAGATGAAATTGGATGAAAATGAGCTTGAAATGGCAAAAATGCTGATTGAAAATATGACAAAGCCCTTCAAGGCAGAGGATTTTCAGGATGAATACCAGGCCAGACTTCGGGAAGCGATCATGAAAAAAATCCAGGGCCAGGAAATTGTTGCAGTGGAAAGCAGTGGTCCGTCAAATGTGATCGATCTGATGGAAGCCCTGCAAAAAAGCCTGGAATTATCAAAAAATCCGGATGAGAACAGTCAGAAACAGCTTACAGGTACAGCATGATGGAATTATATGAAAATCGCGGTGCGAGCCCTATGCTGATTGCACATCAGATGGAAGCCTTCGATGATCCGGACTGGATTTATGAGCTGAAAATGGATGGATTCCGCTGCCTTGCTTATATTGATAAGGATAATGTAGACTTTCGGAATAAACGGAATATGCAGATGCTTCCGAAATTTCCAGAGCTTGCAGAGGTTTATAAGAATGTAAACGAGAAATGTATTTTGGATGGGGAAATCGTGGTGCTTGCAGGTGGTGTGCCGGATTTTTACCGTCTCCAGAAACGCACCATGCTGACAGACAGGTTTAAAATCGAAATGGAGGCGGAACGGTTTCCGGCTTCGTTTGTAGCATTTGACTGCATTTATCAGAGAAATCAAGAGCTTGTTTTCCAATCCCTTATGGAACGGAAACACAAGCTTTCTACTATGGTTACAGAAAATGACAGGATTGCTGTATCCCGCTATATCGAAAAAGAAGGAACAGCGCTCTATCAGGCGGCAGAGGCAAGGGAACTGGAAGGGGTTGTGTCAAAACGGAAAAAGAGTCTTTATTTTATGGGCAAGCGTACAAAAGACTGGGTAAAATTTAAGCGTATGGCAGATGAAGAATTCATTGTTGCCGGCTATATCCAAAAAGGGGAACGAACCTTCAGCCTGGTGCTGGCAAAGTACCGGCCTGGTTCGCTTGTTTATAAAGGCCATGTCACTTCCGGGGTAACGAAAGATACAGTTGCGCAGCTGGAAGAAACTGGGAGGAATCCATTCCGGATGCTGCCGACAGGGAATGAAAACGCTGTCTGGGTGGAACCGGAGCGGGTTTGCGTGGTGGAATATATGCCGAATACGCTGCATTCGCTAAGACAGCCAGTTTTCAAAGGATTTCGTGATGATATCTTTCCGGAAGAGGTACAGATAAGTGAGAATAATTTAAAATAGCATCTTGAATGATCCATATCGCCCTTTGCAATACAATGCATAGAAAAATCCTGATACTTGTGTTAAGATGGTAATATTAAATCAGGATCAAAGCATCACCTGAAAGACCCTGCAAAGCGGACGGCAGAGGATGATGCAAGATTCGAGAAGTCATTGGAACGGCTGATTCAGAAAATACTCTGACATGGAAAAGCTGCAGGGAAGATGATAAGCAACAGGGAATTGAAGATTGAATGGAGTGGGGATATGAAAATTCAAACAGTACAGGGTGATATTACAAAGGTTGATGATTTAGAAGCTATCGTAAATGCAGCGAACAGGAGTCTTCTGGGAGGAGGCGGTGTAGACGGAGCCATACACCGGGCGGCGGGAAAAGAGCTGCTGGAAGAATGCAGAACGCTGAACGGGTGCAATACCGGAGAAGCAAAGATTACGGGCGCCTATAAACTGCCTTGTAAATATGTGATTCATACGGTGGGGACGGTATGGCGTGGCGGTAAAAACGGTGAGCCGGAACTTCTGGCAAACGCTTATCGGAATTCTTTACATGTAGCTGTTGAAAACAGGATCCGGACGATTGCATTTCCGTCCATTTCCACCGGCATTTACAACTATCCCGTAGACCAGGCGGCAGCAATAGCTGTAAAGACGGTGAAAGAGTTCTGCATCCGGCATCCGGATGATATTGATATTGTACGTTTCGTATTGTTTGATGCGGGTACGCGCCATGCCTATGACCACGCAATTTATGAAGCCGAAATAAATCAGGAATAAGTCTCTTGATTTGGTAAGAATGCTGGGTGCTGGGCTGCTACTTTGGCAAGGCAACGTAAAAAGGGGACTTGAAATTTCCAAGTCCCCAGTGTATAATCAAGAAAAAGAAGGTACTCAGATGCAAGATCTGATGCCCTCAGTCAAAATTATAAGTAAAATAGAAATAGCATCCTTGACTTTGGACGGTATAGGATGCTATTTCTTATTATGCCGGTCTATATAGGTCAAAGCCGCTTATGTATAGTGATTTATTATGGAAAGTCTCTCTTCTTTTTCCCATTTTTAAGGGAATCTTATGAAGAAAGACTTTCCATAATTATTAAATGAGTTCTTTTAACCATGCAATCAGGTCAGCTTTTTCCTGCCTGTCAAATTTTTCTTCCGGAAGTATGGACGCAGATGCTTCCTGTATTGCCTTTCTTTTTATTTCCGGATTAGCGCGAGCATAAATTTCTGTAGTTGTAATGGAAGAATGGCCGAGGAAATCTCTGATATATACAAGGTTGACACCTCCTTCCAGCAGATGCATGCTTTTGCTGTGGCGCAGTGTGTGAGGAGATACTTTATCAGGATATAACGCGGGGTTTTGTTCCCGCGCCAGCCGGACATATTTTTTCAGGATATAAGTGATTCCCGCCCTGGTGAGTTTTTTACCTGAATGGCTGTAAAACAGCGGCATTTCTGCCGAAATCTGTTTTGTGTCTGATAAATAGCTTTTTATTATGTTTGCAGTCTGCGGCATGAGCGGGACAATTCTTGTTTTATTCCCTTTCCCTGTGACTTTAACAGTATAAGGCTTCTGCAGCTGTATATCACCTGTCCTTAAATCTGCAATCTCCTGCACTCTTGCACCGGAGTCGTACATCAATGCCAGCAGCGCAAGATCCCGGCGGCCGGAAGGTTCCAAGCGGTCCGGCGTTTCCAGAAGGAAGCGTATTCCCTGTATGGATATGTATCCCATGGGTGTCTTTTCAGCTTTTTTCAGGCGGATGCCAAGAACGGACTGACACTGTTCCATGTATGCAGGGTTATCCATCAGCACATACCTGAAAAAGGCATGTATCGCCGCGAGCCTTTGGTTCCTGCTGGATACCGTGTAGGCTCTTTCTGTTTCCAGCCAGACAAGGAATGCTTCTATATATTCTTTTGTGATACAGGAAAACTGGATGGTGGATGCCTTTTTCCCATATACCTGTTCATGGTAGCGGAAAAGCAGTACAAAAGTATCCCTGTAAGAACTGACTGTATTGCGGCTGTATCCGGTATGGGATGGAAGATGTTTCAAAAAATAGGAAGACAAAAGGCTTGAAAAATCATTGTATTTATCCATATCACACCTCCGGAAAAACATCATGGTAGATTTCGGACATGGAATCCGTTATGGAATTCCTCGTTTCAAATGTCAGGCGCAGATATTTTTCAGTACTGCGGATGCTTCCATGCCCAAGATAAGTGCTGAGTATGGGGAGGGTATAATAAAGAGCAAATCCCTCCCTGTCCATTTTTTCCAACGCATGCACAGCGAATGTATGCCGCAGGTCATGTACCCTGGGCGGCGTGCCGTCATCCCTTGAAATGCCGGCGTCCCTCATGCATTTTTTTATTTTCACGTAGACCGGTGTGCTGTTGTAATGGTTTCCGTCAGGGCTTGTGAAAAAGTATCCGTCATAATCCGGGGGATATGCCATCTGTTCCAGATAATGGACCACATATTTCCAAAGCGATACAGACATGGGAACACAGCGCTGGCTCCCGTTTTTTGTATTTGACAGATACAAAACTCCCTGTACGGTATCCACATCCCCTGTTTTTAACAGGAGCGCTTCGTTTAACCGAAGCCCGCACCCGTACAGTATCCGTAAAAGCATCGGATAGATAAGATGGTACTTTGGATACCTTCCCCAGTATGGGAGGTGGTCTACGACTTCAAACAGTCTCCGGATTTCTTCATGGGTAAATATATACGGACAGAAATAGGATTCCGCCTTTACATATTTTTCTGCAGGGTAGATATATGCCGCACCGCCGCATTCATTTACAAAAGCGGCAAAATCATGGATAAAGTTCATGCGCATATACTGTGTTTTCAGGGATTCCTCCGGACGTTTTGCCACAAACTCTTCCACAGATGCTTTGGACAGCATTTCCGCCACAGGCACCTGGGGATGTCTGTTAAAAAAACGCTCCAGTTCCTGGATCATGAAGATGGAAGCGCGCCCATATTTACGCCCTGTGCCGCGTTTGTATTCTACATATTTATAAAAGTAATCCTGATAAGGGCCATGGAACAAATACACTTTTTCTTTATCTTTCATAAGGCACCTCCAATGCTATGCGGCGTAATGCGGTGATATCTATTCCTGCATATCTCATGGTTGTTTCCGTACTGCTGTGTCCGAGGATGCCTGAAATGACCGGGAAATACGCCCCGTCTGCCAGCAGGTTCCCCGCCAGACTGTGCCTCATTGCATGCAGTCCGTGTTTTTTTCCGGAATAGTCAACACCTGACAGCCCCATATATTTTCCTATCAGCTTGTAAAAGGGGTTTGTATTTTCGTAGGGCGTATATGGAGCCCGCGGCCTGATAAAAATATAGGGCGAAGAAACCTGCGGGCGGCTGTTCTTCAGATAATCCAGGAGCGCATATTTCACGTTTTCAGGCATTGGGAGTATCTGTTCATTTCCGGTTTTCTGCTGGATAAACTGTATGGAGTCTGTTGCCCAGTGGATATTTTCCATTTTCAGCAGGCATAAATCCCCGGCCCGTATGCCAAGCTGCATAGCAAGGACAAGAACCAGATAATCCCGGCGCCCAAGAAGGGAATCCCTGTCAACAGCAGAAAGAACAGATTTTAACTCTTCCTGGCTGTATTTAGAGGGAAGCCTTACATATTTTGAAAAAGAGTTCCCGGAAAACAGCCTGTGCAGGGGAGCAGAAATTTCCTGGCTTTGAAAAAGGAATTCCAGATATTTTTTTATGGAACTGAGGTACAGCCCTTTTGTAGCGGGTGAGAACGGGGAATCCTGCAAATAGTCCAGATATTGTATGACGAATTGGTTCGATAATCCAGCCTCCTGGTCGGACTGGTATTTAAGAAAATGTGACACTGCATATTTCCTGCTGAGTATAGTAGATTCCCTCAATCCATTTTCTCTCAGGAAGCTTTCATATTTTTGCAGCATTTCCGAATCAAAAAGGACCGAGGGCTGCGGTTTATCTCTGTAGCATTTAAAAAACTTTCCATGGTCTTGAAAATCCCTCAATCCTTTCAATGAACGGATTTGGAACCGTTGAAAAGGGGAGACGGAATGCAGATCAATCTGCCACTCCATGAGCATAAGCGGAAGGCATTGCTCATAATAGAAATGTCGTATGTATTCCCGCTGACAGACCTGCAGGAGTGTTTTCCAGCATTTGTGGTAGCGTTTAACACTGGAATAGGAATACCCATTGTCTTGGAGATACAAAACTGCATGCTGAACTAAATGTTCAATTGATGTAAAGTTACCAGACATAAAAATCCCTCCATTCGTTTTCTTCTATTATAACTTTTATGTAAAGTTATATATAGAAAAAAGCTGAAATAGAGGGATTTTATGATAGGACTTTCCATAATAAATCACTATACATAAGCGTTTTTATGTATAGCTTTACATAAAGCCGCAAAAATCACCAATAGCAATGTCAAAACTTCCATTGTGTTCATGGGCATCACCCTCCTTCTATACTAGAGGGCAGGAACGAAATGCATCCGTTTTCTTCTTTTTATTGATTATAGGCATTAGTATATCACGAGAGGGATTTGCAGGCAATAAGGTATGGGTCTTAGCGAAGAACCCTGCATACCAAAATCAAAGATTCTGCCGGATAATCCGGGAAATCAGCCCGACTGCCACATTCCGTTCTTCGTCTATATGTGTCACGACAAAGGAAACTTCATCCTTCTTTCCCACCGTCCGGCTGTCATAGCAGGAATGAGCAATGGCATTGACTCCGATGGAGAGTCGGACAAATACTGTCCCTTTGTGGATATCCTCCACAGTTCCGGCATACTTCCCCTGAATCTTGCATTTCCTCATGTTCTCCTTGCTGGTATTACCTTCCACGCTTTTGACATCTGCCTTGACTGTGATCTTATCCAGGCTTTCAGCAGTCACAGATAAGATACGCACCAGGATATGCTCGCCTACATGGAATCTCTCCCGTGCGTCCCCCAACCAGTCAAAGGACAGGTCGCGTGCCAGGATGGAAGTTTCCACACCGAAGATTTCCGCCCGTACAACCTTTTCCGCCACAGCGACAACCCTTGCCTGCACGATACGGCCTTCATAAATCTTAGAATTGCCTGACACATCCCGGTCCAGATAGAAAATCTGCCGTTTCTTCAGCATGGCCTCTTTTCGGCTGGCTACCACGCTTCTTGATTGGGCATCCAACCCCTTCACAATAAAGTCGATCTCACAGCCAAGCATGTTGTTGAGGACTTTGTTCTGGCGAAGCGTAATGTCCCCGTAAGCATGGGATTCATCCTGTACCAGATTGATCATCATCTCTGTAATTGGAATGACGGTACGAAATTCCTTATAATAGACAATGGCGATCAGGCTGCCATTCTCCGTCTTTTCAATCCCGCCCAGCATCCCGGTCAGGATTTTCTTTGTACGGTAGGCGTTCTGAATCTCGTGCCAGATGAGGTCTGCCTTCGACTGCGCCGTTTCCAGCACAGCGTCAGAATCAAGAGTTAGTACAGGTACGTTTGTGATTGTGTTCTGTTCGTTTTGCATAAATGATCTCCTTTTCGTTACGACATGATTGAATTTTTATCTAATGGAACCATCTCCGAATCATCCGCCCACAGGCTTTCTGAGTGATTGTCGGGAGAATCCGGGTATTCCGGTTCCTGATAAATGTGTTTTTTAGTTTCGTAGGTTGTTTCTGGCGATGTCGTTGATCTGTGGGGAACGGAAGCAGCGCCGCTTTTCTGCCTGCGCGGTTTCGGCGGCGCTTTTGGGAGGTAATCGTATTCCTCTGTTTTCCCGTCCAGCCGCCATTTTGGGATATGTTCCGCCGCTTTCTTTGCAACCAGTTTTTTAGAATCCGGGTGTAGCGTGTAGTCGTATTTCTGTACCTTCAGCACTTTCTGTCCCCGGAGAATAATCAGGGCAGTATCCAGTGGCAGCCGTAAGATCTCATCCGGCGTCAGGAGCTTGCGTTTGCCGATGGACTGGGTTTTCCGATACTCCGGGGAATAGTCAGATACCCGCCAGGTATTGAGCTGCTTCGCTTCCGAACTGACACCCACCGTTACGTCTCCAGAGCGGGAACTGATAAATTCTGCGGTCACTTCATCCGTGCATCCTAAAAATAATTGAGTATCACAATTCCCTATAATTTCCTGCCATTGGTTGAAAGGATAGCGGTTCTGCATCTGGGGCAGGTTCTGGAAGATGCACGAAATGCTTAACCCCCTGGAGCGGCAGACTGAGATCTTCTTATTTAATTCCAGAATAGCCCCTGTGTTTGCCAGCTCATCCGCAAGGATATGCACCGGAACCGGCAGATGCCCGTTTACCCCATGCTTATCCGCAAAGCGCACCAACTTGATAAATACAAAGGTCATAAACAGTGATGACAGGAAGTCGAAGGTGCTGTCCTGGTCGGAAGTAATACAGAAGTATGCGCATTTCTGTTTTCCGGGCAGTGTCAGATCGATCTCATCATAGGAAGTAATCTGCCGGATGAGCTTATTCTGGAACACCTGAAGCCTGGCCCCAAGCCCTATGATCACCCCGGAGCGCACCGTATCGCTTGCCTGCTTGTAAATACAGTAAGGAACCTTTGCCGGGTGGCTGACCGGAAGCAGGTCAAAGAGGCTGTTCAGCTCTTTCTCTGAACTGAGCGTTAGCAGTTTGTATACCTGCCCGATATTCTTGGACTCTGGAGGAAATCCCTGCTCAACATAGAGAACCAGGGCTTTGAGAAGATTTAATTCCGCACTATCCCAGAAATGGTCCCCTTTGTCAGATCCCGTATTCTGGATAATGACATCCGAAAACACCTGCGCCATGGTCTCCTGTCCGTCAATCTCCATCAAGCAGTTCCATGCGTCCGAGTTTTCCGGATTCACAAGGTTAAAGCACCGTACCGTGTAGCCCTCATTCTCCAGATAACCGGCCATGCTTTCGTACAATTCTGATTTAGGATCGGTAATAATTAGACTCTCCCCGACACCACCATTCTTCCCGCGTGCGACACACTGGAAGATCATGTTGCGGGCAAATGCCCTGGATTTCATAGAACCGCTGGCACCGTAAACGGCAATGTTGCGATTCATGCGCGTTTCATAGGGAAGGCAGACCGCCTTGCCGTTAAGCTTTCCGAGAATCGTTCCCTTTGTTTTCTTCACATGGTCCGTTAGTTCAAGCACCTTATACATCTCATCCGGTGTCATAAAGCCGGAGGTGCCGTAAGTGCCTTTCAGGGAGTAATTCAGGTTACGCTCCTTATCGAATACCTCCCCGTTCCGGTCAACGCCCATCCGCATCAACAGAAAGACTAATAGTCCGAGTGCAAGAAGGCAAAGAAAAATCCCATACAGGTTATATGGGAACTGAGTCAGTGCTGATAAGCATGCAATTGGATGCAGGGATGGTGCCTTTGGGTAGGAACCGTTACCGGCGAAGTTACCGGCACTGGTCCAGACCTTGTAGTTACAGATAAATTGTGCAATATAGCCTCCGGCATATAAAATGCAGAGAAAGATCGGAAGCAGAAAAATTAGCTTCCACCATTTACGGTTCATGTAAAAACTCCTTTCTGAATTTGGCCAGGTCAATACTGGAGAAACGGACATTTTTATTCATAAACTTCTCCAAAACCGGAATCTGGAAATCAAAACAGATCAGGTTCCCGGACATGCCATAGACATCCAGCCCCTTATTAAACCGGCAAATTCTCTGCATGTCGAAATCATATGCCAGCAGTGTCGGCGTTTCATTAGAAGCAACAGCGTCATGCTCAAAAGGGATATCACCTTTAAGATTTTCCTGATCGGATAATAAAAGTTGATCCAATGCAGCCATCATCTCTGGTTTTACCAACAACTTTAACAGGGTTTCACCTTGGTCATTACTTGGGAGAAAATGAAAATGTTCAAAGGAATCATCCAGCATAAACAAACTCCTCCTGTATCCGCCGGTGCTGGTTAAGAGCCGGAGAGCCGTTTCCATAGTGTCTCCAAACATCATTGCACGGATCCTTGGATGTCCGCTGTAAGGAAATCCCTGCAGAGAATGCTGCAGGAACGCATTTAATTTTATTTCTGTCTTGTGTTCCCATTTTAAAATGTTGCTTCCCGTATTATAAACGGCATAAACGCAATGTGGTACCAGCAGGATTCCAAGACTGCGGGAACTTTTAATCTTCAGAGTAACCTCTCCAAGCTCTTTGATTTCCCTGGATGAATAAAAACAGGGAAGAGACTGCAGGGCGGCGGCCTCCCGTTCAGGAGAAAAAATCTGCGGTTTCTCGTCATAATAAAATGGAATCCTTACATGAGAAAACGTCAGATAGGTTTGTGCTTTCTGGTGAAGCCGGAGTCTTCTTGACACCTCGCTTCGGATATGATTGGTCTCAGTACTGCCGGTGAAGAAGCACTGAAAGCGGGCGGGATGATTGGAGAGCAGCATCTCCTTCCCCCGTTTCGTTAAACGATAACCCCGCAGTTTATCTTTATAGTGGGTACGGATCAGCTTATCTGTTTTTAGCTCTGTAATCACCTTTTCAGCATAAGAAGGGCTGGAAAATAGTCTGTTTAGCTGGTCAGCCGGAAATTCCCCACTGATTCCGATCAGCTCCAGCAGTTGATATTTCTGGGTATTTGGTCTTAGCAAATTAATATCACCTCAGTTCTTTTAGATACGCACGTTAGCCTACACTTGGGTACGATGTACCCCTCTTAAATCCTGGGAATAAACAGGAAATAAGAAAGGAACACCGTATTTTTACACAAATCGGGTTTTCAGTGAAAAAAATCAGGAATTATCCGATGTGTTTTTTACAGCAGTTTCATGGTCGGCTAACCATTTGGGAAAAGCGGATTTTTCCATAATATGAATGACCGTATGATCTTCGGCTCCCATTTCCGTCATATGATGGATGTCACAGAACTGCCCGCTGTCATCTATTAGGGCATGGGTGGAAATAACATCCAAAATCTGCTTAAATTCCAGGTTATCATAGTCCCGGATTCTTTTCCGGGAGAGGGATTTGTCATACACCTGAATGAAGCATACAATGCAGTCCCGGTAAAGCGGAAAGCTTTGCTCTTTCACAAACTCGTGCAGAACATAATTCAGCGGATCATGCAGAAAAGCTGTATTGGATCTTAACTTTCGCTTTGGAAACAGGGCCGGTAATGTAACAGATAGTATGCCGTTATCCAAGGATATATGGATTCCCTGAGCTTCGGCAGCGTGTTTCATATAGTCGGATTCGCCAGTGAAATCGGTTATATAGACCAGCTTTCGTAACTGACAGGCAAGCCGTTCAGCCTTATATGCAGCCTCGGTACTTAATTCTTCATAATTTGCGCTGTGCTTTTGGAAATCGGTTGCCTGCAAAGCAAAAACGGTATTTTGAAGTTTCATAAGTTCACTTTCTGCTTTTTGGGTTTGCTGGTAAATTGCTTTTTTGTCCATAAGATCATCCTCGTTTCTTTTGTTTGGTATAGTAATTGACAGTTCCTTCGGGGTTTACCACGCAGAATGCTGTCACCCCGTCCATGAAGATTTTCGTAGCCTGCTGTTCGGACTCCAGTATGATCAGACGGTTTGCGTCTCCATCAGGCAGGCTTCCCATTACATTGTTTATAAGCGCTTCCTGCCCTGTACTAACGTA
>ERZ808028.59-NODE-59-length-128051-cov-18.056996_pt1 | contig 128051 bp, 130 predicted proteins | sample MGYA00380184_ERZ808028 | MGnify/ENA primary metagenome ERZ808028 (study PRJEB31490, sample SAMN06133397) | mouse gut metagenome | isolation source: J8_1 | host: mice | place: China: Chengdu | collected 2015-05 ...
TTGCCAGAAATATCCAGCCTTATTCCGGAGGCCGGGTGTGGGCAGCGCCCACATAATATTTCCTTTCTGCTGATGCCTGATTGGTGTGCAAAAAATTTGATATATGTGTATAGGAACAGATAAACGGGCAATACTATTATCAGAAAAGAAAACAACAACATAAAATCAGTTCTGTTCGACAACAAATTTTTACATATCTGACTCATATCAACAAAGATTTTTTACCTGTAGACACAAGATTTTTTACAGCCTCGATAAAACATCTATGGTGCTTACAAGAGAATCGTACAGAGATCTATTAACTAAATATCCATATTATAAGGCTTTTGTTCAACAGATTTTTACAAATCAGCAGCTATTAATTTTAGGCTTTGGATTATCCGATCCTGATTTTGAAATGTTACTCCAAGATGTATTCAGTACATTCGGCTCACCCATACAGGAACATATTGTAATAAAACATGAAAATGAAAAGTCTTCTAAAGACATCATCTACAAATTACGCTATGGACTACATTTTTTATATATAGAAGATTTTTCAGATATACCAGATATATTAGAAGAATGTATCATTACCCCCGGCAATATCGTCAATAATTTAATAAATTCATGTACTAATAGCGACATTACAATTAGATCAAAAGCTCATAGGGATGTGCGTAAGTTAGGAAAAATCGGTCAAATGTGTCTTGCACATAATCTTGAAGAATATATTAAAAACAATATTGCAAAAGAACAGGAAGAAAATTACAGCCTTAATGAGCAAACAAGTGAATATGTTTATACTTACGGCATAATTGCTCATACAACACGTGAAATAAATTATAAAATGTTCTTAATTGATGAAGTAATCAATAAAAGCATTTATTCTGAGCCGGTTGCACATGCACTGGTTCACTTAAGGGATATCCTTACTAATGACGATCTTTCACTTGTAGAATCCTTGCTCAAAAAATTTAACGAAAAAGAATTAAGAGAGGATCCAAATAATCCGGATTCAAACAATCGAATCAGCATATATTGTGAATCAATTCTTTATTTACTAAAGGCAAAATATAAACTCTGAGCAGTGCGCCGTTTCCATACATATAAAACGTGTCACTTATAAGCAGACAAAATTTATAAAGGCAGCAGTACTCATTTTCCACCCGAAAATGCTGCTGCCTCTTTTACCCACATAAACAACTCGTCGTCAATCTCCTCTTCAGCCAATATCAGAAGATGATGTGTCCATCGGTTCGGATAAGGTTCTGTCGCCGCCTCGATCCTCGGCGACTCCAGCCTGTAAGGCAGACCAAACGTGATCACAATATAATTCGCCGGGCAACGTTTCTTTTTCCGAACTCCAGCAAAAGAAACACAGGCAAATAAGTGTCTGTTGTAAAAAGAAATCTGGCTTTTTTGTACCTTGATCCGCACATTCTTTATTTCTTTCACGACCTTCGCCTCAAACACTTCATAGAGCGGCAGAGCGCCTATATGTTTATCAAAGAAAAATACAACGTCATCATTCATTATCCGGCACTCTCCTCTTCACACCACTTTGCAATTTCTGCGATCAATCCAAGCGGAAGCGGCCGGTCATAAGGTAATTGTATTGCACCCTTACTCGTTTTATATTCCCGTAACTTATCCGCAAACGCTTCCACCGCTTCAGGGCCCGGATACAGTCCGATATGCTTTTTAAAAGCGGCAAACTGTATCAGATTACGTTTTTTCCAATAGGTCGGCATACTCCATGATATTTTTTCTTCGGCATCCGGCAGAGCCGTCCTGATCGTCTTATTTATCTGCCGTAAGTAAGGCTTTGCATACTCCGGCTGCCGTTCTATATATTCTTCGATTGTGGCCGGAGGCTCACCGCAATAGTGTTCCTGATTTGTATTTTTAAAAGTACGTCCGCACTTTGGGCATTTCCACATCCTGTTTATCTCCCTGCCTGTTTTTTTATTCTGCAGCCTTCACCGTAACCGACACGCTGTCTCCCGGCTGTTTCCCGATCCTGTTTCGAATCTCTTTCAGGATGCCAATGATATAACAGACGGAACCATCCTCGTTTTTGACTCCCATATTCACGATACTTCCGTCGTATGGTTCGCCGTCAAACGTTATATGCGCCTTTACTCTGCCTTTCCCGAACTCCTTTCTGATATCATACGGGAAACGCACATAGGCGCCGCCCTTATCGGGAACGGCTTCTATCACTGCATCAAACTCATACGTCACGCTGCGCAGAATCTGGTCCATTGGCTTTCCTTTGGCCAGTTCGTCAATCAATTTATCAAGATACCTGATCTCCTGCATGAGAGGCTCCTCTATTGTTTCTACGCGGACACCGCAGACTGTGCCTTTGATCAGTTTTCTATTCGGGTTCAGCCGCGGAGCATTTTGGAAAAAATCCCCGTATGTGACCGGGTTCCTGACGGCCTCTTCAATCTCTTTCACATGATATCCTGTCAGCCAGCAGATGATCTTGTTTACTTCTTCTATTGTTCGTCCCTTTTTTTCCGCTTTGGCTGTCAGCAGCGGATAAACCTTCGCAAATTTCATTGCATACACTTTTTCATGATTCATATGCTGATTCCTCATTTCCATGAATTCATATCGTTCTCTTATATCTTTTTACAGAATTCCTTCTTACAGGATCTCCCAAACTCCATCCCGGTATCCCCCAGCTCCGTCAGCTGCGTCCGCGGAGAAATATCTGTCACAATATCTTCCATCCACGTTCTTTCATCCCGCTCCATATCGACCGCTTTATCATTGGAAAACACAAAATGCAAGATCCTGGCATTCTTGTCAGCATCATAATCCTGGGTAACTTTCCGCAAAAATACGGCTTCTTCTTTATCAGGATCAATAACCCGTCCAAGCTGCCACCTCATATCCTCTATAGAAGAGTCCCCTGCCAGCACTACGTCATCCTCAGCGAAATACGCCGCGAAAGCTTCTCCCGTTATTTCCACAGATTTTTCTAAATCCTGCCCGTTTTCCTGGTAATAATACGACGACGCGTCTTTTTCCTGTTCCCAGACACTGCTCAGTCCATACAAAAACTCCATTTCGTAACGTTCCGATATCTGATAAAAATCCCAATAATCGGAACGGCTTTTCTCATCAAAAGAATAACAATACGTGTATATTTTATTCTGATATGGCTGACATGCCCAATATCTTCCCCACGTACCATAGGCTTCTTTATCCATAATGTTCGTAATCTCTCCATCATGCCACAGGAAGACAGAAACCCAATATCCGGTCGGTCCCACCGCAAGCGCAGGAATATCACCAACCAAATAAACAAGTTTATACTCTATATTATCCCCCGAAAAAGATGCATCCTGCGTCAGCTCATCCAAAAAAGCCAGATAATCAGCAGCCCATTCCTTTTCATCAGACCTCATATTCACAGCCAGCCTGTCCGTAACGGCAGCGTCCCTTCCTTTCACAGCTGATCCATATCCGTACGCTGCTTTACCCTCTTCATCCGCATTGCATAAAAGTCCTCTATAGCAAAAAAGTCCTGCTGTCGCAGCGGCGGTCAATAGTATGATGACAGCCGCCGCTTTTGGCAGAAACCTTTTTCTCATATGGGTATCTATTCGTTTCATTTCCATCTCTTTTTTCATGTAAAGCTGATAATCTCTTCTTTCGGTTTCCTGGTCTGTTCCACACTGACAGCATGCAGCACCGGCCCTTCCCCGTTATAATCGGCAAAATATTCTTTGGCTACCCTGGCCGTGACTTTAACCCATTGTTTATCCGTCAAAGTATCCGTTTTATCATACTCGCAGGCAAATCCTAAAAACGCCATATCGTCAGCACAGCAGGTCATAGCCATTCTTCCCGGCACGAAATATCCCTGCGGAAAATTCTTAGGCACAAGTACCATTGCCGTAAACTGTATCGTTTTCCCTTCATAACGCCCGATATGATCTAAGGAATCAAGATACCAGATACCGTAACCTTCATTATCCAGTTCAATGATCGGCGCAGACAGATCATAGGGCAGATCGTCTTCCATGATCTCATTGACTTCTCCGTTGGCATCTTCGAATACAAGCTCCGCCTTCGGGTTGATCGCTTTGACGTTGCGCTTATAACTGCTCAGGTCCTCCACATTATCGCAGCGGTTAAATATGATCAGTTCCGACTTCCGTATCATCTCTGCAAGCAGAGACCGCATATTGGTAAAATACATCGGAAAGGTAGAGGCATCGATTGTCGTCACCTGCTGCTCTATCGTCCAGTGCCACGGCAGTTTCATATTCTTATAATTCCACATACCGTTATATTCGATAATGATACGCTCCGGTTTATGCTTTTTCTCCAGTTCGATCAGGTGCGCGGCATTAAAATCCGCTTCCTCTTCGATCACTTCCAGAATCGTCCGGCTCTGTTTCAAGAGCATTTCATCATATTCAATTTCACCCTCTTCGCATAGAAGAAGCAATGTTTTTCCCCGTACCTGAAAGTAAGGCTGCGCCAGCGTATAAGTAATAAATTCTGTTTTACCGCTTTCCAGAAAACCGTTGATCACATATACCGGTTTCATCATCTCATCACTCCATTTCCGTTTTAGCTGTTACTTCTGAAATAACGCCGCAAGGTTCTCTTCTTTTAATTTAGAACCAATAACACAGATCTTCCCCGTAACATCCGGTTTACCGGTTCTGATATCGCATTCTTCCGGTACATAATCAAAATAGACCCATGTTCCGTCTCCTGCGGAAACCATTCCTTTTGCCCGAAGGACAATGCCGTACTCTCCTTCGTTTTCCAGTGCCTGCAGTTTCTGTTCGATCTCGCCCTGCGTATAAGAAGCGGGTGTCTCAATGCCCCAGCTTGTGAAAATCTCGTCCGCATGATGGTGGTGATGCTCATGACCGCAGCATTCCTCACCGTGTTCATGATGATGTCCGTGACATTCTTCGCCATGTTCATGGTGGTGCCCGTGACATTCTTCGCCGTGTTCATGATGGTGTCCGTGACATTCTTCGCCGTGTTCATGATGGTGCCCGTGACACTCCTCACCATGTTCATGGTGATGTCCGTGACCGCAGCATTCTTCGTCATGCTCATGGTGATGTCCATGACATTCTTCACCGTGTTCGTGGTGATGTCCGTGACATTCTTCGCCGTGTTCATGGTGATGTCCGTGCTCTTCCTTCCGCGCCATAACCTCTTTCATCAGTTCCGCTTCCAAATCTTTGGCGCCCTCAATCGTCTCTAAAATATCCGCACCTTCCAGATCCTCCCAAGGCGTCGTAATGATCGTAGCTTTTTCATTATGTTCTCTTAACATAGCCGCACATGCCGCTACTTTTTCTTCACTTAATCCGCCGGTTCTGCTGAGAATGATCGTTCCTGCATATTCTATCTGATTGATGAAAAATTCGCCGAAATTTTTCATATACATCTTACATTTGCAGGCATCCACAACAACAACGGCACTGTTTAACAATACTTCTTCATTCTGCATGGCTCCCTGTACCGCTTTCATGACATCGGAAAGCTTACCGACGCCCGATGGCTCGATCAGCACTCTCTCCGGCGCATAAGTCGTAAGCACCTCTTTTAAAGATGTTGCAAAATCACCGACCAGAGAACAGCAGATACAGCCGGAATTCATCTCCTTGATCTCTATTCCCGCTTCCTTTAAAAAGCCGCCATCAATCCCGATCTCACCGAATTCATTTTCAATCAGTACGACTTTCGTATCCGCCAAAACTTCTTTTAATAATTTTTTGATCAAAGTTGTTTTACCAGCTCCCAGAAAACCGGACACAATATCGATTTTTGTCATTTTTAACGCCTTGCCTTTCCAAGATATTTCATTACTTTTCCTATATTTTATGCAGCTGTGTACAGCATATCCTTTATTCTGCTCCTGTTTGCCCATTCTGTCAACTCTGTGCATGCGGACATCAATCCAGATTCAGCCTTTTCTCCATAACATACCATGTCAGGAAATAGAAAATCACACTGTAAAGCAGGTTCGATATCAGCGTAAATTCCCACGAAGAGCCGAAAAACCAACCGGGATCTCCCGTTCTTGCCATAAAACCGAATACCACAATATAATAAAACATTGTTAAAATTCTCTGTACAAAATAGATTCCGTAATAGAATCCAAAAGAAGATAATACTTTATGATTCGGCGCAAGCTGGCCAAGCGACACGCATGCAGTAATTTTGAGTATTCTTGCAATCAGTGCAAAGAAAGACGCGACAAACGTCATTACAAGCTCGAAAACACCGATCTCAATGCCGTTTACACTCGCCATATTCACGTAGAGCTCAAACGCATCCAACATCGTTGACATAAAAGCCCTCTGCGTAGAAAAAAGCGAAATTATGGAAACATAGACCAGAATGCTGTTGATGATCACCCACACCGCGCTCATGACCGCTTTGGCAATGATGATATGGTGTTTATCGACAGGCAGCGTATGCAGGAGATATCCTTCGTCGCCGTAAACTGATTTATAAAAATGATAGATCAGGTAGATCATGGTTCCAATCGCAACAACGATCATACTGAGCACGTAAGCCATAATGATCATCGTCCCCGTCATAATCACCAGTTCGCTGTTCGAGTCAAAAAACGAAAGCTGCACTGTGATATAGGAAAGTATCCACATCAGCACGATAAAAAGGTTCATCGGCACAAGCAGTTTCCAGGTTGCCTTCCACTCATACTTCATCAATTTTCCTAACATGCGAACACCTCCCGGAAGAAACGGTCTACCGACTTTCCTTCCCTTTGTCTGATCTCCTGTGCAGGCGCCTGTAAGATAATATTGCCGTATTTAATGAAAACCACTTCATCCAGAATGCCTTCCACATCAGCAATCAAATGTGTCGAGATCAGCACCGATGCGTTTCTGTTATAATTGCTGACAATGGTGCGCAGAATATAATCTCTGGAGGCCGGATCGACTCCCGCGATCGGTTCATCCAGAACATATAAATCCGCATCTCTGCTCATTACAAGAATAAGCTGTACTTTCTCTTTTGTTCCCTTGGAAAGATTTTTCAGCCGCTCGTTGGGCGGAATCTGCAGTCTTTGCAGCATATCGTATGCTCTCTCAATCCTGAAATCAGGATAGAAATCCTGAAAATACTGCACCATTTCCAGCACTTTCATGCCCGGATGCAGATAGGTCCGCTCAGGCAGATAAGAAATTCTGTATTTGGTGCCGATCCCCGGTCTTTCACCTGCGATCAGGATCTCTCCCGCCGTAGGTTTCAGCAGATCGTTCATGATCTTTATAAGCGTCGTCTTACCGCTTCCGTTCGGTCCGAGAAGACCAATAATCCTGCCGCGTTCCAGATTAAGATAAACCTGATTGAGCGCCGGTTTCCCGCCATATGTCTTAGACAGTCCCATACATTGCACAATTGGTATCATTCTTCTGTCTCCTTCCCCATTCATACTTGTATCCGGTAGGACGCTTCAAAGCACGCTCCCGCACTCAGATGACGTCCCCACTTCCGCTCTTCCCATGTTCCTGTAAAATCGAATGCATCGCATCTTCCATACCACGGTTCGATACAGATAAAAGGCGCCGCTTTCCCCGGAGGTGACCAGATACCAAAAAGCGGAGCATCAAAATCCACAGTCAGATACGGCCTTCCATCAGGTTTAATCAAAGATACCTGATGTGCCTGATCGTTTTCTATCACAAGCGCGTCCTGATCAAAAAGATGTCCGGTGATCTTAAGGCAGCCGTCCTGCAAAGGATAAACGGCTTTCCTGTCGCTCACGAGTCCCCCCTGAATAACGCTCGATATTACTTCTTTCGGCGTGTCAAAACGAAGCATATAATCCGTCTGCTTTGTGTCTTCCAGGATCGGACAGCGAAATGCCGGATGCCCGCCTATAGAGAAATACATATCGGAATCAGACGGATTTGTTACTTTCCATTTCACGACTACCGTACACTCCTGCAGTTCATAACCAAGCTCAAGTAAAAATGCATACGGATATTTCCGAAGCGTTTCCTCATTGGACGCAAGCGAAAACCAGATTCCTTTATCGGTCTGGCTCTTTAACTGAAACTCCATATCTCTGGCAAATCCATGCTGGCTCATTGGAAAGTTTCGTCCGTCATGACGGTATTCGCCGTTTTTCAAACCGCCGACAAGCGGAAATAGAACCGGTGATGTCCGTTTCCAAAAAGCAGGATCCGCATCCCACATAAACTCTACCCCTGTGTCAACCTTTTTAAGAGACTTCAGTTCTGCTCCCATACTGTCGACTTGTATCGTAATCTTTTCATTGCCGATCTGAAATAATGCCATACCCATCCCCTGCCTTTCTCTCAGTCTGTATCCGTTCGGACATCTCCATCTTTTCCTTATTTGATAACCGGAGTTACTTTTTATTATATCTCATAATCCATACTTTTCCAAGTAATATTACATCATCAGCCGATACCAAACGGCTGTTTTGTATACAATTCATGCTGCAGCAGGATATCCCCCGTATGATAACGGTTCTTTGGCAGCATCTCGTCGAAAAAAGCAAGCTGCTCCGCCAGTTCATCAATCGTATCTTCAAAGAAACGGATCTTACGCTTTTCTTCCGTCTGCATAGAATTGACGACACGGATCACCGGGATGCAGAAATTCACCGTCCGCTCCTTTTTATCCAGAACAAACTGTCCTTCTTTGTGCAAATACCCTTCTATAGCGATCAGAAAACCTTCCGGCAGCCCTGTCAGCCTTCTGTGCCCGCCACTTTCCCATGTAAGCGGAGGATTTCCGCTATAACCTTTCTGTTCCCATAAGGAACGTTTCTCATCCAGTTCCTTTTCCAGATAAACGGCAACTCCCATTTTCCACGCTGCGCCAAACTTCGCATTTTTCTTCAGCCACTCCGCAATTTCCGATTCCGCTGCCTCGTAAATGCGCCGTACCGATTCCGGCACTTCTTCCGCGCAGATAAATCTCGCCCGGACAATACTTTTCAAGTAACGGTCCGACCGCTCCGAGCATTCTATTTTGACTCCGTTGTCAACCAGATACTGTAAAAAATCCAGTGTATTTTTCATACTGTAATCAAGTTTACATAACTTTTTCCCAAGAAGATCATATAAAGTCAGATAATCTCTGTTCTCTCCGTTTTCCAATGCAGTCCTGCAATAACCGATATCGTCCAGCGAAAAACGTTTCTTCCGGCCAAACGGGTTAACATAACAAATCTGCCTCTCTTCCACGGTCAGTCTTCTGTTTGCGGCATTCACACACAACCCGATTCCTGAACAGATGATCAAAAAGACGACAACATAGGCAGACAAAACAACGGCCAGCGATTCATCATAATAGGCATACGGTACGAAAAACAGACCGATCCCGCCAAGAACCGTCGCTATACCGATTATCCAGGGAAGTTTCCCTTCCTTCACTTCTATCCGTATCATCACAATCCTCCCCGCGCCGATTCATAAGCTTCCATGATAACAGGCAGCGGTAAAGCCGCCGTTTCTCCATCCGGTGTTGCACCGGTCAAAAGACCGATCAGATTTCCTTTGGCATCAAAAACGCCGCCGCCGGACATTCCCGGTTCTGCCTGTCCGTAACCATAGATCATATACTCTCCGAAATCTTCAATATACATCCATGCGTCTGCAATGCTGCCTTTATAATAAAGAGGTACCTCCGTATTCTCTACATCCGCCCCGACACTGAACATTTCATCTCCGGCCTGCAAAGTCTGGTAAAGTGAAATATCTCTGTGTACGTACCTCATCTCTTCCAACTGGCGATAAGTAAATTCCGTATTGTCTACCGCCAGAAATGCAACGTCATATTCCTGTGAAATGTAAAGAATCTTTCCCGGGGTAAAGTACCCTTGCGAAAAACGCACATAACCGGAAGTTTCTTCCCAATATTCCAGGACATGCCTGCTGCTCGCAATGATCACATAGTCCGGCGTCAGATCCCAAATAACACCGCTTCCGTAAATATCCTCCATATGCAGCAATACGACACTGCCTTTCACATTCCCGTATGCCTTTTCACAATCCTTTTCCTCCGATACGGCAGTTTCCAAAGCGCCGAGCCAGATAAGTCCTTCGTAAATATCCTGCTCCGTCACTGTCTGGATCAAATGGGGCGGTTCCGCTTCCTCTGTCTGCAAAGGCTGTCCGGCGGATACTACAGCAAGTATGAAGTTTAAAAGCAAGCATCCAATACCATTTCTCATAAAAATTGAAACCCCTTCATTCTTTCATGAAACAGGCAAAAATCTCCCCTTATAGGAGAGATTTACTGCAAATTAGCTCATAATAGCATTTATAGATCAATACAAAACTAAGCAGAACGATAAGCCGGGTTATGTCGTGAATGGTCATCTGTCTGGGACTGACGTTGCCGCCAGTCTCTAGCGACCTACCTGAGAGCAGGCCGGGCAAGCCTGTTGCTCTCTGTGTGGTCTTGCTTCGGATGGGGTTTACACAGCCTTTCCCGTTACCGGGAAAGCGGTAGTCTCTTACACTGCCATTCCACCCTTACCGCATCAGATGCGGCGGTATCATTTCTGTTGCACTATCCTTAGAGTCGCCTCCACCGGACGTTATCCGGCATCCTGCCCTGTGAAGCCCGGACTTTCCTCACCTGCGGCCGGGACAGACAAGCTGTCCGGCAATCAGGCGCGACCATTTATTCTACTTAGTTTATACCTCAAAACAACTTCCGCCGATAAACTCCCGGCAAAGAGAATTATTCGGCAGCTTTTCGCTGCTGACGCCAAGAAAATACTCCAGAAACTTTAACAATCTCTTTGCTTCGTGATATTCGGGTTCGCCCTTTTTTATACTGAACAGCAAAGGTTCGGCATATTGCTTCAACACAGCCAGTTCGTAGATCAGCGCCGAATTGAACATCGCATCCGCCTGCTCCTGATACGGGAAAATGTATTTTTCTTCCCCGCGTCTGACAGACGGCCACATCTCGATCGTTTTCTTTGCACTGGCGCCTCTTGTTCTGGCATCTCTTACCATGCGGCGCAGCAATCTGCTGTCCGTCGTCGGGATCCGGTTATGCTCATCTACGTTTAAACATGTCAGCGCACTGATATATATCTTGTATTTGCTCTGTGCGGGAAGAGAATAGGACATTTTCTCGTTGAGTCCATGAATTCCCTCTATCACAAGAATATCATCCTTACCGAGCGTCGTGATCTTCCCGTTATATTCTCTTCTGCCTGTTTTGAAATTAAATGTCGGCAGTTCGACACTCTTCCCTGCAAGCAGTTCTCCCATATCTTTATTAAACTGCTCCACATCGAGCGCTTCTATACATTCAAAATCAGGATTGCCGTTTTCATCCCGCGGCGTCTTATCATGGTTTACATAATAGTTATCCAATCCGATCGGATGCGGATTCATACCGTATGTCCGCAGCTGTATCGAAAGTCTGTGGGAAAAAGTCGTTTTACCGGAAGAGGATGGCCCCGCAATCATAACAAATTTCACGCCTTCTCTTCTTGCAATGTCTCTGGCAATTTCACCGATCCTGCTTTCCTGCAGGGCTTCCTGTACAAGTATCATATCCGCAATGTTGCCTTCACAGATCTGGTCATTCAGATCGCCGACCGTATCGATGCCGATCTTCTCTCCCCACTGGCAGGTCTGCAATAAGGTTCTGAACAGCTTCGCCCGCGGTTCGAATACCGGCAGTTCTTCCGGCGCCGACTGCTCCGGCAGCAGCAGGATCATACCCTCTTCATAACTCAACAGGTCAAAGTGTCTGATATACCCCGTACTCGGCAGCATATAACCATAATAATAATCAAAATAATCCCCCAGACAATATACATTGATCGTAGAGCTTCTTCTGTAACGGAACAGCTTTACTTTATCCTGCATCCCGTTTTGATCAAATAAGCGGATCGCTTCTTCGGAAGGATAAGCTCTCTTGGTGATCGGCAGATCCGCTTCAGTCAGCTCCTTCATCCGCTCCCTAACCTGCATGATCTGTTTGTCGTCTAACGGTGCATGATCTACGAAACGGCAGTAATAGCCGGCGCCTATGGCAAACTCCACTTTGGCGGCCGCCGCAGCTGCCGCTCCCGCCACATCCTTAATGGCTTTCATCAGCAGCATGATCGCCGTACGCACATACGTCTTATGACCGATCGGATCTCCATATGTGGCAAAAGTCAGTTCACAGTCCTTATCCACTCTTTTCATCAGTTCCCGAATCTTACCATTTATGATAACAAGCGCGATCGGCTCTTTGTACAAGTGCTGGTATTCTCCCGCTATGATCTCATACTTAATGCCTTCTTCATATAATTTTTCCTGCCCGTCAATCTTTATTCTTACCATATCCCGCACCCTCCCTTTTATCAAATAATTCCAGGACCCGAAGACAATCCTGTATCTGCCCTTCGACTTCCTTCTCCCGTTTTCCCCGATCCGAAGCTGTATTTCTCCGTTTCTGCAGATTGATAAGGACTTCTTCACAGATCCTTTTCTCACGTTCCAGATAACGGTATAACACGGGGTTCTTCTGTTTTAACAGAACCGGCCCGTAACGGTCTTCTATCCGCTGCTGCCATAACTGTTTCTGTGAATACGCATTAGAACTATCCCCTTGTGGTATAGTTTCCTTTCTTGGTACGGCCTTCATCATAGGATAGAATTTACCGTCTTCTTCTATCATATTCTCGTCTGTAATCAGATATCCTTCCCTGCGCAGAAAGCTGCGAAACTGCTGCAGTTCTGACTGCGGCTGTAAGATCAGCTCCTGAAAAGAATCCGTTTTTTCTTTCTCTTCGGATAAAATACGCTGCATCAGTTTACCGCCCATACCGGCGCAGATCAGAGAATCTGCCTCGCCGGGACGGCAGGAGGCAATACCATCGGAGATTCTCGTTTCTATGTATGACTCCAACCCAAAGGCCGCAATATGTTCCTTCGCCTGCCTTAAAGGTCCTTCATTGACATCCATCGCAAGCGCCTTTGGCGCAATCCCCTGCTTTACTAAATAAATAGGAATAAAACCGTGATCGCAGCCAACGTCACATACACTGTTACCCGGTGTTACGAGAGAAGCAACCGCATGCATTCTCTTAGAAAGGACTATCTTCCCGCACATTAATCCAGATAATCCTTTAACTTACGGCTTCTGCTGGGGTGACGCAGTTTTCTGAGCGCTTTGGCTTCGATCTGTCTGATACGTTCACGGGTAACGCTGAACTCTTTTCCCACTTCTTCCAATGTCCTTGCACGGCCGTCATCCAGTCCGAACCGCAGCCGCAGCACTTTCTGTTCTCTATCGGTCAGCGTACTGAGCACGTCTACAAGCTGTTCTTTTAACAGCGTAAAAGCAGCCGCATCCGCCGGGACCGGCACATTATCATCCTGAATAAAATCACCCAGATGGCTGTCTTCCTCTTCGCCGATCGGCGTCTCCAAAGAAACCGGTTCCTGGGAAATCTTTAAGATCTCTCTGACTCTTTCCACCGGCATGCTCATTTCTTCTGCGATTTCCTCCGGTGTAGGTTCTCTTCCAAGCTCCTGTAAGAGCTGTCTGCTCACACGGATCAGTTTATTGATCGTTTCCACCATATGCACAGGAATACGGATGGTTCTTGCCTGATCGGCGATTGCTCTCGTAATGGCCTGACGGATCCACCATGTTGCGTACGTAGAGAATTTGTACCCTTTGCGGTAATCGAATTTTTCGACGGCCTTGATCAGACCCAGATTGCCCTCCTGGATCAGATCCAGAAAAAGCATACCGCGCCCTACGTATCTCTTGGCAATGCTGACTACCAGACGCAGATTGGCTTCGGCAAGCCTCTTTTTCGCTTCCTCGTCGCCCATCTCCATTTTCTTGGCAAGCTCGATCTCTTCTTCCGCACTTAAAAGCGGCACTTTGCCAATCTCTTTTAAATACATTCTGACCGGATCTTCAATGCTGACGCCATCCGGTACGGACAGATCGATATTCTCCACATCAACATCGTCTTCCTCCGTCAGAATGATCTCTTCGTCGTCTACATCATCCACGTCGGTAATCCGCAAAACATCCACATTATTTTGTTCCAATGTTTCCAGAATTTTGTCAAACTGTTCTTCTTCCAACGATAAATCATGGAAAAAGTCATTGATCTCCTGATATTCCAGAACATTCTTTTTCTTCTTAGCAATATTCAAGAGTTCTTTTAAACGCTCTTCAAATTTTGCCTGTACATTTTCTTCCATTACTTCGCCCATCCTTCCTTTTTGTGGGTTAAACAATTTTATTTTTTCCTCTAATGCAGGGAAATATGCGTTTTGCTAAGTTCTTCCAATGCTTTTTTCCCTGAAATCACCTGATTTAATGCGTTCATGTCCGCACCCGCTCTGCCGGAATAATATTCAAAACTGTTTCTTTTGACCTGATATACGATATCGTGAAATGCTTTTTCCCGTTCCGCCTCCGTATTTACTTCCTGCAGTTTGGTATTAAATAGCGACGCCACTTCTCTTTGCTCTTCTTCGTCCTGAAACATGCTGATAATCGATGCCGGATGAAAATTTCCGCTTTCCAGATCTTCAAAAAGTTTCTGTGCAACCTGTTTATACAAGGCTTCTGTAAAGTCTTCCACTCCGATATACTTTTTAATCTTTCCGTATAAAGCCGGTTCATCCGTTATCCAGGTTAAGAGCAGTCTCTGGAACTTTTTGGCGTTCTCCTGCGGCGTATTTTTCGGAAATACCGTAGGTTTGGGCCGCTCCACCGGTTTGATCATGCCGGTCTGCGCCGCATGGGAGGCGACTAACTTCCGCAGCGCTTCGTAGCCGATATGATATTTTTCCGCTACGGACTGCACATAATTTTCCCGCTCCACTTCTTCTTCAAAACTGCATAGTTTCCTGGCAATCTCCCTGTGAAACGCCGTCTTGGATGCCGGGTCGCCAAGATCATAATCCCGCTCCAGTATGCGCAGCTCAAAGAAAAAGCTATTCTCCGCCTTATCGATCCTCTCCTGAAACGCTTCAGCGCCGTTTGCTTTTATAAACTCATCCGGATCTTTGGCCGGCGCCATATTAATAACCCGGCCCCGCAGTCCCGTTTCCCGTAAAATGCCGATCGCACGAAGCGCGGCGTTTGTGCCGGCGCCATCGCTGTCATAAGCCAAAAGAACGTCTTTCGTATAGCGCCGCAGCAGATTCGCCTGTCCGGCTGTGAAAGCAGTTCCAAGAGAAGCAACTGCCTGTGTGAACCCGGCCTGATGCATGGCGATCACATCCATATATCCCTCACATAAGATAATATTGCTCTTTCGTGAAGTCCGTGCAAAATTCAGTCCGTACAAATTCCTGCTTTTATCAAAAATCATCGTCTCCGGCGAGTTTAAATATTTCGGCTTCGCATCTCCCATAACCCGGCCGCCGAACCCGATCACCTTATGGTTGATATCCTGGATCGGAAACATCACCCGATTCCAGAATTTGTCATGCATACCGTATTTTTCGTCAAAACTGGCCAGTCCGGCTTCTATGACAAGCTCGTCCTCATAACCTCTGGTATGCAGATAATTCACCAGATCATTGCTTGTCACGCTGGCAAAACCGAGTCCGAATTTCTTCATCGTCTCTTCGCTAAGCTGCCTGCCTGTCAGATACCGGCGCCCTGCTTCTCCTCTCGGATCACGCAGCAGATAATAGAAATATCTGGCCGCCTCTTTGTTGATCTCCAGCAGTCGCGCCCTTTTGCTCTCCCGCTTTTTTACTTCCTCGGAATATTCCGCTTCGGGTAACGGCACGCCTGCCCTGTCCGCCAGCTGTTTGATCGCTTCCGGAAAAGAGCAGTTTTCATATGCCATGAGAAACGTAAAAACATTCCCTCCCGCACCGCAGCCAAAGCAATAATACATCTGTCTGCCCGGCGAGACCGAAAAAGATGGCGATTTCTCGTTGTGGAAAGGACATAATCCAAAATAACTGCTGCCCTTCTTCTGGATACGCACATAGCCGGAGATCACGTCCACAATATCATTTTTGCTTCTTACTTCCTCTATCAATTCATCGGGATAATACATAGATCCTCTTCCCTCACTTATCCGTGCCACGTCTTCGGAATGTAAATATCCTGATAAGTGGCGATCGCAAATCTGTCCGTCATTGACCCGATATAATCACATACTATTTTCTCGGCCGGCTCGCCCGCATCCAGCAGACGCCGTAAAAAAGCCGGCAGCTTTTCAAGATGATGCTTATAGTAATCGTAGAGCGTCTCGATCAGTTCCTCCGCTTTGCCTTCCTCACTTTTGGCGATCGGATTCTGATACACATTTTCAAACATAAATTTCCGCAGTTTCTGCATGGCATCCGCCACATCCTGCGACATACAGACATCATTTCTGCCACGGCTCGTTGTGACAATGTCATGGATAAAATAATCCAGGCGCTGTCCGCAGCTGTAGCCGATCACATCTCCGATCTCTTTTGGCACATCGGATTCTTTTAAAATACCGCCTCTGATCGCATCATCCATATCATGATGGATATAGGCTATCTTATCGGAAAATCTGACGACCCGCCCTTCCAATGTACAGGGCATACCGGACGTCTGATGATTCAATATCCCATCTTTTACTTCATAGGTCAGATTGATCCCCTGACCGTCTTTTTCCAGAATATCCACTGTCCTGACGCTTTGCTCATTATGCCTGAATCCGTACGGGCAGACTCTGTTTAACGCCCGCTCCCCTGCATGTCCAAACGGCGTATGCCCCAGGTCATGCCCAAGCGCGATGGCCTCCACCAGATCCTCATTAAGCTGCAGCGCTTTGGCGATCGTACGGGCATTCTGGCTGACTTCCAGCGTATGTGTCAGCCTCGTTCGGTAATGATCGCCTTCCGGTGTCAAAAATACCTGTGTTTTATCTTTCAGTCTTCTAAAAGACTTACTATGTATGATACGATCTCTGTCTCTTTGAAACACAGGTCTGATATCGCATTGCTCCTCCGGCTTGCTCCGGCCTTTGGAATACATACTGAGCATCGCATAGGGACTTAAATATTCTTTCTCCCACTGCTCTGAACTTTCCCGTATATTCATGGTAATCTCCCGTTTTTAAAAAAGCCCTTTTCTTTGTGAAAAAGTAACTTTATCACCTTCTGGTTCCCTGTCCATCCGGCGACGGATTTTCCCATAAGGTGAAAACAACCACTCTTTTTATAATATTCTGTTTTTCCTGCCGAAATCCTTTTTTTATCTACAGATATCATAGATAAATTCCGCATTTTTATCCATCGCCTCGTAAGCAGTCTTAAAAGGTGACATCTGGAATACATGCCACATCCCCTTAAAAATATCTATTTTCGTCGAGACATTCTCCTTTACCATCTTTTTATGCAGCATCGTCGCATCATTTAACAGCATCTCATTATCCCCCACCTGGATATAGGTAGGCGGAAAACCTTCGTAATTACCGAATAAAGGGGAGATCAGGGGATCCGTTAAGTCTTGTCCGGCTGCATAATTATCCGTCATTTTCTGCAAATAGGCAGGATCCAATACGGGATCGATATCCTGTCTTGTCTCATGTGATCTGCCGGAAGCCGTCAGATCTGTCCATGGCGACATCAGACAGAGTCCTCTTGGTAAAAGTCTGTTCTCCTGCTTTAATTTCAGCACCAAAGACAACGCCAGGTTCCCGCCCGCAGAATCTCCCGCCATGATCACATCTCTTGCGCCGTATCCCAGAAGCATCAGATAGTTCCACACTCTCATGGCATCCTGCGTCGCAGCGGGATACGGATTCTCCGGCGCCAGTCTGTAATCGAAACTCAGCACATCCATGGACGTGGACATGGCAAATTTGGTTGTCAGCGTACGGGCATAAATACTGCTCCCTGTCGAATATCCGCCGCCATGACAATACAGGATCACATATTTTTTCATATGCGCTCTGTTCACAGAAATCCATTCTCCATGAATGCCGTCGATATCCAGTTCCTTTATCTCCACATCCTTATTATTACTGAGCAGCACCCCAAAATGATCCTGAGACTGTCTGTGTTTCTCCAGGTCCGTATTCTCCACCGCTCCATGTACTTTTTTGATCAGATTCATCAGATTTTGATTTTTTCGCTCTAAAATTGCCATAAAAACCGACCTTTCCGTAATTTACATATTATGATACAATGTCACTGTAGTATGAATGACAGACGATTGCAAAGCGCCGGGGCGGGCAGGAAGATAAAGTTTCTGCTTCGAGGCACGCTTTCGCTCCATTAAAAACGCAGCGGTACTAAGTTCAAGAGGCATTTAATGCCTCTTTCACTAAGAACCGGCGTTTTTAGAGGGCCCTTCAGCAGAAACTTTATCTTCCTGCCCGCCTCGGCGCTTTGCAATCGTCTGTAGTATGAACGAATCAGAAAGGAACCATGCATTCCATGTCCGGGGGAAAAAATATCACGATTCCAAAATCCAAAAAAGAAATCTGGTACAAGCTTGACTTGTCCGCCATTGTTTATCCAACCCTGCAAAGAAGAGACTTCTCTTCCGTATACCGTTTATCCGTTGTCTTAAAGGAAGATATCGACCCGGAACTGTTACAGCGGGCGCTGGATATGACGCTGCCGCGCTTCCCGACCTACAAAGTTGCGATCAGGAAGGGACTTTTCTGGCGCTATCTGGAACCGAACAACAGGCCCGGTCCTTTCGTTACCCCCGACATCAAAAATCCCTGCATGCCCATGCCTTTTAAGGCCAATAACCGTTATCTTCTGCGCATCTACTATTATGGCAGAAGAATTTCCCTTGAAGCGCATCACTGTCTCGGCGATGGCACGGGCGGCATGTGCGTGCTGCAGACATTGACTGCCACCTATTTAGAACTGCTCGGACACCATATTACCCCTTCGGGTTTCGTCCTTAATATCTTCGATACACCGGATCCCGAAGAACTTGAAGATGCCTATATGCGCTATGCCAATGCCAGAGTATGCCCGCCCCGTCCGGGGGAAAAAACATACCGCGTCAGAGGCACGAAGGAACCTTTTTATACGCTGAATATTATCGATGGCATCATGTCCGTCAAAGAGGTGATGTCTGTTGCCAAAAAATACAACGCTACCATTACCGAATATCTCAATGCGGTCCTGCTCTATGCCCTGCTGCAGAAACAGGACGCCGATCTGCCCTTTAAGATCAGACCTGTAAAGATTGCCATGCCGGTGAATCTGCGGCGCTTTTTTCCTTCGAAAACACTGCGCAACTTTATTACCATGGTCTATCCTTCCGTAGATCCCCGTCTGGGAGATTATACGTTTGCGGAAATCGTCACACAGGTCCATCACTATATGCAGTACTATATCAGTGAAAAATTTCTGCGCGGAGACATCACGACCAACGCCGCCACGCAGCGCAACCCGTTCATCCGTGTCGTGCCGCTTTTTATTAAAGATTTCGTGGTCCGCACTTTTTATACGAAAGTGCAGGATAAAAATTCTTCCGCAGGACTTACCAATATGGGCGCCCTGAAAGTCCCTGAGGACATGAAGCCGCATATCGAACGTTTTGATATCTATATGGGACAGCCGTTTTCTTCCCGTACCAACTGCGCGATCATCAGTTTCGAGGATACGCTGACCGTTAATTTTGCCAGCAGCATCGCGGAAGCGGACGTGGAACGCAATTTTTTCAGAAAGCTGATACAGGACGGCATTCATGTAAAGATCGAAAGCAACCGAGGAACCAGATCGTAAAGATCATCATAAAGGAAAGTCACAAGAAAGGAGTTATTACTTATGTCATATTGTGTTAACTGCGGCGTAGAACTGGAAGCTTCCCTAAAATCCTGCCCGCTCTGCAATACCCCCATTATCAATCCCAATCATCTTACCGAAACGCAAGATCCCGCTCCCTACCCGGCCTCGAAAGGGCAGGTGGAGGTCGTTAAAAGAAAAGATCTGGGACTTTTACTCAGTGTTGTACTTTCTACGACAAGCGTTACCTGCCTGCTTCTTAATCTTCTCGTCTTCCAGGGTTCTCTCTGGTCTTTTCTGGCGATCGGCGTATGCATCTGTCTGTTTGTTTTTGCCTTTCCGGCCGTTATCTATACCAAAACGCCCATTTATGTATCTTTACTCGCAGATGGCGCCGCCGTAGGGATCTATCTGTATCTGATCACCTATCTGACGTCTTCTTCCGAATGGTTTTTCCGTCTGGCGCTTCCTATCGTGATCACGGTAACGGTCCTGATTGAAATTTTTACTTTCCTTGCCCGCAAACTGCCTTTTTCCATTTTATCGGGATCCCTCTATCTTTTTATCGAAGTACCGCTCTTATGTATTGCACTGGAACTGCTGATCAGACATTTTCGAAATGATCCCATGCTGATCACATGGTCTGCCATCGTATTAACGGTATGCACCGTCATCGACATTGCCCTGATCACGATCATTGCCAAAAAACGCCTGCGCAATGAAGTACGCAGACGTTTACATTTCTAACTGTGTTTGGCTTCCGCTTCCTCTAACGAATGATATCCGTAAAACAGCGTTTCGTTGGTGATGATCTGCTTTAACAGGCTTTCTCCGCGTTCTTTCGCCGCCTTCGTTTCATTCCACAGAAGCGTTAACGTCTTCATGGAATACGTAAGAAGTTCCGCTCTGAGATAGCTTTCCATAGAGGAACCGTCCATAACGTTATCTTCCGCAGTTGTGGACACCCTTCCTCTTTTCCGGATATTCGGATATTCGGCAAGCATCTGCGCATCCCATGCCAGATGGATCTGTACGATCTGCTCCGCGATCTGTTTTTTCTCCGCCGCATCAGGAAGATATTCTTTTACTTTCTCGTATTCTTCCGGGAATGTACTCTCCATCATCCTGCCGTATTTCTCGAAAATAAGGTTACGGCCTTCTTCATACGCTTTGAGACAGTCAGCCTTATAACTTTCAAGCAGTTCATCCGGATAAACCATCCACTGGCTCATACGCATACGGAAAAAAGTGTCCGGATCATCCTGACAGGACGCTCTGCCGCCGGTATTGTATACATGCTGAAACATATCCCATTCCAACTGTGCGATTTCAAAAATAAGCTGTTCTCTTGCTGATACTTCTCCCACTTTGGCCACCACCCTTATATTTATTCATTTAATAATCTGCCCGGTGTGCAGTGAAGCGGTTCTTCATAAGTCGCATGATCCGTCTTTAGCACATTGCCATCGACTGTGATCATGATCTTCTCCGCGTCATAAGCCGCCAGAAACGTACCTGTCAAAGAAGACATGATAATATTCTCGCCTTCCTGCGTCATTGTCTTTAAATATTCCCGGAACGTTTTAGACAGGTCAAGATACAGCGTTTTTTCTCCATCTACATCCTTTTCCTCAAAAGAATACACCTTCGTTCCCAAAGATACGATATTGTGCCGCACCAGTGCATCGATCAGATTCTCGGCCGAGATCTGTTCCATAGTGGATATTTCCGTATTCAATTCATCGGAAGCGCCGTTTCCATAGTATATCGTAACCTCTATCTGAGACTGCTCTTCCTCTTCATCAGGTTCTTCTGTGCTTACAGACTGCTCTTCTTTCTCTGTCCCTTCTTCATCCAGTAAATATTCCAGCGAATCTACCAACAGGTCGCCTGCCGACACATCCGGCACCTGCTCGTCTTCCATCGCCGTCACTTCTTCCGCTCTGTTGCCGCAGGCCGCCAGGACCAATATCAGAACGGCAAGCGGAAGTGCCATCCATTTTCTGTCTTTCATAATACTTTGTCTCCTCCTTAACTCGTGAGCCTGCACCGCATGATGCAGTCCCGCAGATGAAAAAACGAATTTCACCTTATCCAAGTCTGGTTTATTCTATCATAACGTCCATAAAAAAGCAACACGACAAAAGCCGGCCCCCGGCAGACAACGCAAAAAAACACCGCATAACGGTGTTTTTCATAACATAAGTGCAGGAAAAGGGACTTGAACCCTCATGATATTGCTATCACACGGACCTGAACCGTGCGCGTCTGCCAATTCCGCCATTCCTGCGAACAAATGCTATTTTATCTTCTTTTTGCGTTTCTGTCAAGACTATTTTGAATTAATTTTAAAAAAATTTTAACATCTTAACAGAAATTATGAAATGCCTCCTGTGCCTTCCCCAATCTTTTTATCCGTATACAGAATATGATTCACAAGCCATTCCGTCAGAAATTCCATAAGTTCTTCCAGCGTTTCCTGCTGGTGTTCATCTATATGCTCAAGATCCATGCCCTCAAGTTTGGCCACAAACGCATCATGTGCCCGTTTCTGCGCCGCAAGTCCTTCATATTGAATGCTCTCCATATACTTTTCCTCATCCGTAAAATGAAAGATCGTATAACGCTTCATTTCTTCCAGCAAAAATACAATTTCGTCATATTTATCAGGAATAAACTCATCCGTAATGACACGATATACTTCACCGATAATCCGGAACAATTCTTTGTGCTCATTATCGATCAAGGCGATACCTGTAAGATATTCGTCCGTAAACGTTATGAGTCCTTGTTTTTCATCGGCAGGTTTCATTTTGCCGATCATCAGATCGGAACCGATAATATGTCTGTAAAGCCACGTCACCAGATATTTTAACAGATCGTCCAGAAATATCTGCTGCGCGCCGTTGTCCGAAGGCATGGCAATGTCTGCTTCAAATATCTTTTCCCGGAACGCCGCATGCTGCTTTCTCTGCAGCTCCAGTTCCGGGTGGCGGATGCTCTCCATATATTCCTCTTCATGTTTAAAATGTGCTTCCGCATATTGCTTCAGCATCTCAAGCATATCCCGGATGCGGTCATATTTATCACTGATCACGCTGTTTTCAAGCAGTTCCTGCATCTCGTTGATCATCCGGAAAAGCTCTCTGTGTTCGTTATCAATCATTTCTACGCCAAGTAGACAATCGTCTGTAAAATAATACATTATCTCTCCTCCTATTATTCTGTCCGGCACTGCTGCCGCCGAACCTGCGTCTATTGTACACGTTCGGGGCGCATACAGCAATATATTTCCCGTTTTCTAACAATATTCTTTATAACGTTCCCGCCAGCCTTCTTCTGCCCAATATTCGGATCCGTCCCGAAGCCTTCCGATGAACTGATACTGAAACATTTCCCGTCTGATCAGCTCAATATCAGTGAATGAAATAGACTCTTTTATCATCTCATTTACTTCCTTTTCGGTATATTTTACGGAAAGCGCAAACTTCTGTGCAATCTGCATAAGCGCAAGAATCCGCATCGGCCGTTTAGAAGGGTACTGCGTCAGTTTATCGTCTGCGTCATAATATCTTTTCAGCTTATCGCGATATAGTTCTATTTCGTTGTTCATATGATGTTCCTCCATATTTTGATACCTGTTTGTCATTCTGCTCTTCATATGCTATTATAACCTTGATTTGTAAAAGAGCGCAAGCCGGTTTTCCAGACGAAAGGATTGGATTGCAATATGCAGGGCAATATATTGTTAATTGAAGACGATAAAGACGTATGTAAACTACTTTCCGACAATCTCAGACTGGAAGGGTACCAGGTCCGCACATGCCACGACGGCATCAGCGGACTGCAGGAATTTCATAACAATGACTGCCATCTCGTCATTCTGGATATTATGATCCCGCAGAAAAACGGCTATGAAGTTTTAAGCGATATACGCAAAGAAAGCAACATTCCCGTCTTACTCTTAACGGCCAAAGACAGCGAAGCCGATAAAGTCTCCGGCCTCAGGCTGGGCGCGGACGATTACCTGACCAAACCGTTTGGCCTCAGTGAATTCCTGGCCCGCGTCCTGGCTCTGCTTCGCCGATATACCGTTTTCAACGCACCGCCCGCCGATGCGTTTGTGATAACAGGGAATCTGCGTATCGATACTGCCGGACGGGAAGTCTACAAAAACTCCGAACGGATAGATCTTACAGCCAAAGAATTCGATCTGCTGCTTTTTCTTTCGCAAAACAAAGGACAGGTATTTACCAAAAGGCAGATTTATCACGCTGTATGGAATGATGAATATGCCTTTGACGATAATAACATTATGGTGCATATCAGGCGCCTGCGGAAAAAAATCGAAGATAACCCCGATACCCCCAAATATATCGTAACCGTATGGGGGGTCGGCTATAAGTTTGGCGGTGAACGATGAAAGCGATAATTTATACCGGTATCTGTATTTTATGTATTCTGTGTGCCGTAGAAGGTATCTTTCTCTACCGTATGCACAAACAGCTGAATGAATGGTTTATCTTTCTGCAAAGCATAAAAGAAACGCCGGCACGGAAAAACTTCGTAAAAGGCCGCGGCCTTCTTGCCGGGATCAATTATGCAATGAACGACGTTTTGGAAGAGAACCGGAACAGACTCACACAACTGACCAGAGCCGAAGAAGCAAACAAGCTTCTTCTGACCAATCTGTCCCACGACGTCCGCACGCCTTTAGCCTCTTTGACCGGCTATCTTGAAGCATTGGAGCGGGGTCTGGTAACCGGGGATGCAAAAGAAGAATATATCCGTATTGCCTGCCGGAAAGCCTCCGACCTGAAAGAACTCGTAGATATTCTGTTTGACTGGTTTAAAATTAATGCAGAAGAACAGACCTATGAGATTAAAAGACACGATGTGAATGAACTGACAAGGCAGATTATCATTGGGTGGCTGCCCATAACAGATCAAAAACAAATCCGGCTTAACGTAAATATCCCGGAAAACGAATTATTTCTGCAGATTGACCAGATCGCCTACGAAAGGATCGTCAACAATCTCATCGGCAACGCCATACAACATGGAAATTGTACGCAGCTCTTCGTTGCGGTCTGCCCAAATGACGATACGGTAACAATAGAGATCTCAAACAACGGACTGACAATTCCCGGAGCAGATATCCCGTTTCTGTTTGACAGACTGTATACGAATACTTCACACAAAGAAGCCGCGGAGCCACGTACTGGCAGCGGACTTGGACTTGCTATTGTAAAAGCGCTTACCGAGGCCATGCACGGCAGCATTTCCGTAGCAAGCAGTTCCGGGAAAACCTCTTTTTATTTATATTTTCCATCTGCCCCCAAAAAGTAAGAAAAATGTAAGATTTGGGAAAGACTCATGTCAGAACTGCCTGCTATACTGGTCTTCAGGAGGCGAATCCATGAACGAATATATTATTGAAACCGAACAACTCACCAAAACATACCACGGGCAGGTCTGCGTGGACCATATCGCCCTGCATGTACCAAAAGGCAAAATATACGGACTTCTCGGCCAAAACGGCGCCGGTAAAACAACGACCATGAAAATGTTAGTCAATCTGGTAAGACCGACTGCCGGCACGATCAGACTGTTTGGAGAAAACAAGGCGCATGCACGGCGCAGTCTGTACTACCGGATCGGTTCCATTATCGAAGCGCCTGCTTTCTATGAAAATCTGACGGCGGAAGAAAACCTGAGGATCCTCGCAAAACTGCGCGGGCAGCACCGCCGGGATACGATAGAACATGCGCTTTGCGTAGCAGGTCTGCCCCTTGGTCAGAAAAAACGTTTCCGTGACTTTTCCATCGGCATGAAGCAGCGTCTCGGAATCGCTGCCGCCATTATGCACGAACCGGAGCTTTTGATCCTGGATGAGCCTATGAACGGCCTGGATCCTGTCGGCATCTGTGAAATACGTCATTTTCTGCTGCAGCTTTGCAAAGAGAAACAGACCACCATTTTACTCTCCGGCCACAATTTAAGCGAAATCGAACAATTAGCCGATATCATCGGCATCATGCAGAAAGGGAAACTGGTTGAAGAAATCGACCGGAAGCAGCTGCATGAAAAAAACAGGAAATACATTGAATTTGAAGTTTCCAATGTCAATGCGGCTGCATTACTTCTGGAACGCACGTTTCATCTATCGGATTATACGGTCGTAAACGATCATCTGCTGCGTATATTCGGCGCTTTTGAGTTAAGAGCGGATATCAACGGCTGTTTTACCCAAAACGGCATCGATGTTATGAATATGAATATCCGCGAAGAGAAACTGGAAGATTATTTTAAGCATGCAATCGGAGGTGCCAAATGAAATCTGTTCTTTACAGTGAATGGCTGAAACTGAAACGTTCCAAAGCGCTCTTAGCCTGTTCCCTCGGGACCTGCATCGTCCCGCTCTTTGTTCTTTTTAACAGTATACAAAGATATTTAAAAAATCCGTCGGAAACAATCGACTTGTTCGGCCTGTATGATGGCGCGCTCCTTTTTTTGATGCTGCTGTTTGCGCCCCTTGCCTTATCCGTCATCGCTGCCTATACCATATGCAGAGAGTACTCGGAAAAGACGCTGAAGACCATTTTCACGGTACCGGTATCCCGCATGCAGTTTCTGGCAGGGAAGTTCTGCATTCTGTTTATGATTACCATATTATTCATGCTGATATCCTGGTTTCACATACTGATCCTTGCGGTCCTTTGCAGCTTTTTTGTAGAAGTCGGACAGCTTACGCCCGTATCGGCCGTTTTTTTCCTGATGAAAATGCTGTCCGGTGCATTGCTCCTTTATATGACGCTCACGCCCATCGTCTATTTCAGCATACGCAATAAAGGCTTTACCGCGCCTTTCATTGTTTCGGCCGCAGTCTGCCTTTTCAATGTCGTGCTGTCCGGTTCCGGCATTGCCGGATGGTTTCCATGGACGGCATCCTATTTACTGATAAACGGCAGAAGCGGACATGCCGGATGTCCGCCTCATATCAGTTTTCTGATCATTGTCTGCCTTTGCGTTATTTCAGTTTCGGCAAGCACAGTACGTTTTCTGCGGGAAGATATCTCATGATGTCTCCCCCCAGGAAACCGGAGCCTTTTTCTGCGGCTGAAGATTCCTTTATTCTACCGGATAAAGTTCATCCTTGCAAAAGGCTCCTTATCCGGCACACCATATTTCTCCGCTCCAAGCGCAATGCTTTTCATCAGAAAAGACATGTTCCTTGCAAGCGTGCGCATCATCTGCAGCCCTTCCGCATCCTGCTCCGCCTCACCGGGCAGTGCGCCGTGAATACCGTTCCAGTACTGACCGGAAGCAATGGGCATTCCCGCGATGCCGAAGAACTTATTCAATTCATCATACGTCGCGGTCAGTCCGCCTCTTCTTGCTGCAGCGACAGCCGCGCCGACTTTCATTGTCTTATCAAAATGCGTACTGTAAAAAAGTCTCGTCAGAAAAGCAACCAGCGTAGCATTCGCCGAAGCATAATAAACGGGACTTCCAACCACAAGTCCATCGCATGCTTCGAATTTCCCTGCTGCTTCATTTACCGCATCATCAAATACACATTTTCCTTTCTGAGCGCACCCGCCGCAGGCGATACACCCCCTGATATCCCGGCTGCCGATCTGCAAAATTTCCGTTTCTATATTCTCTTTTGCAAAAATTTTTTCCATCTCATGCAGCGCGGTATATGTATTTCCTTTTTCTCTCGGACTTCCGTTAATCATCAACACTTTCATACGTAATTTCCTCCTGTCATTATCATATGTTTCATTATACACTCTTTGACGGAACAAATCCTGTCTTTTTATAGGTTTTCATGCACATGCTGTCTTTCAATCGTAAAAAAATCAATAATACGCTGTACGCCGGCAAGCGCCTGCTCATCCTCGATAGCCGGTGTAACATTGGTATTGTGCAAAAATACGATTTCATGAATATCATGGCAGTTCATATGGTGCAAAAGCACACACGCCGTTTCATAGGCCTTCTCCATATGGCCGTCCCCGCCTCCGACTAACAATACCGCTCCTTTTTTGGGTTTTAAAATCGGCTTTTCGCCCCGGAAATATTCGGCGCAGAAATACGTCTGAAGTCTGCTCCCTACATCCAACACCCTGCCTGTCAGTTCTGAAAAATATATGGGAGAGGCGATCAGGATATTGTCACATTCCTGAATATAATCATATATTTCCTGCATCTCGTCCTGGATGGCACAGCCTTCCTTTTCCCAGCAATATCTGCAGTCCACGCACGGCGAGATATTGCTTCCGTACGCATTCAGGACTCTGCATTCGCCTGCTATATTTTTTCTGATGATATCAAGCAGACTCGCCGTATCTCCATTCACCCTCGGCGAACCGTTTATAATCAATGTCTTCATGGTAAGCACTCTCTCTTTCTCAAATCATACTCTTCTCTTCCAAAATCCTTTCCGCTTCTGCAATATCTTCTGATGTCAGTCCTATTGCAGGATCGGTTTTCACCTGATGTGCGGCAACCGTTTCATCATATAAAGCCAGATCATCCAGGACTACCCAGCCGCTCACATGATGATGCATCTTTAACCACATAAGAATTTCATCCGCTTTCACAAGACTGAATTTTTTCGTTTTTCTTATTTCTGCAGTCGTCAAGTCCGGTGTCATTCCCGATATCTTAAGTCCTGCGTCAGCCAACGCTTTCACAAGATATCCGGCTTCCGGCCTAAGCGGTGCGCCGTTTCTTTCAAACCAGAAACGCCATCCTGAATGAAGAATGATCCCGGCATCTGTTTTTTCCACCAGTCCGGCCAGTAATTCAATTTTTTCCTGATCGATCAATGCGCCATCGCCGATCTCCTTTTGATGTTTCTCATTCCGGAAACCGGAATTAAGCACTCCATCGATATCCAGAAAAATGACTTTCTTCATAGTTCAAGACTCTCCTTAATATCTGTTACTATCATATGATAAAAAAAGCGGATTAGCAATTCAAAAATTCTGTTACGCTGCTTTCCGCTTTACCTTCACAGATCAGGAAAAAAGATACCTATGAAACGGGCATTCATACTTTATTTGATTTACGAAATCAGCTAATGCAGACGGTTATCATTGCAAAACGATCTCCTATTCTATCTGGCATATTTTTCGTATTGAAGATATCGTTGCGCATACAGTAATCAGCGAAGAAGAACAAGTGTTTTTTAGCTTTAAGAGCAGGAGAACTTGTTGCTTTAAAGACAAAAGATTTTTCTGATTCCTCTGTAAAAATAGACAGACAGGAAGTAAAGGTCTATTATGTTGATGAAAGCAATACTTTTAGAAGAAATAACTATAGAATATCTCCTCACACAAAAAAATGAAGAACCCCCGATATTCTCAAGGTTTCCTCACTCTTAAAAGACTGCGGAAGATGGGACTTGAACCCACACGATGTAACCATCACAAGATCCTTAGTCTTGCTCGTCTGCCAGTTCCGACACTTCCGCTTATGTTCGTGGCGCAAGTAATATCATACTATCCTAAATGATAAAAGTCAATACTTTTTTTCAAATTTCTACTACTTTTTTCACTGAACGTAAACTCTTCACTTCCGTACTTTTTTCTGGGAATCCCTCCTAAAATATGGTATAATCATTTATGATAAATTGAGAAAGTTTTTGATGAAAGGAGTCTGCCTATGTCCTCCGGGAAACCCATCATACGTCAGATTGCATGGATATCCTTTATTCCGAATTTCATTTTGATCGCCCTTTTATATTGCCTGTTCTGCTGCATAACGCCGCCGGAAACTACCGTTTATTCGGTTCCGCTCTGCTATTTTCTCATCGTCATTTTACTGCGGAACATCCCACGGGCACACAGGCGCGCCATAAAATTATTCAAAGCGGAACAATATGCGCAGGCAATTACGGAATTTCAAAACAGTTATGATTTTTTCATGGAGCGCCAGTGGTTAGATAAATACCGGTATCTTCTCCTGCTTTCCTCAAGCAGAATCTCCTATACGGAAATGGCGCTGTTAAATATCGCTTTCTGCTATACGCAGATAGGAGAAGGCGCACTTGCCAGAGAATATTACGAAAAAACACTTTCACAGTTCCCCGGCAGCGAAATGGCCAGGTCGGCTCTGCGGATGATACAGTCACTTACAAACGAATTCTGAGAAAGAAGATTTCCATGAAAATGCCATCTAAAATCTCCGGAAAAACGATCCTGAAAATGATCTGGATCCTATATGCATTGATCAGTACTGCAATCTGGCTTCCGCAGATTGATAAGCTGTTCGTACAGGACGCCTCCCTGATATCCCAATATGTATCATTGAATGATTCCTGGAGCATCACGGTACATGGTGAAACTTACCATAATGTTTCGTTAGATGACTTTTCATTTGCTGTCGTAAATAAGGGTGATGAGATCACCATGCAGAGAGTACTGCCGGAAAATCTGGATATCGTGAAAGGCGTACTGCGCTTTCATATCAGACAGGCGGCTGTCAAAATGTATCTTGATGACGAGCAGTTTTATGAATACGGCTATGAAAGAATATCTCAGAATAAAACAGTCGGAAGCGGTTTTCAATTTATAAATTTTCCCGATCAATATCCAGGCAAAACATTGACGATCCACCTGTATCTGTCAGAAGACGCCGTTTTTTCCAGATTGGACCCTATCCATATCTATGAATGGGAAAACGCCTACCGCGCTCTTTTGACAGAAAACAGAATTCCTCTGTTTTCAGGATGTTTTCTGACCATTTTCGGACTTGTCGTCAATATCATCACCATCTTTGCTCTGGCATTCTCCATCAAATATATCAGAGTATTCTGCATCTCTCTTTTTTCGATGTTTATGGGATTATGGACACTATGCTATTACAATGTGATCCTGATCTTCTCGATCCCGTTATATTCTCTGTCTCTGCTTGAATACCTGACTCTTTATATCGCGCCGATCCCCCTGATCATTTATATGTGGCCGGATGTCCGGAATCTGAAGCAGAGAATTTTTCATATATTATATTGGATCATCTTTGCAGTGCATATCACGGCTACAATATGCACGATAGCGCTTCATGCGATGGATATCGTTCATTTTGCGGCAACGTTAAAATATATGCAGATGCTCATGGTCTGCAGCCTGTTATATTTTATCCTGGTAGAGATCATGAACTTAAAAACCAGTAAAACGGTCGGCAGACTCTTCCTAATCGGTATGCTCGTCATCGGAGGCTGCATTTTCCATGATCTGATCGTTTACTGGGGCAGCCGTTTCTATGGAAAGACAGAGGATTCCCTCCGGGGCGTCACTTCCATCGGGGTCATCTTTTTCATTTTCATATTGATCGCTTCCTTTTATATCAGCCTGACGCAGAAGCTGATGCAGGAAACAGAACGCAATTTCCTGATAAAAAGCGCCTATACCGATGAATTGACACAGATTCACAACCGCCGCTACTGTATAGAATATATGAATAAGATCAAAGAAAATGAAGCCGGTGATTATACGGTGATATGCTTCGACCTGAATGATCTGAAAATAACCAATGACACCTATGGGCATACCAGGGGCGATATTTTGATAAAAAGCGCTGCAAGCGTGATTGCAGATACCTTTAAAACACATGGGATTGTTGCAAGAATGGGAGGCGATGAGTTTATCGCTATTATTGAGACTGCCTCTCCGGAGAAAGTTGAACAGTTAATCGCGCAGTTTCATACGAATATTGAAAACAAAAACAACGAAATCAGGGACCTGCATATGTCCATAGCCTATGGTCTGGCTTCCTGCCACGCCAAAGAATCGACGATCGAAAAGGTATACCAGCTTGCTGATAACCGCATGTATGAGAAGAAAAAACAAATGAAAGAAGCAAAAAGCCAGGAATTGATCAGTGTTCATTGATGAAACTCTGTCCAAATAGCACACTTTTGGTCCTATCTCATAAAATAGGCATATAACATCCATTCGAGGTTTTCCATGGACACATCCATTTCTATTGCCATTGCAGGCCGTAATCCGGATACTGTTAATTATGAGAACGCGCTTCGGTCATTGGGAGCAGACGCCTTTACGACGCTTGATCCTGAACAATGTATAAACTGTGACGGCCTGCTGCTGCCGGGCGGCGGCGATATTACGCCCGCATTCTTTGGGCAGCACGACCACGGTTCCCGAACAATCGATACACAGCTCGATATTATCCAGCTTCAGATATTGGATCTTTTTGTCAAATGGGGTAAACCCGTTCTGGGTATCTGCAAGGGTCTTCAGATCATCAATGTTCATTTCGGCGGCACAATCTGCCAGCATATCAAAAATGCAGCCGCACATCAATGGAACGGCAAAGACATGTATCATTATGTATATCATATTGGATGCAGCCGCACGGATTTCTTTCACCAATTGTACGGAAGCAGCGCATTTGTTAATTCCGCGCACCACCAGGCTGTAGATAAGCTTGGCAGAGATCTGCTGCCGGTCTGTCAGGCACATGATGGTACAATAGAAGCGCTCTCCCATGCATCTCTTCCGGTCTGCGGCGTCCAGTGGCATCCGGAGCGTATCATGGAACAGGGCGGCGGAGAGCTTCTGACCTATTTCTTAAAGACCTGTTCCAAATGACTGATCCCCTCATCAAACAACGCTTTCATAATCTTATTGATAATCTTCATGGTTTCGGGATCGACGTTTTTGACTGCCGCCATAATGCCCTGAATACTCTTTTTCCAGTTTGCGGTAAAATCGATCAGATTATCCGCCTCAGATGCTTTGACAACATCATAAAGCGTATCGACAAAAATATGGATCTGCTCCTGATTCAGCGACAGGATCCAGTCATTGAGCGTGGAGTCCACGAACAGTCTGCCTGAATAAACTCTCTTTACGGTACGGAAATCATCTTTTTCAATCAGCCAGGAATATGGGTCATGCTGTGCAAGACCGATATATTTGCTTTCCACAACACGATAATTCTCTTCGGAATATAAGATCATCCCTACCAGAGACGAATGCGGGATCGTCTTACGTATCCTTGCTTCAATTTGATCATAACCGCATCTTTGTTTTACTTCCGGCCGGAAACCCGGCCCGTCGTGGTTAAAGATCACACAGATTCGATCCTGTATCGCCTTCTCGCAGTTCATGGCTGCATATACGGCCAGATTCCCGCCTTTGGAATGCCCGCCGATATAAAACGGCTGTGTGATATCTCCGGCCGTCCGATTCAGATAGTCGACACTCATAAGCTGTCCCGGAACGGGTTCGGAAAACGCAAGGTTTAAATCTTCCTTCCAACCGACGATGGTTTCATCCGTTCCCCGATAGGCAATATAGAAAGTCCCATCGCCAAGCTGTATTGTAACAGCGGAAAACTGTGTTTCCTTCTCCGGCTCTATTCGATTTACATAATTACTCAATTTCAAGTCCCCAAAACGCTTACTGCCTGCCATAAGCAGAAAAAGTTCTGTATTTTTCTCCCGGTAACGTTCATCCGCATAAAGATCATCATAGTTCTCATGTAAAAGAATATGCTGCATATCCACTGCCGCTGCATTTTCCTCTATATCGGGTACAAGACCATCAAATTTCAAATAAGCAAACTGTCCGAAGACCAGACTGTCCACTTCACTGATCGGTTTCTCCGAAAAAGTATAGTCTCCGTACATTCTGATATAATCAAGGATCGTTCCCATAAGCGCCACCTCTTATCTGCTGCTGTTACAACTTTGCTTCCAAATGTTCGATATTTTTGATCAGTACCGAAACCGTTCCGTCAGGATTGGTGATAAACTCGACGCTTTTCGGATTTTTGTACTGGTCCATCGGAATCTTGATTTCGATTCCCGTATCCGTATACAAATGCTGGCTTTGGTATTTTCTGAACGTATTCTCGCTCTGCGGCTGTATTTCTTCTTTTACCATATCATACTTTTCCATCTTATCCTGAAAAGCGATTTTTAATTCCGGTTTTTCTTCGAAAATCTTATCTGCGATCCCTTCTACCGTGAAGCCGCCGTTTTCTTCGATTTCCTCCTGAATGATGCTTTTGGCTTCCATTTGTTTCGCAAACCGCTCCGTCTCGTCATATCCTTCTTTCTGTACGCTCTCTACCGCCTTCGCAACAATGGACAGTTTGGATTTGTGCGACAGATGCGCGCTGCATTTGAGAAACAGAAAAGAGAAATAGTTGGTCTTTTCTCCGTTCACCTCATACTTTTTCTCGATAACATAGACTGCGAGATCGTCAAGCCTGATGATGGCAGCTTCGGTCAGTCTCTGCCCTTCCGACGGCAGGATAGACTTATGGCGGATGATCTCATTGCTGTTCCCTTCTTCAAGTGTCATCGTCCGGTGCGTATAAAGTGATTTATAATTCATTTTCAAAAGCGCCAGATACTCCTGCGTATCATACTGGAAACGCACGATAATAAGATCCGCTGCCGGAATATCGATATTGCTGTTCATAATATCATATAAAAGCGAGGCAATATCTTTGCTGATATCGACAAAGGACTCGTCGCTGTATTGCTCCAGAATATGATAGACCTCAGACTCTTCCTGATAGAAACGGCATTCCTTCGCATCGTCTCCCGAACTGATCTTTGCAATATGTTCCCTTAGAAAATCCGCAAATTCCGAACCGTACTCCAGCTCTGCATCGGACAATACCGGCATTCCGATCGTAGAATCCATGATATGTACGATCGCTTTCCTGATCCGTATATTTTCTTTTACCATCTGTCAGACTCCTCTTCCTTAGTATCTTCTCCATGTCCTGGGCGCAAACAACAATAACATCGGCAGAAGTTCCAGACGTCCCGTTAACATATTGAACATCAGCACATACTTGGAAAGCGCCGAATAACCTCCATAATTGCAGGTAGGACCCACCGCATGCAGTCCGGGGCCCGTATTATTTAAAGTCGCAAGAACCGCGGAAAAGTTTGTTGTAAGATCATACTTGTCCAATGACAACAGCAGAAACGAAAAAATGCAGACTGCAAGGTATATGATCAGAAACGAGTGAATAGACCGCGCCGTCTCATCATCTACCGCTCTGCCCTCCAAATGCGGTTTTTTTACAACCTGCGGATGAACGACCCGCAGAAGTTCCTTCTTCATATCCTGTGCGAGAATGATCAGACGGGAAACCTTAAAACCGCCGCCTGTACTGCCCGCACATGCGCCGATTGCCATAACGACAAGCAGGACCGCCTTGGAAAATTCCGGCCATAAGTCAAAATCTGTCGTGGAAAATCCGGTACTGCTCCCAATGGACGCCACCTGGAAAATTGCGTCTTTGAAGGCAACCGCTATATTACTGTAATACCCTCTGATATTCCATGTGATAAACGCTGCCGCGCCGAACAGGATCAGCAGATACACTCTGGCCTCTTCATGCCTGACAGCTCCCTTCGGTTTCCTGGCCACAATGAGCAGATAGTATACGTTAAAGTTCATACCGCCAAGTATCATAAATACCGTAAATATGATCTGTACCGCCATCGTATAGCTGCCGATGCTCGTATTGAGAACGCCGAACCCGCCGGTCCCCATTGTAGAAAAAGAAAGTACGACCGAATCGTACAGACTCATGCCGGCGATCAGCAGACAGATGATCTGCAGGGTGGTAATGGCAATATAAATGCCATAGAGGAGCTTCGCCGTAGCCTGTACTTTCGGCACGAGTTTCCCCACCGAAGGGCCCGGACTTTCCGCACGCATCAGATGCATATTATAACCGCCCGAAAGCGGCAGTACCGCAATGATCAGCACAAGCACGCCCATGCCGCCGATCCAGTGCGCAAAAAGTCTCCAGAACTGTACGCTCTTAGACAGATATTCCACATCCGGCAAAATGCTGCAGCCGGTGGTCGTCAGTCCCGATATCGTTTCAAAAAGCGCATCGGTAAAATTCGGAATCTCTCCGCTTAGATAAAAAGGCAGAGCGCCGACAATACTGAGCACGATCCACGTTAGCGAAACCGTCACAAATCCTTCTTTTGCATAAAAAACATTGCTCTTCGGCTTCCATTGTTTTCCGATCTCTGCCACCAGAAAACATCCTATCATAACGGCTGCAAATGCAAAGCCGGCTTCTTCCTGATAGATCAATGCCACCAGACAGGGCAGCGTCAGAAAAAGCGCTGCAAATTCTAAAACACGAAACAAAATATATCTGATTATGGAAAAATTCATATGATGTCCCTCTATTTCAAAATGTCTTTAATGTCATTCAATCTTGTATTCGTCGTTACGACAATGACCGAATCACCTGCCCTGATCACGCTCTGTCCGCTCGGAATACTGATACTTCCTTTATGGTTGATGGAACAGATCAGAATATTAGGTTTGATCGCCATCTTTTGCAGCGGTATCCCGATAACGGGCGAATCCTTTTTAATGCTGAACTCCAGCGCTTCCACACGGTTATCGTTCAGGCGGTACAATGTCTCTATATTACTTCCCAAAGAATTGTTCATCGCGCGAACATATTTTATGATATGTTCCGCCGTCAGATATTTCGGATAGATAACGCTTCCGATATCCAGACTGTCAATGATCTCGTCATAGGAGATCCGATGTACATGCGTGATCAGTTTGGCTTTGGAAACACTCTTGGCAAATAACGAAAGCATGATATTTTCTTCATCCACATTCGTAAGCGCCACAAAAGCTTCCGCCTGTATGATGCCTTCCTGCAATAAAAGATTTCTGTCGGTACCATCCCCATGAATGATAAAAGCCTTCGGCAGCAATTCACTGAGTTCGTCGCAGCGCTCTTTATTGATTTCAATGATCTTGATCTGGATACCCATTGCCATCAACTGTTTTGCCAGATAATAAGAGGTCTTGCCGCCGCCGATGATCATAACGTTTCTGGCCCTTGTCACGGGCACTCCCAGTTTCTTAAAAAACGCGAGCGTTTTCTGTGATGTGCCGACTACGGATATTTCGTCCCTTGCGCGGATAATAAAATTACCGCCCGGAATATATACATCACCATCACGTTCTACCGTACAGATCAAAACGTCCCCTTTTATTCTGGACGTGATCTGCTGCAGCGACTGGTCACAGAGCGCCGAGTCTTCTCCTACCCGGCATTTAACAACCTCTACCCGCCCTTTGGTAAAACTGTCGATCGTGATCGCCGATGGAAACTTCAGCAGTCTTGTCATTTCCTCTGCCGCGGTGTATTCCGGATTGATGATCATGGAAAGACCCAGTTCGTCTTTGATATAACCGATCTCCATATTGTAAATGGGATTCCTGACTCTGGCGATCGTATGGCACCCGCCGGCTTTTCTCGCGATCAGGCAGCACAACAGATTGACTTCATCCGAACCTGTCACCGCAATGAGCAGATCAGCCTCTTCCACACCGGCTTCTTTCTGTACCGCAAAGCTGATGCCGTTACCGATCACACCCATAGCATCATAACTGTTGATCAGATTCTGCAGCCTGTTCTTCTCCAAATCGATGACCGTAATATTATGTTCTTCCGAGCTCAACTGCTCCGTCAGCGTCGTCCCTACGTTTCCGCATCCTACAATGATAATCTGCATTTATCTTCGCTCCTTTTCTACGTCAATATTTATCCGGGTAATCCGTGCCGGTTTCGGACTGCATGGAATGTACATATTTCTCCGGCTGTTTTTCCATTTTGAGCATTGTATCAAATGCCATAAGCAGCATTTTATCCTTATTCTGTACCATATCATGATCTCCGCTGTCCAGCCGCGCCTTGAAATGATCCATCTGCCAGACCATGATATCAATGATAGTATATCCGGAAATCCGGTATTCACATAAAAAATCCCGGTTTTGCAGATAATGGGCAAACTCTTTAAAGACAGGCTCCGAGTTTTGCAGCGCTGCCCAAAACTCCTGAAAAAACATCTCGTCCTCTCCTGCATAATGACATAGTGCCCGCGCCCATTCCTTCGCGGTATCTTTCCCTTCGGAATTCATTGTTATTCTCCTTTTCCGGTTCTTTTTCAGCAATTTTTTTTATATAAATAGATAATAAAACAAGCGGATGGCACAGTTACTCTATGCCGCCGATCGGTAAATCATGTTAGAGATCATAAAAAACACCAATAACTTTATCTGGGGAGTTCCTCTCCTGTTCGTGCTCATGGGCACGCATATCTATTTTACATGGAAGCTGCGTGCACCGCAGCGGAAAATTTTCTACGCCATCAGACTTTCCCTCGGTATGGAAGAAACCGGAAACAATAATCTGTCTCCGTTCTCGGCGCTTGCCACCACACTAGCCGCTACGCTCGGAACCGGCAATATCATCGGTGTCTCCACTGCAGTCGCCCTGGGAGGCCCGGGCGCCATCTTCTGGTGCTGGATTACCGGCATACTCGGCATGGCAACCGCTTACAGCGAATGCTATTTAAGCGTCCTGTTCCGTACCAGAAAGAAGGATGGCACCTATGTCGGCGGCCCGATGTATGTTCTGCAAAATGGTTTACATAATAGAACTTTAGGCTCTTTTTATGCAATCTGCACGCTCGTCGCTGCTTTCGGTGTAGGCTGTACGACGCAGTCTAACTCTGTTTCACAGGCTGCTGCCGCTTCGTTTCGGATCTCTCCGCATATTATCGGCATCGTACTTGCCGTTACGACCGGAGCCGTCATTCTTGGCGGCATCAAAGTGATCGGCAATCTGTGTGAGCGGGCCGTACCGGCGATCAGCTTCGTCTATCTGTTCGGCTGTTTTTTGCTGCTCATCCTTTACCGCAGACAACTGCCGGGCGCCTGTCTGTGGATCTTAAAAGACGCTTTTTCCTTCTCTTCGATAGCGGGAGGGTTCGTCGGCTCCACATTACAGTTATCACTGCGCTACGGTATCGCCAGAGGTCTTTTTACGAATGAAGCCGGTATCGGCACATCCGCTATCGCCGCGGCTGCTTCCGGTGTCTGCGAGCCGAAGCACCAGGCTTATGTTTCCATGACCGCCGTATTTTGGGATACCGTCGTTATGTGTCTGGTAACCGGCCTTGTCATTGTTTCCAATATGCTGTATGATCCCGCTTCCGTACAAAATCTGCCGGAAACCGGACTGACCGCGGCCGCTTTCTCTCATCTTCCCTATGTAGGAGACGCATTTTTAACGATCTCCCTGATGGCCTTTGCCGTCACAACCCTGATCGGCTGGTCTTATTTTGGGGAAAAGGCAACGGAATACCTTGTCGGAAATAAAGGTATCCCGTATTATAAACTGATTTATATTGTCATGATCTATCTCGGCGCCATAATCCCGATGAACCTCGTCTGGGAATGCACCGACCTGATCAACAGTCTCATGGTTGTGCCGAATGTTCTGGCGCTCTGTTTCCTACGCCGGCACATTACCTCATAAACCGTTCTATATCTGGAAGTTCCCGACGATTTCTTTCAATGACCGGCTGCTGCGCTCCATAATCGCCATCTGCCGCATGATCTCTTCGGAACTGATATTCGTATGCTGCATAGCGGACGCCACATTGCGGATATCGTCAACCATAGTTGAAGTAGTCTCTGTGATCGTCTGCAGGGAAGCCAGCATTTCCTCTATGGAGGCGCCCATCTGTTCCGCGGATGCTCCCAGATCGGAAGCAATGCCATCATAGAATACGGCATCCTGTTTATATTGTTTGGCAGTATCAAGCATCGTATGATAATCGCCGATGACGCGGTCTTTCATAAAATTGAGCAGTGTGCCGGAACTGTCCTTCAACGCCATAACCGACTCAACTACTTCATTGATAACTGACTGAATATTGTCTACTGCAGTCCTGGAATCCTCCGCCAGAGAACGAACCTCATCCGCTACGACCGCGAATCCCCTGCCTGCTTCTCCGGCACGTGCGGCTTCTATGGATGCATTCAGGGCAATCAGGTTGGTTTTGGAGGCAATGCTCAATATTTCCTGGGAAAGCGTTTTGATCACTTCCACCTTCTCTACTTCCCGCAGTGCCGTTTCCAGTTCCTTTTCCACCTTCCGGTAGATCAGACTGGCCTGTTTCTTGGCTTCTTCCGTTGACGCAAGAAGGTGCTCCGCACGGACATTAATTTCACCGGATGCGTCCGCCGCTTCGGAAGCTTTCAGCGAAACACTGTCTACGACTATGCCGATCTCCGAACTTGCAAGGCTGATGGTGTTGGTCACACTGGCTGCATCATTTGCCTTGGCCGTCACCACTTCTATCAGCTGATCCATTTCGTCCAGTCCATTGTTAAGCTGCGCCATATTACTGTATGCTTCACCCGCCGTAAGCGCAATCCCGGCCGCTTCTTCTTTGGTCCCGATGATCGTTTCACGAATCTGTTTCCTGACAGACTTCGTTGCATACTCGATCTCTTCCATTTCGTCTTTAAATCCTTCGGCAACCTGATGTTTCACTTTACCCTCACTTGCGGCTATATCTCTGAAATCACCGCTTGCGAACTGTTTCAGATCCGCGATCGGCGCCAGTAATTTATTGGCTGTCAATATTACGATTACGATGATCAGGGATATTCCGGCGATCGCCACCACTACACACGCAATGACCAATGCAGTCAATTCTGTGGATACAACGGCCTTCGGAATCACGACCCCGACCGCCCAGTCACAGTCTTTTAATGAAACGATCGCAAAATATTTGGCAGTCCCATCATAATCTTTACTCTCTATAATACCCTCGCGGCCCTCTGCAATCAATGCATCCACGCCGGAAAGAACACCGCCCGCCGCCTCCGCAACGCTTGTAGAAGTGTTCTCCGCAGGCAGAAACTCTTTGTTCGGATGCGTTACAAAACAGCCTGCACTGTCAACGAGAAAACCGTAGCCGTTGTCTTTTTGCAGCGCATCCACCACACTGACCAATTCGTCGATCGTAATGTCCGCACCGCACACACCGATAACCGCACCTTCTTCATCATGCATGGGCGCCGCCACCGTTATGACAATCTTTCCTGTAAAGGCATCCACATAAGGATCCGTTACAATCACCGCATCGGCTTCCTTCGCCTGTATGTACCAGCCGCGTTCACAGCAGTCATAATCATCATTTACCTCGGAATTGATAATAAGCATCGTATGATCTGCAAAACCGTAATAGGCATCCATGATCGTACCATCGTTGGCGGATAAATGCGCCGCAAGATATTTTTCTATCTCTTCATAAGACAACTGACGCATCATCAGTTCGTAAGTACTGACGTTTTCCTGCACCCATGCGATCTGTCTGGACATCCAGCTGTTTAATTCTTCCGCTGTTTCTCCTGCCTTCTCCAGCTGCAGCTCCTGCACTTTCCGGCTTACGACTGCATTAGAAATCAGATAACTCCCTACAGAACCGACTAACAGTATAATTGCTGCTGCCAAAGAAATTACCGCGATCAGTTTTCCTTTTATTGTCTTCATATATCCCTCCGGTATGCCATATATCTTATCCGATCCATAACACTCTCGGTTTTGATCATGCTTTCAACGAGTTTCATTATACACTTTTTTCTCTCAATCGTCCATATTAATATCCAAATTTCCGTTGCATCCGCAGGAACCTCATGATAAACTTTTACATAGAAAAAAGGAGGGAATCATTATGGCAGAGTACTGCATCAGCTGCTGTTCCACGGCTGACTTATCCAAAGAACATTTTGACAGAAGAAACATTCACTATATATGTTTTCATTTCGAACTCGGCGGTCAGGAATATCTCGACGACCTCGGGCAGACCGTGCCGCCGGAGACAATGTACCGCCGGATGTCCGAAGGGGCCGATACCAAAACATCACAGGTATCTATCGGCGAGTATGAAGAACATTTTGAACAATTTCTGAAAGCAGGAAAGGACGTGCTGCATCTTTGTCTCTCCAGCGGTATCTCCGGTACTTATAATTCTGCCTGCATCGCAAGAGATTCTCTGCAGGAAAAGTATCCCGGCCGTAAGATCTATGTTGCTGACTCTCTTGCGGCTTCCAGCGGCTTCGGCCTGCTCATGGACACGCTTGCCGACAAAAGAGACGCCGGAATGGACATCGATACGCTCTATGCCTGGACACAGGAGAACAAAAACCGCCTGCAGCACTGGTTTTTCTCAACCGACCTGACCTTCTATATCAAGGGCGGAAGAATCTCCAAAACAAGCGGTTTCATCGGCACGGTCTTAAGTATCTGTCCTCTTTTGCATGTAAACTTTGAAGGCCGCCTGATACCGAAAGAAAAGATCAGAACCAAAAAGAAAGTCATCGAACGCATCGTAGAACAAATGGAACAAAACGCGCAGGATGGTCTCAATTACGCAGGCAAATGCTATATCAGCCAGTCCGCCTGCCTTGAAGACGCGCAGGCCGTTGCCGCTCTGGTAGAAGAACGTTTCCCGCATCTAAACGGCAAAGTGGAAATCTATCCGATCGGCGCAACCATCGGAAGCCACACCGGTCCCGGAACCGTGGCACTGTTTTTCTGGGGTGTTCCAAGAACCGATTGAGGCAGCCGAAAACAACGAATGCCACGCTTCGCGAGTCATTCTTATGTTTAACAAAACGGGGTATGCAGCTGGTTGATCAGCTGCACACCCCGTTTTTTCATGCTTTCACGCAATTCCATTTTCTCTCCAATTTGCGCCGCACGATGATGAAACATACCACATGCGCCAGAAACGTAACGATCCAGCTGACCGGATACGTCATATAAAGCGACGTCGTCGTATGGAAAGATTCCATCCTGAAAAAAGTAAAGATCCAGACAAGCCGCAGGCCGCAGGCGCCGATCAGCGAAACAATCATCGGCATCATCGCATAACCGAGACCTCGCAGAGAACCGACGATCACGTCCATCATACCGCACAGCGCATAATATCTGCAAATAACGGCCAGTCTTTTCATTCCCGCTTCCATGACAGCCGAACTGGAAGTATACATGCCAAGCAGCGGATAACCGCACAATACGGCCAGATTACCGAATACCACTCCGACTGTGATCACGCACGCCTGCGCCGTATACAGGATCCTGTTCACCCTCTCATATTTTGCCGCTCCGACATTCTGGCTCGTAAAGGAGATCGCCGCCTGGTGGAACGCATTCATCGAAACATAGACAAAACCTTCTATATTGGCTGCGGCAGAATTGCCGGCAACAGTCACTGCACCGAACGAATTCACCGAAGACTGGATGATCACGTTGGAAAAGGAAAAGACGATCCCCTGAAAACTCGCCGGCAGACCGATCTGCAGAATCCGCCGGAATTTATCGGGATATATATGCAGGGCGGACAATTCCAGCCGGATATCACTCTGTTCCTTCATCATACATCTGATAATCAGAAATGCCGATATACACTGGGAAATAACGGTCGCCGCCGCCACGCCCGCAACATCCATCCGGAACGTAATGACAAACAGCAGATTTAACACTACATTGATCACACCCGCGGCGGACAGATAATATAAAGGTCTTCTTGTATCCCCTATCGCCCGCAGGATCGCACTGCCGAAATTATAGAGCATCATCGCTGTCATTCCCAGAAAATAAATCCGCAGATAAAGCGTTGCCAGTCCCAGCACGTCCTCCGGCGTATCCATCCAGATCAGGATCCTCTTCGCTCCTGCGCAGCCGATCACCGTCAGAATAATGCCGCTGTAAAGACTGAGCATCATTGCCGTATGCACGGTCTCTTTCAGATCTTTCTGCTGTCTGGCGCCAAAATAGCGGGCAACCAGCACATTGGCTCCTACAGAGAGCCCGAGAAAAAGATTCGTCAGCAGATTGATCAGTGACGAGTTCGATCCAACGGCCGCCAGAGAGTTGTCTCCGGCATATTTTCCGACTACGATAATATCCGCCGCATTAAAAAGGAGCTGTAAAAGGCTTGAACACATTAACGGCAGCGCAAACAGCAGCATCTTCCCCAGAATAGAGCCGCTGCACATATCGATTTCATATTTTCTGTTTTTCTTCTGTGTTGTCATGACTCATAAACTAAACCCACGGTTTACGCAGGCTTCCTTTCCACCGTTCTTTCTGTTTCTCATACTGCCCGTTTAACCAGTCCGCCGCTTCTTCCACACCTGCCTCGGAAAGTTCCACTTCCAGAAATTCCTTTTCCTCTTCCGGCGTTTTCGAAATACCGTATGGCTCCGGCCATATCGTAACAAGGATACGGTCTTCCTCCCCGGACTTTATGCGCTTTAACATATAACGCATTCCCTCCATACTGCCGGAATACTCTTCTTTCTTAATGTAATTGAGCGGATGGAACGTCGTCTTGTCGATCAACCGGATCACCATGCCTTTCTTCTGTCCATGCGCAGTTCAAATTTCTGTCGAATCTTTGTCCGCCTTTTTGCAAAACCTGTAAAATTTGTACTTGCTTTTTTATTCAAAATTTGTTATAATGATAAATGCTTTCGGGATGTGGCTCAGGTGGTAGAGCGCTACTTTAGGGAAGTAGAGGCCGCAGGTTCAAGTCCTGTCATTCCGATTTGCAGTGAAAAAAGCAACCGTTCGGTTGCTTTTTTTGATACAGATCAATCCGCTATTAACATCTCCTGCTCATAAGAGTTCTCATTGATGAACTCTTCAAATTCAAACTGCGGAATCGGTCTTGAGAAATAATATCCCTGCTGGATCTCACAGCCGATCTGTGAAAGATAATCGCTCTGCTCCGGCGTCTCCACTCCCTCGCACAAAGAGGTGATCCGCAGCCTTTTCGCCATATCGATCACACAGGAAATAATGATCTTGTCATTTTCTCTCAAATGATTATCTATATCATCATCCTTCAAAAATACCTTATCCAGTTTTATAATGTCGATCGGCAGCCTGCTTAACAGATTAAGGGAAGAATAACCCGAACCGAAATCGTCCATGGATACTTTCGTTCCCATATTATGCAGCCCTTCTACGAGCGCAAGCGCCTTCGCCGTATTCTCGATATAAATGCTTTCTGTCAGTTCAAATTCTATAAAATGCGGCGGAATCTGATATTCCTCAAACAGATCCTGTACATAAGACAAAATTCCCATCTTATTCAGATGTGCCCTTGAGACATTGACAGATATCGGCACGATATCTTTTCCCTCTTCCAGTCTTTTCGCAATAAAAGAGAATACTTCACGGTATACAAAATAATCCAGTTCTACGATCTGTCCGCTCCGCTCGATCAGCGGAATAAATTCATCGGGATAGATAAACTTCCCATCCGGTTTTCTCCAGCGAACAAGCGCCTCTGCACCGATCAGTTTCATCGTATCGGTCGCCACCTTCGGCTGATAATAAACAATAAATTCACCTTTTCCGATCGCTGAAGTTAACGAAGAAGTAATCTCTACTTCTTTCTTAATCCCTTCGATCATCTTGCTGTCAAACAAAACCACTTCCGTATCTTCCATCTCCTTTGCGACTTTTCGCGCAAGGTTGGCATTGGAAACGGCTGTTGCAGGATCCAGAGACCTGTCGCCCTTCGAAATGATACTGATGCCGGTACAGAATTTCAGTCTTGCAGACATATATTTCTCACGGAAAGTATCTTCCATCTCCAGGTTCTGCCGTTGTATAAAATCACGGAATTCCTCGTTGGTCACATCATTATCCAGACGCACTGCCATGACGATATTATCCGAATATACCCTGGCCGCGCATAACAGATATGCATTGTCTTCCGTTACCTGACTGGCAAATTCCTTTAACAATTTGTCACCGCTCTTGTAGCCGTATGTGTCGTTAATATACTTAAAGTACTTGATATCCGAATAGATCAGCGCAATCCGGTAATCATTCATCCTGCGGATCTCTACGTCCAGCTTCTCCAGAAATTCCTCATATCTGTCTAACCCTGTTAAAACATCTCTCATATCTGACATCCCCCATACCCTCCCCTTGGGTACACTCGTTTCCGACCAAAAACTTCCCTTAAAAAACACTCTTAGGATTAGTGTACAATTTTAAATAAAAAGTGTCAACAAATACCATAATTTTCCCGCAAATTTTCCGTCCTGAAAACTTTCCCTACTTTTCCTGCTTCTGTTTCAGCACTTCCAAAAGATACGTCCATACGCTCTTTACCGAAGAAATACTGAGCGCTTCCCTCGTCGTATGAACATCTTTCATATCAGGGCCATAGGCGATGCAGTCAAGTCCCGGCAGTTTCCCTGCAAACAGCCCGCACTCCAATCCTGCATGAATGGCCTCTATCGCAGGTTTTCTGCCATACATTTTTTCATAAACGCGGATCATCATATCACGAAGCGGGGAATTCTGTCTGTAGGCCCACCCGGGATAATCTCCCCGAAACGCAACATCGGCGCCGGCAAGGCTTGAAACGGCACACAGCTTCCCGCATAATGCCTCTTTTGCACTGTCCAACGAACTTCTGATAGCAAAAGAAAGCTCCAGCGTATCTTCCGTAAGTCTTAAAACCCCAAGATTTAAAGAGGTTTCCACAAGGCCTTCCACATCGGCGCTCATAGCCTGTACGCCGTTTGGCACGGCCAGAAGGCAGTCCGACGCCTTGCGCATACTGTCCGCCCGCAGACAATTTACCTCGCGCTCCTCTTCCGCTATCGATACGCTGACAAAAGTATCCGGGTCTTTTTGTGCAAGTTCCGTCCGAAACTTTTTCTCCATGTCCCGCACGACCGACACAGCCTTCTCCGTTTCCTGCTCTTCTATTATAAGAACGGCATCCGCCTGTCTTGGAATCGCATTATCGGCAAGGCCGCCATCCAGACTGACTAAAGAAACTTTCGTCTCCTTTAACAGTGCATCGAGCAGTCTTCCCATTAAACAATTGGCATTTCCGCCGCCTTTGATGATCTCCATACCGGAATGTCCGCCTGTCAGTCCGCCGACTTGAAGGGATAGTAAACGTCCGGTTCTTGTTTCTCTCATAACAGGCAGTACGAAATCCGCTCTTACCCCTCCGGCGCAGCTCGTGAGCAGAATACCTTCCTCTTCGTTGTCCAGATTTAACATCCTTCTTCCTTGTAAAACAGAACAATCGAGCGCACGGGCGCCATCCATCCCGACTTCTTCACCGACCGTGATCACCGCCTCCAGACGCGGATGCGCTATCTCGTTATCATCCAAAACTGCAAGCAGATATGCCACGGCAATCCCGTCGTCGCCGCCAAGGCTTGTCCCCCGTGCAAAAATATAGTCTCCATCCGTTTGCAGACACAGGGGTTCTTTACCCATATCGATACCGCAGTCCTCATCCTTTACGGCAACCATATCCATATGTCCCTGTATGATAAGCGTCTCTTCCGCCTCGTATCCGGGCGCCGCTTCCTTAACAATCACAATATTTTTCGCCGCATCCTGTATACAAAACAGATCCCGCTCCATAGCAAAACGCTTTAAGTAATCGCTTAACTGTTCCTCGTTGCCTGAACCGTGCGGAATTTTACAGATTTCTTCAAAAAAATGAAAAACCGATGCCGGTTCCAACCCCTCCAATACGCTCATTTTCCTTCCTCCTGTTACATTCTGTCCTATATAGAAAAGGTAAAAATGGAGAACGGCGTTTTACCGTTCCCCATCTATTTTATCCCGTTTTATTTCAGATTAGCCTTAGCAAGTTCTGCAAGCGTTTTGAATCCGTCTGCATCATTCACTGCCATTTCCGCTAACATCTTTCTGTTCATATCCACACCGGCATTCTTTATTCCGTACATAAATTTGCTGTAGGATAAACCGTTCATTCTTGCTGCCGCATTGATACGTGCGATCCATAACTGTCTGAACTGACGTTTTTTCTCTTTTCTGCCGGCATATGAAGATGCAAGCGCTCTCATAACCGACTGCTTTGCTACTCTGTACTGTTTTGATCTTGCACCTCTATAACCTTTTGCGAGTTTTAAAACTCTGTTATGTTTTTTCTTAGCGTTTAAACCGCCTTTGATTCTTGCCATGTCTTATTTTCCTCCTTCAAAACATATCTGCATATTCACAATTACAAATATGGTAAAATTTTCTTCATATTCTTAACATTGGTTGCATCGGTAATAGCGGCTTTACGAAGATTTCTCTTGGTCTTGGGAGATTTCTTTGTTAAGATATGGCGTTTATAAGCTTTGTTTCTTTTTAACTTACCGCTTCCAGTCACTTTAAAACGTTTTGCTGCTGATCTGCTTGTCTTCATTTTTGGCATTTCAAACTTCCTCCTGATTTATAAATTAATGAGATATCATATACGGATATCGTTTATTTTAAACTGAATAAGCTTATCGCTTCTCAGCTAAAAACATTGTCATGCTTCTGCCTTCTACTTTAGGCGCTTTCTCAACGACCGCAATCTCGGCAAGCGCCTGCGCAAAATCATCCAGGATATGCTTGCTGTTGTTCATATGCGTCATTTCACGTCCGCGGAAACGAAGCGTTACCTTTACTCTGTCACCCTTTGTAATAAACTTTCTTGCCGCATTGATCTTCGTATTCAGATCGTTGGTATCAATGTTCGGGGACAGACGGATCTCTTTAATCTCAATCGTTTTCTGTTTTTTCTTGGCTTCCTTTTCTTTTCTGGTCTGTTCATATTTGAACTTACCGTAATCCACGATCTTACAAACCGGCGGCTTTGCTGTCGGTGCAATCTTCACCAGATCGACCCCGGCATCTTCCGCAAGTTTAAGCGCTTCTCTCGAAGACATAATGCCAAGCTGTTCCCCGTTTTCTCCGATTACTCTGACTTCTTTGTCTCTAATCTGTTCGTTAATGAATAAATCGCTAATTGCTTTACCCTCCTGAAAATAAAAAAGTATCTTCGATCTTTTCCGCTTTCTGCGTCTGACAGAAACTTTATCCTGTCAGTCATCTGCCTCCTGCGGCGGCTTTTTCAAATAAAAGAAAAAGTGGATAGCATAACTATCCACCGCTGCACACTACGCCAAAACAACAGACACCGCTTTGAGCGGATCTTTTGGTAGGATCCTTTTCGGAACCGGAACTTTTGGCTTATGAACGCCTGCGAACCCAATCGTTGCAGGGTGAGAGTGGATACTCTGCTTTCTTGTTACATGTTCTTCACATGCTCTGTAATTCTAACATAGCCCATTGAATATGTCAATTGGAAAAATGAAAATTTTTACTTTTTAGCAATTAAATCTGATTAAACGACAATTGATATTGTTGCCCCTGAATATCTGCAATTATTACTTTACTGTTCCAAATAAAATATGATTCTATTTCCATCTCTGTCGAAAAAGTTCCCAAATGTTTCCACTCGGACAGATCGACATCTGATTGGTAAAGGGAGTAGAAACCATCACATTCCAAAAGTATATAGAAATTACCTTCTTCGTTATTTAATATCGGCGCATATCCATACCGGCATTTTTCGATTGCCTCGTCAATGATAACCGGATTCCAATTCTTTCCTCCATCAATTGTTTCAAACAAATATCCGTCGCTTCGCATCTGTACACCAATATATAAATGCTTGTCTGATTGTGCTGACAAGCTAGTGGGATAGCCGTCAATCTGACTGCTGATATCCATTTGACTCCATGTCTGCCACCTGTCTTTTGTAATATACATTTGTTTCATCATCTGTCCGCCTGCCGGCGAACTGCAATATAGAAAAACTCCATTATTTTCATCAATCATACTTAAAAACAAATTGCCGCTGCCATATGATTCCTCAAAAGAAGCTAATTCTTTTTCCGACACTGTATCAAAAAGAAGTATTTGTCCCTCTTTAGAATCTATAGAAACAGAAAAGTTGTTTTCGTTTTTGACTTGCTTTATATCACAAGTTATCGGTTCTAAACTAATTTTCACACCGCTTTCCTTAATGACTTCATTACCTTTCATCTGGAAAACATCATTCTTTATTTCTTCTTTTGCATTTTCACTTATATTATCTTTCGTTCCGCATCCAAAAAGCAAACAGATCAAGAAAATTACCAAAAAAAATTTTAAATATTTCATTACCATCCTCCTTCGACAACTTTCCATGTTTTTCCACTCATTTACAGCAATATCCCTTTATAACAGAGTGCGGCAATCGGAGAACTGTGACATATGTACGAATATATTATACTGGAGAATTTATTATATGGACAAGTACATTTTTGATGAAAACAACGGTCTTTGGTATAAGCGGCAAGGAGATTACTATATTCCTTGCCTTACTTTACCCGCCGAAAAAAACACAAGTCTATCGGCTTATGGGAGCAGGGAGATTTTCTTTCTGACAACTATTTATTTTACAAAAATCATTGACCTTTATATCGCAGTGCAATATAATAACTATATCGCAGTGCAATGTATCGCACTGAAATTTACGGGGGGGGTGTAAAATGGATCAACATATAAAAAAAGTGTATGTTCCTATGACGGAAACTGCTTTTTTCATTTTACTGTGTTTACGAAAACCTAATCATGGATATGGTATTGTTCAAATGGTTGAAAAAATGACAGATGGTGCTATCAGACTTACGCCCGGCACGATGTACGGGAGTTTATCAAAAATGGAAAAAGACCGTATAATCCGTTTTATTCGGGAAGAAGATAAACGAAAAATCTATCAAATCACGGATTTAGGGTTAGAAATTTTACAGCTTGAACTGAAACGAATTGAACACTTATATAAGATAGCTCAGGAGGAAATGTAGAATGGAAGTAAAAAAACAATTCAAATGGTTTACAATATTTGAATATGAAAAAGAACAGGATTATTTACGGGAAATGCACAAGTCAGGTTGGAAATTCGTTAAGGTAACGGGCTTGGGAATGTATCATTTTGAAAAATGCCTTCCTCAAGATGTGGTATATCAACTTGACTACAACAAAGAGGGTCTCGCACATAAGGATGAATATCTGAAAATGTTTGATGATTGTGGTTGGGAATATATACAAGACTTTTTTGGCTACAGTTATTTTAGAAAAACGGTCGCTGAAGATGGTGCAGCAGAAGAAATTTTCTGTGATGAGGAATCAAGATTTCAGATGATGCAGCGGGTATTAAAAGGAAGAATGCTGCCCCTGTTGATTATATTTTTTCTCATACTGTTACCGCAGCTTCTTACCAACTTGTTTAACACGCACAATTATTTTATAGCTGCATTTGTTGGTGGTGTTTTAACCATGTACATTATGATATTCGCTACATTCTTTGTGAAATATAGTCAGTATAAGAGCAACAGAAAATAATTTAAGTAAGAAGGGAGGTACCTACAAATGTATGAATTTTTTCAAGCGGCATTCCCATGAATTCTGTTGGGATTATTGGTTGCTGTCAGCCTCGCAGTTTATCAAAAATTTAAGGAAAACAAAATCACATAAAACATTATAACACAAAACATATGGGAATTGTGAACTGATTGAAATGTTTTCATATTTGACAGGCATATCAATTCATTTATGCTCGCATAATCCCCTTTGAATTTGTACGGGATACCCATTGCTTAACCGACATAATAAAACAGTTTAATCCTGCCTCCAGCATGATTTCTTCCTAGGCGGCAGCATTGAAGTCTGCATTATCCATTTCTTCCCATATGCCAAGAAATTCTATTGTATTCTTGTTGCGTAACCATTTTTCTATCAAGGCAGGTCCATTGTCGATTTTCCTTACCATATCCGTTAAAGAGATATAATCGTCCTCTTCAATCTGTAAGACTTGTATCTGTGTTCCATCAACATTTCGTTTTCCCATAAGAAGATTCTTTCATTTAATAATTACATTCCATTTACCGTTTTCAAATACATATTGAAATTCCGTTAAATTATCATCTTCCATGACTTGAAGAAGTGGAGGTAAGTCATTTACAGTATTCATCTTTGACAGGTCTGACTTTTTTACCCAAACCATTTCTCCCTCCTCTGATGATGTTACTTCTCCGAGAAATTCGTCTGTATGAAATAAAAATACAATGTACCGCCCATTCTCAATGGGAAATTGCTTAATTCCACATAATCTTGGATTCTGAATATCAAGTCCGGTTTCCTCTTTCATTTCCCGAATGACAGCATCTATAATAGATTCATTTTTTTCAATATGTCCTCCGGGCAAAGTCCAACCTTTCCAATCATCTTTTAATCTGTTTTGTAGAAGGTAATTATCATTTCGATGAATCAGGCATAAAACCGTTAATTCAACATTTTCTGTTCTCTGCACACGCTATCCCTCCATGTACCGCTCTATTTCATTCCAAGTCTTTACCATCAAGATATTTGTATCTTCTATGTAAGGCAGATCAATCGCCCCTATGTACCATATTGGCAGCAGACCGGCATTCAAGGAGCCTTTTACATCACATTCATACTGGTCTCCGATATACCAGACTTCATCCGGCTCTAATCCGGCTTTTTCCAAAGCCAAATCAAATATTCTTTTGTTCGGTTTGCGGAAAATATAATTGCTTGAGGTAATGATAAATTCAAAAGCATTTTCCGGAAGCAGTCTGTTGATACGTTCTGCAACCACAGAGGGAGCATAAGAAATATTGCTGATTACGCCTGTGCGGATCCCTTTATTTTTCAAATATCCCAAAAAATCTTGGATACCCTCTGTCGGCGCTCCCGGAGCAGCGGCATTCCAGAATACGGTATCAATTTCAGAGTTGCTTAATGCAATCTCTATTCCCTGTGATTCATAAAGGTAAGGCGTAAACATTGTATTGGGTATCTCTATCTGAAATAAGTGTCTTTTTTCAGGATCAAATCTCCCTATGGAATGCATTTCTTCCATATATTCCCGATTGATTTCATTTGCTTTAGCCTGCACCTGCTCTGCCGACAAATGATACTTATTTCTCGCAGCATACTGTAAGACAGCCTCTGTTCCCTTTACGCCGTCAAATTTCTGTTCTGCAATCAGCGTCTGACCATAATCAAACAATATCATTTTGGGTATTTTCATGTAATTTACCTCCACATTCAAAATATCCCTCTTGTATCAGTAATTCCAAAGCAAGAAAGTGAAAACGGGTATTCGGACAAAGGGGACAAGCGGTAAGCCAATCGCAACCGAAGTCCCATACGGATATGTGAAAGACCCCGACAATAAAGATTTTTGGATAGTTGACGAAGAAGCCGCCGAAGTTGTCCGTCTTATTTTCCAACTGTTTCTGAACGGGAAAAAGAACCGGCAAACTGTGATTTTCTCACAAGTCTGTCGTCATCTGCGTCTTATTGCCACAAACAGGTCATAATATCCATTTGACTTTATCCATGTTTACTTCGATTTTTTATCCTCCTCTATCGTAAATACTTCTTCAATCGTTACACCAAAAACTTTCGCTATATTCCATGCCAATACTAAAGAGGGGTTATATTTTCCCTTTTCAAGATTTCCGATCGTTTCACGACGCACACTCACTTTTGAAGCTAATTCCTCCTGCTTCATATCAAATCTCGCTCTATACTCCTTTATTCTGTTTTTAATCATTTTTTGCATTGAACCTCTCTCTGATTTCCATAATAAAAGTTGAGAAAGCAAAAACAGCTATTGATACTCCAAATCCCAATGCTGTTCCGGCAGCTAACGGATTGCTGCTAAGATTGAAATGTGACAGTATCAAGGTTGCAGATGTGGTAATCAAGAGGTTTGATACAAACGCAAGAGTAACGCATTTTCTCATGTTTTCAACAAACATTTCATCGGGATTTACCCAGAAATATTCAAAAAACAGGGCAAACGCAAAGAAACATAGGAATAGGGGTTCCTCGCCCAATAGACCCTTAAATCCTAACAGAGAAAGAAAACCTACACAACCATACCAGTTTTTCATTATTTCACTCCTTTTTTGAGATATATTTCGCACACTATGTTATAAATATACCACATCGTTTTTGGCATGTCAATATCGAATGATATATATGCCTAAAACTTTTGACACCTCCCTTGTGCTTAAATTTTTTCCCAGAAGTTCCAGAATGCTTCTGACTTTTGTCTTCTTAAACATAAAAAGACCTCCTTATAGATTATTTGGTGATACTGCATCTGCAGTTCTCCAGAAATAACTATAAGGAGATCTATCGTAAAAACAAATATACATGGTTACATGGCGGCACAATATGTTGCAGCCTTTTTAATCCAGTTCCAACTGTATCGTCGCGGCGCTTGCCTCAAATTCTTCCATCCTGTCATACTCGCTTGTCTGGGAATATGTGACCACATAGCTCTTATCGGCATTAATCACATAGGCAAGCTGTGTGATTTCCACCCCATCCAATATGTAACTGCACAGAATCCGGAAAGCCGGGTAACCGCTTATCTCCGTTTTCTCATAGCTTTTTAGGTCTACTTCTATATCCGTATCGTAAAGCTGTTTAAAATCGGACTGCATCTGCGCCAGGAAAGATTCCTCCGTCATAAGCTGCAATGAAATATCTTTATCCATTTCCATATAAGATATGAGCGAGGCATCTATCGGATAACGCTTTGTCATATACATTCCCGGCACCTCTTCCGATTCGGTAAACCCTTCCGGAAGCGTAAATGTACATCCTCTCGTCGCCTCGGTACTGTTGATAACAGACAGATCCAATTCATTTTCCTGCAGCATCTGGGTCGTCAGCTCTTCTTTCGTCGCCTCATCGATCACCAGTTCCTCTTCCGACTGCTGCATACTGCCATCCGGATCTTCTTCGGAAAGCTCCCATTCGCTCCTTTCACCGGCACACTCTGCATCGTTTTCATCCTGCTCCTGTACGGCATCGACCTGCGCCGTTACCTCTTCTGCCTTATCCGCTCCGCAGCCGCACACCGCAGTCATAAGCAGCAAAAAAGCCGCCCATAATCGCATTTTTTTAATTTTCTGACATTTCATCCGTTTTATCTGTTTCTCCTTTATCCTTTGCGGCTCTTTGAAACCTAACCTCCCCTAAAACCGGTCTAAGCCTCCTTAAAAGTCGCGCATTCTGTTCCTTTACAGTCTGCCGCGCCGCAGCCTCTGATATCTACATGGTCTGCATGACACTTATAATTACTATTATACACACATTTCTCTGCTTCGCAATCAATACTGATCGTTCTGCTCGGATGAAAGAGCGAGCTTGTGTAAGAATCGTCTCTTTTCTGGGCGAAACTTTCACAACATGTTCCCCTGCTCGTATCCGCATGCTGTCCGCCTACCATAATATCGCCTTTACAGCAATAACATTCCGCATTGTAACAACAATTTTCCACACCACATTTTAACTCTGCCATAATAACCTCCATTCCTGCCTGCCGTATAAATCCCACGTAAAATCCCATAAGACCGATCTCATAAGCGTTTTATACGTCAGCGCCTGTCTTTTCATAGTCATAGCGCGTGAAAGTGCGCTATTAAGGTTATTATTGCCTGTTTGAAACTCTTTATTCGGTAAAGGAAACATTTTCCTTTACCGAAAGCCTGTAAATATTAAACCAGTAACGCTCCAGCAGAAAAGTTCCCATTTCTTCCGTATATATGCCCTCCGCTTCCCACTGTGTTCTGATATCTTCCCTGCTGTTAAAGCTGCCGAAAAACCAGACATTTTTACCGCAGGCAAGCCATTCCTTTATCTCCTGCGCGGCAGAAACGCTTCCTTTTTCGCCGAATATCTCTTCGATCAAAGCTTCCGCCTCACCGTTCCAGAGATAACTTCTTTGTCCGCCGTAATATCCTGCCACGGCCTGCAATTGATCAAAATTGTAAATAACAATATCTTCTGCCGCAATGCCTGCAAGCGCATCCTGTGTCTCTTTCATCAGCACGATCTTGTACTCTTCTTCTCCCATGAACGCCCGGTAGCAGCGAAGTCCGGCCACAGTTACCACGATCAGCGCACCGATGCCGAATATACGTCCAAACGGCAGCCGGCCGGCCCACCTATCGCAGTCCGGATAGGAATCGAGACATAATGCAAAGCAAAACCAGAAACATCCCATAGCCGACAGCATATAGCGGTAAACGAAAATCGGCCTGATCAAAAAAGAGGCGGCAAATCCGAATCCCACCAGTCCGCACAGTACGACACATCCTGCAAGTGCATAGAAAAAGCGGATTTCCTGCTTTTCCTGCCGTATTTTCCCCGGTTTCAGGACACGGTATCCGAAACCGGCAAGCGATATGACATAAATTAAAAACATGACAACCGCATAAACCACATTCACCTTCTCATTCGTAAAAGCCGGCTTCATCAGGAATTTCACACAGCCTCCAAGACTGCGCCAGGTTAACGGCAGAATCCAGTAATTCGACCGGACCGTGTTTATCTGTGAAAGCAATACGAAAAACCAGGGCAGATAACCGATGATCGAAGTAAGAACACAGAAGGACAGGTTTCTTAACATCTTCCCGGCCTCTTTTTCCTGCCGCTTCCATCTATGAAAACCAAACCATACGAAAAGACAGGCATATATCATGATAACAGCCACACAGGCAAAATACTGCGTATAAGCCGCCGCCAGTCCGTAAACCGTAAGCGCCGTATAGTGGACGGCGCACGATGCGCTGCGCAGGCGCCGCTTTGGAGACGCGCAGACAGATTGATCTAAAACCGCATGCTGTCTGCCTTCACACTCATCCGGACAAACAATTCCATACGCGTGGAAAAATGCCGCCGATACAAACAAAAGAGCAAAACCATACATACGCATTTCCACCGTATAGGCGCTCATCTGCGGCATGGACATTATGCAGAAAAAGAAAACGCCGGCCGGAAAAATCCCGAATCTTCTTCGAAGAAACGTAAGCGCATATACAAGCAGCAAAAAATACGGCATCACGGAAACCAGTTTGATGATCATAACCGTTTCCGCCGCAGGTACAATCAGTTTCCAGAGATCAACCACTATTTTGGCAATGCAGTAATAAAGCGGCGGATGTACATCTTTGGCCGTAAAACGAATGAATTCACCATAGGAATGTTCTACCATTCCCACGGTGAATAATTCATCATACCAGATATCTTTGCTAAAGCACAGCCTGATACTGTTACAAAGCATGATGAAGCCTATCATAAGCAGACTCCATCCGATAACTGCTTTGTAAGATATTTTCTTTCCTGTAACCATTTCTTTCCCTCAGCCTGTATCGTTTCAGGCTATGCTTCGTTTTCCGAAGTTATTTCCTTACGGATCTCTTTGGTTCTTATTTCCCTGCAGATCTGTTCGATAAAGGCATCCAGAGGCTTCACCCCTTCGTCTCCTGCAAAACGGCTTCTGACAGAAACCGTACCCTCTTCCGCTTCGTTCTGTCCTACGACCAACATATAGGGAAGTTTCGCAAGTCTTGCCTCGCGGATCTTGAATCCGATCTTTTCGGAACGGCTGTCAACCGTAACATCAACATCATTTGCGGCCAGTTTCTTTCTTACCTGCTGCGCATAATCCTCATATTTCTCGGAGATCGGAAGTACGCGCACCTGCTCCGGACACAGCCATGTCGGGAACTTGCCTGCATATTTTTCGATCAGCCATGCTAATGTTCTTTCATAACATCCCATAGAAGTCCTGTGAATGATATAAGGACGAATCTTATCCCCGTTCTGATCGATGTAATACATATCGAAGTTTTCTGCAATGGCACAGTCAAGCTGGATCGTGATCATCGTATCCTCTTTGCCATATACATTCTTCGCCTGAATGTCGATCTTAGGACCATAGAATGCCGCTTCACCGTCCGCTTCCGTAAAGGTGACTCCCTTTTCTTTCAGCACTTCACGGATCTTGCTCTGTGTGGACTCCCAGTATTCTTCGTCGCCCAGATATTTCTCTTTATTATTCGGATCCCATTTGGATAGTCTGTACGTTACCTCGTCCTCCAGACCAAGTGTGGAAAGACAGTAATGTGCCAGATCCAGACAGCTTTTCAGTTCTTCCTGCGCCTGATCGGGACGGATCACAAGATGTCCTTCCGAGATCGTAAACTGACGCACCCTTGTCAGGCCGTGCATTTCACCGGAATCTTCGTTTCTGAACAAAGTTGAAGTCTCACCATAACGGATCGGCAGATCACGGTATGAATGCTGGCTGTTCTTATAGCAATAATACTGGAACGGACAAGTCATCGGACGCAGGGCAAATACCTCTTTGTCCTTCTCCTCATCGCCAAGTACAAACATTCCTTCTTTATAATGATCCCAATGCCCGGAGATCTTATACAGATCACTCTTGGCCATAAGCGGCGTTTTCGTGCGGACATATCCCCACTCTTTATCCTCCAGGTCTTCGATCCAGCGCTGTAATTTCATCACCATTTTCGTGCCCTTGGGCAGTAACAGCGGCAGTCCCTGTCCGATCACATCAACGGTCGTAAACAATTCCATCTCGCGGCCGAGTTTGTTATGATCGCGCTTCTTGATATCTTCCAGATGTTCCAGATAAGCCGCCAGTTCCTCTTTTTTCTGAAAAGCCGTACCGTAGATACGCTGTAACTGCGCTTTGTCGGAATCCCCTCTCCAATATGCCATAGAAGAAGAGATCAGTTTAAATGCCTTAATGGACTTGGTACTCATCAGATGCGGACCCGCGCATAAATCCGTGAAACCGCCCTGATCATAGAAAGAAATCTCCGCATCTTCCGGCAGATCCCGAATCAACTCCACTTTATAAGGTTCTCCCTTTTCCTCCATGAAACGAATTGCCTCGTCTCTTTGCAGTGTGAATCGTTCGAGTTTATGGCCTTCCTTGATAATTTTCTTCATCTCGGCCTCTATGCTGTCCAGATCTTCTCTGGAAAAAGGCTCTGCATCAAAGTCATAGTAGAAGCCATCGTCTATGGCCGGGCCGATCGTCACTTTGGCATCCGGGAACAGTCTCTTGACCGCTTCCGCCATAACGTGGGATGCCGTATGCCTGATAACGCGCAGGCCCTCCGGTGTATTCGCCGTTATGATATTCAGTTCGCAGTCCTTCTCTATCAGCGTTCTTAAATCTTCGATCTTTCCATCGATCTCGCCTGCGCAGGCCGCCCTTGCAAGTCCTTCGGAAATATCGGCTGCGATTTCATATACGCTCATCGGCTGAGCATATTCTTTTACAGAACCATCTTTTAATGTTATTTTCAATCTAACTCACATCCCTTTCATCCGGTCCGCAGCATTTACTGCCGCAGAGTCTGTCATTTATCTTTTACCGGCTGCCGCCTTTTTCATTCCTTTTTTACGGCGTTTACAGCAAGCCCCCGCTTTCTTATCTTCTATCGCTGCCTTCACTTTCGACGCGGTTTCCTTTTCCTTTTTCGGAAGTGAGCCGCATGCGTCTTCGGCTTTGCCATCTACAGCTCCGGTATCGCTGTAACTTCCGTGGTTATTACTGCTGTTATGTCCGCTGTTATTACCGTTATTGCCGTTATTGCTCATAATACTGATATTGATCCCATGAGTAAGCGGTGCATTGATCAGACCGACAGCGATACCGGTAAGCACTAAAATCGTACCGATCAGCCAGCCGTCTCTTTTCGTTATCGTTACCTCTCCCTGGAACATTTTCTCAGATGCTTTTTTAAGTTCCATCAAAATCTTTCTTATCATTGCTGCCGTTACAAACATAACAAACTCTCCCATCTGCTAAATATATCTCATATCCGGTCTGCATTTTGTCCATGCTGCATTCCGCATTTTGTGTCATATTATCAAAAAAGGACATCCTCTATAATCTGCGCCGCACAGGCTATGATCTTTCCGCACGGCCTTGATGCGTAGAACTCCGGTGTTCTGACGGAAGGTTTGGCGCTCTCTTCCATACCTTCGATACCTAACAGCTCCCTGCAGATAATTGTCCCCTGTTTTTCCTTAAACTGCGTGCTCATATCACGAACGAGCGCATAAATATGCTCTTTTGCCGCTTCATTCTCCGGATCGTCATTACCTTCTTTTAATCCTGCAAGAAGCGCCATGGAGGAAACCGCGCCGCACACCTCTCTCATCCGGCCGATGCCGCCGCCCATTGCACCTGACATTTTTAATGCCGTACTAAAATCCATGCCGAACAATTCGGCATAGGCTGCAAAAACCGACTGCGCGCAATTATATCCGCTCTCAAATAAGGAAACCGCATAGGCTGCCCTTGATTCTCCCGGCTGTGGTTCCGGTACCTGTCTCCTGTCACCGTCCATTGCTAAGTCCTCCGTATTTCATACCCGGCTCACAGACTAATAACCAAACTCCTGTGCCCAGTACCATTTTCCATCCGCTTCATAGACCGCAATCCCGATCGAACGGAATCCGGCATACAGAATGTTATCCTTATGCTCTGCGGATGCCAGCCATGCCGCCATAACGCTGTCTGCGCTCTGATATCCTTTTGCGAGATTCTCCCCATATATGATATCCGTATTCACGCTCCACCATTCGCTGCCATCGGGTCTTGTATGCGAAAATGAAGTGAGGATCTCTTCGGCTCTGATCTCTGCGGCGGAAGCCAGATCATCATTCCAGACAAGTTCTTCCTGTCCGACATCCTTCCTCGCCTGATTGACCTGTGCCAGAACTTTTTCCAGTTCTATCTCCAGATCGCTTATCGTATTGCCGGATACGGTCTTTTGCTCCTGTAAACCTTCCGCTGCCGGCGCTGCAGATTCTGCCGCCTGTGCCGCTGCCGCAGTCTGTCCGGCGCCATTTTGCCCCGTCTTATTCTGCTGTGTCTTATCCTGCCGGAAAGCCGACAATACCGCCTGCTCGTGTTCGGACTGACAGGAAATGGGCGACACAAACACAGGCGCCGCATGCGTTTCTTTTTGCCCAAACCCGGCAAGCATACAGGATGCGGCAAGAAAAAGTATTGAAATCTTTTTATTCAATTTCCTTATCTTCCCTTTTTCAGATCTTATTTGTTTTTTCCGCAGCATTTTTTATATTTCTTACCACTGCCACACGGACACGGATCATTCGGATATACCTTCGGGTCCTTGTGGATCGTAGTAGACTCCTTCTGTTCCTTATAAAGACTCTTTCTGGTTTCTTCGTCAAAGATATCGTTCCATTCTTCCAGATTATATAACCAGTCTGCGCCTGCCGCTACCATATTCTTATAAAGAAGCGCCTTATCAAATCCAAGGCTGACCTTCGTATCCTCTTCCATCTCTTCGATCGGATTCGCTTCTTTTAAACTGTCGTTGATACCGTCGAGAAATCCCGTCATTGTCATGATATCAACACCATATTTTTCAGCCAGTTCCTTTACGGTCCCTTCCACCACTTCGTCAGGCGTTTTCAAAAGCTCGCCGTAGATCTCTTTTTCTTTTAAAAAATAGGCAGACCACAGTCTCTGCAGATCTCCTTTGTTCGCTGTTTCGGAATACGCCATATCACGCCACTGTTTTAATAATGCCATTTTTATTAAACCACCTTTTATCTAGTATTCATTACTCAAGATATCCTATAGATACCCTCGTTAGTATACAACATTTTGAGGAAAAAGTAAATTTTTATTTTTATGAAACTTTTTTCTGAAATTTTTTCCGAACTTTTATCTTTTGGTGAATATTCTTATCGGATACGGTAATAATGATATTAGTCAAAAGATAAGGAAATACTTATCCTCCCCTAAAAGAAAACCCCCGTGTCCGCTTTCATGCGGACATGGGGGTTTTCGCTGCAGACACAAGCCTGGAAAACCGTTCTTCATGATTCAGGCCTGATCACAGAAACGGATCGTACCGGATATTTTTCCTTCCGTTTCAAAGATTACCAGACTGTTTTTTCCCTTTTTTAAAAGAGGCGCCGGCACATAGAGTCTCTTTTGCGGTCCTATCTCCCAGAACCTTCCTATATTGAAATTGTTGACAAAGACGACCCCTTTGCCCCATTGTTCCGTATCCAGAAATGTATCGGCAGGCTCCTCGATTTCAAATTGGAATTCATAAAATCCGGGCAGTCCGGCTCTTGCCGAATGTGTAAAATCCAGCCTGGTGATATCTTCCATTGGCAGCGGATAGATTGTCCAGCCAAAATGCAGAGAACCGTTCACCTGTACTCCCCCATCGATGCCTTTTCTTTGCGTTTCCATAATGGGCGTAAAATTAACGCGTCCCATATTTTCCACTAAAATATCCAGTTTCCCGGCCGAACATTCTATGCCCGACAATTCGTGTTCTGTCAAAAGCTCCCTGTCATAAAGTGTCAGAACGGGGTTTTCATCCATAAAAATATTAGCTCTGTCATTTGCTTTCCATAACCGTATTTTATCCAGATGACTGAATCCCGGCAGGCTGCTTTCATATAAAATATATCCATATCCCTGATCCAGTTTTTCCATGCATACCGGATAATGCTTTTGCACAGGTGCGGACAAATTGTCAAGATTATGAAACAAATCCGCGCTCCGCGTCATTTCGATAACCCCATATGCCGTTCTTTTAATATCACTGCTAAAGTTGATTTTCTCTACCGGGACATACTTACCGATTATTTCCTGGAATGCCGTATATTTCGGAGTAATCTGTCCATCCTCTGTCAATAACGCATCATAATCATAAGAAGTTACGTCAGGTTCCAGTTTTTCGTAATAATTCGCACCGTTCATGAAGCCAAAATTTGTGCCGCCTTCGAACATATAGATATTCACGTGGCCTTCTGAAAGAATATCGTCCAGATCCTGCAAATGTTCTTTTAAATCACCGGTATGGTGCTCACCGCCCCAATAATCAAACCAGCCAACCCAGAACTCCATACACATCAACGGCTTCCTGCCTATTTTCTCCTTCATGATCCCGAACTGTATCTTCCCTTTAGACCCGAAATTTCCGGTCTGCAGGGCGCCCTCGGCTTTTCCATGCGCAAAAGCTTCTCCCCAGGGCCCATCGGATGTTACAAGCGGAACTTCACAGCCATTTTCCAGCATGAAATTTTTTATGGTATCCATATAGGCGGAATCATCTCCGTAATAACCATACTCATTTTCCACCTGCATAAGAATCACCGGGCCGCCTTGTGTAATCTGCAGCGGAGCGATGATCTCAAACAACTTCTGATAATACTCCCGCACATGCTGCAGATATGGTTCATACATGCAGCGCAGTTTCATCCCATCTTCTTTCAAAAGCCAATAAGGAAAGCCGCCGAATTCCCATTCCCCGCATATATAAGGCGACGGTCTCAAGATTACCATAAGGCCGAGTTCCTGCGCCAGTTTCACATACTTTACAACATCCAGCATTCCACTGAAATCAAAAACGCCTTTTTGCTTTTCATGAAGATTCCATGGAATATAAGTCTCCATTGTATTGCAGCCCAAAGCCTTCAGTTTTTCCAGGCGGTCACGCCAATACTCCGGCAGAATCCGAAAATAATTCATACTTCCGGAAATAATTTTGATCGGTTCGTCATCCAAATAAAAATCGTCTTTTATTTCAAACTTATACACATTTTTTCCCTTTCGTTCGTCATACTAGAATTCATAATACACAGCTCTTAATATCGTCGGTTTTTCTTCCATCCGGATATGCTGCTCATCACCGTTTAAAGCCATAGTTCTGATCCATTCGGCCTTTTCATTATAGAACCCTTTTTCCAAAGATAAATAATCCAGCTGCATTCCTGTATTTCCCGTTTCCAGTCCGGCCCGATATCCATATCCGATAAACAGCAGTTCGTTCTCACTTTGCTGTATCACGATACCTGCCCCCGGAATAAATTCACCGGCATCATCAATACCATGATAAAACTCCACGGTTATCTGATATTTACCAAGCCTGATATGTTTTGTCATATGAATGTCTGTCTGCGCAAATCCGATCATCTTATCCGTTCCGTAACATTTCGTAATAAGAGGCATCATATTTCCCAGCATCTTATAACTTAACGCCAGATATTCTTTCATCATCTCACTTGATACATTTTTATCGGCAGCGTCCGTATGAATGATCTGTGTAATAAAGGACTTGTCTTCACCGATGCTTTCAGCGCCGAACGGAGAATAACATAGTGTATGATAGGTGCCGACAGCTACATACAGATTGGCCACTGCCCACTTATCTCTCCGCGTCTCCGCAACAAAAAGCGGATTGTCTTTTCTCGTATAAGACGCCGCTGTTTGTTCAAATTGAAAGGTATAGATGTCCGGCGCTATGAAGTCTAAATTCGGCGCCGCACACTTCCAAATATCCAGCATCTCCGGTACCGGACCGCCGCACGGATAAAATCCCGGCTTTTCATCACGAAATTCCTTCAGCCAGACGTTCGTAAACACGGGCAGCCCATAGCACTCTTTTATGCACTTTGCCAGTTCATTGATATAACCTGCATAATGCCAGCACATAAACGCTTCATCGGCATATTGTTGAAACAGCGTCTCCCAGGTTTTTTCAATGATGCATTCCCGCTCCTTGATAACATTTCTTAAAATACCGTCTTCTGCATTTTCCAGATAGTTAACCAATGCATCCGGAACACTCTTTTTATATGCTTCTTCCGCAGCGGGTGAAAAATCTCTTGCAGCGCCTAAAATACCTACTTCGTTTTCAATCTGTATCGCTATAACAGTCTGTTCCTCAGCATCCAGTTCCTTGACATACTCTGTCAGTTTTTTAAAACATTTCAATTCAACCGGTAAAATTCCGCTGTCGAACATACTGAGTATTTTGGTCTTTACGCCATGTTCATCTTCCGTTCTCGGAAATCTTATCAAATCAGTTTTCACCCATGCCGGCGCATATGTGGACAGTCCGTTTTTCCAGCTTCCAAACCATAATAATACCAATTTCACATGCTGTTCCCTGGCGTCAAGGATTAATTGCTCCACTAATGTAAAATCAAAATGATCTTCCTGCGGTTCAATGATTTCCCAATATACCGGGGCTAAAACAGTATTACAATTTAATTCTTTTACCTTCCTCCATACATTCTGCATATACTGCCTTGAAGTGCAGGCGGAATTATGTACTTCTGCAGCAAACATGATAAACGCCTGCTCATTTACCAAAAAAGAAAAACCGTTATGTATTTTTTCGATTCCAGGCACTTTTCTCATTTTTCCCTCGCTTACAATTGTGTCGTACCTCTGATGACCAGATCTGTCGGTATCGCTATTTTCGTATCCAGGCTCATATGATCTATATTCTGTATCGTGTTAACGATTGCTTTTGCATATGCCTTATAATTACTTGCTATCGTTGTAATTCCCGGATAGATATATTGTGATATTTCCAGATTGTCATATCCCACGATCGCTATATCCTCAGGCACTCTCAAATTATTTTTTTTCGCTTCTCCCAGCACGCCTATCGCGACCAGATCATTGATGCATATGATCGCCTGCGGCAGTCTGTCACTTTTGAGCATTTTCTGCATAGCCGTACTGCCGCCTATTACGGAGTAATCGCTTTCTATAATTTCCCGTCGTATCTTTATACCGTACTTATCGGCATTCTCTATGACTTCTACCCTTCTTTTCTCGGTCGTTCGGACGTTATAATATCCCCCCAGCAGCGCAGCATCCCTACATCCTATCTCGGATAAATGTTCCAGCAGTTTACCGGTACTGTTCTGCTGCTCCTGAAATATCTGTACACATTTCAACCCCGGCACATTAACACAGGCAATGACCGGTATCTCTTTGTTTATCGTTTCAATTTCCCTGATGTATTTTTTGGGACTGTCCATATCGTCAAGCCGGCCTCCCATGAACACAATGGCTCTGACGTTGGCAGATATAAACGTATTAAGGATATTGCTTTCCAGGTATTTATCCGATTCCGAATTGCATAACATCAAAGTATATCCCTGTTCCTGTGCGATAATCTCCGTCTCATAGAATATCTGCGCATAAAAAGGACTGTTAATATGCGGGACAACGAATCCCACAGTATTAGACTTACTTGACTGCAGCGCTTTTGCAATCAAATTGGGTTTATAGTTGTATTCTTCGATCAGGTCCAATACTTTCTTCTTCTTTTCAGCGTTCACTTTCCCTGTATTATTGATTATTCTGGAAACTGTAGCCGTCGAAACATTTGCAAGTTTTGCAATTTCAACAATCGTTATCTTCTCGCTCATGAAACATTTTTTCAGATTTCTCCGCCGGCAGGCACAAGCAATCTAAATCTCCTATCCTTTTAATCCGCTGTCTACGATTCCTTTGATAAAATATCTCTGGAAACAGGAATATAATATCATAATTGGCAGTACTGTCAATAGCGACATTGCCATAACCGGTCCCTGGTCGAGCGCGTCTTTGTAGCCGCTGATCGACTTACTCAAAAATACCAGACCTACCGATAAGGTATATTTTTTCTGGTCGTTTAAAAATATAGCAGGGCCGAAATAATCATTCCAGGTCCATACAAACATAAAAATGGATACCACAAACAGAATTGCTTTCGAATTGGGCAAAACAATCCTGAATAAAATCTTTAATTCACTGCATCCATCAATTCTCGCAGATTCCTCAATTTCCTTCGGAAACGTTTTGAAAAACTGATTCATCAAAAATATGCTGAAACCGCTTCCGGCCAGCATATTGGGCAGAACAAGCGGTACGATCGTATTGATCAGCTTTAATTTTACATAGATATTATACAAAGGGATTATCGTTACAAAATACGGTATCATCATCGTGGACATTAATATCGTAAACCACAGATTTTTTAAACGGGCATTATATTTGGCAAAGCCGTATGCTACCAGAGTCGTACTCACCAGTGTCCCCAGAATATTTAATGCCGTTATGATACAGCTGTTCTTTAAATAGATGAAAAAATCCGTGCTTTTAAAAATGTATTCGAAAGAACGCAGCGTCGCGGGAGCCGGAATAAATTCCGGCGGATATTTTACGATCTGTTCCGTTCCCATCAGAGATGTTGATACCATCCAGAAAAACGGCAGTATGAATACGAATCCCAAAACAACACATACCAAAAGCCATGCTGCAAACCTGCTTCTTTTTATCATCTTTATCCGTCTCCTTTTTAATCTTCGTAATTCATCAGTTTCTGCAATGATTTCAGTACCACCATGCTGATAAACAAAATGATCAGATACATGATCCATGCAAGTGAGGCCGCATAGCCGAATCTTCCGAAACTGAAACCGCTGTCATAAATGTACATCCCATACATATATGTCTTTTTGAACGGTCCTCCGCCCGTCATAATAAGCGGCTGCACGAAAACCTGGAAAGCGCTTATAATTCCCATGACTAAATTGAACACAAAAACATTGGAAATCAGGGGAAGCGTTATTTTAAAGAAACATTTTATATTTCCTGCACCATCGATTTTAGCCGCTTCATAATAGGAACCCGGAATCTGTTTGATACCGGCAAGAAAAATCAACATCTGCTGACCGCAAAAGATCAGGTTGGCTATTGCAAGCGCGATCATCGCCCACTTTGCATCCGTCAGCCAATACGGTCCCTGTATTCCCAAAAGCGATAACATATAATTAATCATGCCGCCCTCTCCCCGCAGCAGAAACTTTACCACGGTATAAACCGCAGCGCCGGCGGCTATCGAAGGAAAAAAGAATACAATCTGGAAAAAATTACTTGATTTAGATTCCTTGGAGAGTAAAAAGGCTATGAGCAGAGCCAGGATCAGGCTCGAAGGCACTGCCAGGATCGCATATACAAATGAATTCACAAGACTTTTTCTAAATAGATCATCATGAAATAAAATATCCATATAATTCTGCAGACCGATAAATTCCGGCGCCGAAAGCCCGTTATACTGCGTTAACGACAAATATATTGAATACGCAAGCGGTACAAGCGTCAACAGAAAAAATCCCGCCAGCCACGGAGAAATAAACATATAAAAATATCTGGTTTGCTTTTTTCTTTCCCTCATACGTTTCCTTTCTGACAAACAATGAATGCGAAATATCTTCCAAAATTCCGGTACCCTTTGGAAGGGTACCGGAAATTCAGATTATTCTTTCATTCTGTCCAACTTTAATTGTCCTTTTGTCTGTATATTTTCCAATGTCGTATCAAGATCCTGTTCTCCGGCAAATAATAATTCACATTCTACCTTTATAATTTCATCTTTTATTTCATTTAACACCACACCATCGACAGAATATGCAAGCGCATCCAGGTATACTTCTTTGTTGAAAGGCTTCCAGCCATCCGGTATAGAAGTTATAAATGTACTGTCTTCACAAATGGATTTCAAAGTAGGCAGTCCGATATTTTCCATTTCACCCTGCACCGCTTCGCTCGCAGACATATATTTAATATATTCCCATGCTTCATCCTTATACGGCGTTTTCTCTGAAATGCCTATGGCAGTTGTCCACAAAGGAGATCTCCACTGTCCATAAGTCGCATTGGCAGGAAATGTTACGATATCCCACTCAAAGTTATCGCCGATTGCCGAATTAAAACTTTCCATATCCCAGGCAGCGCCTACCGTCATTGCGAATTTACCTGTTTCAAATGTTCCGCCGACATCACCGGCCATTGTCGGAGTCGGAGAAACCTGATGTACCTGGTATAAGTCCGCCAAAAAGGAAAGGCCATCCCTGTACCCTTCGGTATCCGCAGTCATGGTTCCGCTTTCCCAATCCCATGCCTTATATCCATCATAAAGATTTCTTGCAAGTTCGTATGACCACCATGATGAAAGGTCCACGCCCCAGACTTTGCTGTCGCCCTCTCCCTTCGTCAGCGCCTTGGCTGCTGCCAGAAAATCTTCTTCCGTCCAGTCATTTGTCGGAAGAGGCACATTATTTTCCTCAAACATTGTTTTGTTATAGAAGATAAATGCCGCATTAAATGACGTCGGCGCCGCATAAACACTGCCATCATAAGACAATCCGTCCATGACGCCGTCAACCCAGACATCCTGCAGTCCATCCGCTTCAATGTAGGAATCCAGAGGTGTAAACAATCCTTCTTTAAAGTATTCACCGCCAAAATCACCGGCAATCATTACCATATCCGCCAATGTATCAGAGGATATTTCCAATGTCAGCTTTTCATGAAATCCCTCCGGTATTGCCTCCAGCGTAACATGAATTCTATCATTTTCAGCATTAAACTGTTCGGTCCATTTTTCCCTGTATTCAATTTCTTTCTGGTTTCCCCACAGTAAAAACCTCAATTCCACTTTTTCACTGTCTGCCGCAGCATCTGCATTCTCTGTTTCCGTATTCACAGTATCTTCACTGCTCTGCGTTTCGGCATTTTGCTCCGGTTCCTTTGCCGTATCTGTCTGATCCGCTGCCGAACCGCATCCCGGCAAAGCCAGCGCCATTGCTGCCAGCATAGCTGTTAATCCGGTATACTTTTTTAACACTTTTCCTTGTAACATGATCCGCCCTCCATCTTATTGTATAATTTTGTCAATTTTTGTAAACGTTTACATATTGTGAGTATAGCATACACAAATTTATGTGTCAACCTGTTTATTATTTTTCCCGACTGAGTAACTCCGCACAAATATGGTAATAATAATATCAGTCTAAAGATAAGGAAATACTTATCCTCCCCTAAAAGAAAACCCCCGTGTCCGCTTTCATGCGGACATGGGGGTTTTCACCATCTCACTTATATGAAATAATCTATACCGCTTTATTCTTCCACGTTCCTCTCTTATAAAAGATAAACGTGATAAGCGCTCCGATCAGCCAGGAAGATAACAGGGAAATAAAAATACATTCCTGCCTTCCGTTTGGCAGTTCGGCCGTTCTTGTCAGAAACGAAATGCCGTATGCAATCGGTACACGGATAAAGACCGTTGTAACGATCGAAATCCACATGGGCGTCATCGTATCACCGGCGCCGCGCATAACACCGGAAAGGCTCTGCGTCACAGCCATGGCAATATAACCGACCGCCAGAATCCCCATCATATCCCGGCTTAAATCCACTAACTCCGGCGTACTCGTAAAAATTCCCATAAGCGCCTTGCCAAAGAGTAAGATCAGCGCAGTGATCACTGCGGAAGTCACCACCGCGATCACCGTTCCCTGTTTCGCGCCTTTATCCACCCTGTCAAGGCGTCTGGCGCCGACATTTTGCCCCGCATAGGTAGTCATTGCCGTTCCGAATGAAAAATTCGGCATCATGGCAAAACCATCCACACGCATAATGATCACATTCGCCGCAATAAACATTTCTCCGAAACTGTTGGTCAGTGACTGCACTACGATCATTGCCATGGAAAAAATAGCCTGTGTAATACCGGACGGCAGTCCGAGACGGATGATCTTTGGATATACTTCCCCTTCTAATTTAAAATAACCGGGATTCAGATCAAAAAATTCTTTTAATTTCAACAAACGCAGAAGGCATAACAAAGCAGAAACCGCCTGTGCGATCACCGTAGCAAGCGCCACGCCGTTAACGCCCATACCCATCTTGGCCACAAACAACAGATCCAGCACAATATTGATCGCCGTAGAAACAAGCAGATACACGAGTGCCGACACCGAATCCCCGAGTCCGCGCAGAATCCCGCTCAAGATGTTATAATATGCCAATCCTGCCGAACCGATAAACAGGATCAGCAGATAGGAATGACACCAGCCGATAATGGATTCCGGCGTATCCAGAAGCTCCAGAAGCGGCTTTGCCACAAATGATGCCACTACCATAACAAAAATCGTGGCGATCGCGGTAAGCGTAATGCAGTTTCCGATCGTGACAGATAGTTTTTCCCGCTCTTTTGCCCCGAAATACTGTGATACCATGATGCCTGCACCGACACTGATCCCGACATAAAGAACGATCAAAAGATTTAAGATCGGTCCGGCGCTCCCTACTGCGGCAAGGGCATTATCCCCCACATAATTTCCGACTACCACACTGTCTACCGTATTATAAAGCTGCTGCGCAATATTCCCCACCAACATCGGAACTGCAAACAGTATGATCTTCTTCCAGGGCGATCCTTCGGTCATATCGACCGGTTCCACAAATGTTCTCAACAATTCTTTCATAGTACTACGATGCCTCCCTAGTATGTATCTAGTATCTATATTATAGAGGGCTATAGGGAAAAGCAAGAGGAATCTTTCAAAATATAGCGTCTCACCGGCCGATACGAAATGCGCCTTCCTGTATACGCGTTTGCAGCAGAGCCGCACTTTCCGCGATATCCTGTCCGGTCGTATCGATAACATTGGCCTCGTATTCATCCAATTCGGCAAAAAAATGCCACATTTTCCTTACGGCTGCTTCATCCAAAGGAAAACTTTCTCTCTGCTCCCGGTTTGCGGCACGCATAACCGTACTTTCCTCATTCGGACGCAGTACGATATATCTGACGTCCGCACCCGTTTCCGCAATCTTTTTCCATGGCTCCAGAAACCAGGGTCCGATCACCCCATCCACATAAACCTCGTATCCACTCTCCAGAAATTTTTCCGCCCCCGCCGCAATCACTTCGGCTACCGCTTCATTCTGATCTCCGGACGTATCGAGCCATGGTGCAATATAACCTTTTCGAATATATTGATAAAAGTCATCTGTGTGCATATGAGCCGCATATGCACAAGCGGAATTCTCGGCTAAGATCCGGGAAATTGTTGTTTTACCTGTCCCGCATGCACCTGAAACGATCACAATTTTTTCTCCCATATCTGACTCTCCTGACTTGCTATGCAATTTTTTTATGCTATTATAATAATAACGCAAACGAAAAGATCATGCAAAGTATGGATGCAAAACTGATCATTACGGACATAGCAGATTTTAATATTCCCGTAACGGGCAAATATCACATTATCAACCCTCACGGCACGATCAAGCACTGCATCGGCTGTTGGGTAAAGACTCCCGGGGAATGCGTCGTACACGAAGTGAAAGTTTATTAAAAGACTTAAAATATTACTTTACGGAAAAAACCGCATGTGAAATAGAAGAAAAAAGACCGCGGCCGAAAAAGCAGCAGGAAAAATGCAGCTGCAGCATGCCTCCCTGCACACGGCGGATATCTCACCGGACACATTGAAACAACTGCCGGCGGCAGATGCGTTGGTATTTTCCTGTCCGCTTTATGTAGACGGTATTCCGGCGCACCTTCTCTCCTGTCTCGTCAAACTGGAAGAACTGCTCTCAAAGTCAACACATCCGGAAAACCATGCCGTTCGCGTTTATGCGCTCGTCAACTGCGGCTTCTATGAAGGCATCCAGGCGGAATATGCCCTGCAGATTTTCCAAAACTGGTGTAATAAAACAGGTTTTCACTGGAGCGGCGGCCTTTCACAAATGACGGCGCCCAAACCCGGGCAGGGCCCGAAAGCGCCGGTCGATCACGCGCTTCAGGAACTTGCAGATATCATCCTTACGGGAAAAACCATCGAAAATAAATATGTTTCCGTTGCTTTCCCCAGATTTTTATACAAAATGGCCGCACAGCTTGGCTGGCGCCAGATGATCCGGGCGAATGGAAAAAGAGCACGAAATCTCGGTGATCGGCCATCGACAGAAAATGAAGCGTCGTTATAACAAACGCCGACATTTTTTCCAACGGAATACTCTGTAAATGATCATATCTTAAAAAGAAAGGAATCAACTATGCTGCCGACACGAACCGAAGCCGAAACACTACTGAAAGAAGCCGAAAAATGTAACCCCGGACCCTGGGGCAATCACAGTCGTATCACGGCACACTGTGCGGAAAGAATCGCACAGGCCTGCGGTCTTGATGCTGAAAAAGCCTATATACTCGGCCTTTTACACGATATCGGAAGAAAATTCGGTATCAAACATCTCGGACATGTCTATGATGGCTGGCAATATATGCGCCGAATGGGGTATGATGAGGCAGCCAGAATCTGTTTGACGCATTCCTTTTGCGAAGGTACTTTGGACTGCTATATCGGCAATTTTGATATTACGGAATCGGAAACGGAAGAACTGAAAACCGCATTGTCGGAAACCGTGTTCGACGACTATGACAAACTGATCCAATTGTGTGATTCGCTCGCAGGCGCAGAGAGTGTCCTTGACATAGAAGAACGCATGAACGATGTCAAAAAAAGATATGGTTCCTATCCGCAGACCAAATGGGACACCAATATAATGCTAAAAGAATATTTTGAAAAAAAATCCGGGGAGAATATTTATCGTCTTGTAAGACCGTAATATCTTCTCCCCGGTACACATTGCTTAAATATGTCTCTCCATCAGCTCACATTTCACACAGATCATATTTCACAATATCCATCACAGCCTGTCCATCTGCTGCAAAAGAAATATCATCCGCCGACAGATCCGTATAGAACATGGCCGACATCACTTTTTCTCCATCGTTTATAAAAACTTCTGCACTGAAGCTGTCCAGAATGATCCGCAGTTTGACTTTCCCTCCGCTGCTTTGTACACGGGTGCGGCATTGATGAACCACTGCCCTTCTGGAACCGGCAAATGCTCTGTCAAGCTCCACAACAGAATCCTCCGGGTAAAAACGCACCGCAGTATGATAAACTGCATCCTGTGCAAAATAAAGCGTAAATTTCCGGTATCCGTTCCCTTCCTTTCCCGGGCGCAGGGATATTTCCATGTCTACTTTCCGCCCTCTGATCCCTTCTAATCTGATTCCATCCGATAAAACCACATTCTCATACTTTACCTGCACTCCGTGCAGATTCTCAAGCTCTCTGACAGGTCTTTGAATCAGCCGTTTATTTACTATGGATAGTTCTCTGGGCAGGCTCATCTGACCGCACCAGGGCAGTCCTGAAACATGCTGATTGCAGGTATCCCAGTTCTGCATCCAGCCAACCATGATCCGTCTCCCGTCAGGCGCTTCCATCGTCTGCGGCGCATAGAAATCAAGCCCATGATCAATGGCCTGATCGTACTGCTGCTTAAACGTATCCGTCTCTTCCTCATAAGCGCCGATCAGGCATAATGTCCCGTTTCCGTTATAATATTCCAGGTCATCCGGCAGCATATCCGTCGGACTGGCAAGCAGCACGCCGTATCCGTCCAGTACAAAAAAGTCCGGACATTCCCACATTCTGCCGAAACGACCGTTATTAGCCATCAGAATCTTTTCATACTGCCACTGTACCCCATCCGGAGAACTGTAGAGCAGAATCTGACCGTCGCCCTCGACCGTACAGCCTCCTGCCACAAGACGGTACGAGCCATCTGCTTTCCGCCATATTTTCGGATCCCGGAAATCGTAGCGGCTGCTGCCTGCCGGCAGATTTTTTTCAGTGATAACCGGATTCTCCGGATATTTCGCATATTCAATACCATCGCCAACGGCGGCACACTGCGTCTGTATGTCCCTAACACTGCCGTCCGGCTGTGTTTCTTTTATCACACCCGTATACAGCAGCAGGTGCCTGCCATCGGGAAGCGTTACCGCGCTTCCCGAAAAACAGCCACCTTTGTCAAATTCCATATCCGGCGCCATTGCACACTTTTCATAACGCCAATGCAGAAGATCTCTGCTCACGGCATGTCCCCAATGCATCGGCCCCCAATGTACATCATACGGATAATACTGGTAAAACAGATGGTATTCTCCCTTGTAAAAAGAAAAGCCGTTCGGATCGTTCATCCAGCCGACACGGGACGATAAATGAAATCCCGGCCGGTCCTCTTTCCTGATCTTTTTCTCCGTTTCTGCTTCGTAGTCCCATGCATCCTGCAAAATCCTGCTTGCCATAACGTTCTGTTTCCTCTCCGATATCAACTATTTTTCTAAAGAAACGTCTGTACCCGCTTTTTCGTCAGCCGTATCTTTTCCGTTCTTCCCCCCGGCTGCTTCCTGATCTCCCATAAGCGGCGACCGCTGTGAAAGCACAATACTCATTACCGTCTCCCTGCCTCCGACATGTGTCGTCACAAGCAGCACTCTGGAGCCATCCGGTTTCGTAATGATCTGCGATTCGCTTGTAGATGTCTTCTCATCCGCCTGCTGCACATCTTCTTTCTCAACACGGCTGCCTGCCGCTTTCCCGGAAGCGCCGATCTTTCCTTTATTCGTCATAAAATCCGCATAAGCCTTCATACTGTTTCTATAAAAATCCGCCCCTCTTCTTTCACCGAGCATATTCATATCCCGTATCGACTGTCTGAACAGATCCATGAAATTCACCCTGTCATACAATCCCATATTTCCCAGTCCTTTGGGAAGAGAGGAAAGATCCTGACCTTTATCGACACCGAGATGTGCCTCTAAAGCATGCATCTGTACGACCGTCGCGCTGTTGGGATTGATATCGTTAATGTGTATGGTCTGTTCAAATTCCCTGCCGTTTTCATCAACGCCTTTTGCGACCACGATCGGATCCTCATCCGTAGAATTCTCCGCATATTTAATATAAAAGGACAGGCCGGAACCATATCCTCCCGAGAAAAGCATATCGTCTGTTTTCAGATAGACTTTATGCCCGTTTTTTTGTCCGTTCCCTGCATTGTCCATTTGCCGTACAAAACTTTCGGAAGATTCTTTTTCCCGTATCTGTCCTTTCCGCCATCCTGTAAAATCATAGTTTGCCGTTAACCCGTTAAGTTCCATCGCCGATTTGTTCTCCCTTCGTTACTGCAAAATCTATCAGTTTTTGTCCCGCTCCCGGCATAAGCGGCTGATTATCAAAATACTCCTGTATCGCTTTTTGTAATTTCATCGTACCTTCAAGCAGTTCTTTATTATTTCCTTCCGCCTGCATATTTTCCCATTTCCCGAAAACGCTGACGCAGTCCGGTTTTCCCGGTACCGTTTCCGCTTTGTCTGCATCGCTCATAATAGAATCAGCATATTTCTCTGTCCGCTGAATATACAGACAGAGCGCTGTAAACTCCGTATAATCCGTACTTTCAGGATCAACTTCATAAGGATCGAATTCTTTTTCGAATAACTTACCTTCGTCATCTATTCCCCTGATCAGATAACATCTTTCATCGCCGTTCACGCGGATAATCGTCTCGTACTGTCTGATGGATGCCTGATAAGCATAACGGCTCCCTCTGTTCTCAGACAATCCTGCCCGGTATCCTCCGGTCCGTATATTCGCCGTGATCCGCCGGGAATAAGAAAGAGGCCCGCCGCCTTCACCTGCACGATTCTCTTCATAAGCTGTAAATGGATCCGGCTCTCTTTGCTCCCGTTTTACCAGATCCGGCGCCGCATCCGCAAGCCATTGTAAAGCGGACATACTGCCTTTTCCTTTAAATGAAAAATCCTGATCCCCATGTTCTCTATTAAAGAGGGAAGCATCGCTCCATGCAGTCGATAATGCTTCGATTGCCATATTTGTTTCCTCCGTAGTTTCTCTGCCAACTTTGATTCTTAACCGGTCCCTTTTAGACTCCTTGTTTGTGCCGGATAATGATGATTATTTCTATTTTATCATAAACAAGGCCGATGGCAAAGCTTTTTTACGCTACGGACATTTATTTCTCCAAAAAACCAAGGAATTTTTTCCATTCCATGTAACCCTTCAGATCCCCGTATTGGTAGGCGGACTGCATAATATCACGAACAGTCTTTACCCAGTCCATCTTGTCCGAATGACTCCAGGAACCGGATCTGCTCTCAGCATTCTTCACGGATTTGGCGGCTACGGCTTTCAATACGGTATCCTCAAAATTTCCTTTTCCGCTTTCTTTCAAATGTGCTGTATACGCATACATTTCAGCCGTATCGCAGTTTCGGGTGTCTACCTTGGAAACGTCTACCATTGTTTCCGTTACGTTCCCCGATCTATCCCATATTTTCACTTTATAAACAGGGTCTGCCGGATCAAAATCCCGTGTTTTATAGACGGATATGGAGGAACCGCTTATAAGCTCCGCCCCGGAAAAAATTCTTGTATCCCCCGTATCTTCATCGGCACCGTGCAAAACGGCATCCGCCCGTCCTGCCGCCTGTGCTGCCTGCGCCGCCTGCTTTGCGAAATCTCCTCCCGGCGTATTTCTTTCTCTCCTCCCCGCCTCATTTCCCGTTATCCGGCAGCCTGCTGTTTCGATCCCATTTAAATTCATAGTTCCGTTCCTTTCAGTCTGTTCAAAAACTCCTGATAAAAAAGTTTTTCTCTTTTTCTTGCCTCAACAACTTCCGGACTTTTGTCCTGATACCCCCCGATAGGATGTTCTAACGCATACAGCGCCTCTTTTGCAGCATTGATTGCCGACTGTACGGAACTGCCAAGAATATCCGCGCTGTTTCCGGAATACCCTCCTTTCAGAACACGCTGTACCATAAGCTGTGAAATATGGCTTAACATACCGTTTCTGGAAGTTCCCAAACCATCTGTGCCTGCCGCTTCTGCCGCCTCCAACCACGCTTTTTTTACACTGGGCGGCGCATTCACGCCGATCCGGTCAAATTCCCGCTCCCAATAGTCGGCGGCATCCATTTCCTTCTGCACGGCCTTCGCCGGATTTTCATCGGTTAAAAAGTCAAAAAACTTCTTATAATCCAGATATCCCTGTAAATTTCCCGCATCATACTGCATTTGCATCATCTCTTCTACAGCGCCCATCCAATTGACCGTTTTGGTCAAATCCTGATAAGTGTTTCCGCTTAAACCATATGCCGCGCTCCCGGCTCCCATAAAAGAAGATAACGCATCGGGACATTCTCCATTGCCGGATACATGACAGGCATATGCATACATATCAATATAATCGCAATTGCCCGGATCAACTTTGGAAACATCGACCAGACGCTCCGTCTCATTTCCATCTTTGTCCCGGATTTTTACTTTATAAACCGGATTGGCCGGATCAAAATCCTTCGGTTCATAAACCGTGACAGAATAGTCCGTTCCGCAGGATGCGCCCACCGCATGATCCCCTTCATCATGATCAAAATAATGCAGGGCAAATTCACCTCCTGCCATCTGCGATTTCTGCACCTGCTCCATCCGGCCGGCAAATGCGCCTTCCGCCATAATACTATTTGCTCTTCTGTTCTGATATGCCGCCATAGGATATCCCATGGCGCCGATTCCGTTAACGCTCATTTTCCCCTTCCTTTCCCGTTAAATTTCTGCACCTTATGTCCCTTCAGGATTAGGGTGACAAAAGGTGCTTTTCAAAACTGCATCCGGCATAATGCGCAAAAAGTCCTCTCGGACCCGGTTCCGGCGCATGGATTTTCTAAGTATTCCGGCAAAGCTATGTGACCGAACGCAATCGCCCGCTATTCGCATCCATACTCAGTGCGGACTTTTCGGGGCATCCTTGCCCCGAAATTGCTGTTTGTAGGAGCGGAATACCAAGAAAATCTCATGCTTCTGCACAGGGCCGCTTCGAGGACTTTTTGCGCATTCTGCCGGATGCAGTTTTAAAAAGCACCTTTTGGCGCCCTAACCTTTTCAACTTTCAAAAAACAAAGACTCCTTTTGCGTATGGAGCCTATAGACCAAAAAGCCATTTCCACGCGGCAATGCTTTCCATTTCCTGCATACTTCCCTTTTGGCTCATCCATTCAAATACGGTCTTATACGTGTCTCCCTCATACAAAATGGTCCAGTTTTTTCCATGATCTCCATTGTCAGTATATGATATCCCGTCACGATTAATTGAAAGGATTCCCTGACCCGTGCGTGCGGCCAGTCCCCGGATCTCCAAATCCGCCCGGATATATGCGGCGTTTTGATCTCTGATCAGATTCGGATATCGATTACCGTAAGTTTCCGCCAATGCCTCAAACTTTCTGACATCCTCATCGCTTTGCAAAAGCACCCTGCCGCCTGCACCCGCTTCGCCATCCTTTAACAGATACTGGATTCCCGTCCCGGCATGTGTTTTCAGACTGAAGCCCTGCAGTTTTTCCGTCTCCAAAGACTCGACTCCCATGACCTTACACAGAGCGTTTTTGAGTTCCTCATCCAATACCAGGGCATCATAAGACAGCGTTCCATGTTCTGAGATCAGAAGCTGCTTGCCCGTCAAAGTGTCATGTTTTATTATTATGTCATTATATGAAAAAGCGCCAAGGCGTTCTCCCAATTGATTATAGATATCAAAGCATAACGAAGGTGCGCCGGTATCCACTTTGATCCTGTAATTGTCCGATTCATATTCCGTACAAACAGGCGCTTCACAATCCGCCTTTCCTGCTGCAGACCATGCCCCGTCTGCCGTTTTGATCATCCGCGCGGCGGAAAAAGCTGTCAGATATCCCGTGAATCCTCCCATAGCCGCAGCGGAACGTAACGCGCCTCCACCGCCATACTGTATACTCTCCTGCGCACCGCGGCGCATTTTACCGGCTGCGTATGCCGCCCTGTAATCTGTCATCATGGCATTTGTAATAGCATCCATATCCAGTTCCCTCCGTCACGTCTTTTTCCCATGAAAAGACTTCAACAAAATATTTGCCTTAAAGGAAGAGAAAATCTGCATCGCCAGCCTGTCGCAGTTAAGCGGATCTTTCGATGCTCCTTCTACCGGCCCCGCTGCCGAAAGCGCCGCAAAATACTGTGTCCTGGCCATGCGCTTGGAAAGCGCTTTCTTTTCCTCCAGTTCATCCAGCTGCGCAAGCCATTCTTTTCTCCGCATCTTCCTGCGCTCCCAGAAACTTTCCTCGGCTTTCTCGTTAAATATGCTCTCTCCCTTTCCGTCACGGAATCCCATACGCCAGCTTTCCGCATAGCTTTCCTCTTTGGTCGCGCCGAAATGAAAGACAACAAATTTTCCGCCGCAGACATTACTCCACGGATCGGGATATTGAAAACTGTTCTTTAATGTATCAAGAACCCATTTCTCATATTCCGGATCGTTTTTCATGGCTTCAAAACCGGCATCCGTAATATGAACCGATACAGAATCCCACATATTGGATTCGTGAACGGGAAGAGCCGCGATCTTGTCATAAAGATAGCGTTTATATTCCGCCATGGACATGTTTTTGACAAGCGCAGTTTCTACCGGCATCCCTCCGGCAATATCCTCTGCACTCTTTTCCAATAATTTGTCATAAAAAGAGGCATTCCCCGTAAGCCTGTTCTGCGTCTGTGTGCTTTTCATGATCTCATGACACACTCTTGTCATGTAGCTGAAATTCATGCTGTTGTCCATAATCCGCCCGCTTTCCTCATAGATTCCCATAACGGTGCAGGCCGCCGGGAGGCAGGGGAGCAAAGATTCCTGCAAAGGCCGTTGAAAAATGCCAGTGCTTATCGAGGTCATTTCGAGCTTAGCATCTGCTGCATTTTTCACGGAGCGGGAGCGCGCCTTCAAAGGATTCTTTGCTCTCCTGCCTCCCGGCGCCTGCACCGTTACATACCATATCATTTCCGTTCTGTAAATAATACGAATAAGTGGATTGATAAGTTTCAGACCTGATGAGAATTGTTATAGAATGCAGGGTTTTGGTCATGAAAAAGATCCGGCACAACAGCCGGACCCGCCAGTCACACCCGCTATAATATTTTTCGGAATAAAGGAAGCCTGCGCGCTCCCGCTATCAGAACATTTCCGGTCAGAAATACGGCAGTCAGCCAGACTGCACATGCCGGTATCGTATTGATACGCGGCCCCAGAAATTCCCAGATCACGGTCAGCCCATTGCGCAGATAATCTTCGATCAGATAAAGGCCGAATACATTTTTGCCGCACCAAAGGACAAACCGCTGCAGTACCATATTGCTTTTTCTGCTCTTTTCATCCAGATAGCGGACCACATAATAAACCGCTGTCGTCAAGAACATTCCCAAACTTCCTTCTGCCGCATAAACCAACGGGCCTATTCCGTGTTCTGCATGCATCCACACAAAGAGGCACACCGTCACAAACAGCGCGCATCCGATATGGCACCATAATCCTTTCCTGTCATTTTTCCGTAACACTCCGCAGTTTTCCAACAGATACCCGAGCATAAAATAATATATGGAACTTGAAAAAGAAAAGCCGATCATAAAGCCGGTTCCCATACCTATTTTGAAAATATCATTGAGAACATTCCAGCCTAATATCAGGCCAAACAACAGCTGTTTCTCCTGCTGTGTCAGATTCTGCACGATCTTTTTTAGAAAAGGCAGGATTAACAATATGCCTAAATATTCATATAGAAACCAGTACGGAAGAAATATCTCCTTTGTACAAAACTGTTTAAGAAACGCTCCCACTGAGCCGGCCTGACCGTTCGTTATGCATTGATAAACATATCTGATAATGGAAAATATGACCAGGACTGCGGCGATCCGCGGCATTCTTCTGCCGTAAACTTTCTTCCAGGACTCTTGTCTGGATAACAGAAGCGCTCCTGAAATCATCCAAAACAGCGGTACGCCGATGCAGCTGATAATCATTCCTGTCATAGAAACCGCATACACCAGACTGCTTCCGGTATACTGCCAGGCATCCGCTCCCCGCCCGCCGGTATGCTGGTACATAATACAGAAGATCGCTATGATACGGCAGATTTCAAGATATACTTTTTTCTCGCTGCTGCGGTCCGTATCGTTTGCAATTGTGCTTTCTTTCATTTTTCCTTCTCTCCGTAATTTCCCCGTATATTGTCCTGACTGTGTATCTGCCGGTATTCTTTTGGCGTAACGCCGTATTTTTCTTTGAACAACGCATAAAAATGCGTACGGTTCGTAAACTTTAGTCCGGCCGCTATGCTGCTTATGGATTCATCCGTTTCGACCAGACACTGCGCCGCTTTTTTCAGACAGAAAGTCATCCCGTAATCATAGAGGCACATATCGGTAAATTTGTTGACGATGCGGTTCAAATAATCGCCGCTGTAATTGAGAAACTGTTCCATCTGCGTACGCGTCAGGCGACCGCCGCTTTCCTCAAAAAGACGGGTGATTCTTGAAAAAAGCAGAAAATCACTGTTGGTATCCAGCCTGATATTGGTACAGTGATAATATTTCGATGACGAAAGGTATGTTAAAAGCGCGCAGAACAGGCCGCGGATCTGATAAGAAGCGCCGAATTCCGGATAAAGAAGCGTCTTTAACATGGTCTCTGCCATGGTATGCAGATGCGTCACGTGCAGATAGTTCTGATAGGCCGGAATAAAGTCAAGGTAAGCCCGTTCTCCGGGATTGCTCATATCGGCATCAATAAAACGGTATAGTTCACTGTCATAAATATTTTTTTCATCGGCAAAAGGCGATACGGAAACCGAGGCAAACAGTTCTGTAAGAAAAGCGGGTGAGAGACCGATATACAGGACTTTACATTTTGAACGGTAATGTTCCATATGCCGAAGGCTTCGATTGATCAGACAGCAGGACCCTGCCGTATATGGATAATCCCTGCCCTCTATCTTCTGTATGATAGTTCCTTCCAAAACGACCACAAGTTCAAAAAAATCATGTAAATGCGGCGCATTTTTTACATAGGAATCATTTTTGCCGGCGAGCGATTCCTGATACAGAACCGATTTTTCAGCGGACAGTGTCACAACATTCACATAATCCTCTGCCTCTTTGCCATTGCAGTATTCCAGCGTCAGCTGAAACGGTACGTCCATGCAGTAAAAACGGCTGAAATCACTTTCTCCGTTCTGGATCTTAATAGAAGAATCTCTGCTGTCCAATGCTTCCAGCATGGTCAATGTGGTATCTTTATCCATATTTGTTCCCACTTCCTTTTTCTGCCGGCCGCTATTTCGACCCACCAATCCCGGATATGATACAAACAGACCGTTCTCATATCGTTTTCTGTTATTGCTGTCCATGGTACCGATTGCCTATAATCATTTTATAAACGTTACTTTTACATACGCTTTTTATAAATAAGACAATTATAGGTAAAAAAGCCGGAAATGTAAAGTAATCCATGCAGAAATACACAAAATGCAGAAAGGGAGAAAAAGTATTATGAAACGAATTTGCACCAAATTATCGGCATTATGTATGAGCGTCATTCTTTGTCTGGCCGCTTTGACCGGATGCGGTACAAACGACACGGAGACGGCTGCAGACACGCAGGATACGACACAGACAGCTACGGCTGACGCATCGGAAACCGGTCAGGCAGACTCCGCCGCAGATACACAGGATGCGGCACAGGACAAAGCTGCCGGGGAAACCGTTTCCTTTCCGTTACCGGATGGCCCGGAAGAATCCTCTATCTATGTGGAACCGATTCCGGACATCTCAGACGACTTTATCCGCGGTATGGACGCATCTTCCGTACTGGTGGAGGAAAACAGCGGCGTAACCTACTATAACTACGACGGAGAGGAACAGGATGTCTTTATGACCCTGGCACAGTCCGGTGTCAATTACATACGTCTGCGGGTATGGAATGATCCATATGACGAAAACGGCAACGGATACGGCGGCGGCAACAATGATGTCGCCACAGCCATTGAACTTGGAAAACGGGCGACACAGTACGGTATGAAAGTGTGCATCGATTTCCATTATTCAGACTTCTGGGCCGACCCGAAAAGGCAGCATGCCCCGAAAGCATGGGAAGGCATGAGCAGTACGGAAAAATACGACGCCCTCTATGATTTCACCAAAGAAAGCCTGAGCGCACTTCTGGATGCCGGCGTGGATGTCGGCATGGTACAGATCGGCAACGAGATCAACAACGGCATGTCCGGGGAAACGCTTCTTCCTACCGTTATGAACCTCCTGTGTTCGGGAAGCCGGGCAGTCCGTGAAATTTCGGAAAGCTATGGGAAAGATATTCAGATCGCCGTACATTACACGAATATTGAAGACGCGGACGGTATCAATACGATTGCCCGCAACCTTTTAAACCACAGCGTTGACTATGATATTTTTGCACTCTCCTACTATCCGTTCTGGGATGGCACGAATGAAAACATGCAGGCCGTTGCCAGAAATATTCAGGATAAATACGGGAAAAAAGTAATGATCGCCGAAACTTCCTACTGTTATACTGCCGAAGATGGCGATGGCTGCGGCAACAGCTTCGTCGGCACAAACGACCTTGTTGAAGGTTATGCCGCAACCGTACAGAGTCAGGCTTCCATGATCCGTGATATCTGTGCTGCGGCAGATGAAGCGGATGTGATCGGCATCTTCTACTGGGAGGGCACATGGATCCCGGTCGGTGAGGCCGATGCAGATAATTCTCCGATCTGGGAAGAATTCGGAAGCGGCTGGGCCAGCAGCTTTGCGGCTGATTATGACCCGGAAGACGCCGGACTTTATTACGGCGGCTGTTCCTGGGATAACCAGGCCATGTTTGATTTTGACGGTTATCCGCTTGCTTCCTTAAATGTGTTCAAATACTTAAAATATGGGTCCACCGCGCCTCTGGCAGTTGATTCCATTCCGGAAATTTATGCCTCCTGCGATGTAGGCAGCGCGATAGAACTGCCGGAAACAGTCGATGTCATTTACAATGACCGTTCGGCCAATACGCAGGCTGCCGTTACCTGGGATGAAACACAGATCGCTGCAATCGACACCAGCGTAGGCGGTACTTACGATATCTCCGGTTCTCTCGAAGACGGCAGCGCCGTCACCGCCCATGTCGAAGTCAAAATGATCAATCATGCGCTGAATCCGAGCTTTGAGGAAGCCGATACCTCCATGTGGAAAGTCACGTATGAAGGAGAGAATAATCCTACCGATTTCCAGGTAAAGGCCGACGATGCTTACACCGGCGAGACTGCCTTCCATTTCTGGTCGGCGGATTCGGATATGGCGTTCTCCATTGAACAGGAATTAACCGGTTTGGAACCCGGTACCTACCAGTTAACAGTCTATGCACAGGGCGGCGATATGTCCGAAGATTCCGTACTGGAATTATACGCTGTCGCAAACGGAGAAGAACAGACGGTTCCTTTTATGGTGACCTCCTGGGCGGACTGGAAAACTCCTACGATTCCTGAGATTAAAGTCACCGACGGCACGCTTACAATCGGCGTCCGCATGAATTGCAACGCGGCAAGCTGGGGCACCGTGGACGACTTTACGTTAAACAGGATCTCCGATTAAATCAGCAGATAAAATGCAGAAGACTCCTTCAATCGGGAGTCTTCTGCATTTTGTATGATTTGCCATGATTACCTTGCAGGCATCTGGAAGTCTGCAAGCGCTTTGTTCAGGTAGTCGTTAAAAGGTTTCATGATCCGGAATAGTTCCGCTGCCTTTGCCGGAAAACTTTCTGCATTTTTCAGGTCTTCGTCTTTTAGCGGATATTCCAGATACCAGCTCTTAAATTTCAGATATTCCGCCTGAGGATGTTCTTTCTCATATCCTGCCGGAACATTTTTTAAAGCTGTTCCCTGCACTCTGAAATATTTTTCAAATGCCGGTTCATGTATGATCTTCTCCCATTCTTCACCATTTTGTACAATATAATCCCGTATCATCGTCGTTGCATCTTTAAACATGTCTGCAAACAGGCCGCCTCCCAGAAAAGACTGATCTCCCGGTTTTATCATGAGATAATAGCCGACAGGAACAGGCAGCTTGCCCTTAGCGGAAATATGCGCACGAAACGCAGGATTATAAGGCGACTTATCATGACTGAAACGGGTATCCCTGACAAGCTTAAACGTAAGGTCTTTCGGATCGTTATGTAAGATGCTGTTATCAAACTTCCCGATCTCCAGTATCAATGCCTGCAATAATTTTTCGAATTCGGCATTTGCCAATTTGTAATCGTCTTTATTCGCATGATACCATTCACGGTTATTATTCATGGCGAGCGCCGATAAGTAATCAATCATCAACTGTATATTCATAATCTGTCTTCTCCTTTAAGAATTCTGAATAATGGAAAACTGCGTGGAATCTAAAAATTCCTGTATCAGATATTTGGTGCGTTCCGGCGAGCTGTAGGGCTTGCAGAAAGAAAAGTCCTGCGACAGGCCGTCAATATCTTCCATAGCGTTTTTCACGTCCATTATGGTCTGCATGGAAATTTCCTCAGCTTCCGTATAATCTAACTGCAGGGGATTGATTCTATGGTTTTGTATCGCGTAGTTTACTCTGTCTTTACATTTGCATCTGCCGCTTCCGTATTCTCCGCAGTACTGTCCGAGAAAATCCGCCATTTTTTTGCGTACCCGGGAAAGCCGCTTACGATACGCTTCCGGGGTCATCCCCAGAATATCCCCTGCAATACGGCTGTCAATCTTAAACATCGTACCCAATATGAAAATACATCGGCTTTCCATATCAAGGCATTGCAGCATCACGTTGGTACATGACATTTTCAGCTCTTCTGCCAATATATCCTTTTCCACATTCTGCGTCAGATCCGGCACATCCTGTATTTCGGCATTTTCTATGTCATCTCCGTAATACGCAAAACTGAGCGGATAATGAGCGAACATATGCTTTTTATAATTTTTCAAATGATTGGCCGCAATACTGAATACCCACGTTGTAAATGAGCTGTCGCCTCTGAACGAAGACAGATGCGTGATCATTTTCAGCAGAATATCCTGTGTTGCATCTTCCGCATCGGCAAATGTCCCGAGCATCCGCAGGGATAAATTAAATACAATGTCCTGCACTCCGGCGATCAGAGTTTCAAGCGCTTTTTTATCTCCTGCGGTAGCCTGACCGACTAACTTCTGCATTTCCTGATCCGTTTTTTGATTCATCATTTTTACCTCCTCTATCTAATTAGACAGCCTACTCCTGCCTGTGTGACAACAAAAATTGAAAAAATGCAATACAATTTATCATGACAGCTTCCCGGGAAGTATGGTAAACTGAATATATACATCCCGCAGCCGGTGCAGACACGTCTGCCGGATCCATAACAAAGCCAAAACAAAATGTAAGGAAACAATAAAATGACACATCATTATACTTTTCAAAGCCCGATCGGCTTCCTAAAGATCAGTGAAGAAAACGGCAGCCTCACCGGACTGTCTTTACAGAAAAAGCAGGATCCCTCCGCGTCATTATCCCAAAACATAAGGCATTCCGATTTGTTATACGAAGCCTTTCAGCAGTTAAATGAATATTTTGCCGGAAAGCGGACACACTTCGACCTGCCTCTGCACTATAACGGAACGGCTTTTCAGAAACAGGTATGGAATGCGCTGCAGGAGATCCCTTACGGGGAAACGAGAAGTTATGAAGATATCGCCGTTCGGATAGACAATCCGAAAGCCGTCCGTGCAGTCGGACAGGCAAACGGTAAAAACCCTGTTATGATCATCATTCCATGCCACAGAGTCATCCATAAAAACGGCGATATCACGGGATTTGCCTGCGGCACGGATGTTAAAAAATATCTGCTTGCATTAGAACATCCTGTATGAAAACAAAGTCAGAATATCCGGGAGCGCCGCACCCTTTTCCCAGTCAGCATAAGCCTGTCCCGATATGACGTTCCATACTCTCCAGAAGATCCTGCGAATCATCTTCTATGTGGGAAAGATAGGTGATCATAAGTCTTTTTTCCGGCAGAATATAACACTTTTGTTTCCACTTCCCATTGATGCTGAAGCCATCCCGATATTTCCATATAAAATACCCGTAACCGCCCTCCCGGTTCATCTGCCGGACACCGGTTGCGGCTTTCACATATTCTTCCGACAGAATCCGTTTCCCTTCATAGACGCCGCCGTTATAAAGCAATAAACCGACCTGACTGAGATCATGGACAGACATCTCCATCCCGGAAGCGCCGTAAAAATATCCATCGGGACATCTCGTATAGACCGGGTCTATGATATGAAGAGGCGCAAAAAGATTTTCGGAAAGAAATTGGAATAAATCCTGCGAAAGAGCCTGTGTGAGTGCAACGCCGACCAGATATGCCGGTATGTTGCTATAATGAAAGGTCCTCGTCTCCACATGTTCTATAGGGCAGGAAAGCGAATAGTTTAAAAAACTCTTTCCTTCCGGCCGGAACGGAAATCCACTGACTGACATGGTCAACAATCTTTGTATTGTTATCTGCGAAAAGACCGCCGACTGGACTTTGGACATCTGTCCTACCGTTTCTTCCGGCAGATAATAAAGCACCGATTTGTTCAGATCGATCTTTCTCCGGTCAAATGCCATCCCTGCCGCTACTGAAGTAATCGTCTTCGTTGCGGAATAAATCGGAAACCTGGACTGATCCGTATCGCCGTACCGATGAAGCAGACGGCCGTTTTCATATACCTCGACTCCATGCACATTCCAATGATTCGTTCGAATATCTTCAACAAATGCTTCAAAATGCATACATACCTCCCCTATTTTACTTCGGACACCATACAGGCGCCGCCTCAAAACCACCCATATCAAATACGATCAGTTCCCAATCTGCTTCTTCCATGCGCTCCGGCTCCCGCCGTTCCCCGGAAGAGAGACTGTAAATCCCATATATGCTTTGATATTCTATGTCGGTGTCCGGCTTATCCTGATCGAAATCGTAATAAAGCAAAGTGTCCTCATCTAAAAAACCGACGGCAATGTTGCCGCCTGTTCCCTGATTCACAGCCGGCACTCCAAACGTCATCACTTCCCCGGTATCCGCATCCACGCGGTCCATGAAAAAACAACGATTCATTTCTTCATCGTACCGGCTGTAAAAAACGGCCAAATACGCCTCGTTCTCCAGTTCCATCCATTTAAAATCCTCAACATATACAGTATACTCCATTTCCAACGGATCAAATTCTTCTTCCTTATGATACAAGGTTTCCCCCTCTTTCGAACGCAGAACGACTCCTGTGATACCGCCCCAGTACGCTTCTTCCGTTCCCGTTGCAAACGCATAACTCCGGTCGTCCGGCCCATACTGTGCTTCTACAGGACCGGAGAAATCATAATCAGACACGCATGCACAGTCGCCTTCCGTATATTCATGAGGAGTAACAAGCGTAGGTTCCAACAATCTCCGTCCCCCGTTTTCCAGATCATATTCGTAAAGCCCGTCATCCATACAGGCGAGCAGACTGGCGGTATCCGCCGTCACATCGCAGATCTTGTATGTTCCGGGTGAAAACCGGTAAAGATCTCCCATAAGTTTGTGCAAATCGCAAAGAGCAGTTGCTTCCTGAAAATCCTTGTCCAAAAAATACAAGACCCCGCAAAGCTCATAAAGATACCCGCCGTCTACAGGATGCGGAAACGCCATTCGCTCTTCCAGCTGCTCCGGATAACTTAACTCCTCTTCCGAGATTTGAGAATCCTGCCTGAAAACTTCCCGGAGTTCAAAATCCGGCGCTTCTGCCAGAAAAAAAATCTTCTGCTGCAGCCTTTTTTCCGGGAAATAACAGTCAGAGACTAAAAGAAGCGTCTCTTCATCGACCCGGATACAGATATCGTCCCAATAAAATCCCCATATTCCCTCTTCATCGTTTAACTTCACAATTGGTTTTACAAGTATCACAGTCTCAGGAAGCGCAGGCTTATCCTTCCTCTCCCGTTCCGCCTGTGTTTTCTTCTCCTCCCACTCCGCCTGTGTTTCTTCTCCTCCGGCTCTTCCGGCTGCAGCCTCCGGCCGCTCATAGATATTATCGGCAGCCGCATCCTCTTTTGCGGCAATATTTTCTGTCACCGGCACATCCCTGCCGTTAACATCCCCAACAAACGATTTTACACACAATCCTGTTATGCAAAGTCCTGCTGCGGCAGCAATCAGAATTGTCCTTTTCCCCATTTGCACCTCATCTCCTTTACATAAGATGCGTTTCCTATGAATACCATTTCCCCCATCCGGGTTCTCACCCTGCAATATCATAAACCGATTTCACAGAAAACCTTTCCGCGTCACCTTCTATAATCTCCACGCGTTTCTCTCCGGCGTTCATATCAAAGAAATTATCGGACAGCTTCACATCCCCGTCTATCCCCTGAATTTCCACGTTCTTGGCAAAAGCCGCCGCCGATATCACCAAATACTGCCCTTCTCTGCGGCAGGAAAGCTGCGGATCCAAAAAAGCAAAATGTTTGGGTGCAGTAAACAGACAAGTATTTTCCGACACCACCTGCCCCGCAACCGTAAGCGCACAGCTTAAATATATCCGCAGTTCATCATAGTCCGAGAAATCCAGTTTTTTAAGCCAGACGCCATCAAGCGGCGCTGCCTCGATCTCTTCTTTTCCGGAAAGCAGAATACTGCTGTCGGGAGAACGCAGCTGCCACGTTACGGTTCCGGCTGCCTTCTGCATCGTCTCATTTGCCACATGGAGCCTGACCGATTTCTCGATCGGCGCCGGCTGTGCAATACAATACGGTCTTTCACTCAGTTCTCCGATCTCTTCGCAGGAGATCATGATCGGAGCAAAAGCTCTTTTTTCCGCATAATGGAGCGCTTTCCATCTCCCGAAATAATCTATGCCAGACCAGGAAGCTACCGGCCAGATATCATTTAACTGCCAGACCACGGTTCCCATGCAGCGTCCTCTATACCGCCTGAAATGCTCTATCCCATAGCGGATCGCATCGGCCTGCAGGAGCTGGGACGCATACAAAAGCATTTCAAAATTTGCGGGATAAAGAAACGTCGCCGACAGATAATCGAGTATTTTGCCGTTGGCCGCCCGGTTTCTCTGATGCATTTCCATGACCCTGGAAAAAATATTCCTGTCTTCCGGTTCCGTAAATGTCTCCACCGTTTTCAGGCAGGGAAATGACTGGAAACCGAACTCTGAAAGAAAGCGAAAATAGAATTTACGGTATTCCGTAAACGGCTTATTTCCATGCCAGACATCCCAATAGTGCGTATCGCCCCTGTTTTCATCCCACGGATTGTCGAAATTTCCGCCGGAAGACGGCGAAGACGGCCAGTAAAAGGCTGCAGGGTCTTCCTCTTTGACAATTTTCGGAATAATATATTCATATAATTTGATATAATCATATTTCTGCTTGATAGAAGGTTCCCACGCGCCGTCAAGCGTCTGTGTTTCCATTTCGTTGTTGCCGCACCACAGCCCGAGACAGGCATGATGCCGGATCCTTCTGATGTTATCACGAATCTCCGCACTGACATTTTCCTCAAATACTTCGTCGAGTTCATAGGAGGCGCAGGCAAACATGAAATCCTGCCAGACGATGAGTCCGAGCTCGTCACAGGCATCAAAAAACCAGTCATCCGGATAATAACCGCCGCCCCATACACGGATGCAGTTGTGATGCGCCAAAACAGCATCTTCCAGCAGCTTTCTCGTCCGCTCTTTCGTTACTCTTGAGAGAATATTGTCTTCGGGGATATAGTCCGCCCCCATGGCAAAGATCTTCACGCCGTTCACCTCATGCGCAAAGCATTCTCCCCACTCGTCTTTGTCGGTGTTTACCGTCATTGTCCGCAGTCCTATTCTTCTGACAAAAGTATCTAAAACATGCCCCTCTTCATCTTCAAGCGTCACCTCTGCGGTATACAGCGGCTGTGCGCCGTAGCCGTTTGGCCACCATTTTTGAGGATTTCTTACCACAATTCTGTCCCAGCTGTTTTCACATGTCTTCTCATTTTCCCCGGAACATTCTTCCTGTACGGCTTCCTGTTCTGCCGAAGATTTCTCTATGATCAGATTTCCCTGCGGATCGTACAATGCAGTCTTAACAATCAGACCCGGTTCCTGCCCGCAAAGATACTCCGAATGCGCACAGGAAGCGTTCAGACGATCAAAACGCTCTATCGACACGTCAAACAGGACCGTTACCTGCTCCTCTTCTTCCGGTCGTTCCGTGCGGTCCGCCCACTCCTGCATCATATAAACCTGTTCCAAACGGGCAGTGTTTCCGCTTAAAATAGAAACTTCCCTGAAAATACCCGCATCAGGGAGTCTCGGCCCCCAGTCCCAGCCAAACATGCAGTGCGCTTTCCGTAAATGAGGATAGCCCTTCATACAATCCGTGGAACCGCCCGTATAGACCTTTTCATTTTCTTCCATGATATATTTCGTAGGAGAATACAGCTTTACAAACAGTTGATTTTCGCCTTCTTTCGCCGCATCCTCAATGGCAAATTCCCATATGCGGTGCATATTGTCACAGTGCCCCAGATATATGTCATTAAAATAAATATCAGACACCGTATCGATTCCATCGAATCGTAACAGCAGGAAATCCGACTCCACTTGCTCTTTAGATAACACACAGGTCGTCCGAAAGCAAACGTCCTGCTCCATAAGTTTGAGCGCTTCCAACTCATTCATTCTGTAATAGGGATCCGGGATCAGTCCCTTTTTCAACAGGTTTCCGTATACAGAACCGGGAATCTCAGCCTCCATCCATTCCTGCGGAATATTGTATCCGTTTTCACCCAAAATTCTCATCTGCCAGTTTTGCTTTAATACTGTTTTCTCCATGCCGTTTTCTCCATTTCCGCTGACATCCTGCATTGATCAATGCGGTCTTTTTCAGTTATGAATAGGATAGCATAATTTCTTATAAGATACAATTTTCATCTGTACTTTTTGCCGGATAAATGGTATATTTGTGCAAGAAATGATATCATGCCGTCCGCACGGCAGGGGAAAGGACTTATACATGATGAACGTTCCGATACAGAAACCGAAAAAAAGAACGCCAAAACAGATTGCCGCTCTTCTTTGTGTTATCTTATTAATTTCATTATATCTTTTTACTTTTATTACCGCCTGTCTGGATTTCCCGGGTTCGGACAGATTATTTTTAATCTGCCTTATGGCGACGGTTGGCCTCCCGATCTTACTCTGGCTCTATATATGGCTCTATGGCATGATGAAGGAAAAACATACCATTGCTTCCGCCGATCTGCTGCACAGTGATTCCTTCACGGGAACGAGCCTGCCGCCGGATGCCCCGGGCACGCCGGAAACATCCGAATCTGCGTACACGCTAAGAAAGTCCGCACCTTTTGTAGGCAAACCAAAAAAGCAGAAAGGCGATCACGATATTCAGTGAGATGACCGCAATATTTTCAAAGCTGACCGCTTCTGCCCCCAATTTGTTGATCAGAATATTGATCTGTTCCGAATAAGCAAATTTCGCGGCCTTTTTTATGTTTTCGTTAAAAGCGGCAAGCATGGGCAGAAAAGCGAATATCATCATGACCGGCACACCGAGCGAGATCGACGCCATTTGATTTTTACTCCATGTACCGACAGCCGCTCCGATCAGTATGGATGCCAGAATTCCGATTCCCATAACAGCAAGGAAAAGTATGAAATCCGCTCCTTCATATTCTCCCACGATGCCAAGTACACAGGACCCGATCATACAGGCCGTCCAGACATAGCTTCCCGTTCCGAGAAGGTATTCGACCGGTCTGACATCGGACATTAACAGCGCCTTTAACGTACAGTCTTCTTTCTCCTCCGCAAGGATTGCCGACATAGCGCTGATCGGCGCCATTCCGATATACATACCCGCAAACAGCTTCACGAAAAAGTGCGGCGGCATATCTTCCACCACCACCAGTTTTTCCATAAAAACGGCGATAAACGGAAACATGACGAACTGAATCAGGATCATCTTATTCTTTACCGTATCCTTTGCCTGTTTCCAAAATATTGCTTTGATATTTTTCATTCTCTTAATATCCTCTCTTTCTACGATGCACGTCCCGGCGATTACGAACCCCTGAGGCAGGCGGGCGGCGGAAAAAGGCTTCTGCTGCAGGGCCCTTTAAACCAGACTCTTTCCCGTCAGCTCCATGAAAACGCTCTCCAGATTCGGTTCCGTGGAATGGATCGTTTCAATGCTTCCGGATTCCAGATATTCCCTGACGCTCTCCGCCGCTTCCCTGCCGTTTTTGATTTCCATACAGGTTCCGTCGTATAAGCGGATCTGCAGTTTGTTCTGATGATTATATTTTCGGCATATTTCTTTCGGTTCTCCGTATTCCACGATCGTTCCCTCATGCAGGAGAGCTACATGATGACAGAGCTTCTCTGCTTCCGCCATGTTGTGCGTCGTTAAAAATATGGTCGTTCCTTTCGCCTGTTCCTCCAGGATCAGTTTGTGGATCTGGTTTGTCGTTGCCGGATCAAGACCGCTCGTCGGTTCATCCAGAAACAGGATCTCCGGTTCGTTCATGACTGCTCTGGCAAGCACAAGCCTTCCGCGCATTCCTTTTGACAGTTTTTCCACCGGACATTTCCTGGCATCTGACAAACCGACTTTTTGCAGCACTTCATCGATCCGCCTAAGCGGAACCTCATATATCTTTGCAAACAGCTTCAAATTGTCATAGCAGGACAAACGCCCGTATAATCCGTAACTGTCAAGCATCATGCCCATCCGTTTGTACATCCGGCCGTTTATCTGCGAAGCCTCCCTTCCGGCAGTTACCGCACTGCCTCCCGTCGGCCGCAGCTGTCCTGTAATGATTTTAATAATTGTCGTTTTACCGGCGCCCGATGGACCAAGAAGTCCAAAGATCTCTCCGCTTTGTATCGTCAGGGAAATGCCTTTTAATACCTCTTTTTCCCCGAACTTCTGTACGACATCCTTTAATATGATGTTGCCCTGCATACCTTTTCCTCCCATCCTATATCATTTTGAAGAACGCTTCTTGGCCCGCTCCAGAGCTTCCTGCATTCTCCGGTTCTTCATACGCTCGTTTATCATAGTACAGATCATCGCAGCCACAAAGCAGATCCCGAAACTGACAAAGAACATCACCCACGGCAGCCACTCATCCACAGGAAACCAGCCGCATAAGAGAATAAAAAGCGCGATCACAGCGATCTCTGCCGCTATCATGCAGACGGTCCTTACAAGCACGGACATTTGCCGGATCACGGTATCCGTAAAAAACAGAAAACGCAAAAATACCGTACAAAGTGACGCCAGAAAAAACTGCAGCATCGTTATACAGGTTAGTCCTTCTTCTCCGAGCGCAAATAGCGCGGAATATCCTTTTGCCTCCCTGCCAAAAAGCAGGCAGAACACATTCAGGATCAATATGCTGATCCCATATATTGCAAAAACATCTCCCAAATAGCTAAGCGGTGTCTTTCTGTCTTCCATCTCTTCCTTTCCATCCTTTCTGCCATCCCATTTCACACACACTTTAAATTTACGCATCTGCCCTGTATTTGTCCGTCAGTCTATGCCAAGTCGTTTTTTCAACCCTTCCGCATATTGTCTCGAAACGATAAGCGCCTCCCCGCTTGTCAATGTCACTTTTATCCTCCGGTTAATATCCGCTTTGAGTGACTTCACATACTGCAGCTGTATCAGACAGGATTTGCTGGCCCTGAAAAAACCGTATGCCCCTAACTGCTGCTCCAGTTCATACAACTTAAAATCCGACTCATACAGTTCATCCTCCGTATAAATAAACGTTTTTCTGTCCACGGATTCAATATAGACCACTTTGGAGAGATCCAGAAAACAGATCTCGTCATTTTTACTTACCGTCAGTTTCTTTTCCAGGATGCGGAGCATCGCAAGCAGCTTATCGATCTGCGGCGTAAGCTTTTTGCAGGAGACGGTAATATGCGTATCCTCTATATTTTCATCCACATGAATTTCTATTTTCACCGGGCAGCCACACCCCTTTCTTCTTTTCAGACCTTAACATACATTAGTCTGCCCCGCAAGAGACCGGAACATAAGTTGCCGGATTCGAAACATAAGAAGCCATAAATCAGGAAAATCGGCGATATTGCCGGAAGAATGTACAGATAAGAAACGTAAGCGCCCCTGCCCAGGCCAGGACCTCTCCCCAGAATACGCCCGAAGAGCCCGCTATTTTCGTCAGGACAAGCGCACAAAAGACACGCATCGCCACCTGCATCAGGCTCGAGAGCATCGGCATAACCGAATTGCCCATACCCTGTATACAGGAACGCACGATATAAACTGCATATAACAGCGGAAAAAATACCGCCAGGATACAAAGGAACTGATAACCGATGCGGATGGCCGCCTCTGTTTCCACCTTTGCATCGGTTATAAAAAGACCGAGTATCGGTTTACCGAACACAAACATCATAAAAGACATCAGGTATGCAGTCACTGTTCCGATCGCCAAAGCGGACATGATCCCTGTACGGATCCTGCCTTTTTCTCCCGCGCCTGCATTCTGTGCCGTATAAGTAGAAATCGCATACCCGTACGAAGAAGCTGCGATCTCCAAAAGACCATATAATTTATTGGCCGCCGTATAGCCTGCAAGGAACAAAATGCCGAAACCGTTGACCACGGACTGTACAACGAGTCCTCCTGCCGCCGTAATGACATTCTGCAATCCCATAGGAATGCCAAGTTTCATCTGTTCCGCCAAAATCCCCAGATCCAGACGCACACAAACGCCTTTCCCATTCCTGTGCCCCGTTTCGTGCGTCATATGTTCCCCGGGCGTTCCCTGCTCCCTGTCTGTTCCGCTGTTTCTGCGTGCCTGCCGCATCCGCAGAAATGCTGCAGTACAATATACCGCCGCGCCCGCCTGTGCAAGCAGTGTCGCATACGCCGCACCCGGAATGCCCATTTCAAACACCATAACAAACAAAAGATCAAGCGCCACATTGCCAAAAGAAGCGATCGTCATCGCATAAAGAGGCGCACTGCTGTTCCCGAATGCCCGCAGGAGCGCCGCGGACATATTATAAGCGACCGCGACCGGAATACCCAGGTACAGAATGCGGATATACAAAGACGACATTGCAAACAATTCATCCGGCGTCTTCAGCATGCTTAATAACGGCGTGATCATCCCCTGTCCGAGCAGCATAAAAATGAATGCGGCAAAAACAGAGGCAAAAACAGCGTGAAAAACACTTTTCTGCACCAGATCTTCATTTTCTTCCCCGAAGTATTTTGATACCGGAATCGAAAACCCCTGCGTCAGTCCCTGCATAAAACCAAACATCAGAAAACTCAGCCATTCCGTGGCGCCAAGCGCCGCCAAAGCATGCACACCGAGTTTCTGTCCGACGATCAGTGTATCCGCAAAAGTATAAAACTGTTGAAACACATTTCCCAGGATCAATGGCAGCGAAAAGCGAAGCAGCAGCGTCGAAGGTCTTCCCTTCGTCATGTCGAGTGTCAGTTTATTAATATTTTTCTCTTTCTTTCCCATTTTATTTTCCCGTTGTCTGTATTTATCCCGCTTTGGTCCGCAATTCCCGCTTTATCGTTTTCTGCCAAGATAGCGGCAGACCTTTTTCTTATACTGCAGGTACTCATTTCCAAATGCGGCAAGCAGAAAATCTTCCTCCACATTGACAATCTGCAAATGGTACATGATGATGGCAAAAACGGTCAGAATACACAAAACCCAGTTAAAAAACATCAATAATGTACCAATATACAAAAGGTCAAATCCTAAAAAGGCAGGGTTGCGGCTGATTTGATAAATACCGTTTGTTACAAGCTCCGTTTTATCGGTTTTGGAAACTCCCGCCCGCCAGCTGTCACGCATAGTCTGTACTGCAGCAATAAATACAATGGTTCCCGCAGCGCTCATCACGGCGCCCAGAACCCGAACAGCGGCAGGAGCATGACTTGTCCCAATGATAATACTGACAAGTCCCGCCGCGAAAACAAGAACAGCAGCCGCCTTCATGGTAACTTCCACGAATTTCACAAAACCGGCTTTGTCCTTTCCGATCTGGTCTGTCTGTATTCCCTTCTTTTTCTGACGAAACATTTTTACAAAATAGCAACCATAAAAAGCGATTAAGGCCGCTATGGAAATCAGCTTAAATTCCATTGTCCTCCTCCAAATTCCGTTTGCGATCTGATGATTTTTAAAGAAAACCAAATCATATAAAACAGTATAACACAAAACGTATGGTAATGATATGTCAGATAAAAAAGAATGCATGTTCAAAATAAAAAAACAAAAATAGGAAACCCTGGTAAAAACCAGGATCCCCCAACTTTTTGCCGCTGTGAAAGACAGGCCCTGAACGCATTTCAAAACACAGCAGACTCTCAAAGAAGATCTTTATTTTGGCTTCCTACGCCCGTTTTTTCATGATCAGACGATAACATTCGGTCGGAACCAGGCAGTAATAAGTCGGTTTTTCTTCCTGGAATTCTTCCTTTTGTCTGTCCGTGAGCACTGCTATCGTTTTCATGCCGGCCTCTTTCGCGCCGTGGATGCCAAGAGGTGAATCATCCAGCGCGATACAGCATTCCGGCGTAATATTCAAAACTTCCGCCGCTTTTACGAATAAATCGGGAGCCGGTTTGGCCTCGCTTACCTGATCGGCGCTGATAATGGCGTCAAACAATTCCTCTCCCAGGCCGACAGCTTTCAGGGATATGGTTACTTTTCTTCTGTCCGCACTGCTTGCCACGGCTGTTTTCAGGCCCTTTTCGCGCAGTCTGCGTATGACGTGCTCCATGCCTTTAAAGGATTCTACATTTCCTTCCGCCATTTCTCCGTAAATGGTATAAGCACGATCCTTCATAGCGCTCTGATACGCCGTACCGTGTTTTTCGGCCACCGCTCCGATAAACAGATCGTCGCTGGCGCCGGACATGGCGCGGAACTCTTCTTCCCCGGCATCCACACCATATTCCCGTAAAGCCTGCTGTATAGCGGCAATAAAGGTTTTCTCGGATTTGCAGAGCACGCCGTCCATATCAAAAACCACGGCGCGGATCTGATCCTTTTGCTGAAACAGCTGCCGTGAACGCCGTTTGGAAACGGACGCACTGCAGACCAGCGCCGCAATACACATCAGATAAGGAAACGTATTGATCAAAGAGGACGGAATCCCTATCGCGGCAATATCGATCCTTGTTCCCAGCGCCGATGTAATGCCAAACAATAACGATGCCAGGAAGGTTAAAAAGGGATTGGCATTTCCGAAAGCCACTACCGTAAACGCGGTAAAACCACGCCCCTGTACCATATTTTCACTGAATTCCGAAACGATATCACAGGACAAATGGGCGCCGGCCAGACCGCACAGCGCGCCGGATATCAGAATCGTGATCATCTGAATCCTGTCCGGATGGATACCGCTTGTTCTGGCGGCATCCGGATGCTCTCCCACACTGGCAACCGCCAGTCCGAATCGTGTTTTGGATATAACGACCCACATGACCAGAACCAGTGCGAATGCGACATAGACCATAATATCCTGCCCGCTTAAAAGCTGTGCCAGAACAGGAATATCGCATATTACCGGAATCACCAGCTTCGGTATGGTATGAATAGCCGCAGGACGAAGCGACCCTGCCATATCAAAAAAGGCATTTAAGATAAAAGAGGTCAGTCCGAGGGAAAGCATGTTGATCGCCAGGCCCGTATAAACCAGATTCGCTTTCAATTTGATGCCCACGGTTCCATACAGCAGACTCACAAGCATGGCACAGGCCATTGCCAAAAGATATCCGACCAAAATATTCCCGCCGGAAAAATGAACGCCGACAATGCCGAAGAATGCGCCTATGAGCATCATGCCATCTAAGGCGATATTAAACACCCCCGCTTTCTGACAAAGCAGTCCGCCCATAGCGGCAAGCGTTACGGGAGTGGAAATGCGCAGCATGGAGGAAAGAATATTGATATTAAAAATTTCATTCATGATTCCGTCTCCTTTCCGGCGGCTCTTTCTTTTTTGATCCGTCTGCCGATACGGCTTCGTAATTTGAAAGAAAACTTAACGGTAACCGCCAGTATGATCGTTGCCTGGATGATCTCTACCATTGGACGCGGAATGTTCGTCAGACGCTGTAAATTGGCGGCTCCGTTTTTCAAGGCCCCGAAAAAGGAACCTGAAAGCAGTACGCCCAGAGGATTGTTGTTGGCCAGGACCGCCACTACGATTCCGTCAAATCCCAATCCGTCGTTAAAACGTTTGGGGAACTGATGCAGCACTCCTGTCATTTCCACTGCGCCGGCCAGCCCTGCAAGCAGACCGCTGAGCAGCATCGCCTTAATAATGATAAATTTCACGTTGATCCCGCTTTCCTCTGCCGTATCGGGATTGGCTCCCACTAGTTTGATCTCATATCCGGTAGCCGTTTTCCTGAGGACAAACCAGATAATAACGGCGGCCGCAATCGCAATATAAAGTCCGGTATGCGCATTGGAGCTTGGCAGATAATCCAGTTTATTTAACCAGAAACTTTCCGCAAATTTGGGTGTAGACGCCGCCTGGGATGCGGTTCCTGCCGGCCGCAGCGGCCCGAGGATCGCATAATCCGTCAAAAGCTCTGCAACAAAATTAAGAAGCAGCGTCGTTACGACAAGATCCGCTTTAAAGCGGACATATAAAAGAGTCGGAATCAGGGCAAACAGCATTCCCGCAATACATCCTGCCGCGATAATGGCAAACAGCCCTACGCCTCTTGGCACGCGCTCGGAAAGGCTAAGCGCGACCCATGTGCCGGCCAGAGCTCCCATATTAAGCTGTCCGTCAATTCCCAGATTAAAAACTTCCGCCTTAAAAGCCACACTTGCCGCAAGTCCCGTAAATATTAAGGGAATACTCCATCTGACGGCGCCGCCCAGATCACCCGTGACACCGTGCAGCAATCCGGAAAGCATCGTTTGCGGGGAAAATCCTGCAATCGCAACAATGATGGATACCACCAGCAAAGAAACCGCAATAATGAGGATCTGTCTGAAAAGTGTTTTTGCATTCTGCCTGAGTAAGATTCCTTTATTCTGCATGTTCCTTCACCTCCCTGCGTTTCGAACCTGTCATATACAGTCCGAGCTCGATCTCGGAAAGATTGCCGTCATTTTTAAATTCCCCGACAATTTCCCCTTCGTACATAGCGATGATACGGTCAGATAATTTTAATATTTCATCCAGTTCCGATGAAATCAGAAGAATTGCCCGTCCGCTGTTGCGCATTTCGATCAGTCTGTCATAAATAAAAGAAATAGCGCCGATATCCACACCCCGGGTCGGCTGAGCCGCAATCAGAAAATCGGGGGAAATGTTCAGTTCTCTGGCAATGACTACTTTCTGCATATTACCGCCCGACAATGTGGATACCGCATAGCTTTCGTCCGGTACTTTAATGGCATACTGGTCGATCAGTTCTCTCGCCTGTTCACCGCATTTTCGAAGCTTCATGACGCCCATCCGGGAAAACGCGGGTTTGTAATACTGGGTGGTCATCAGGTTTTCCCAGATAGAACAGCTTGCAACTACACCACGTTTCAGACGGTCGGCCGGAATATGGGAAAGACCGCACTCCCGCCGCTTTCGGATCGGCATTCCGCTTATTTCACGCCCGTTTAATATAAGGCTTCCGCTTTCCGTTTTCTGTAAGCCGATCAAGGCTTCCGTCAATTCATCCTGCCCGTTTCCCTCGATACCTGCTACACCGAGGATTTCTCCTTCTTTCACACGAAAAGAAATATCTTTCACGGCCGTAAACCCGCGCGAATCGCGTACGCTGACATTGTCTGCCTCAAAGATCGTCCGGGGATCGGAAATCGTGATCCGCTCAAGCTGTTCTTTCATTTTCCGCCCGATCATCATCGTAGAAAGTTCGTCCGCATTCGTTTCCGCGGTTTTGACATATCCTGTCACCACACCCTTACGCATGATTGTGATATTCGTGGTGATCTGAATGACCTCACGCAGTTTATGGGTAATAAAAATGACGGAACATCCCTGTCCGGCCAAACGCTCCAAAATCTTGAACAGATCCTGTATCTCCGCCGGCGCAAGCACTGCCGTAGGTTCATCCAGAATAATGATCTTTGCGCCGCGGTAAAGCAGTTTCAGAATTTCCGCAACCTGCATCTGCCCTACGGACAAATGCATGACCTTCCGGTCCAGATCGAGATTCAGTGCATAGTTTTCCATAATTTCCAGAACTCTTTTTCTTGCCTCTCCATAATCGATAAATCCTGCCCGTCCCGGTTCGCTGCCCAGAATAATATTCTGCAGCACGGAAAATCCGGGCACCAGCATAAAGTGCTGATGCACCATACCGATCCCGCAGCGGATGGCTGTCTGGGGATCAGGAATCTCCACACTTTTTCCATCCAGCTCGATCTCGCCGGAATCTTTTTGGACCAGGCCGTATAAAATATTCATCAGCGTGGATTTCCCGGCGCCGTTTTCCCCGATCAGTCCGTGGATCTCTCCATAACCGACTGTCAGATTTACTTTATCATTAGCCAAAACACCTTCAAAGCGCTTGGTGATTGACGTCATTTTCAAAACCGTATTCATTTTTATGACCACGTCCTTTCCTCAACCTGCAGGCCTGCCCTCCTCAGGCGCAAACCTGCGGTTGAAAGAATGTAATTCTTTCGACCTTTCTCTGGGAAAGTAAAAAAACTGCCGGGCGTTATATACAGATCAACAGCCAATCATGCTGAGAAATGGCAAACGCCCGGCATCTAAAATAACCGTCTCCTACAGGCGCAGCGGATTTTCCTTCTTGTCCTGCTCCGCCAGAATACGTACTGCTTCACAGGCAACTCTGCTTACTTTTTCTTCTCCTCCGTTGTCTCCCCACGTATCGCGGATGCGGTTTGAGATAATGGACATTACCGCTCCCATCCTCATACCGTGAAGCTGACCCACGATATATTGTCCCGATGTATCGGTATCAATGTTGGTTACGCCCGCACTCTGCAGATCAGGAATGATGTTCGGGGCAAAAGAAGGCCAGTATCCTTCTTCTTTGATCTTTCTTCCCTGTCCGAGATAAAATGATGCAGGGCAGTACATCAGTCCATATCCGTACTTATAGCCAAGATTTTCGCATGCCTGTGCCAGCGCATTCACGACATCTACATTGGCCACTGCCGGAAAACCACGATCCACATAACAGTCAGATGTTCCATCCGCGCGGATCGCCGCAACGGGAATCACGATATCTCCCAGATCGAACCGGGGTGAAATGCTGCCCGTGCTGCCTACCCGGATTGCCGTATGTACGCCTGACGCATTCAGCTCGTGAATCGCAATTTCCGCGCCTACCGGTCCGCATCCGGTCGAGGTGCATCCGATAGGTGTTCCTTGGTAATTGCCTACCATGGTACGGAATTCTCTGTAAAATGCCAGTTCCCTGCTGTCTTCCCAGTTTTTCGATATGACCATGGCGCGTTCGGGCGAACCGGGCAGTAACATGATGCCCGGAACATCCCCGTTTCCTACTCGGATATGGTACGTTTTTCCGCTTTCTGTTTCTGGTTTTGTCGCTTTGATATTAGATTTTACTCCTTCATTCATCATATTTCAGTATCCTTTTCGTTTCATTCAATTTTTATGTTATCGTACTATGCTGTATTCTGCCTCAGTTTCTGTCTGACTATTGCTGTTTGGCTTTCAGGCTGTCAAAATCCGGATAGGATGTGTCGTTAGGCACTGTAATTTCACCGGATACGATCTTCGCCTCAAGATCTTTCACAAAGGCTATGACATCTTTGTCTGTAAAGATATTTCCCCATTCGCTGCCGTTTGCAGAGAATTTCTCCAGGGCATCATAACCGATATAATAGATTCCCTCTTTTAATCCCAAAGGAGACATGATACCGCCGGTAAAATTATCTTCTACGAGCATCTTACATGCCAGATAGGCATTTTCATCAAATCCGAGTCCGGTCGAAGCGAAATAGCCATCGGGATACAATTCATAAGCATAATCGAAATTTGTGTCCGTGGAAATGGCGATCCCGGCCTCTTTGGCGCCTTCAATACAGCCGATAGATGTCTTGGCAGCATCACCGACGATATAATCCACGCCGCCATCTGCCATGGAAAGAGCAACTTCCTTGCCGGCTGCCGGATCTTCAAAGCTGCCGACATAAGTAAAGGAAACATCTATATCAGGATTCACGGATAAAGCGCCCAGCATAAGTGCATTGATGGATGCATTGGCAGAGGGGCTTTCCGCCGCATTCACATAACCGATATGTCCCGTCTGGCTTACATAAGCGCCGAGAGCTCCCATAACATAAAAGTATTCTTCACCGTGATATTCCGAACTCCAGACATTGGCTGCCTCTGTCTCTTCAGCATTGATATACTGATAAATTGCCGCAAATTTAATGTCTGGATATTCTTTTGCAACAGCAAGCGTCGCTTCGCTCATCTGCGGGAACGTGGTGATGATCAGATCATAACCTTCTCTTGCCAGAGAACGGATGTCGTCTTCATGTGCCGCCGTAGAAGTTGATTCCAGCTTTTTCACCTCAAATCCGAACTCCTGCGCAGCTTTGTCAACACCGGATGCAATAATATCTACGGAACTCTGGTCTCCAAAACGTTGATTGACTACCAATGCCACACGAAGACCGCTTTCATCGGATGTCTCTGCGTCCGGTTCATCGGATGTTTCTCCGGATGCGTCCGAAGATACCTCATTGTCACCGGAAGTATTCGTATTGCCTGCATTGTTTTGCTGTCCGCCGCAGGCTGTCAGCAAAACGACTGTACTTAACAAAACAGCGATTATCTTTTTTCCCTTCATACGTTATGTTCCTTTCTTGTAATGTATTTTACAATTTCTATTAAAACATGGTTTTACCGGATACTTCTAAATTTATGCGGGCATCCCTCCTTTTTACGGTTTGTACTATTTTCAGCAGAGAACTGTCTTCGTTCCGCAGGCCTTCAGAAGTTCAACATTTTCCGCTGATGTATCCTGGCCAAGGTAAATAGTATCCAATTCGTCAAATCCGGCCGACTTGAAGTTTGCTTTCTGCTCAAACTTGGAATGGTCTGCCGCAAGTAAAATATGGTCGGAAGCATTTTTCATGGCAATGATAATATCAGTCAATTGTCCGCTGATATGAAAAATACCTTTCCCCGGCACGATCAGGTCGGGCGAATAAATAACATAATCAAAACGCATGCTTCCGAAAAAGGAGATTGCCTGAGAACCCAGACAGTCAAAGTTTCGGGGGCGGTAATTTCCGCCGGCCAGCATCACGTTGTTTTTTTCACTGCTGCTCAAACAGGTGGCAATTTTAATGGAATTGGTCGCAAACTGCATTCCGCTGCGGTTTTTTAATTCCTGGGCGATGTAATAGCATGTGGTACTGCTGTCCAGCGCTACTGATGCGCCATCGGGAATGTCCTGGCAAAGCCTCACGGCAATCGCCTTCTTCTCCGCCGCATTGGCTGCAAAACGTTCCTCGAAATGCGGGATCAGCATCGTAAAGTCCTTGTTGATCTGAACGCTGCCGAAAGTCCGGATGACCATCTCCTCTTTTTCCATAACATACAGGTCTCTGCGGATCGTGGAAGGGGACAATCCGAAATGCTGAATCAATTCTTCCACACTGACCTCTTTTCGTTCTTTCAAAAAGTTCAGGATCGATTCTCTCCGTTTCCATTTTTTGTGCTCTGCCATTGAGTACACCTCTCAATCATAAATTTTTGATCATTTTTATTTCTCAACTCATTTATCGCTCTTATAATTATATATAATCACATATAATTGCGTATGTCAATCCCAATTTTTGGCTAATTTTATAAACTTGGTCATTATTTTTTGATCATTTATAATATTTTAGCATTATCTGAAATATAAATGATCATTATTTTTTGACCAAATTATTTTGAAGCAATATGCACAAACAATAAGCGGCAAACTTCCCGGACCATTCTTTTGGCCAATCAAAAACTGCCTCTGCCGGACATCTTACCGACAAAGACAGTCGTCTGTTTTACATATTTTATATCGGATACACCGCAGGAAAATTCCAACAGGCGCCCGCTCCATGGCAGCGGCAGCTTACAGCACCATGATCAATGTTCCTACGCCGATCATAATGCAGCCGATCAGTGACCTGCCTGTAAAATCCTCATGCAGAAAGATAAATGCAAGGACGATCGTAATGACTACGCTCAATTTATCAATCGGCACGACTTTGGACGCCTCGCCGAGCTGCAGCGCTCTGTAATAGCATAACCAGGATGCCCCTGTTGCAAGACCCGACAGGATCAGAAACAGCCAGCTCTTCTTGCTGATATCGGCGATCCCGCTCTGCGCATGCGTCAAAAACACCATGCCCCAGGCCATCGCAACGACCACCACCGTCCGGACGGCCGTCGCCAGGTTAGAATTGACGCCTTCAATGCCGACTTTCGCCAGAATAGAAGTAAGCGCTGCAAAAACTGCTGATAATAGTGCAAATACGAGCCACATAGATCCCTTTCCTCCTTATCATGAGCCGGCGCTGCGGATTCACTGCCGAAATCCATTTTCCCGGACATAGGCCGCAGTGTTTTCTTCCGTTTCCATTATACAGGAATTCTGTCTATATTGCACTCATAAAAGTTCATGCCTGCATCCCTTTGCACACAAGGCGCTTTCAATGACATGAAAGACTTCTCTGTGCCCATAAAGCCGCCCCTGATGCTGCATCCATTGCCGCTTCCCTGATAACGACATGGTACTCTTCCCTGGAAAGATTCCTGACCACCGCTTCCCTGAAAACAGTATCATGCGTCAGAAGACCGCCTAATAAAGCCATAGGCAGCGGCGTTTCCTGAATCCTGCCGGATACCGCCTTGACTAATCCGCACAATTTTACCGCATTTTCCTGAATGACCGCAAGCGCTATGGGATCTCCTTCTCTTGCGCCCTGCTCCAGTACGCCGGAAAGCGATGCGATATTGCTCTTATCAAAAGTGGCATAAGTTTTTGCAATCAGATCTTCCATGCTGCTGATCTGCCAAAACTCTTTGACTAATTCAGTCAAAATCGTTTTCCCGCCTCTGCCATCATATGCTTTTACAACCGCTGCCAGGGTTTCTCTTCCAAGCGCATATCCGCTTCCCTCGTCATCGATCAAATGTCCCCAGCCGCCGGCCCGGACAATGGTTTCGCCGCTTCCCATCCCGTAACAGATGCTGCCGGTACCGGCGATCAGGATAGCTCCCGTGCCGCCGTTCATCGCGCCATACAGCGCAATCTCCTGATCTCCTTTGAGAATGATCCCGGTTGACAGATGATATTCAAGAGAGACTTCTTTGACAAGCTCTCTCACCCGCGGATTACTGATCCCTGCAATGCCGATGCATACCGCCCGGCATTCGCCGGCCTGCACGATGACCTCAAAAATCTCGGAAAGCAGTCTTTTACAGTTTTGTTCTCCGATGCTGTTGATATTAAAGGGGCCGAATGTTTTCCTGTCCCTCTTTTGTCCCGCAGCGTCCCATATCTCCAGCGTTGTTCCCGTGCCGCCTCCATCTACTCCCGCCACAATCTTCATACAAATAACCATGCCTTTCTCTTTGCCGGCGTCTGTTATCATCCGCCTGTTTCTTATTTTATACGGAAAGTCTGATCGGCATTTTACCGGTCGGTTTCCAATCTCCGCGAAATACCTCTGCCAGGATCTCCAATGTCATGAGGGAATTATCCCAGGCCGCTATTCCCGTCACGCCTTCCGGCAGCTGCGCCAGTTCGTACGGGTTGCGCAGAGCCGTCACGATCATCGGAACACCCTTCTTAGCAAGCGCCCTCACCAGCTCCATTTGTCCCGGCTGCAAATGCGCATTATACGTACTGACAACAATACTGTCCGCCCCTTCCGCCGCCGTCAGAATATCGTCGATCTCTTTCCGGTCAGGATCTTTGGAGGATACCACTGCCTTCCCGCCGAAACGCTCTTTCATATACTCCGCAAAATGAACCATCCGGTTTTCCACGCTGGATGCCAAGGTTGCCCGAAATCCCGGACAGCCGGTAAAGAAAGGATTCTTCCCCAGTGCAAAAAGTTCTCCTGCTGCCAATACGATCGATTTTTTGCGGATTTCCTTTTCTTTCACCCTGTCTTCTTTCGGACACCCGATCCACTCGTTATCCTGCCCGGTACATTCCTCTTTGAGATAACGCTCTTTGTAGGAAATGATCTTTTGCGCCGATTCCGCCAACGACTCCAAAGAGATTTTGTTCTCTTCCACTTTCTGATAAACTTTCCGGATCCCCTTCTCTATAAGAGCAGCCGTATGACTGATAAATACGATATCCACTCCCGCCTCCAGGGCTGCCGCCGCGCCGTTTTCGGTTCCGTAGTACTTCTTGATCGCGTCCATTTCCATACAGTCGCTTAAAACCATTCCCCGGAATCCGAGCTTCCCCTTTAAGATATCCGTGATAATATGCCTGGACATCGTACAGGGAATTTTCTCTTTCTCCAGCTGCGGGAAAAGAATATGGCTCGTCATAACCGCCGGAATTCCATTTTCGATCGCTGCACGGAAAGGAATCAGCTCCAGCTTTTCCAGTTCTTCCAGCGATTTGTCGATCATGGGCAGTCCCAGGTGGGAATCCGTCGCCGTATCGCCATGTCCCGGAAAGTGTTTGACACAGACCGGAAAATTTTCGGCCTGATATCCTTTAATCGCCGCAACGCCATATTCCGCCACCGTTTCGGCCTGATCCGAATAACTTCTTACACCGATAACGGGATTGTCCGGATTATTATTCACATCCATGTCCGGCGCCAGGTTAAAATTCACGCCTGCGCTTCTTAATTCCCTCGCCGTAATCCCGGCCAGAATCCCGGCATTCTCTGCCTCTCCCGTGGCTGTCACGGCCATCGCGCCGCACACGCTGCATCCATCGAGCGGCAGCCTCGTAACGGCGCCTCCTTCCTGATCGATAAAAATGAAGGCGCTGTGTCCGGTCTCTTCTCTGACTAATTTCTGGATCTCCCGGCAAAGCCTTTTGATCTGGGGCATACTTTCTATATTATGTTCAAATAAAATGACATTACCGACTTTATATTCTTTTACCATTCGGATAAACTCGGCGTCCATTTCCTTTCCGGGGAATCCACCGGCAATACGCTGTCCTATCTGCATTTTCCAATCCATTTACGCTTCCTCCTTTTTGAGCCGCCTTTGCTGTATATCACTTCAAACCCCTGTCATTCATAAATATGAAACTTCTTTTTTCTTTCTTCAAAATGCCGGCTTTCCCTCTCATAAGCGGAAAGGATATCATCTTTGTCCCAATCTCCCAAGAGTGCGTCCGAACCGGATAAAAGTGCAAGCATCGGTCTGCCGCCTTCTCTATAGGGCGGCAGCACCCTGTATTGTTCCGGATACAGTTTCCGGACAAGGTCTAACAACGTGATGCTCACCGTCATGGGCCGTATCTTTTTGTAATCCGTTACATGCAGAAGGATACCGCCGCATTTTTCTCCCTGGTGCTTAGAAGCCGCAGGTACAAACCAGACCGGTGTAGAAACAACGCCGGGAAGCCCCGCCTGATTAAACGCCTTCATCAATTCCTCGGCATCCACATAATCTGCTCCTATCACCCGAAACGGCGCCGCCGTTCCCCTTCCTTCCGACAGATTAGTGCCCTCTATCAAACAAAGTCCCGCATAAAGCAGCGTTGTTTCAAAAGTCATGAGCGCCGGACTCGGCGCCTGCCATATCGTTCCCCATTCAGGAAAAAGACTGTTTCGCTTCCAGCCCGTACAGGGAACAATCCGCAGATCACATCCCATTTTTTGTTCTTCATTCATCATGCCTGCCAGCTCGCCGCAGGTAAGTCCATATCTTGCCGCCAACGGATAGCAGCCCACGAAACTGCTGTATTCCATATCCAGAACGCCGCCCTCTGCAAGCGCTCCCCCCAGGGGATTCGGTCTGTCCAATACGACCAGTGTTTTTCCTGCCTCCGCACAATCTTCCAGAACATGATGCAGGGTGGAAATAAAGGTGAAAAACCGTGCTCCGACATCCTGAATATCATAAACCAGCACATCAAAAGTATCTAACATTTCCTTCGTAAGGCGTTTTCTCTCACTCCCATATAAGCTGTATACGGTCAGTCCGGTCGCTTTGTCCGTATAAGTCTTCACATCTTCGCCGGCCCCCGCATCTCCCCGCACGCCATGTTCCGCTCCGAACAAAACCGCGAGTTCACAGGTCTCCTGCAGTATCTCTATCGTGGAGCGGTTTTCACTGTTTCTTCCCGTGATGCCTGTCAGCAGACCAACCCTGCGGTTCTGAAACAGATCCGCATATTCTTTTATATGATCTATTCCCGTCTTCACCATACCTGTCTCACTTTCCAACCATTACTTGTCCGATCATAACGAGATTTTCCCCATTACGACCGGATGACGCGCCCCGGTCACACCCGGCACATTATTCGCCATACTTCCTAACGCCTCGTTCGCCAATACCGCAAAAGCTACGGCCTCTTTGGAATCGCTGTCATATCCGATCTCTTCATTCGTCATGACCCGGCATTCGGGCAGACATTCCTGTATAAACTGCAAAAGAACCGGATTTTTGCTCCCGCCTCCGCCTACGATGAGAACTTCCGGCTTTTCCGGTGAAAATCTTCGGATTCCCTGCGCGATCGATTCTGCCGTAAATCTCGTTGCACTGGTCAGACAGTCCGTAAGACTTACATTTTCTCTTTCTCCATATTGGAGCAGGCGTTTTACATATTCTTCTCCGTAATATTCTCTGCCGGTTGTTTTCGGAGGCATTTTCGACAGATAAGGATCCTGCATCAGAAAGCTCAGCAGGCCGCTGTTCACGTTTCCCGAAGCCGCCAGTCTGCCGCCCCTGTCATAGGTCTGCTGCCCTTTTGTCAGCTTTTCGGCCAATGCATCCATGACCATATTTCCCGGCCCGGTATCAAATGCGATAACCTGTTCCAACGTACCGTTCTTAGGCAGTATCGTTACATTGCCGATACCGCCGATATTCTGCAGCGCCACCGTCTTGTCCGTTTTCCGGTACAGCAGATATTCCGTATAGGGAACAAGCGGCGCTCCCAATCCGCCGGCCGCCATATCCCTGACACGGAAGTCTCCGATGACAGGACATTCCAGCGCCTCTGCAATAAAAGCGTCTTCTCCGATCTGAAGCGTTCCGGTCAGTTCCGTTCCCAGGTAATTTTCTTTGACCGGCATATGCCAGACGGTCTGTCCGTGATTTCCCACAAGATCCACCTGTTCTTTGGAAATTCCCGCCTGTCTGCACAATTTCAGACAGGCGTCTGCATACAATTTACCGAGCAGACTGCTCATTTTGCATATTTCCGCGCTCCCTCCGTAAGAACCTTTCGCAAGACGCAGAATGCTCTCCCGTACGGCCGGATCAAACGGCTCAAACAGAAAATCCAGCTGTTTAACCTTTATGGAAGTGCCAAAACCGGATATTTCCGTCAAAGCCGCATCGATGCCATCCGCCGAAGTTCCTGACATCAGGCCGATGACCAGACGCTTCTCTTTATTTTTTAAAACGGATAAGTCTGTCTTTCGCATTTCCTTTTCTCCTGCCTTTATGTCATTTCCGTATGGATTGCGCCCGATACGTGGCCGCCTGCCTCATCCAGCGCTTTTTTGGCATTCTTTACATCCACGCCGGATAAGATCATGACGATCGCCGTCTTAGGCTGATAACCGCATTGTTCCAGCGCCGCTACGACCTCTTTCTCCGGCTTTCCCGTCGCGGACTTTACAATGGAAACGCATCTGTTTACCAGCTTTTCATTCGAAGGTCTGACATCCACCATCAGATTTCCATACACTTTCCCCAGTTTGATCATTGCGCCTGTCGAAAGCATATTCAGCACCATTTTTTCCGCCGTGCCGCTTTTCATACGGGTAGAGCCCGTTACCACTTCCGGTCCCGGCATCGGTGCGATCCCGATATCGGCAAGCGCGTCGATATCCGATTCCGCGCAGCAGGTTAACCCCACTACTTTACAGCCGATCTTTTTGGCATATTCCATACCGCCAATCACATACGGCGTTCTTCCCGATGCGGCGATCCCCACCACCACATCCCGGGCAGAAAGCCGTATCTGCTTTAAATCTTTTTCACCGAGCTCTTTATCGTCTTCCGCGCCTTCTACCGCCTTGAAGACGGCATCCGTTCCACCGGCGATCAGGCCGATGACCTGTTCCGGATCTGCGGAATAAGTCGGCGGGCACTCCGCCGCATCCAGAATCCCCAGCCGGCCGGACGTACCGCATCCCATATAAATGAGCCTGCCGCCTGCCTGCAGCTTTTCCGCGATCAGATCTACCGCTTCTGCAATATGTACAGCCTCTTTTTCCACTGCAAACGCGACTTTTTTATCCTCTTCATTGATCAGTTTTATCATCTCCAACGTAGGCAGTTGATCAATATGCATCGTTTTGTCATTACGCTGCTCTGTCGCAATCTTACTTAGTTCCATCGAAATTCCTCCTCACATCCTGCCCTTCCAAACTCTTTTCCACAAGTGCAAAAATCCGCTTCACCTGAAATCCTGCCCCCTTATAAATACTCCCCGCATGGTTATCCGCGCCTGTAAAAAGCGACATATACCGGGAACCAGCCTTTTTTTCTTCCATACATAATCTGTAAAACAGCAGCGTCCCCAATCCATGTTTCTCATGTTCCTGCGCGACCGCAATTCCCGCAAAATAACCTCTTGTGCTTTTCTCCGGATAAACCGGCCCGGTAAATCCCGCCACACATCCATCTTTGACCGCTACCAGCATATTGATATGCTCCGCGGCATAAGGGATTTCTTCACTCCACATGGAATTATGCATAGAGTCTACCATCTCTTTTAGTTTATGATGTCTGCCTGCATCATACCATTCCACATAATAGCCTTCCGACGCGGCCTTTTTTTCTTTCTGCGCAATCCAGTCCGGCATTTCAAATTCCATAAGGTCTAAATACATCGCGCATTCCCTGGCTCTGTCCCGGTACCCTGCTCTCATCATCCACTGATAAAGCGGGGTATCTATTGCTATCCCGGGCGCATTATTATGCTGGCGCCCTTTTGTTTCCGGCAGGATCCACGGCAGCCTGATCGGATTCATATAACTGCTTACGATCTTCTTTTTCCCGTTTTTTTGAAACGCATTTTCCAACGCCTGTATCAGGATTCCGGCATTTTCTTCCGTATCATATCCTTCTTCCAGTAACAGACAGGAAAATAATCCCAGATCCTTTGTCTCCGGCCGTTCCTCTTCTCCGCAGCCGCAGATAAAACCGCACACACACGCTTCCTTTATTAATAAAAAAGCATAGTCTGATGAAAAATGTATATTTTCCAACAACAGTCTGTCAAACTCATCCCGCTGCAAAGGCACAAATCCCTGTTTCACCCCGCTGCCGCTCCACAACCGGTAAACGGCGTCATCATATGATCTGTCATACCGCCTGACTTCCATAACCGCTTCCTCTCTTCCTTCTATCCTTTGACCGCACCTACGGTTACGCCTTCCAGGAAATATTTCTGCAAAGAGAAGAACAGGATAAACATCGGGACTGCAGAAATACATGCGCCCGCCATCATCGGCGAAAGTAATGTCCCGTTGGCAAATTTAAATGTTTTCAAGCCTACCTGAATCGTATACATCTTATCCATCGACGTTACCAAAAACGGCCAGAAGAAATTATTCCAGCTGCTCAGGAACGTATTGATCGCCATGACCGCAAAAATCGTTTTCGATAACGGCAGAATGATCGATATATAAGTGCGCAGCTGACCGCATCCCTCTATTTTGGCGCTTTCTATCAATGCCGTAGGGATTCCCGCAAAGAACTGCTTCGCCAGGAAAATATTATACGAAGTACAAAGTCCCGGCATAATCAGCGCCATATAAGTATTGGTCATCTTAAATTTCGCCGCAAACAAAATATACAGCGGAACCTGCGTCACCTGATAAGGAATCATCATCGCTACCAAAACCATAAAAAAGAGCACGTTTCTTCCTTTAAAGTTGATCTTTGCAAAAGCATATCCCGCAAGTCCTGCAAAAACCACGTTGCCGGCCACCGTAAAAACAGCCACTACCAGACTGTTTATGATCCACCTCCAGGAATATTGATTAAAATCCACGAAGGCCTTGTAAGAATCCAGCGTCCAGATTTTGGGAAAAATGGAATACGAACTGGACGCCGCCTCAATATTCGGTCCAAAAGACCACGCCACCATATATACGATAGGGAACAGCGATATGACCGCAAACAGAACCAGGATCAACGATAATGCAATCTGCCTGCCGTAATACAATTTTCTGTTGTTCAAATGTCTTGAATATAATCCTGAAGCCATACAGTATCTCCTTTCCTAGTATTCAACGTCGTCGCCCATCACCTTAAACTGCATCATGGTGAGAAAGGCAATCACGATTGCCAGCATAATAGCCTGTGCGCATGCCAAACCGTATTTTCCATAAGTAAACGCATTATTGAAGATCAGAAGGCCAACCATAGTCGTATTATTATCCGGGCCGCCGCCTGTCATCATATAAGCATTCATAAAAACCTGGAAAGAACCGATAATGCCCGTTACCAGCAGAAAGAGCGTCGTCGGTTTGCACAGCGGAAATACAATATATCGGACTTTCTGCATAAAAGAAGCGCCATCCATTTCCGCCGCTTCAAAATAAGTATTGTCAATACCGTGCAGCGCTGCCATATAGATAATGATATTGCTTCCATGACTGGACAACAGCGCCATCAGGATAAGCGAAAGCATTGCCGTTTTGCTGGAACTTAACCAGTTGACGGAACTGATCCCGAACATGCCTAAGATCCTGTTGAAAATACCCGAAGGAGAAGCATCGTACAGCCACAGCCACACTACCGCTGTCGCTACGCCGGATGCGATACCCGGCAAATAATAAAGCGCTTTAAACACCGACTGCGTCTTCCGCTTAAAAGGCAGTATCATAACAGAGATCGAAAAAGATATCAACAGCGACAACGGCACTACTGCCGCCGTATACAAAATCGTATTTTTAACAGACTTCCAAAACAGCGAACTCTTAATGGCATCTACATAATTCTTAACCCCTATCCAGTCGGAACCGATCGGTTTATATTTCTGAAAACTGGTGATCACCGCCGAAATAACGGGATATAATGTAAAAATGGCAAAAATGACCATAGCCGCCGCTATAAATGACCAGCCGCTTATATTTTCCGCCACATGAAATTTAGTTTTAATCTTTGTTTTTTTTCCTTCTTTCCCCACCTGACCATCTCCTATTTTTGCTGATAATTTCATCCTTACACCCATATTGTTGCTTTATCGGACATCCCTTTACATCCTTATAAGAAAGAAGGCTCCGCCCCACCAGAGGACGGAGCCGATTTATGACTCCCATACTGCCGGATGCAAATAACATGATACCTTATTGTACCCAGCCGGATGCACAGTTCTCTTCGCCGAACAGATCATGTGCCGCTTTGCAGATTTCGTCATATACAGCCTGTGCCGTTGCTTCACCCGCAAGCAAAGCCTGGAATTTGGGAACGATCGTTTCGTCCATGATCAGCTTGGCATTTGCCGACATCTCAGGTGTAATGCCTGACGGAGGCGCAACAACTTTGCCGATCGCTCTTTCCGTAGCTGCCGCGTTCAGTTCAGACTGATCAAGTTCGAAGGCTTCCTGTGCCTTACGTCCGCTTTCGCATACCGCTGAAAGATATACTGCATTATCTACCATCGCCGCTCTTTCGCCGGAACTGATGAAATCCATAAATTCGCATACATTCTTTAAATGCTCTTCCGTGGAGTTTGCATTCTTTAATGCGATCAGTCCGTCAACAACGCCGTATGTGGATTCCGATACATTTTCCATTGTCGGAACCGGAAGGAATACATATTCCATCTCGATCGTACCTTCTGCCGCCGAACCGTCTTCCAAACCTGCAATGTTTGTCTTTACGTTGTTTTCAAATAACGGCATGGCCTTGCCCGTGATCATAGTTTCTCCCGTTTCCAGCATAACTAAACGCTGTCCGGCTTCTACCGCGTAATTGGGCATATATCCTGACGATACCATATCTTCAACCGTTTCTAACAAAGTCAACATATTATCGGATGTGTAGATATATTCCAGGTCCGGTGTAAAATCAGCCGTAATGCCTGCCGATACGCCAAAGATACGGACAAAGTCTGCCGCAGTTGCACCGGAGTTTGCAAATACAAATCCGTAACAATCCTCTGTCGTTCCGGCTTCGATCACTTTCAGGAATTCATCATATGTCCAGCCCTGCGTCTGAATTTTCTCAACATCAGCGCCTGCGTTTTCAAGCATTTCTTTGTTTCCGCCAAGGGCCTGGATCGTGATATATAACGGAAGTCCGTAAAGGGTGTCTTCTAATGTCATATAATCCAAAGCATTCTGATCATAATCGGCAAGCCGCTCTTCGCTCAGATAGTCCTTAATATTGACAGCGACTCCCATTTCAACAAAAGTGCCGACCGCACCGTAACTTACTTCGGTAATATCCGGTGCTTCATTGGCAAGCGCCATAGTCGTCAGTTTCGATGTGTGTTCATCCCAGGAAGTTGCGATCACGTTGACCGTAATGTTGGGATGATCTTTTTGATACTCCTTGATCCACTCATTCATATCATCTACATAAGTACCCGTTACCGGGGGAACCATAACGGTAATGGTATCCGGCGCCTCTGATGCCGCCTCTGTCTCTTCCGGCGCTTCTTCTGTTTCGTTTGTTTCGTTCGCTGTGTCTTCTCCTGCAGGTTCGGGTGCTTCTTCCGTTGTATGATTACTCTGTTCCGTGCCTGGAGCTTCAGAACCACTGCTTCCGCATCCTATCAGAGAAAGCACCATAGCTGCAGCCAAAGTAGACGCAATTACTTTTTTTAACTTCATAGTCTTATCCTCCTTCTTTTCTAAAAGCCCTGTTTTCGTATAATCATATTAGCACTCGTTCAACAAAGTTTCAATAAAATTTGTATGTTATGAAACTTTGTTTCATAACATGGCATAATTAACACATAATTTCCCATTTTTAACAGGAAATTTAACATTTTTACCAACTGCAGACGGACTGCATGCGCTAACGTCCGTCAATTTTAATATTTTTCTCAATATGGGTAATATTTAACCGTGATATGCACTGATCATAATTCGCCGCCGCATAAGCCGTATATAAAATATCTATCATATTTAACTGCGCTATACGGGACGAAGTCGCACCGCTTCTGAAAAGCGATTCATTGGCAGACGTAAAAAGCACATAGGTCGCCATAGCCGCCATGGTAGAAGCCGCAAATCTGGTGATCAAAATGGCCGGTGTCTGATTCGCCCGCACCTGTTCGAGGCACCTGATCATCTCTCCTGTTTCACCGGAATAGGAAATGAAAATACCGACATCCCTGGACGTGGAATTTTGTGCCAGAATATACTGAGAATGCCAGTCTTCCGCCACAAAGCACGGTTTATTTACCCGCAGGAATTTCAGATAGGCGTCTTTTGCCACACACAAAGACGCACCCATGCCAAAAAGAAAGATGTGATTGCAGGAACACAAAAGTTCCACACATTTTTCTACTTTCTCCACGTCGATCAGTTTTCTGGTCTCTTCAAGAGACGTCATATTTTTGTATGTGATCTTTTCCACAATACTCTCGATATCGTCATCCCGCTCGACGTCGTTTTTGTCCATTCTCTCATTGTTCTGATACAGCGCAAGCTCATAGACCAGCGCCTGCCTGAAGTCCCTGTAGCCGTCAAACCCCAGTTTTTTGCACAACCTGATGACGGTAGCGGGCGAAACATAGACCCTGGCCGCCAGCTCCCTGATATTGCAGTGCAGAACTTCTTCGGGATTCTGCAGCAAAAATTCCACTACCATACGTTCCGTGTTTCCAACAAAATTATGGATTTCTCTTAAACGGATCAACGGATTTTTCATTTCATGACCACATCCTTTCTAAACGGCCATTTGCGTTTATTCGACCCCCAGCTTACGAAGCTCCGCCTTCGCCTGCTCCAGATCCTTAAAATGAATCGTATGAATACCAAGCGCACGCGCCGGCGGAAGATTTCTCTCCGTATCATCCAGAAAAACACATTCTTCCGGCACAAGCTGATACCTGTCGATCAAAAGCTGATAAATCTCCGGCATCGGCTTGATGACCTTCTCTTCATAAGAGAGAATTCCCCCATCCATAAAGGGACGAAAATCCAGTTTGTCGGCATACTCTTTCTCCGCTCTGTCGGAAAAATTGGACAGATATAAGGTCCTGTAACCTTTCTGCTTTAATTCCTGTATCCACGGAATGGCATAGTCATTTCTTCGTAACATTCCCTGTACATCGGCAAAGCATCGCCGGATATCCGCCCCGATCTCAGGGTCATTCAGAATGCAGCCTTCCTCTAACGCTTCCACCGTCAATGTCCCTCTGTCAAACTCATTCCACAGATTGCTGCGCACCGTTGCATTTGCAAGCCTCTCCAGCATTTCTCCCGTATATCCGAGACTTTCGTAATGCTCTTTCCATGTAAAATCCGCAAGTACATTGCCAATGTCAAAAATAATTGTTGTTATCATCTTTTTTATCCCTTTCTATGTTTCATGCACCAATGCCAACAGATTCCTGGCCGCCGCGGATATCGGATTTTTTGTATCCGTCACCACGCAGAAATGTCTTCTTGGTATGATCTTGTTAAAACGGAGTTCAAATAACTGTCCTGCATCCAGATATTCCTGTGCAAAATCTCTGACGACGCAGCCGACGCCCAGATTGCGCAGTGCAAACTGGACGATCATATCGCTTGTTGCAAGCTCGAATTCCGGTTTTACTTCCACATGATTTTTCTGCAGGAACTGATTCATGTTATTTCTTGTACTGGTAACGCCTTCCAGAAAAATGATCGGCATGTTCTCCAGTTCCTGTAAATCCAGCATTTTGTTTTTGTAGGAAATGAACTTTCTGCCGGCTACAAAGACGTCTTCTATTTCCCGCACAACCGTTGTCTGCAGTGATGGCTGTTCGTCAAACGGGGTACTGATCACGCCGAAATCAATCTTGCCTTCTCTCAGGTTATAAAGCGTCTCCGGCGTCGGCGCATTCGTCACGACCACCTTGATTTCGGGATATTTTTCATGAAAGCGCTCCAAAAAAGGCAGCAGATAGAACTGCAGCGTCATATCGCTCGCCCCGATATGGATTTCTCCCAGATCAAGATTCAGCATCTGTTTCAGTTTCTGTTCTCCAAGCTCGATCTGTTCATACCCCTTGGCTACATAACCAAACAGCAGCTCCCCTTCCTGCGTCAGCCGCACGCCCCTGGATGCCCTGGTAAATAATTTCGTTCCAAGTGTCGTTTCAAGCTGTTTCACGGACTGGCTGACGGCCGGCTGAGAAATTGCAAGCGCATCCGCGGCAGCCGTCAGGCTCCTGTAAGAGGCCACATAGTAGAAAACTTTATAATATTCCAGATTATTTACCATATCCGCCTCCTGCTTTCCGTATCCCTTCTGTTATAATACGCCTTCTTTTCCTGCTCCCTATTTTCCTATCTTTAGAATTTCCCGTATTCCATATGCCACGCCATCCGCATCACAGCGCTTCGTAATATAGTCCGCGGCTTCCTTACAGGTCTTAGAAGCATTCTCCACGGCAATACCGCAGCCTGCGAAGCGCAGCATATCCACATCATTATCGGCATCTCCAAATGCCGCGGTTTCTTCACTTTTGATCCCCAACAGATCCATGAAAAATGCAAGGCCCGATTTTTTCCCGGCATCCTTATGGGCAATTTCGATCAACTGCTGAACAGAAGACGTTATGTAAACCTCTTCGGTAACATGCGCGATCTTCTCCCACAATTCCCTTTTTTTCTCCTCTTCTTTTACGACAATATCCATACTGTCAAGCTGCTCTTTCCGCTCATGGATAAAGGCTGCGATATCTTCCTGTCCGCGCCTTGTCTTCCGCACATAGCTGACTGCCTGGGATGTCGCTCCGAAGCGGACCGGGTCTTCGATATATTCTTTCCCCGCATAGGCAATTCCGTCTATGAAAGCTTCATAGGTAACGTCTTCCTCTTTGGTCACTCTCATGACCGCTTCTACCGCCGTCCCGGACAGACGGTATCGTTTCAGGCATTTTTTCGCCGGCAGATCATACATTGCCGCTCCGTTGCAGGTGACTGCATACTTTATCCCCGGTATCGACAATACTTCTTCCGGCAGCGTATCAAAGGCCCGTCCGCTGGCGATCACCACATGTACGCCTGATGATATTGCCAACTCAATCGCGGCCTTATTGGCCGGCGGCAGTCTGCCCGCAGTATTTAAAGTTGTCCTGTCCAGATCCAGCGCAATACATTTTATTTTCATCTTATCAGGCTCCCGTTTTGTTTTATTATCGCATCTTACCTTCTCTGCGGCTTCAATGTTTTCATTTTATCATAAACATACTTTGAAGTCATTTGCTTTTTATCCCCCCGGCGGAGTTTTCCGTTTCCGGACATTAAAAAGAGGCCGCCGGGGCAGCCTTCCTTTTATTTCCTATATTCCTTTATCAGGACAATGCTCCTGTCTCTAGTCTTCGTACCTGATCTGCATGCCCGCAACCGCATCACCGCTTATTTTCTGACATGATATGGAACATCCTGCCTGGACGTTTCCTTCAATATCAGAGCACGTAATACTGCTGCCGGCCGTAACATCTCCTTCGACCGCTCCGCAGGTAATATCGCTTCCCGCCCTCACATCACCTTCCACGGCGCCGCAGTTTACGTCCGCTCCCGCTTTTACATCGCCTTCCACCGGACCGCAGGTGATACTTGCTCCCGCATGCAGATCCAGATGGTTATTATTCGACCTGATATCGGCATTTCCCCATACCTCCACGCGAAAGCCATCTTTTATCCGGCAGAACTCGTCTTCAAATACAATCCGGACAGCCGTATTCCAGTCCTCCGCATCCGATCCCCGCTGCTCCCACATCTTTTGATCAAGAATCTTTCCGTTCCGGTATTGTATGACATAAAGAATGTCTTCTTCTGTCATATCCTTGATCCGGTCAGCCAATTGGACCGCATCTGCATTCTCCGTTTCCCTGCCTGTGAGAAGATAATCGATCGAAACCTGAAAGTAATCTGCCAGCAGCGGTAAAAAGGTGATATCCGGACAGGACTGCCCGTTTTCCCATTTACTGACGGCCTGCATACTCACGTCGCATACACCGGCAAGCGTTTCCTGACTGACTCCTTTTATTCCCCGCAGTTCCTTAATGATCTCTCCTATCCTTACTTCGTTCATATGCTTTCCCTCTCTGCAGTCATCTGCAATCCTTTTTCGTTTATTTCCCGGCGCCTTTTGCCTGTAACGCCTGCTGATACATAAACCGTATAACATTTTTGTATTTTTGTGAAGAGATCATTGGTTGATACCGAATCAACCTATGGTTGAGGGTTGATCATGTTTTATTTTGAGGCTGTATCCGGTCCCTTTTTCTTTGCCGTTTCGCTTTTGGCGCTTTCCGGAGCCTCGGGTTCCCGGCTCTGCGTTTCCAACGGAAAATATTTTCCTTTCGCCGCGTTTCGTCTGTTAACGCCGTTACGGATCAGCGCATAGACAGTAGACAGAAGCGGGATGAAGAATAGCATGCCCGATACACCGAACAGACTGCCGCCGAGGCTGACCGCCATCAATACCCAGATAGAAGGCAGACCTACGGAATTGCCCACAACTTTGGGATAGATCAGGTTGCCTTCGATCTGCTGGATCACCAGGAACATAATCACGAACCACATTGCCATCAGAGGATTATCGATCAATATCAAAAAAGCGCCCACCACGCAGCCGATAAAAGCGCCCACAATAGGGATCAGCGCGGTAAATGCGATCAGTACGCCGATCATCAGTGCATAAGGCATACGGCAGATCGTCATGGCGGCTACAAACAAAGTGCCCAAAATAACCGCTTCCAGACACTGCCCCGTAATAAAATTGCTGAAATTCTTATGCAGCATGGAACAGACTTCCAGGATCGCCCCGCCTGCTTTCTCCGGCAGATAAGCGGAAACGATCCGGACACACTGATTGCCCAGTTTCTCCTTCTGCGCCAGAATATATAATGCAAAAATAAACGCAATCACAATATTGACAATGCCGCCGATAATTCCGCTGGCCACATTGACTGTTGAGGTCAACATATCTCCTGCACCGTTTCGCAAGAAATCGATCACTGAATCCACCAGAGAATCCCAATTGATCTCTACGGCTTCTAACTCCGTCACTTTCCCGGCGATCTCCGGATATTGAACGGCCAGAGCATCAAGCTCCTGCATGACACGCTCTGCAAAGGCCGGGATCTTTTTCCCCACTTCCGCTGCGGTAGCCGTCACCTGCGGCACGACTGTCCCGATCACTATGGTAATGACTAAATTAACTGCAACGATAGACAGCACCAGACTAAGCGGACGCTTCAGCTTCGCCGCCGCCTTTCCCCGCCACTTCCGAAACACTTTATTCTCAAACGCTTTCATAGGCAGATTCAGTACGAATGCAATGACTCCTCCATACAGAAACGGCTTGGCAATACGAAAGATAAAGGCCAGTCCGCCAAACAGCTCCTTGCTGTAAATAATACCGAGAATAAGCGCTGCCGCCAGCACCATCAGCCACCTGATCTGTTTCATTTTTTCTTTTGAAAATCCCATATTGACGCTCCTGCCTTTCTGTCACAATAGTTAGTGACAACATTTTACCACAGGAACATGCAAAATTCTATTAAATATTGATGAAAATCCATCCATGCCGGACGCGTATGCACGGATGTTCGCCGCACAGGCACAGTAAAATAAACACGGATAAATGATGAACCCGGTAAATACAAAAAAGCAGATATATCATCTGCTTTTTTACGGTCCTGTTTTCTCTGATGCATGACATTTACTGACTGGAAATCTCTTTTTTGAGTTTCTCTGAAAGCGTCGTCAGCTCCTGCAGCGTCTTCTGGATCTCGTTAATATTTCCCATATGCTCTTTCGCAATATCATTTGCATCTTTAATGGATGTAATAATTGAGGCAATATGATCGGTGATCGTTCCCAACGTTCCCTTGATTTCCGTTGCGGAACTGCCGCTGTCGCCTGCCAGTTTACCCATTTCGGTTGCAACAACCGCAAAACCGCGTCCGTGTTCACCGCTTCTTGCCGCTTCAATGGATGCATTCAATGCCAGGATATTGGAACGGGAAGCGTTGCCGCTGATCTTATTGACCACTTCAACCGCATTATGTACATCGCCTTCCACACTGCTCGTCATGTCATTCATGTCTGTCAGCATTTTAAATAATGTCTCAAAACCGCCGACTACTGTCGAAATGGAATCATTGATATTGTATACCGCTTCCTGGAATCTCGCCGTCATATCCGCCATCTGTTCTTTTCCGCTGACAGAATGCGTGCAGATCACGCACCCGATCACGTCTCCGTTCTCTTTAACGGGCACGATCTCTCCCTCAAAAACTTCACCCATGACTTCTTTGGGAAGGCGGTTATGTTTGGATACACCGCTTCTTAGAACTGACTGCATCGCCCCGCTCGGATCACTGAATACTTCTCCGACGCTGAGTTTCGGTCTCGCGCCATCGGGTATCGAATATCCTGCCACAACGGCATCTTTATCCATGACCGTAATATATACGTCATGTCCGAACAATTTACTGATAACCGGTAAAGCATCTACTATTTGCTGTAATTTTTCATGTGCCATATACACAATCTCCTTCTCTGTCATCTTTTGCTCTTTCGCATATTTTACGTCTCAAAACACATATCACACCGCTCCCGTATCCGGCAGGCCTGAAAGTAGGATTCTTCGAGCGGTATCCACCTATCCCGGAAAACAGACGCCGCTGCATCTCCGCCGCGGTGCCGTATCCTTTTCATCTGCTGCGTTTCGTCCGTCGTAAGAAAAATCTTCAGGTCATAATAATCCCACAGGGCAGGATGCGCACTGTAAGACCCTTCTATGAAAACATATCTCTGCGGCGCAATCCGCCTGGGTTTCCCCAAAGCCTTCGCGGTACAGTCATACGGACGGTATTCCGCTTCCTGCCCGTTTCGCAGCGGCCGTATGACTTCCGCCTCCACTCTTTCATAATCCACATTCCCTCCGGGTTCCGCCAGCCGCTCTTTCGTCCGCTGTGCATCCTGCAGGAAAAAATGATCCATATGCACCACGGCGCATTCCTGTATCCGTTCCTGCAAAAAAGCCGCAAGCGTCGTTTTCCCTGACGCACATCTTCCATCGATCGCGATCAGGTACGGCCTGTCTGCTTCCGGCAGGGAATCTATTCTTTTCATGATTGCTCCGGCTGCTGCTTCTATCATACTGATGCTCATGCCTTTCCTCTTGATCTGCGCCTGTGGGCGCCGTTTACTGCTCAGCGGTTTCGGAAACCGCATGATGTTTATGAAAATGCACAAGCCCGGTCCGGTGCAGCGCTAACATCACCGTCGGCAGCAGGATAAGCTGTACCACAATTCCCGGAACCGCATTCAAAAAAGCGCCTGCAGCAAACATCTGCCAGGTAAAAGCAGCGCCGGATATGCCAAGAAACAGTACCTGTACCAGTCCCCAGACAACACGCCCGGCCAGCATTGCTGCTATGATCGCACGATAAAGCGCCCGTATGCACTGCCAACGTGACAGTCCGTAAAGAAGTCCCGCCACGATCCCGTATGTCGCCAGTTCGAAGGCCATCGAGCAGGCGCCCGGAAAAAACACCGGCATACCGAAAACCACAGAACGTAACAGCGGGAGCACAAAACCGACCGCGCCGCCATATTTCCATCCGCAGATCAGACCGCAGAGAAATACAGGAATATGCATCGGTAACAGCATATTGCCAAAACGCGGTATCTGCATCGTCAGAAAAGGCAGTACGAGTCCAAGAGCGATAAACATAGCGGATAACGTTAGTTTTTTGGTCGTTTCTTTCATAACACACTCCTTTTCATATATATCGCTACTCACTACATTTTACTATGGTTTCCATGTCGTGGCAAGACTATATTGTACATCTGCAGACGATCGGCATCAGCACCTTGCCGCCCCGTCAACGGAGAGAATCTCTCCTGTTACATAGTCTGCCATTGCGCTTGCCAGAAACAGGAACGCATTTGCAATATCTTCCGGCTTTCCGATCCGTCCAAGCGGAATCGAACGGATCAGAGGTTCGATCACTTCCTTCGGCAGACTCTTTACCATATCCGTTTCGATAATCCCCGGCGCCACTGCATTCACCCGGATGCCAAACGGCGCAAGCTCTCTTGCCAATGACTTCGTCATACCGTTTACTGCAAATTTGCTCGTCGGATACATAACGCCGGAAGGCTGTCCGTATATGCTGACCATGGAACTCGTATTGATGATAACGCCCCTTGTTTCTTTTAGATAGGGGACTGCTGCCTTGGAGCAGACAAATACCGATTTAATATTCAGATCCGCCACCCGTTCATACTCTTCTTCCGTATAGTTCTCAAACGGCGTGGAAGACGATATGCCCGCATTGTTTGCCAGGATATCGATACGCCCGTATTCTTTGTGTACTTTGGCCAAAGTATCCGCAACTTCCTTTTCATCTCCAAGAGAAGGCCAGAATCCTTTCACCTCATATTTCGGATCTTCGTCTTTGAGAGCCTTTATGGCTTTCTCCACAGTCTCTTCCCTGGAACCAAACAAAACGGTCTTCGCACCGTTTTGCAGAAATTTCCTGACAATCTCAAAACCGATCCCTCTCGTGCCGCCCGTTACGATAGCTGTTTTTCCTTTTAACATAATACCATCCTTTCTGATTCTCATTTATTTAGAGGATTGCGAAACGCCGCGGCAGAGGAAAAAGTTTCTGCTTCGAGGCGCGCTCTCGCTCCATTAAAAACGCAGCGGTGCTAAGTTCGAGAGGCATTTCATGCCCCTCTCACTAAGAACCGGCGTTTTTAGAGGGCCCTTCAGCAGAAATCTTTTTCCTCTGCTGCGGCGTTTCGCAATCCTCTATCTCATTTATGATCACTGATCACCGTCTGTCCGGGTTAAAAGTACAACCGTCTCGACTGTTTTTTCGTTGAGCAACCGAATATCCATAATTTCCTGCCCTTCATAATAAACACCGAACTTAAAATTTATCTGTTTCACGATGCTTCCATTATACATCTTTTCTGGATAAAGTTCTATACTGTTTATGAAGTCCTTCATAAACTCTTTCTTTTCAAGGTCCGTCATTTTATAGTACATCATTTCAAAATGTACCAGAATGTCATATATCTGCTTTCCGGTAATCTGATTTCCATATACAGCTTCAATTCTCGCTGTGATATCTGCAATGCTGTCTTCATATTCGAAAATCTTATCATACAGATTATCCAGTCTGTCATGCATGTCCTGATACTTTCTGTCATAGTGCTTATCCATCACGTCCAGTTTATCAAGCATGTCTGTGAGCTTTGTTTTCGCTCCCATTACCTGTCTGAGCAACTTTCTGATTCTCTCACGCTCTTCTTCCAGCGCACTCACATCAACTTTTGTGTTCAACTTATCCTCAACGAACTTACGAAATCCGTCATGGTTTACCATGTCCAGAATCACCTGCTCCACTTCATGGTTAAAATCATTCTGATTAAGGGACTGTTGAAAATTGCAGAAATGCTCATCATCAATCTTGTGTCTGTGTTGACAGCGATAATAGAAATCATCCACATAGTCTCCGGTTTTCTTATTCTTGCGACGTCTTACCGTACCACTCAGACCATGTCCACATATCGGACATTTTATAATGCCGGATAAAATGTGTTCATGCTCCAGACTATGCGTCTTGTTCCATTTTACCCCGGTTATTTTTCTTTTGGCTTTGGTCTGCATCCACAATTCTTCATCAATGATGGCATCATGAAGACCATCTACCAAAAGATATTCGTCACTCTTAACTCTTCGGAACTGGTCTCTGGTACCCTTGACCTTTTCGGTAACATTTTTCCCGTATGCGATTTTACCAGCGTATACCGGATTGTCCAAAATATTCTTTACTGTTCCCCTTGTGAAATAATCCAATTCACGTCTTCTGGTTTTCTTCTTTTTATAACCACGGTCATTCAGGAAGTTTGCTATTGTATCCAATCCCATATCTTCATATACATATTTCTGATAAATGAGTTTTACCAGTTCTGCTTCTTCCGGATTCACAATCAGCGTGCTGTTCTTAGAATCCAGTGTGTATCCAAATGGTGCCTGACCACCGTTCCATTTTCCCTCTCTGGCTTTCTGTTTTCTTCCTTCCATTGTCTGAACCAGAATGTTCTCACGCTCGATTTCTGCAACCGCGGACAATGCCGTGATGGTAAGTTTTCCGGAGTCCTTTGATGAATCAATTCCATCTTCCACACAGATAAGGTTTACACCAAAATCTTGTATGTATTGCAATGAATTTAATACATCAGCAGCATTTCTTCCAAAACGCGATAACTTAAATACCAGAATGTAATCAACACCGTCTTTTCCATCCGCCACATCCTGAAGCATCTGCGTAAACTCCGGTCTACCTGTGATGTTCTTTCCAGATTTACCCGCATCACAGTACACTTTTACAACTTCCATCCCCTGAAATTCTGCATATTTTGTAAGCCTGTCATTCTGGGCTTCCAAACTGTATCCATCTACCTGCATTGCGGTTGATACTCTGATGTATATATAACATCTTAATCTCTTACTTTTCACTATCTACGCCTCCATTTCCACCGACATATCCAACATCCTAAAATATTTCAGTGCATCCACAATATACGCCTCTTTCTCTTTGGGACAGGTCGGAACTCTTGCATTTTCCTTTTTGGACAGGTTGTAATTTATCCCCATATCCAAACCATATTTCTTTTTTATCTGAGCAATATATAACGAATGAACAAGAACACCATACTTTTCTTTCACATATGCTTTAATCTCCGCATATGTTGCTTTTGCCTCTGCCACCGTCAAACCTAATGTACTGCAATCCAATACAAATCCAATCTGATCATCCGGTGTCTTAGTAGGTATCGTCTCATAATCTTCATAATAAATAGGAAACTTGAATGTAATGCTTTTTATCAGCTTCCCGTTATCTCGTTCTTCCGGATAAACGTCTATTCTTTCAATGAACAATCGGTACATCTCCTTTTGCTCATCACATGTCATTTTAGGAAAAAGCAACTGCATGCGCTCCACCAACTCCTTGACCTTTTCAATAGAACGGATTCCATTTTTAGTGGCAGACAATTTCTTTTTTATCTTTGATATGGAAGATTCTACCTTATACCCCATTTGATAGACTTGTAGAACGAATGGTATAATCTATCCAGAGAATCAGGAGGAGAGATTATGGCACAGACGTACAGTATCGAATTCAAGGAAGAAGCATGTAAGAGGGTACAGTCCGGTATACCCGCAGCTCAGGTTGCCAGGGAGCTTGGCATCAATGTAAATACCCTGTACACTTGGATGTCCCGCTTTAAGGAACATCCCACAGAACCCTTTGTGGGCAGCGGCAATCTCCATCAAGAAGATGCAGAACTGCGTGCCCTCAAAAAGCGCATAAAAGATCTGGAGGAGGAAAATGAATTCCTAAAAAAAGCAAGCACCTTCTTTGCAAAGAACCTGAAGTGATCCGTTATCTTTATATGGAGCAGAACCGCTCCGGATACCGGATCGCGAAGATGGCGCGGTGGCTTCAGGTCTCAAAAAACGGTTATTATGCGTGGCTGAAACGTTCCAAAAGCCTGCGCAGTACGGAGAATGAAGCTCTTCTGAAAGAGATCATACAGATTCATGAAGCATCACATGGCGCTTATGGCTGCAGAAAGATAACACATGAAATAAACCGTAAATCAGAAAAGCCGATCAATCATAAGCGGGTCGAGCGCATCATGCGTGAAAACGGCATACGGTCAAAAAGCCATAAAAAGTATTGTTGTGATAAAGTAAAGTTGTAACAGCAGTGGCTAATAAGATATAATCAATTTACAAGGAAAAGAGGTACTTATTATGCCGCAAAATT